>ERZ810200.1-NODE-1-length-415759-cov-16.8138_pt1 | contig 415759 bp, 295 predicted proteins | sample MGYA00520274_ERZ810200 | MGnify/ENA primary metagenome ERZ810200 (study PRJEB31588, sample SAMN03398927) | human gut metagenome | study: EMG produced TPA metagenomics assembly of the PRJNA231909 data set (A prospective, longitudinal analysis of the...
AAGGATTTATCGGAATGCAGGATCACGGTGATGACGTTTGGTTCCGCAATATCCGCGTGAAGGTTCTTGACTAATGTAATATATCATGAAAACGAACTATTTATTAATCTTATTCGCATTGCTGCTGGCAATTCCGCAGGCAGCAGATGCAAAAAAGAAGAAAGACATTGCCATACAACTCTATTCGGTCAGAGACATCATAAATAATGGAACCGACCTCAACGTAGTTTTGAAGAATCTGGCGCAAATGGGATACACCAGCATCGAAGCCGCCAATTATGATAATGGCAAGTTCTATGGCAAAACTCCGGAAGAGTTTAAAAATGCTGTCGAAAAGGCCGGTATGAAAGTACTGTCTTCACATTGTTCCAGAGGATTGTCGGACAAGGAAGTGGCTTCCGGAGATTTCTCCGAGTCACTGAAATGGTGGGATCAAAGCATTGCCGCTCATAAAGCAGCAGGCATGAAATACATCGTAAATCCGGGAATCGGTGTTCCTAAAACAATGAAAGAGATGAAGATGTATTGCGACTATTTCAATGAAATAGGCAAAAGATGTCAACAGAACGGTATGAAATTTGGATATCATAATCATGCGCATGAATTTCAGAAAGTAGAAAATCAAGCGGTTATGTTGGACTATATGATTGAGAATACCAATCCTGAGTATGTCTTTTTTCAGATGGATGTATATTGGATAGTCAGAGGGCAGCACAGTCCTGTGGACTATTTCAACAAGTATCCGGGACGTTTCACCGTGCTTCATATCAAAGATGACAAAGAAATCGGAGATAGTGGTATGGTCGGATTCGATGCTATCTTCAGAAATGCAAAGGTTGCCGGCGTAAAGCATATTGTTGCTGAAATAGAAGGGTACAGTTGTCCTGTAGAGGAAAGTGTCAAGAAGAGTTTGGATTATTTGCTCGATGCTCCTTTTGTGAAGGCGTCTTATAGTAAATAGAAGTAAATACAGAAATAAGGAAACAGTAGGTTCACGCATCATTGCTTGAGTCTACTGTTTTTTTCTTAGTACTGCCCGGCTATTATTCTGAAAGATATGCGAAGTATTTATATACCAGATCATCGATGGCACTATAAAAGAAAACTTCTTCAAAACTACATGAACTTATTATTAGAACTGCTAATAATAAGGCAGGTATCACAATATGTGTTTGGGAAAGTTCTAATTTTTAAAATATTAGTTTGTAAACTTGTTAACAAAGACAGAATTATCTTTTAACCAGGCTGCTGTAAAGAAAATGGGGACCCCAAAATCATTTGGACTGATATCAGAGTTTATATAATCCAGTAGGTACTCCAAAGGGTTATCCGGTGTTATGTTTTCATTGGCAAGAGGATTCAAAATTAGTCCTCTGATTATTGAGCTAGCCATAATTGATTTGCTTTTTTCTGATATATCTCCCTTCTTGGTAGTGGATTTATTTAAGATCTCATTCAACGCAACCTTTACATCCTGATAATTAAGATCCGATTCAACAATTAGAATTGATCGTCTTCCAAATTCTATAGAACCAACATAAATAAGTTCGCTTAATTGCTCTTGGACTATCGGAGAGTTGCTCAGTTCCTCCTCAGGCATATCCATAGCAATGGAAAAATAACTCTGACTAATATCTAATACTGCCACTGTTTTATGAATTGGATTAGGAGATGTTATTTTGAATAAGTCGGATAGATCTATTTCCTCACCGAAAAATAAAGCTAGCTGTTCATAAGAATCTATCTGCTTCAACGTAAATGAAAACTGATAGTTAGGTTTCAATACATTATTTTCTTGCAGCTTTTGCTGAATAGCCCTAAGCATATTATCGTATGAAGGTATAATCGTTTCGGATTTTAAAGGCAAACTATAGCTAATTGTAATAGGATTCATTGGCACATTAAGAAGTTGATGTAGACCGTTAACATCATTCGCTTTCATAATACCGCCAATAAATACCTCATAAGGGTTTTTGACCGCAAACTTAGTTGACGTATACTGATTATGTTGAGCAAAACTGCTAACATGGAGAATAGAAAAGAAAATGATATATATTATTACTGCTTTCATGTTTTCTATATTAAAGTTTAACTTCCGGGATTAATTCAAATGTGTACTGTACTCTTAGCCACGCCACCTGATTCTTTAGATTGTTACTGTTTCCACCCAAATATGTAACCAATTCGGAATATGATAATAATGAATATTTCTGCCCTATCACCGATAATGAACCATGCATATTGTTATCCTTTACCCAAAAGAAACCTGTATTAAGGATAAATGTGATTTCCCCATCTTTACTTCCACAATAGTCCCATATGCCAGTAACGCCATTGTATAAATATAAATCACCCTTATTCCATTCGGCTTTATACTCCTGAATTAACCCGCCTCGTTTGATGATTGATACAGAATCATTTTTGAATATAATTTTTTCAGGTTGAAACATTGTCACACGATCCCCAAAATACAGACTGGACTTATCAATATCTACTACCCCAGGTTCCTGTCCAGCTGGTTTATACTGTAATTCCACAATATTCATGGATTTCGGGTAATAGCTCAAAACGCTTATTGATGGCTGCTCAATGATCTTATGGTTATCATCAGAGCAAGATGTAGCCGCAATTGACACAAACAATATTAATAATAAAGAATTTAAATGCCGCAATATCACTTTATCGCGCCCTATAATCTGCCGGCATTGCCTACTTTGGCTTACTGAAAAAAACTCAAGTGTATTTTTAGATATGCTATCTAATATTACTAATAGGGATAATGGTGCTTTTCTTTTTATCATCGCTAATATTTTTATAATAAGTATATTATATATAATATTTTATCCTGACTAAATATGTTTTGTTTGCAGGGTTTACCTCACAAACATATAAAAAACAGGAATGTTCTCATACAAACCCAATATTACTCCCAAAAGCTGAGATTTAACACTTTCAGTATATTTGAATCTCTTTACACAACCGGACCTGAAACGGCTTAAATAAGGAGTAAACTTACCGGATTTATTGATATAACTGAGATCAAAAAGCAATAGCAAGACGACTACTCAACTGAGATTTGGCCAAGTTCTGTTTAATTTCACAAAAAAATAGCGCATCTCGAACGAACGAGGTGCGCTTTAATATTTAGCTATAGAATTTCCGTCACTCTGAAAGATATGCAAAATATTTATATACCAAATCATCAATAGATATTTCATTTTGCTTGAATCTTATTTTATCTAATGAAGTAATTCTTTCTTCTAAATTTTTCCGTCCTTTATAAACTGTCAAAATATAATCTTTTCCATCACGATTAATAAGCGTAGAATCGCTAAAATCACGCATTTGTGAATCAGACTTCACATAATTCAGTGTGTATGATACATCCCTGACACGTCCTTGCACAGGAGCAAGGATGCCTTTCGCCACTAAATCTTTCACATCTCTGTTGGCGGTATCTAAAATCATCCGTATAGTAATCCATACCGGGAATTCTCATCATCTCAAAATCCGAACGTCCGGCAGAGTTATTCTGTTCGATAGTAAACGTATAACTGCTACTCAGATAACGGGAAACAAGTGCATAAAAAGAACAAGGAATAAAGTTCTCATTTATAGGATATATAGCCAATACGCAGATGATATACAATCTGCGTATTGGCGTTAATTAAATACTTTAACTACATATTTGAGTTTGCAAGCATACTCATTGGTTTTATTTGCGATGCATGATTAGACCAACTAGGAGCTGCTTTATATGCCTCAACTGACTCATCCGGAACGTACATCTCACTAAATGGACCATATCCTATATATCCTGTTCCTGTTATTATAGGAGGGATTATTGCTTTACAAATAAAAGTGGGATACCACCCATTCCCATGTAAGAAACTATCACCAATTTCAGTAATAGTTGAGGGAAAGATTATTGTATCTGCTTTAATCGTCCAACTAATAAACCCTTGAGGTATACTAGTCCTACCTTCTTCCACTTCAATATAAGTCAACTCGCTACAGTTACTAAAATGTCCAGTGCTAATAAACACCCAACTTGCAGGAATATATAACTCACCTTGTATTCCAGTATCCGCAAAACATCTATAATTTAAAGTGGAATTATTAGGCAAATTTATTTTATTTAATGTTCTAAGTCCAGAAAAAGCAGCTTCTCCAATGGTAATTTCTTCAACATGTGATAGGTTTAAACTTGTAATAATAGTATTTTGAAATGAACTATTATTTATATTCCTTGTTTTTCTACTAAATTCCACCGATTTTAATGAGATACAACCTCTAAAAGCTTCATAGGGAACAGTCTCTAAACTAGTGATATCAACGGATTCAATTCCCTGACAACCGTAAAATCCTCCACTTCCCATACTTGTTATCCGGCTTAAATCAAGATGCCCAGATAATGAAATACATTTTCTAAAAGTATTACTACCCAATGTTGTAATATAGTCAGTAATTGGCAGTTCTTGCAATGAACTACAGTTTTCAAAACAACTATTGTTAATAGCAGTTACCTTCGAATTTATCGGATAATGACAATATTTTAAAGAAGTACAATCTTTAAACAAATAGTCTCCCATATTTTCTATTGTATCTGGAAGCTCTATTTTAATCAAACTTGAACAACTTCGAAATTGAGTAAATTTTAGTTCAATCAAACTACTATCTTCTTCAAATATTACTTCCTTTAAATTTGAGCACTCTTCAAAAGTACTTTGCTGCATACTTTTCACGCCTTTAGGTATAAAAATATTAGATATATTAGTACCTCTAAAAGCTTGTAATTCTATAAGTGTCAGACTAGATGGAAGTATAATAGAAGATAAATTGGAACAACCATAAAAGGCTTCCCTTGATAAAACAGATAATCCGGTAAAATATTGAAATTCATCAAAGCTTGTCACTTCCTTATTATCTTTAAATTGATAGCTAGGAATTTTATCTATGCTTTGAATTTGTTGTTTTGTAATACCAACACCATCTCCATACAAATCAATAAAATAATTGCCTATTACCGCATCCTTGAATCTCACATAAAAATCACCATTGATATTCAGAGTCAGCTTCTTAAACGCATTTCTCAAAATCTCTATCGAATCCTCATACGCATTAGTATTAATCGTAATTGTTCCATCCAACACCGGGTATTCATCTTCTCCGGCTAATCCTTCAGAGCTTAATCCCTCATACGTACCGTTCGAGAGTGTTGCTAACTTATCCAACATATCTGAATCATCATATGTTTCATCAAATCCTACAGCACGGATACGTTTCAGTTTATGATCGCCACCTTGCCCAGTTTGTGCATCCATTATACTGACCAGCAATTGCATCGGCTTTACTTTCGGACATCCGGTTATAAAGAAGTCAGTAATGATCTCTTCACATAAATCGATTCCCACCCCTTCATTTGTCATTAACGGATAGTTCGCTAAAGACAAATATTGGTTGTAAGCACTAAACTCTACAGTCCGGAGTCCTCCACCCTTTGGAAGAATGATTTGTACAAGAGAAGTTCCATCAGCGTACACTTCCTGTAGATGAGTACACCCGGCAAGATTCAATGTACCTGACAACGTGGAAATATTAGATAGCAATAGTCGTTGCAGAGATGTACAATTAGATAATGTCAATGAAGAAATAGATATGACTATAGCCTCTGTTTTGCTTCCTAAACGAATATCACGAAGCATACGTCCCTGAATAATCATGGAACCTTGCACATTCTTATTATACCAGTCACCTATATCCTGCAAGTAGGAAGCACCCTGTATTGCATTTTGCTGATCACCGGAACCGGATAATTCAATCTCCATTACACACACATCCCCAGCTTTCGTTCGTGCACCCCGAATTATACTTGTACCGTTAGCAATAGCCGGATACATATCCATAGCCGGAGTCAGTTCATATTTGATCGTATTACCAGCAGCACGCACAGTGATAGTATCGGAACCATTAGCAGAGAACAAGCCAAAATTATACTTCGACATCATATAAAGGATGCGTTTGGTCACCCACCGTTGTTCCGCAGCATAATGATCACCCAATGACTGTGTAATCGGGTCTGTATCATTCGAATAAGTTCCGGCATTATAAGCCAGTTTACCATTTTCATATGCTATCCTTGCATCAGCGTTAAAAGCATTAGAAGGGAAATATTCCTGAGCCTCATCAAAGAAATATTTTTTATAGAATGCATAAAGTTTCTCAAGATCATTACCACTTTTTAATCCGCTCAATGCCTGCATAGAAGTCATCATCAGGCGCATATTAGTAGTCTTCTCTTCAGCAAAGGCAAGTTCCATCAAATTAAAGAAATTATTAGACTCACCATTCCATACAGATGCCCCAGTTTCATCTACATCATGCGTTTCCACACTATACGATTTCTCCGGCAAACCACGATTAGTCGTATCAAACCGGGTATCAGCATCATCGATACGCCATCTCCATTTAGAATTCTCCATACCGAAAGAGTATGGATATGTATTTTTTGCCCGTTCGTCTGTACCGGCATTAAACTCCACATTATTCATAAATGTCAACGTATCTTGTATATGCCAAAAGTCCGGTGCTTCCCGGCGAAACTTCGAGATACGAGCATTGATAAAGAGAGTATTCAGTTCATCATTATTTTTTTCTGTTAAGTCCTTACTTAGCAATCCATAGCCTTTATCCACAAGCTGAGAGTTAAGGTTTATCTGCCCTTCACCTATATCAGACGAAACAAACCTACCTTCTGCCGACTCGAAATAATAAACATTATATTGGTTCACATCACCGCCTTTCGCAATCCAAAATTCATAAGGCTGATTTCTATAGTCTGCAAGCTGAGCGTTCAACTCATCCAACGTACCGTTGAAAGGCAAAAGCCGTGGTGAGCACTGATAGACGATGTTATATGCCGGAATAAACTTCGATATATTTTCCAATTCACCGGCACCGAAATCCCATGAATTGGCTCCATTATACTGAAAAGCCTCCTCATCTTCATTATAGGCAATATATGATTTATTCGGATTCCAGGGAACACGGAACAAAGTACATAATGGCGAATTATCCGCCCCTTCAATAGATATCATGTCCGGAAATAAGTCCGTATCATACCCAAAAGTATATTTATCTCCTTTATCCGGTCCGAAAGTATATAGTCCTTTGAAAGTATATACCGATTCCCCGTCATCATTCAACGATTTCTCAAAACAGACAAATGGCATCTGATAAACAGCGACACGAGCATTCTTATACATTTCCGTCTGCATAGCTTCATTTAACAACCCCATTTCACGATATAAATCTTCGTAAGAGTTGACCGAACCTATTTTATGAGATTGCATTGAGGACGCATAATTCTTTTTCGCCGTAAACTTCTGTCCAGCCGGAATCCAAGGTACCATTTGCCATTTCTTACTTCCGGTTGTCCCGTCTGCAAAAGTAATCACAGAGTTGTTTTTATCCAGTTGGTAACGGGTATTCCACAAATAATATTTCATGGAAGATGTTCCTTGTCCTTTAGCTGCTACATTAGTAATAGAAACATTCCATTCCGGATGATCATAAAAAAGAATTTCCAGTGTTCCAACCCGCTGTGTCTGATCGAGCATATACGGGATCGTATTATCAAATACCAGACAATTGAACTGATCTCTTGTGTTATCAAAGTCTATCTCCGAACCATTGGGATCCAAAATATCATTAAAAGCTTTCACTCTTGCCTTTTCTTCCGTATCAGACAGCCAATTGATATAATTCGTCAGTACTCCCTGTGAAGTTAATCCTGATGCATACTCGCGTATACCATAAACATCCACATCGGCATAATCCGACCCAATAACAATAGCTCCCGATTGAGCGAAATAATCATTATCTTCATAAGTAAACTCCCTGTTTTTACGTCCGTTGATATACAGTATACACAGATTAAATCCTGGGTTACCGTAAGCCGTCGGCAAAACAGTCAGCGTCAGCCTTGTACGTTTTCCTTCAAAGGTATGCAAACTTTGCACACTGTCATCTTTCAAAGACTGTGTATGCATGATGATGTCATCCGCATAAAGATTCAATCCTATAAAAGAATTTCCCGATGGAGATGATATCGTCATCACTGGTTCCGAATAGTTTGTCACATTATCCACTCTATAATCAATTTCAATGGTGATTCCTCGACGGGCACACTCTGTACTGAATGGATGACGGTCTATAGTCAACAGAGACCCCGCCATCAGACGAAGAACTTTTTCTCCATTCGTATTCGTAGTCCAACAATCATTTCCCCAGTTTACTCCTTCCCATAGTGCTTTCACCTCAGAGCCATCAATCTCATTCACTATCACCTGTCGGTTTGCCTGACTATTACTACGAGTTTTAGGGTTCAGATAAAACACAGCTCCCGGTACAGCAGAATAGCCGGAAGAATTATCCACGGTAAAAATAATAGGTGCAGTGAGGTCATCATCTCCATCCTTCACCAAAGCTACAATGTCAAATCCGGAGTTATCCATTGTCTCTATTTCAAGGGAAAGAGAAAAAATATGCTTTGCCGAACAAGTGATGCTGTCCTCATTAGACACATATACATCCGTTGTATCCTTGCGAACAAAAAATTGTGCTGACGTAGTTACATTGTCCCCATCATACATGGTATATTCAAACAACGTATTTTCAGCCCAGTTCATTCCTTTGTTAAGAACGTTATTGATTGCAATCAACTTAGTTTGGTCACCGGTCATTGCACAGATCACATTAAAGGAAACTGTTCTTGTTTTAATACTTCCATCCGAATTGGCAACATAAGCAGAAATATTGAATACTCCTGTCTTTCCAGGATGCAGAATAGAGTAGTTGTACGAGGTTTCAATATACACTCCCATCCCTACAGACACTTCATACAATTCGTTATAATCTGTTCCAGTGACAGTTACGAATAAAGTTTTCGATACATTTCCACCTATATTCAGATTGAAAAGAATATCTCCACTATAGGCAGTCCACCATTTAAAATTATCGGCATTAATCGAAAGAGTAGTCAGTTGTACTGTATATACAAATGCAGGAGTCGTCGTTTCCGTAATCTCACCAGTGATTTTAATCATTACATTATTGGCACCGGAAGTCAGAAACTCGGCTACATCCACATTAAGAGAAGTAGCAGAATTCACGTACATCATCTTCACTACCACATATTCTGTATTGTTGGAGTTACGTACTGAGATCTGACAAAGTCCACGCTCTCCTGTATTTTCATACGGGTCTTTCGAACTATATCGTTCCTGGCTTATGAAAGTGAATTTCAAATAACACGGTTCTCCTTTACTGGCTGATATATTTTTATTATCAAGATCATTCACAATACGCACATTGCGCTGCAATCCGATCTCCGTATTTCCCATCTCCTTCACATTCCATTTACTTCCATCCCATATATAGAAAAGGTCATCATCGAGCACATAACACAAAGTAGGCACTTCAAGCCTCTCCAATGGGATGTCATCTCTTTCTGCAATAGTGCGTACGCACTTGATTCCACCTTTTCCATATTTACTATAATGGGTAGGATATCTATCTTCACCAGTTCCCGGAACAATAGGAGCATATACATTCGTTCCTTTTAAATCTTCACTCATTATCTTCTGTTTTTTTAGTTTTCATATTCCATTCTTTCATATTTTCAATTTATGGACCATACGTCCTGCTATAATGAAAATAAATATGATAATAACCAGCATGGCAGCACCTCCAAAATCCAATTTAAACTGCTGCCATGTGGAAAGCTGTTTTTCCACCGGGAAAGGAATCGGTATAGAATCAGTCTTTATCAAAGTATCCGTCCTATTCACATATTGATACTTATACAGATACTTACATTTATACTGATATATCGTATCTCCCTTTACCGCTATATATACACTATCATGCTGATATATGCTATCATGCCTTATGCTATCACGAGTCCGATACTCCGTTTTCACGATTTCAACCGGAACATATAGAGTCCGGCAGGAACTAAGTCCTCCTCCCAATATCAGAAGGAAGATTATCACATCTACCAAACATCTCATGATGCGGTATCTTTCAAATAGTCAGTAATTCCATCAATATGCGTTTGCACTACCAGTTGTTTTCCTTCAGCAGACAAAAGAAATTCTACATCTTTTTTGTTATCCTGAAAGAAATTCTCTGTTAATACAGCCGGACAGATCGTATCACGGCATATAGCAAGATTCTGTATCCAAAACAATTGTTCTTGCACTGGTTGACGCACAAAAGCTGATTTAGCTTTAGCTGATTCAGCCAGGCACATTGCCAGACGCTTACTATTAACAGAAGCATTATTTGATACAAATACACTCCATCCACGTGCAGTCAGCCAATCCGTACCATAACCTGCCGCATTACAATGAATAGAAATTAATATAGCATTACCTTCAGTTTCCCGGTAAATGTTATTTGCCCGCCTACATCGTACGGAAAGAGGAATATCTATATTCTCTTTCACTATGCGCTCCGCATTAAAACCTTTTTCACGTAATCCGGTTACTATCCTATCTGCGATTTCTCGGGTATATATCCATTCTTTCAACCTTCCATCCGGCGAACATTTACCCGGTGTATTTTCACCATGTCCGTTATCTATCAGTATTTTCATGTTTCAATGTTCTTTTAAATTAATAATCACTTGGAGGCTGTCTTCTGTCACATCTATGAACATCACATCGTTTCGCTTCAGCCTCCTTTAATTTCAATTCAATTCCGTGCCGTTTATGAATTTCATCTAAATGGGCAGCTTGTTCCTGACGAAGTTCTACATAAATTGTATCAATCTTTGCATCCCTTTGGGCAATACATTCCTCAAGCCAGGCAATTTGTTTACGCTCATTTTCGCTTTCCATAGCATCTGCAGAAGCATCTTCCTTGCGTGCGTTTGTCTTTCGGTTTACGTAGAAATTTACGATCCATTTTATTGCTTCCAAACCACCGAGTGCACCTATTATCGCTAACCAATCGTTTAGTTCCATGCTATTCTTTACTACCCTTTTGTTTGCATTTGATTTGCGTTAACAGGTACCAAATCATATTTTAAGAAATCAGCCGCATTAGGGTGATAGTATAGCTGATAAGCATTAGAGTTTTTAATTAACCAAGTACCGACATACCATGCAGCCTGAATACCAGTAGGGATGAATATTAACTCAACCGGATAATATTGTGGTACTGTTACTGTATCGACATTCTTTACTACAGAACTATCAGGCCAGACGCCTGTCCAGTTGGTGGAGTAGAAATACTTAAACTGGCCCTTGGAAGTCCCACTCCGGGTATCATGTATGCCTATACTCAATATCTGCGATGACATATTTATAATCGTAATATCTATCGCCTGATTTAGTTTTAAGTCCAATTTACCTCCAAATCTTTTTATAGGTACATTAAGGTAAGTATATCCACCGATAGCAGATGAAAGGGTTGATATTACATACTGAGAAGTGACAGCCAGATACGGAGGCAACGATTCGCCCGAAAAATGAGATGCTCCGGAAGCTATTGAGTTATTAATACTTACACTATTTAATTCTATTGTTCCATCAGAATCAAATACAATCTTACCACCTCCAAGAAATCCACTTCCTTTATTAAAATCAAATAAGATATTGGGTGTAAAAGGCGCATTAGACTCTCCTATAGTTGATGGATCAAATAATTGAAATTGATCGCTAATCTCTCCATCCGCATCTACTCCTCTTTGGCTGTACATATAATCACCGCAAAATACAGCACTAGATAGTTTCGAAAAATCATTAATTTTTATTTCATCAGATTCTATTCTCCCCTTAAACTGGTACGTCCCATTTTCCGGGTCCATCTCAAACATTATCTTATTGTCTGCCAAAGCAAAGATTCCTGTTCGCTTTTTACCATCTGTTTCTGTCAGACAATCCTTTCCCTGTGCTATACCAGTCAATTTTCCATCTGCAGAACGTGTTCCACTGAACATTTTGGGTGTTACTATGTATCCACCACCAATTTCCGTAGCATATCCATTCCATTCTTCAATCCACGGTAAAAGATTGGCATCCTTTCCCGGCTCCCCCTGATTACCTTTCACCTTTATAGGATCTCCCCATTCTCCAGTTTCCGCATTCTCTGCTACCTTTTGAGAAATCCAAATAACAGCAGCAGTTGCATTGGTATGCCATCCCCCTGTTGTTCCGTTTCCATTTGGTCGTGCAGGTTCCTCCTCACTGTCATGATAGGTAATATAGACGCCCTTTCCATCTTTGCCGTTCGCACCTTCCGTACCGTCATTACCATCTGCCACCATCAATGTCCATGAAATGCCATTATAAATATATACGCGTCCATCAATCGTGTTACGGTAAACCCAGTTTTTCTGCGGGTTTGCAGGAGACGTTGACAACTCTCCTTTCCACACAATATCAAGACCGTCTTTTCCATTCTCACCATTAACACCATCTAATCCATCTTTACCATCTTGCCCCGGTTCACCCTTCAAATTTTCTTTTGTTTCATCATCAAGATTATCCCATGCCAATTTCACACCAGTACCAAAACGAAATCCCTCAGCATCCCATTTGATAGCGCCTCTTCCGATAAATCCTGAGCCATCAGGATTAAACTGATAGAGCACAGAGCCACCATTATCTATCCCTTTAATAATTCCGTTAACACAATAAAATCCTTTCAACCCATTACTTCCGGGAATATCGCCACCCATACGAACTTTCAAACAATCAGACCAATCTTTCGAATAAATTCCGTCCAATACATCAATAGCAGGTTGCGCTCCTTCGTCAGCATGCATATAAATAGCAGAATGCCGACCGATATATTTCTCATCATGAGAACTATTTCCAAATTGCACGATGTCATCTCCCGGTGCGGGAGGATTCATCACCACTCCTTCCCCATCTACATCAAATTCGGATTTAAGGATACGGATAACACCCTCCGTTACTGATTCAATTTCTACATGATATAGCTTCTGTCCACCAGAAAACTCCTGACAACGAATAAAGTCATGTTCTACAAAACTCATGTCCGTGTCTTCTATTGTAATAAGGTAAGCTATTCCGTCATCAGAAACAGTAACCGTTTTTATTTTTCCACATCCTTGTGTGATAGCTTGCGCACCGATGATTGCACGAATCTTACTTACCAATAACTCAAATACAGTGAACTGTCCACGTACCTTGAGTGCATCGACCTCAAGCATCCATTTTCCTGATACATACTCCCATATCTTCCATCCATGCCCAGCGAATCCGGATACAAAATCTTCCACATACTCCTTCACTCCGTTTGCTAATTTCTGCCCGGTTTCTTTGGCAGAACAGAGGAATCCATAAAACTTACCGTTACTTAATATTGCCATTACTTTACTTCTATATTTAACACACCCGTTTGAATGCTGTTTAACCTGAATATTGTATAACTCTCTGTGTACCCATAAACATTAGTCACCGTCCGAACTTCTTCTACCCAATCTGAATTACGCAATCCGCCAATCCAAAACTGAATATCAGAAATCATGGAAGCAGGTAAAATATAATAAGGATACTTGCCACCGGAACAATCAAATACAGTAACTTTTAATGGTCGCTTGGCCCAAGAACTTGTCAATGCCAAAATCTCTTCATCGGTGAGAGCCTCATGGACAGAAACCCCATAATACTTCTTCAATCTGAACTTCACGGAAGTAGAATCCCTATAAACTTCACCATTATAGACAGCGGACAAAGTATACGTTGTATCAGCTGTAACATCCTTATATTGTTTTGCCCGGCTGTCAATAGGCATTGACTCTCCATTGACAGACTGTGATGTAACATCCCGGTCATAACTCCACGAAAGATTAATTGTTTGCGTACTTCCTTTCTCATAAATTCCGCCTCCCCCTGCCAGAGACAAGGTAAACGGGAACACCTTCGACATCAATTGTGAAACATTAGAGAACAATGTCGTGTTTACTGTCCACTCGGAAGCTCCGGCAAGTCGTACTATAATATCATCCGTCTCCGATGTTTTGTCAGCTTCTTCACTGACGTTATCCATTCCTCCAAGAGTAGTAACTCCACCCCCTACAGACAACTCTTCTACGATTGCATCCTCAGACTCTTCAATGAGTGACATGAAAGAAGCCTCCTCGGTTACTTCTTTTTTACGGATCACCAGTCCGTTATTAGCTTCTACCAGTTCCGATGATACCAGTCCTTTAGTGAAAGTTATCCGTCCTGCCGCTTCGTCATTATAAATTCTGCTGAGCGCCCTCCCTCTAATCTCGTTTATAATCCTTTTCGAAGAAAACACATTCCGGTCCGATGGTTGTGTTTTATCATTTATACCGATTACATAGACTCCGGTACCGCCACCGCCATTTCCACTTGATCCATTGAATGCCTGTCCTTTGAAAGTCAGGGAGTCCACTTTGTTTTCTATTTCCCCCAAGCGGGAGTATGCAGCCGTTTCACCAATCGTATATACCGGATGATCATGAGGGATATCCAAAGCACACTCATAACCGATAATACGCGACTGACGCCCATCTTCGAAATAGTTCTTGTTAATAAGATTCACACGGTCGCCTAATTCGAACCTTCTAATATCCCCATCGTTATAAATATAGTCAGGCAACATCTTACAACTATAAGTAGAAGGGTCTTGCATCGATTTCTCCACATACTTTTCAGCCATTTCAAGCAGTTCTTGTTCGGCACTTGGCAGCATGTTATCAGAAACAAACTTCGTATCGAATCCATAAAGAACATACGTATCACCATTGGAAGGCTTCAGGGATTCATCAGGTATAGGGCGCCCATAATCTTCATTTCTCACAATTTCAAACACTTGTGCAAGAGGATTCCATGAACCATCAGCATTCTTTTCCGGCTGTTGGTCTTCATTTTTATCCTTATCCCAGGGGTTAAACGTTACGGTAAAGCTCATTCCGTTCATTGCTCCCGACTGGAATATAATATTCAGTTCCTGTCCCGGCAACACATAATCTTTGGAAAAAGTCATTCCGGTATCTTTAAAACGATAGGCATTCCATTTCTTGAAAACCGGTTCTTTACCTTCCTCTTCTATCTTATCCGTATATTCATGAAGAACAATATCAGACATTGTCCCTATCCTGCGTGGGTAAACATCTTCAAAAACAACCACCTCTTCAATAGCTTCTTCCATACTCATCCCGGGAAAGGCATCAATATAGGGCGTGTCACCCGGCAACATCAGGCGTTTCTGTACTACGCCATTCATCACTACGTCTTCATCTTGCGGACGATAATCAGACGGCAGGTTCCGGGTTGATCCGAAAGCGTAGATACGGGTAGCATAACTGGTCTGGCTGTCCGAACGTGTCATATCTCCTACATTTACCCCTATCTCAAAATCTACCGGATCACTATATTCACATCGTCCGAAGTGTATGATGCTATCCGTTATCCACCATTCGCATTGCCATGTTTCTGCAATCTGTGTCAATGCGTCAATCATATTCGTGCTATCATACGTAATCAGTTTAGCAGAGTTGTCTACCGTACCATCTGTGACGTAGCTGAAAGCCCGTCCCCTGTAGTTATAGCCGAGTACTTCAAGATTCTTCAGGAATACTTTCATGTGAGTGTCCAACGTAGAGGTCAGGCTCCATCCGGACTCTTTGTTTCCTTTCTCCGGAGTATAGAAGAACTTCTTATTCTTCCATTTCCAATAGTAGGCATCCAGTCGGAGATCATAGTCGTAACCTCCCGTTTCTGCGTTATAATCCGGCTTATATAAATCAACAAGCTCAAATACCCCTATCTCGTTGTCGATATAATCTCCCAAAGAGAAATACACAGGTTCCAAAGCTGAGAACTTCAAAGTTATATAATCCTCCTTCATCAACAGGAACTTACGCTTGCTCCCTTGATTTATGGGAGTAGAAAAGCGTATATTTCCGGATATGTCTTTAATATCTATCATACTGTTTTCGTTCTATCATTAGGATTCGGTTCATATAGTTTCAGTGAGAACTTTCCAATGCCGCGCATAAACTGGCTGAATTGGCTGCACGATTGATAAATCGTTTTGTACACGACTTTAGGCTGATATTTGGTTTCTATCTCAAGTGCGCCTGTTGCCAGTTCTTCACAAAAGCTATTGTATCTCTCAAAAAACTGTTCCTCACTGGAAGCCGTCAGGTTAATCTGAAGAGTCAGATTTCTCACATCTACCCTTGGATTGGCGATGACCACCCGTTTTCCATGTTCCAGCCGACTCTCGTTTTCTATAAAAGTTTTGTTGGAGGATGGTGTCATTAGTTCGGATAATGCATTATTATCCATGCTTATGCCCCAAGTAGTGTAGGCATCTTTACCATTAATGTATAGTTCTTCTTTCATAATATTACAACTGTTTCGTCCTTATCTATTTCCATTTCACAATTACCCACATTCACTATTAGAATCACAGCATAACCGGATGCTTTAATTTTAGCCTTTGCACCGTGCATCAAGATTACTTTATGAACTACTGTATTATCATCATAAGTAAGAATTCCGGAAGTGCCTCCCACCAAACCGATATTGGCATCATTAGAGCGGATGACCTCGCCGCTATCGACAAATACTCCAAATTCCTCAACATATTCTTTCATTCCCTGAAACATTTCCAAAGAAGGAAAATTGTTCTCTTCACAAAATTCCCGACCTTGGGGAGTGAAGAAAAGCCATACCAGACTTTTCCAGTCACTTACGCCATTCGATTTACTGCAAGCTCCGAATAAGGAAGCTGATTTCATTATATCATTTACTGATTCCATTACCTTGTTATTTTGTGGTTAAACTTTTTGTGTTATAAGCTATATTATCAAGCTTCTCTCCGAATCCCAATAGCACCTTGGTATATTTCGCAATATCTTCCAGATGTCCATTAGACATCACAGCAAGATTTCTCATTTCGGTCAACAAGATGTTGCCGGTAGAAGTATTCGTACACAATGAAGAAAGATTACCTAAAATGAAAAACATTGAATTTTTAATTTCTTCATTAGATATCTGCAAAGCGGTAAAGCGGCCATTCAACTCATCTCCTGTTTCCTGAGACATTGCAGTAAACCCACCTTTGGTAGATTCTTGTGAAGAAGACTCTTTTTCGTCACCTTTCATGTATTCATCCGCCCAACCAAACTGGCGATCCAAATCGTCCATAATAGCCTGTGCGTCTTTCTCTATTTGTTGCCGTTCCCAATCACTGATCATTTTATCTGAGAAGAATCCTGCCAACTTTGCACGTAGTTTCTCCATTGGCTCCGAAGAAGCAGCTTTTATCGCCTCCGTAATCATCTGCTTAATCATATTCTTCACGAGGTCTTTTGAAGATTTTGCCTTATCATCTCCTGTGCTCCATGCGTCAGCATACGCCTGTGCAAAATCATCAATAGCAGCTTTCAGGTCTTCACCGAAAATGACATCTATTGCCTTTTCTTTATTGCCGGCTATAACCTTATCTATATCCTCTATCTGTTGCTCCCATTCATCAATTCTCCCCCAATCAGTTTTCTTTTTATCTTTCTCTTCGGCAATCTGATTCCGAATAAGCACTTTCTGTTGTTCAAGCAATGTATTCTGCTGCTCTATCAGTTCGGAGGCATCTGTAGAAAATGCTTTATCCAACGAATCACCAAGATTTTCGTATGATTTTTCGAGAACTTCTATTTGTTCCTGAATTCTTTGAATGTTCTTTTCATTCTTGGCGTCATGAAGTTTAGCAAGCGATGATCCCAATGATGATACAAGGCCGATAGCAGCACCGGCAGCCGCTCCCCAAGGACCAAACATTGCACCTGCCTGAGCGCCGGACATAGCTGCACCTGCTGCATCCATAGCTACGTTCATTCCTTCTGCCACTCCACTCAATGTGTCGTTTCCAAAAGCATCTCCTAAACTGGACAAAGCATCTGAAAAGAATTTAGTGCTCTGCATAGCTGCATTCAGTGAGTCTCCTATTTCACTCAATGCTGTTTTTAATTTTTCAGGATCATTATTAGCTTCGAAAAGATGCTCGAAACCAATGGACATTTTATTCAATGACGTATCGCTCGAATCTGCCTGCTTATTTAAGTCCTCAATACTTTTTTCTATCTTCTCAATTTCCGGAGAAGAGCTTTTCAAAGCATCGAAACTCTCTTGCGAAATGCCAAACTTAGCTCCTTCAGCAGCATCCCAATTTCCATTCTTTATAAAATCTAAAGCCTCTTTTGCCTTGTCGACAATAGTACGCATATCTTTAACAGTACGTTCTTTTACGTCAGAAAACAGTTGACCAAATCCTGATGAACTCTCTGCCGCCTTTATGTCTAGTTCAGAGAGAGACTTTTTAGTTTCTTCATCAATAACTTGCTTTTCTTCCTCACCTTTACCTTCTTTTCTTTTTGAACCAAGATTTTCAATAGCCTTACGCTTTTCCATGAAAGTTTTATAATCCTTCAAATACTCATCCATTGCTTGCCTTTCAGATTCATAATAGGCACGGAGTTCATTTGCTTGTTTTGTATCAAGATTCTCGCTTCGGTCACTAAACTCCTTTTTCTCTGATATTGTCAGTACTTCTTTAGGTGCGACAAATTCTTGTTTCTCATATTCAGAGTTTTTAGCCTTTTTAATATCTTCTCCAGCATCAAAAGCAGCTTTTTGTTCTTCAATTCTTTGTCGTTCAAGCTCCTGTTTTTCCCGTTTTAGGGACAGTCTTTCTTTCTTCTGATTCAATTCCAATTGTCTAAAACTCTTATCTGCTCCGTCAGTCATTGCATCAATTTCAGCCTGCAGAATTCGATTCTCAGAATCTTCAATAAAACGAATCTTTTCTGCAGTCTGCTGTTCTTGAAGTTTCATACGCTTTTTGTGAGCTTCTTCAATCGCCTTTGTATTATCCTCTTTCCCAGGGGTAGACTTCTTTTTATTTTGCCCAAGTCCTCCCATTACATTATCATATTGTTGGGAATATGAAAAAGATTGTTGTCCCAAAGAGACCATTTTTTTATGCGATTCTTCAGCTTTCTTCGAATAATCTCTTTTCAATATTTCATCATATCGTAATATATTCCCATCATCAGCAAGCATTCCTTGAGCTTTCAGCTTCTTATACTCTTGCATATTAGCTGCTTGTTCACCCTTTCTTATGGAAATACCATTTACCACAACAGTATTTTCTTTATCCTTCTTTTCTCCCACTCTCGTCCAAACATCAGTAGCATGCTTTGCCTCCACATACGTTTTTGCTTCTTCTTGCATCTTATCCGCATACACCAATGATATAGCTTTAGCCATTTGTGCCTGAACAAATTTATCTTTATTATCAATAAGTAATTGTTGCGCATCTTTCACACTGCCAATCGAAACTCCCAATTCATCAAATGCTCTCTTATTATCAGCTATAAATTTCTTTTGGGCATCCATATCATTACCAAGTGCCTTAAATTTAGTAGACAATAATTCAATCATCGCTATCGGTTTAGCTGCATAATTTTGAATACCATCATTAAATTCTCTAACACTTTTATTCAGTTGTTCCTGTTCTTCTTGTTGCTCTTTCGTCCGGGATGACCATAAAGAATAAAGTCCTATTAGCGCAGAAATACCTGCTAAAATCCAACCGATCACAGGAATAGATTTTATGGCTAAACCTATTGCATGGAAAGATCCTGCTAGAGCAGTATTTACAATAACACCCGCCGATGCAGCACCCGTCTCCACCCCTTGTGCTGCTGCAGCCTGAAGAGTGATAGTTTTCCACCACAGTTTTAATTTACCAACAACGTTCAACTGGAAAGCCGATTCTTTACTCAGCACAGCATTAACCTCTTGCAAACCATTAGTTACAGCAATGGCTAATTGCACTTTTTGCATAATCTTTTGTAGTGTTTCATTTTCAATAGAAAATAACTCCAGCATAGAGGAAACTGTCGAAAAAGAGCTAGACAAACCATTCAATCCGGAAATCATTCCGTCAAATGTAGTACCCGTATCTATATTTTTTATAGTGCCAGACAAGGATTCAGCCTTCTCTTCCAATTTCGCATAAGCTTCTGTATTTTGCTGCCCGGCATTACGCATTTTTTCCATTTCCTCAAGTACCGATGACATTTCAGTACGCAAAACAGATAGTTCATTTTGAACCGCTTCCAATTTTTGTTGATAAGACAATAGTTCTGCATTCAATTGTGCCAATTCATTATACTGATCACTAATATTCACAGAAAGATCATCTCGTGAATCTATTTCTTTACCAATAGATGATTTCCGTTCTTGCCCATCATCAGTTGTATTCTCTGTATATTTTCCTAAATCATTTCTTAAATTCATCAAACGCGCTTGATTTTCGGAATCCAACTTAGACAAAGATTTGATAGCATCATTTATCTGTTTATGCATACTTCTAATCACATTTCCCACCGTACTTGTAGTCAAAGTTACATTATCAGCCATCTGCTGAAATGACAAACTTACTTTCTGTCCTTGTTTTTCCATCTCCTTTGCTGTAATCCGAACAGCAGAGCGTATTTGCTCCAATTTTTCTATAAAATCAGAGTTATTCACCGTAATATCAAAATTTAATTTACTCATAACATATAATTATCATTTAGTTTATACACTGCAAAGCTATTCCACATTTCAATCGTTATTATATTTTGCCGCACAGTATTCGTGACCTCTTAGAAATAGTCACTATTTTCAATTTACCTACACCAATTTCATCATTTTTGATTCCACTTTTCGCTATCTTTACTTATATCTTATTACCAATTACCTAATTAGCAGTAATTAATCAATTCATTCACCAGTCCAATATAAAATTTTACAAAAGCTTTCCCGATCCATATATTATGTATACATTTGCAAAAACAGAACATTCAACACATTAAATATTATGAAAATATTAGCCATAACAACAACAGCCCTTTTGTTTGCAATAAGTGCCTATGCGCAAATTACAACTATAACAACAAAAGAAAAAGAAGTACCAGTAGAGGTACAAAAGTATGATAGTCTCGAAAGTTTAGATTATGACAATGCCCCATTACACAAAGGACAAACACTATTTCTCAAAGGTGATAGCTATTCAAAAGAAAATGGATTTTATAGAGATTTCTTTTCTAAGATAGTAGAAGGTCGAAATGCTGCATCTTATGTACACAAGCCAATCCCTGGAAAAAAAAGCGGAGAAATAGTCAGTAGCTATTCTGAACTAGCAGGAAAGTATTACAAGGTATTATCAGTTGAATCTCGAAAATCCGACATAAATGGCACTGTTTATTGGCTTAATTTAATAGGCGATGATAACATACCTTTTTATTTTAAATTAGTTAAAGGCTATGGAAATCCTTTTGTGACTTTAGGATATTACGAGAAAATGAAACAATCATTTGTTGGCAAAGAGTTCTATTTCAAAGGAAGATATGAACTCAACAAAGTCGACATAGAAGAAACTATAATACCTCCCTTCAAAACGAAATTCAAATGTACCGACATTGCTGTCAATGCAGGAGAAGACGGACCAATATTTGCAGTACTAGAAAATGAGAAGTTCGGTAAGGTTAAAGGAGAGATTATTAGAGGACAAAAATTAAATCACTTCATAACCATTACATTTTATAATGAATGCGTTAAGAAATACGGAACAAAATTTGGGAGCTGCGTAGCAGAAGGAAAAATTGAAATTGGCATGAATAAAAAAATGGTTAGAGATGCTTGGGGAGCTCCTGATCATATAAATACAACTACAGGAAATTATGGAACTCATGAACAGTGGGTATATGATGACCGATATTTGTATTTCAAGAATGGAATATTAACATCCAGACAATACTAGAAAACAGAGTATTTCCTGATTTCAACAAATATAGAGCTGCCAAAATGTATCTATTATAAGATTTCTATTTCACCTTTATGTAAGTTTCATCTTCTAACAAGCGACATAACAAGTATTATTATCTCACTTCTCAAGTATTAACATTTCACATATCAGGTATTAATACTCGACAACTCAAGTATTAATACCTGATATCTAATTTCATAAAAAAATAGCGCATCTCGAACGAACGAGGTGCGCTAAAAAATTCCCACCGAAATAAGCTTATAGATTTATATATTAAATTCCCAATATAGATTTAAGTTTCTGCAGATCTGCAGCTTGAATACTCCTTGATTTAGGAGACTGAGGAACATACACCACCATAATGAAACCACTTTCAACGGATAATCTAACCCCCATATTATATTTATCCGAATCATTATTGATGAAGTAATATGCACCATCACTATCCTTCCCTATTACCTGATATCTCTCTGACAGAAATTTAGCTATTTCTTCAGTATACGAATAGGAAAGAGCTATAGCTGAAGAAGTTAATTTTCCATTCTCAAACAGATAAGCAACGCTCTTTACAGCACTATTCTCGCCTCTGTATCCCAATGTACTTGTTTTATCCTCCAGAATAGTACGTTTCTCTTTAGCCTTAACTGTTGCCTTATCCACACCAAATTCCAATACAGGTTCTGTGTAAGTGCTATATTTAGCATTTACCACAACTTCACATAGCGCCTCTCCATTATCTGAAGTTGCAGTGATAATTGTTTTTCCAACATGATTTCCTTTGATTATTCCATCCTCACTTACTTCAGCTACAAATTCACTCTTTGAACTCCAAGTAGCATTGTCGTTTACCGTTACTTGTTTTGTGTCGCCCGAATACAAAGAAACTTGATTAGCACTCAGAGTTAGTTTCCCATCTTCACTCTTACTACATCCGGCAATCACTAAAACAGCCGTCATTAAAAATAAAATCTTTTTCATTACTTGTTAATATTTAGCTAGCTTATTTCGTTTGTGCATTCATTTTACCAATTCATATCCCACCTATGAATCCTTTATGTAAAACGTGATAAACATTTGGCAAAGATACAAATAACAACAACATAACAACACTAATCCGTAATAATTATTTCTATAAATTACTCACTAATCATTCTCCTTATCAAATCTCTATTCCCCGGATCATCCGCATTGATCACCTCGCCATCTCCCCGACCCAGCTTTTTACGTTCTTCTTCGCTTAGATACACAGTAGTAACAGCATCGGCAAACAACATATTCAGATTGACATAGCTAATTCCCCAAAGTACGTAGTCCATTGTCCATCCATAGCGCTGGCAGGCAAAGTCTATCAGCAGTCCATAGATACTCTTTCCCCCGAAAGTGATACTGCTCCCCTCTCCCTTTATCCTGCTGATTCGTGTTTTCATTTCCCGGTCTGCATCGATACCAAAATATCGGATGAACTCTTCTATCTTATCACTCGAAAGGATAATAGTCAAAATGGTAGCCAAATCTTCCACCGACGCTTCGTCCTGAAAAAGCCTGGCACGCCGGAGTACTTTCTCCATATCCAGCATACTCTTTCTATCGTTGAATGTAGAGTAAGCAATGACCTGACAGACAGATTCCGTTTTCTCTTGGCAGATTCTCAGCGTCTCGACAAGCGGATTAATAGCCAGAAGCTCCATATTGACATCCATCGAGAGATACAAGTTCTTCAGTATTTGCATCTTACCCAAGGTAGAAGGATAGAGACATAGTTTATTCTTACCGATACTAAAACTGATCGCTTTTTCCACGATAGCATCGGATATGTTGATTTCGATTTCTTTATTTATGTTCATAGCGGAATTTATAAAAGAAGAGCGCCATGACTAGCGCTCTCCATTGACGTAAAAAGAATCTTATTCTGCCGGAGTAGCAGGAGTATAAGGTTTCACCTGATCACCGGTGGCAGGTTTCAATACATCTACCGTGTATTTCCACTTCTTACCTTCGGCGGTGTCGTATGATTCTTCTACAGAAACCACAGAACGTTCGATCAGGATACCTTCGCATGTTTCATCTTCCGGAGTAAGACGGAAAGCATACTCGCCTTCAACTACTCCGTCAGAGTCCTTGATCGGTTTTTCACGACCTTTAGCCGCACGGATTTCAAACTCGAACGCATAAGTATTTCTGGCATACTTCACTGCTTCATTTTCGCCTCCCTCTACCTTTGCTTCTTTCTTTTCACCTTTGGTAGGAGTCAGTTTCGTTGAACTTTCCACCGGGTCGCAACCTAGTTTTGTCCATTCTGACGGTGCAGCTCCGTTCACACATTTTCCAAACTCAATTGTGGGTTTTCCCCAAGATAATTGTGCCATAATTTAAATTGTTTAAATTTTTAATTAATAAATAATATATAAAAAAGCTAGCTTTAAACTGTTCTTTCTTTTGAATCACAGGTCCTGTTTTCTAATTCGCTGGTAAAAGTACTGCCAATATCAATGACTGGTAAATTTTCAGTTCCCTCAGCCGTGACATCTTACCCGAAGTCATAAAATAGGATTTTGAGGTAGGATTCCGTTCTCTTTCAGACGACTCATAAATTCATCACATAGCTGATTTACATTCTTTCTATACCCTTTGTAAGTGGTATAAAACGAATTTATTGATTTACAAAGATTAGAAACAGCAGACGGGGAAGTAAATCCGAATAATTGTGCCAGTTTATCCCGAACACCATTTACGATTCTTCCGCCAACTAATGCAATAGGAGAATATAAAAATAATATGACGAAAAGAAATTGTCCTTTCTGATCAGTATTCAGTCCTCCTGATTCTTCACAGCATCCGGACAATTCACAATACCATTTATACAGCATTGGTATATACTCCAATTCTGTTAGTAAAGGAGTTGATAATGCCATTTCCCTCTCCATCAATCTGAGTTTCTCTTCATGTATTGATTTCAGTTCTTCAATTTCTAAAAATTCCTGTAACATAGCCTGTCGTTTTTAAGATTATTACTTTATTAACTCTTCTCTTATGTGAGTTTCTTTTTCTTTCTCTTCGATGCGCTTAGTCCACCCCCACATCATAGCAGAGTAAATCGCATTCGTGTACAAAAGAATCTCTCTCCCACTCGTGAGAAACTCTACCCTAAACGCTGCATTCCTCGCAACGGTCCGCAAATTCTTTTTTATATCCATAAAGGCATTCATTTTGGTTGTTCAATTCAATAATACAAACTAGATGTTGAGAATATTAATTAGCAGTCAATTAGCATATTATATTTTAAGGCCGTGCCGTCTTTTCATCTATTGTATGCATTGTTTGTTGATAATCCGATAAAAATACTATCATTATTAATGTTTGAATAAAATTTACTATACCAAACCATGACATCAAAGACAAAGTCACAAAATAGATTTATTCTCTTGTAAGTCCAGTACTTATTCTTACCTTTGCATCGTCTTAACCGACAAGATGTTTTTACCAATTCATAAGGAAGAGTTAATTGTTTTTCCCACACAAACTAAAAATAATCCCTTATCTTTTAGCAACTTCATCTGTATGAATTAATCTGTTACATTTGAGCAACTATCCAGTTACACTTGTGCAATATTCCAGTTACACTTGTCTAGCACCGAAGTTATTCAACTGCATATAATCAATGGCTATTCAAAAAAGGAATTATTATGAGCATACTTTACAAAACAACCCGCTTCGCGGATACATTCACGGGAGATAAGGAGACAAATGTCCGGGTACAACTGTTATCATGGGATACACTGGACACCAAAGCATTCGTAGAATATCTGGCAACCAAATACAACCTATCCAAAGGAGAAGCATACAAAAGCCTCAGCATAGTACTGGAAGGAATGGAGGCCGTACTGAAAGACGGAAACATACTCAATCTGGACGACTTCGGCAGTTTCTCTCTAAACGGAAATTTCTGTGAAGACAAAGAACCGGACGAAAACCACAGGGCAGAATCCATCCAAGTAAAAAACGTAGTTTTTAAAGCGGACAAGAATCTGAAGAAACGTATTTCAGCTGCCGGATTTGAGAAGTACAATCCAAAGAAACACAATAAACGGAAATATTAACTGCATGGAATACGATCGAATTTACTCCATCCGGAAAGGAGAATACTTTGCGGATGCGCTAAAACGTGCAGGAAAAGATTTTATTCCTACCAATTGCATCATCAACAAACTGCTGCCGGGACTGGGTGCCACGCACTGTGAACTCACAGCACCACGCAAATCCATTATCATCGAACCGAATGTACCCGTCATCGAGTCGAAAGCAAGGGTACATAAGAATGCATTTGCCGTCTATAAAGGTGTAAGCATCCGGCAGATCGCCGACTTTCTGGAAACAAACCGGGAGAAGGATTACAAACTACTGACTACCCCCGAAGGCTTCAACAAGATAAAGGAAGCCATGCAAACGGTGGATATAGATATGTATACGGAATGCTTCATCTTGTTTGATGAATGCGAGAAGCTGGTACAGGACGTGCACTATCGTGACTCTATCCGCGAACCGATGAACGATTTCTTCCGTTTCCAGAACAAGGCACTGATTTCCGCTACGCCTATCGTACCCGAAAAGGACAGTCGTTTTGACGGTTTCATGCGGGTATTGATTCAGCCGGATTATGTCTATCGGCAGAAACTGAAACTGATTACTACCAACAATGTGCTGGAAACCCTGCAGGAAGTAATTGAAGCCAAGAGAGGAACTGTCTGTATTTTCTGTAACAGTATAGATTCGATAGACAGCTTCTACCGGTTGATACCCGAACTAAGCAATGCCTGCACATTCTGTAGCGAAGACGGACAATACAAGCTCTGGAAAGGAAACCGCCGCAAAAAATCAATGATGATCACCGAACTGGAACGTTACAATTTCTTCACCTCCCGCTTCTACTCAGCGGTAGACATACTCTGCAAAAATCCGCCTCATGTGATTTTCGTCAGTGACTTGTATGGTGCCGCGCAATCCGTTATTGACCCTGCCACCGAGGCAATCCAGATTATCGGACGTTTCCGGGGCGGAGTCAACAGTGTGACACACATCGCTTCTATCCGACCGGAACTGGAATGTATGTCTTCTTCTGAAATCGATCACTGGATTCAGGGAGCTTCCACCATTTTCAACGGCTGGAAAGCGCAACTGGCACGAACTACCAACATAGGCGAACGCACCTTACTACAGGAAGCCATCGGAGAAAACTCTTACCTCCCTTATCTGGACGAAAACGGAAAGCCGGATTCGTTTCTGATAGCCAACTTCTATGAAAAGGAACAAGTGAAACGCCTGTACACCTCTGCCGATCTGCTGCACCTTGCTTACGAGCAGACCGGATATTTTGTCTTCTCGCACGAAGAACGCCTGATGCCGGTTTCGGATAATGAACGCATGGCTATCCAGCATCGTCTGGCAAAGAAGAAACGGGCAGAACTGATCGTCCGGAAACTGGAAGAGATGGAAAAGATGAGCAGAGCTACCGACAAGAAAATACAGAAAAGGTATCAGCGTATGTTGATGAATCTGATTACTTCTACCGCCGACAGGTATATATACGACTGTTTCTGCCGCTTCGGAGCGGAATTTGTACGGGAAGCCGATTATAATGAGAATAAATTGCGGACGGCACTAAATGTGAGTAGCGAGCATACGATTAAGAAGTCCGGGCAAATGCGGACATATATCCAACGTGCTTTTCCTGTGGGTACTGAAATATCCGTGCAGGAAGCGAAAAGTATGCTCAGACAGGTATATAAAAAGATGGGATTAAACACGGGACGGGGTATAACGACGAAAGAACTGGAACAATATGCGGAAATAGAAAACAGCAGGAATCGCGAAGCCAGAATGATTAAAATACTGAAACACAAATAAATGAAAAAAATGCAGTTTTGATCCGGAAAAAGACAAAAACATCCTATAGTTCTTTGCAAACTTATTTTAAAAACAAGGCATTTTCAGAGGTAAACCACTGATTACAAACGCTGTGACATTTTTGTTTATCCCCGTATAATACTTAGAATAAAGACAAAAATGTCACAAGCGGCTAATTCTATTATTTGCCGAAACATATTTAGGTAAAACGGCAATTTTCCCGAATCATGAATACTTTTTCAAACGCCTGCGTGCAAAGAGAGCCAAAGCAAGCACAACGCACAAACCCGCTCCCCATATCCATAACAGTAAATCTCCCCCTTCGGTCTTTCCATAAGAATGCAAGCCGCTCAGGTAGTAGTTTACTCCAAACCAAGTCATGATAATGGAGAGAATGGAGACTACGGACAGCAAGTTGAAACACCAAGTTGTTTTACCTTTCAGCAGCGGAATAAAACGGATATGAAGTACCAGTGCGTAGACAACAATAGAGATTAACGCCCATGTTTCTTTCGGGTCCCATCCCCAGTATCTGCCCCATGAGACATTCGCCCAGATGGCACCGAGAAAGGTTCCTGCCGTCATAAAGAATAAGCCGAGAATCATTGCCATTTCATTCAGTAAGGTAAACTCACGGATACGGAAGAGAAGCTTCACCCGATTGGTGGCAGAAAGCAGATTCATCAAGATAAGATTAAACAGTCCCGTCAGCGCACAAAGTGCGAAGAATACATAGCCGATCATGATAATGGCGACATGAGACATTAGCCAATACGACTGAAGCACCGGAACCAAAGGAGTTATTTCCGGATTCAGATGGTTCAGTCCTGCCACGAAAAGCATGATTCCGCCTAACAGTCCGGCAAGCGCAGGGAGAATACGGAAACGCCGGGCAAACAAGAGGCCTCCGCCAACGAGCAGCCAGGAAGTGCAGATCATTGATTCATAAGCATTCGCCCACGGTGCACGTTCGGAGATATACCAGCGCAGTAAGACACCGGTCGTGTGTGCAAGGAAAGCAGCGACCAGAAGAACAATCAGTATGCTGCTCAGTTTGCTCCCCCATTTGAAATCCGCGATAATCTCTCCGCAGGCTATGAAAAGTAAGATTCCGCCCAAAATCAGGTAAGCCAGACGACACCAGAAGAACAGGTTTAACTGATTATAGAGAAGTTCCGCTTTTACTCTCTGATTGTCAATAGCGGGAGTTTTACTTTTTGCCTGCTGGAAGATATGCATCATATCGACAATCTTGTCCGCTTCTTTCCAGTTATTAGTGCGGACACCATTGCCCAATTCGTAGATATACCAATCCATTATTTTAGATACAAACAGGGAATCCTTATCATGAAAGACGGTTTGTTCGTCACCTGCCGAGTACCATTTTCCCTGAGCGTCGTTTTCGTCCGGGAAGAGGGGCAGAAGTTGATGTTGCATAATACGGTAGACAATATTCACCGATTCATCCAATTTTAACAAATCCGAATCCATTCGTTTCCGTTCTGAAGCGGCTTTTGCATAGATGGCATTCACTTCATCGGTCAGCACATAATTGCCATCGGCATCAAAGACATCCTGCCATGCGATGTATTTGCCGTCTCTTCCGAACCGTTGAAGAATTTCTTTATTATCGACCTTGATAAAAGGATAGCCACCCCACTCATCCGGAAAAGCGAGAAGATTCAGAAAGAACTGGTCTGAATTGATGTTGTTCAGCTTGTCCGCTCCGTAAAGTTTGCGCAGAATGGCGGAAGTGTAACTGTTGACAGGTTCAAGGCGACCATTAGGATTGAGCAGTACCAGACTGCCGAATTTCCGGGCGTGCGAAGCAGGGATGCAAGGTAGCTGCGAAGAAGAAAGCGTTTCCTGCGCATATAACGCCTGTGTACCCAAAGTACCGGATAGACCTAAGAAGAGAAGCAGACAGAAAGGAGCACTCTTTTTCATCTCCCCCAGTTCTCTGCGCAAACGACCGAAACGGGACTTCTTACTGAACAGAGTCAGCACAAAGCCGGCGAACAGCAGGAAATAGCCGATATAGGTAATCTGCATACCGGGACGGTCATAACTTACGGACAACACCGTGCCCTGCTCATCCGGATCGAACGAAGACTGAAACAAACGATAACCATCCACTTCAATCACCTTATTCATCCGGACCGTAGCCTGCAAAGGAGCTTCATTCTCCTTCTTTATCACCAGATCGCTTTCATAAGACATCGGACTGTGAGAGCCCGGATAACGCTTTAACCGGAAATCATCGAGAGTGACAGAAAAAGGCAGGGAGGCATTTCCCATCCCTGCCCCTTCATCGCGCATCATGCGGTCCACCGTTTCCCCCTCACGGATGTGCATGATTCCTGTTACTCCTGCATAGTGAGTAACAGCCGCCCCCAACCAAATAAAAACCAAAGCCCCATGAAAGATCAGACTTCCTTTACTGATTCTTTTGAAATAACCTCCCTGAAGAAACATGGCCAACAGATTGACAGCCTGCAAGAGTTGCAACAAAATAAACCACGGAGCATAATAAAAGTATTCGCGCGCAAGGGCCGGACCGGACGAATTTTCCACAAAAGTGGCGATTGCCAGTACCAGCGCATAAACTCCCGCTAATACGTACATCAAAATCGGAGAAGCGATCAATCGAATCAGTTTCATCAGTTTTCTGTTTTTACAAATAAGCAATACCTTCTATTTCTACAAGCAGTTCTTCCCTGCATACATCGGCATAAAGATAGACAATAGGAACATCGGGACAAAGTTTGTCCATATCTTCTTTTACAATCTTCGCATCCTCTTCATGCTTCAGATACACACGGAGAAGTTCCAGCTTGCCGGAATGTTCCGGAAGTTTCTCTCTCCCTTCTTCCAGACCAATCAGATGCTGGATATTCTCCAGTGTGATTTCCGTCTGCACAAGCACGTCGCCCGTCACGATACTTTCTTCACCACGAATGGCGGCTGTGCCGGATATATAAATCATCTCCTGTTGATGATCGGACAACGATTTGCCTCTTTCAAACTTGGGAGTTCCCTTCTCCGCATCCGTCCGGTGGCTGATCAGGACTTCATCCGAATAGACATGGGCAGCTCTCTGCCAGTCATTATCCAACGGGATAATCTCTATTCCTCCTTTGACGGCATTGAAATCGACTAGTATTCCACCATGCTGCGTCCCGATTCCTGTGGCTGCCGGATATCCGGAAGCCCATTCCGAAGAAGCATAAAACTGCGAACGTATATCATTAAAATCCTGATAACACTGATTGCCGTACACAATATCCGTGATGCGTTCCAGATAATTCCACTGGCGGACAATATCACCGAAGCTCATCTGCTCCGCTTTCAGCATTTCTTCCGCTTTCCCGAACACCTGCTCCGACTGTTCGCGGACAGGAAGAGTCAAATCGTCGGCATAGAGTCCTCCCGCTATTATTTCCCGATAATGACCGGAAGTAACCCGAAGGTAGCGGACGGAAGAAATCATCTGTTCTTCTACCGTCACTTCCTCACCGGCAGTTGTCGGCAACGAATGGACTTCCATGACCAGTTCTCCCACCAAAGGCTTTTGGGCTACGAGCGAAAGAACCGGACGGGGAGAAACGAAATGATCGTCCACCCATTGTTCCAGAAAAGACCGTTGGAGCTGATATTCCCGATTATCCTCACAGAATGTAAAGAATACAAGACGGACCACTTTTCCCCCATGTTCCTTTCCTCCCCCGCGAACGGCTGACAAAAGTAATTCTTCCGCCATTCGTTCCCAGCTCTTTCCTTCCGCTTTATAGATTTCACATTTTATCCGATAATATTTCATATTGCAAACTTCAATGATTTTTTATGCCACAGACATCAATTAATGATACGAAGCTACTCCCGCCGGCTTGTCTGTGCTATATACGGAAGACATCGTCTGTAGTTCCGGAGTATTTTCCAGAGAGTAGAGCACATTCTTCTGGCGGTCTACCAGCAGCAGATGTACTTTCTCCTTCGGATTCACATGTCCCGTCCAGTTCGTAATCAGGAAACGTCCGTCGGAGAAGTACTGAAAACCTCCGAGAAACTTCAAAGGCTTTCCGGGAATATCCGCATTCGATATTTCCCAGATCGTTTTTCCTTCCGGAGTCACTTCTATCAATCTCGGGTTCTGATCTTTATCGGCAACAGCTATCAGCGTATGTCCGTTAGGCAGACGAGTCAGAGAATGAGGACCGCCGGGAACATCCAGCTTCCACACCACCTTGCCGTTTGCATCATACTCCTTCACACACTGGTCTCCATAATGAGCTACGAGGAAATGACCGTTATCCAGCCGCCGTGCATTACGCATGAATGCGAATCCGCCATCCTTCACACCTTTCGGCAGGATGCAGGTTTCCTTCACAATCTTCCCTTTTGGGGATATCTCCAGCATCCGTCCGGTAACACATTCGCCAACGAAAGTATTACCATTTTTCAGGCGTTGGCAGGCAAAGACCGGACTCTTTGATTCATAATGGAAAATGGTATCGTTCTGACGAGTCATTTCGAGCACTCCATGTCCGGTGGTGAAGAGGATATTGCCGTTAGGCAATATCCACAAATCATTGGAATCGGGCGCTTTGTGCTTCCACACCATTTGGTTGTTTTCCATCACAAATACGATTCCCTGCGAATAATCGGCTCCGGCAAACGTCTTGGTCTGTGCAAACAGAGAAGAGGCAGAGAGCAGAAGCGACAAAAACGCAACACTACATATCTTTATCATTATTATTCTATGTATTAATATAAACAGATATCTTCTTTACAAAGACAACACATACTCTTCCAGTTCTTCCAATTCCTTCTCAGTGACAGGCTTATGAGGTCCGTGAACTTTCAGCATATCCTTCATCGAATAGCTGCGCCCGTCATAAAGATAGGGAGCTGTACGCCAGCATTCATTCAGTGCCGGAACATCCATAGACAGTCCCTTGTCCGGGCCCGTTGTCCAGTCTACCTTATACTGTTTCTGATCTGTATAGTACTCTCCGGAATGGCAGCTCGCACAGTTTTCTTCAAAAATCTTCTTTCCCTTCTTTGCCTTACCGGAAAGTTTACCGTTCACAAGGTATGGGCTTGGCAACGGTTTCAGGGATTTCAGATATTCGTCGATGGATTCGTATATTTCGTCTTCACCTTCCATAAACAGAATATACTTCACACCCGAACGTACCGCTACTTCGGCATTCTTACGGATACCGGTCGCCATACAAGGCGGAGTCTGATGCGAAAGCAAGAGTGTCTTGGTATTCTTCGGATTTCCCATACCGTCATTCAGCAAGTCCCAGTTAAGTCCGTCCATGCGGGCGTCATTCGGATGACAGGTAGCACAGCTCTGCCAGTTCTGGAAACAAATAGTAGCGTCATGGAAATACATATCACCCTTTCCGACTTTCGTGAAAGCCAGCGGAGCACCCAAAACCTGCTTCTTCAGATTCTTGCCGTTCAAATCCATAGACACCAATTCCGAAGTATAATAGTTGGCAGTGTAAATCTTATCTCCGGTAGCGACCACCGAACGGGGGCCTTTCCCCTGTGTCGGGATAAAGTCGCGGATACCATATAAGAATCCCGCATCATTCGGAATATTATTCCATGACTTCACGGAAGGCGTCACCATCTCCCCCTGCTTTGCCTTCGCCAGACGTTCGTGCAAAGCAATGCGGTCAATACGAACCAACTCCTGACTTCCGGCAGCAGCTACGATAATCTGTTTATCATCCGGAGTGACAATCACTGACCACGGATTGGCGGCTCCCTTCTGAGGAGTATCCAACAATACGGAAGTCAGCAGTTTCCTCGCCTTCAGGTCGATAATGGACAGCGTGTTCGTAGCCATCCATCCACGGTCCAGCTGATTGGTAGGCAACTGATAACGGGCAATCAAGTGAGTGACATACGCATACGTCTGATTTTTATCTACCGCTACAGACTTCGCATCGGTAGCGCCATTCGGCAACATGATGCGTCCTGTCACCTTCTTTGAAGGGACATCTACGATATCGAGCTGTACTGCAATAGGATAAGCCGTAGAAGGCATTTCCGGCAGATTATTGGCTATCAGCAGGCAAGAGTCGCCTGCAAACGGAGCCATAGCCACCGGTTCACGACCGATCGCAATCTTTGTTTTTACCTTACGGGTTGCCGGATCAATTTCCCACAACTCGTTGTTGAAGCGTTGTGTCACCCAAAGTGATTTGGACACCGGACTGTACAAAATATCCGAAGGCGTAGCACCGCTCTTTGTTTTTGACTGCACCGAAAGTTTCTTTCCATCCAGTTCGTACATCATGCCGGTGTTTCCGTCGCATACCACCCAAAGGTTGCCGGACGGGTCTTGTGTCATGGCGTTGACGGGCGAAGAAAGGGTCACTTTCTGTTCCGCCTTCTGTCCGTCGGACGAGATTTTTATTAGTTCATTGCCTGCCCTGTTCGTTACAAACAAGGACTTTCCACTGTCCGCCAGAAACAAACGATCCGGCGAAACCGTCTTTGCATCTTCTTTCCAACTAGCGCAAAGAAGTATAGCTACGATACTAACAGGTATCAATATCTTTTTCATTATTTCTGTTGTTTAGTTTGAAGAGATTGAATGTACTGGCGAATATTCTCCTGTTCCTCCATGCGGGCTTGTTTCCGCTTCTTATCGTAGCGGTCGTAAAACTCCCGGTCATGATCCGACCAGTTGTTCGCTTCCCGGTAGTCACCGATCTGAGGAACAAGCAAGTCGATCCAGAGAGAAACTTTACGTATCTCCTGCGGTGTCAGTTTCGTACCTCCATGACCCTCTTCCAGACGCTTGATCAGATTACTCTTGTTGGACCCTGCAAAATAAGGAGGCAACAAAGTAGGTTGGGACAAAGCGCTGATCCAGTTTACTTCAGGATGATGGGCATCGCCTCTCCATGCTCTGTCGGGACCATCCGGACGGGCATGCGTCAGACTGAGATATGAGTCCGTATATTTTCTTTTACTCTGTTTGTCCACTACCTTCAGTTCTCCTTTCAGGCTCATCGGGTGTTTTACTCCGTCATGACAAGAGATACAATTTCGGTCCCAGATAGGCTGAATCTCTTTCAGATAGCTGAAGTTACGTTCTCCCATTTCATCTTCCGGAGCCAATGCCTTGATTCCTTTGTCCATTGCCATAGATACCCGATGACCTGCCACCGGAACCGTATTCTTGTGTTCATGGCATCCTACACAACTCTGAACTTCGTTCGGCTGCAAGGTAGACCAGCTACGCATCGTCTGCACTACCCTGCCCTTTTCGTCCAACGCCTGGAAGTAAAGCGGTCTGCGGGCAGGTACTTTAAAGAAAGCGGAACCGTCGGGATATACATCCGTCACTCCGATCACTCTCTTCACGTCCCAAGCGGCATTGCCGACTCCTACCGGAGAACTTGCCAATGCACCACCTCCCTCATCATTACCATTCACTTCGCCTACACCAGCTGCACGGAATTGAATTTCTACGATACGAAGCTGTTTGATCGTTCCGGGAGCTACTCCTTTCAAACCGTTCCCTTCATAGATATTCTGCATATAATATACTCCTTCATTCTTCGTATAGTCTACAGAAGACGAACGATGGAACGGACGTTTACGGGGAGCAAGCAAGATGGGCTGATTGCAGGATATTTTCGAATCGGAAACCAGCAATTCACGTTCTCCGTTTGCATTCATCCAGTAAATGCCGAACTCCATCGGATGTCCGATATGATATCCCAGCGGAGTATAGGAAATCAGAAACTCCGTCTCGTTCAACGGGAAAGGATGCTGAAACTGGTCGGTAAACTGTCCGTAGCTATCTATACGCTCTGCCTCGGGTTTGCGCACCGGAGCAACAAACATGACACCTTCATTCTCATCTCTTCCGGCTTCGGGATCAATAATACCCAATTTACCGTGCTGGGGATTATGATGTCCCATGAAAACAGTCATCACTTTACGTGTACCGGGAATCTGACGGGTATGCGCTACCGTTGTCGGGAACCAGCTGTTCATTCCGTAATATTCGGCTTGTCCCGTTCCGTCAGGATTCATCTGAAACAGGGGTTGCGCCCATACTTGACCGCGGTCATTATAGTCCCAACGAGTGTAAACTACACGACCGTCATCAAGTAAAGTCGGCGTAGTAGTATGCACCTGGTCGAAACCTACCTGACGCATATAACGTCCTTCACGGTCACAGAGGTACATATTGCTGACTTCGGTAAACCAGCAATCCACCGCACTTCCGCTACGGGTAGAGTTGAAAAGTATATTCTCATCCGGCAGATAGATACCTTCGATATCAGCGTGTCCTTTTCCAAAAGTCAGTTGCTTGACTTCACGTGTCTTTAAATCCATCTCATACAAATGGAAATCATCGTCTTTTGCAGACTTCTTCCAGGAGAAAAGCAGGTGCTGACCGTCAAAATGAAGATTCGGATCACGATATACACCGTCTTCGTCCGTCAACAGTGTTTCTTCCTCCGCCCAGATACCATTCATCTTAATCTTCGACAGCGAACCGCCTGCAAAGTAGTTGCACTCTGCACGGGCATCGGAAACGCCTTCGGTATAGGCAAAGAAAGAAGGACGCAACGTTCTGAACTTCGTAAAAACAATCTCCGGCTGATTGGCAGTGAAAGTTTCCAGACGTTCGGCACGTCTTCTCTCGCACGCTTTCAGATAAGACAGGAAAGCCGCTTCGATACTTTCCGGAGTATCATTGACAGCAGTAGTAATGTTCAGTTTCTGCATACGAAGGGAAAGTTGCCGGCTGAAAGAACCTCTGAACCAGTTTACATCTTTCCCGTCCTTTATGTCTTTCGCATCATTTCCATCCTGTAGCCACCAGTCATAATAAACCGGATAATCATGCATCAACATCCGGTGTGTATCTCTCACTTTACGTTCCAGCTCTTCCCTGTGATTCTCTTTCTTCTTTATCGTCTGAACCTCTGCAAACTGCTTCTGCATTTCGGCGATAAAACCTTTTGTGTCGGTTGGCTGGAAAGAAGTGTCCTTCGCCTGCCAGGCGAGGAATGGGACGAGCATGCAACATGCCAGCCCCCACTTCAACCATTTTATTAATTTCGATCTTATCATTTCAAATTCCTGTTTACCTTAAATTTACCTTTCCGAACCGGACATTACAGACCTTTCTTCAACTCTTTGTAAGCTTCTACAATCTGAATACCGCTTGAAGTACCGATGCGGGTAGCACCCACCTGAATCAATGCCAGTGCCGTATCGAGGTCGCGGATACCGCCTGCGGCTTTCACACCGATCACCGGACCTACCACACGACGCATCAATTCAACATCATGCACGTTGGCGCCTGCCGTACCGAATCCGGTAGAAGTTTTTACGAAGTCCACACCTGCTTCCTTTGCAATGCGGCATACGGTTTCTTTCTCTTCGTCAGTCAGGTAGCAAGTTTCAAGAATCACTTTACAGATCACACCGGCAGGTTTGCAGATAGAAACCATATCTTCGATTTCTTTCTTTACAATGTCTGTCTGTCCCTTCTGCAAAGCACGGACATTGATGACCGTATCAATTTCGGTAGCTCCTTTGGCAATGGCATCGCGGGTTTCGAATGCCTTGCACTCTACGGTATTCTGTCCCAGAGGGAAACCGATGGCCGCTCCTACACGTACACCCGAGCCTTCCAACAGTTTGACACAGGTTTCCACTTCCGCAGGGTTGATGGCTACCATCGCAAACTTATACTGACGGGCTTCCGCACAGAGTTTTTCGATATTCTCCGCTGTTCCGAAAGGTTTCAGAAAGGTATGGTCAATCATTCCTGCCAGTTGTTCCACTGATAAATTTGCAATCACTTCGTTTATATTTTTCTTTTCCATTGTTTTGAGTCGTTTAATATGTTAGTTAATTGTTAGTTCTTAAAAAGTCAATACACATTTCAATACTTCACCCCGTTTCACGGCAGCGAAGGCTTCTTCGATTTCTTCGATTTTGAAACGGTGTGTGATGAAGTCGGAAGCGGAAAGTCTGCCTTCTTCAATCCATTGTGCCAGCGTGGTCATAGCCGCTTTTTCTTCCGAACGGGTAGGCCACTGGTGCATATGCAAATCGAAGTTATAAGGCGCTTTCGACAAATCAAATGTCGGATTCTTCGTCATGACACCATATACACAGACATCACCGCCCATTTTTACCAACGGCAATACGGAATTGACTACTACATCAAGCCCTACGGCATCAATCACGGCATCGTAAGAACGATTGGCGGAGGCTATAAACTCCGGCGTGCTGATTTCGGCAGGTGTATATCCGTTGTCCGCTCCCATCCGGCGGGCTACTTCCAGTTTGGCAGGAAGCATATCGACGATGTCAATCTGCCCCAAGCCGAACAGTTTACCCAACTTGACGAAGCTCAGTCCTACAGGACCGGAACCTACCACTATCACTTTCTTTCCCGGAGTCAGGTTGAAATCCTTGAAAGCGCCCAGCACTTCACGCCAGGTGCAGGAGATCACCGCTTCTTCCGGCTGCACATGAGCAGGAACCGAGTTCTGAATCTCAAAGCTGTCCCAGCATCCCTGTTCGGGGGTAGCCAGTCCTTCTTCTTTCAGTACCTCGAAATCGTTCACCACTACATATTCGCTGAAACCGCCCCAGCCGCTGTTAATTCCCTGCGCGCCAAAGTCGGAGATCAGACCGCCGATAGCCCGGTCGCCTACTTTAAAGTTGCGTACTTTCTCGCCTACGGCCACTACAATTCCTGCATTCTCGTGTCCCAAAGCCAGAGGATAAGTATCTACTCCGGGAAAATGTCCCGCAATCAGTTTGCTGTCAGTCGCATTGCACAGTGCCACCATTTCTGTTTTCACCAACGCCTGATAAGCATTGATGACAGGAGTTTCGACCTCTCGTATTTCTATTTTGCCGGGAGCCGACACAATTACAGATTTCATCGTATTCTTATTCATTTTTATAGGTTATAGTTCGGTTTTTGCTATCTCTGTGTACATCCCACACAAGGCGTGATAAGCCTGATCGAAAACAGGCATCCACGCTTCGTACTTCTTCACGTTTTCGGGAATAGGCTGCACCGTCTGCTCGATACGGACAAAACGGTCGATTACAGAGAAATCAGGGAAAACACCTGCACCGATACCCGCAAGGATGGCCGCTCCCATCGAAGTTGCCTCTTCGAGATAGTTAGGCACACGGATTTCCGCCTGATAGATGTCCGCCATCATCTGACGCCAGACAGGATTCTGAGCACAGCCGCCAATCACCGTCATGCGGTCGATAGGAACATGCTTGCGGAATATATTGATGATAAATCCGAGATTTAAGGTTATTCCTTCCATCACGGCACGCAACATATCACCATGTTTATGTCCCAGCGTCAGACCGATGAAAGCTCCTTTGGCATCAACGTTCCAGCGGGGAGTACGTTCACCCAGCATATAGGGAAGAAACAGGAGTTTGTTCGCACCTATCGGAGAGGCAATGATCTGTTCGTCGATCAGTTCGAACACGCTGCTTCCCGATTGAGCCGCCAGTGCCTGTTCATTCTGGCAAAGTTGGTTAATCATCCAGTTGTAGGATGATCCTGCCGCTTGCATCGTTCCTGACGGGTGCAGCATGCCGGGTACTACGTGTGCCCAGTTCATGGTACGGCGTTGTTCGTCTACAATCGGCTTTTCGACCGTCAGTGCTACCCAGGAAGAAGAGCCCAGATAGTTGTACGCAGTGCCCGGAGCCACACAGCCGACACCTACTCCGGCACAGCTACCGTCGCCACCGCCACAGATGACGGGTGTTCCGGCAAGCAGTCCTGTCTCACGGGCAGCTTCGTTGGTGATTTCTCCGATCACGTCAATCGACGAACGGACTTCGGGGAATAAAGAAAGATCGAGCTCTGCGGCTTCTATGATCTCTTCACTCCATTGCCAGCGGTTCAAATCGTAGGCATTGGTTCCCGACGCATCCGAAGGGTCTGTGGCGATAGTACCGCACAAACGGTAGTTGATGTAATCTTTCGCATTCAGCATTTTGGCAGTCTGCGCAAAGATTTCCGGTTCGTGCTTCTTTACCCACATCAGTTTTTCCACAGAGTAAGAGGCGCTGATCCGATGTCCCGTGATTTCGTAGAAATGGAGAGGGGCTATCTTTTCGGTCAACTTTGCTTCTTCTTCCTGCGAACGCTGGTCGCAATAGAGCATATGCGGACGAAGCGGATTACCGTCTTTATCTACGCAAAGACATCCCATCATTTGTCCGCTAAGAGCTACTCCGGCAATATCATTGGGTGATACCAGTTCGAGAAGTGCCTGTGTTGTGTCAACGATGGCTTTCCACCAATGGTGCGGATTCTGTTCCGCCCGGTTGCCGGAAGCATAGTCGGTAGGATAAGCAGCGGTACGCGAAGCTATCAACAGCCCCGATTCATCGAACAAAGTGGCTTTGTTCCCGCTGGTACCCAAGTCATGTGCTAATATATACATTTTATATTTTCCTTTTCAGTTAATTGAATTAGAGTGCCGCATTCGTGTATCCGGTAAGGCCGACGAAGATTCCTCCGACGATCCCACCCAGTATAATAACTACCCAACGGGGAAACGCTTCTTTCAGCAATCCGCCGCGTGTGCCTTTCGGTGCGCAGAGCACGTCTGCAAAGATGAATCCCATCGCAATCGCCCATCCCATGTCTACCCAGGGGGCACTGCCGCGATTCCCCTGATGGATCAGGCTGAACTGCATCGGCAAGCCGTCGGCATCGTTCAGCAATCCGGTAGAGAAGCCGAATCCGGGCAGTTTATGATTGACCAGCCAGAACGTTCCGATGATAAGGGCGGCTGCCATGAATCCGCCTATCGGACCAAAGTCCTTCACCAGCTTGGGCCAGCTCATCAATACGGTAAATGTCACGGCAAAAGCTCCGAAAATAGTGGTAATAATTCCGGCATGATACATACCGAACATCTCATTATAGGTTTGTAACCATTCGCTCATTGTGTTCTCCTCCTTATTTTATCTTTCGGGCACAGTCGCACGAACGGATTTTCCAAACTACAATTCCCGCCAGTGCACCGCCTATCAGACAACAGACCAGTGTAGGCACTGCATAAAAGAAATTGGTAATGTCTCCCTGAAAGCGGACGATTCCCCAGGCTATACCGGCAGAACCGATACACCAGCCCTGATCGAGCCATATTTTTCCCGGAGGATTCAAGATCGCTCCGTTATAATGATTCATATACCACATGATGCCGATAATCAGCGTTGCCGCCAGCCAGCCGCCCATCAGACCGTAAGTCTTCCAGAGTTCCGGCCAGATGCCGAAAGCGAAACCACCACAGATGGCGGAGCCGGCAAAGGTCGATAGATAGTATTTCATATTATAGATATAGATAATGTGTTCTTGGGTTAATAATATTTTTTAGGCACGGATTACACGGATTTCACGATTAAAGATTACACAGTTTTATTAAATCCGTGTCATCCGCGTAATCCGTGCCTAAATTCTATTTTTGCTCTTCCAATGATAGTTTAGCCAGTGTGAAAGGCTTGTCATGCTTGGTATTTACCTTGTCCGGTCCGGTCACCAGGTCGAAACAGGATACGATCACCTGACCGTTCCATACGATAGGTTCGCCCGGTTGGTCCAGTCCGCCATCGCTTCCGTCGCAATCGGGGCTTTGAGCGATACGCTGAATCTTTCCGTCCTTATCTACACGGGCAACGGCATTTGCAGAGAAATCTGCTACCCAGATATTTCCTTTATCATCGATGCACATACCGTCTGTGGTACGAAGCTGAGTCGTATCCTGTGCCCAGACATCGTTGCTGACAACTTTTCCTTCCGCATCCATCTTGATACGATGGATTGCGCCATCACCGAAGTTACCTACAAAAAGGTCGCCCGCTTCGTTAAACACGATTCCATCCAGTCCGTATTGCACTTCGGGGTTCTTGGTGATTACCGTAGTCAACAGGTTCTGATCTGCCGAAGTATTGGTTACTGCGATGTCACGGTCGTTCATATCAAAGCAATATACACCGCTGACAAGCAGACCGGAAGGGTCTTTGATCTGTGACAAAGAGCTTTGAGTCACATATAATTTTCCGTTACGGATACGGATACCATTGGGATGCTCCATGCCGGATGCTACCGTAATAGTTTCCTTCAACTGGTCATTTTCAAACTTCAGACGAAGTACACGTCCTTTGTTCTTTGCTTTCTCTGCACCGCTCCAGCCCTGATTGTCACTAATAAACAGGTCGCCCTCTTCATTGAAGGCAAGTCCCATCGGAGAAGCCCATCCGGTTTCCTCCAATACAGGCACATCCAGCCATTTTGAAACGGCTCCATCCTTAGTAATACGCATCAGGCAAGCAGGCTGTGTGATATCTGCAAAATTGGGACATGCCAGAATCAAATCTCCATTGGGAGCAATGGCCATGCCATCCGGTGTCGGACAATAGTCCGGCAATGATACAAACAGTTCACTCTTTTGCGGAAGAGTATTCTCTCCACTCTTTTGTTTGGGAGAAGTACATTGAATACAAGTTGCTCCAATCAAAGAAGCAGAAATAAGAGATAGTAAATAATACTTTTTCATGGTTAGCTGATACAAATGTTTATGTTTATAATTTGAGTCCGTTAGTTCGGTACGCAAACTTACTGGAAAATCTCAGCAAAGAAGGAAAACAACAAATCAATAAAGGACAAAATTTGTTCATTATGACGCAAAAACGCCCCTTTTTTCATTAAAAAAGGATATAATCCTTCAACGGAATGATTCATTTCATCTCTCGATTATCCACCGACAGGGAACTCAATAATAATAGAAATCACATTATTTTATGAACGAATCAGATGAACGGAACCACTAAAAAGAAGAGTTTATTTAGAAGGTGCCTCCGGTGTGGATGGAAAGATTTACCGGCTAGAATCTGCCGAAAAAAGAGAATATGAAGTCATGCGATTAATGAAACAATCCGGCTGAAAATACAAAGCGGCGCTTTGTGTGAGCTAAAGCTTAGCTTTAGGAGTCGTAAAGCTAAGCTTTAGCCTCCCCAAAGCGCTATGTTATTAACCGATGCAAAAATGCACTTTTGCAGGGGCCTCCCTAACACACGCACACACGTAAGCGCACGCGCATACACATACACATACACACACGAACATAACTAAATACGCGTAAACTATATTATATACGCGCGCCTGTGTGTGTGGAAAAATTGTGGAGTGCATTTTCTGCATTTTTGCATTTTTCACCTCCGACAAGCTGTTCATAAAGAAAAGATTTATACGCATACTCTTCCATAATTCATCCCCTTTGCCTACGTATTCCGCTATTTTAAGGCTAAAAAGCACATTTTCTCCCGAAAAGTTTTTGTAATATCAGAGTTAATCGTATTTTTGTGTACAATTTTGGTGTAGTGATGACAGAAGAAGAAAAAAAGTTATTGAGTACCTTTGAAACGCAGCTACGGCATTTAATGTATTTGCACGATGAATTAAAGCGTGAAAATGCCGGGTTGAGAAAACTTCTTGAAAACGAAAAGTTGAAGAACGAGAAGGTGCAAGCTCAGTATGATGAATTGGAAGTCAACTATACAAACCTAAAAACAGCTACGGCAATCAGCCTTAACGGCAGCGACGTAAAAGAGACGAAGCTGCGATTGTCAAAATTAGTGCGTGAAGTCGATAAATGCATCGCTTTATTGAACGAGTAAAGAAGAAAGATGTATGAACGATAAGATAAAGATAAACCTGCAAATAGCAGATTCAAACTACCCGTTAACCATTAACCGAGAGGAAGAAGAAATGGTACGGGAAGCAGCCAAGCAGGTAAACATCAGGCTTAATGCGTACCGGGAATACTATAAAAACCTTGAACCGGAAAAGATTATTGCCATGGTAGCCTATCAGTTCTCGTTGGAGAAACTGCAATTAATGCAACGTAACGATACCACTCCGTATACGGAAAAGGTAAAAGAACTAACGGAATTGCTGGAGGATTATTTTAAGAAAGAATAATGCCACCGAGCCATTCACTGATAAAGAAAACACCACGCACTGCACAATATCCGAGCAAATGTATGCTCTGATATTTGGCGGTGCGTTTTTATTTATATAACTAAATTAATGTAAGAATGATAGCAATAATAGCAACAGCAATTGCTTGCTTCGTCGTAGGAGGAATCCTTTCATACGTACTGTTCCGGTACGTATTGAAGTCCAAGTACGACAGTGTCCTGAAAGATGCGGAGACAGAAGCTGAAGTAATTAAGAAAAACAAATTGCTGGAAGTAAAGGAAAAATTCCTGAACAAGAAAGCTGATTTGGAGAAGGAAGTGGCACTGCGTAATCAAAAGATTCAGCAGGCGGAAAATAAACTGAAACAACGCGAAATGGTGCTCAGCCAGCGTCAGGAAGAAATCCAACGCAAAAAGCTGGAAGCCGAAGCCGTAAAGGAAAACCTGGAGGCGCAACTTGTTATCGTTGACAAAAAGAAGGAAGAACTGGACAAACTGCAACATCAGGAAATAGAAAAACTGGAAGCAATCTCCGGTCTGTCTGCCGACGAAGCAAAAGAACGTCTGGTCGAATCACTGAAGGAAGAAGCTAAAACGCAGGCACAGTCATTCATCAATGACATCATGGATGATGCGAAACTGACTGCCAGCAAGGAAGCCAAACGAATCGTTATCCAGTCTATCCAACGGGTAGCTACCGAAACTGCCATCGAAAACTCCGTAACGGTATTCCATATCGAATCGGATGAAATCAAAGGACGTATCATCGGACGTGAAGGACGCAATATCCGTGCACTGGAAGCCGCTACCGGCGTTGAAATCGTTGTAGACGACACTCCGGAAGCAATCGTTCTTTCCGCCTTTGACCCGGTTCGCCGTGAAATTGCCCGTCTGGCTCTTCACCAACTGGTAACAGACGGACGTATCCATCCGGCACGTATTGAGGAAGTGGTGTCCAAAGTACGCAAACAGGTAGAGGAAGAAATTATCGAAACCGGTAAACGGACAACAATCGACCTTGGTATCCACGGTCTGCATCCGGAACTGATCCGTATCATCGGTAAGATGAAATATCGCTCTTCTTATGGTCAGAACTTGTTGCAGCACGCCCGTGAAACAGCCAATCTCTGCGCTGTGATGGCATCGGAACTGGGCCTGAACCCGAAGAAGGCAAAACGTGCAGGTTTGCTGCATGATATCGGTAAAGTGCCCGATGAAGAACCGGAATTGCCGCACGCATTGCTGGGTATGAAACTTGCCGAGAAATACAAAGAAAAACCGGATATCTGCAACGCTATCGGTGCTCACCACGACGAAACGGAAATGACCAGTCTGCTGGCTCCTATCGTACAGGTTTGTGATGCTATCTCCGGTGCACGTCCGGGCGCACGCCGTGAAATCGTAGAGGCTTACATCAAACGCCTGAACGATCTTGAACAATTGGCTATGGCTTATCCGGGTGTGACCAAGACATACGCTATTCAGGCAGGACGCGAACTCCGCGTGATCGTAGGTGCCGATAAGATCGATGACAAGCAAACTGAAAGCTTGTCCGGTGAAATCGCCAAGAAGATTCAGGACGAGATGACTTATCCGGGACAGGTGAAGATTACCGTTATCCGTGAAACACGTGCGGTCAGCTTCGCTAAATAAGTAAATATTCAAAAGAAGATTCAATACAAGGGCGAAGCAATTCGCCCTTTTTCAATTTATCATCATTCACTTCTCATGTTTGCAGCATCACGCAGCAGCATACAGTCTAAAAGTATCAGCTTATGAAAAAGTACCAATTTGAAGTCTGTGCCAATTCCGTAGAAAGCTGTCTGGCAGCACAGGCAGGCGGAGCCGACCGGGTAGAGTTATGTGCAGGTATTCCGGAAGGCGGGACGACTCCTTCTTACGGAGAGATATCGACAGCACGCGACATGCTGACAACGACTCGTCTGCATGTCATTATCCGTCCGCGGGGTGGGGATTTTCTTTATTCTCCCATCGAAGTGAGAACGATGCTGAAAGATATAGAAATGGCACGGCAGTTGGGAGCTGACGGAGTGGTATTCGGTTGTCTGACGGCAAACGGGGAAATCGACCTTCCTGTAATGCAAGAGTTAATGAAAGCCTCACAAGGGTTATCAGTGACTTTTCACCGTGCTTTTGATATATGCCGTGATCCTGAAAAGGCTTTGGAGCAGATTATCGAACTGGGGTGTAACCGTATCCTTACTTCCGGTCAGCAAGCTACTGCCGAACTCGGAATCCCCTTGCTAAAAGCATTGCAGACACAGGCTTCCGGAAGAATTATCCTGCTTGCCGGATGTGGCGTGAACGAAAAAAATATCGCCCGCATTGCTTCGGAAACCGGAATACAGGAGTTTCATTTCTCCGCACGGGAAAGCATCAAGAGCGATATGAAGTATAAAAACGAATCAGTATCGATGGGCGGCACTGTACATATCGACGAATACGAACGAAATGTAACCACCGCCCAAAGAGTGATAAATACCATTCAGGCTATAAAAAGCTGAAAACTGCGATAAACAGCGATTTATAGTCCTGCAATAGCATACCTGTTTATAAATAAGGGATAATCGTAATATAAATACCGGTAATAATAGCCGAGGTGATTACTCCTGAGATATTGGCTCCCAAGGCATCTCCCAATACGAATGAATCGGGATTGTCTTTGCTTACTATCTTTTGGGCGACCTTTGCGGTGGTAGGTACGCAACTAACGGCTGCGATACCGACCACCGGATTGTAATTTCCCCGTTTGACAATGTACATGATGTATCCTCCGATAATCCCTCCGATACCGGAAAGTAAAAGTGCGACGATACCTAATACCAGCAATTTCAGAATCTTCGGATCGAGCAACAGATGTGCATCGCAAAGTACGCCCAGCAACACTCCCAACATAAAGGTCGAGCCATAGAGCAACGGACCACTGACAAAATCATAAATATGCTTCATACCGGATTCACGAACAGCAACACCCAGAAACAGGGAGAAGAACAATGGAGAGGCAACCGGAAACAAGAAACAAAGTACTGCGCAAAGAACAGCAGAGAAAGCCAGTTTCACTTTGGCATCGTAGTTCTTCGGCGCCTTCTTAGTCACCATCTTAATGGCACGGAAACGTTTGGGCACTAATAGCTTGACCAGATATGGATACCCTCCGTACGTCAGTCCCAAATACAGGTAAGCGACTACCGTGATAGGAACAAACAAATGTTTTGCCAGAGCCAGCGAAGTAAAGAGCACCATCGGACCGTCCGCACCACCTACCATAGCAACAGATGCGCTTTCCTTTAAAGTCAGTCCGAGTGCGGAAGCGATGGGCACGGTAAGGAACGTACCGAGTTCGGCACATAAAGCAAGGAATATACTCGCAAACGGTTTCTGGAGCAGGAAGCCCACATCCAGCAAAGTTCCGATGCCCATAAAGACAAAGCAGGCTATAAGCCCGTTACTGAAAGTCAGCGTGTAGACAGGTTGCAGAAAGTCTATCTGCATCGTATTCATCAGGTCATCCGTATCCGAAAGCATCGGATCGAGGAAGAGGTTACCTAATGTACCGTCCGGCATCATCAATGTTCCGCAGTTGATGGCTACCATGCCCAATCCCATCGGAATCATAACCATAGGTTCGAGCACTCCCTTCCAACCCAGATAGATAAGTAACAAACCGAGAAGTACCAGAAAGACTCTGGCAGAAGCCAGTAACCAGCCGCTTTCCATCATTGTGCCGATACCCTGAAAGAGGGTGGCAAAATCAATATTTTCCATAAATAAATGTCATTTTATTGTTTGTTGATAGTAGATTTCTTTGTATTTTTCTTGTTGACATGCGCCAGTTCTTCTTCTTTGAGAAAGAACTCACGTGTATCCCGCGGATAATAATAATCCATCAGGTTCTCTTCCGACGCACCCGGACTTACTCCATGATAATAACCGGAATAGCCGGAAACATTCCGGTTGATTCCACGACTGAAATCTTCACGATAATCTCCTAAAGTCCCTTCGTCCGGAAGAGGCATCTGCCTGACAAGCCTTTCTACTTTCTGCCGGTGTTGTCGCCAGCGATGTAACCGCAGCAGCTCCAAACGGTGAGAACTATAAAAATCAAAAGAATCTGCCGCATAAGCAATCAGTTTGATGACTGCCGCAACAAAAAAACCGATGAGAAAGGTGAGCCCCATCATAGCGAAAGTAGATATTAATAAATCAATCATAGCAATAAAAAATATAGGTTTGATAATATAGTATTCAAAAAAAGAAGAGGCGCCCAATGGCAAATCATTATTAAATTTTAGACACACATGAAAGTTAAAATCCCATTGGGCACTCCTCATCACCCATATAGAAACAATTGGCAGATGTTATTTGCTTGAATCACTTCGGTATACATCTTTGCTTCTATACGACGTAACTCCCGTTTCACAACGAAAACACAATATCCTGATCCCTATACTTGATTGGGTATCCGGGAAATATATCACACGTTTATAGGAACAATAAATAAAAGGAGGGACAGAGAGAAAACCTCACCCTGCCAATGAAAAATAATGCAGCCTAAATAAGAATATGGGCTAATGTATAGACGTAGTATTTACACGAATATTTAGTGTAATTGACATCAAAGCAGGTATGGCTCAGACGTTCCTCCGGAAGCAACGTATTCAGTGAGCTCAATATCTGTATTATTGCAGTATTTGTATTAAATCTCAGATTCTTGAAAGGAACAATGCTTCTCGGAAAAGAGAGGTTATCAAAAATGCAGTCACTGACCTTACTGCCGTAAGTTCCGTCAGTCAGCAATGAATGAGTATCTTTACATGATTTATCGAAACCGGCAGAAGAGACACTGCAATTTGCTCCCGCATTGTATTGCATATCAATTGCCGGGACCTCAGTTTCTTTCTGAAATCCCTGCAATTCTTTATTGGAAATATGAGTAAATCCCAAAGCCAGAAATGCGCATGCTAATATGCAAAAAATGTACTTTGCCATAATTTGCTGCAAACGTAATCATTCTTTTCCAATAACAATGTATTAATGGTAAGAATTAACGATTATTGCACTCTGGCTCCTCTTTATAATCCATGTACTACTTTCATCAATTGCTCTCCCAGACCGATCGTATATCCTTGAGAAACAAAGACCACACGGTTGAAGGTATCGGCAATGATAAAGACAGGCAGGGTTGATTGATTCAACTTCATCGCATCAACAATCTGTTTTTGAATGCTGTTATCCACATCAATGCCATAAACAATGGTAGAGGGAAGATCTTTAAATTCATGCGTGTTGAACTTTTTATATTGCTCTTCCGAAGGGAAAAGAAAGACCATTTTACGTCCCCACTGTTCAAACTCGCTGCGCAAAGCTGCAATATCTCTTAAAGCATGATTGGTAGGCTCCTGCCCCACTCCGAGAACAGCAACCACAAAATAGCCGCGTCCGCAGGTTTGCAGGATACTTTGCAGGTCAGTACCTCCTACCGGACGATAAGTAGCTTCGGAATTGAAATTACCGATCACTTGCACCTGATCTTTACTTTCACGCATCACAAGGTCAACAGTAGTCGTCTTATCCGGTTCGATAGTGAAGAATGTGGTATTGGAGAGTACCGCACCACTAGCCAGGCGGGTTCCGGTCACCATCATATAATAACCTTCGTCCAGCTTTACTCCGTTTTTCAGGAGATTCGACCACGTAGCACCACCACCCATATCTACATCGCCTTCGTCATAATTGAGCAGTTGGAACGTGCCGTTCTTAAACTTGGAGATAGTGAAATGAGAATAGTATTTAGGATCGGATAAAGAACGTATCGGAGTATAGCTGGCTTTCAACATGCCGGTACAAGATTGTGTGGACTGCGAAGTCTCAAAGTTGACATCCTGCGGAGAAAGCCCATCGCTTACATATTGAACCTTCCCGGTCACTTCATCAATCCAGGCTGGTATCCCTATGCTCCGGGCAGCTGCTACGAAGAAGATATCACGGGACTTCTCATCAGCTACACGCGACTTCCATACTCCCATCGGAGAAACAGGAATCTGCTGAGAATTCAGTTCGTTATCGATCTTAATCTCTTTTCTGCACCATTCTATTAATGCTTTGGCATCATGAGCAGCATCAACAGGTGCCGATTTCAAGACTGCTTCAGAAATTGCATCATAAAGTATCTTTTTATAAGGAGTCAGCATCTCATTCGCTATGCGAGGATTGAGCAACGCCCTTTTCACCAGATCAGTGTCCGTCTTTTCTCCATCCGATGTGTTTTTCAGATGATCGTTCAGTACATCGAGTGTCACGTCACGAAGATCTTTTGCCGAGATATTCTCTAATAACCACATACCCCGCATTTCCTCCCATGAAATATGTTTTTTCTCCTTTCTGATAGCTGAAAGAAAATCCTTCAATGTCTGGTGGTTTCCGCGCGAAGCAACCAGAAAAGCTGCCAACTTATCTTTCATAGTTTCAGGTTGCAATATATTTCCGTACAGTCCGTTCACCCATTCTTTTGCCTGTTCATCTGTCATCATCGTTGCCACATATGCATTGCGGATCGAATCTTCCTGTGTCATCCGGTGGTCATTTTCCGCCCGTTGTTCAGGAGTTACTTCGGGAAGGTTAGCCCCTTCTACCGGAGGAACAATATCCATCGGAAGTGTATAGCTTTCACCTACTTTCTTATCTAAAGATAACTTCAAAGCATCTTCTTTTCCAAATGACAGTTTAGCATATCCGAATTTTCCATCCCTAGATGCCCATACCAACATATCTCCCTTGCCGGCAGTGAGGAAGGCTTTACCTTCGGCATCGGTATATTTCGTGGCTACCGTATAGAACTCAGCATAATTGTATATCTTAAATTCCACTTTTGCACCTGATACCGGATGTCCTTCCGTATCCGTCACCGTCACTGTAGCTTTGGCAGTAGGCGCATAATTGTCTATCACATTGATCTCCGTGTAATTCGGCGTTTCAAGCATAATCTCTTCCGGACCGGTATAGCGACCGAACACCTTTGTATGCATCAGCATCCCGCGACTGGCAGGAGCATTGAACCATCCGAGATTCAAAACCGGTTCAGGCTCGCAAGCTCCGAAGAAATACCACTGGCCATCCGCCCACGCTTCTACCCAGGCATGATTATCATCCGTATGTGCCCAACGGGGAGTATATACCTGCCTTGCCGGAATCCCCACCGAACGCAACGCAGCCACAGTAAATGTGGATTCTTCTCCGCAACGCCCATACGCTGTCTTCACCGATGCCAGCGGCGAACTGGTACGTGCATCACTCGGACGATAGACCACCTTTTCATGGCACCAATGATTTACTTCCAGAATAGCGTCCTTCATGGACAGATGCTTCACCCTATCCTTTAATTCTCCATAAAACACCCGACGCGAGTCATCCAAATTCTCATTATTCACCCGGATAGGCAACACAAAATGCCGGAACAATTCATCCGGAATCAGATCTCCCCAAGGCATCTCAGTACGCGTCTGCCCGGACAAACGAACATTCTCCAAATAATAATCTCCTGAATAATCCGTCACATCCCCTATCGGCATATAAGCATAGAGAAACATCAGAGCTTCCTGCTCATATACAGACAAGTCAGGATTCGAAAAAACAGTAAACAGGTCTCCATGAGGAAGTGCCTGCTTTTTCTGTTCAAAGTCTTCGGTCACTTGATTCCGATAATTCTCTTCTTTCAGAAAATGAGCATTGTTGCAGGCATACAGCACAACAGACAGGATAAGAACGGATAAAAGATGAATGAATGTCTTCATAAAAGTGTTTGGTTTATTTTAGATAATAAGATTGCTGACTCACAAAAGTACAAGAATATTTTCTGAATGCCTAGATAAGTATATAAAAATGTGACAGATAAGAATAATATTGTCATCGGGGAAAGAGGACGGGAAAATTGTAACAGGTTTGTAACATCTCCGTGTCCGAACCTCTCATAAAAAGAAAATTCATAAGAAAAAGAAGATTTTTATGTTTTACAGCATATAATTCAAAAACATTTTGTATCTTTGCAGTGTTAATAAAGAAAACAAGATGTAAAACCGCTCTTCAAAACGTGGAGGGCAAAAAAAGAGGAAACAAATTATGAAAAAGAATGCAAATGAAAAAATCATGATGTTACAGTACCGTATCAAACGTTATCAAGCAATGGGAAACGGTGCAATGTGCCAAACCTTGAATGGTAAACTTCAAAAACTGCTGACGAAGCAGCCTGCCATGTAATTAAACACACTAATATATATCATGAAAAGAGCGGAGCAACCACACTGGTTCTCCGCTCTTTCTTTTTATTTCTTCTTCAAAGTCACATCACTGATTTCTACTACACCACCCTTATTCTGTCCAAGAATAGCCACGTAACAGTCTTTCAGGATAGCAGCGTCATCATCCGTATCGGACACTTCCAGAGCAGGATTTGATTTTTTGCTGCTGATTGCATTTACTACCTGTCCCATATCATAGTAAACAACGACCTTTGTCCATTTGTCGGCATCTTTAATCTTGAAGTTGTACTGTGCCCCAGAAGCGTTAGGCTGGGCGTCAGCATCATAATCCCTGCGCATGAAAAAAGTGGTGTTCAGTTTACCGTTATCATTTTTTTCCTCATTCGTCTGCTTGATATATACACTGACCGGAGTTCCTGCCTCCTTTGCTTTTGCATAGAAAGTCAGCACGTAGATACCTTTCTCCAAGCCATCTGTAATACGTTGACCAAGAAATGCTTTATACCAGGATGTATTCTTCTCAGCACCCGAATTATCTATTTTCATCGCGTTCGGATACTTGGCATCTCCAGTCTGCTCCCAAGCGATTGTTGTTACTCCGTCCGCCTCATTATTCATAATGAACCACTCACCAGCCGTAGCCTTGCTAGGATTGGTTACCTTGTTCGTTACTTCCGTAGCAAACTTTTCATTTTTGATCAGATTCTGCGCACTGATGCTTACTCCTGCGATAGCCAAAAGACTAACTAATAATACTTTTTTCATCTTACTGCGATTTAATTGTTTATACGTTATTTCTTATTTTCACTCTGCTTGCTGAATCCTATTTAATTTGTTGAATAACAAACTTATAATTTCCAGTTTCTTTCTTTTCGTTTGTTTTTAGTGTGATGCGATAAATCTCCTTACCCCATACATTAGAGAGGCGCGGATCGTCCAATTGGATTGTTTCCAGTTCGGCTTTGAACAGGGTCGGATAGTCCAGTTCCACTTTCTGCCCCTTTACTTCAATCTGAATTTTGCCCTGTGAAGGGAAAGTGACATTGCCCCAAGTCATGAAATTCACCTGATTGGGAGCTACGGCCTCTTCCAGCGTGTAGCTGTCGGTGATCGTCAGTTTCCGGTCATCCAGTGTATACGACCGGATCCAGTTTTTCACTTTTGCTTCCGACGGATAGGCGGCAGCAATATCAGTGGAAAAGACACGTTTCTTTTCATTGCAAGTGGTATTTGTCGCTTTATATTCCTGTCCGTATTTCTGCGGTATACCATTAATCATCGGCAGATTATGATAATTACTCTGCATTGTCCAGATGGTGTAACGGTCTTTACCGAAAGTCTGCTTAGTATATGTACCTACCCCTGCATCAAGGATTACGGGAATGGTATTCACATATAAGGAAAACGTTCCCACATCATTATGATTATGACTTTCGTTATTGAATCCGCCTTTGGCAGCCACGAACATTCCATTCTTATTCTTCATGTAGCAGAATTCTGTTTCGGGATACCAAGTCACGTCCGGCATATCATGCTTTGGAGTCTCTTTGGCAAGATCATTGCAGCAAAGCAGAGACTGGAGCGAGCGGAATGCATCATTCCCCATGGTCGCGTACGGTTTTCTACCATTCAGCAGATAAGCTGCAAAATGCATCATTTCATCGCTGTTTACCGCTTTACCAAAACGATAGATTAGCAGAGGATCGCCACCACCTTGCGCGGAAGCATCGGCAAAGTTCACCACCCAACCATTACCGACATAAGAACGGGACATATACTCTCCCATACGCCGGATCATCGGTTCATTCAACAGGGATATTCTGCCACCCGTACCATCAGAAAGTATTTGCAAATAATCATAAAGCTTACCTGCCGCATGTCCCCAATAAGAAGTCCCTTCTTCGCAAGCACCGTCAGACTTCACAAAGTTGATAAACTTATCCACCGATTTCATCGAACGGTATACAGCCTTTGCCAAACGGTCTTTATTGTTCTCCATCAGAAGGAAACACTGCAAAGCATTGGAGTTGCACCAAGGATTCCAGTTATTGATAATCTCGCCCGGCTGCCAGTTGAACGCCATCCACCACATATCGTCATCGTTCATATAAGGATCAAGGATACGCTCCTTTATAGCTTTGCGCATTTGCAGAGAAACCACCGGATTGATTTTGTCGAAAGGTTTACGGAAGAAATAGTGCACCCAAGCCATCAATGCACCATATCCGCCGGAACCAAGATCAATGATCTGTTCGCGGAAATCAGGAAGAGAACGTTTGCTGCTTTGCCGGGGCAGGTGAGCAGACAGTACCCATGAATTCATTTCGCAACTCATATAAGCTCCGTTGAGCAGCTGATCGATGAAGCGTCCTTTGCCTTCCGCCAGTTCTGCCAGCATCAGCGTATTCAATGCCTGACGGTTGGCGTCATAGGGAACTTCCATGATTTTACGATTACCGGTCCGCTCATATTCAAGATAGGCGGTAGCAGGGATCAGTTGCCATTTGTAGTCGAGGAGCTTCTCGCCTGCCACGATAAGGCGCTGCTTGTTGGGCCCCATCAATGAGTCCCAAGCGGCACGGTCAGTATAGGCCGGATAAGGTACCCATGCCTGTTTCATTACCAGCACATTTTTCAACGTAGTTTCATCTGCCGCTTTTTGCAGCAGGTCGCGTTCTGTATAGGCATTGGCTTTGAAAGAGAAACTTCCAAAGACAGCTAACAGAAAAACACAAATTAAATACTTCATTCGATTCATGGTATTTTGTTCGTTTAAGTATGGCAAAGATAACGCATCTCTCAAAAAGTAAGGTGAGCAAATCATACGAACCTCATGACAAAAAAGTACAGACTTCAAAAAAGTACAGCCAGAAGCTTTCAGCCTACTCGTGAAACAGATGCTCTGTTCAAAGCAAACAGACATTCTATTTAGGGCAAACAGAGCCTTCATTCAGAGTAAACAGACGTTCCGTTTGACAAACATCCTGTTGATTATAAACAGAAACTTCATTTAAACTTCTACAAATTTCCACTGATGGTAAAACCTAACTTTATTCCCAATCGCTAAACTCAAAACTGAGCTGCTCCCAAACTCCATGTTGTTCATCTGCCTCCTCTTTCGGATTGGAAACAGAAAGCCCGATCAAGCGGATAGGATGCTGTTCGTACTCCACACTTTTCAGTAACTCTTTAGCGAGTGGAAGGATGCGGTCTAATGTATACAGCTCCTGCGTCTGCGTAATACTTCGGGTTATCTGACTAAAATCATGAAACTTGATCTTCAGAGTCAATGTATTTCCTTTAAACTCTTTACGTTGAAGACGTTCTATTAATTCTACCGCTACATGATACAATTCGATGATAACGGAAGAGTGAACCGATATATCTCTTTCCAGCGTTCGTTCACAACCGATAGACTTCCGAATACGAACTGCCTCAACCGGACGCTCGTCAATCCCCCGCGAACATTCATAATAGAGTGCCCCCACCTTTCCAAAGTGAGCCGTCAGCATTTCGAGCGAGCATTTACGTAATTGAAGACCATTGTGAATACCAAGCAAATGCATCTTCTTTGCTGTCACAGGTCCTACTCCCCAAAAAGATTCGATCGGAAGTCCTGCTATGAAGTCCAGCGCCTGATCAGGATGTATGGTACACAGTCCGTCCGGCTTCCGATAGTCCGATGCAATCTTTGCAAGAAATTTATTATAGGAGACTCCGGCAGATGCGACCAGGTTCAACTGTTCCCGGATACGAAGTTTTATCTCCTTTGCAATATCAACTGCCAGAGAGATTCCTTTCTTATTCTCCGTAACATCCAAAAAGGCCTCATCCAAAGACAGAGGCTCGATTATATCAGTATACTCATGAAAGATTTCGTGTATCTGACGGGAGACGGACTTATAAACGTCCATTCTTCCGGATACAAAGATAAGCTGGGGACATAAACGTTTCGCCTTCTGAGAAGACATGGCAGAACGAACCCCGTAACGACGGGCTTCATAACTGGCTGCTGCCACAACTCCCCGCTCCTCGGCATGTCCCACCGCCAAGGGTTTGCCACGAAGTTCCGGATGATCACGCTGTTCTACAGAAGCGTAGAAAGCGTCCATATCAACATGTATTATCTTACGCTGAAACACTTGATTTAATTCTCAAAGCAAACTTACGATAAATTTCTGAATATACATAATGCCCCAAACAACCGAATAAAGTTTATTATATGTAACAGATAGAGTACATCTTAAATATATGCCCCCATCTTTTAAAGAAGTATTTTTTCGTAATTTTATTAGTTTCTTATTATTTTTTGTATTTTTGTTGCGCTATGAATACAACAAGTATGGTACAATATATGAGAAGTCTGCGTTGCATATTATTCTTATTGACATCATGTCTCTCTATGATTGAGCTATATGCACAGGGTTTACAATTCTATGGATATGAAAAGCGAATTGATGAAAGAGCTTCTTATCAAGTCTTTGAGGACGACAAACTTCCTGATTTTTCCGATGAGATATCTGTTGCTTTCGAATATTCCGCTCAAGAACTTACAAGTCCCGGATACATTCTTTTTCTTAAAGACAAAAAAAATACCAAAGCCTATAATCTGACTTATCTATATAATCATTTCACAGGAATCAGTTCATTCATGTTTTCTGAAGATGGAAAAAAAATATATCACACAACAGATTTCAAAGGAAATGATATAAAATGTAAATGGATTCCCATATCTCTGCGTATTCACCCCAAGCTAAATCAGGCTGATATCAGAATAGGTAATGATAGTGTACAGATAAAAGATATAGGATTACAGGATGAATTTTTCTCTCCGCAGCTTTATTTTGGAATGTGCGACTACATTCTGGAAATAGCCTCTTTCTCCATTCGTAACCTCTCCGTCTCTAATGGAAAAAAGACTTGGCGTATGCCGTTGAATGAAAGCCATAGTGAAGAAGTACACGATGCAGAGGGAAACATTATCGGACACGTAAAAAATCCAGTTTGGCTGATTAACCAATCATACTATTGGGAACCATGCTTTAACTATTCTTCGGCTTCTCCTGCCGGATTCGTCTTTGACAAAAGACACCAAAAGATGTTCATTTACAATGAAGACTCATTAATTACGTATAATTGGTACACGAAAGAATCAACAGCCAAACCTTACTTTAATAGCCCGACTATCAATCTACGCTTAGGAATGAACTTTTTAGATGAGGAGACAAGTAATGTATATGCATATGAACTGACAGAAGGTAAAATGATATCTCGCTTATCAACGCTCACTACAGAATGGGAAGAAATTAAAAATGATGCCTCTGCCCCTTATTTATATGCCCATCATCATTGTGGATTCTATCATCCGGCTAAAAAGAAACTATTGATCTTTGGCGGTTATGGTAACCGAAGTTATAGTGATATGTTTCTTTCTTACGATATTGGCTTGAACCGTTGGGATACAATACACTTTTCCGGAGACAGAATCCTTCCCCGTTTTTTTGCAGGCATGGCAGTTTCTCCTGATTATAAACGCATATATGTCTATGGAGGTAAAGGGAATGAGTCGGGTGATCAAAACATCGGACTCGAATATTTCTATGATTTGTATCAGATAGATATGGAAAAACATACTATCCGCAAACTTTGGAATCATCCCCCTCCCAAAATGAACAGAATCGTTGCACGTAATATGATACTATCTAAAGATGAAAAGTCTATTTATTTTCTAGGTTATCCGGAATACATACCTCATTCATATCTGCAACTATACCGAATGGAGATAGCAAACGGAACTTATGAAGCATTAGGAGATAGTATACCAATGATCTCGGAAGAAATAGCGACCAATGCTAATCTTTATTATGATGATGAACTAGGGAAGTTCTATTGCTCTATACAAGAATTTGAAAAATTCGGAGAAACAACCACTCGAATTTATTCTTTAGTAGCACCGCCAGTTTCATTAGAAGCAGTGAGATACTATGACTTAAGAAAAACAAAAGATATATTCTGGCTGAAATATAGTATTGTCATGATTGTCATTACTATATTTGGATTATTCTCTTTCTATTTTATTTCGCGAAAAAGAAAAAGATCAGCAACATGTACAACTATCATAGAATCATTTCCAACAGAGAATAAATTAAACGTTCCCAAAGATACACAGATTGCTGATTCTCCCAATGAGGCAACTTTGGAGATCATGGAAGTTCATTTCAGAAATCGAAATGCTATTTATCTTTGGGGAACATTTGCCGTATTAGACCGTAATGGAAAAGATATCACCTATTTATTCAGTCCCAAATTACGCACCATTTTTCTGTATATCTTACTGAATAGTGTATCAGGAGATGGGGTATTATCATCAGATATGAACGAACTTTTCTGGCCCGAAAAAACAGATGATAAAGTGAAGAACCTAAAAGGAGTGACCATCAACCACATCAGAAAATTATTGCAAGAAATAGACGGAATAGAACTTGTTTATGAAAAAGGACGCTTCCATCTGGAATTTCAAGATGATTTCTATTGTGACTATGTACGATTTTCCCATCTACTGAAAAACGAAAAAGTGATTACCCTAGATAAAGAAGTTATAGACAAATTACTGAAAATATTAGTAAGAGGTAAATTCTTAAATGGTATTGACCATGAATTATTCGATTATTACAAACACAAAATAGAAGAACATATTCTAACTATAATTCCTTCCGAAATAGATAAAGCATATAAGGCCGCACATTTTACTTTGGTGATACGTCTATGTAATGTATGGACTTCGGTCGATCCTTTATCAGAACAGGCACTGTATTATGCGGTTGGCTCTTATCAGAAATTAAACCATCCAACAGAAGCATTGAAACGATATAATTCATTTATAACTACTTATAAGAAAGCAATGAATGAAGAATACACTGTGAAATATGAAAATATTTCTTCTCCTACTCTAAAAACATAATTCACATAAAACACTATTATACAACAGATTATCTACAGATTAATAAGATAAAAAAGGGTTAATAAAGTCATTAACCCTTTTTTAATCCATCTCTTAATACAACATCCATACTTTTGTTCTCATCCTTACGCCGAGGATGTATTAATCTTATGTTAATTTTATAATGAAGTATTATGAGAAAGCGAAAATTTGTAGTGAAAGCTCTTCAAACTTCGGGATTATTCCTTTGTCTCTCCGGCAGTATTTGCCAACCTTGTATGGCCGTACAGGGACAAACCGACAAATCCAAGAGTATAACAAGTGTAGAGCAAACAAAAATTAAAGTTTCAGGTAAGGTAATAGATGCAAATGGGGAGCCTTTACCCGGTGCATCCATTCAAGTCGCCAAAAGTCCAAGAGGAGTGACAACCGACATGGACGGAACATTTTCTATTGACGTTAATAAAGGCGAGAAATTAGAAATCTCTTTTGTTGGTATGCAACCACAGACTATTATCGCAGAATCTACCAAAGAAATAGTCATTACCTTAAAAGAGAATGCAGACGAATTGGACGAAGTACAAGTAGTAGCTTTTGCCAAACAGAAAAAATCAAGCGTTGTCAGTTCTATCAGTACTATTAAACCTGCAGAATTAAAAGTCCCTTCAAGTAACTTGACTACTGCCTTAGCCGGCCGTATGGCAGGAATTATTTCTTATCAACGTAGTGGAGAACCCGGACAAGATAACGCACAGTTTTTCGTACGCGGTATCACCTCCTTCGGTGCAGAATCCAAAAAAGATCCATTGATTTTAATAGATAATGTAGAGATGTCCAGCACAGATCTCGCACGTCTGCAACCGGATGATATTGCCAGTTTTTCTATTATGAAGGATGCAACAGGCTCCGCATTGTATGGTTCGCGTGGTGCCAATGGAGTCATTCTGGTAACCACTAAAGAAGGAAAAGAAGGAAAAGTAAATGTCTCGGCCCGTTTTGAAACATCTATGTCTGCACCTACCAGAAATGTAGAATTAGCAGATCCTATCACTTATATGAAACTGCACAATGAAGCGGTCAGAACACGTAATCCATTGGGACTGGTTCCATATAGTGAATCTAAAATAGCCAATACCATAGCAGGCAAAAATCCGATGGTTTATCCGGCTAACGACTGGCGTGAACTACTTTTTAAAGACTTTACACTGAATGAACGTTTCAACTTTAGCGTAAGTGGTGGTGGCAAAGTAGCACGTTACTATATCTCGGCAACAGTCAATCAAGATAATGGAGTTTTGAAAGTCGATGGAAAGAATAATTTCAATAACAACATCAATTTGATGAATTATAATTTACGTTCCAACGTCAATATTAATCTAACTCCTACCACAGAAGTCGCACTGCGTTTCCTTGGAAATTTTGACGACTATACCGGACCAATAGACGGTGGCAGCGAATTGTATAAAAAGGTGATGTGGGCCAATCCTGTACTTTTCCCAGCAGTATTCCAACCGGATGAAAAGAATATAAAAACCAAAAATATATTGTTCGGAAATGCAGAAAACGGAAATTATCTCAATCCTTATGCAGAAATGGTAAAAGGATATAAAGATTATTCCAGTTCCAATATTATGGCACAAGTAGAACTGAAGCAGAAACTGGATTTTCTGCTGGAAGGACTTACAATGCGTGCTATGGTCAATACTACCCGCTATACATATTTCGATATATCACGAAGCTATTCTCCTTATTATTATGCAATAGGTGTTTATGACAAATATAATGATGCATACACACTTGAATCTCTGAATGAAGGTTCAGAAGCATTAGGCTATAGCGAAGGGCAAAAAAACGTAAATGCTGCAATGTATATGGAAGCAGCTATAGACTACTCACACACTTTTGCAAAAAAGCATGACGTAACCGGACTATTTGTTTATACAATGCGTAACTACTTGGAAGGAAATGCAGGAGATTTACAATCATCACTCCCATTTCGCAATATGGGACTAGCAGGACGTCTTACCTATGCGTATGACAATAGATATTTGTTCGAAGCTAATTTTGGATACAACGGCTCCGAACGTTTTGCTAAAAAAAATCGCTGGGGATTCTTCCCCTCAGTCGGTGCAGGTTATCTTATTTCGAATGAGAACTTCTACAAAAACAGTAGCTTAAGTAAAATTCTTCCTAAAGTGAAAATTAAGGCAACCTATGGTTTAGTTGGTAATGACCAGATTGGTAGTGAACAAGATAGGTTCTTTTATTTATCAAATGTAAATCTTAATGATGGTGGTAAAGGGATGAATTTCGGGACAGAAGGAGCTTATTCCCGCCCAGGTGTATCAATCAGCAGATATGAAAATGAAGAAATTGGTTGGGAAACGGCTTATAAAACAAATTTAGGAATTGAATTAAGTATATTGGATAAATTTGAAATACAGGCTGATTTCTTTTCAGAACATAGAACTAATATTCTCATGGACAGAGCTTCAGTTCCGTCAAGCATGGGATTACAAGCTGCCACAAGAGCAAATGTAGGTGAGGCTTCAGGCAAAGGCTTTGAAGTAGCAGTTGACTATAACCAGTACTTTTCTAACGGCTTTTGGATGACAGGACGTGGCAATTTCACGTATGCAACAAGCGAGTACAAGGTATATGAAGAGGCTAATTATGAAGATATGCCATGGCAATCTCATGTAGGACGTTCTTTACAACAAACTTGGGGATATGTTGCTGAGCGTCTTTTTGTAGACGAATATGATGTAGCCAACTCTCCTGTACAAAATTTCGGTGGAGATGTCTCGACCATGGCAGGCGATATTAAATACAAAGATATCAATCACGATGGACAGATTACTGAATTAGACAAAGTTCCCATCGGATATCCGGTAGTACCGGAAATCATATATGGTTTCGGATTATCATGCGGTTGGAAGGGCTTTGACGCTTCCGTATTTTTCCAAGGCTCTGCCCGCTCCTCATTCTGGATCAATCCAAGTGACACATCACCATTTTTAGGTAAACAACGTGCATTACTGAAAGCTTATGCCGATGATCATTGGTCAGAAGACAATAGAAACATCTATGCCCTTTGGCCGCGATTATCTGAAAAAACGGTAGAAAACAATATGCAAACAAGTACATGGTTTATGCGTGATGGTTCATTTTTACGTTTAAAATCAGCAGAAATAGGCTATACTGTCCCTAAAAAGAAGACACAGAAGATCCATCTTGATATGGTACGTATCTATTTAAGCGGTACCAATTTGCTTACATTTAGCAAGTTTAAGCTATGGGATCCTGAAATGGGAGGCGGAGGACTGGGATACCCAGTACAAAGAGTAGTGAATGCCGGCATCCAAGTTAATTTCTAAAATAGGTACTTATAAATTAGAATAACATGAAGAAATTATTAAAAAAACAAATAAGTAAACTAGTCAGTATTTTAGTTTTGACACTAAGTACTACTTCTTGTAATTATCTGGATGTTATACCAGATAATATACCAACCATCGATATGGCTTTTGCAGACAGGGCAGCTGCGGAAAAATACCTATTTACCTGTTACAGCTATTTACCGAACTTCTATCATCCGGACAATGATCCGGCAATGTTGGGAAGTGGCGAAATACATATATTTGACGGAGGAGGCATTGACCGCGTTAATATGGGATTGATTACTGGCAATCAAAATATTAACAATCCTATTTGCGGTTACTGGGACGGTACAAATAGAGGTACTAACTTGTTTATAGGTATTCGTGATTGTAATACTTTTCTTGAAAAAATAGGTGATGTACACGATATACAATCTATTGAACGAGAACGTTGGATCGGAGAAGTAGAGTTTTTAAAAGCTTACTATCACTATTTATTACTACGCTCCTACGGTGCAATTCCAATTGTAGATAAAAACCTTCCCGTGTCAGCAGAAGCTTCGGAAATGGCTACTTATCGTATACCTGTTGATTCGTGTGTAAATTACATCAGCGAATTATTAACCATTGCAGCCGAAAAGTTGCCTCTGAAAGTAGAAAAGGCAGCCACAGAACTCGGACGTATCACGCGTCCCGGTGCTTTAGCAATAAAAGCCCAATTATTAACATTAGCTGCAAGTCCTTTATTCAACGGAAATACTGATTATGCTAATATTATAGATAATAAGGGAATACATTTATTCAATTCCACCTATGATGCTACCAAATGGGATAAAGCTGCTATTGCATGCAAGGAAGCTATCAACACAGCTCTGGAAGCTGATTGCGAACTATATAAGGAAGCAAATACAACTTATAGACTAAATGACACCTTATCTTTGCAATTAAATTTAAAATCAATTATATACGACAAATGGAATCCGGAGTTTATATGGGGATCTACACGTACCGATACACGTTGGATCCAATCACAGGTTATGCCCCGACTAGAAGCAGAGTGGGCATTAAGTAACACATTAAATGGTGTTGTATGTCCTACTTTGGAATTAGTAGAAACCTTTTACTCTGAAAACGGAGTTCCTATTGAAGAAGATATAAATTATGATTATGCGAATCGTTATAAACTCCGCCATGCAACAAGTGCAGACAGATGGTATGTGAAGGAAGGAGAAGAAACAGCTATCCTGCATTTTAACCGCGAACCCCGTTTCTATGCTAATATTGCTTTCGACCGCAGTATATGGTGGGGAAATGGTCGTTACACACTGGACGAAGAACTGTATTGCGTAAAGGTACGTGCCAATGAAGCAGCAGGAATGAGAAGTTGGGAACATCTTTCTCAAACAGGTTACTTTTCAAAGAAACTTATGGATACGGAAACGATTGTAGATAAAGACAATTTTACTGTAAAGCAAAGCTATTTCCCAATTATACGTTTAGGCGACTTGTATTTGATGTATGCCGAAGTCTTGAATGAAACTAAAAGTACCCCGGACGAAGAAGTATATTATTATATTGATGAAGTTAGAAAAAGAGCTGGTCTCAAAGGATGCGTTGAGGCATGGAGAAAATATGCCGTCAATCCGGAAAAGCCTCTAAGTCAAAAAGGCATGCGTGAAATTATACATCGGGAACGTTTAATAGAATTAGCCTTGGAAGGTAAAGCCTTTTGGGACATTCGTCGTTGGAAAGAAGGACTTACCCGCTGGAATAAACCCATTAAAGGATGGAATATTCATGGAGAAACGGCTGAAGATTTCTATAATCCAATTGTAATCCAAAAATGTAGTTTCTCCACACGCGACTATTTATGGCCACTGAAAGAATATAGCATGATTATAAACAGAAACCTTTGCCAAAATTATGGCTGGTAAAATATAGGAAAAGACACCATGAAAAAGAACTTATTTTTTATATTGATTTCTCTTGCATTATTCATAGCATGCAATGAAGAACCTGTCGGACAAACTCCACTGGATAATATAGCACCAGGAAAAGTCTCCGATATAAATGTAACAAATATACCGGGAGGTGCATACCTGACCTATAAACTTCCGGATGATGAAGATTTATTATATGTAAAAGCCATATATCAGCTCAAAGAAGGAGGAGAATGGCTAAATACCCGTGCTTCTTTATACACCGATACCTTAAAAATAGAAGGATTTGGAACAACAGAAGAACGTACTGTAAAATTAATAGCAGTGGATAGAAGCAATAATGAGTCTGAACCAGTAGATATCACCATTACACCTTTAACTCCTCCTGTTTATACTATTTTTGAAACATTAGAAATGTCAGAGGATTTTGGAGGTATACGATATACATGGACTAACGAAACAGCAGCAAATATATGTATGCATGTCTTACGTAGAAACAAAGCAGGAGATTATGAACCTCTGGATGAACTATATACAAAAAGAAAAAATGGAGAGGCACAATTTTTAGGACTGCCAGCATTAACCAAAGATTTCGCTATTTACATCACAGACCGTTGGAATAATTCATCTGATACGCTGACTGCAACATTAACTCCTATATTTGAGATGCAAATCCCCTACACGGATATAAAACCCTACAATATGACAGGAGACACACCTAGCGAACATGGATGGTTAGTTGACTACTTATGGGATGACAGACTCTTTGATGGGGCGAATAGCGGATATCATACAGAAGTCTTTAGTGGTCCATGGCCTCATCGGATTACATTTAGAGTAATGACAGGTAAAGTAAAAACAAGCCGCATCAAAATATGGCATCGAGACGGTTATTTCTATCGTCATGGAAATGTGAAGAAATTCGAATTACTGGGTTCCAATGCTCCCAACGAAGATGGCAGCGATGACGGATGGACAAGTCTGGGCATATTTGAATCTTATAAGCCCTCCGGACTTCCTGGTACATCCACTACAAATGAAGATATTGAATATGTAGAACAAGGAGAGAGCTTCAGAGTTTCCCCGGATTTCGATGCTTACCAATACTACAGGATAAAGTTTTTGGAATCATGGAGTGGATCGCATTTTGTACATTTAATGGAAGTTCAATTATTCGGATGTCCTGATGGATATGTCCCGGATTATAGTGATGAAGAATAAAATTATGTTATTTTTAAGTTTAGAGAAATGAATAGAAACTTATATATTGGGATTATAGTCATATTGGCTATTGGAATATTATCCTGTACAGAAATGAATCATTTACATCAGCCCTATCTGGATGAGGGTGAAACAATTTATGCCTCCAAAGTGGACTCAGTAATAATAAGACCGGGAAATATGCGCTTAGCATTAGATATATATGCTCCTTCACAACGCGCAGAAAGAGGTATTGTATATTGGAATAATGATCAGAACTCATTAGAATTCGAAATAGAAAAAAAGAACAAAGGAGAAGCTCAGGAATTAATTATTTCCGAATTAGAAGAAGGCTCGCATATTTTCACTTTTGTTCTTTTCGATGCGTATGGACATAAATCATTGCCAATAGAAGCTGTCGGAACTGTTTATGGAGAAGACTACGCTAGTGCATTGTTGTTAAACCGGGTACTAGATGGTGTAGAAATAACAGATAATGGAGTGAAACTTCTTTGGAGAAGTGGTGGTGAAGACCTGGGTCTTTTATTAACTTATATCAACATGAGAGGAGAGAAAATAGAAATAACGGTATCTCCGGAAGAAAATGAAACACTTATCACAGACGCTGTTCCTGGAAAAGAATTCACCTATTGTACTTTTTACAAACCCGAAGAAGATGCTATTGATATATTTACATCCAAACCTAAAACTGGGCATTTCCCTTATGAAACTTTGGACCGCACCGGCTGGGAAGCAATAGATTGTTCTGACGAACGTGCCGATGATGGTGGAGGAAAAGCAGCAGTATTGGACGGTAATCTAAGCACGTATTGGCATTCTCAATGGGGGCCGGACGCACCATTACCTCACTGGATTTTAATAGATATGAAGAAGGTTTATGAAATTGGTGGAGTAGAAATCGTCCGTCGCCTTGACAATACGAATACAAGAACACTTAAATTCGAAGTTAGCGAAGATGGAGTAACTTATCTGACAGCCGGTGAAATGGACTTTGGAGATGATTCCAATTCGGCCGGTTCTAAAACTGTAACATTCACCAGCATCAGAGGGCGTTATCTAAAATGCTGGGTAACGGACTCAAATTCAAATCCTCATGCAAGTATTGCCGAAATCTATATCAAGGGACGTGAATTAGAATAATTATTTTTATAATCTATTAAATATAATATCAATGAACAAAAAAGCAACCTTATTAGCTACTGGACTAATAGCATGCAGTATGCAAATTTTCGGTCAGCAAGCTCCTGAACCTTGCGGATTGACACCGAGTGAACGACAAATAGAATGGTATAATCGTGAAATGATCGCATTCTTCCATTTCGGTATAAATACTTTCGAAGAATACGTTAACGAAGGAGATGGAAAAGCTCCGACTGCTATTTTTAATCCGACAGCATTAGATTGTGGGCAATGGATGGAAACGCTGAAAGCAGCAGGTATTCCCAGTGCCATTCTTACTGCCAAACATGCAGATGGCTTTTGCTTATGGCCTAGTAAATATACCGATTATTGTGTAAAAAATGCCGCCTGGAAAGGCGGCAAAGGAGATGTCGTTCGTGAGTTTGTAGACGCTTGCAATGAACATGACATTAAGGCCGGCATTTATCTTGGTCCACATGACCGCCATGAACACCTCTCCCCTCTTTATACCACAGAACGTTATAAAGAATACTACGCAAATCAATTGGAAGAACTAATGGGAAATTACGGAAAAGTGTGGGAAACATGGTGGGATGGCGCAGGTGCCGACGAATTAACGACTCCGATTTATCGTCATTGGTATAAGATTGTGCGTGAGAAACAGCCTGACTGTGTCATCTTCGGAACTAAAAATTCTTACCCCTTTGCAGATGTACGCTGGATGGGAAATGAAGCAGGAGAAGCCGGGGATCCTTGTTGGTCGACGACAGATTCCATAGCTATCCGTGATGAAGCACAAAATTATAAAGGTCTGAATGAAGGTATCCTGGAAGGAGATGCATACATTCCGGCAGAAACAGATGTATCTATCCGCCCAAGCTGGTTCTATCATACAGAAGAAGATGGCAGAGTGAAAAGCGTAAAAGAACTGTGGGATATATATTGTACTTCTGTAGGACATAACAGTGTACTGTTACTTAATTTTCCACCAGATAGAAGAGGATTAATTCACCCGACCGATTCATTGCATGCAGCTCTACTCAAAAAAAGTATTGATGATACATTTGGAAACAACCTGCTTACTAAATCGAAAGTGAAAGCAACAAATGTGCGTGGTACTAAATTCAAACCAGAATATATGATTGACGAAAATAAGAAAACATATTATGCTGGAAAAGATGGAAGCATAAAATCAGAAATCACATTCACACTACAGAAACAGAGTGAGTTTGATTGTTTGATGATTCAAGAGGTCATTGAGCTAGGACATCGCACAACCCAATGGAGTGTAGAGTATTCAAATGATGGCAAGAACTGGATTCCTATCTCCGAAGCAACCAATAAGCAGACTATAGGATATAAATGGATTGTACGTTTCGAACCCGTTAAAGCCAAATATGTACGCCTGCTTATACAAGATGGGAAAGCCTGCCCTGCCATTCACACGTTTGGAGTTTATAAACAGTCAATAAAAAATCAATAAGAAATTCAATAGGTAACTAGATATGCAACAATTCAAAACGATTATTGGTATTTTCACAACTTTATTGTTTTCTATTCTTACCGTAACGGCACAGGATTTCGACCCTAAACAAGGGTACGAAATCCATACCGTAAGCGGATTGGCTTTAGATAATCAGGAAAGTCTGGATACAAACTCGAATGTATTCATTTCAAAACGAGAAGAAAACAAGGAATCACAAGTATGGAACATCATCCCTACTGAACGTGAAGGTTACTATATGATTAGTAGCCCATTGACAGAACTTAGCATTGATAATAGTGGTAATGGTCCTAAAGAATGTACTGTTATCCAATGGAATACGGATAACAAAAATCCTAACCAACAATGGAAAATAACATTACTATCTAACGGGAACTACACATTCACATGTGCTGGAAGTGGATATAATTTAGGATTTCCAGATGCTGGATTGGTTGGAGAACCCGTTTTTCAAGTAACTCCGGACACAAATAAGGCTAATCAACAATGGAGAATAGTCAAATCAAAACTAAAGATAATACCGGAAGCGCTAAAAACAAAAAGCGATAATGATTGGGAAAACGAACAGATCTTTGCTATAAATAAGGAAGACGGAAGAGCAACCTTCATTCCTTTTGCCAATATAAAAGAGATGAAATCAGATCCAACATATATGCGTCCATGGGAACGTACACACTCTTCCCGTTATTTACTACTGAATGGAAACTGGAAATTCAATTGGGTGAAACAACCTTCGGAACGCCCTGTCAATTTCTATAAGACGAACTATGACGTATCAAACTGGAAAGAAATACCAGTACCTTCCAATTGGGAAATGCTAGGATATGGTACTCCTATATACACAAACATTACATATCCTATTCGCAACAATCCTCCCTTTATACAAACACAGAAAGGCTATACGATAGAAAAAGAACCGAATGCAGTAGGTTCTTATCGCCGTAACTTTACACTTCCGGCAGACTGGAAAGACAAAGAGGTATTTATCCATTTTGACGGTATTTACAGTGCTGCATATATCTGGATAAATGGAAAGAAGGTAGGTTATACACAAGGTGCAAACAATGACGCTGAGTTTAACATTACAAAATATGTAAAATCAGGTGAAAATACTTTAGCGGTAGAGGTATACCGTTGGAGTGACGGTAGTTATCTGGAAGATCAGGACATGTTTCGTCTCAGTGGTATCCATAGAGATGTATATTTAATAGCTACGCCCAAAGTGCGCTTACGAGACATTCATTTGACCTCAGTTATCAGTGAATCACTTGACAAGGCTGAACTGCAGGTTAAAGGATATATATGTAATTATGGCAAGAAGACAGAAGAAGCCTCGCTTCGAGTCTCTCTATTAAATGCAAAAGGAGAATCAATACGCTCTTTCGTCATAGCGACTAATAAAATTGATGGGGGAGGAAACACTGAGTTCACTGGCAAAGCGACTCTCCGTGACCCAATGCTATGGAGTGCTGAACTCCCTTATCTGTACACAATCAATCTGGAACTGCTAAATGCAGCAGGCAACGTCATAGAAACAACAACACAACAATACGGTTTTCGTAAGATTGAAATACGAAACAAAAAGGTATATATCAACAATGCCCTGACTTATTTTAAGGGTGCCAACCGTCACGACATACATCCACAACTAGGAAAAGCAGTTCCTGTAGAAAGCATGATAGAAGATATTCTTCTCTTCAAACGTTTTAATTTGAATACAATTCGTACCAGCCATTATCCAAATGATCCTAAAATGTATGCGTTATACGACTACTATGGTTTATATGTTATGGATGAAGCTGACTTGGAATGCCATGGAAATATGTCATTAAGCAATCGTAAAAACTGGGAAGGTGCCTATATAGATCGTGTCGTACGAATGATAGAACGGGATAAAAATCATCCGTCTGTTATATTTTGGTCAATGGGAAATGAATCTGGAAGTGGACAAAATTTCGAAGCAGCCTATAAAGCAGCTAAAGAAATCGACAATCGATATATCCATTATGAAGGGATGAACAATATAGCCGATATGGACTCGCGCATGTATCCCTCTATCGAAAGTATGATAGAACAAGATAAACAACCGCATGATAAACCCTTCTTTCTCTGTGAATATGCTCATGCTATGGGAAATGCGGTGGGTAATCTGGAAGAATACTGGGATTATATAGAAAACCATTCAGAACGTATGATTGGAGGATGTATTTGGGATTGGGTAGACCAAGGAATCAATATGCCCGGTCAGTCTCCTACCTGTTATTATTTTGGTGGCAGCTTTGGTGATTATCCTAATGATAATGACTTTTGCTGTAATGGGCTAACAACCCCTGATCGTCAAATAACTCCCAAACTATGGGAAGTGAAAAAGGTATATCAATACATAACTTTTGAACACAATGAAAAAAACAGCATTGGCCTGCGTAACCGTTACTGCTTCTTGAATTTACGCCATTTCAAATTACACTATACTATATTGAAAAATGGAATACCAATTGCAGAAGAAGAATTCGGTTTACCAGATGGAAAACCTGGTGAACACAGAACCGTACAAATTCCTTATACCCGATACTTAACAGAGGATGTTGATTACCATATCAATCTGGAAGTTAAATTGAAAGAAGACTGTGTTTGGGCAAAAGCCGGGCATATCGTTGCCACAGAACAGTTTTTACTGAAAAAAGGAACTGTTATTAAAAATACCCCTTCAACAGTTTCTCCTATTTTCAACAAAGCAGACATTTTCAATGTAGTACGTGAACGTGAAGGCGTCCTGTATTTCCGCAGACCTAATGTTGAGGTTTCTTTTAATGAAAAAACAGGAAAACTTATTGGATTGAAATACAATGGACAAAACATGATTCAGCATCGTGAAGGATGGACCCTAAACTGGTATCGTTCTATCAACAATGATCCCCGTTCCTGGCAACAGTCAGAAACCCAATTATGCACATTTGACTGGAAGTGGGCTGAAGACAGGCAATCGATCATAGTTACATCAGAGATGGAGGTCACAGTAGGAAAGACTAAAGTGCCCTATAGTATAATCTATCATATATATGGTGATGGAAAGATACAGGTAAACGCATCATTCAAGACAGGTCAGGACTTTAATTTACCTCGTTTAGCTTTACAAGGTTTCTTCAATCCAGCATTGGAGAATATAGAATGGTATGGTCGCGGTCCAATCGAAAATTATCAAGATCGCAAGAATGCTGCTTTTATTGGCCGTTATAAAACAACTGTTACAGAGATGGCCGAGCATTATTTACGTGCTCAAACAATGGGTGGTCGATGCGATACAAATTGGATGACTTTATCAGACATACATGGAAAAGGTATAAAAATTACTTCTATAGATAAAACCTTTGATTTTAGTGCTCTACATTACACTGATAAAGATTTATGGGAAACAAAGTACAGCCATAGTCTAAGTGATATCTATCGTCCTGAAATCGTAATCAACATAGATTGCATACAACGCGGACTAGGTAATGCCAGCTGTGGTCCAGGCCCTCGCCCTCAATATGAAATTAAACCAAATATGGTTTATGAATATTCATTTTGGATGGCACCGTTAGAATAAGATAGACACATCGAAATTTACTTTCAATTTTCCTGTAAATTTGAGAGGCTGAATTCTAAAACAGAATCCAGCCTCTCCTTATTTAATCTACCTAGAAAACAAAACCATATTTATTCAAGCCGAACCCTCATATCTACTACTGTCGGCTCTACAAAAGACTGACTACCACCGGTTTCACCACGCAAACCATTATTGGAAGTTGCGTCATTATGATTCGGCGACTGGTCGAGCACATACCACACTCCGTCCCGTTGTTCGATATCTTCTCCATTCAGTTTCCAGTAACCGACCAGACCATTTGAACCTGAATCGACAAACATCATATTTTCACGAATCTGATTCGCAGTACGGGCTACCGACCATAAACGAACCTCACTCATAAATCCGTTCCATTTACGATTCCGGTCATAGTCATAAGCATAACCGATACAGAAACGTTCGTTCAAGTCGAATGTCAGTGAGCCCACCGTTTTTTCTGCTATTTTCTCTCCATTGAGATAGAGAGTAGCCATTCCCGCAGAAGCATCGTAAGTGAACGCTACATGATACCACTGATTCAACAGGAATATGGATACATCGGGCATCTGAAGTGCAACACTTCCGGCCATTTGAAGCTCGTTATCAGGATGATTCAAGTCACCGGTACGCATAATCAAAGTACCTTCATTGCCCATAATGGTGCCCAGATTCTTCCAACGTTCGGCATAAACCAATGCTTCGTAGGTGACAGACCCCATTGTTTTATAAGCAGTCGGCAGACGTACATCAAGCCAGCCCGGATTGATACGGTATACTTTATCAATAATAATTGGTTTCCTTACTACAATATAAGTAACGCTCGAACTGCTTATCTTTTCAATGTCCGTACTGTTCACTATTACGGGCAGAATATACGTTACCCCGTCTTCCCCCTTGGTAATATTCTTTACCGACAATCCGCAGGGATCAGCATATAGTTCGCCTGCTTTAATAGTCGAAGAAGTTCCTGTCATTTCATAGTTATCAGTCGCCAAAAGCTGTCCGGTCGTTCCGTGTTTATGATTGTATTCATCCACAAGGTCCTGCCCTCCTACCTGATAGTTCACATTTACATTACTCTTTACCATAGTCGACAATCGCGACACCAATTCGCACTCGTAGGTATCCGCTTCAACTTCCACTCTTATCACATTACTTTCAAAGTAAAGTTTCGGCTCCAACAGATCGCTTTCGCTGTCGTTGCAACCCACACTAGAGAAAGACAATGCAACTAGTGCACCTGCATATAAGATTTTGATACGTTTCATTGCTGTTCTGTATTTTCATTAGATTGATTGTCCATATATTCCTGATAAGCCTGCAGATTAATCTGTATAGCATGACGCACAAAATTATAATCACGGGCATTATCATAGTCATTATCAAGTCGGAAAGCACCGACGCCACCTTTCGGTCCATTGGCATGGTTATAAGCAGCCTGTTTCAAAAGTACACCACCGGTAGTCCAGGATGACTCAAAGTTCTCGGTAAATACATGCTTACGATAGTCGTAATACTCTCCGCACCAGTTTTGCAAAGTACGAACCCGGCTATCAAGATTGGAGTCGCCATATGCCTGAGTGATGAAATAGTCAAAATAAGGAGCAGATTCTTTGTTAGAGTTCCATATTTCACCGTCAATCATAAAATAGTAATACTTACCATTCGGACGCTCGGTTGCCATCGGACCAAAGTATTTTCCTATCTCTTCTACCAGATAATGCAGAAACTCACCACGCGGACCACCTCTGCGGTCTTTCAGACTGCCTACGTATCTTCCGCCGTCACCACCATTATCGGGTTCCCAGTCAATGTCCAGACCATCATAATCGGTCGCAACAATCGTGTCTACCAATGCTTTGGCATAGCGTTGAATGGCTGCGATATGGTCTTCAGCACCTTTCTCTCCACTGGTAAATCCCCAATAAGCTTCTGTTGCTTTATTGACCAACTCAGTGATTTCCTCACTGGAAGCATTCGGGTTTTCCGCCTGTACTTTTTCTGAAACGGAAGCAGGCGTAATACCAGTTCCAATATTATGCAGAATGTAACAAACCGTGATCTTACCGCCTTTCTTCTTTTGGAAAATCTCCTTATCAGCCAGTTTCGCTTCATTCAAGCCGAATGGACCACTCCACATCGATACCATGTCGATGCTGTCCGGCAAAGAAGCCAGATATCCTTTACGAATAGGTCCCTCGGGAGACCAGTTGCTGAACCATCCGAAGAAAATAGGACGTCCGTAACCCTGACTGGTTGCCTTCCATGCACGAAGATCGGCATAATACTGTGCACTTTCTTCATTGTCCATCGTGTTGTAACCGCCGATATGTTCAAAATCCTTGCTTTCTATATCGACACACGACGCAATCATTATCCCTATAACAGGAAGTATATATAATAATCGTCTTAACATTTTCATATGAATCATAGTTTAATAGATTTTATTTTTACAATCCCACCACAACTGAGTAGTTGCTTTGTCTTTATCAAGACCGCCCAATAGCTTCAATGCTTCTTCATAATTGGCTCTATCCTCTGCCGACTGATAGAAACTTACAGGATACACCATACGACGAATGCCACCTTCACGAGTAACGCCCTGTCCGCGGTTGGTCTGCACCTGATTCAGTTTCGGATAACCGGTTCTTCTCCATTCGGTCCATGCTTCGTGTCCGTTTGGATATAGTGCAATCCACTTCTGAATCATGATCTTCTCCAGTTTTTCTTCCGTTCCACCGCTGAAGGCAGGTGTTGCAGTAGTAGGAGCCGCAGCATTGTAACTGTAATAGGAGGCTCTCATATTATGTGCAATCGGAGTCAATCCGGAAGCCAGATAGTCGTCTACAGACGAACTGATACCATTCTCATCAAATGACGTGGCAACTCCTTGTTCATACAGTGCTTCCGCATCACCAAATTCGCTTCCCCATCTCAACGCGGCCTCAGCTCTCAGAAAATAAACCTCGGAAGCACGCATCCAGTAAGTCGGAGTGTTGGAGGTAATATTGGGTTTGGAGAAATCGGTATAAATCGTATTCTGCTGATTGGCATTGCCGGGAGGTACCGCCTGATAGTTTTTCCCGTCAAAAGCCGCTACCGCATACGCACTGGGAGAAGCTTCAAAATAAGCACTCAGACGCGGGTCCTGATAACCCAACAAATAAGAAAACATGGAAGAGCCCATGCGACACTCATTATACTGATTGGCCAGCCACTCAATGTTGTTACGAAAGACCATTCCGGCTCCGGTACTCATCTGGGCTTCGTCTGATTTCGAAGTCATCACTCCAAATGTATGATTCAAAGCCTGACGGGCATATTTCTGTGCAGTCGTTTCGTCAGCATAACTGATACGCATTGCCAAACGCAACATCAGTGAATTGGCGTATTTCACCCATTTTCTCGTATCACCGGCATATACGGCATCATAATCGGCAACAATGGTTGCCCCTTGTTCCGCTCTCACAGTCAAAATGTCGATAGCAGCTGTCAGATCGGTAAACATGGCATTGAATGCAACTTGTTCGCTGTCGAAAGGTATCACCAGTGCAGGTTCTCCTGCATGAGTGTAAGGAATAGGACCGAAAGATTCAAGCGTTTTATGCCATGCAGATATCTTCAGAATCTGAGCCAAAGCAAAGATTTCCGGTGTTTCGGTCTTTTCGGATTCTTGTTTTATCTTTTTCCAGGAAGACAGCAGAGTCGTATATGAATTGGTATAAGTAGCCGCCACCCAATTGTCCTGCAAGTAATAGGTAGTATTATTACTGCCGCTATACCAGTTATTGTTCTGTCCGAAAAATCCGCTCCACGAATCGGCTGACAGATTATATGCAACCTGATACTGGTTGATGGCATCCGTATCGTCAGCCTGAGTTCCTACGGTGACTACAGCTCTTTGCATCGCTGTTACAGCACCTCCGACAGCAACACCATCTCTTATGCCCATTTCGTCGGTCATCTCGAACGGATTGGTGTTTAGCTCTTCAAAGTCACAAGCAGTAAAGAGCGACAAAGCGCAGATTCCTGCTAATAGTTTATATTGATTTATCTTTTTCATGAGGTCAGTTATAATTTAAATTTAATACCGAAACCGAAACTTCTCACACTCGGCTGCATAAAATAGTCATTACCTTGACCGTAAGTTCCTACGGACGGAGTCAGTTCCGGATCATGCGGAGCTTTGCTGTAGAGCATCCAAGGGTTATTGGCAATGAATGACAAAGTAACATCTTTCAGCACATTCTTAAACCAAAGGTCGGGGAACCTGTAACTCAAAGTCAGCTCTTGCAGACGGATATTGGTTGCACTATACACATAATATCCGGAAGTGGTATAGTCACCCGTACCTATCAGCTGATAATACGATTGTGCATCCACTCTCCCTTGTCCGGGCAGTAAGACACCGCCTGCATCGCGTGCTTCGGCAGATGCTTTGGATACTCCGAAGCGATCGAGAATAGCTTGGGTAGAGGAAGTTACCACACCACCAAAACGTCCGTTAATCAGGAAGCTGAGTCCGAATCCTTTGTATGACAGCGAGTTGCTCCATCCCAGATTAAAGTCCGGTGACGTCTTGCCCAAGAAAACGGGTTCACCTTGTTCGAGTCCGTACGAACCGTCTTGTTTGATTTCAACATACCCCTGACTGTCTTTCTTCAGGAAAGTATTGGCATATATATCGTTGATGCTGCCGCCGACTTTTAATATAACGCGTCCATTGTCTTTCCTTACTTCCGGCACGTTGATAGGCTCGGGACTCATGTCGGTACGATAGTTTTCCACCATTTCTTTGATTTCGTTGACATTGCGCGAGAAGGTCAGATTGGAGGAGAAGCTAAAGTCTCCGAAGCTGTCTCTGTATCCCAACGATGCTTCCCAACCGTGATTTTGTACATTACCAGCCTGCAAATAGATTTGTTTGTAACCCGAAAATTCCGGCAAATCGCCAATAAAGGTCTGATTGTATGTATTCGATTTATAGTAAGTAACTTCGGCACTCAGTTTATTCCATAAACGTACACTCAATCCCAATTCATAAGAACGGGTACGTTCTGCCTTGAAATCAGTAAAAGGATAGATGCCTGTGGGAGCCAGTGCACCACCGATAATCGGAGTGGTCACAGTTCCCGGAGTAAGTCCCGACTGTGATACCGGAGAACCGACTTCCGTATAAGACCCGCGTACCTTTAAATAGGAAATGAACTCGGGCAATTTCACCATTTCAGAGATAATACCGGACAGACCTACCGAGGGATAGAAGAAGGATTCTTCGCTGGTGTTTACCAATCGGGAGTTCCAGTCATTACGCCCTGTCAACGTAAGATAAAGCATACTTCTCCAGCCCAATTCGACGTTGGCAAAGATAGCGTGATTACGTACGCGACTGTCACCTCCGTCTTCCGAGATACGACCGTTGGAAGGGTCGATGTTGCTGGCGGCAAACAGGTTTGTTACTCCGAGCAAGGTTCCTTTGTAGCCTCTTGCCAGCGACCAGTAGTTAGAGTAGCTATAACCCAAGTTGGCAGAAATATTAAAATCGTTGAACTGCTTGTTGATATTTAACATAAAGTCGGCATACTCCTGACGGTCTTTGTAATTGCTGTAATCATACAGACCTTTCTTTCCTTCGGCAAATTTCTGATCGGAAGTAGCATAAACCTTACGTTCAAACTGAACATGAGTATCGTCCATACGATAACGTCCGGCAAGATTCATCCAATCGGTAATCTTATAGCTCAGACCGACATTAAACATATAACGGCTCTTCTCGTTCGTTGCGATGTTGCGGTAAGCAGTCCAGTAGGGATTCTGCGAACCATAGGTTGCATCGGCAATCGGCCAATACTGTATCGGAATATTGCGGCTCTGATCATAACGCTCGAAAGTCTTGATATCGTCGAAGTCTTCTCCACGGGGGAAAAGGTAGGCAGAAATCACCGGATTCCAGTATTGTCCCTGCGATACCATGTTTTTATCTTCCTGTTTCACATAGGACGCTCCTAAATCCAACTGCAATTTATCGTCCAGAAAAGTGGCTGTATTGCGAATGGTGAAGTTCAGACGGTCATAAGAATTGTTGGGAACAATACCTTTTGAATTGGTGGATGAAACCGAAGCAAAAGTTTGATTCTGCTTTGTACCGGTAGACAAGGTCAACGAGTTGATAAAGTTGGTTCCGGTGTTGAAGAAATCACTCTTGGGATCATACGAATTCGGACGGGCCAGTTTGTCACCCCAGCTTTCGAACATACCTTCTTTATTTCCATACGTGTTCTGGAATTCGGGCATCATGTACGCTTTGCTGAATTCGGATGAAGAAGAAAATGATATCTGTAATTTACCTTCCTGCCCTTTCTTAGTAGTAATCAGAACGACACCATTTGCCGCACTACTACCATACAAAGCAGCCGCCGAAGGTCCGCTCAGAATAGAGATACTCTCGATATCTTCCGGATTGAAATCAGCAATACCTTCCGTTCCGGCTTTGCCTTCACCCATGATACCACTATCTGTGTTTCCCATATTAGTATTAAACAAAGGGATACCATCTACTACATACAGTGCATTGTTGTCGCCTTCGATAGATTTAGCGCCACGCATAACGACACGCGTCGCACCACCGACACCACTACCACTCTTGTTGATACTTACACCGGCTATCTTACCATTCAGTGAATTGATGAAGTTGGCATCTTTAATGCCGGTTATATCCTCGCTTTTTATCTGCTGCACATTGTAAGACAGTGCCTTTTCTGCCCGCTTGATACCCAATGCCGTCACGACTACTTCGTCCAGCACTTCCGTATCTTGTTTCATTGTAATCGGGTAAAAGTCCTTATTGGAAACAGCAATCAGTTGAGTTGCATATCCTATATAAGATATTTTCAAACGGGCATTACCGGGACTTTTAATCGAAAAGTTTCCGTCAAAGTCTGTAATTGTCCCTGTAGAACTGCCGTCCACAGAGATATTTACTCCGATCAGGGGTTCACCATTCTCATCGGTTACTTTCCCTTTGATATCTTTGACAGATTGTGCAGCTGCCGGTTTCTTCTCCGTAACTATAATATAATTACCTTGAATCTGATAAGAGAAACCTGTTCCTTTCAAGATTGCATCGAGCGCAGTAGTCACCGATACGTCTTCCAAGTTAAGATCGGCAATTTTCTTTCCTTTCAATTCGGAATCACTATAATTTATAGACATCTTCGACTGTCTTTCCACAGTTTTCAATGCATCTACTACAGTGATATCTTTCTGCTGGATAGTAATTTTACTATCACTTTGAGCAAAAGCAAGGGTCTGCATCAATAATAGACCTAAAAAAATGAGAAAGACTCGCTTTTGAACAACATTATCTGCTCTTTTTTCGTAAATTTGTAGCATCTTTTTAGTATTAGTTAATTGGTTATTATTCTATGATCAATTGAAATAGCGTCGAGATACGCTAATATTAGAAGGACAATGATTTCACATCCGGGAGAAACGGCCATTTCTTCCGGATACTTTTTTGCATAGTACATTAAGTTAAAAAAGGTTCAACAATCGTTTTTCTATATTTTATCAGTTATATAGCATTTATTCCCCTTAATTATATATTTCACATCCCCTGCCACCTGTGTTATTATCTTCATCACCTCTTCCAAAGTGGCTTGCTGTTGGAAACGGAAACTATACGATTTATTGTTCAGGCTGTGAAGGCTATAAACAAAGGTATAGGGAAATTTGCGTTCGAGACTCGTAAAAATCTCATCGAGATGCATATCACTGAAAACCAGCTCTCCACGCTGCCAGGCAGTCACATCCTCTATCCGAGGCGATTGGAGGCTACGTTTCCGGGTCTGTTTATTATACGTTATCTGCTCATTGGGTTTAAGTATTACATTAGATATCAGATTATTAAATTCTACCTTCACACTACCTTCCAGCAGAGTTGCAATCAGTTCATTGTTCTCCGGATAGGCATTCACGTTAAACTCTGTACCTAAAGCTGTTATTTGAAAATCATTGGCTTTCACTATAAAAGGATGTTTTTCATCCGGCTTTACCTGAAAATTTGCTTCGCCAATCAAATATACGCTTCTGGTCTTACCGGCAAACTGCTCCGGGTACAGTAAGGTGCTTCTCGAATTTAGCATCACCCGGGTACCATCGGGCAATGTAAGTTCTCGTATTTCCGCCGTTGGTATGAAACATTCTACCAAGTCTTTTTGCGGTTTGTCTTTCTCCAACATCAGATAGATAGAAACAGATGATACTGCCAACAGGAAAATAGCTGCTGCTCTCCATATAAGTAACTGATACTTTTTACCGGAACCGACAGACTGCATTCCCAGATTTTGTTGCATCCGTAATATGGACTGTTGCATTCCGCGAGGTACTTTCTGTTCTCCCGCTTGTTGCCACAACGTGTGAAGTGCTTCTTTTTTTTCTTCCGCATGATTGTCGTCAGCCAACCATCGCTGCACTTTTCTACGCGTAGCCAATGAATACTCATTATGCCCGAATAACTCTATGATCTGTTGAATATAGTTTTTCATCATTAATTTCTTCCTTTATACACTAAATACAACTAAAAGAAAAACACTACTTAAAGGAAAATAGAAAAAATAAAAATAGAAGCACTTTTTTTAGTTCTATCAGTGCTAAATACACCTGGTGCTCTACCGTACGGATGGAAACATTAAGCTTTTCTGCGATTTCTTTATAACTTAATCCCTTAAAACGACTCAGCTCGAATATTAACCTTCGCCGTTCAGGCATTTTTTCCAAAGTCAGGCGAACAACCAGCAACATTTCTTCATAATATATATTATTAAGGGCATCTTCCCCTTCTATCAATTCATGAAGCACTGTTTTCTCAAGGTATCCTTCCTGATATTCCCGTTCGATTTGCTGATGCTTGAAGATATTCAGAATAATGTTTCTGGTCATTATAAAGAGGTAGTTATCTAATTCATTTTCATTGTCAAGCCATATTTCCGGTTGTAACCAAAGCTTACAGAAAATATCTTGAGCAACATCTTCAGCATCAACTTCCGACTTAAGTAACAGCTGGGCATAATTCTTTACTTTCGGAAAATTAGAAATAAAAAAACGCTGAAACTTCAGCTCAATTTGGTTAACATTATTTTCCATATCCGCTAAGATTATTATCGATTACAAGTATAAAAGTAGACATTCTCAAAGATTAGAACATAATAAAGATATATTATTAATACTTGTTTGCATATATTTATAATTATTCCGTATATAAAACAAAAACACATAAATGTTGACAATACCAAATAACCATATTATCATACCAAAAGAGAATAGAGTGATAGGATGTATAAGAAATTGACTTTGTATCTAAAAAGAGATAAAATAAAGGATCAACAATAAAAAGGGGAGTAAAAGAGAAAAACTGCAAAAAGAAAAAGCTCTGATAATCAGAGCTTTCATTTGTTTTTTTAAGTGGAGCTGGAGGGAATCGAACCCTCGTCCAAACGAGGAAATCATAAGCTTTCTACATGCTTATCTTTGCCTAAATTTTCGTGCAGGAGCAGAACCAAAGCCATCAATTCCTGCCTTATCCTCTAAAGTTTCATCAAAAACGCGAGGCCGCTTCTGACTATCCCCGATGTTACTGCACCACTGAACCGGAATGCTTCGGAGCAACAGCTTCCGAGTGATGTCTCGTCCTGGCACCTAGTGCCTGGATTAAGCTAATCTACTGTGATTCGATTAAGCAGCAAGAGCGTAATTAGTTTCGCCAGATAAAGTTTTGATAACTGAGATTTAAGTGGAAATTACCGACCCACTGCATGCTTACCTACCATTTCTGCCCGCTGTCAAATCCAGTCAACCCCATGACTTTGTAACGGTCTGAAAATCAAAAGAAAACAATCGCTATTTTATATTTGAGAAACAAATAAGGGATAAATAATGCATCATATCCTTTCAATAATCCTGTTTTCTTTGGCACAAAGATACATATTCTTTTGTTACTAACCATCATATATTTGCAAATATTAGCCGATGATATGCTATCCGGTATACAGAGATATATCATGAGCGGAGGCAGACTTGGCTCCCAAACATACAACATTTGTAGGCCCGGTTATTTCCAACTTACCAACATTATCCGTACATTTGTGGAATATAATAAATACTATCAACCTCAAAAAAGCAATGGAAGAACCATTTGATTATTCTCAAGTACCTTTCACATTCGGAATGTGCGCTGCCGAAAATTGCCCGCAAGCCTCGACTTGCCTGCGACAGATAGCTTTAAAACACGCCCCTGCAAACAAAGTTTTTCTGCCAATTATGAATCCAAACCATATAAAGGGCATAAAAGAAAAATGTGACTATTTCTGTTCGAACGAAAAGGTGCGTTACGCCAAAGGATTCATGTGCACAATAAATGCACTCACAGTGCGCGTGGCAAACACGTTCCGCTATCGGATGATCGGATATCTGGGACGTAAAAACTACTACTTGAAACGCAGTGGCAAACTGGCGCTCACTCCCGCCGAGCAGCAATGGATTATAAATACCGCCAAAGAACTGGGAGTCATTCAAAGTGAGTATTTCGACAGTTATATAGTAGAGTATAACTGGGACAGGTAAGGGAGATTTCCGTTTCAAGTAAAGAAACGACAGTTTCCTCGTAGAGAAACGCAAGTATCCCCGTAGAGAAACGACCGTTTCCTCGTCGGGAAACCATCGTGTCCTCGTAAGGAAACGACAAGGAAACTACAATGATCTATTATACAATACATTAGTATAGACTAAAGAAGTTGCTATCTAACAAAAAGAACCTATATATGCTAAAAACTCTTGCAACCATCTGTATTATCGGTATGATCACATCTAGTTGTACATCAAAAAAGGCTTCCCGGACCGAAGGCTCCCATGAAGCAGAACAGAAACTGACAATGATTGTCGGTACTTACACTTCGGGAGACAGTAAAGGTCTCTATAGTTTCCGATTCAATGAAGAAAACGGGACCGCAACCGCACTCAGTGAAGCGGAAGTGGAAAACCCATCTTATCTCGTACCTTCTGCCGACGGCAAATTCATCTATACAGTCAGCGAATTCAGCAACGAACAAGCTGCTGCCAACGCATTTGCTTTCAATAAGGAGGAAGGAACTTTCCGACTGCTGAATACGCAGAAAACCGGAGGCGAAGATCCTTGCTACATCATTACCAACGGAAGTAATGTGGTTACTGCCAATTACAGTGGAGGAAGCATTTCTGTCTTCCCGATCGATAAGGACGGTTCACTTCTCCCCGCTTCTGAGGTGGTGAAGTTCAAAGGTTCGGGAGCCGACAAGGAACGTCAGGAGAAACCGCATCTGCATTGTGTCCGCATCACGCCGGATGGCAAATACTTATTTGCAGACGATCTGGGCACAGACCAGATACACAAATTTATTGTTAATCCGAATGCAAAGGCAGACAATGAAGATGTTTTTCTGAAAGAAGGAAGTCCCGCCTCTTATAAAGTAGAAGCCGATTCGGGTCCCCGCCATCTGACATTTGCACCGAATGGAAGCTATGCGTATCTCATCAATGAACTATCGGGAACAGTCATTGCGTTTGAATATAGCGATGGAGAGTTAAAAGAAATTCAGACAATTGCTGCCGACACTGTGGGAGCCAAAGGAAGTGGTGATATTCATATCAGCCCGGACGGCAAATTCCTGTATGCAAGTAACCGGCTAAAGGCTGACGGGCTGGCGATCTTCAGTATCCATCCGGAAAACGGTATGCTGACGAAAGTTGGTTATCAACTGACAGGCATTCACCCGCGCAATTTCATTATCACGCCTAACGGCAAGTATTTGCTGGTGGCTTGTCGGGATAGTAATGTGATACAGGTTTATGAAAGGGATACAGATACAGGATTACTGACGGATATACGTAAAGATATAAAGGTGGACAAGCCTGTCTGCATCAAATTTGTACCGTAAACAGGAAGAAGTACTTGGTTAGCACCGGACAGAAACAAGAGTACGCCGGTCCTAACCAAGAACCAATACTTCCTAACCAATCAGACTACGAAAAGCCTGAATACCCTGATGATTGATATCCAATCTTTCTACCTCACTCAGCAACCGAACGGATTTCTCTTTTTCGTTCAATCCCCAATATCCCAATGCCATCATATATTTGCAGTGAATGACGTTTCGTATGGTCAGGTCATCTTCCCATATTAACAAATCGGGTAGTGACACTGCAAAATAATCCATTTTAACCTTGTCAAAAAGATGTTTCTCTCCATAAGTTGTCAGTTTATGGAAGCGTCCGTTAGCCTCATCCATGCGGTTCAGTTTCAACAATGCCAGTCCCTGATAGAAAATCTTATCTGGTTTTGCATCATTGTAGTACATGGCAGCAGCCGGTTCGGTAGGACCGACAATCGCTTGTTCCCAGCATTCCACCGCTTTGTCATTCTGCCCCAGACCTTCATAAGCACAACCCATGAAATAATAGAAATCATTTTCCTGTGCACCGTGCAACTTACCTTCACCCAAGTGATGCGGATATTCAAGACACTCTGCCAGCAACGAGACAGCTTCACTGTAATTCCCGGCTTCAAGTGCTTTCTTCGCCAGTTCCACACGGGCAAACTGATATTGTCCCGGTACTTTTCCTTCGCCGCCTTCCCACGGATGGAAGATATGCGCATCAAGTAACGTTTTAGCCTTTTCATACTCGCCTGTCTGATTCAGCAAAGTGATCTCTTCCAGTACGAGGTCGTCACGTTGCGCTATCAATCCGGGGTATTGCTGCAAGAACGCCAGACGTTCGGAATGCGGACGACGGACACGTTTATAGAGCTGATCCAATTCCATCAACACACGTGCATCGGTCGTATCGAGTTGGAAAGCACGTTCCATATATTCGATGGCTGTTGCTTCTTCATTCTTTTTGTTAAAGTTAGCCAAAGCCAGATTACGCCATATCGTAGGGAACTTGTCATCCAGTCCGGCGGAAGTTTCCCATGCTTCGAGTGCTAAGTCGTACTGACGTTTGTCGTAGTACAAATTACCCAGATAATAAGGTGCTTTCGCATCATTCGGGTTTTGTTCCATAGCACATTGCAAAGCAAGAATGGCTTCCAGGCGGTTAGGGAAACAATAGTCCGGACAAGCGCCGGCGGCATCGGCAAATGCCTGTTCCGCACCGGATAACTTACCCTGAACAAGACACCAACCCAAGTAATAATAAGTCATCGGTGTTACACTGTCCTCAGCGATAGCTACATTCCACAAAGAAGCGGCTTCTGTCCAGCAACCGGCAGCACAATAATCGAGTGCGATTTCATCATAGTTGTGAGCTTCGCCACGCATCATCGTTTTTAAAGTAAGCAGGTCTTCGGCAGCATTGGTTATCAGATATTTCTCATAACGGCAACCGAAGTTGAATTTATCAATAGCCAATGAATCTTCAATCACTTGCAAGGCTTCTTCCGCTTTCCCCATCTGACGGAGAATGGTCGTTTTCAGAGCACGCGCTTTATGATTATGCCAGTTGCGGATAAGCGAACGGTCCACTTCATCCAAAGCGTCTTCCAGACGTCCTTGCATCGTAGCAATCTGAGCACAGGCAAAATAACCGGCATCCTGCCAGGCTGCATTCCAGCATGATTTATAGAAACGGTCGTAAGCCTCATTATAGCGTCCCTGATATTTCAAGGCAAGTCCGAGATTATAGATAGGTTCTCCATCATACGGATTCGGGTTGCGCTTCTGCAAGGTCTTCACTGCCGTAAGCAAGTATTGTTCAGCTTTCCGGAAACGGCCTTTACGGATATACCATAATCCGAGTGCATTATTGCTACGTACATCGATCGGGTCACGGCGCAAGGCTTCTTCGTAATAGTCTACCGGATTATAGGTGGCGTGTCTGTATTGTTCCAGGTGTAAACCTGTCAGATAGAGTTGCTCGGTTGTTTTTATTTCTTCCGGTAACAAAGCAGCTTCGGCAGCATCCGGAATCGGTTTTACTTCGTCCGGTTCGGCATGCCAGTAAAGCAGTTCCTTGCCGTTTGCGGTGATTTCAAGATTCAGTTTGTTCAACTTCTCCCCTGCTACGTCTACCGTTTCATTCAATAGTTCTTCCGGAGTAATGGTCACTTGCCTGCTATAATACACTTTTCCATCGTCACCTTTCAGCACTACATTAACCACCTGCTTAGATGTTGCGAATATCTTGAAACGTACCTCCTTTTCACCTTCCGGTTCTATGTTCATCAACAAATCTTTGCTTGCATTCTTCACCACTCCCAGTTCACGGTAAGGCAGGAAGTACTGTACGAAGCTCTTTTCTTCGTAAGGTTGCAGCCATGTAAAGTCCGGTTGGTTCTCGGTATAGACACCAGCCATCAGTTCGATGTAAGGTCCGTCCTCGTCAGTCAGATTACGGTCCCATGCACGGCCGAAATCACCGTTTCCCCATGTCCATTGCTTTTTGCCCGGAGAAATATGATGATTTGCCACATGAAGCATACCTGCACAAGTGTCGTTTTCGTAGCCACCCTCAAAGTTGTAACGGGAGTTGACAGCCATATACGAAGTAGGAACTTTGATATTCTTATAGTTCGAAATGTCTACTCCGGCAGAATAGTCCATCTTATAATAAGTACCCGTTGCTATAGGGAAGCTGGATACGGCACGCTTTCCATGATCGAACACCGCATTGATGTCGGGCGGAAATACACTCTGATAGTAGTCGTTCACCGCTACGGCAGGATTCGCCCACCACAGGAAGGTTTGCGGCACTTCGGTACGGTTGTAGAGCACCCCTTTTATTTCGAGAAAAGCATGTCCCGGACGAAGCGTGAAGCCCGCCATCCCTTTCTGATGAAACATCCGTTCCATTTCGTTCACCCATACAGTGACGCTGCCGTCAGCATTTTCTTCAATCGTCGTATCTACAGGCATATAAGTACTGGGACGATGATGCTGAGGCCAATTAAACTCAATACCTCCCGAAATCCACGGACCTGCCAGCCCCACCAATGCAGGTTTAATCACGTGATTGTAATAAATAAAATGACGTTCCCTGATCTTATCATAAGCCATTTGTACACGACCGCCTAACTCGGGCAGAATCATCACCTTGATGTATTCGTTTTCAATAAAGATAGCTTCGTATTCCTTATCTACTTTTTCATCGGACATCGATTCGATGACAGGATAAGGATAAACTACCCCACTACTGCCCTGGTAGACACGTTTCTCCAGGAAAATAGGATTCTTTTCCGGTTTACCTACTTCATAAGTAGGAATTACAACCTTTTCTCTCCATGCTTTTACCATGATATTATTAATTATATCTTTTTATTTTATCAGATCTTTCTCCAATGTCTCCAGCGATTTCCCTTTTGTCTCAGGCAATGCACGCAGGAAGAAAAGGAAGCCGAAGACGCAGATAGCCGAATAAATCCAGAATGTGCCGTAACTGCCCAATGCAGTATTCAGCAACGGAAATGTGTAGGTAAGCGTGAAACTACCGACCCACAAAGCGAAAGTACAGGTTGCCATAGCCACACCACGCACGCGGTTGGGGAATATCTCAGCAAGCAGTACCCACGTGATAGGCCCCAGAGACATGGCATAACAAGCTATCGCCAACACTACCAGCACTACCATAAAGAAACCGCTGACCTGAAAAAAGTAACACGTGCCGAGAACCAGATAAATACCTGCCAGTCCTCCAGCCCCCAAAAGCATCAAAGCACGGCGCCCCAAACGTTCGACCGTATAGATAGCCACAAACGTAAAGATCACATTCGCTACACCGGTCACCACAATATTAAAGAGTACATCACCCAGCGAATAACCCGCCGACTGGAATATTTCCTGTGCGTAATTGAAAATCACATTCGTACCGCACCATTGCTGGAACACAGCCACGATAACACCCAGTACGAGCACCTTACGGAACGGACGACTGAACAACAATTTCAATCCTCCTTCCGACTTGGAAGCGGAGGTTTGTTCCACCATCTGAAGTTCCCGCTCTGCATAGCGGTTTCCTCCTATCCGGCTGAGCACACTCCATGCTTTCTCCCTCTTGCCTTTCATTGCCAGCCAACGGGGACTTTCGGGAATAAAACAGGCTAGCAGCAAGAATACCGCTGCCGGAAATGCTGCTCCCCAAAACATCCAGCGCCATCCCATCTGCCCGTTCCATGAAGCACAGATATCGGCAGGCGTAAAGTCGGCAGGTATAGGCTCGGCTATCAGCCAGTTGGCTATTTGTGCACCAAGGATACCTAATACAATAGTCAGTTGATTGAGGGACACCAGTTTCCCCCGAATGGAAGTAGGAGCTACTTCGGCAATGTACATCGGAGACAGCCCCGAAGCGATACCGATGCCGATGCCTCCCAAAAAGCGTGCTGCCAGAAACCAGCTGAATACGGAAAATGCACCGGTAGCGTATGCGGAAGATAAAAAGATAAATGCGGAAATCAGCAAGAGAGGTTTCCTGCCATAGCGGTCAGCCATCATACCGGCTACCATAGCACCGATCAGACAGCCAAGCAGGGCTACACTCATAGCCAGTCCCTGCATCGTCGGCGAATCGGCAATACCGAAATAGAGTTCATAGAAAGGTTTCGCTCCTCCGATTACCACCCAGTCATACCCAAAGAGCAGACCGCCCATCGCAGAAACCAAACAAATGGAATAGACAAACTTTTTATTATAACTTTTCATACCACTAGAAGATTGATTAATTGATGTTGCAAAGATAGAGCGTATCCAAAGCACAAAAAATAGAATTTCATTTTATAAAGATGGACAATCTTATTTTTAATGTATTATTTGACAGATCGCATACATTATTATATATTTGCGCAGAATAACCAATTATGTACTATGGTAAAACTAAAAGATGGATTTACCGGGGAAAGAGCCTTAGTATTGCCCCGCATCATCGTTGATAAGATGGAAGAGGACCCGCTGACCTCCATGCTGCATATCACTGACATCGGATATTATCCCAAAGCCAAGCATCATTTTCGGGAACGGAAAGAGCCCATCAATCAATATGTCTTCATCTATTGTATTGATGGCGCCGGATCTTACCGGATCGGAGACCAGGAATATACCGTCTCCGCCAATCAGTATTTTATTCTTCCAGCAGGAGTCCCGCATTCTTATGCTTCCAACAAATCGACGCCATGGACTATTTACTGGATTCACTTCAAAGGTATTCTTGCTCCGTTCTATGCCAAAGACGCCAACCGTCCGATGGATATTCAGCCCGAACAACACTCCCGCATCAGTACGCGGATCAACCTGTTTGAAGAGATATTCAATACACTCAAAAATGGTTATAGCAACGAGAACCTGCGTTATGCGTTTTCTATGTTTCACTTTTATCTGGGAACGTTACGCTATGTCCAGCAATATCGTAATGCAGGCACCAATGAGGCAGAAGACGAGGGAATAGTGAACGTTGCCATCCACTATATGAAAGAGAATATGGAGAAACATCTGAGTCTGGAAGAGATATCGACACAAATCGGATATTCTCCGTCGCACTTCTCCATGTTGTTCAAAAAGCAAACGGGACACAGTCCGCTTACTTACTTTAATCTACTAAAGATGCAGCAGGCCTGCCTGTTGCTGGATACCACCGATATGAAGATAAATCAGATATGCTATAAAATAGGCATTGAAGATACTTATTATTTTTCCCGCCTGTTCAGCAAGATCATGGGAATGTCACCGCGGGAATATCGTAAATCAAAAAAAGGCTGACTAAAAAGTCGGTGGTAACTTCCAACTCTCCTCCTTCGGGAAGGAGGGGAATTGTGGGTAGTTCAGACTTTTTAGTCAGCCTATATAATCATTCTTATTTCTTCTCTATAGTCAGAACAAACTGGCGCAAATAGACCTGCTGTTCTTCATCACTCACATTCGTGAAGCGGACAAACTTCACAGGAGCTTTCTGCAAACCGGCCGACAATCTGCTTTCTTTCTGCTTCAGATCCACCGTTTTCCATTCCTTGCCGTCCGTAGAGATTTCAAGGCGTCCCCATGTACAAGGAGCATCCTTACCAAAGTTTATCTGAATATTCTCTCCCGGATAGATAGCATCCAGTTCTATTTCAACACTGTTTCCAGCCGCCCATTTCACAACTTCATTGGCAGGAGAAATGAGTACACGGTTCGCTTTCACCTGCAACGGCAGGTTCTTGATCTGCTCCACATTACTGATCATCTTATGCGGCATATAATCGGTAGTGGCATCCAGATGAGCATTAAACTTTTGATTGAAGAATTTCACAACTGTGGCAAAAGTCCGGTCAATTAATGGTTTTATCACTCGCGTAGCTGTCTTTACTCCCGGTTGATAAGGATTCTGATTACTCGTCTGATCGATATAGAACATCTGTTGCTGCAAAGCCTTCACATGATTGTATTTCCGCAGAAAATAAGATTCATTCCGGCCTTCTACCATCTTCAGCACTTCTTCTCCCATTTCAGCCGTCAGTTTAAACTGATGCACCCAAGGAGTGATTTCCACAATCAACGGTTTGTTCTCCGTATTCATCAACAGGATATCGGCGGATTCTTTCATACGTTCGAACGTATATTGAAGAGTCTCGAAATCTGCCTTATCGTAATTTTTGCCTTCTTTGAACGCTTTCAGGAAACGTTCGGCAGCCGGTTGGATATCCATAGATTCTTCGCGGCGGTATCCATGTCCGTTAGGTCCCAAGTCGGAATTGTGCATTGCAAAGCATTCAAGTTCTTCCGCTGCACTTGGCAGAATGGTACGGATCGCATCCTTCCACGTCTGCCATGTATCATACTTGGCAGGATTCCAGGCATAACTTGCCACACTATAAATCGCTATCTTTGACGATTCGGCATGTTCCATCGGATTGGTTACAAAGCCCGACATCTCTTTGGCAATCGTAGTATCGTTGCCATACACAGGACCGAGAAGCAGATGATCGCGCACATAATCGGACACCGGGAAGTTCCACCAGATATAAGCCGGACGCTTGATTCGTTCGTTAATCCATGAAATGCCGTCACGGGTAATATCGGAAATGACACGGTCTCCCGTCCACATGATCTGAATGGAAGGATTGAGTTTATCGCCCAGCGTAGTCAGATAATTGCCATTAGGGTTCGACCAGCTTTTATTATATTCCGTAGGGCACATCACCAGTTGGTTTATATCCGGTTTTACCTGTGCGAATTTCTCATCAATGTAGTTCAGTAGTTCCGCTTGTTTCTGCGGATTAGTACCTTCACCGGAGATATCATCAAAGAATACGGCGAACGAACGGACACCGAGCTGATACATCTTCTCAAATTTAGCGAGCAGAAGATCACGATCTTCCTGATTCCATTTGATATCCTGTCCCGGATGGATCGCCCATACAAAGTCAACTTCATTTTCGTTGGCTACCGCCACCAATTCCTGCAACTGGGCAGCTTCTTTGTCGGGATAAGGCAAACGCCAGTTGGGAGCACTATGATACGGATCATCTTTCGGACCGTATATATAAGTGTTCATCTTGTTTTTACCGTAAAACTTCAGTTGGCTGAGGCGTGCCTGATGGCTCCAGGGAGTTCCGTAAAACCCTTCTACCACTCCCCGATACCGTACAGAAGGGTAATCTTTGATTTCTACTTCGGGCAGCTTTCCGTCTTTCAGCAATTGCGCAAAAGTTTGCAGAGCGTAATAAGTACCTCGTTCGTCGTTTCCGGCCAGTACGATTTCCTTCTCATTCACAGACAGGTAATAGCCTTCTTTGTGGTCAGGAATCTGGCGGCTATATTTACGCACACTCTTGTCACCTTTCTCACCAATAGAAATAAGCATCCCTTTCTTGCTGCTTTGCTTACCGGAAAGCAGTTCTTTCAGTACCTTTACAGCATGCGGATTGGCTTCTTCCCCGCCATTCAGCTGATAGACAGCAGGCAGATCGATGGTCTTGTTTTGAACAATGAGTTGTTGAGGAGGAGGTTGCAGACTAACATTCTGCGCAAAGGTAGTAACAGCACACAGGAGGCAGGCTCCCAACAGATAAATCTTGTTGTTTTTCATAAGTTGTAATAATGGGGGTTAGTTATCATGACTTATATCATGGTGCAAAGAAACACTAATTTATCAAATTAAGCAAATTTATGAGGAACCTAGATCAAACAAATCAAAAAGAGCAAACAAAATAATCATAAAGACATACTTTTCTGATTTATTATTTCTATCTTCGTCCGCTGTTATACTTTTTATTTAAATACCCCCAATTACCATGAAAATCAAACATTTTCTACCCCTGCTATTGCTACTCGGTAGCAATGAGATGCTTACAGCACAAGAAATCGCTCTCACCCCACAACCGGCTCACCTTACCGTAAAAGACGGCCGCTTTGAGTTTGGCAACCAACTTAAAGCCAAAGTCGCTCCTTATCAAGGAGACAGCATCCGTATGGTCTTTGAATCATTCAAAAAGGAATTGCAAGAAGCAACCGGCATCAAGGTTTCATCTACTCAAAAAGAAGCTAAAGCAAGGATTATCTTAGATTTGAACCCACAACTTCCCGCCGAAGCTTATAAGCTGAACGTCTCGAAAGAACAAGTCCGGATTGAAGCCTCCCGTCCGGCAGGTTTCTATTATGCGCTACAAACGCTAAAGCAACTGATGCCCCGCAACGTAATGGCAGGCGTAGCAACGTCCGACCATTCACAATGGAGTCTCCCATCTGTCGAGATTGAAGATGCTCCCCGTTTCGAATGGAGAGGTTTTATGCTGGACGAAGGCAGACACTTCTTCGGTAAAGATGAGATAAAACGAGTGATCGACATGATGGCCATCTACAAAATGAATCGTTTCCACTGGCATCTGACAGAAGATCAAGGCTGGAGAATCGAAATAAAGAAATACCCCAAACTGACGGAGACAGGCGCATGGAGAAACAGCAAAGTACTTGCATACGGTGACGTGAAACCAGACGGTGAGCGTTATGGCGGCTTTTATACTCAGAAAGATATCAAAGAAATCGTAGCGTATGCAAAGAAGAAATTTATAGAAATCATTCCCGAAATAGACATTCCGGGACATTCACAGGCAGCCGTTGCAGCTTATCCGGAGTTCTTGGCGTGCGACCCGGAGAATAAACATGAAGTATGGCTACAACAAGGGATTTCTACTGATGTAATCAACGTAGCCAACCCGAAAGCGATGCAGTTTGCCAAAGAGGTAATTGATGAACTCACTGAATTGTTTCCATTCAATTATATTCATTTAGGCGGTGACGAATGCCCCACTAATAAATGGCAAAAGAATGACGAATGCAAGAAGCTGCTGAGTGAAATAGGTTCTTCCAACTTCAGAGACTTGCAGATTTATTTCTACAAACAACTAAAAGATTACATTGCCACCAAACCTGCCGATCAACAACGCCAACTTATATTCTGGAACGAAGTGCTTCACGGAAACACCAGTATCCTTGACAATGACATCACCATTATGGCATGGATCGGAGCTAATGCCGCCGCAAAACAGGCTGCCAAACAAGGAATAAACACCATCCTGAGCCCGCAAATACCTTATTATATCAACAGAAAACAGTCGAAACTTCCCACGGAACCGATGTCGCAGGGACATGGAACGGAAACTGTGGAGGCCGTTTATAACTATCAGCCGCTTAAAGACGTGGATGCTGCCTTGCAACCTTATTATAAAGGTGTACAAGCCAACTTCTGGACCGAATGGGTGACCGAACCTTCCGTTCTCGAATACCTGATGTTGCCACGTCTTGCCGCCGTTGCCGAAGCCGGATGGACACCACAAGAAAAAAGGAATTATGAAGACTTTAAAGAAAGGATTCGTAAGGATGCAGAGCTATACGACCTCAAAGGATGGAATTATGGCAAACATATCATGAAATAAGCAAACGCTTTCATTTGACTGCCGATAACTGGGGAGTGACTAAAAAGTCGGTAGTATCCCTTCAGGAAGGAGGAGTACCCGCAGGGGGAGGTGGTAGGTGAATACGCAGTCCACTTATTCACTGCAAATTATAGACAACCCTATTTTACCTACTACCCCGGCTTTCAGCCACCCCTCCTTCCCGAAGGGAAGGGAAGGGGAGATACTATTGTCTTTTTAGTCCCCCCCTTCCGTCTTTTTCAGACCATCTCAGTTCTTTCACTTTTTATTTTGTGCCACACGATTATTATTCGCCTGTGGCTTCACCACTACCCCATTTCCATTCTTCGTACATTTAATACATTCCTTTCGTAATGTACCCTCCTTCAGATTGAAAATAAGATTCGGATTAAAATGCTGACCGTTAATGCGGGTTTCAAAATGCACATGCTCCGTAGTAGCACGGCCGGTACGTCCGGTCAGTCCGATAGGTTGTCCGGCTTTCACCGTATCTCCGCTCTGTACCAAATTCTTGAAGTTATGACTGTAAATCGTTTCCAGCCCGTTCGCATGACGGACTACAACCAAATTTCCGTAAGCATAATATGGCTTCGACATACGTACGACTCCATCAAAAGCAGCACGAATCGTATCTTTGGCACACGTCTTTATATCTGCTCCCGAATGTCCTCCGCGAGTTCCGTAAGCGGAAATAACTTTGGCTCCCGGTAAGGGAAAAGCATATTCATGCTCTTGCAGAGAATCCAAATGCAGATATATATGATTGCTTTTCGCAAAAAGTCCGGGAGTAGCAACCCGTACATGATTCACCTCCATAGAAGAAAAAGAGGATTTACTTTGCGCATAAGCAAGAGTTGGTAAAAGCAGGACTGTCAATAAAATAAGTATGTTCTTCATGTATTCCTTTATTATTCAAAATAGATAAGCTCGCCGCCATCCGATCCGGCATAATCCCTCAGTAAGGATTGAATCATTTCAGCAGCTTCCTTTAATCCCTCTTTTCCGTTATACCCGTTGACTATCGCGAGAATATGAGTAGTCCCGACATCCATCTTCGTACGTTCGTGGTCGCTTGTCGGTGTCCCGATTCCTCCAAAAGAATCTCTGTACACCGGCAATCCTTCAATGTTCAAAATGCCCCGACCGATACCTTCGAAAGGTTCTTTCGCTTTGCCAATGCCAAGTTCAAGATGGTTACCCTGTATCTTATCCGCATCGAAGCCACCGATAGAATGTCCGGTACGGAGAGAAACCAGATTGATAAGGTCAACCAAAGTATCAATCTGATACAAAGAGATGCCACGCATCAGGCGACGGCGCAGCGCTTCTGCCGACGGACGATAACGCCCCGGATCTTTTCCGCAACGCTTATAAGCCTCACGGGTAGCAGCAATCACAGGTTGCAACTTAATGTCTGCCATTTGGGTGGTGGTAGTCAAGTCTTCTGTGAAAGTATTTATTTCTTTCCAAAGTCCATCGCAGTAAGCAGTATTCTTCACTGCTGCATATACGGCTGCTCCGGCAAAAACAGGGCAGGCGTTCTTTATTTCCTGAGATACTTTTATTTCAAACATACTTTTATTCAAGTTTATATCAACTTACGTTCAAGTCTATTATTTATGAATCATGATCCCCGACAGAATCCGTCCGGACTTAATGCCCAAACGCCTTGCCGAGAAAAACTCGTCGTGATGAATATACGTACATATCCGGGCAAGCTCCACCTGGCCGGACGGCACACCGAAAGCAAGGATTTGCATCCGGTTCGCTTCCCACAAGTCGATATGATGTTTTCCGGTTTCCTCTTTCCTGATAGAAATACGAGGCATATCAAAACCATTCTTCTGAAATGCTTCGTACACTTCCTCACCCACTTCAAAAGAAGCCAATGAGATACTCGGACCGATACAGGCAACTACATCTTCTCCACTTGTGCCAAACTCCTTTTCCATCCGCAACAAAGTATCACGCACGATGTATGCTACCGTCCCTCTCCATCCGGCATGAATGGCAGCTATGGCACTATGTTTCTTATCATATATCAACACAGGAACACAATCTGCAGTAGAAATGCAAAGGCAATATCCCGGCTCGCGGGTAATCAAAGCATCCACTCCGTGCAGCATCTCCTGTCGTTGTTGAGACGAAGCCGATAAATAAGCATCCCCGATCAGCAGGCAATTCGTCTCATGAGTCTGCACAGGAATCACCAGTTCTTCGGGTGTCTGCGACATTCCTTCCATCAGAAGCGTTTGATTCCGCCGGACCTTTTCCACCTCGTCTCCACTGTAGGGCGTACAGTTGAATGACGCATAATTTCCTTCGCTGCACCCTCCCTGCCGGGTAGTTACAAAATGAGAAATGTTGGAGTATGAGCTTAACGACTCATACCCCAACATTCTTTTATCTCTTGTGATTGAAATCATTTTTCTTCCCAATCCTCTTCTTCGTATTCGTAGTCGAGATCATCATCGTCGTCGTCAGCGTCTTCCTCATATTCATAGTCGAGTTCTTCATCCTCGCCCATGTCCTTGAGTTCCTGCTGCAGACGGGTCACGTCTTTCGGACGGTGAACAATGTCTTCTATCTTATTACTTTCCTTGTTCAGTTCCTCCCACAGAATGTCTTTCAACACTGAGATTCCCAAACCGGAAACAGAAGAAATGAATATATGCGGAACACCCTCGGGCAATGTCGGTTCAATCTCGTCCATCAGCTCCTGATCGAGCATATCGCTCTTCGTGATAGCCAGCACACGTTGTTTGTCCAGCATTTCGGGATTGAACGTACGCAACTCATTCAGCAATACTTCATACTCCTTGCGGATATCATCGCTATCTGCCGGAACCATGAACAACAGCAACGAGTTACGCTCGATATGACGCAGAAACCGCAGTCCCAATCCTTTTCCCTGACTGGCTCCCTCGATGATGCCCGGTATGTCCGCCATCACGAATGACTTTCCATCGCGATAGGAAACAATTCCCAGATTCGGTTCGAGTGTCGTAAACGGGTAATCGGCAATCTTCGGTTTCGCAGCCGAAATGGCAGAAAGCAACGTAGACTTTCCCGCATTCGGGAAACCTACCAGTCCTACATCTGCCAACAGTTTCAGCTCCATGATCACCGTCATTTCCTGCATCGGTTCGCCCGGCTGCGCAAAGCGCGGAGCCTGACGGGTAGCCGTCTTGAAATGACTGTTACCCTGACCGCCACGACCGCCTTTCAGCAAGATCACTTCCTGTCCGTCGTCCGTCACATCGCAAAGGTATTCTCCGGTTTCGGCATTATACACTACCGTTCCACAGGGTACCTCGATCACTTTATCCGCACCGTCTTTTCCGAAACTACGGTTCTTGCTGCCCGATTCGCCATGACCTGCCATCGCGTGACGGTCATACTTCAAGTGAAGCAATGTCCAGTAATTACGGTTACCGCGCAAGATAATATGGCCTCCTCTTCCACCATCGCCCCCATCGGGACCTCCGTTAGGACAATATTTCTCGCGCCTCATGTGCGTAGAGCCTCTTCCGCCCTTGCCTGAGCGACAGTATATCTTTACGTAATCAACAAAATTCGATTCAGCCATATTTTTTATTTATTACAATTTGTCTACTGCTTCGCAGATATCAGCGAAGATACCATCCATAGTACCCAGACCGTTGATATGCTGGTATTTCTTTTCGTTCTTGTACCAGTCAATCAGCGGAGATGTCTGTGAATGATATACATGCAGACGTTTTTTGATTGTTTCTTCGTTGTCGTCGGCACGACCGGAGTCTTTGCCACGTTTGATCAGACGTACCATCAGTTCATCTTCCGGAACTTCGAGATCCAACATTACAGAAACATCCTGTCCTCTTTCCGCCAACATCTTCTTTAATGCTTCCGCCTGTGCAATTGTTCTTGGGAAACCGTCGAAAATTACACCTTTGCTGTCTTTGAAGCTATCGAATACGCTTGCCAGAATATCAATCATCAATTCATCCGGAATCAACTGCCCCTGGTCGATGTAACCTTTAGCAGTTTTGCCCAGTTCCGTGCCGTTCTTGATTTCTGCACGCAATACATCTCCTGTCGAGATGTGGTTGATTCCATACTTTTCTACAATACGTTCGCTCTGCGTTCCTTTTCCTGAACCCGGAGCACCGAAAATTACAATGTTCAACATCTTTTTAACCTAAAAATTAATTTGTATTTGAATTTAATCTACTACAGTATAAATATCGGGATAATTGCGTCCGAAACCATCATAATCCAATCCGTAGCCAACGATAAAATCATTCGGTATTTCCATCGCTACGTATTCTATGTTCAGATTGACCTTCAGCTTTTCCGGTTTCACCAGCAAAGAGGCGATATGAATCGCTTCGGGGTTGCGTGTGCCCAGTGTATCCAGCAGACGCTGCATCGTCAGTCCGGTATCTACAATATCTTCTACGATCACTACCGTACGTCCGGCAATGTCTTCATTCAGCCCGATCACTTCTTTAATTACTCCGGTGGAAGTCACCCCCTGATAAGATGCCAACTTCACGAATGAAATTTCGCACGGAATCGTAATATGCTTCAGCAAGTCGGCGGTAAACATGAACGAGCCGTTCAACACACTGAGGAAGAGCGGATTCTTACCTGCCAAATCACGATTGATTTCGTTCGCTACGCGAATCACTTCTTTTTGAATATCCTGTTCCTTAATGGAAACAGTAAATTGCTTGTCTTTTATCTGTATGGTATCCATAACCGGTCATTTTAAAAAAGTTGTCGCAAAAATACAATTTTTTATTCTACCCCGTGCATCATCTTCTGTAATTTCTTCGAGAGAAGGAACAGAATCAGTGAGGCAACACCGGACATAATGACGAACAGCATGAAGAAGTCGTACATGGTAGCGATCTGATAACCAAGGATTGATTTCACTTTTCCGTCTTCGGGATAGAGGCCGCTCAGCATACCTGCAAATTTATTTGCGGTGGCGGTAGAAAGATACCAGATCCCCATCATCAAGGAGGCGAAACGTAACGGACTCAACTTATTAACCATAGAAAGCCCGATAGGTGACAGAGCGATTTCTCCCATTGTATGAATAAAGTAAAGCCCTGTCAGCCAGATCATGCTCACCTTTACTCCTGGAATAGCATCTTTCACTCCAAAACAGATGAAGAGATAACCAAGAGAAAGCAGTAACAGACCGATTGCCTGTTTGGTAGGGGAAGCCGGTTCCATGTTTCGCTTATTCAGAAAGCTCCATATACCGGGCATAATATAGGCAAGGATCACTACAAAAAGCGGATTGAATGACTGGAACCACGAAGCCGGCATCTCCCAGCCGAAAATGCTGCGGTCAGTCTGTTCGGAAGCGAATAATGTCAGAGAAGCTCCTGCCTGCTCGTAAGCTGCCCAGAAGAAAATGACGAAGAAAGCTACGATATAGATTACGAAAATACGGCTACGTTCTACTTTGGTCAATGAACCATCCAGCAGAATGAGCACTGGAAAGACAATACAAGCCGTAAAGATACCCACACTAATCCAGTCATCGCTAAAGGCATAGCTAAAAAAAGCTATTAAGGCAACTGTAAGGGCAGTAATGATGATGATATTACGTACTTTGGTACGTTTGTCCATCTTCGGATGTGAAATATGTTCGGCTTTATCCTCCTTTTTTTCACGTCTGGCGTCGGGGACGATACCAATCGGTTCACCGGAAGGAGAGAAAAGGTATTTATTCTTCTGAGTTTCAAAGAGGACAACAGTGAACAGCGTCATGATTCCGGATGCGAGGAATCCCCATTTAAAGTCCTGCGGATTCCCTGTGTCTCCCAAGAAACCGCAAATCAAAGGAGCAGCGAAAGAACCTACATTAACACCCATATAGAAAATGGTGTATGCAGCATCCAACCGTTTGTCCCCGGGTTCATATAATTGCCCGACGAGCGAAGAAACGGTAGGCTTAAAGCAACCGTTACCTAAAATCATGAATCCGAGCCCGCCATACATCAGCCAGTGGGCAAGGTCTGTATTGTTCAGTGAAGAGGCACTCATAAACATCAGGAACTGACCGACTGCCATCATCACCGCTCCCCAAAATACCGAACGACGGATGCCCCAATATTTATCGGCAATGTATCCGCCGATCAACGGAGTCAGATAGACCAGTCCGGTGTAGCTACCGTAGATAGAGGCCGCCGCTTCTTTATCAAAAAGCAATGCCTGCGTCAGAAAGAGGATAAAGATAGCACGCATACCGTAGTAACTGAAACGTTCTGCCGTGCTCGTTGCGAAAATTAGGTAAAGGCCTTTCGGGTGCCCTTTCAATGAACTCATGAATTATGTGTTTAGTAGTTTATGGGGTGCAAAGGTACTAAAAAGTAGATTAAATGCCTCAAAAAAGAAGATTCTTATGGAATAGAAAAATACAGGATGGCGTGCAAGAAGTCTCAGTTACCCACCTTATTATGTTTTCAACAGTGTAAATAATCAAGTGGATATTCTCCTTAAATGTGGGTCAGTCCCCATTTATCCAAAGGTAAATTCAACATTCTCAATACTGGCATAGAGCATTCCTTCTTTTTTTCTAAGCAGGATTTTGTTTTCCCTTGCCAGCCAACCGATAGCAATCGCTACATCCTCGAACGTCAAACCTAACTCATGGCACAAAGTGAACATAGACTGTTCGCCCTTTTCATTTAAGATGCGCCATACTTTCCCGGCATTTGAGCCAATTCTTTTCTTTTCCATCATGCAAACTTTAGAAGATTAAACAATTTATATTTATAATCTAAACATTGTGAGCACAGGAGAATAACGTAAAGCACATTACTGCACTACAAAGATATCATTTTTCTCGAAAAAAGCAAATAATCAAAGCATTAGCTGCTATTATTAGTTACATTCTAATCATTTATGCCGATCTCTGCTAAAAAATAGCACAAATAAAGAAACAGTTCAATTCTTTTTCATAAGTTTGCAGACGAGAACTAAACTAATATCGCACATTTAAAACTTTAATTAGCATGACTACCAAAAAACTAACAGGAATACTTTCGTTATTTCTTTGTATTATTTGCCTCGTGAGCTGTAATGACAATGATGACAACTTTTCTCCAATCACTCTGGAATATGAAGATCCTCAAATTAAGTTCGACAACGAGAGCCGTTCTTACACACTGACTCCGTTCAGCAAAGAAACGACACCACTCTTCATCAAGGGTGGAGACGGAACTTACAAAGTGACCAATGAGAATGAGAAAGTGGTACAAGTAAACTACCACAACGGAAGTTTAACATTGAAGGCAAAGGAAATAGGACGCGCATCCATCAAGATAGAAGACAGTTCGAATAATATGTATATACTGTCTGTCGTTGTAAAATATCGTACTCTTACTCATAAGGCGTTTACAGCAAAAGTCATTGTGAAGGGAGACGAGCTTACATCTGAAGAACACACTGAGTTAATGAACAAAGTGGGCAATTCATATCCGATTAATAAATATGTATTTACTTTTATGAATGCGGAAGACAGCAAAGGAACAGTAGATTTGTATTATTCAGATAATAACATGAAAACAGGCAACTTTGAAAAAGAACATATAGTGCTGGATGAAGAAAATGCCATTCCCATCAAAGGTGAATACAAATTGAGTGAGTATTACCGTATAACAATCAAAGAAGATAATGGCAAAGTTATTGATACTTTCTATATTACCAAGAACTTTCTACCACTCCTCAATACAAGAATGAATGCTCATCCGTTAATTCAGTACTGTTTTGTCAGAGATTTAACCGCACAGTACAAACAAGATTACCTTGCACTGGAAAATGCATATCTGATTCAAATAGCAGAATGAGAACTACACTGATTTTCTTCTTTAGCAGAGTGAATAGAGTATTTATTATATGAGCAAACTCCCCATTAGATTTAGCAAAAAACAATAAGCTATTAGCTAATCAAGAATATGCCCATAGCATATTTATCACAATCACCTCTTCCACCCTTTTCCTGAACCTTTGATGAATAAGGCGATTGCGGGTGAAAGAGGTGAACCAGAGGAATATACAGTAGTAGAAACACGCATGGGAAGGTTAACAAACAGCCATGAATGTTCTCCGGAGAGAGTAAAAGTAAATGAGATAACAATCATTAATATCTGACTTCTCAACTATTAATAACTGACACATCAACTATTAATACCTGACAACTCAAGTATTAATACCTGAAGTTCCTTCCCAAAAAGCCGAAAACCAACCGGAATAAAGGATTAATTCAGAGTTTTTGTGTAAGTTTGTGCGTCGAAAACTAAAAGAATATCGCAATGAAAATATTTCCAAGCAGCAGCATTAAGAAGTTAGATGCCTATACCATTGAACATGAACCGATTGCATCCATAGATTTAATGGAACGTGCCGCACAGGCGCTGACTAAAGCCATCACCAACAGATGGAATCCGGAAACACCTGTCACCATCTTTGCCGGACCGGGCAATAATGGCGGAGACGCCCTCGCCATCGCCCGCATGATGGCGGAAAAAGGATACAAGATCGAAGTATATCTCTTCAACACGAAAGGCGAACTTTCGCCCGACTGTCAGACCAACAAAGAACTGGTAGAGATGATGGAAGAAGTAACTTTCCATGAAATCAGCACCCAGTTCGTACCGCCCACACTGACATCGGAGCATCTCGTGATCGACGGATTATTCGGTTCCGGACTCAACAAACCATTGAGCGGAGGATTCGCTGCCGTTGTGAAATATATCAATGCCTCTCCCGCCATGGTAGTCTCCATCGACATCCCTTCCGGACTGATGGGAGAAGAAAATACATTCAATGTAAAAAGCAATATTATCCGTGCGGACGTCACTTTCAGCCTGCAACTTCCTAAACTGGCCTTCCTCTTTGCCGAAAATACAGAATTTGTTGGCGAATGGGAGTTATTGGACATCCAGCTGAGCGAAGAAGGAATCGAAGAGACTGAAACAAACTACGAAATGCTGGAAATCGAAGAAATCCGTTCACTGATCAAACCACGCCAACAATTCGCCCATAAAGGAAACTTCGGACATGCCCTGCTGATAGCCGGCTCAAAAGGAATGGCAGGTGCATCGGTACTGGCCGCCCGTGCCTGTCTGCGATCGGGAGTAGGTCTGCTGACGGTACACGCGCCGTTATGCAACAACGATATTTTGCAAACGTCCGCCCCCGAAGCCATGGTAGAAACAGATGTCAGCGAAACATGCTTTGCCGTACCTACCGATACGGACGATTACCAAGCTGTCGGCATCGGTCCGGGACTCGGTCGCAGCGAGGAAACGGAAGCCGCCCTGATAGAACAACTGGAACATTGTCAGACTCCGACGGTACTGGATGCCGACGCACTCAATATTCTGGCCAATCACCGGCATACGCTCACCCATCTGCCGAAAGGTTCCATCCTCACCCCTCACCCGAAAGAGCTGGAACGCCTGGTCGGCAAATGTCAGGACTCATACGAACGACTGATGAAAGCCTGCGAACTGGCGCACACTGCCAAAGTACATATCATTCTGAAGGGAGCTTATTCCGCCATTATCACCCCCGAAGGCAAATGTTACTTCAACCAGGCCGGTAATCCCGGTATGGCAACAGGAGGCAGCGGAGATGTACTGACAGGAGTAATCCTTGCACTCCTTGCGCAAGGCTATCCCGCCGAAGACGCCGCAAAGATCGGTACTTACATTCACGGATTGGCCGGAGACATCGCCCAGAAAAAACAGGGCATGATCGGATTAATCGCAAGTGATATCGTCACCTGTCTGCCGACGGCATGGCGACTTGTAAGCGAATAAAAGTTAAGAACTTACGGTTTATTCAATAACTTCATTAACTTTGTTTTTCAAAATCAGCTAAAAAGAACCGAATATGAAAAAGTTTATCATAGCAACAGGACTACTAATGGCAACTTCCGCCTATGCGCAGACCGAAGTGCTGACAGGAGTGACGCGAGGAAAAGACTACGGAGTAGTGTACGCCCTCCCCAAAACCCAGATAGAAATAGAAATAAAAGCAAACAAAGTCAACTATAAGCCGGGTGAATTCAGCAAATACGCCGACCGCTACCTGAGACTGACCAACGTCTCTGCCGAACCCGAAGAATACTGGGAACTGAACAGTGTCAAAGTGAAACCTGTAGGTGTACCAAACAGCGAAGCTACTTATTTCGTCAAACTGAAAGACAAAACCGTAGCTCCTCTTATGGAACTGACTGAAGAGGGTCTTATCAAATCAATCAACGTCCCCTACAGCAGCAACAATGCAAAGAATGCAGCAAACAATGCCGTTGCTCCCCAACGAAAAGCCAATCCCCGCGACTTTCTCACAGAAGAAATTCTGATGGCAAGTTCCACCGCCAAGATGGCCGAATTGGTAGCAAAGGAAATCTATAATATCCGCGAAAGTAAAAACGCATTATTGCGCGGACAAGCAGATAATATGCCTTCGGACGGCGCACAGCTCAAAATCATGCTCGACAACCTGAATCTTCAGGAAGAAGCCATGACCGAGATGTTTTCGGGAGTCCGCAATAAAGAAGAAAAGACATTTACTGTCCGCCTCACTCCGGATAAGGAATTCGACAATGAGGTAGCTTTCCGCTTTTCAAAGAAGCTAGGTATAGTTGCCAACAACGATTTGGCAGGCACTCCATTCTACATCAGTCTGAAAGACCTGAAAACGGTGAAGATTCCGCAAGAGGACGGGAAAAAGAAGAAAGAGATGGAAGGCATTGCTTATAACGTACCGGGACAGGCAATGGTGACGCTGACGGACGGCAAAAAGAAATTGTATGAAGGAGAAATACCTGTTACTCAGTTCGGTATCATAGAATACCTTGCTCCGGTATTATTCAACAAGAACTCGACCATCAAAGTTTACTTTGATCCGGTGACCGGTGGACTACTGAAAGTAGATAGAGAAGAAAGCAAATAAAACCTCTAAAAAAACAAAACGATGGGTGGCGAAGGACATATGCTCGACATGATACGTCGGCTGAAAGACGGCAAAGAAGCCTCCCGCTTACGCCGTGAACGGAGAAATGACAAGTTAGGGCGACTTAGAAGAAACAACGACCCTTATCTTCTGCCGGATACGACTCCGGAAGAGATGGAACGCATCATCAAGGATTCGGAAAAGAAAAAAGAAAAAGATAACAGCTATTTCGTATGGGGAACGCTCATCATTATGGGCGTACTGATAGGATGTGCTGTCCTCCTGTGGGCAATCTTTTTTAATGGATAATTATCCATTTAATAAATCCGTCTTTCTGTAATTGGGAAAGATAGGTAGATACACGAGACTCGTAGCCTGCTTCATATTGAAAGTGGTCTGCGAGTTTTTCTATAATCTCACGAACCGTCCGCTGCCCGTCTATCAGGTTCCATACAGCCGTACCGTGTTCTTCCAGACGCACATGAATATCTTTGGACATTCCTTTCGGCAATAAATAACGACTCATCCACGAACGTTTAAAACGAGGGAAGGAGAGCACAATAGTCTCCCCTTCCTGTTCAGCTTTAATATGTTCGTTACGACAAGGGATCACCTCCAGGAGGTTTATTTTCTCTTTCGTAGCCATATCTTTTCTCTTTTATATCTTTTCAGATAGAATATATACTGTGATTATTTCTGAATATTTGCTTCTTCCAGTCCGTAGCCTTTCTTCTTGTTTTCCACTTTCAGCATCAAGGCAACAATCAGGGCAAGTACACCGAACATAGCAAAAATAGCCATCGGCAAGGTATAATCATAAGTCTGTGCACCATCTACAACCGGACCTTTGCAATAAGAGTTCAACACCCATCCGATCAGCAAAGGCACGCCCATCAATCCCCAGTTCTGTACCCAAAAGATCAACGCATAAGCCGTTCCCAACTGTTTCTCCGGAATAATCTTCGGAACCGAAGGCCACATTGCCGAAGGAACCAATGAGAAAGCAAATCCCAGAATAATCATGATCACCGTTGCAAACCACCATATATTCAGAATAGGAAGAGCGAACATCGTGTGTACGAAAATCAGCATCACCGACCCGATCACCATCAGCGTGGCTCCCTTACCGATACGGTCATACAATGAACCGAACAACGGTGTCAGGATGATCGCGCCAATCGGCAGCAATCCGGGAATCGTTCCCGCAAGTTTCGGATCAACATTGTACTTCTGTACCATCAAATCGGCCGCATACTTGATGAAGGGGAATACAGCCGAATAGAACAATACGCACAGTAATGCGATCAGCCAGAATCCTTTGTTGGTAATGATATAGACAATGTCTTTCATGCGGAAAGGTTCTTCCGGTTCCAGTCCTTCCGCATCCAGTGAAGCATCCAGTTTCTTATCGTAGAAAGTATAGATGAAGAATGCGATGGTACCTACGCACAACATGACGAGACAGAACAGAATCGGAGCGGGAATATTGGTATGGAATACGCCGCTCTCATCCGTAGACCCGAAGAAGTCTGCCAAAGGAACGGTAAGCACCATGGCCAAAGTCGTTCCAATACGCGCGGTCGCCATTTCCAGTCCCATAGCGAGAGCCATCTCTTTGCCTTTAAACCACTTCACGATAATCTTCGAAACGGTGATACCCGCAATTTCGACTCCTACACCGAAAATAGCATAACCCAATGCAGCCAATGTGACTTGCATCTTGAATCCGAAAAGCATCGCACCTTCCGGGAAAGTAGTAGTAATAGCATAATATTTCAATCCACAACCGAACACCATCAATAAACAGGCACCCATTCCGGTGAAGCGTACTCCCATCTTATCCAGAATGATACCACCAAAGATGAGCATCAGCAGGAATACATTAAACCAGCCATAAGCACTGGTGAAAAAACCGTAATCTAAACTGTCCCAGAGAAGTTCTTTTTCAAGCATGGGTTTCAGAGGAGACATAACGTCTGTGAGGAAGTAGCCGCACAACATGGTAAAAGCGACTAATGCTAGAACACTCCAACGCAGCACTGCGGAGTCATTCAGCTTTTGTTTCAATTGTTCTGTCATTGTAATATTTAAAAGGAGTTAATAATCTCGTAACGGGCAACAAAGTTAACTAATTATCATTTGTTTTACTAAAAAAGGAGAACATTTTATAAGAAAAAGGACATCTGACCGGATATTCCTGTATGAAGAAGAGCAGACCGGGCCCAATAATAAAGACAGGCGCGAACTACACGTATTACACGATTCTATTAGAATCTCTTGTAATTCGCGTAATTCGCGCCTATAATGAAGAGAACGGGTCAAAAAGCCCGTTCACTCAATAAGTTTAAACCGAATATCCTGTCACTGAATTATTCTGCTGCAGGAGCAGGAGTTTCAGTAGCCGAAGCTTCCGTTGCTGGTGCAGACTCTGCAGGAGCAGTAGCATCTGTCTGAGGAGCAGCAGTACCGGTAGGCATATTATACGGGTTGGTTTGTTGTTCTTTCTGTGCTTGTTCCAACAATACATCTTTAGCCGCAGAAGAAGAAGGAACAACGTAAGCAGTAGCAACGCTCATCACAACCATGAAGATAGCCAGACCCCAAGTTGCTTTTTCCAGAAAATCTGTAGTCTTGCGCACGCCCATGATAGCGTTTGATGAAGAAAAACCAGAAGCAAGTCCGCCTCCTTTTGAATTCTGAATCAGCACGATGAAGCACATCAGCAAGGCTGCAATCACCATTAAGATAATGAATAATAAGTACATTTTTAGTTATTTTGAATTAGCGTTAATAATCAATTTCTCCAAAAATCTGATTTGGTCTGCAAAGTAAGCATTTTTTTTTGGATATTTCAAGCTTAATTTTTTAATTATTTCAAGAGCTTTCGAATATCGTTGCTGTTTTACGTAGATTTTGGCCAAAGTTTCTGTGAAACAGCTGTCATCTTCCTCTTCTATGGTGTTGGTTTCAGTTGTTTCGTCTGTTCTGCCCGTTTCGTTTGTTTCAGCGGAAGAAGCTGCCTTTGCTTTCTCTTCTTCCCTCAAAGGTTTCAGGTATACGACTGGATCAGTCTCGCTTTTTTCGATAAAGTTGTCAATCAGCTCGTGTCCTTTCAGCTTGGGCATTGCCTCTGCCGGCTCGTCGGCGACAGGTGTCTCTTCGAGAAGGTATGCCGTATAGTCCATAGAGTAATCAAAGCTTGTCTGACTGGTTACTTCTTCGGGAGCCGTCGAAAGGAAAGCATCGATCAGAGCCAGTGTCCGGTCGACGGTAGGCTCATCTTTCAATACTTCAGAGAGAGGCAACCCTTTCTTCTGGGATTCGACAGCGAAGCGTTCGCCTTCGATCAGATGAAACAGTTTCCGTCGGTCGGCAATATACAGAACGGCTTTCCGCAGTTCCGCACCGAAATTAATGTCGTGGAGAATATACAGGTTCTTGAGATACAACAACCGGAGCGACTGAAAATACGGATACCTCGCGAGCTGGTTGCGCAGTTCGTACAAAGTATCCCTATTCAGCGTCTCGGGATGCTGAATCCATTGTTGCAAGTTAACAGAAGTCATTAAATTACCAGTTTGCTACAGTTGCATTAAATATTTGGTCGGTTATCTCTTTACTCATTTCCGCTATTAATCCATCCTGTACGGCCGTCAGCAGCTGGCTGGAATCATAGGTACGGAAAGCTGAGAATTGTTGTTCGAAGTCTTCGGCGTGATTTGTGTTGTTGACAAAGCGTACATTGACCGTGATGGTCAGCTTCGTTTCCGAAGAGTAACCATCGGCAGACACTGCCTGGTTATACTGGTTGTAGCCCGTAATTTCACCGTCAATCTGCAGATCCGCATTCTGGTTCGGTTTCAGCAGTTGCAGACGGGTCTGTCTGATGAAGATATCTTTCAGGTCTTCATTGAACTTGGTAGCCAGCGGAGCATACACATACTCCGACTTAATCGGGAAATCAGCAATCGAAATAGTCTTCACCTTATCGTAATTGATAGAGGAGCCATTAAACTTATAGGACACACTACAGGCGATGATGACTGCCGGTAAAACAACCAATATCAGCGGTCGTGCTATTTTCTTAATCCAATTCATATTCTTTTATTTTTCTGTAAAGGGTACGCTCGGAGATATTCAGATCCTTCGCCGCACTTTTCCGCTTACCATGATGCCTCTCAAGCGCTTTACGTATCATTTCTTTTTCCACTTCATCGAGCGAAAGGGTTTCTTCTACATATTCTTCCGTGTCCTGAATATCGTCATCGTCTTCTTTGGGACAAACAGACGGTTGCTGCACAGCATGGATAATGGCCGGCACGGAAGGTTGGTGCGTCGTTGTCACTACCGGAGTAGCTACTACCTGTCCCATCTGTCCGACTTGTCCCGCACGTTCAGCCATCATATTGTGCACCATCTTCTTCAGTTCCGCCACTTCCTGACGCATATCGAACAAGACAGAATATAGTATTTCGCGTTCGCTCTCAAAGCTCTTGCTCTCGCGTGTGCCGAACAGTGCCGGAAGGCGTTGGGTATTCTGTGCCGGAAGATAGGTCTGCAGAATCGCAGCCGTTATCTCACGGTTTGTTTCTATAATCGAAATCTGCTCTGTGATGTTCTTCAACTGCCGGACGTTTCCCGGCCACGGATAAGCAAGCAATATCTTCTTGGCATCTTCCGTCAGCTGGATAGCCGGCATCCGGTACTTTTCGGCAAAGTCTGCGGCAAACTTACGGAACAACAACAGCACATCATCTCCACGCTCACGCAAAGGTGGTATCTGAATAGGCACCGTGTTCAACCGATAATACAAATCTTCCCGGAAGCGTCCTTCGGCAATGGCTTGTGTCAGGTTCACGTTGGTAGCTGCCACAATACGTACATCCGTCTTTTGTACTTTGGATGAACCTACCTTGATAAATTCACCGCTTTCAAGTACACGGAGCAGACGCGCCTGTGTAGGCAACGGCAACTCTCCCACTTCATCAAGGAAGATAGTTCCACCGTCAGCTTCTCCAAAATATCCTTTCCGCTCACCAATAGCACCGGTAAATGCTCCTTTCTCGTGTCCGAACAGTTCGGAATCGATCGTACCTTCCGGTATGGCACCACAGTTGACAGCAATATACTGCCCATGCTTTCTCCGGCTATATTGATGAATGATCTGTGGAAAACTTTCTTTTCCGACACCACTTTCTCCGGTAATCAGCACAGACAAATCGGTAGGCGCTACCTGAATGGCAACATCTATGGCACGTGATAAAGCCTCGGTATTGCCAATAATACCGAAACGCTGTTTCACTTGTTGTATCTCCGCTTTGGTCATCTATCTTAATATTAAGTAATAGGTAATAAGTATTAAGTAATAAGTATTAAGTATTACCATCATTATCATCTCGCTTCCATCCGCATGGCTAATACTTAATACTTATTACTTAATACCTATTACTTAATCTTCGTCTACTGTATCCAGTTTTAGTTTATCACTATCGTCCCGTTTCTCGTAATACTGCTTCCGCAACGGGTTTACCCGTGCCGCTTTCTCGCGCTGGCGGTTGCGGAATACATCAATCGCTACATAAATAGCCTGACGGAAAGAGTCTTCGCTGGCCAGTCCTTTACCGGCGATGTCATAGGCTGTTCCATGAGCCGGAGAGGTACGTACAACCGGCAGTCCGGCGGTATAGTTCACACCGTCTTCCATAGCCAGGGCTTTGAACGGAGCCAGTCCCTGATCATGATACATAGCAAGGATTCCGTCAAAGTGAGTATAATTGCCCGAACCCATAAAACCGTCCGCAGCATAAGGACCGTAACAAATGATCCCTTTCTCTTCCATTTCTTTCATGGCAGGGATAATGATTTCCTGTTCTTCCATACCTAGCAGTCCGCTGTCTCCTGCATGAGGATTCAGTGAAAGCACTGCAATACGGGGCGCACCGATACCGAAATCCTGTTTCAGACAACGATGGAAAATCATCAGCTTTTCCTGAATCAGTTCCTTGGTGATTGTTGTAGCAATCTCCCTTACCGGAATATGCGTCGTTACTAAAGCCACACGAAAATCGTTTTTCATCAGGATCATCAGTGACTTGTTTCCATTGCCCAGACGTTCTTCAATATACTCCGTATGACCGGGGAAAGAGAACTCTTCCGACTGAATGGTATGTTTGTTGATCGGAGCTGTCACAATGACGTCGATCAGCCCCTCACGATACTCTTCTATGGCACGCTCCAAAGCACCCAATGCAGCCTTACCTGCTTCGGGATCGGGTTTGGAGAATTCCACTTTCACTTCGTCATCTGTACAGTTCACTACACTCAGACGGTTGTATCCGGCTTCGGAAGCTGTGTTGACAATGCTGAAATTAGCCTGTACATCCAGTGCTTTACGATGGTAAGCCGCTACTTTAGGTGAACCGTAGATAATCGGAGTACATAGCTCAAGCATGGTAGGGTCTGAGAATGTCTTCAAGATCACTTCATAACCTACCCCGTTGATATCTCCTTGGGTAATGCCGATTCTTATTTTGTTTTCTTCCATGTTTTTATTTATTAGTTGGTTCCGCTTCTCTGGTTACCCCCAGTGGAATCTGACTCTGCTGAGCTTCTTGCGGAAGTTTCAGCGTATAAAGAGATGCTTCCATCTGGCGAACCAGATTGCGTTTCATTTTATCGGGTGAATATACAAATATTTCTGCTGTAATAATACGTTGGTTCTTCTGATCCAGACGAGTATGGGAAACGAACGGGCCACCCATGAAGTCACCCTTCATGCGCCACAATCCACGAGCTTCCATCGTGTAGTCATTGTGCACGTTGATCGGACGAACATCGGTCAGTAACGAGTCTGTCGACATATATACGCCTTCTTTATATCCGGGGATATTGGCTTTCATCACAGAATCGCGCTTATGAACAAAGTATTCTTTGGTGAATGTATCCTTGTCAGTATAAGGATAAGAATACATCACGAAATTGCGATCCGCGCTGCCTGTATTGGTAGATGCCCAAAAGAAGTCCTCTCCTGTCTTGGAGTTATTCAGTTCGGAAGGTATCCAGATATCGCAGTCAAACAGACTATCTACCTTATTTGAGATAAAGTTGTTGTGCTTTTCCTCCAGCAAAGTAATCTGACGGTTCATTTCAGCGCGAGTGAAGAAGTCGATAATCGTCTGCTTGTTTTCTTCGACAAACTTCTCAAACACTTCTTCGTTCGGAGCCTGAATGGTCAGTATCATCTGTGGAGAAGCATAAACGTCTTTCGCATACTTGAAAGTACCTTTGGTATAAATATCTTTTATATCTACTATCACAATATTACGGATCAACTTCAGCGTAGAATCATAGTCCTTCGGTGAAGTATACATAATCCGGAAAGAAGGTTCCGACTGGGGCAGTCCCGGCATGTCAGAATCAAGCACATCATGCAAGGCCCTTCCGGCGGCACGGTCCCACACTCCCGCATCTACTACAACCAACAGTTCATACGGACGACCGCTAGAGGTATGATTCCCCTTTAATCCACAAGAAGCAACTACGAAGGCTACCAGAGCCATGCTTAAATAAAAAAAGTACTTTTTCATGATGTTCGATTTTTATATTAACTTTTATTATTTTCCTCCTGTTTCACAGTCGACAGCATACCGCATGCCGCAAAAATATCCTCTCCCCGCGAAGCACGAATGGTAGTGAAAAGCCCGTGCGTAGTCAGATAGTCACGGAAACGGGTCATCGTATCCATATCGGCTCCTTCAAGGGCTACTCCCGGAATAGAATGGAAACGAATCAGGTTAATCCGGCAATCCAGTCCGCGAAGCAGTTTGAGTAACTCCTTGGCATAAACTTGCGAATCATTAAGCCCCTTAAAAACAATATATTCAAACGAAAGTCGACGCTGTTTGCTAAAATCATAGTTTTTTAACAGTTCCACCATTTCCGTGATAGAAAAGGCTTTCTCCGCCGGCATCAGTTCCGCACGCTGGGCGGTCACCGGAGAATGCAGGCTGATGGCAAGGTGACAGTCGCTTTCTTCGATAAAGCGCCGCAATCCTTTCCGCAATCCGACAGTTGAAACGGTAATCCGCTTCGGGCTCCATGCATAACCATAGGACCCTGTCAGTATGTCCAATGCCTTCAACACCTCTTCCAGATTATCGAGCGGTTCGCCCATTCCCATCATGACGACATTCGTCAGTTTGTCCCGTTCCGGCAAGGAGTGAATCTGATTGATAATCTGATGGGCGGTCAGGTTGGCAGAGTAGCCTTGTTTCCCGGTCATACAGAACTTGCAGTTCATTTTGCAGCCTACCTGCGAAGAAATGCATAAAGTCGCCCGTTCATCATCCGGAATATACACCGACTCCACAAAATGATTCTCGCCCACAGGGTACAGGTATTTCACCGTACCGTCTACAGAGCGCATTTCCTCCACCGGAGCTTCAGCTCCTACCTCATAGTTCTGCTTCAGTAACTCCCGGTATTTCAACGACAAGTTAGTCATTTCATCAATCGAAGTCACCTTCTTATCATAAAGCCAGGATGCAATCTGTTTGGCTGCAAAGCCCGGCATTCCCAGACGTTTCACCAGTGACTGCAGCTCCATAAGCGTCATTCCTAAGAGGGGATATTTAGACATCATTCTTTCTGTTCATGGTTTATATTTGCAAATGTAAGGAAATAAAGTCGATTTCCGTATAGCAAGGATGTAAAAGTTAGCAAAAAAGGTCGTTCCAAAGCATGGAACGACCTTTTGCAGTTATCGTTTTTACGACTAATCTTAGAAGAACAGGTAACGTGTATCCTTCACTTTTCCTTTCAGATACAGGTCGTTCATCAGACGGCTTGCGAAGCGTGCGTGCATATTAGCCAATGTAGCTTCTTCATCTTTAGCGTTAAAAGTATCGCTCAGTTTGTCTTTGCCATACATCTGAAGCACAAATACACCGGCATTACCTTTGATTGGAGCACTCAGTTTGTTCATTTCAGCCACAGAAGCATAAGCACCTACCAGCGGTTCGCTGCTGCGCAATTCAGAGACATAAGCGGGAGCGGCAAATGTAACCAGCTTCAAAGAATCGCTGACTGCACCGGGCATAGCCTTGTACTGGTCGAGAGAAGTTGCATTGGCAGCTTTCATATCAGCCATGATCTTTTCGGCTTTCTTATCTTTAACGATTTCAGCTCTCAACTGATCCTGTACAGCTTTCAGCGGACGATATCCTTCCGGAGTAACACCAACCAGAGCTACTGCAACCATATGGTCGCTTTCGCCACATTCATACAAACCGGAAACATCACCCGGTTTAGCGGCAAACGCCCATCTCAATGCTTCTTTAGTACCTCTTACACCACCGATAGTGTGTTCTGAGCTATACAAGTCTCTTCTGTCAAGCAGTTTGTATCCGGCTTCTTCAGCGTTAGCGATCATCTTTTCAGCAGTAGGATTGGCAGCGATGAACTGGCTGAAGTCATTGTAAGCACGGTTATAAGTTTCTTTGCTGAATTCAACTTCACGTTTCACAACAGCTACTTTATATTTATCCTTCACAGCTTTCTTGTTAGTCACCTGCAGGATTACATTAGCTTGTCCCAACGGCAGGTTTACTACTTCGTTCACGCCTGTATTATTGATAGCAGAGATAAACTTCAGGTTGTCACCATCGATCTGTGCGCCTTCATACTGTGCAGAGCTCATCCAGTTAGTCTCACCCGTCTGACCGTATTTCTTAGCCAGATCTGCGAAGTTAGCACCGCCTTTGATAGCAGTATAGATACTGTCCGCCAAGGCTTTTGTCTTCAAAGCGTCTTCTGCAAACACCTGAATCTGACGGAACTCGATTGAGTCGGCAGCAGCTGTTTTTGCAACCACTTTGAATGAATTAATAGTATTGTCGGCACCATTATAGTACGGACCATAAACAGAACCAACGGATGCAGAGTCCAGACGGGCAACTACATCTGACGGGAAAGCTGTTTTATTATAGAACAAGTCTACATAAGGAGCTTCCGAGCCTACAGAGCGGATAAAAGAAGTATAGTCATCTGTTGTAGTAGCCAACTGTGCAGTAGCTTCGTCTACTTCCTGCTGGATAGCAGCTCTGTCTTCCGCACTTGCAGTCACCTGAACATCAATGTACTTGATATCACGGCTTTCCTGATATTGCTTGAACTGTTCTTTCTTCTTGTTATAAAGGTCTTTCAGTTCCGATTCTTTCACAACGATTGTAGAATCTACTACAGAAGAATAAGGAACGGCAGCCATCAACAAGTCATATTGATTCACTCTTGCGTCGAAAGCGTCCTGTGCTTCTACCGGATTAGAGAGAAGCGCTTTTGCTACCAATGCCTGATATTTTTCTGCCAGGCGGCTCTGAACCAATGTCTTCTGGATGAATGACCAGTATTTGTACATGTTGTTGTACTGTTCTGCATACTGAGCCGGCATCTGAGATTCGTTCATTTTAGCGTAATCTACCAGGAACTTATTGAGCATATCCTTATCGAAAGCACCGGTCTGCGGGTTGCGGAAAGGAGTCTGTTGCAACAACGGATGCACGCCTGCTTTCAGGATATCCTGAATTTCAGCAGCAGAAACTGTCAGTCCCAATGCTTTTGCTTCTTTCTCAACCAGTTTGTTATTAACGTAGGAACGCCATACTTCGTCGCGCACCTGATTGGTCTGTTCGTCGTTCAGTGCAGTCACTCCACGGGAGAGTTTTATCACTTCGGTATATTCTTCTACCAGATTCTGATACTCTTGAGCGGAAAGAGCATCTCCGTTCACCTCACCTACGTCATGTGCCTGGTGCGGTTGCATCACCTTCCACGCGTCACCCGCGATGAAAGCAAACAGCGCCAAACCGATAACAATCACCAATAGAGGTCCTTTCGACCTAATGTTTTGTAATGTTGCCATTTTGATTAATACGATTTATGTTTATTATTATTTCTTTCTATTGTCATTTTAGCGCACGAAGATACAAAAAATGCTAATATGCTTCTATTTATTAGCTAAAAATTTCACGGTTATCGCCATTATTCCATGACTTTTAAGCGTACAAGTTCTATTTTTGTCGCTGTCACCTTGATTATTTTAAACTGATAACGGCCGACACGTACCAATTCGTGCAGTTTCGGGAAGCTCTGATATTGGTTCAGTATCAATCCGCCTACTGTCAGATAGTCGTCCGATTCGGGCAGATCAAGTCCGAACATTTCATTGACTTTTTCTATCTCCAGACGAGCCGACAAAACATATTCATCTTCGTCAATCTTCTTGCAGATATAGGAAGTATTGTCATGTTCATCTTCTATATCACCAAATATTTCTTCTACCAAGTCTTCCAACGACACAATGCCGGATGTACCTCCAAACTCATCCACTACCACGGCAATCGTCCTCTTTTGCAACATAAACAGCTTCATCAGTTTGTGGGCAGACATCGTTTCGGGTACGATCGGCACGTCTTTCACGTTATCGCGCCAGTCTTTCGGATCACGAAACATTTCCGATGAATGGATAAAACCGACCACATTATCGATATTTCCGTCATACACAATGATCTTCGAGATCCCGGATTCTATAAAACGGCTCTTGAGTTCATCCAACGAAGTAGTAAGGTCGACCGCAACGACTTCGGTACGTGGAACGATACAGTCACGTATTTTTATGTTTGAGAAATCAAGTGCATTTTGAAAGATTTTCACTTCCGTATCCAATTCTTCTTCATTCGCAGCATTATCGATGCTACTCTGCACGAAATAGTCCAGATCGACTTTTCCGAAAGCCTTGTCCGAAGCATCTTTGTTAACCTTCATACCGAATATACGAAGAAAAAGGCAAGACAAACCGGAAGATAACTTCGAGACAGGATATAAAATGACATAACAAATAAAAAGCGGAATAGCGGCAACATTCAAGACCAGATTGGGATTGATCTTAAACAATGTTTTAGGAAGAAACTCTCCAGTCACCAAAATAATCAGAGTAGAGATGACGGTCTGCGCCAACACCATCAGAAAGTGGTTATCAATAAAACCAGCCAACAGATTATCACCGATGATCTGTGCCATCAATATACCATAGATAACCAATGCTATATTGTTTCCTACCAGCATGGTAGAGATAAATTCGTTCGAGTTCTTGAAAAAGATGGAAAGAATACGGGATGTGATTCCTCCCTTACGTTCCATTTCAAAGCGCAACTTATCTACTGAGACAAACGCGATCTCCATTCCTGAGAAGAAAGCGGAGAAAGCCATAGTGATGAGTAAAGAGATATAAATATTCATAGTTTATTTCACAGAATCTTTTTTCGTCGAATCCGGCGGCAATGCTTTTACTTCCGGTTGAGCAGTTCCCCCATTTTCGTCAACATAGAAAATGCCCTCAATATTCTGAATGACATAAACGGTCATATCTTGATTTGACTCAAAACCATGCCCGGTAATGACTCGGTCCGGCTGTTGGATACGTATAAATTTATCAGAATAAACTTTCTTGGTTGCTTGGTTCCAAAAGAGCAACTCGGTATTAAAACGTTCTCCTTTCCGGTTCTGTATATCAACATTCCCTATTAGCTTCCAAAGTTGTTGTTTATCATAAAAGTAGGCAGTATCTGCTTTGATGCTGGCTTCAATATTAAAGATTGAGTCGAACTGTTCCAAATAAACTCCTTTTTCAAAAGCCCAATAAGAAGGCTTCTTACGATCGAACATCAACCATTCTTCCGTCTTCACCCGATAACGTGTCACTCCCGAATCAGAAATAAGGGTTGTAACTCCCAACGTTTTCATCATTGGTAATGAGTCACGCTCAGTAATAGCATCACCTACAGTCTTCTTCTTACCGCCGCAGGAAGAAAATGAAAGAAGCATAACAATTGCCCCGAAGGCAATTGTTATGCTTATGCTTTTATGCAACAAACGGTTACTTCGTTTTCGCAACATAAATTTTATCTAATCGTTGTAGTCTCTCCGATCCAGCCACCGATAGTGATGCGGTCGCCTTGTTTGTAACCTAACATAAATAGGTCTTTAGCCTGTGGAGTATGACCGGAATATGTACCAATCAACTTGTTTGCTTCTTCAGCCACACTTGGGTCAACAGCTTTTGCACGTTGCAGTTTATCAATTACAGCGAAGTAAGTACACTTATTCAATGCAGACTCATCACTCCAGTTAGGACTCATTGCATACAAGTTAGCAATCAGGATATAAGGAGCACCATAGTTCTCGTTGAAGCTAATTGCTTTCTGACAGTATGATCTGGCTTGAGACAATTTCTTAGCAGAAGCCAATACAGCTGCAGCAGCATATGCCTTTTCTGCTTTCTTCACGTTGTCAGTTTCCAATTGGATTGCTTCGTCAAAGAACTTCACAGCACCATCAATATCACCTTTCTTGAATGCCTGATAAGCACATCCTGTAGCAGCTTCAGCTGTTGGCTCTATCTTATAAGCGTAGAAAGATGCTTGCAAATAAGCTTCGCTTTCTGTACATCTCATCATTTTCATGATATCGATTACTTTTTTCAGATAAGCCAAGTCTGTCTGGTTAGCTTCTACTTTCGGGCCATAGATACTTTGCAGAGATTCGCAGTCAGCAGTACCACTGTTTACGAACAAAGCCACGAGGTTATCTTTGATACCCATAAAGTTTTTCTTTTTTGCTTCATTAGTTTCTGCAGCAATAGCAGCGTCAGCATATTCTGAAGCAAGCAGATAATCCTGAATAAATTGTTCTTTATGATTAGGATCAGCTTTCAGTTTATCCAATGACATCTGAAGAAAATAAAAAAGCGTAGCAGCTGCCGATTCGCCTTTCACTGCATTTACAGACTGGCTCAACCATTGATAGGCTTGGTTAGCGTCTACTTTCGGAGCCAAAGCAATATAGTCTACAGCCTTGATACCCAGCGCTTCGTCAGCAGAAGACACTTTAGTTCCTTTTGCAAGGAATTCTTCTGTGTATTTCATACGCAAATCATGCGTATTCATCAATTCATCAAAATACTTCTGATATTCAGGATTATTCTTATCCTTAATCTGAGCCATCAAGCCTTTAAGGATTTTATATCCGTCAGTAAAAGTGTAAAAACGGAGTGTGGGACAATTTTCCAACACAGCTTTCCAGGGAGTATACGCATCTTTAAAATTTCCTGCACGCACAGCCTCATGCGAAATACTACTGTTTGAGTTACAGTTAGACGCATCCTGTGCCACCACAGTGGTTGCTCCAGCCGAAAGGAACAACATAGCCACAAGCGTTTTAATTTTCATTGTATCTAAATTTTAGTTGTTTATATAATATCGTCTATTCTCTCTCTCTCACTTTTATTACTCTACCCTACGCTTGAAGAACCAACGTTCGTTGAACGTAAGCCCGATACTCACGCGGAAGATATTTTCATTCACCATGTTCGTCTCCAGTCCTTTTACGCGGACAAACTGTCCACTGATACTAAGTATGGAACGCGAACGGGGAACAGGCAGACCGAAACCGGCAGTTACACCATATTCACGTGAAGCCTTTTTCCCATCAATCTTATAATACGGCGTCGTATAATAAGCTCCTAAACGGTATTTTATGTGGGCGAAATAGGAACGTCCTATCAAATTAGGAATGTATTCCGCACCTACTGATATTTTTGTACGATCACAATAAGTGAAAGTTTCATTAAAATCTTGACGTACATTCTCGTCACTTGTTACTACGCCAAAATTAGTTTTTGACCATTGCTGTAAGCTATAATCTGCACCAACTGTCAAACGCTTGTCATAGTTATATGTAAATCCGACTCCAAATGTATTGGGTAATTCAAATGTAGCATCCAATACATCCTTATATTCAGTTCCATAACTTGAACTAGATGCCCCCATGATCACAATTGACGTATAATCATTATTCAACTTATGTTTAGGAGAATATACAGCACCAATCGTCAAAGAACTCTTTTTAGTCAAAGCCTGTGTATATTGTGCACCGAAATCCAATTTATAATCAGAAATTGAGGTTACCATTTTTCGCTGATAGGAATCATAAGAAGATGTTCCCGGATAGAACATTCCTCTTGTACGGGTTATATCTCCCCAAAAATAAGATGCATTCACACCGACAGAGAGATTCTTAAGTACTTTTACACCAGCACCAACGTACATTTGATGCAAACCACCGTCGCCGGTAAAACTTCTGCTATATGCCAAACCATTGTCCGTAGTCTGACTATCAGACACCGTATACCCCACATTAGAATATGGCAACAATCCGACACTCATCGCCATCCACGGAGCCAACCGGAACTGCATAGCGAGATAATCGAAACTGGCGTTTTTGGCATTCAACTTCAGGCCACCACCACTAATATTCATATTCTGTAAACTGACACCCCCTTCGAACAGGAACGTCAACGAATCAATGGCCGTATAGGAAGCAGGATTCGTTGGATTGATCTGTGCTCCATCCCTGAGTCCGAAAGCAATTCCACCCATCGCCTTGCTATTTCCGAAACTTTGATCGGACAAGTCGCCATAGCCATATCGTGTGTAAGGAGAGTTTGTATTATTTTGAGCGATTGCCGTTCCGGTAACCATCATGAGCAAAAGCGCCCAAATCGTGTGTTTAAATCCTACCATTATTATAGTTTAAAATTCTATTTAATCCTTTCAACACTAAAAATCTATCTGCAAAGATGGCACTTTTTACGCTGCTATCAAAAGAAAAGTCATCTCCGCCCGTTAAAAAAACCAAAAGTTCAGGATATTTATGCTTCATAGCCTCAATATAACCTGAAATTTCATATTCCATTCCTTTCAGCACCCCTGCACGGATGGCAGTTTCCGTATCCCTTCCCATCGGCAGTTTGCGCCCGTTGGAGTCTATCAGCGGCAAGCGTCCGGTAAACTGGTGAAGCGCTTTATAGCGCATCTGCATGCCGGGAGAAATATTACCGCCATGATATTGTCCTTTCGAGTCTATAAACTCATAAGTGATGCAAGTGCCCGCATCAATGACCAAGATGTCATTATGAGGAAACTGCTCGTTGGCCCCCACTACGGCAGCTATCCGGTCGTATCCCAATGTCTCGGGAGTTTCGTACAGATTACCTACCGGCAGCGGAGTCTCATGATTGAGCCATAACAGAGGGAACGGCAAAGCAGCCAGTTCGGCAAGTATCCGTTCGTTCAAATCGACGACAGTAGCTACAATCCCCCGCTCAATCCGGTATTTGGAGCAAAGAGCCTCCAAGCTATCCAATGATTGATTGGATTCGGTCAACACCTCCACCATCTCACTTCCATTGAAGAGGGCAACTTTCGCTGTCGTATTTCCTATGTCGATAATTAAGTTCAATACTTTTCGTCTTTAGCGGCGCAAAGGTAAAGTAAAAAAAGAAAAGTTGAAGCATACAGAAGGAATTATCTTCTTTTTTCATTTCAAAGACTCACCAAAAAAAGAAAAATCGAACTATATATTTTTAAATATATTGTTTTATTAGTTATTCTTTATTATGGTTCCGCACTGCGTTTCACGAACATTTTTCACAACACAATAAACAACTATAGATCAACCAATTACAAACAACTTAGAGTGTTCCGCTATGCGTTTCACTTTCTTGTAATGAAAATTCCTCCAAACAGAGGCTCTATTTACCCTAATCAGAGCCTCTGATTGGGTGAAATAGAGCCTCTGTTCTGATAAAACGGAGCCTCTGTTTCTACAATCCAACTATTCTTCGTATATTCGCCACCAAAATAATAAACGGGCATTTCTGATGAAACGGACAATTCTATATCCATTACTGACTCTTTATCTGCTTATCTTTTCAAACGGACAAGCCATAGCTTCTGACAACGACTCCATCCGCCTCAGTCTGCTGACTTGCGCACCCGGTGAAGAAATCTACTCCCTGTTCGGACATACAGCCATCCGCTACGAAGATCCGGTCAACGGAATAGATGCCGTATTCAACTATGGACTATTCAGCTTCAATACTCCCAACTTCATCCTCCGTTTTTCACTCGGTGAGACAGACTACCAGCTGGGAGCTACCGACTACGCCCATTTCGCGGCGGAATATGCCTTCGACGGGCGCAGCGTCTGGCAACAGACACTCAACCTGAGCAAAGAAGAAAAAGCGGAACTCATCCGACTGCTACAGAAAAACTATCTTCCCGAAAACAGAGTTTACCGGTATAATTTCTTTTATGACAACTGCGCTACACGCCCGCGCGATAAAATAGAGGAAAGCATTGACGGAAAGGTAATATATCCCGCAGAGCCGCAAGACGGTTCGCTATCTTTCCGCGATATCGTACATCAATACTGCAAAGGCCATCCGTGGGCCCGCTTCGGCATCGACCTCTGCATTGGCAGCGAAGCAGACCGCCCCATCACGCAACGCCAAATGATGTTTGCCCCCTTTTACCTGATGGATGCTTTCGCAGGCGCCCAAATCGTCCATGATTCGGTTCAGCGTCCGCTCGTATCCGGCAAGGAGCTGATCGTAGACGCCCTTCCCGAGGAAGAAGAAGGCGGTTGGATGCCCACCCCGTTCCAATGTTCCCTCCTGCTTTTTATACTTACCGCTGCTGCTACTATCTACAGCATCCGCAAAAGGACAGGACTCTGGGGTGTCGACCTTATTTTATTCGGTGCCGCAGGCATCGTGGGCTGTGTGCTGGCCTTCCTCGCCCTATTCTCCGAACATCCGGCTGTCAGTTCCAATTTCTTATTGCTGGTATTCCATCCGGGACAGCTTCTGCTCCTTCCATACATCATTTATTGTGTCCGAAAAGGAAAGAAATGCTGGTATTTGACGCTGAATTTGGTCGTTTTAACACTTTTTATGGTGCTTTTTCCGCTAATTCCGCAGAGATTTGACTTAGCTGTTGTACCTTTGGCACTCTGTTTGCTGATACGTTCAGCGAGCAATTTGATATTGACCTCTAAAAAGAAATAATGAAAGGACTACTAACTTCCCTGATTACCGTACTGACCTTCACCGGGCTACAAGCTCAGTCGTTGCCTACTGCCCCTAAACTTGTGGTAGGACTCACGATTGACCAGTTGCGTACGGACTATCTGGAAGCTTTTTCGTCGCTCTACGGCGAGAGAGGCTTCAAACGCCTCTGGAAAGAGGGAAGAGTATTCCACAATGCAGAATATACATTCAGCGGTGTAGACCGTGCCTCTGCCATGGCAGCCATCTACAGCGGATCGACACCTTCCGTCAACGGGATCATTTCCAACCGATGGATGGATGTAGCCACCCTACGCCCTGTCAACAGTACGGACGATGCGGCCTTCATGGGTTATTACACCGATCAGACCTGTGCCCCTACCAAATTATTAACCTCTACCATTGCCGACGAACTGAAAATAGCGACACAAGGCAAAGGTATCGTATACGCCATCGCCCCTTTCTGCGACGCAGCCATTTTCGCTGCCGGACATGCAGGAAACGGAGCGTTCTGGATCAATCCCACGACCGGAAAATGGAGCGGAACGACCTATTATGGCGAATTCCCCTGGTGGGCAAGCCAATATAACGACCGTCAGGCCATCGACTCCCGCATCTCCAGCGTCACATGGGAACCGGTTTTCCCACGTGGTATGTACACTTTCCTGCCAGATTGGCGGGACGTAGTGTTCAAATATAAATTTGACGACGACCGCAACAATAAGTTCCGCCGTTTCATCACCAGCCCGTTCGTCAACGATGAAGTAAATGCCCTCGCAGAAGAAGCAATCGGCAAAGGTTCGGTCGGCATGGATGACATTACTGACTTATTGGCACTTACTTATTATGCAGGCAACTATGCGCACAAGTCCGTACAAGAGTGTGCCATGGAAATACAGGACACTTATGTACGCCTCGACCGCAGCATCGCCAACCTGCTTGACCTGCTCGACAAGAAAGTAGGCTTGCAGAATGTGCTTATCTTCGTCACTTCCACCGGATATACGGAAAGCGAATCGACGGATTCGGGACTGTACAAAATACCGACCGGAGAGTTTCACCTCAACCGCTGCACCGCCTTGCTGAACATGTTTCTGATGGCCACTTACGGCGAAGGAAAATATGTAGAAGCCTATCACGACCAGCAAATCTATCTGAACCACAAGTTACTGGAACAAAAGCAACTGAACCTGACAGAAGTGCAGGAAAAGTCTGCCGACTTCCTGATGCAGTTCAGCGGAGTAAATGAGGCATATTCCGCCCACCGACTTCTCCTGGGTTCATGGACTCCGGAAATATACAGAATACGCAACGGCTATCACCGCAAGCGTTCCGGCGACCTCGTGATCGACGTGTTGCCGGGATGGACTATCGTCAGCGAAAACGGCAACGAGAACAAGGTGGTACGTCATTCCTATATCCCCGCACCGCTGATCTTCATGGGTCACTCCGTGAAACCGGCCATCATTCAGACACCTGTAACAATCGACCATATTGCGCCTACACTGGCTCATTTCATGCGCATACGGGCTCCCAATGCTTCTTCTTCGGCTCCTATTACCGATCTTCGGTAAAAGATTCCTCACAAAAACCATGCGAAAAACATAAATAAATCAGCATTTTAATGTAACTTTGCGCGGATTTATATATGGAAAAAGCACCGTGCAGACAATCAAGAAATAATAATAAACTAAATAATACAACATGGGATTTAATGAATTTTTAAGCTCGATTTTCGGAAACAAATCCACACGAGACATGAAAGAAATCAAACCCTGGGTAGAAAAGATCAAAGCTGCCTACCCGGAGATTGAAGCACTGGACAACGATGCCCTCCGTGCCAAAACGGAAGAACTCAAAAAATACATCCGCGAATCGGCTACTGACGAACGCGCTAAAGTGGAAGAACTTAAAGCGAGCATCGAAAGCACCGAACTGGAAGACCGCGAAGAAGTCTTTGCACAAATAGATAAGATAGAGAAAGAAATTCTCGAAAAATACGAGAAAGCACTGGAAGAAGTATTGCCCGTAGCTTTCTCTATCGTCAAAGCAACTGCCAAACGATTTACGGAAAACGAAGAAATCGTAGTAACCGCGACTGAATTCGACCGCCATCTGGCTGCCACCAAAGACTTTGTACGCATTGAAGGCGACAAGGCCATCTACCAGAACCACTGGAATGCCGGCGGCAATGATACGGTATGGAACATGATTCATTACGACGTTCAGCTGTTCGGTGGTGTCGTTCTGCACAAAGGTAAGATTGCGGAAATGGCAACCGGTGAAGGTAAAACTCTCGTTGCTACCCTTCCGGTATTCCTGAACGCGCTGACCGGAAACGGTGTGCATGTAGTAACCGTGAACGACTACCTTGCCAAACGTGACTCCGAATGGATGGGCCCGCTTTATATGTTCCACGGTTTGAGCGTAGATTGCATCGACCGCCATCAGCCGAACTCCGACGCCCGTCGTCAGGCATACCTTGCCGACATCACGTTCGGTACCAACAATGAATTCGGTTTCGACTACCTGCGTGACAACATGGCTATCAGCCCGAAAGACCTTGTTCAACGCCAGCACAACTACGCCATCGTCGATGAGGTTGACTCGGTATTGATTGACGATGCCCGTACTCCGCTGATTATTTCCGGTCCGGTGCCGAAGGGCGACGACCAACTGTTCGAACAGCTCCGTCCGCTGGTAGAACGTCTGGTAGAAGCTCAAAAAGTATTGGCAACCAAATACCTTTCCGAAGCCAAACGACTGATTGCCTCCAACGACAAGAAGGAAGTGGAAGAAGGATTCCTTGCCCTTTATCGTAGCCACAAGTGTCTTCCGAAGAATAAGGCATTGATCAAGTTCCTCAGTGAACAGGGTATCAAAGCCGGCATGCTGAAGACCGAAGAAATCTACATGGAGCAGAACAACAAGCGTATGCACGAAGTGACCGAACCGTTGTACTTCGTCATCGAAGAAAAACTGAACAGCGTAGACCTCACAGATAAAGGTATCGACCTGATCACCGGTAACTCCGAAGACCCGACATTGTTCGTGCTGCCGGATATCGCCGCACAACTCTCCGAACTGGAAAATCAAAACCTGACCAACGAACAACTGCTGGAAAAGAAAGATGAGCTGCTGACTAACTACGCCATCAAATCGGAGCGCGTACACACCATCAACCAGTTGCTGAAGGCTTACACCATGTTCGAGAAAGATGACGAATATGTTGTGATCGACGGACAGGTGAAGATTGTAGACGAGCAGACCGGACGTATCATGGAAGGCCGCCGCTACTCTGACGGATTGCACCAGGCTATCGAAGCGAAGGAACGTGTGAAAGTAGAAGCCGCAACGCAGACATTCGCAACGATCACTTTGCAGAACTACTTCCGTATGTATCACAAGCTGTCCGGTATGACCGGTACTGCCGAAACGGAAGCAGGCGAACTTTGGGACATCTACAAATTGGATGTAGTCGTTATCCCGACTAACCGCCCGATCGCAAGGAAGGATATGAACGACCGCGTTTACAAAACCAAACGCGAAAAGTATAAAGCCGTTATCGAAGAAATCGAAAAACTAGTGCAGGCAGGACGTCCGGTACTGGTAGGTACGACTTCGGTAGAAATCTCCGAAATGCTGAGCAAAATGCTTACCATGCGTAAGATCGAACACAGCGTACTGAATGCGAAGTTGCACCAGAAAGAAGCTGAAATTGTTGCAAAAGCCGGTTTCAGCTGTGCAGTGACCATCGCTACCAACATGGCAGGTCGTGGTACCGACATCAAGCTGAGCCCGGAAGTAAAAGCCGCAGGCGGTTTGGCCATCATCGGTACGGAACGTCACGAATCCCGTCGTGTAGACCGCCAGTTGCGTGGTCGTGCAGGACGTCAGGGTGACCCGGGTTCTTCTGTATTCTTCGTGTCACTGGAAGATGACTTGATGCGTCTGTTCTCTTCCGACCGTATTGCCAGTGTAATGGACAAACTCGGTTTCCAGGAAGGCGAAATGATCGAGCACAAGATGATCTCCAACTCTATCGAGCGTGCACAGAAGAAGGTGGAAGAAAACAACTTCGGTATCCGTAAACGTCTGTTGGAATATGACGACGTGATGAACAAGCAACGTACCGTTGTTTATACCAAACGCCGCCACGCCCTGATGGGTGAACGTATCGGTATGGATATCGTTAATATGATCTGGGACCGTTGCGCGAATGCGATCGAGAACAATGACTACGAAGGCTGTCAGATGGAACTGCTCCAGACATTGGCTATGGAAACTCCGTTCACCGAAGAAGAATTCCGTAATGAAAAGAAGGACACATTGGCAGAAAAGACATTCAACATTGCCATGGAAAACTTCAAACGCAAAACGGAACGCCTGGCACAAATCGCTAATCCGGTCATCAAACAGGTATATGAAAACCAGGGACATATGTACGAAAACATTCTGATTCCTATCACAGACGGAAAACGGATGTATAACATCTCCTGTAATCTGAAAGCGGCTTACGAGTCCGAATCAAAGGAGGTGGTGAAAGCTTTCGAAAAGTCTATCCTGCTGCACGTTATCGACGAAGCATGGAAAGAAAACCTGCGTGAGCTGGATGAGTTGAAGCACTCTGTTCAGAACGCAAGCTACGAACAGAAAGACCCGCTGTTGATCTACAAACTGGAATCCGTAACACTGTTTGACGCTATGGTGAACAAGATCAATAACCAGACTATCTCCATTCTGATGCGCGGACAGATCCCTGTACAGGAAGCTCCGGCAGACGAACAACAGCCACGCCGCGTAGAAGTACGCCAGGCTGCTCCCGAGCAACGTCAGGATATGAGCAAGTATCGTGAACAGAAACAAGACCTCAGTGATCCGAACCAGCAGGCTGCTGCCAGTCAGGATACTCGCGAGCAACAAAAACGCGAACCGATCCGTGCGGAAAAGACGGTAGGACGCAATGATCCTTGCCCATGCGGAAGCGGTAAGAAATATAAAAACTGCCACGGACAGAATGCTTAACAGCAGTCCGATGTAAGATTATAATCTAAAAGAAAGCCTCAAACGGTTAAAAACTGTTTGAGGCTTTCTTTTATTCATCCAAAATAGTACTTTTGCTTAAACTACTAAAGATATCAAGACTATGGCAAAATTCTATTCACTGGCATTTGTTTCTCTGCTACTGTTGGCACTCGGCAGCTGTCAGAGCCTGGAGCAGATTTCTATTGACTATATGCAGCCCGGAGATATGACTTTCCCTTCTCAACTCCGTAAAGTGGCTATCGTGAATAACACCAGTACCGAACCGGATAACAAACTGATCACACAGACCGAAAAGCCGAAAGAAAACGTACCCGAAATAAGCCACGCCACAGCGTATGCCAATGGTAATGTTAAGATTGCAGCTGAATCGCTGGCGGAAGAAATAGCGCATCAGAACTATTTCGATGTAGTGGTGATCTGTGATTCCGCTTTACGGGCCAATGACAAGTTTCCTCGTGAAAGTACACTGAGTCAGGAGGAAGTCCAACAGCTGACATCAGACTTGGGAGTGGACTGTATCATCGCAATGGAAAACCTGCAATTCAAAGCGACCAAAACGGTTCGTTATATCCGTGATTTTAACTGCTACCTGGGGACAGTGGATGTAAAAGCCTACCCGACGGTGAAGGTATACCTGCCCTCGCGCAGCAAACCGATGACTACGCTACACCCCACCGACAGTATCTTTTGGGAAGAATACGGAGGATCGGTAACAGAAACATTTGCACACATGATACCTGATGCACAGATGTTACGGGAAGCTTCTGAATTTGCAGGGACTATCCCTGTCAAACGGTTACTCCCTTTCTGGAAAACAGGCAAACGATACTTGTACACCGGTGGCTCCGTACAGATGCGTGACGCGGCAATCTTTGTCCGTGAAAATTCATGGGACAGAGCTTTCGAACTTTGGGAACAAGTGTACAACGGAACCAAGAAGGAAAAGAAAAAGATGAAAGCTGCCCTCAATATCGCTGTTTATTATGAGATGAAGGACAGCTTGGCAAAAGCAGAAGAATGGGCAGTCAAAGCACAGCAACTTGCCCAAAAAGTAGATAAGAAAAATATTCCCGAAAATGCGGCGTACGCCACCATTGACGATATACCGAATTACTACCTTACAACCCTTTATGCAAATGAATTAAAGGAACGTAACAGTCAATTGCCCAAGCTAAAAATGCAAATGGAGCGATTTAATGATGATTTTTAAGGAAATCATGCATTGATTATTATTTTTTTTATACCTTTGAGGTAACAAAAAGGAAGAACCTATGAAACTGAGCCAACAATCTCTGTCTACCATCGAATCGGCTATCCAAAAGGCAGCCGGCAAATATGTATGTGGCTGCGACCAGACAGCCGTAACAGATATTCATTTACAACCGGACCAAACATCGGGACAACTCACTATTTATAACGACGATGACGAGGAATTGGCTAATGTAATGATTGAAGAGTGGGCAACTTACGATGGAGATGATTTCATGGAAAATGTAGAGCCCAACTTGAAAAGTATCCTTTGCAGAATGAAAGATGCAGGAGACTTCGATAAAGTAACAATATTAAAGCCTTATTCATTCGTACTGGTAGATGAAGATAAGGAAACAGTTGCAGAATTGTTGCTGATAGATGACGATACATTGCTTGTGGATGACGAACTGCTGAAAGGACTGGATAAAGAACTGGACGAGTTTCTGAAAAATTTGTTGGAGAAATAAAGATGTTCGATTGCCCGGCATGGCCTTGCTGAAGCAATTATCATTTATAAAAAGAATAATCGGAAGTAAACAGGGGAATACCTTTTACTTCCGATTATTCTTTTTTCGTTTTATATGATTCGTACAAACCCAAGTTTCCCTATCAGCGCTGACTAAAAAGCCGGAGCAGTGTAGGTAGATAAATTACTTTGCTTCAATCGCTGTCCGATAAACAGATTTTGCCGTTTCAATTACATTTTGTAACTTATGATCTGATGAATCAGCTGTTTTGTTTTTCTCCGCCCATGCTTTCTCCATGCCATAGAAATTAATCGGTTCTTCCGCTGATTCACCAAGTTTGCCGTCCAACTCCCGTTGTTTCTGCTCAAAGAAAGTTTTCCAACGTTGATAATACAAGTCTTTCAAAATCCCGCTCCACTCCCGATGGGAATAATCATGCAGACCTCCCTGATTGGCAGCTATACTGTCTCCCCAAACCGTGATCAGCGCAGAAGCATTCCATTCGTAAAGTTTCTTTTCTTCTTCCGTGGTTCCCAAAGAACGTGCGGCATTCAGCCATGAAGACGCCGAGAACTCCTTTCGGGTGGACAGCAAACTGTCCTGAGCTAATATTAACTCCAGAAACTGTTGTGTCTGTTTCCCGAAGCTATCCCTATCTTTCCGATCATAACTCTGAGAAATTTCTTCAAGCAGCACATTCCCCTTATCTGCCAGACTCTGACGCACCACGTCCACCAAATCATATTCAAAGTTATTATTTCCCTTGTACTGATCTGCAACAGAAAGTAACAAGCGGGCTGCCTTTGCCGTTGAATCAGGTGAATAGAATAACTTGGCATATCCCCATGTCGACGTTCTGTCCAGATGAAATCCCGGACGGGCGCACAACAAGGATTCGACTGTCCCTTCTCCCTGATAATTCTTCGGAGCATTGTAAACTGTATGTTCCAGCGCACGCCATGCTTCCGCTACTTCCGGTGACAAATCATTTCCATACCGCGCTTTCAGATACGTTTGCAGCCATTCATCCGGTGAAAAACGTTCTTCCCGCCAAGGAAGCTCATACAGCAATTCAAACATCACCGGATTATTCTCGATTCCTTCCGGAGTAGCTCCTACCCCCCGCAAGGTTTTCCCGTTGACATGTGCACAGGCGTTATAATATCCATTCACCAGTTGCTCCATCCGTCCGTGCAGACCGACATTACCGCCAAAGTTAAGCAACATACAATAGAGCCAGTCATGCTTGCCGAAACCTTTCTCCCGATACCACATCGACTCCGGATCACCCCATTGCGGAAGTTTCTCACTATACAAATCCAGTACCAGCAAATCACTGGAATCGAGTGTGTTGACCATCGCTTCCCGCGGATTCGCCTGCCATGCCTGCATCACCCACACAGCCTCCGGATTCGCTTTCTTCATAGCACCCATAATAGAAGTTCCCGCCTTTGCCAAGTCTACTCCTTCCGTATTTCCTCCTTCGTGAAAGGGGTCCATACTGTAATACTTTGCTTTTCCGTACAGTTTCTCCAACTCCTCATAATACATGGCAGCAAATGAATCGAAATGTTCATCTTCCGTAGAAAGAAAGGCCGGACGAGGAAAACCGCACCATTTACCGGGATCGGCAATCTGATACCCCAGTTTCTCGCCGATATTACGGGGGACCATTCCTGCATATCCGGGGAATACCGGTTCAATGCCCAGCTCCCTCATTCGGGCAATGATCTTCTTTTGCAGTGCTTCCTGTTGCCGATACCAACTGTCGGGATTCGGTCCACCCCATCCTTCCAGATTATTCATCTGCCACCATGCCATAAAGGCAGGACCGGAAATAAACTCATTGATCTCCTCCGTCGTATATCCGATACGTTTCAGCAGATTATACCAGACAACCTCCATCCCTGTTATACTCAAAGGCATATTGATGCCGTGCATCGCCATCCAGTCTATTTCTTTCTCCCAGCGTTCCCAGTCCCAGAAAGCCATGGAGTAGGAATAGGTACAGTAATTCAGGTAATATCGATTCTTCATAGCCGTCGCCTGTCGGATTTTCTTTTGAGGCAGAGGCAGTACTTCCGGCAATTTCTGCGAGGGATTATTCCACGAAAGATGAATACCTGCCACGTATTTCAGGTACCAATTCAAGCCCGTAGCCAGTGAAAGATCGGAGTTTCCGGTTATCAGTACTTTGCCATCCTTGGAGTCTATCTCAAAGTAGTCCTTTGCCGGATCGGCTTCATCAGTAACCAACCGGAAAAGGATTTGACCTTTCGACGTATTCTCCGTCACACGTGCTGCCAATGAATCGATTAGAGCAGACGTGGACTGGCAACTTGTATACATAACAACAGAACCAAATAATAAAAGTAATAGAAGACGCATGTTCATAGTCATTATTTTTTAAGGGTCATCAAATGTGTTTGAGCGTTTGAGCCCCTAAATATATTTCAAATTTCCGATTACTGAAAATAAAATGTAGTTCTTTTATACTGATACACATTAAATAACCTCCAATATATGAAGAGTCGGAAAGATATAGCATTGGCTCTAATAAAGAAAGAAGATGTGTCAAACAGTTATTTGCACATCTTCTTTCAATTTGTGTTTCAGTTAATTATTACTCCCATCCCGGATTATTGGGGGCCAGTTCTGGGTTTAATGCGATTTCATTAGTAGGCACCTGATACAAATAATACTTATCTAACCAACCTTTACCTGCTACCAAAGGATCATTATACATATAGATAAAACCTTCTTTCTTTCCTGTTGTATCAGCGTATCCTTTTTCAAGATCAACAAACTGTCCGGAATCGCCAATCTGCTCTTTAGTAGCCCATTGACCATACTGTATCTTATTGATAAACCAAGGTGCCTTTTTCCAGCGGCGCACATCGTAGAATCCAAATCCTTCACCCATCAATTCTACTATGCGCTCGCGACGAATCTCCCACAATACAGGGTCTACGGTCTGGTCGCGCTTCGGATCAAATCCGGCATTTATCTCGGCCACTTTCATATGGGCAACTCCCACCCGATCGCGTAACTTATTGATAGTAAGATCAGCAACAGTCTGATTGAAGCCCTCGGCACCTGTACCACCTTTTTCAAATTTAGCCTCAGCATAATTCAACATCACTTCATCAATCTTGAACAAAGGTACATCTGAGGTCCCTTCATTCTCTTTCGAATTGTCCCATACATTATAGTATCTGTACACATAGTTACCGCTACGGGCTACGAGGAAACCTTGTCCGCCATTGTTGGTGAAGAAGTGAGGCATTCCTTTCAATATAGCAGCAGACCAGTTCATCAATGGGAACACTTTATGTTTACCGGCTTCCCCATTTCCGCCCCCGAAACCTGTGTAACGGGTAATGCCCATGATATCCATAAACTCACGGTCCTTGGGATCAGAAGTATACTCCCAACTGGTATTATCGGCACTTGGGATCACCTTATAAGGGGGAGCTACAGTCTCCAGCAGACGAAGGTCACGATTGCGGAAAGTAGCATTCATACTATTATCCCCGTCCTGCGACCATTCATATTCCGAGCTGTTATGAATCGTTTTACCATCTTTACAAAGATACATATCGATGATGTGTTGCGGCATTTCCACATTATGGGTGGATGTCCGTTCAACATGAGTCAGTACATAATTAGTCAGTTCTTTTTCTACATATTCCTTATACAGAATGATGCCTTTCATTCCTTTCAGGTCAGATGTCAGCATCTCTCCCCAATCACTGTTCAGTTCGGGATAAGAATCCATCAGTTTCTTGGAATAAGTGATACAAGCATCAAAGTACTTATCTTCGTCCCCCAAAGCATGATATTTACGCCATGTACCTTCAAAAAGGCAGAAACGGGAAAGAAGAGCACGGACAACATGCACATTGATCGTATTTTCACCGTCACCTTCTTCTTTTATATGCTCTTCAGCATATATCAAATCGTTCAATACATGATCGGCAACTTCTTTGCGAGGTGTACGGGGACCATATGCTATTTCCTTATCCGAATCACCCAGTACACGATCTACCCAAGGCACATCGCCAAAACGAGCTATCAGTTCTGAATAATAATAGGCACGGAAAAAATATCCTACCGAACGCCAATGCTCCTTGTCCGCATCCGTCATCCCTGAGTGATCGATATTTGCCAACATGACATTGACCCGATAGATAAAGCTGAATGCCCATCCATTGCCTGATGACGAACTGGATACATTCTGAAAAGCATACGGATTACCGTCACCCTGACGACGCATCAGATAACCTGCATAAATATCGCTTGTATAGGATGTGGCACTGGCATAGGCTCCGTTTGTACCGGGAATACGCAGGATATTAGTATTTGTAAATACTCCGTACAATCCCCAGGCATAGGTCTTGAAAGTATTATAATTACTGAACACTGTCTGCTCCGTCAACGAAGTATCCGGATAGCGTTCCATAAAACTATCGTTGCATGAAGTAAATCCGATAGCTGCTGCCGCAAGCATAGTATATATTATTTTTTTCATAACCAATTCAAAATTAAAGAGTAACATTAAAACCAAAAGAAATCGTACGATAGAAAGGATATCCCCAAGACAGGCGTTCCGGGTCATAACCCTTCATCAGCTTAGTAAATGTGTGAAGGTTCTCACAACTTACGAACGCTTTCAAACTCGTTAATGTAATAGGTGCCAACCAGCTCTTCGGGAAATTATAACTCAAAGTCACATTCTTGACACGCAGATAAGAGCCATTCATCAAATACTTCGTTTGCGCACGTGTATTGTAACTGGAATTGTTTCCTTGCCCGTAAATACGGAAGTATTCCGCATTCGGATTGGCTGCCGTCCAGTCGCCATTGGCAGAATCTACCGGTTTCCAATAATCCAGCTGGTCTTTAAAGAGTGAACCAAACTGTCCGGAATTAAACGGCCAGCGGCGTGCATCACTGATCCATACATCACGCTTACCTACTCCTTGCAGCAAAACACTCAGATCAAATCCTTTGTAATTGACTCCCAGATTTATACCATACTGCAAACGCAAAGAGTTATTACCGATTATCTTGCGGTCTCCCGGATTGTCAAAGGTTCCGTCTCCCGTATCAATGCGATTCGTACTCGATCCATCATCGCGCAAATTCTGGTACTTGATGTCGCCGGGACGCGGACTTACTCCATCCACTGTCACCACTCCTTCTTTCAGTTTCCAGGTATTTGTATCTTCAAAGTCATCGGCTGTATAGTAACCATCCGTTACATAACCCCAGATAGAACCGATTTCATATCCTTCATAATAATTATTCGTGCCATCACTTTTCAGGATAATCTTGGATTCATTATGGTATTTGGTAACGACTGTTTTAGAGTCATAAAGATTGAAGCCTACATTATAGCCCCATGCACCGATTCTATCTCTCCAGGTCAATGACAATTCCCAGCCTTTCGTACGCAAGTCGGCGGTATTCTGCAAAGGTGCGGAAGCACCTACTACTGACGGCAGCTCAGCTCCCGGAGCAAGCATATCTTTCGTATCACGCCGATACCAGTCGAAAGTACTTTGCAGACGTCCGTTCAAGGCAGTTATATCAAAACCAAAGTCCAATGTTTCTACCGTTTCCCAAGTAAAACTATCACTGACCAGTCCCGGAGCATTCAAAGTCAGCGGCTTCGCTCCATTCACCAGCCACGCCACATCCTTCTTTTCCACTTGCGACATGGTCGGAACGAATTTATAAGGATCAATGCCTTGATTACCTATTTGTCCCCAGGTTCCGCGAAGTTTCAGATCGCTTAGCCAGTCACCTGCAACCGGTTTCATAAAGTTCTCGCGGGCAATGTTCCAACCCACAGATACAGAAGGGAAGAAACCGAAACGATTTTTCTTCGGGAATTTAGACGAGCCGTCATAACGACCATTGGTCTCAAACAGATATTTGCCTTTATAATCATAATTAATACGATAGAAAGCGCCACGCACAGTATACACACGATGATCGTCTGTAATAACCTTATTCTCACCGGTAGCCGTACTATGTGACGGATACTTCTCGTTAATCATATCATAAGAATAAGTATACAATTTCTTCCAGTCACTGGATTCCTGGTTGAAGCCGCCCATTAATGACAAGTTATGCGTATCATTCCATGAATATCTATAATTAGCATACAGGTTGATGGCATTATAATCAGTACTTTGGTGAGTCGTCTCCAGAGAAGAAGTAGTGGCAGTCTGTATTTTTGCCAGCTCAACCGTTGTATAATCAATGGAAGCCTTATTCACATTCTGATTACTCCATGTCTTGTCAAATGTATATTCAAATGCCACTTCAAGCCCTTTCAATGGTTTCAATACCGTTTTTGACAGGATACGGGCATTGTCTCTGATTGTATTGTTATCCGTTGCCATTCTCAAAACGTTGGAAGGCGTATTCGTCATCAGGCTGGTGCCGTCAGGCAAAGTCAGGGAGCCTTCGGGATATACAACCGGCAAACGCATATCATACAATCCGGTCTTATCCGAAGTCACAGGCATATTCTTGTCACTCTGAGCATAGCGTATATCTACAGACTGAGTCAGCCACGAGGTGATTTCGGCAGAAATATAGGCACTACCCGACAAACGTTTGTAGCGGTCTTTATCGGTGATCAAAATACCTTGCTCGCTATTATAACCAAGGGACAGACGATAAGCCAGCTTATCAGTACCACCACTCAATGACACATTATGTGCTTGCAGAAAACCGTAATCATCAAGCATATTGGCATACAGGTCTTTCTCATTCAGATAATAATTCAATCCTGTTTCCGGGTCTACATATACCCCGTCTCCGGTAGTCTGGAATTTACCCGGATTCTTACGATATTCGGTCAGGTAGTTCATCCATGTTTTGATATCTTGCCCGGTGTAGTATTTACCGGCATTGAACTCGCCGTCCAGGTAAGCCTGCATCCACTCCAGCCCGTCAGCCTGTTCCGGACGATTGATAGAACTCTGGAAACCAAAATTATTATTATAATTGACATGAAACCCGTCGCCTTTCTTCGCCTTCTTTGTAGTCACAAGTATTACACCGAAAGCGGCACGCGCACCATAGATAGCGGCCGAAGCAGCATCTTTCAACACAGAAACACTTTCGATATCTTCGGGATTCAACATATCGATATCCCCCGGAACATTATCTATCAACACCAACGGACCACCGCCATTGATGGAAGTCGTACCACGAATATTGAATGATTTGCTCTGTCCCGGACCGGCAGCATCATTATTAGGAGTAATCTGAAGTCCCGGCATCGCACCCTGCAAAGCACTCATGGCATTTACAACAGGACGACTCCCCAGTACATCATCCATCTTTACCTGAGATACCGCGCCGGTCAGGTTCGCTTTCTTCTGTACGCCAAAACCAACTACTACCACTTCGTCCAGACTCTGTGTGTCTTCTTTCAATACTACCGACAGCGTCTTTCCCGGAGTTACTTTCAGGGACTGTCCTTGATAACCAATATAAGAAATTTCAAGAATGGCGTCTTTTGAACCGACATTCAGGATAAAATTACCGTCCATATCAGTGATCGTGCCATTGGAGGAGCCTTTTTCTATCACACTGGCACCGATTACCGGTTCACCTGCCGCATCCACAACTCGTCCGCTTACTTTTACCTTTTCCTGATGCGCCTGTTCGACAGATGCCAACTCCGTGGACAGAATGATCTTTTTATCTATTACCTTATATTCTACATTCGTATTTTTAAATACTTCGTCAAGAACTTTAAAGATATCATTACGGTTAGCGGAGATTGTCACCAACCGTTTCAAATTTATATGAGCATTGTTGTAGAAGAAACTAAATTCTGTTTGCTTCTCTATCGCTCTTAATACATCCTCAACTGTCTGATTACGTACATTCATCGTAACCTTTGCAGATTGGGCATAACTATCTGTCGCATTAGTTAATCCGACAAAACAAAATAAGAATAAAATAACCAGTCTCATAGTACGTGGGATTTTTTTCGAGGTTAGCCAAAAAGACTTTACCACCCTTAAAACTTGGATGCTAAAATTGTTTTGCATAATTTTGTATTGATTTAAGTTGAAAATGAGTTAACTATGCTTGTCTGCCAACAAGCATTTTCAATTGATTCATTTTAGTATGGGGAGATCTGCCAAAATCTTCCCATACTTTTTTCTAAGTGGGTTTTGCTTTCATACTACTAAATTGTTAAAGGTTAATCAATAAATTTCTATTATCTCTTTTTTTCTGTCACTTCCATCCTTATCATCATTGATATGTTGCCAACGTATTTTAGAGGATACTTTAAAATATTCCAGAATCTTCTCCAAACGTTGATTTGTAAAGGTTCCCGTAAACGAACTATTCTTCAGTTTTTCGTTCTTAATAACAAATTTCACACTATATCTTTTTTCCAGCATCCATAATGCTTCTTCCAAAGGTGTATTATCAAGAACAACTTCTCCATCTTTCCAAGCCAATTCTGATTTTCCCGAAGTTTTATAAAGGTGGACTTTATCAGTCTCCGAATCATACACCAGCTTCTCTCTTGGAGATAAGAACACATGTTTCACCCCAGCGTCTTTCTCGAACATAAAATCTACTTTTCCTTCAATCAAAGTTGTAATAACCTCTGTATTCTGTTCATATGCTTCCACATTGAAACATGTACCCAATACTTCTATCTGTGATTGATGTGTAGTAGAAAGGATAAATTTCTTTTCCGGATCTTTGGCCACTTCAAAGTATGCTTCACCACTTAACGTCACTCTACGGAAATCTCCATTAAAGCGAGAAGGATAAGACAAAGAAGATTCCGAATTCAAATAAACAATTGTACCATCGGGTAATGTCAACGAAGTGGTCATTCCAGGACTAGTCTTAACTTCCATCATCTCCGCTACCTCACCAGTATCCCCTTTCCAATTCTGCCATATAAATAAGGTAAGAAGCGGAATAAATAGAATTGCAGCAGCACGTTGTGCCCACTCCCACCACACTATCCTTCTCACTTCACGGTCCGACATTTTTCCCTTTACTTTCAGTAAAGCTTTCTCCGTATCAACTTTCTTCATTACCTGAACCGTGTCCACAGCCAAATAAAGGGCAAAAGTCTGAGTAGCAACTCGTTTATTCTCCTCCGACTCATCTATCCACGCTTCCACTTCCAGACGTTCCCCCTCGCTCAATCTCCCCTCACAATAACGAGGAAGCAATTCTTCTATTCTATTATTATCTAATTCTTTCATCCTTTATTCTACCTTTTATTATATGACAAGACCAAACCATGACATTCCTAAACGAAAACCTTATTTTTTTCAGAAAATCTTTATTTTATTATAAAAAAGCTATATTTGCAGCAAATTAGAATTTAATAAATGAAGGAACTACGCATAAAGAGGAATGACCCTCAATTATCTGAAATACAGCGTGGAGGCCTAAAAGCCTTTGAAATGCTATTCAGGCAATACTATGCAGTGCTATGTGCCTATGGTCATAAATATGTTGACTTTCACGATGCAGAAGAAATTGTGCAAGACTCCCTTCTATGGATATGGGAAAACCGGGAAAACCTAATTATTGAATCATCATTAAGTTCTTATCTCTTTAAAATGGTACATCACAAGGCTTTAAATAAGCTTGCACACATTGATGCCATCAAACGTGCTGATACGCGTTTCTATGAAGAAATGCAAGAGATGATACAGGATATGGACTTCTATCAAATTAAAGAGCTAACCAAGCGTATTGAAGAGGCGGTTACTGCATTACCGGAAAGTTATCGGCAAGCATTTGTTATGCATCGTTTCCGGGATATGAGCTACAAAGAAATTGCAGAAACATTGGAAGTGTCTCCAAAGACTGTAGATTATCGTATTCAGCAAGCACTCAAACAATTACGCATCGATTTAAAAGATTATCTGCCATTGCTGCTTCCTTTACTGTTTCCTTAATATAAGTGACTCCTTCCAATAAATTGGATTCGTACCTATTAAATCTATACCATCCTTCAACTAAATAGAGAAAAACGGTCTCTTTTTAGGTAAAGTTCTTTTTTGCTCTATCAATTAAAGCTATAAAACAGAAAATAGTAAATCTGTATTTATCTATAGTACAAGCTGATACAGATCATAAATTCTCAACCATTCTCATCATGATGAGAATTATTTCTCACCACAGTGAGAACTTTTTCTCATCGCAGTGAGAATCTTTTCTCATTGCATTGAGAATTTTTTCTCATTGTGGTGAGAATATTGTCTCATCGTAATAAGCTGACCAAAGTCTTGGAAGTCTGCAATACATAAAACAAACAATCATAAAGGATAAGAAGACAGATACAATCCTATTCTTGCCGATAAGGCAGCGTAAACCAGAAAGTAGAACCTTTGTTTTCCTCTGATTCAACTCCAATCGTCCCTCCTAAGCGATCGATAATCATCTGACAAATGGAAAGTCCCAAACCTGTTCCCTGAACAAAAGGATTGTATTTCACAAACCTTTCGAATACATGCTTGCATTGCTCTTCTGACATGCCGCAGCCTGTATCCGAGACATAAAAGCAAATTGTATCGGCATCCTTCAGACGATATCCCATTCTGATAGAACCTGTCTGAGTAAATTTAATAGCATTGATGACAAAATTGGAAATCAGTTGTATCAAACGATTCTTATCTGTATAAAGGGTACATTCCGGCAGACGTTCGGTAAAAGTAAGAGTGACAGTTTCTTTTTTCAAGCGAAGCCTCATACTCTGTTCGATTTCTTCCATCGTCTGGTTGACATCTATCAATGACGGACAGAAGTCAAAAGTGCCGGCTTCGATCTTGGACATGTCCAGAATATCATTGATCAGTTGAAGAAGCAAGTCGGTATTTGTTTCGATGATGTCTGCATATTCGCGCATCTCCTTACGATCTTCTATATCCGGCAACATATTCGAGAAGCCGACAATCGCATTCAACGGAGTGCGGATTTCATGACTCATATTAGCCAGAAAGGCGGATTTCAACTGATTCGCCTGCTCCGCCTTTTCCATTGCCTCACTCAGACGAGTGTATGCCTTGCGAAGAATACGTATATAATAGGCGATCGCTGCTATCAAAATAAGAAGGAAAATGGAACAGGAAAGGATTTCAACACAGTATTGATGAAATATACTTTTAGGTTCGTTGACATAAACAGCTCGTTCAGGATAAAGGTGATAGGGAATATTGTAGGATTCCAGCACCGGATAACAGAGGTAGGCACTCGCCTTCCCTCCTATACTTTCGGAAATGTCCTCCGCCTGTTCTCCATGCAACACACGGTCAATAATTTCAAGTAAGGAATCGCCGAATGATTCTGCAGAAACGTAATAGCCTCCTGCAAAAGTATTATTGGACAGGTCTTCGGAAGAAAGCAGGAACAAGGGAGAGGACGTAAAATTGGTGATAATCTCCTGAATATGATCAAAAAGATAATTATTATCTTCTTTATTATGCGACTCAAACCAGGAATAATAAATAATTCCGGTGTTTGCTTTATAGCTGCGCAAGGTGTCCAGAAGCATTTCTGTTGACAAGTGAGTGGTAGAAAGCAATTCTAAAGGCAGGTTTGGAAAATGCTTTTCAACAGCTTCTTTCACGTCTCCGCGGGTTTCTTCACTGATGTAGCGATCGTCCGAGATAAATGCCAGGCGATCCATATCAGGTATCAGGCTATAGATCAGTTCAACGGTTTCCTTCACATAGTAATGCTGTTTCAGGGTAGTCAGGTTGTAGCCTTTTCTCCACTCTTGGGCGGGGACGCTGTTGGTCTCATTCAACGAGGCATGAGAGAGCAGAATATCCAAGGTAGCAGGCAGGCGGTCACGGGAGTTCGTTATGATCACTGGAACATCTTTCCATAGGTCATCAAATAAAGGACGACAGACAATCCAGCCCGGATCACCAATTATCACAACAGCGGCAGGAGGAAGCGGATATTTCTGACGCAGATGCTCGATGACTGCATTTACCTCCATCGTATCCTGCAAGGCCGGGACAGACAATGATTCCGCTCTGGCAGTTATTCCCTGTTCCTGAAGAACATCGTGCACATACCAATAGAAGTTTCTGGCCCAGGGAAGGTTGAAGTTAATAGAATTCAAAACTAATATTTCTTTATCTGATTTCCCATTATCTGCCAACATAGGGGAAAGGAGTCCTTCGAAAAGAAGAAAGAACGCACCTGTTAAGCATATTCGCAGTAATTGTTTCATTTTGCTGTGTGATTAAAAGTGGAAGCAAAGATAGTATTATTTTTATCTTTTAAAAAGAAAGGCATCCCAAATCTATCGGGATGCCTCTCCATTACATATTTTTATGTATCAGTTCATTATGCCTTTTTTAAAGCTGCGATGCTTTCTTTCAAAGAGCTGATGATACTTTCCGCATCGGCCTGCTTCTTACGTTCCATTTCGAGAACGGCTGCGGGGGCGTTATTGATAAATTTCTCATTACTGAGTTTCTTCAATACACCTTGCAGGAATCCTTCCTTATGTTTCAGTTCAGCTTCCATACGGGCGATTTCGGCTTCTACATCAATCATGTTGCCCAATGGCACAGCGTATTCGGTAGTTCCTACCATGAAGGAAGAAGCACCTTCCGCCTTGCTCTCTACCACTGTAATGGAAGAAAGGTTACACATCTTCTGAATCACCGCATTGAACTCTGCAACCGGATTTTCGCCCAGCACCTGCAAGTCAAGCGGTTCTTTCTGAGCTATGTTCTTTTGCAGACGGATGCTGCGGATATTACTGATAACTCCCTTGACAACTTCAAACTGTGCAACGAATGCGGTGTCTACATAAGTATCCATGCTCAATGCACTTACCATCAGACTTTCTCCTTCTTCCGCATTACGTTCGTACATCTGTTGCCACAATTCTTCTGTGATGAACGGCATAAACGGATGAAGCAGATGCAACAGGTTATCGAGGAAGCAGAGAGTAGCGCTATAAGTGGTACGGTCAATTCCCTGTCCGTAAGCCGGTTTAATCATTTCCAGATACCAGGAAGAGAATTCATCCCAGAATAATTTATAAACAGCCATCAATGCTTCGCTCAGACGGTATTTGCTGAACAAGTCCGCTACTTCGGCTGCTACTTCGTTCTGCTTGGATTCAAACCAGTGGACAGCCAGTTTAGCAGCATCCGAAGCCTGAATATTATCGTCAACCGTCCAGCCCTTGATCAGACGGAAGGCGTTCCATATCTTGCTGCAGAAGTTACGTCCCTGTTCGCAGAGCGCGTCGTCGAAAAGAATATCGTTTCCGGCGGGAGCTGCCAGCATCATTCCCATACGGACACCGTCGGCACCATATTTGTCGATCAGTTCCAACGGGTCGGGTGAGTTGCCGAGTGACTTGGACATCTTACGTCCCAGCTTGTCGCGAACGATCCCTGTAAAGTAAACGTTCTTGAACGGCATCTTTCCTTCATATTCGTAACCCGCCATGATCATACGTGCCACCCAGAAGAAGATGATATCCGGTCCGGTCACCAGGTCGCTGGTCGGATAGTAATAGCTGATTTCCTCGTTACCCGGATGATTGATTCCGTCAAACAGGGAGATAGGCCACAACCAGGAAGAGAACCAAGTATCCAGACAGTCTTCGTCCTGACGAAGGTCATCCATCGTCAAAGCAGCGTTTCCTGTTTTCTCTTTGGCTTTTGCCAGCGCTTCTTCGGGAGTAGCGGCTACCACATAGCCACCTTCCGGCAGGAAGTAAGCAGGAATACGATGTCCCCACCACAACTGACGGCTGATACACCAGTCTTTGATGTTCTCCATCCAGTGGCGGTATGTATTCTTATATTTGGCAGGATAGAATTTCAACTCATCGTTCATTACCGGAGGCAATGCCATATCGGCAAAATGCTGCATTTTGAGGAACCACTGCATAGACAATTTCGGTTCGATCACTACATTGGTACGTTCCGAGTAACCTACTTTATTTGTGTAAGCTTCTGTCTTTTCGAGCAATCCGGCAGCATCGAGGTCTTTCTCAATCTGCTTGCGGACGTCGAAACGGTCCATACCGATATATAATCCGGCAGCTTCGCTCAAAGTCCCGTTATCATTGAAGATGTCGATGCTGGGCAGATTATACTTTTCACCCAACATATAGTCATTTACGTCGTGGGCCGGAGTTACTTTCAGACAACCGGTACCGAACTCAATGTCCACATAATCGTCCTCGATGACAGGGATAACACGGTTTACCAACGGAACGATTACTTTCTTTCCTTTCAGCCATGCGTTCTTGGGGTCGTTGGGGTTGATACACATTGCCGTATCGCCCATGATTGTTTCGGGACGGGTCGTTGCTACTACTGCATAGCGGCCTTCCGGATCACCTTCCACCTTATAGCGGAGATAGAACAGTTTTCCGTGCTCTTCCTTGTAGATCACTTCTTCGTCAGAAAGGGCAGTCAACGCTTTCGGGTCCCAGTTTACCATACGGACACCACGGTAAATCAATCCTTTGTTGTACAAGTCTACAAATACTTTCAATACGCTTTTGCTGCGTTCCTCATCCATAGTAAAGGCGGTGCGGTCCCAGTCACAGGATGCACCCAGTTTGCGGAGCTGCTTCAGGATAATGCCTCCGTGCTCTTCTGTCCAGTCCCAGGCATGTTTCAGGAACTCATCACGTGTCAGGTCTGTCTTCTTGATGCCCTGGGCAGCGAGTTTGTTTACAACTTTTGCTTCGGTAGCGATGGAAGCGTGGTCAGTTCCCGGCACCCAGCAGGCATTCTTACCTTCCATACGGGCACGACGAACCAAAATATCCTGAATGGTATTATTAAGCATGTGTCCCATGTGCAACACACCGGTGACGTTCGGGGGCGGAATGACGATGGTGTAAGGTTCACGACCATCGGGTTTCGAACTGAATAAACGGTGTTCCAGCCAATACTGGTACCACTTTCCCTCCACGTCAGCGGGATTGTACTTACTTGCTAATTCCATGTTTCTTTATGTATATGATAATGTATATTCAAAAAATAACGGCTGCAAAATTAATAATTTTAATTCAAATCTTACCACCCACAGGATGTTTCTGTGCCCGGAAAGATAATTTATATCCCTCATAAACAGCAATTCCATAAAATAAGGCGGACATCGACACCACATTCTTCACCATGACAGAAAAGATTTCGCCATAATCGACTCCCGCCAGCACTTCGAAAAAGGTCATATCATAATCCTTGGCAGCAAAGCCGATGATGGATAGGAAATCACCCAACACACAACTGATCAATGCCAGTGCTGCTCCAAGAAGACCGAAGACGGGACGTATCCCCTTCCCCTGCCGCATGGCGAAACCGACCAGGAATCCGACTCCGATAGCCATATATCCCATCTGAAGACCTGTAGAAACGGAGATGAGACTCCATGCCACCGCCCCCAAGATACATGCGACGGATGCATACAGCACTCCTTTGGGAAGATTTTCTTCGGCGAGAAGTTCTTCTTCCGTCATTGACACCGGAAAGTCGTCGGGCTTGGGAGGAGCCATCTTCAACAGTTCTTCATCCTTCTCGAAGTTTTCGCATTCTTCGTCAAAGTCAGGAAGCTCTCTGGTACGTTTGCAAACAAGCCCTTTCCCATTCACGAAATCACGTGACACGCAATTCCGGCAATACTTTTCAATTTCTTCTACGGTAGCCATCTTTCGTTTAACAGTTTTTTTGCAAATATAGAGGTATTTTTTCGCGTGACGTTTATTTAATGCATATTTTTGTTGACTAAAATCTGAACGGATGATGAAACGGAAACTGATAATTAGATATATACTCCTGGGAGTACTGCTGCTTCTGGTATGGATGACACAGTCGATTCCCGCGTTGGGAAACCTGTATTCACAAACCGTTTATCCTGTCATCTCCCGCGTATTGTCATTCTTCTCCAACTTATTTCCTTTTGCCATAGGGGATCTATTTATTTTCGGGAGTATCACGGGAGTCATCGTTTATCCTTTTTATGCCCGTATCCGCAAGAAACTGCCGTGGAAAAGGATTCTGCTACGTGACGGGGAATATCTGTTATGGGTTTACGTATGGTTCTACCTCGCCTGGGGATTAAACTATTCGCAACCAAACTTTTACCAGCGTACGCATATTCCTTATACAGCTTACACACCGGAGATTTTTCAAGAGTTTGTGGATGACTATATCGACTCACTGAACAGTTCGTTTGTTCCCGTAAAAGGAATCCATGAGGAACAGGTACGTGACGAAGCTGTCAAACTTTACAATCAATTAAGCGACAGCCTGGGAGTGCACCGCCCGCCATTTCCCAATCCACGGGTAAAGACGATGGTTTTCACCCCATTCATATCAATGGTCGGAGTAACGGGAAGCATGGGGCCTTTCTTCTGCGAGTTCACCTTAAACGGAGACTTGCTCCCCATCAACTATCCGGCAACGTACACTCACGAACTGGCTCATCTGCTGGGAATTTCGAGCGAGGCAGAGGCCAATTTCTATGCCTATCAGGTTTGTACCCGTTCACAAATAAAGGGAATCCGTTTCAGCGGCTACTTCTCGATTCTGAATCATGTACTGGGGAATGCCCGACGACTGTTGAGTGAAAAAGAATACGCCGATATAATCAACCGTATCCGACCGGAGATTATAGAACTGGCGAAAAAGAATCAGGAATACTGGATGGCTAAATACAGTCCGTTGATCGGTGATGTTCAAAACTGGATATACGACCTCTACCTGAAAGGAAACAAAATAGAAAGCGGAAGAAAAAACTATTCGGAAGTGATCGGGCTGTTGATTTCGTATCAAGTATGGAAAGCGAAAACCGCATCAGACCAATAAAAAGACTTTTATTAGCGTCCTTGCTTTTGTTTTCGTACCGATTAAGGCTATAAAAGACAAGGAAGCATTATCTTTGCAACATTATTTATAAAAAAATCAAAGGAATGATACATACAAGAGAAGAACAGATGGAAGCCTTCGGCCGCTTTCTGGACATCCTCGACGAGCTTCGGGTCAAATGTCCGTGGGACCGCAAGCAGACGAACGAAAGTCTGCGCCCCAACACTATAGAAGAGACTTACGAGCTTTGTGATGCCTTGATGAGGGATGACAAAAAAGATATTTGCAAGGAGTTGGGAGATGTACTGCTGCACGTAGCGTTCTATGCAAAGATCGGTTCGGAGACAGGTGACTTCGACATCAAAGATGTCTGTGACAAGTTGTGCGACAAACTGATTTTCCGCCATCCTCACGTATTTGGAGAAGTAAAAGCTGAGACTGCCGGACAGGTATCCGAAAACTGGGAACAGCTGAAACTGAAAGAGAAAGACGGAAACAAAAGTGTACTAAGCGGCGTCCCTTCCGCACTTCCTTCACTCATCAAGGCTTACCGCATTCAGGACAAAGCCCGCAATGTTGGCTTCGACTGGGAAGAACGGGAACAGGTATGGGATAAGGTGAAAGAAGAAATCAGAGAATTCCAGGTAGAGGTAGCCAACATGGACAAAGAGAAAGCAGAAGCCGAATTCGGTGACGTCATGTTCAGCCTCATCAATGCGGCACGCCTCTACAAAATCAATCCGGACAATGCTTTGGAACTAACCAATCAAAAGTTCATCCGCCGTTTCAACTACCTGGAGGAACATACGATAAAAGAAGGGAAAAACCTCAAAGATATGTCTCTTGAGGAGATGGACGCTATTTGGAACGAAGCTAAGAGAAAAGGACTGTAACACCATCCTCCTTCCTTATGGAACGGATATGATACCTATCCAAACTCTGTTATTCCCACTTCCAATGGTCTACTCTTTTAGTTTAGTAAAGCAACAAAGATAAATCCGGAAACAAAAATCAGAGGCTCTATTCCATGCGGATAGAGCCTCTGATTTACTCTGACAGAGCGTCTGTTTCATCCAAACAGAACCTCCGTTTTATTTCTTCCTGTTCGGATCATTTCCTCCGTCCTTGCGGTTCATGCCTTTCAGCATTTCCCGATGGAAACGCATCTCCGCGCGTTGAACAAGGAATATCTTCTTGTTGGAAAGTATCTTTTTAAACCGGTCCAGATAAGACTTATCAAGACGGTCGGCAGCGATACGGTTGTCACATACCTTTGCTACAATTTCTTCGTACTGGGCTTCTGTTGTTTTGTCGTCTTTACCTTGACGCATTAAACTCCACGATTCATCGTTCAGCTTCTTCTTCTTCTCCTGCAGTTCAAAATAAACCGGGAAGAATTTGGCAGCCTCTTCTTTGGTTAATCCGGCCTGCTCAATAATAAACGCTTTCTGTTTATTCCGGAAATCCTCACGGGACAAATGCTGGTCACATCCATCGGCAGCCCAAAGAACAGGCATAAAGCCACATAACAAAACGACTAAAGCGATTAGTTTCTTCATCTTTTTATTCAATCTGTTTAATAAATCATTCTACACTCGCGTCACTCAGATAGACGTATAACGAATAATCATCCAACATCGCACGGTCTAACGCAACATCAATCATCTCATCGGATACCTGTTCCGTATCCGCTTCCATAGCCGCTACTGTCACCGCTATATCATCTGCCGCCGGTTTATGGTCTGATGACGCTACCCGGATAATCAGGGCAGCTCCTACAAACATAGCCGCCATATAGAATAATGGTTTCAATCTCGTCCATGTCGAAATATGCTCTTCCTTGAAAGCAACTTTCTCTTTTTCAGGAAGTTTGTTCATCACCTCTGAAGTCAGATTTTCAAAGTAACCGTCGGGCACTTTGAAGGAATGCTCCTTTCCGATTTTCTTCAATAGGGTATCTTCTTCTTTCATACGTTTTTCTCCTCTCTTTTGATTAGACAATGTCTGCTTTAAAAGGTTTAATCTACTTCTTCCAAAAACTTCTCTATTTTCTTCACCGCATGGTGATAGGAGGCTTTCAGCGCTCCGACTGAAGTTCCAAAGATTTCTGACATCTCTTCGTACTTCATTTCCTGATAATACTTCAGGTTGAACACCATTCGTTGTTTTTCGGGCAAGGTGAGCAATGCTTTTTGCAATAGCATCTGCACCTGATCGCCCGAATAGTAGGGATCACTCTCCAGTTTCTGCACGATCGCCGCTTCGGGATCATCGATAGCTACCGTCGTTGTAGCACGCTGTCTGTTCAGAAAAGTAAGACATTCATTCAGCGCAATACGGTAGAGCCACGTAGACAGCTTCGCCTCGGCACGGAAATAATCAATATTTGTCCATGCCTTGATGAAGGTGTTTTGCAGAAGGTCGTTCGCATCTTCATGCGACAGTACCATCCGGCGGATCTGCCAGTATAACTGCTCGCTGTATTGCGCCACAATCAACTCAAATCCTTTCCGCTGTGTACTCTCCTCCTGAAGGAGTTTCAGAACTTCACGTTCGTTATAAGGGGTCATAGTCTCTCGTATCTGTATAGTTATTTATGGTTATGCACATATTCTCTCTTGCCAAAACCGTTTGGGGGAAGATAGCCGCCGCTTCATTCAACAATACAGACTCGTCCTCATAGCGGGCGGAAAAATGTCCGATGACTAATTGTTTCACTTCAGCATTCAAAGCAATCTGTGCGGCCTGTGCAGCAGTTGTATGATGAGTTTCTTTTGCCCGCACCTGTTCGGTCTGAGCAAAGGTGGCTTCGTGGAAAAGGAGGTCTATCCCCTTTATCTGCTCCACGATCTCAGGTCGGTAAATCGTATCGGAGCAATAAGCATATTTTCGTGCAGGGGCAGAAGGACGGGTCAGACGATGATTCGGAATGACTTCTCCTTCGGGAGTTACAAAATCCGCTCCGTTCTTGATCCGGTTCAGTTCGTAGACGGGTACTTTATAGAAATCCACCATATCTCTGATGATATGATTGGGACGCTGTTTTTCTTCAAAAAGAAAACCGCAGCAAGGAATACGGTGTCTCAGAGGAATGGTGGTCACAGCCACCGAGCGGTCGTCATAGATCAGCGTCGGCTCTTTCGTCTCAAATTCATGGAAGAAGACTTTATAGGCCAGCGTTTTGCAAAAGAAAGAAAGTAGGGGAGCAAACAATTCTTCCAGTCCTTTGGGTGAATGGATATGCAAGTCTGCCGTTCGTCCCAACAGACCGAAGGTAGAAATCAGCCCTAACAGTCCAAAGCAATGATCGCCATGAAGATGGGAAATAAAGATATGATTCAAGCGGGAAAACTTCAAGCGGGAACGACGCAACTGCATCTGCGCTCCTTCCCCACAGTCAATCATAAAAAGCTTTTCACGCAAGTTCACAACCTGCGATGTCGCAAAATGGCGAGTGGTGGGCAAAGCAGAACCGCATCCAAGTATATGTAGTTCGAATTTCTCCATAGCGGCACAAATGTACACAAGTTTTTTGGTATTTGTGCTATCATGGCAAAACAAAAAAAGCGCCCCGACAACCGGAGCGCTTTTCCATTATATAGAAATAACGATTATTTCTTTCCTTCCAACTGTTCTTTCAAAGCAGCCAAAGCGTCGATGTCGCCCAGCGTAGTTGAAGCAGCTTGGTTCTGGATCATCGGAGCATCTTCTCTCTTGTTGTTAGAAGACTTCTTAGCACCGGAAGCAGCTTTCTTTTCTGCTCTTTCTTCAGCCTTAGCTACATCTTCGAAGATACGGCTGTGAGACAGAATGATTCTCTTAGCGTCTTTGTTGAACTCGATCACTTTGAATTCAAGTTTCTCATCCAACTGAGCTTGTGAACCGTCTTCTTTTACAAGGTGTTTCGGAGTTGCGAAACCTTCTACACCGTAAGGAAGAGCTACAACAGCACCCTTATCCAACATTTCGATGATAGTACCTTCGTGTACAGAACCTACAGTGAATACAGTTTCGAATACATCCCAAGGATTTTCTTCGAGTTGTTTGTGACCAAGGCTCAAACGACGGTTTTCTTTGTCGATTTCCAATACCTGAACTTCGATGTCAGCACCAATCTGAGTAAATTCTGACGGGTGTTTCACTTTCTTAGTCCAAGAAAGGTCAGAGATGTGGATCAAGCCGTCAACACCTTCTTCGATTTCTACGAATACACCGAAGTTAGTGAAGTTACGTACTTTTGCAGTATGCTTGGAACCTACAGGATACTTCTCTTCGATAGTTTCCCATGGATCTTGTTTCAGTTGTTTGATACCCAAAGACATCTTACGTTCTTCGCGGTCCAAAGTCAGAACTACAGCTTCTACTTCGTCGCCCACCTTCATGAAGTCCTGAGCAGAACGCAAGTGCTGGCTCCAAGACATTTCTGATACGTGGATCAGACCTTCTACGCCTGTAGCGATTTCGATGAATGCACCGTAGTCAGCCATAACGACAACTTTACCTTTCACCTTGTCACCTACCTTCAAGTCAGTGTCAAGAGCATCCCATGGGTGCGGAGTCAGTTGCTTCAAGCCAAGAGCGATACGTTTCTTTTCGTCATCGAAGTCAAGGATAACAACGTTGAGCTTCTGATCCAGTTCAACCACTTCTTTCGGATCGCTAACGCGGCCCCAAGAAAGGTCTGTGATGTGGATCAAACCGTCTACGCCACCCAAGTCGATGAACACACCGTAAGAGGTGATATTCTTAACAGTTCCTTCAAGAACCTGTCCTTTTTCGAGCTTGCCGATAATTTCTTTCTTCTGTTGTTCCAGTTCAGCTTCGATAAGAGCCTTGTGAGATACAACAACGTTTTTGAATTCCTGGTTGATCTTAACCACTTTGAATTCCATTGTTTTGCCAACGAATACATCATAGTCACGGATCGGTTTAACGTCGATCTGAGAACCCGGCAAGAATGCTTCGATTCCGAATACGTCTACGATCATACCACCCTTTGTGCGGCACTTGATGAATCCCTTGATAATTTCTTCATTTTCCAGAGCAGCGTTAACGCGATCCCAAGAACGAGTAGCGCGGGCTTTTCTGTGTGACAGAACGAGTTGTCCTTTTTTGTCTTCCTGGTTTTCGATGTATACTTCTACAGTATCACCTACCTTCAGGTCCGGATTGTAACGGAACTCATTCAAAGGAATGATACCGTCTGATTTGTAACCGATGTTCACAACTACTTCACGCTTGTTCATTGCGATTACGGTTCCGTCAACAACCTCACGGTCGTTAACTTTGTTAAGCGTACCGTCGTAAGCTTTTTCAAGATCTTCGTGGCTTGCGCTTGTTACAGCTTCGCCGTTTTCATAAGCATCCCAGTTGAAGTCTTCAATAGGAGCTACGTTCTTTAAGTTTTCCATTAATAAATAAATTGTTTAATACTTTAATTGAATAAGACATTATATTATCTATAAATCGGGCGCAAAGGTAGGAATATTTTCTTGACCGACAAAAGAATACCCAAAGAAAAGATGGTGATATCCGTATTTTTTGTAATATTGCAAGTCTAACATTATACGACTTTCAACATGGACGGAACATTGGACAAAATCAGGGTGCAGTTTGATTATCTGCCACTTATTAATTTCGCGATGCAGCAAAACAAAGTATCGGTCATCCATCAGCTTTCGATTGAAAACATGACGTCCGAACCCTTCAGAAACATTCAGGTACAAATCACTGCCGAACCCGACTTCGGCAGTATCACTCCTGTGATGGTGGAAGCGATTCCCGCCAATGATTCCGTGTGTCTGCAATCGTTCAGCCTGGTCTTGTCCGCCAATTATTTCGCCCAGCTGACCGAGCGTATGTCGGGAAGTCTGAAAATAGAAATCCGCTCCGAGGCGGAAACGATCTTTACCCGGACCTACCCCATCGACATTCTGGCATACGACCAATGGGGCGGAATCAATATATTCCCCGAGATGCTGGCAGCGTTCATCACCCCCAATCATGCCGTGCTCACTCCTATTATCAAGAGAGCCGCCGCCATTCTGGAACAGTGGACCGGTACTCCGTCACTGGACGAATACCAAAGCCGCAATCCGGACCGTGTGAGAAAGCAGATGGCAGCCATCTACACCGCTCTTACCGAACAGCAAATTATTTACAGCACCATTCCCGCCAGCTTCGAAGAGCACGGGCAGCGTGTCCGTCTGACAGATTCCGTACTGGCACAAAAGCTCGGAACTTGTCTGGATATGGCACTGCTTTATGCTTCCTGCCTCGAATCCATCGGACTGAATGCCCTCATCGTCATCACCAAAGGACATGCTTTCGCAGGTGGCTGGCTGGTGCCGGAAACCTTTCCGGACCCTGCCATCGACGATGTATCCTTACTGACCAAACGAACCGCCGAAGGAATCTACGACATCACGCTGGTAGAAACCACCTGCATGAATATGGGACATAATGCCGACTTCGACAACGCCGTGAAAAGCGCGAACGGCAAACTGAGCGATCCGGGCAGTTTCATCCTCGCCATCGACGTCAGAAGGGCCAGGCATTCGGGAGTCCGCCCGATCCCGCAGCGCGTACTGAACGGACAAGTATGGGAAATAAAGGAAGATGAGGATATGAACAGAAATACCACGCACGCCACTCCGCAAAGCGTGAATCCATATGATTTGTCGGGCAGCGAAACTCAGACAGTCCTCACCAAACAGTTGCTTTGGGAGAGAAGACTGCTGGATTTGAGTCTGCGCAACAACTTGCTGAATATCCGGATTACAAAGAACACTCTTCAGCTGATTCCGGCAAACCTTGCCTGTCTGGAAGACGCCTTGGCGGAAGGAGATGAGTTTCGTATCCTCCACCGTCCCGCCGAATGGGAGAATCCGGCGATGGAGTTTGGCATTTATTCTTCCATACCGGAATCGGATCCGATAGCCGACTTCGTTAATTCGGAGCTTTCACAGAAAAGGTTACGTTTTTACTTGCCGGAGAATGATTTGGGCAAAGCACTGACTCACCTGTACCGTTCGTCCCGTACTTCTATCGAAGAGAACGGAGCGAACACGCTTTATCTGGCTCTCGGACTTCTGAAATGGTACGAAACACCTTCCAGCGAACGTCCCCGTTATGCACCGATATTGCTGCTGCCAGTCGAAATCATCCGCAAGTCAGCCGCCAAAGGGTATGTGATTCGTTCGCGGGAAGAAGAAACGATGATGAATATCACCTTATTGGAAATGCTTCGTCAGAACTTCGGCATTTCCGTACCGGGACTTGATCCGCTTCCGACGGACGAAAGCGGAGTCAACGTAAAACTGATTTACTCCATCATCCGGCACTGCATCAAGAATCAGCGTAAATGGGATGTGGAGGAACAGGCTATTTTAGGTATCTTCTCCTTCAACAAGTTTATCATGTGGAACGACATCCACAACAATGCTCCCAAACTGACTCAAAACAAGATTGTCTCCAGCCTCATCAACGGAAAGATCGAATGGAACGCGATTACGGAAGAGATGGATGCCTCTTACATGGACAGACAGTTATCTCCGGCAGATATCGTGCTGCCCATCATTGCCGATTCATCTCAGCTGGAAGCGATTTATGAGGCGGTGCACGACAAGACTTTTATCCTGCACGGCCCTCCGGGAACCGGAAAGTCCCAAACGATAACGAACATCATCGCCAACGCGCTTTATAAGGGTAAACGAGTCTTATTTGTTGCCGAGAAGATGGCAGCCCTCTCCGTCGTCCAAAACAGACTGGCGGCGATAGGACTTGCTCCGTTCTGTCTGGAAATTCACTCCAACAAGACAAAGAAATCCACTGTCATCTCGCAACTAAAGGAGACAACCGAAATCATCAGACGAACTCCTCCCGAAGAGTTCAAGAAGGAAGCCGAACGCCTGCTGAAGTTACGAACGGAACTAAACAAATACATCGAAGCCTTACACAAGGAATATCCTTTCGGGCTTTCCCTCTATGATGCGATCATCCACTACCAGTCAACAGACGTTGAACCCTGCTTCGATATCCCGTCATCTTATCTGGACGATCTGGACAAGGATCGATTCTCACATTGGGAAGATGCCATCGAATCTTTGGTCAGTACCGCCAATGCTTGCGGCCACCCGCATCTTCACCCATTGACAGGGATTTCCATTCGGGAATATTCGTCCGCCATCAAAGAGGAAGCCTCTCAAACGCTCGCCACTTTCATCGGCTTATTGACTGCCATACAGTCAAAACTGCCTGTCTTCTCCGCTTTACTGGAAGATACGGACATTCATCCCACCCGCAAGGATTTCGATATAATCACCGCCATTATCCGGAAAATACTCGAAATTCCGGAACTGACGCCCGAACTGCTGACCACTCCTTTATTAAATGAAACGCTGGAAGAGTACCGGAAAGTGACGAAGCACGGCAGGAAACGCGATGAAATCAAAGCAGAAATAGAAAACGGATTCACCAAAGAAGTACTGAAGATAAACGCCGGCCCCATGCTGGCCGAATGGAATCGGGTATCCGCCCAATGGTTTCTCCCACGGTATTTCGGACAAAGAAAAATAAAAAAGGCGATTCGTCCTTACGCTCTGCAGCCAGTAGAGCCGGAGACAGTCCAGCCTCTGCTCCATCAGGTCATCCGGTATCAGGAAGAGCTTGATTTTACAGACAGATACACCGCCAAGCTGCCTTCTTTATTCGGAAGATTCGGAAGAGACGAAGAGTGGGACATCATCGATCAGATCATCCATGAGGTATCTTCGCTTCATTCCCTGTTACTGAGTTATTCAAAAGATGTGGCGAAAACATCCCGGATCAAACAGAATTTAGCGTTACAACTGACGGAAGGTATCCGGACATTCAGAGATATCCATTCTCATTCTCTGAATGAATTGCATCAGCTGGCCGACACGCTTACGGCAACCGAGCAACGGCTTTCCACCACTCTGGGCATAACCGTAGAGACGCTTTATACAAACTCCGCCGACTGGATCGGCATCGCCCTACAGCAAGCCGCAACATGGAAAGAAAATCTGGACAAACTCAAAGACTGGTATCAATGGCTTCAATCCTACAACAAGCTGAACGAACTGGGTATCGGATTTATCGCAGAAGAATATAAGGAAAAGAATATTCCTACGGACCTGCTCACCAGCAGCTTCTGCAAGAGTTTCTACCAAGCCGTTATTCACTATATCATCGCCAAAGAACCGACACTGGAATTATTCAACGGCAAGATATTCAATGATATTATAGCCAAATACAAGCAAGTATCCGCCAACTTCGAGGACATTACCAAAAAGGAACTGTTCGCCAGACTGGCTTCCAACATTCCGTCCTTCACCCACGAAGCCATTCAAAGTTCAGAAGTCGGAATATTACAAAAGAATATACGCAATAATGCACGCGGAATATCCATCCGCAAGCTATTCGATCAGATACCTACCCTGCTGTCGCGTATGTGTCCTTGTATGCTGATGAGCCCTATATCGGTTGCCCAATATATCGACACCGATGCGGACAAATTCGACTTGATCGTCTTCGACGAAGCTTCACAGATGCCGACTTACGAAGCGGTAGGCGCCATCGCCCGAGGCAAGAATGTAGTCATCGTAGGCGATCCCAAACAGATGCCGCCTACCAGCTTCTTCTCCGTCAACACCATTGACGAAGACAACATCGAGATGGAAGATCTGGAAAGTATCCTTGACGACTGCCTTGCTCTCTCTATCCCTTCCAAATACCTGCTGTGGCATTATCGAAGCAAACACGAAAGTCTTATCGCTTTCAGCAACTCCGAATATTACGATAATAAGCTGATGACTTTCCCGTCACCGGACAACATCGAATCGAAAGTCAGAATGGTCGCCGTAGACGGTTATTATGACAAAGGAAAATCCCGTCAGAACCAAGCGGAAGCGCAAGCCGTAGTAGACGAAATAGCGAGAAGGCTGAGAAGCGAAGAATTAAGGAAAAAGAGTGTGGGGGTAGTCACTTTCAGCGTGGTTCAGCAGGCGTTGATAGAAGATTTGTTATCCGATCTCTTCATCTTCCACCCCGAACTGGAAACCTTTGCGCTGGAATGTGAAGAACCCCTGTTCATCAAGAACCTTGAAAATGTGCAGGGAGACGAACGGGATGTGATACTGTTCTCCGTCGGCTATGGTCCCGATGCCGAAGGGCGCGTCAGCATGAACTTCGGTCCGTTGAACCGTGCGGGAGGTGAAAGACGGTTGAACGTAGCCGTCTCCCGTGCCCGATACGAAATGATCATCTTCTCTACGCTGAGATCGGACATGATCGATCTGAACCGGACTTCTTCTATCGGAGTAGCCGGACTGAAACGCTTCCTTGAATATGCGGAGAAAGGAACCAAGCGCATACTGAATACCTCGACCAGCATCCAGCCCTCGGAAGAAGAAACTTCCATCGAGAAGATTATTGCCGACAAGTTGCGTTCTTTGGGATATACCGTACATACCGATATAGGCTGTTCCGGATACAAGATCGATATAGGCATTGTCGATACTCAAAACCCGTCCAACTACCAATTAGGCATTATCTGTGACGGAAAGAACTACAGACGTACCAAGACTGTCCGCGACCGGGAAATTGTTCAAAACAATGTACTCAAAGCACTGGGATGGAATATCTGCCGTATATGGACGATGGACTGGTGGGAAAAGCCGGATGAAGTGATTGCATCCATACAGACAGCGATTGTACAGGGAATGAAAGCCCCCAAACCGGTCGTAGTACAGGAAAAACAAGAAAAAGAAGAAGAAAGGGTGCAGGAAAAGCCGATGCAGCTAAAGTCCGCATACACAAGCCCCTCTCCTATCTTTGTACAAAATTATAATAGTACTAAAGTAAGTTCATACCACTACGCCTCCGACGATATCTTCGCTGCCGAGAACAAGCCCATTCTTATCGCCCAAATCCGGAAGATAGTGGAGAATGAAGCTCCGATCAGTAAAGCCTTGCTTGGAAAGAAGATTCTGTCCGAATGGGGAATCAGCCGTCTAGGGCCACGAATAGATGCTTACCTGGAGACAATCTTCGACACATTACATCTCTACCGCATAGAACATGACGGTCTTGTCTTCTGCTGGAAAGATGAAGCGCAATACCGTTCTTATACGGAGTACCGTCCCGATTCCGACCGGGATGCAGCAGACCTGCCACCCGAAGAGACAGCCAATGCCATCCGGCAGATATTAACCGACTCCATCAGTCTGCCCCTGCCGGATCTGATAAAAGCTTGCGCACAGATATTCGGTTTTGCCCGCATGGGTTCAAACATCGAAGCATCCATGCTCAGAGGTATTCAGGAAGCGGTGAAAAAGAATTATGCCAGAGTGGAAAACGGACGGGCAACGATCATCGGTTAATACGGAACGGCAGGCACAAACAGCCACCGCCATCCGTCAAGAACCATTCTGCAGACGTTTCAGAGTAGCGATAGAATCGGATACATACGTGTTATCCGGTTCTATGGAACGCCAATAACAAAGCGATCCTATCAACCGTTTCAGATAGGCAGGATCATGGGAACCGATTCTGCGTTGATGTTCCGCCAGTCCCTTCGTCAGAATGAAATAGACATTCTTGCGAATCTCTCTCTTTCGGGCTTTAGGAATGGTCAGCTTCACACCGGAGCTGACGGATACGCCCGTGATTATCTTCCTGTCATACTCATTCAGAAAACAGGTTTTCTGATGATTCGGTTCAAACTTCTCTTCCCTGATGATTTCCTTGACCCGGGCAAGCACCTGATCTTTCGGAAAGACATCGCCCGAAAAGGTAAGGTCGTCGGCATAACGACTGTAAGTCAGCCCGAATTCTTCCGCCATCGCCGCCAGTTTCCGGTCCATCTCATAAGCGATGATGTTGCTCAGCACCGGACTGGTAGACGCTCCTTGCGGCAAATGCCGGCGCATACAACACAACTCGCCCAGCACTTTCGATATATTCTTCGGATAACCGATCTTTTCGAAAGTCTTCTTCACCCTCGGACTGCGTATGGAAATAAAGAAATCGTGGATGTCCGTCTTCAAGACATAGCGTTTTCCCAAATGGGGACGGACGTTATCGACGATGGAATGCTGACGCCGGAATCCCGTAGCGGCAGGATGCACATTTACAGACAGTAATATACGGTGATAAATAGTATCTTGAATGGCTTTCAGTTCCTTGTCCGGAGCAGAGATCATGCGGTATCCCCCTCTCCGCTTTCTGATCCAGAACTCCCGATAATGAGAAGAGACATCCTGCAGTATCTCTTTCAGCCTCATCACCTCTATTCCCAACAGATTGGCACACCACACCACCGCCTCTTCATCAAATACAGGACATGTTCTCGTTTTAGGAGTGACTACTCCTAGAGCATGCCTGAGCCAGGCTCCATGTTCCCATTTGTTTTTGGAAGTCTCTTCGTTAGTAGTATTACCGCTGCCTGTTGCTTTCCATCTCTTGTATCCTTCCTGTTTCCGGCTCGAAGAAATCAATTTATAAATCAGAAAACCGGTAACAATAAGTATCGTAATTAAAATTCCGTCCATCTTGTTGTTGCATATATAAAAAGGAGAAGAAGAGGACGAGATTTTACTAAAATAAATTTAGGTATTTATACCTAGGTATTTATTTTCTAGGAAAACACCTGTGCCTGCGAGGCGACTACACCTCTTATCTGCTAAATTTTTCCTCATCCTCTTCCTTACAAAGATATGTATTTTATACACATTATGCAATTATTACAAAGAAAAACTATCGGTTGAACAACTCGAAAGTAAATTTACATCCGATCCCGCTGAATTTCCAGTTCTCACTGCTGACGAATACTCCCACATCAAAGACGTGCGTACCGATGCCGTAGCCCACTTCAAGGTAAGGCTGAAGGTGCGGCATAGAGAGCGCACTGATATAAAGACGTTCGTTCTGCACATAGCGGGTATATTTCATCAAATGCCGGAGAATGAGGAAAGGGGCCTCATAAGTGAAATGTCCGCGTACATAGCGGCGGGAGGAGTTATACCAACGTCCGTCGAGCACTTGAAACACACCGCCGATTTCATCATTCCACCCTACCGGCAGATTATGACGGGCAAAATTGGCAAAGTCCACAAAGTACAGTTCATCCTGATTGGTAAATGCCCCGAAGCCGAAACGATAATAAATATTTCGCATCAGTCCCAGCTGAATCTTATGTTGAAGATCGAATTCTATCCGTTCATATTCTCCGGTACTTTTGAATACTCCTTCTATCCCCCGTTCATAGTCCACCGAAAATGTCGGATAGTCAGAACGGAGATTGATCTTACGCTTTCCGTTCATATAATAATAAAGCGCCGGAGTCCATTCCACCCGGATGCGCGGGGCAAAGCTGATATAGGTATTTCTGAAGCGTTCCATAAATTCCGGCGGAGGCATCGGATAGTCACCCGTAATCACAAAACGGGATTTCTCGACGGCTGTTCTCTTGTGTGCCGAGAAACCGAGGCTGATATCCAGTCCGTTGGTAATTTCAAAACTATGCCGGAAGTTGAAATACAAGTCCTTGAAATAATCCAGATGGATGAGGTCGAAATTAAAGATACTGTCCGGCATCGCTTTCAGTTCGTCCAGCATCTTGCTGCTATAGATGCGGTTACCATTACCCACACTCAGCCGGAAAAAGCCCCGTTTTTGCGGCCAGTACTCAAAGTCGGCATTCAACGACCAGTAGAACTCTTTCCGTGTAAAGTTATAACCCAGTTTGGGCACGATGCGGAGCCACTTGTCACCTCTGAAAATCCGATTGTAACGGAAGTCCTGCCGGTACGACAATCCGTTGCTTCCGCTATAACTGAACAAAAGCGGATTGATAAACGGCGAGAAGCGGACACTTCCGATATTGGACAGGTTGAATTTATAATCTTCCACCATCAGGTCGCCCATCGTTCCCCAGAAAGCCTGACTCTTGGTTTTCTGTTGCACCGACACGGTATCCCGCCTGTATGTATAATCTTTGTAAAGTTGCTTTTCTCCTTCACTCAAAGGGATGGGGCGTAGCACGCCGAACGTGGACGCATCTGTTTTATAGGCATTCGTATCGCACTGCAAGGAGAATGATTCCGACAGATTATACTTTTTCTTCTCTTTCTTCCGAACCTTTCTTTCTTTCAGTTCTATCGATTTATAGTCCAGCGAGGCGGTATAATTGCCGTCCACCTTATTTCCCAGGAACTTAAAAAGGGCCTCCACGTCATAACGTATCGGGAGAAATTCATCTTTCTTTCCTACTTCCCCCATCTTGATCCAGCAAGTAAACGTAATCAGTTCCGACCGCCCCGAAAAACGGATTTCACGCACGCTCCATACATTGCTGCTGACAATCATATAGCCGCCCACCAGCTGGTCGCTCTTGGTACGGGGAATGAAACGTATCCGGTAGTCGAGATTATTGGGATCGCCCATCACACTGTCTATTCGGTATTTGTAGTATTTCTGCCCGTTCTTGGCAAGCGGAGACAGCAAGCGTTCGTCATTCAGAAGAGAAGATGAGTAGATATTGACACTAAAATATTCAAGTAATCCCGGCAATCCCCTGTTTCCTCTCACGGTGCCTTGTGATGCCTTAACTTTCTGGTCATAGATATTGGGAGCTGTATAATGCAGGTCACTGTACGTTTCGAGCAAGTATTCACGTACCCCTTTCTGCAAGCGGAACATCGAAGGAACGTATCGGAGGATAAAATTCTTCTTCTGAATATTCATCTTACCTTTTATATATAGGTTCGCGCGATAGTCGCTCACTATACTTTCATAAGAAGGAGCAAAAGTCATGACACGCTCAATGATGGAATCAGCAGATATCTCCTGACTTGTATAAGGATTAAGAACAAGATTGGCTGCCCCCTTCGGAATAAAAGAGAACAAGCACAACATACATCCTATCAATATCTTATATTTCAATCGTCGTATCTCCTTGTTTATTGTAGGCAAATATAAAAAAGAATATCGAAAAGCAAGGGAATTAAGCTGCAAAAAAGAGTTAGCAAGGAAAATCCTTTCCCCACGCCACGCATCATATCAGTTTTCATGGACATTTTTCTACTTATGCTACATTCACATTTCTATGTAGAAGGTGATTCATTCTTGCATGATTTAAATCACTTCTGCATAGTTATGAGTCATCTTGAGGCAGGCTATGAACTAATCCTGATTAACACGTTTTTTACCTCTTATCTTTAATAAATCTATCTTCGACTATACATAAAACTATTCGTCTGACAGCTGTTATTTTTTCGTCTGACAGCTGTTAGACGAAAGAGTAACAGTTGTCAGACGAAAGTTCAACAACTGTCAGACGAATAGATTTAAGTATAATGGGGACTAGCTCTTTGCAGATACAGAATTAAATCTTAATAAAGAAGACGAATGATTAGTTCATGAACGTACGGAAATGAACTAAAATGCTTATCATTCCTTTTAGGCACGAACAGGGTTTAAATAAAGAATGAGTCCCTTCCAACTAAACGAAAGTAAAAGTAACAGCATCAGTATAAGGCATCCCTGCATATCCGTGTTAAAGTTATCCTCACCTGCCTTTTATTTTCCACTTTATTCTTGACGAAAAAGAAAAATGTTGTATCTTTGTTATGCATTTCATACCAGAAGGCGGGGAAACCTGCCAATCCTCGTGGCAGGCATTTTTATGCCTGTCCACGTTCATATCTATATGGCGGTTCCGTACCCCCGTGTAGAATGTTAATGCATCTACTGCCTTCTGGTGAAATGCAACGGGAAAGGCGGAACCGCTCTTATTATTTTAGAAAATCTTCGCCTACCACACACTCATAATCACTTATTATGGAAACAGAACAAGTTGCCGTTCAACCAACGGTGGGAGGTATCACACAAGCTCCCCAAAATGTATTTATTGTTAATGACAGAGAATTAAAGGACTTCTACCTCAAATTCGCCCTCTTCCTGAACCCGGATTCCTGCTCCGTAAACCGCACTGAATTCGAAATGCTAAACATTCTGCTGAAAGACCTGAAGAAAATTGTGGGAGCACTCACCCATCTCACCATGCACGCTTGGGATGATGGCATGGCAGAAATCCTGCTCTCCTGCGGTGCCTACTCCATACAGGACGACTTAAACAAAAAAACGCGTATGCAAATGAACGCATCGATGGGGAAGCATCTACAGTTCCTCACCCAAATGGCTATGGACAGTCCTACAATGAAGCTGCTATACAGAAACATGAACAAGCATTATATGCAGGTAGAAATGTTAGTCAAACAGATGGCTGCGGAAATCGACCGGCAGAAAAACAAGGACGGACAGCAGGAAATACTGGCATCCATCTCTTAATCGGTTATAATCAAAAAGCGCCATGACGGGCAAAAGGTAATTCAGAGACGAATCAGTCCTTTAAAGAGGGGGTGTTCCTCAGAAAAATATATCATTTTCTGAAAATACCCCCTTTTAAATAGGGGTACTTTCAGAAAAAACATATAATTTTGCGCCATCAACCGATAAAAAGAAGACGATTTATGTCAAAAATGAGATTTTACGCATTACAAGAACTTTCCAACCGGAAGCCGCTGGAAGTTACTGCCCCTTCCAACAAACTCTCTGATTATTATGGTAGCCACGTATTCGACCGCAAGAAGATGCAGGAGTATCTTCCGAAGGAAGCCTATAAGGCTGTTACCGATGCAATCGAAAAAGGTACACCGATCAGCCGTGAAATAGCCGACCTGATTGCCAACGGCATGAAGAGCTGGGCCAAGTCGCTCAACGTCACCCACTACACACACTGGTTTCAGCCTCTGACAGACGGAACCGCCGAAAAGCATGACGGCTTTATCGAATTCGGCGAAGACGGCGGAGTCATTGAACGATTCTCCGGAAAACTGCTGATTCAGCAAGAACCGGACGCTTCTTCTTTCCCCAATGGCGGTATCCGTAATACATTCGAAGCTCGCGGATATACCGCATGGGACGTTTCTTCTCCGGCATTCGTAGTAGATACCACGCTCTGTATCCCTACGATTTTTATCTCTTACACAGGCGAAGCGCTGGATTACAAGACTCCGCTTCTGAAAGCACTTGCCGCCGTAGACAAGGCTGCCACGGATGTTTGCCAGCTATTCGACAAGAACGTAACACGCGTCTTTACCAACTTAGGATGGGAACAGGAATATTTCCTCGTAGACTCCTCCTTATATAATGCACGTCCCGACCTTTGTCTGACCGGACGTACCTTGATGGGACACTCTTCCGCCAAAGACCAACAGTTGGAAGACCACTATTTCGGCTCCATTCCTCCACGTGTCACCGCATTTATGAAGGAACTCGAAATCGAATGTCACAAACTGGGCATCCCTGCCAAGACCCGTCACAACGAAGTAGCTCCCAACCAGTTCGAGCTGGCTCCCATCTTCGAAAACTGCAACCTGGCAAACGACCACAACCAGCTTGTCATGGACTTGATGAAGCGTATCGCACGCAAGCATCACTTCAATGTATTGCTGCACGAAAAACCATATAGCAGCGTTAACGGCTCCGGCAAACACAATAACTGGTCGCTGTGCACCGACACCGGCATCAACCTGTTTGCCCCCGGAAAGAACCCGAAAGGCAATATGCTGTTCCTTACTTTCCTGGTAAACGTACTGATGATGGTATACAAGAACCAGGACCTGCTGCGTGCCTCCATCATGAGTGCCAGCAACAGCTACCGCCTGGGAGCGAACGAAGCTCCTCCCGCCATCCTCTCCTGCTTCCTCGGTTCACAACTCTCGGCAACCCTCGACGAAATCGTACGCCAAGTAGGAAACGAAAAGATGACACCGGAAGAAAAGACTACGCTGAAACTGGGAATCGGACGTATCCCGGAAATCTTGCTCGATACCACCGACCGCAACCGTACTTCTCCTTTCGCCTTCACCGGAAACCGCTTTGAGTTCCGTGCCGCCGGTTCTTCTTCCAACTGTGCCGCCGCCATGATCGCCATCAACGCCGCCATGGCCAACCAGTTGAACGAATTCCGCGCATCTGTGGAGAAACTGATGGAAGAAGGAGTGGGCAAAGACGAAGCTATCTTCCGCCTGCTGAAAGAAACCATCATCGCTTCCGAAGCCATCCGCTTTGAAGGCGACGGTTACTCAGAAGAATGGAGACAGGAAGCTGCCCGCCGCGGACTGACCAACATCTGCCACGTGCCGGAAGCACTGATGCACTACGTAGACAACCAGTCGAAATCGGTACTGATCGGTGAGCGCATCTTCAACGAAACCGAACTGAACAGCCGTCTCGAAGTAGAACTGGAAAAATACACCATGAAGGTACAGATCGAGGGACGCGTATTGGGCGACCTTGCCATCAACCACATCGTGCCGACGGCTGTCACCTACCAGAACCGGCTATTGGAGAATCTTTGCAAAATGAAAGAAATCTTCTCTCCCGAAGAATACGAAGTATTGAGCGCCGACCGCAAAGAGCTGATTCGCGAAATCTCACACCGAGTGACTTCCATCAAAGTATTGGTACGCGAAATGACCGAAGCCCGAAAAGTTGCCAATCACAAAGACAACTACAAAGAGAGAGCATTCGAATACGAAGAAAAAGTACGTCCTTATCTTGATAAAATCCGCGATCATATCGATCATCTGGAGATGGAGGTAGACGACGAAATATGGCCGCTACCCAAGTACAGGGAACTCTTGTTCACCAAATAAAAAGCTCCTGAAGATTGCACGAAAGAACCTGCTTTTGTGCAATCTTTTTATAGATTCGTTCATTTTCTCATTTTTTCTTTCTACTTTTGTGCTGTATAACACAGTTTTGTAGCACCCATGGTAAAAATGAACATGTCAGACATCGATATTTCGGAACCATTATCCGATTTGTTAGCTCCTTTGAATAACGAACAAAGGGAGTTTCTGATGAACAATTATACAATACAGACCTACAAAAAAAACGAAACCATCTACTGCGAAGGGGAGACTCCCTCTCATTTGATGTGTCTCATTACCGGCAAGGTCAAAATCTTCAAAGATGGTGTAGGAGGTAGAAGTCAGATTATCCGCATGATTAAACAGCGGGAATACTTTGCGTACCGTGCATACTTCGCAAAGGAAGACTTCGTAACTGCTGCCGCTGCTTTTGAACCTTCTGTTATCTGTCTCATCCCCATGACTGCCATTACCACGCTTATTGCTCAAAACAATGATTTAGCCATGTTCTTCATCCGCCAGCTTTCTATCGATCTCGGCATTTCCGACGAACGTACCGTCAGCCTGACACAGAAACATATCCGCGGACGTCTGGCAGAATCGCTAATTTTCCTCAAAGAAAGCTACGGTCTGGAAGAAGACGGGTCGACATTGAGTATTTATCTTTCCCGTGAAGACCTGGCAAATCTGTCGAACATGACCACCTCGAACGCCATCCGTACCTTATCACAGTTCGCTACGGAACGCCTGATCACCATCGACGGAAGAAAGATCAAAATCATTGAAGAAGAAAAACTCAAGAAAATAAGCAAGATAGGATAATACAGACCTTATACGATCATAAAAAGTGATCTGAAACTTTAACTGGAAGCCGATGTTCGTCACATCGGCTTTTTTATTTCTATACTATTGGAACTTATCAATTAAACAAGTACATTTGTCCTGTCAATATATTAATAACTTAACACAATTTCAGACCATGAAGAAAAGTATTTCCCTTCTTCTTTTGTCCTTACTTATGATTACCCCCAGTTGTCAGAAGCCAAAAGAAGTGACGAACGAGTACAATATCGTTCCGCAACCCAACCAGCTTGTTCCCAAAGAAGGCCGCTTCGAACTGAGTAACAAAGTCCGGCTGGTAGTTCCGTCCGATGCTCCGGAAGTTAAAAAGGTAGCCGACGGCTTTGCCGAACAACTGAAACAGACTGCCGGAATCTCTCTGAAAGAAGCCGAAAGCGTGGATGGAAAGCCTGCTATCAGTTTCGTACTACAAGAAGGTATGCCTAAAGAAGGCTACAAACTGTCTGTCACCCCTACCCTTATTACAGTTACAGCTTCCCAGCCGAACGGATTTTTCTATGGTGTACAGACTATTTATCAACTTCTTCCTCCCGCTGTTTACGGAAAAGAACTGAAGAAGAAAGCCGACTGGTCTGTTCCGGCTGTAGAGATCGAAGACGCTCCCCGCTTTGTACATCGCGGACTGATGCTGGACGTTTGCCGCCATTACGCCCCGATAGAGTATATCTACAAGTTTATCGACCTGTTGGCAATGAACAAGATGAACGTTTTCCACTGGCATCTGACGGACGATCAGGGATGGAGAATCGAAATCAAGAAATATCCGAAACCGACAGAGATAGGTTCCAAACGTGAAAAGACGCTGGTAGACTATTATTATGTGAACTATCCGCAAGTATTCGACGGAATAGAACACGGAGGATATTACACACAGGAACAGATAAAAGAAGTAGTAGCTTATGCTGCAAGCAAATATATCAATGTAATCCCCGAAATAGAAATGCCGGGGCATGCATTGGCGGCTCTGGCTGCTTACCCCGAATTGTCTTGTGATTCTACACAGACATATAAAGTATCACCTACGTGGGGCGTATTCGAACAGGTATTCTGCCCGAGCGAGACCACTTTCAAGTTCTTTGAAGGAGTCATGGATGAGGTAGTCGAATTATTTCCCAGCGAATACATTCATATCGGAGGGGACGAATGCCCCAAAACAGCTTGGAAGAACAGTGCTTTCTGTCAGCAGTTGATTCGTCAGTTAGGCTTGAAGGATGACGTGACTCCCAGCAAAGTGGACGGAATGAAGCATAGCAAGGAAGATAAACTGCAAAGTTACTTCGTTACCCGCATGGAAAAATACCTGAACGGCAAAGGACGCAATATCATCGGCTGGGACGAGATTTTGGAAGGCGGTCTGGCTCCGAACGCTACTGTCTTATCATGGCGTGGCGTTGAAGGCGGATTGAATGCAGCTAAAGCAGGACACAACGCAATCATGGCTCCCATGCCTTATGCTTATCTGGACTTCTATCAGGAAGATCCGGAAATCGCCCCGACTACCATCGGCGGATACACAACGCTGAAGAAGACTTATAGCTACAATCCTGTTCCGGATGATGCCGATGAACTAGTGAAAAAGCATATTATCGGTATGCAAGGCAACCTCTGGAGAGAATATATGAAAACTTCCGACCGGGTAGATTATCAGGCCTTCCCACGTGCAATGGCAATCGCGGAAACGGGATGGACGCTGGATGCCAACAAAAACTGGAAGAGTTTCTGCGAACGCATGGTTACGGAATTTGAGCGCCTGGAAGTCATGGATACCAAACCCTGCCTCAACTTCTTCGACGTAAACATCAATACTCATGCGGATGAAAACGGTCCGTTGATGGTATTGCTGGAAACATTCTACCCGAATGCGGAAATCAGATACACCACAGACGGCAGCGAACCGACTTACGGTTCTACGCTATATGAACAGCCTTTCGCACTTGAAGGAAATATCGACCTGAAAGCTGCCGCCTTCAAAGACGGCAAGATACTGGGCAAAGTCACCAACAAGCCATTGTATGGCAATCTGCTGGCGGGAAAACCATTTACCGTCAATTATACAATGGGATGGACAGGGGATATTTTCGGCGACAATGATGTACTGGGAGCTGACAAAACAACTTTTGGTCTGACAAATGGAAAGAGAGGTAACAATGCTTCTTACACTCCGTGGTCCAGTTTCGCAATCGTAGAAGGTAAAGACCTGGAATTCATCGTCCATCTGGACAAACCGACGGAAGTAAGAAAAGTGGTCTTCGGCTCCTTGTTTAATCCTGCCATGAGAATGCTCCCCGCCGGAGGAGTTGCCGTAGAAGTATCTGCCGACGGTCAGCAATATACTCAGATAGCCGAAAAGGCCTTGAAGCATGATTGTCCGGAAACGGGAAGAATCGCATTCACCGACTCTATCGAATTCGAACCGACACAAGCCACTTTCCTGAAAGTAAAAATCAAGAATGGCGGTACCTTGCGTAATGGCGTCAATTTCGAAAAGAACAACGGCCCGGAAGTCATTCCTGCCGAATTGTGGATAGACGAAATCGAAGCATATTAATGCCTGTGAGATAACAAAAAACGGTGGACATTCAGCTTGTTGCTCATGTCCACCGTTTTTTTATCGATTCAGTTCTTATTTATTCCATGCAAAGCATTCCGCCTTACTTCATCTTTAAATAATTCCCTTTGCAGAGAGATAACGTTCCGCTTCGATAGCAGCCTTACAGCCACTTCCCGCTGCTGTAATAGCCTGACGATAATGCGGATCAGCCACATCTCCCGCTGCGAATACTCCGGGAATTTTCGTACGGGGGCTGTCACCATCTGTAATAATGTAACCCACTTCGTCAGTATCGATATACTCCTTGAAGATATCCGAATTCGGTTTGTGACCGATAGCCAGGAAGAAGCCGTCGATCGGCAGGCTGTAACGTTCTTCGTCCGATTCGCCCCAACGCTTCACGACATTCATACCTTCTACGCCGTTGTCGCCAAACAAGCCGACTACATTGTGTTCAAAAAGAACTTCAATCTTCTCATGCTTCTGCACACGCTCCTGCATAATCTTCGATGCACGCAGGTAAGGTTTGCGAACCACCAGATATACTTTGGATGCCAGACCAGCCAGATAGATCGCTTCCTCACAGGCTGTATCTCCACCGCCCACCACTGCAACGACTTTCTTCCGGTAGAAGAAACCGTCACAAGTAGCACAAGCGCTAACTCCCATTCCGGCGTATTTCTTTTCGTCTTCCAGTCCCAGGTATTTGGCCGTAGCACCGGTAGAAATGATCAATGCTTCCGTTTCAATCACCTTATCACCGTCAATCGTTATTTTATAAGGAGCTTTGCTCAAATCTGCCGCTGTAGCAATACCGAAACGGACGTCTGTTCCGAAACGGCTGGCTTGCGCACGCAAATCTTCCATCAACTGCGGACCACTGATTCCTTCCGGATAACCGGGGAAGTTCTCCACATCCGTAGTAGTCGTCAACTGACCACCGGGTTGCAATCCTTCATAAAGCACCGGACAAAGGTTAGCACGTCCTGCATAGATCGCTGCCGTATATCCGGCAGGCCCTGAGCCTATAATCAGGCATTTTACTTTTTCTATTTCTGCCATTTTATTGTTATATTATTGTTTTATATTCCAACTATCTCATCTCTTACTCAAAAGAACATCCTATCGTAAGTCTATCACTTCCGCAGTGGGGTATGCCTTCCGGTCGAAAGTGAAAACATGATCCGCATAATCCAGTCCGATCTGATAAGCTGTCACGGTAATCTCATTACGCGTTTTCTGACCACGTTGCTGAAGCTGAATGTAAACCGGTTCATACGTACTCTTTGTCACATAAAGCGTAATACTTTCCAACTCTTGCTTTTTATCATTAGCAGTCAGAATCACTTCCCAAACAGCTTTACCCTGATATACCTTCACAGTTCCCAGCTTATAAGAGAATCCTTTCTGATACATATAAAGAAAGGTATACGGATTGATTTGCTGCAACTCTTCCTGAGTAGGATTGCTGACATTCACTTCATCATTTCTCACCATGTAACTCCACTGTGTTTTCCCGTCAAACCAAGTGGTTGTCTCGGAGGTCTTCAGCATAAACTTCTCGCCTTTCAACTGGATGATACCATTCTCACGTCCTTCCAGATGACCGTCATTGACAGCCTTCAAGGTAAAATCAGCCCTTACACCACCTGCCTTCTTAAATGCTTCGGCTGTCTTCTCCAGAACAACTTTAGCCTGCGACTGCTGTTGTTGAGCAATCACAGGCAGTGACAGTAAAGCTATTAAAACACTAAAAATGTATTTTCTCATTTGATTAATAAACGATCTGTTATTGTAAATTGTTCAAACGCATTTCAAGATCATTATCGTCGATGCAGAGTACATCACGAGCCTTGCTTCCCTGTGTGGGTCCGACGATTCCCGCCTTTTCAAGCTGATCCATGATACGTCCGGCACGATTGTAACCAATAGCAAATTTACGTTGAATTAACGAAGTGGAACCTTGCTGATGGATGACCACCAAGCGTGCCGCATCTTCAAATAACGGGTCGAGACGTCCCATATCAATGTCGCCCACTTCACTACCGCTGTCTTCGCTCACATACTCGGGCAGGAAGAACGGAGTTGGATAACTCTGCTGACGGGCAATAAACTTCGTGATTTCCTCCACTTCCGGCGTATCGATAAAGGCACACTGCACACGTACCGGATCAGCACCTTGCAGGAAGAGCATATCTCCCTTACCAATCAGGCGGTTTGCCCCCGGACGGTCAAGAATCGTACGGGAGTCCATCATAGCAGATACACGGAACGCAATACGTGCCGGGAAGTTCGCCTTGATCGTACCTGTAATGATATTCGTTGTCGGACGCTGCGTAGCGATAATCATGTGAATACCGACCGCACGTGCCAACTGCGCAATACGGGCAATAGGAAGTTCCACTTCCTTACCGGCAGTCATGATCAAATCTCCGAACTCGTCGATTACCACCACAATATACGGCATAAACTTATGTCCTTTCTCCGGATTGAGGCGGCGGTTGATAAACTTCTCATTATACTCCTTGACATTACGTACATGAGCCATCTTCAAGAGGTCATAGCGTGTATCCATTTCCACACAAACAGAATTCAGCGTTTGCACTACCTTGGTCACGTCCGTAATAATCGGTTCGCCTCCGTCGGGAAGTTTGGCCAGAAAATGGTTTTCAATGACGGAGTAAATGCTGAACTCCACCTTCTTCGGGTCAACCAGTACAAATTTCAATTCAGCCGGATGCTTCTTATATAATAAGGAAGTAATGATTGCATTCAAGCCGACAGACTTACCCTGCCCGGTAGCACCTGCCACCAACACGTGCGGCATCTTGCAAAGGTCGAACATGAACACTTCGTTCGTGATCGTCTTACCCAGTACAATCGGTAAGTCAAACTTGGACTCCTGGAACTTCTTACTTCCAATCACGCTCTGACCGGATACAATCTTCGGATTCTTATTCGGAACTTCAATACCGATGGTTCCCTTACCCGGTATCGGAGCAATAATACGGATACCATCCGCTGACAAACTCAGGGCGATATCATCCTCCAGGCCCCGGATCTTCGAGATACGCACACCCTGTTCAGGGGTAATTTCATAAAGAGTCACCGTAGGACCTACCGTAGCTTTGATCGTACTGATTTCAATGCCAAAGCTGCGCAATGTATTAATGATACGGTCTTTATTCGCATTCTGCTCGTCCATGTCAATCGTCGGATCGTCATTCTCAAAATGCTTCATCAAGTCGATTGTCGGGAAACGGTAATTTTCCAGATCCTTCATCGGATTATAAGGTTCTTGCTCCGGACCCTGATATTCTTCTTCGGACGTAGCTGTCTCTACCTGGAACCCGGGTTCATCCTCACCCGGCAATTCATCCTGAGCAGCAGGAGGAACCACATCGCTTACGGTCGGTTCAAAGACCATAGTCACCCCTTCCGCCTCATCAGCAGAAGGAAGTTCGTCGTCCGGTTCCGGTGTGTTGACCGGAGATTCTTCTTTCGGTTCTTCTGCCTGTATATCCATCACGGGAGCAGGAGGAGGTGTTTGCTTATAAGTACGTTTCAGATTAAACTCCACTTCCTGCGGTTGCGAGGTCGTGAACTCCTGTGTTCCTTCTTCTGCTGTCTCTTTTTCCTCTTCTTTCTTCTGACGTTTGAGGAAACTCAGAGCAAAAAGTTTGCGCAACCAGATTATCGTCCGTGCACTTATGTAGATAAAGAAACAGACTGCCGTTATCAGCAGGATCATCCATACTCCGGGAACTCCCACCTGCGAAACCAGCCAGCGGCTTACATTGTAACCGTGCATACCTCCCAGATAAATGAAAGAATCCTGATAATGATCCATCAAAGCGAAACCGAAGAATACGGAGAACCAAATCAATAATAATGTACAACCGATAAACCATTTCCACAGACGGACAATGCGCACCCGCATCAGCTTCAATCCTGCCACCGCCAAAAAGACAAGGATAAAGAAAGAAGATATTCCAAAACAGTCATTTATCAGATAACTAGCCAACTGTGCTCCGCGAGATCCAGCATAGTTTTTTACATTGTTATTAACCGCCGCAAGGTCTGCCGAGTTGCCGCTGTCGATAATACTTTGGTCGGCTGCCCCCGTAAAGAAGAAGGAAGAAAAAGCCAACAAAAGATAAACAGAAAAGATTACCAGCATCAATCCGATCACAAAATGAACGGTTTCATTCTTAAAAATTGATACAATCCTTCCAGGAGAAGACGGAGTGCGTTCAGCCTCCTTATCTATTTTCTTTTTTGCCATGAGTCTTTATTCTTTAAATAAATTGGAATCCGTATTATAAGCCGCAAAAATAATAAAAAAATAACGAGCAGTACTCTCATTCAATCCTTTTTCTTACCTTTGCGATTCAAATCAATCTGATTATGGAAAAAGAAAGCCAAACGATATTTGAAAAGAATGTGATCGAGTTCGTAACGGTAGCCGCCGAATTTTGCGCATTCCTCGAACGTGCTGAACACATGAAGCGCAAAGCTTTTGTCGACACGTCCTTAAAAATACTTCCCCTGCTCTATCTCAAAGCATCCTTGCTTCCGAAGTGTGAAACGATTGGAGACGAGGCACCCGAAACGTATGTAACAGAGGAAATCTACGAGATTCTGCGCATCAATCTGGCAGGGCTGATGGGTGAAAAGGATGATTATCTGGACGTTTTCGTACAGGATATGGTGTACAGTGACCAGCCTATCAAGAAGTCCATCTCGGAAGATTTGGCAGATATCTATCAGGATATCAAAGATTTTATTTTCGTTTTCCAGCTGGGACTGAACGAAACCATGAACGACTCGCTGGCCATCTGTCAGGAAAACTTCGGTCTGCTGTGGGGACAGAAGTTGGTAAACACTCTGCGTGCCCTTCACGATGTGAAGTATAACCAGCAGAATGAAAATGACGAAGAAGACAACGAGGAAGAGAATAACGAACTAAGCGATGACGACTATTGTTGTGAAGAAGACGGTTGTCACTGCCACGACGACGAATGTCATTGTCATGAGGACGGTTGCCATTGTCGTAATGACGAATAAACAAAAATGATAGTAAGAAGAAGTATAAATAAAGACGAACTAAAGGAACTCCCGAAAACTGTATTTCCGGGACGAATCCATGTGATCCAGTCGGAAGCGGAAACAGAAAAAGCAGTAGCTTACCTGCAATCTCAGCCGATACTGGGTATCGATAGCGAAACGCGCCCATCCTTCACCAAAGGACAAAGTCATAAAGTAGCACTTCTGCAGATTTCTTCAGACGAATGCTGTTTCCTGTTCCGCCTCAATATGACCGGACTCACCCAACCTTTGGTCGACCTGCTGGAAAATCCGGCTGTTATCAAAGTAGGACTGTCGCTCAAAGACGACTTTATGATGCTGCACAAACGTGCACCTTTTACCCAACAGAGCTGCATCGAACTGCAAGACTATGTACGCCAGTTCGGCATACAGGACAAAAGTCTGCAAAAGATTTATGCAATCCTGTTCAAAGAAAAGATTTCCAAATCACAACGGCTGTCCAACTGGGAAGCGGACGTACTGAGCGACGGACAGAAACAATATGCCGCTACCGATGCCTGGGCTTGCCTCAACATCTACAACCTGTTGCAGGAACTGAAACGAACCGGCAACTACGAGGTCGAAAGCCTCCCTGTAGAAGAAGAGGTTGACGCAAATGCTCCCGCCAATCGCTGACAAATGACCGATAAAAGACTAATTAATAACTGATAAAATAGCATTTTAAACAACATGCATAAAGTATACCTCAAACCCGGCAAAGAAGAGTCTTTAAAAAGATTTCATCCCTGGATTTTCTCCGGAGCAATCGCTCGTTTCGATGGAGAACCCGAAGAAGGTGAAGTTGTAGAAGTATACACTTCGAAGAAGGAATTTATAGCCGAAGGACATTTCCAGATCGGAAGTATCGCCGTACGTGTGCTCTCTTTCCGTCAGGAACCCATCGACCACGATTTCTGGAAACGTAAACTGCAAATTGCCTATGATATGCGTTGTGGAATCGGTATCGCAGTCAATCCCACCAATGACACCTACCGTCTTGTACACGGTGAGGGAGACAATCTGCCTGGGCTGGTCATTGACATTTATGCCCGGACTGCCGTCATGCAGGCGCACTCCGCAGGAATGCATGTAGACCGCATGACTATCGCCGAAGCCCTGTCGGAAGTAATGGGTGACAAGATCGAAAATATCTATTATAAATCGGAGACTACACTGCCTTTTAAGGCAGATCTTTTTCCCGAAAACGGTTTCCTTAAAGGAGGAAGCAGCGATAATATCGCACGGGAATACGGCCTGAAGTTCCATGTAGACTGGCTGAAAGGCCAAAAGACAGGATTCTTCGTAGACCAACGCGAAAACCGTTCACTGCTGGAGCATTATTCTAAAGACCGTTCGGTACTGAATATGTTCTGCTACACCGGCGGTTTCTCCTTCTACGCTATGCGTGGAGGTGCAAAGCTGGTACATTCCGTTGACAGTTCTGCCAAAGCAATCGATCTGACTAACAAAAACGTAGAACTGAATTTCCCCGGCGATGCGCGTCACGAAGCTTTCGCCGAAGATGCTTTCAAATACCTTGACCGCATGGGCGACCAATACGATTTGATAATCCTCGACCCGCCTGCATTTGCCAAGCATAAGGATGCTTTGCGGAATGCCTTGCAAGGTTACCGGAAACTGAATGCCAAAGCATTCGAAAAGATCAAACCGGGCGGCATCCTGTTTACTTTCTCCTGCTCTCAGGTGGTAACCAAGGATAATTTCCGCACAGCTGTGTTTACCGCTGCTGCTATGTCAGGACGTAGTGTACGTATCCTGCACCAACTAACCCAGCCTGCCGACCACCCGGTAAATATATACCATCCCGAAGGAGAATACCTGAAAGGGCTGGTACTCTATGTAGAGTAATATATGTCATAAACACCATGAACTTGCATAAACAAGGGGTGAATAAAAGAAAAATAATAGTTTCAAAGTTAATTAGAGTTAACAAATAGAAGTTTTTCGGCAAATCATTATGTTCTATAACATAAAACCCTTTATATTTGCACTGTGTTTTTCATGGTATTAGATTTAAGGTTAATAAAGATTGGCTGTCTGGGATAGATAGCCTTCTTTTTTTATATGCCTATCCACCCTCTTTTTAACAGTAATTCTTCACTATTCTTCGCATTTATGGCTTTTTTATCCCCTTTTTATCGATTAACTTGTCCACCCAATCAACGAAAATATTATATTTGCATCTATTATTAACGTAAAAAGAGAAACACAAATTAGAAAAGTCATGAGTATAAAAGTTCGTTTGATCATTATGAACTTCCTGCAATTCTTTGTATGGGGGTCATGGTTAATTTCACTAGGGGGTTACATGGGCAGAGAACTCCACTTCGAAGGAGGACAGATCGGTGCCATCTTCGCCACCATGGGTATTGCCTCTTTAGTCATGCCCGGCATCATTGGTATTATCGCCGATAAATGGTTCAATGCCGAACGTTTATACGGACTTTGCCACATCGCAGGGGCAGCTTGTCTTTTCTATGCCTCTACCGTTACGAATTATGACCAGATGTATTGGGCTATGCTACTCAATTTATTGGTATATATGCCTACCCTGTCACTGGCCAATACCGTTTCATACAATGCACTGGAACAATATAAATGCGACCTGATCAAGGACTTCCCTCCTATCCGTGTATGGGGAACGATTGGTTTTATCTGCGCCATGTGGGCAGTAGACCTTACCGGATTCAAGAATTCCAGCGCACAACTTTATGTAGGCGGTGCATCCGCACTCTTGCTGGGTTTATACTCTTTCACCCTGCCGGCATGCAAACCGGCCAAGACAGAAAAGAAAACATTACTTTCTTCCTTCGGACTGGATGCATTCGTATTATTCAAAAGAAAGAAAATGGCTATTTTCTTCCTGTTCTCCATGCTTTTAGGAGCAGCATTGCAGATCACCAACACGTATGGTGACCTTTTCCTCGGGAGCTTCGCCAGTATTCCGGAGTTTGCAGATTCTTTCGGAGTAAAACATTCGGTGATCCTGCTGTCTATTTCTCAAATGTCTGAAACATTATTTATTCTCGCTATACCATTCTTCCTGAGACATTTCGGCATCAAGCAAGTGATGCTGATCAGTATGTTCGCCTGGGTATTCCGGTTCGGGCTGTTTGGCTTCGGAGATCCGGGTTCCGGTCTGTGGATGCTGATTCTTTCCATGATCGTGTATGGTATGGCGTTCGACTTCTTCAACATTTCAGGTTCGTTGTTTGTTGAACAAGAAACCAGTTCCTCCATCCGTGCCAGTGCCCAGGGGTTGTTCTTTATGATGACCAACGGGTTGGGTGCCATCATCGGAGGATATGCCAGCGGTGCTGTCGTAGACGCATTCTCAGTATATGCTGATGGCAAACTAGTGAGCCGTGAATGGCCGGACATCTGGTTTATCTTTGCGGCGTATGCACTGGTGATCGGCATCCTGTTTGCTCTGGTATTCAAGTACAAACACCAACGAGAGAATAAAGTAAATTAAGTAAAAAAGAACAATGGACAAAAAAGTAGAATTACAAGTTTTAAATATCACAAATAGCCAAGCGCAAGTAGGCGCTTTTGCCCTACTGTTGGGTGAAGTGAACGGTGAACGGCAACTGCCTATCATCATAGGTCCCGCTGAAGCTCAGGCAACCGCCCTGTATATGAAGGGGGTCAAAACTCCCCGCCCTCTGACACACGACCTGTTCATGACCATTATCGGCGTATTAGGAGCTAGTTTGCTCCGCGTATTGATCTACAAGGCGAAGGACGGTATTTTCTATTCCTACATTTACCTTAAAAAAGACGAAGAAATTATACGTATCGATACACGTACCTCGGATGCTGTCGGTATGGCAATCCGTGCTGAATGTCCGATCCTCATTTATGAATCCATTCTGGAACAGGAATGCCTTCGGATATCGAACGAGGAAAGAAGACATCCTGAAGAGTCTGATGAAGAAGCGGAAGACGAAAAGAAGCGGGATCTGCCTCGCAACGTTACTTCAATGTCACTCGAAGAAGCATTGGATCAAGCAATCAAAGACGAGAATTACGAACTGGCTGCCAAGATACGCGACCGGATCAATTCAAGAAATCAAAACCACTAACCAATTATGCACGTATTTTATACTCCCGATATACAGAAAAACTACGAACTTCCGGAAGAGGAAGCACAACATTGTACCCGCGTCCTGCGGTTGGGTATCGGAGACGAAATCACTCTTACGGACGGTAAGGGACATTTCTATAAAGCAGAAATCACGGTTGCAACCAACAAGCGTTGCCTTGTAGCCATCAAAGAAACAATCTTTCAGGAACCGCTCTGGCCGTGTCATCTGCACATTGCCATGGCGCCGACCAAAAATATGGACCGCAATGAATGGCTTGCCGAGAAAGCTACGGAAATCGGATTTGACGAACTGACTTTTCTCAACTGCCGTTTTTCCGAACGCAAGGTGATTAAAACCGAACGGATCGAAAAGATTCTGATATCAGCCATCAAGCAATCTCTTAAGGCTCGCCTGCCGAAACTCAACGAAATGACGGACTTCGACAAGTTCATTGCACAAGAGTTTCAAGGTCAGAAATTTATTGCTCACTGTTACGAAGGCGAAAAGCCTCAGCTGAAAAATGTACTGAAAGCAGGAGAAGATGCTCTCGTTCTGATCGGTCCCGAAGGAGACTTCAGCGAAGAGGAAGTGAAGAAAGCCATCGAATGCGGATTCACTCCCATCAGCTTGGGTAAATCACGGCTTCGGACAGAGACAGCGGCACTCGTGGCTTGCCACACAATGAACTTATTGAACCAATAATAACTTTTAAATAGTATGAGTATGGCAAAGAAAATGATCTCACGGCTCTCGGTACTGGCAGTACTGATTGTGTTTCTGGCAGCATGTTCCAAACAAACGGAATATACGAACGTAATACCGGCAGACACTACGGCTGTTGCCTCTATTGATTTGAAATCACTGGCCAACAAAGCCGGAATGAACGACAAAGAAAATGAAGCTGCTAAACAGAAACTGCTGGAAGCAATGAAAAGCGGGATGAATGCTGCCACTTTCCAACAGTTGGAGAAGGTGATCAACAATCCGGGAGCATCCGGTCTGGATCCGGAAGCACCGATCTATATCTTTAGCTCTCCCCAAATTTCCGGTGGTGCATTCGTTGCCAAAGTCAGCAATGAAGACGATTTGCACGCTTCCCTCGATGTGATGGCAAAAGAACAAATCTGCCAGCCGGTCAGCGAAGCGGACGGATATAGCTTCACTACCCTGAACGGAAACTTGCTTGCTTTCAATGAAACCACTGCAATCATTATCTCTGCCAGCAGAACTTCTCAGACAGAAGCAGCCAAAGAAGCCATCACCAAACTAATGAAACAGACTGCCGACAACAGCATTGCGAAATCCGGAGCCTTCCAGAAAATAGCCAAGCAAAAGAGTGATATCAACTTCTTCGCCTCCATGTCAGCAATCCCTTCTACTTACAGAAGCCAGATCAGCATGGGACTTCCTTCTGAAATCAAACCGGAAGACATTACCATCCTAGGCGGACTGAACTTCGAAAAAGGCAAGATCGCCCTTAAAACAGAAAACTACACGGAGAACGACGCCGTCAAAGCGCTTCTGAAAAAACAAATGGAATCATTTGGAAAGACAAACGGCACATTCGTGAAATACTTTCCGGCATCTACGCTGATGTTCATCAATATGGGCGTAAAAGGAGACGGACTTTACAATCTGTTGAGTGAGAATAAAGAATTCCGCAGCACTGTGTCTATCGCCAAAGCGGATGAAGTAAAAGAACTGTTCAGTTCATTCAACGGCGATATCTCTGCCGGGCTGATCAATGTAACCATGAACAGTGCCCCTACTTTTCTTGCTTATGCTGATGTAAAGAATGGGAATGCTCTTGAAGCTCTTTACAAGAACAAGCAGTCACTGGGCATGAGAAAAGGAGAAGACATCATGGAACTGGGCAAAGACGAGTATGTCTACAAAACAAGAGGCATGAATATATTTTTCGGCATCAAGGACAAACAGATGTATGCTACCAATGACGAACTGCTCTACAAGAGCATTGGCAAAACGGTTGACAAATCGATCAAAGACGCTCCTTACGCAGCAGACATGAAAGGCAAGACCGTATTTATGGCCATCAATGCAGAAGCCATACTGGATTTACCGGTCGTAAAGATGCTGGTAGGCTTCGGAGGCAAGGAGTTCAAGACTTATTCTGATCTCGCTTCCAAAGTTTCTTATTTATCCGTTAGTTCGGAAGGAGAAACAAGCGAAACAGACCTTTGCCTGAAAGACAAAGATGTCAATGCCCTCAAACAAATCGTAGATTTTGCCAAGCAATTCGCCGGCATGTAATTCGTCAATGAACGGCATGAATAGTATTCACTTACAGCAAACACTTCCCCAAGTGTTTGCTGACCGTAATTCGGTGACCTCTGATGTATGGCATCAGGACCTTATCTTCCGGAAAGGAGAAATGTATCTGATAGAAGCCGCCTCAGGCACCGGAAAATCATCGTTGTGCAGCTATCTTTACGGCTATCGCAACGATTATCAAGGAATTATCAATTTCGATGAAACCAATATCAAAGCATATTCCGTGAAGCAATGGGTAGACCTGAGAAAGCATTCACTGAGTATGCTTTTTCAAGACTTGCGTATCTTCACCGAACTTACAGCGATAGAAAACGTACAACTGAAGAATAACCTTACCGGACACAAGAAGAAAAAAGAGATTCTTTCATTATTCGAGAAGCTGGGTATCTCAGATAAACTGAACGTGAAAGCCGGAAAACTTTCTTTCGGCCAACAACAACGGGTCGCTTTTATCCGTGCATTCTGCCAGCCGTTCGACTTCCTGTTTCTGGATGAGCCTATCAGCCATTTGGATGATGAGAACAGCCGCATCATGGGAGAAATCATCATTGACGAAGCCGGAAAACAAGGTGCCGGAGTCATCGCCACGTCCATTGGCAAACATATCGAACTGCCATACAAGAAGGTGCTTCAACTATAATAGAATCTGCGTCATTCGCGCCTAAAAATATAAAAATACAAAATAATGAATACCCTTGTCTGGAAACTTCTCCGCCAACATATCAGTATCGGTCAGTTAGCCGGTTTCTTTTTAGCCAACTTGTTCGGCATGATGATTGTATTGCTCAGCGTACAGTTTTACAAAGATGTCATTCCCGTATTCACCGAAGGAGACAGCTTTATGAAAAAAGACTTCATCATAGCAACCAAGAAAATCAGTACGCTCGGGTCTTTTGCCGGAAAAAGCAATACGTTCTCTCCCGAAGATATCGCCGATCTGAAAAAACAGTCGTTTACCAAAACGATAGGAGCTTTCACTCCTTCTCAATTCAAAGTTTCGGCGGGATTGGGGATGCAGAAAGCGGGTATTCATCTCTCTACGGATATGTTCTTCGAGTCAGTTCCCGATGAATTTGTAGATATCAAACTCGACAAATGGCACTTTGACGAAGAAACACATACCATTCCCATCATTATCCCACGCAATTATCTGAATCTGTATAACTTCGGTTTCGCTCAAAGCCGCAGTCTGCCTAAGTTGTCAGAAGGATTGATGGGACTTATTCAGATGGACATCATGATGCGGGGCAACGGACGGGTAGAACAATACAAGGGAAACATCGTCGGTTTTTCCAACCGTCTGAATACGATTCTCGTTCCGCAGTCTTTCATGAACTGGGCAAACAAGAACTTCGCCCCCGACGCGGAGGCACAACCTGCCCGACTGATCATCGAGGTCAGCAATCCCGCCGACTCTTCTATTGCCAGCTACTTTCAGAAAAAAGGCTACGAGACGGAAGACGGAAAACTGGATGCCGGAAAGACCACTTATTTCCTTCGCCTTATCGTAGGTATTGTGCTGGGAGTAGGTTTATTCATCAGTATCCTGTCATTCTATATCCTGATGCTCAGCATATTCTTACTGCTCCAAAAGAATACAACCAAGCTCGAAAGTCTGCTTCTGATAGGCTACAGCCCCAACAGGGTAGCGCTGCCTTATCAGATACTGACCGTAGGACTGAACATCATCGTACTGATTTTATCTGTCGGATTGGTATGCTGGCTGCGCAGCTATTACATAGAGAGTATCAGACTCCTCTTCCCGCAACTGGAAACCGGTTCGTTATGGGTAGCTGTCAGTATGGGTATTCTTTTATTCCTCATCGTATCAGTCATTAATATACTGGCTGTGAAGCGAAAAGTTCTTTCAATCTGGATGCATAAAAGTTAAAAACACAATATATGAAAAACACCACTACTCTTCAAAGTAAAAGAAGTATCACAGTACTCTTGGGAGTCCTTCTATATTTCTCATCGCTATCTGCACAGACCATGCAAGATACGATTATCGCCAACTTCAGTCTGATGGAAAGAATTCCTAAAGAAAAGTTGTACCTCCATCTGGACAAGCCTTTTTACGGAGCCGGAGAAAAGATATGGTTCAAAGGTTATCTGGTGAACGCCATCACCCATCAGGACAACGCACAAAGTAATTTTATCATTACGGAACTGATCAACCGTTCCGACTCCATTGTGGAACGAAAGAAAATCCGCAGAGATTCTCTCGGATTCCACAACGCCTTCACCCTCCCTGCCACCCTTCCGGCAGGCGATTATTACCTGCGGGGGTATAGCAACTGGATGCTGAATGAAGACCCTGACTTTTTCTTTTCACGCAACATCAAGATAGGAAACTCTATTGACAATACCATCGTTTCGAGCATCGAGTATCAGCAAGAAGATGATACACATTACACTGCCAAGATCAAATTTACAAGCAACGTACAGGCTGTTTTTGAAAATACAACAATCAAATACCTATACCTTGAGAATGGTAAGATAAAAAACAAAGGCAAAAAAAAGACGGACGAAAACGGCTGGATTTCCATTTCCCTACCCGATTTAAAATCTCCGGTAGCGCGCAGAATAGAAGTAGAATTTGACGATCCGCAATATATCTACAAACGGACTTTCCATCTTCCTGTGTTTACCAATGATTTCGATGTGAAGTTTTTCCCCGAAGGCGGTGCCTTGATCAACATTCCTCATCAGAATGTCGCTTTCAAAGCACAGGGAGCAGATGGCTTCTCTAAAGAGATCGAAGGTTTCTTGTTCAACTCTAAAGGAGACACACTTACCAATTTCCGTTCGGAACACAACGGCATGGGCATCTTCACGATGAATCCCGTCAACAATGAGACTTATTATGTTACGGTAAGAACTAATGACAGTATTACCAAGCGATTTGACCTTCCTGCCATAGAACCGAAAGGAATCTCCATCGCCATGTCGCACTATAAACAGGAGATTCGTTACGAAATCCAAAAGACAGAAGCGACCGAATGGCCTCAGAAACTATTTCTGCTTGCACATACCCGTGGCAAACTGGCCATTTTACAACCCATCAATCCGAAAAGAACTTTCGGAAAGATGAATGACAGCCTGTTTACGGAAGGGATCACTCACTTCATGCTGATTGATGAACAAGGAAATGCACTTAGTGAACGGTTGATTTTCGTTCCGGACCATAAGCCGAATCAATGGCAAATCACTACAGACCAACCGACGTATGGAAAAAGAGAGAAGGTATCTTTACAGATCGCTGCCAAAGACAGCGAGGGCAACCCGGTAGAAGGTACTTTCTCTGTCAGCATCACCGACCGAAAAAGTATTCAGCCCGACTCTCTCGCCGATAATATCCTGTCCAATCTCCTGCTGACTTCGGATCTGAAAGGATATGTGGAAGACCCCGCATTCTATTTTCTGAATCAGGACGCCCGGACGCTCCGTTCCATCGACTATCTGATGATGACACATGGCTGGCGCAGGCATAAAATGGAAAATGTTCTCCGCACTCCTTCGCTGAATTTCACAAATTATATAGAAAAAGGACAAACCATCAGCGGACGAATCATGGGATTCTTCGGAGCAAACGTAAAGAAAGGTCCCATCTGTGTACTGGCTCCCAAATACAATATCATAGCCACCACCGAGACAGACGAGAAAGGCCAGTTCATCGTCAATACCTCATTCAGAGACAGCACGACATTCCTTGTTCAGGCACGCACCAAGAAAGGATTTGCCGGTGTAGATATTCTAATGGATCCTCCCCAGTACCCGGTCGCTACGCATAAAGCCCCTTATTTTAACGGAGCAACTACCTTTATGGAAGATTATCTGATGAATACCCGTGACCAGTATTATATGGAAGGGGGAATGCGTGTGTACAATCTGAAAGAAGTGACAGTTACAGCGAAGCGGGAACGTCCGAGTTCAAAAAGTATCTATACAGGGGGTATCAACACCTATACTGTAGAAGAAGACAGACTGCAAGGATACGGTCAGACAGCTTTTGATGCAGCCAGCAGACTACCCAGCGTTACAATCACGAACGGAAGTGAGATACATATCCGTAACAATTCCGAACCGGCAATCATTGTTATCGATGATATTGTGTATGAAGATGCTTCCGATATTTTGAAGGATATCCAAGTCAGTGACATGTCCAGTATCAGTCTGCTTCGAGGAGCAGATGCCGTCATACTGGGTCCCCGTGCTTCCGGAGGTGCCGTTGTCATCACTCTGAAAGACCCTAGAAATCTTCCGGCCAGACCAGCGCAGGGAATTATCACTTATACGCCGCTGGGATACAGTGAGTCCGTAGAATTCTATCACCCCACCTATGATACTCCCGAGAAAAAGAACGCTCAGCGTTCGGACTTCCGGAGTACCGTTTACTGGAATCCGGAATTACGGTTAGACGCCGAAGGCAAAGCGACCATAGAATACTATACACCGGACAGCACAGCTCCCGAAGATATCATTATCGAGGGCGTGGACAAGAATGGAAAGGTATGTCGTATCCTACAGACCATTAATAAGTAGCTTTTCTCAACGCTTCTTCAAACTTTTATGTAGTTCAAATTTGAGTTCTGCTTCCTATTAAATAATCAGATAAAAGCATCCAAATAACCCACTGGGTCAAAATTATTTTGTATTTTTGCCGTCATTAAAGAATAAAGCTATGCCGGACTATGATTTAATCACCATATTAGGGCCAACAGCCTCAGGGAAAACTCCTTTTGCTGCAGCATTAGCCCATGAACTGAATACAGAAATTATCAGTGCCGACTCTCGTCAGATCTATCGGGGAATGGACCTCGGTACGGGCAAGGACTTGGCAGATTATACAGTCGACGGACATCCAATTCCTTATCACTTGATTGATATCGCCGATCCCGGATATAAATACAATGTTTTCGAATATCAGCGGGATTTCCTGATTTCTTACGAATCCATCAAACAAAAAGGCTGTCTGCCCGTTTTATGTGGAGGGACAGGTATGTATCTGGAATCGGTACTGAAAGGCTATAAGCTGATGCCGGTACCGGAAAATCCGGAGTTACGTGCCCGTCTGGCTAATCACTCTCTCGAAGAACTGACCGAAATCCTGAAGCAATATAAAACATTGCACAACTCTACGGATGTAGATACCGTGAAACGTGCAATCCGTGCGATAGAAATTGAGGAGTATTATGCCGTGCATCCGGTTCCCGAACGGGAGTTTCCGAAGTTGAACAGCCTCATCATCGGGGTAGATATCGATCGGGAACTGCGTCGCGAGAAGATCACCCGACGGTTGAAACAACGGCTGGACGAAGGAATGGTGGATGAAGTAAGGCGATTAACAGAACAAGGCATTTCACCGGACGACTTGATTTATTACGGACTGGAATACAAATTCCTGACGTTATACGTCATAGGCAAACTGACTTACGAAGAGATGTTCACTGAGCTGGAGACGGCCATCCATCAGTTCGCCAAACGTCAGATGACTTGGTTCCGCGGCATGGAACGTCGGGGATTTACCATCCACTGGGTCAGTGCAGAGCTGCCTATGGAAGAAAAGATAGCCTTTGTGATAGAAAAACTGCGAGGGAATTAGTATCTTTGCCAGTCATTTACGAATGGTCTGTGAAAGATAAAAAATGCGATTGTTAATACAGTTAGGATAGAAATACGGTTATGAGTGTAGAACCTGGAAAATGGGGAGTGATCTACAACCCCAAAGCAGGTACCCGAAAGGTACAGAAACGATGGAAAGAAATCAAGGAGTACATGGACAGCAAAGGTGTCAACTATGACTATGTACAATCCGAAGGTTTCGGTTCTGTAGAACGTCTTGCCAAAATTCTGGCGAACAACGGCTATCGTACCATTGTCATCGTAGGTGGCGACGGTGCGCTGAACGATGCCATCAACGGTATCATGCTCTCTGATGCCGAAGACAAGGAGAACATCGCCCTTGGCATGATTCCGAACGGTATAGGAAATGACTTTGCCAAATACTGGGGACTCAGTACCGAATACAAACCTGCCGTAGACTGTATCATCAACCACCGTCTCAAGAAAATAGACGTAGGCTTCTGCAACTTCTACGACGGCAAGGAACACCAACGCCGTTATTTCCTCAATGCAGTCAACATCGGGCTAGGCGCAAGGATTGTGAAAATCACCGACCAGACCAAACGTTTCTGGGGGGTGAAATTCCTGTCGTACGTTGCCGCCCTCTTCTCGCTGATATTCGAACGCAAACTATACCGGATGCACCTTCGTATCAATGACGAGCACATCCGCGGGCGCATCATGACCGTATGTGTAGGAAGCGCCTGGGGCTGGGGACAGACTCCGAGTGCCGTACCCTACAACGGCTGGCTGGATGTATCCGTCATCTACCGTCCGGAATTCCTGCAAATCATTTCGGGATTGTGGATGCTGATTCAGGGAAGAATCCTGAACCATAAGATGGTGAAAAGCTATCGGACAAGAAAAGTAAAAGTGCTCCGCGCACAAAATGCTTCCGTCGATCTGGACGGTCGCCTGCTGGCAAGACATTTCCCACTGGAAATAGGCGTATTATCAGAAAAGACGACCCTGATTATTCCGAATTAGCCAACAGAACCGGGCTTCTGGCGAAAAACAGCCCTTCACTCATGAAACTATAAATAAGTAATTAGTAACTTGTAATTAATAAAATGATCGAACTTAAGAACAATCCTGCCGGTAACTTCTTTCTGCTGGCCGGTCCATGTGTAATAGAAGGTGAAGAGATGGCAATGCGCATCGCTGAGCGTGTGGTCGGAGTCACTGAAAAATTACAGATTCCTTATGTATTCAAAGGTTCTTACCGCAAGGCAAACCGTTCGCGTCTTGATTCATTCACAGGTATCGGTGACGAGAAGGCACTCAAAGTGCTGAAAAAGGTACATGATACTTTCGGAGTGCCCACAGTGACGGATATCCATTCGGCCGACGAGGCTGAGATGGCTGCCGAATACGTAGACATTCTCCAGATTCCGGCTTTCCTTTGCCGTCAGACGGATTTACTGGTTGCTGCTGCTAAAACGGGTAAGACGATTAACATCAAGAAAGGACAGTTCCTCTCTCCGCTCGCCATGCAGTTTGCCGCTGACAAAGTGGTGGAAGCAGGCAACAAGAACGTGATGCTGACCGAACGCGGAACAACCTTCGGTTATCAGGACCTTGTAGTAGACTACCGGGGGATTCCGGAAATGCAAACGTTCGGTTATCCGGTCATACTGGATGTCACCCATTCATTGCAGCAACCCAACCAGACCAGCGGAGTGACCGGTGGTATGCCCCAACTGATCGAAACCGTAGCCAAAGCCGGCATCGCCGTAGGAGCCGACGGTATCTTTATCGAAACACACGAAAACCCCGCCGTAGCCAAGAGCGACGGAGCAAACATGTTGAAGCTGGACCTTCTGGAAGGACTATTAACGAAATTAGTCAGAATACGGGAAGCTATCAAATAACTCTTTTTTCTGCCCGTTTGTGATTATACACAAAAGAATACGACAGATATTTCAAACAACTTTTTTATAAACTAAATAGAACATGAAACATTTATTACGTGGATTTTTTATTGCAGTTCTCTTTATATGCTGCAACTTCCAACTCGTGCTTGCACAACCTATGCAAACACTGCCCGTGGACAAAAATGTCCGCATAGGTAAACTTGACAACGGGCTTACTTATTACATCCGACACAACGCACTCCCAGAAAAACGCGTCGAATTTCACATTGCACAGAAAGTGGGTTCCATCCTTGAAGAGCCGCAACAGCGCGGTTTGGCTCACTTCCTTGAACACATGGCTTTCAACGGAACAAAAAACTTCCCGGGTGATGAAACCGGACTGGGCATCGTGCCTTGGTGTGAGACTAAAGGTATCAAGTTCGGAACAAACCTGAATGCATACACCAGTATCGACAAAACAGTATACCGAATCAGCAATGTACCTACCGACAACGTCAGTGTAGTAGACTCTTGTCTGCTGATCCTGCACGACTGGTCAAGCGCCATCAACCTTGCCGACAAGGAAATCGACAAAGAACGTGGTGTGATCCGTGAAGAATGGAGAAGCCGTAACAGTGGTATGCAGCGCATCATGACCAATGCCCTGCCTGTCATGTATCCGGATTCCAAATATGCAGACTGTATGCCAATCGGAAGCCTCGATGTAATCAACAATTTCCCTTATCAGGACATCCGTGACTACTATGCGAAATGGTACCGTCCGGACCTGCAAGGTATCATGATTGTCGGCGACATCAATGTAGATGAAATGGAAGCAAAGCTGAAAAAGGTATTTGCAGACGTGAAAGCTCCGGTGAATCCGGCTGAACGTATCTACTATCCGGTAGCAGACAATCAGGAACCGCAAATCTTTATCGGTACGGACAAGGAAATCGAAACTCCTTCCATCAGCTTCTTCTTCAAGAGCGAAGCCTTCCCGGATTCACTGAAGAATACAATCAACTATTACGGCATTCAATACATGATTAGCATGGGAGTTACAATGCTGAACAGCCGTTTGGCAGAAATCCGTCAGCAAGCGAATCCTCCTTTTACAGGTGCAAGTGCAGGTTATGGCGACTTCTTCGTAGCCAAGACCAAAAATGCTTTCGGAGTAGACGCCAGCAGCAAAATCGATGGTATCGAACTGGCCATGAAAACGATTCTCGAAGAAACTGAACGCGCACGCCGCTTCGGATTCACCGAAACTGAATATGACCGTGCCCGTGCCAACTATCTGCAACGCGTAGAATCTGCTTACAATGAACGCGAAAAGATGAAAAACGACACTTATGTCAACGAATACATCAGTAACTTCCTTGACAATGAACCGATGCCGGGCATTGAATACGAATATGCAATGATGAATCAGCTGGCTCCAAACATTCCGGTAGCGGCTATCAATCAAGTGATGCAACAGCTGATCACTGACAACAATCAGGTAGTACTGTTGGCAGGTCCGGAGAAGGAAGGTGTAAAATACCCGACGAAAGAAGAAATCGCTGCTTTGCTGAAACAAATGAAATCTTTCGATCTGAAGCCTTACGAAGACAAAGTTTCTAACGAACCATTGCTGAAAGAAGAGCCGAAAGGCGGAAAGATCGTTTCTGAAAAAGCCGGAGATATTTACGGAACAACAAAACTTGTTCTGTCCAACGGTGTGAAAGTATATATCAAAACAACCGACTACAAAGCTGACCAGATTCTGATGAAAGGTACCAGTCTTGGTGGTAGCAGCCAGTTCCCCGACAAAGAGATTCTGAATATCTCTCAAATCAACAGCGTAGCAATGGTTGGTGGTATCGGTAACTTCAGCAAAGTAGATTTGAGTAAAGCACTTGCAGGCAAACGTGCTTCTGTAGGAGCCGGTGTGAGCGCAACAACAGAAACGGTTTCCGGCAGTTGTTCTCCGAAGGACTTTGAAACAATGATGCAGCTGACTTATCTGACTTTCACTGCTCCCCGCAAGGACAACGAAGCATTCGAATCATACAAGAACCGCATGAAAGCCGAATTGCAGAATGCTGACGCTAATCCGATGACCGCATTCAGTGATACAGTCTCTTATGCATTGTACGGCAATCACCCACGTTCTTTCAGCATGAAAGAAAACATGGTGGACAAGATCGACTATGACCGTGTAATGGAAATGTACAAAGACCGTTTCAAAGATGCGAGCGACTTTACATTCTACTTTGTAGGAAACATTGATGTTGAGAAAATGAAACCGATGATCGCCAAATATCTGGGTGGTCTGCCATCTATCAATCGCAAAGAGACTTTCAAAGATACGAAGATGGAAATCCGCAAAGGTCAATACAAGAACGAGTTTGCCAAGAAACAAGAAACACCGATGGCAACCATCATGTTCCTGTTCAACGGTACTTGCAAATATGATTTACGCAACAACCTTACTCTCAGCATCCTCGATCAGGCATTGGATATGGTTTACACCGCAGAAATCCGTGAGAAAGAAGGCGGTACTTATGGCGTAAGCTGCAGCGGAAGCCTCACCAAATATCCGAAAGAACAACTCGTGCTTCAGATTGTATTCCAGACCGATCCGGCCAAGAAAGACAAACTATCGGGCATCGTCATCGAACAGTTGGAAAAAATGGCCAAAGAAGGTCCGTCTGCCGAACACATGCAGAAGATCAAAGAGTATATGCTGAAAAAATACAAAGACGCCCAAAAGGAAAACGGCTACTGGCTGGGCAATCTGGATGAGTATTTCTACACAGGTATCGATTATACAAAAGACTATGAAACGTTGGTCAACAGCATCACAGCAAAAGATGTACAGGAATTCCTTGCCAAGCTGATGAAACAGAACAACGAAATCCAAGTCATCATGACCGTACCTGAAGAAGAAGCTAAATAAACTTTTATAGCATACCAACAGTATGATGATATTTAACGAATTACGCAAACATGGACGGCTCGCCTCCAAACGGCATCCGATGTATGAAAAGAACAAAGTTGCCAAAATATTCGGATATATCGGGGTTGCTTTTTGGGCAGGATACCTGATATTCTTCGGTACGACGTTTGCATTCGGTTTTGCAGATATGGTTCCCAACCGGGAACCATATCATGTAATGAATGCCGTTGCCCTGATATTTATTCTGGCACTTGACTTCCTCTTGCGTATTCCGTTCCAAAAGACACCGACGCAGGAGGTAAAACCTTACCTCCTGTTGCCGGTTAAACGAAATCGGATCATCGATTTCCTGCTTATCCGTTCGGGACTTAGTCTGTTCAACCTGTTCTGGTTGTTTATGTTCGTCCCCTTTTCCTTCATTACCATTACCAAATATTTCGGTATCTCAGGTGTACTCACCTATCTCATAGGCATCTGGCTTTTGATCGTTGCCAACAATTACTGGTACTTGTTATGTCGCACACTAATCAATGAACGTATTTGGTGGGTGCTGCTCCCCATCGCTTTCTACGGTGGACTGGGCTGCCTTGCCTTTATTCCCGAAGACAGTCCCCTGTTCTACTTCTTTATGGACCTGGGCGACGGATATATCAACGGGAATATTCTCTGTTTCCTCGGTACCATTCTTGTCATAGCCATCTTATGGCTGATTAACCGCAAAATCATGTCCGGCCTCATCTACGCCGAATTGGCAAAAGTAGATGATACCCGCATCAAGCATGTTTCAGAATACAAATTCTTCGAGCGATACGGAGAAGTTGGTGAATATATGCGGTTGGAATTAAAAATGCTTTTGCGCAACCGGCGTTGCAAAGGTGCATTGCGCAATGTTCTCCTTGTAGTCATCGCCTTCTCCTGCCTGTTGAGCTTTTCAAGCCTTTATGACACGAGCACCATGACTACCTTTATCTGTGTTTACAACTTTGCCGTATTCGGCATGATCATCCTTTCGCAACTCATGTCCTTCGAAGGCAATTACATCGATGGACTAATGTCCCGCAAAGAATCCATCATGAGTCTGCTGAAAGCAAAATATTATATCTATACTATCGGCGAGATCGTCCCATTTGTCCTGATGATTCCCGCCATTGTAATGGATAAAGTTCCCTTACTGGGTATCTTTGCCTGGTTCTTCTATACCACCGGTTTTATCTATTTTTGTTTCTTCCAACTGGCTGTTTACAATAAGCAGACCGTAGCACTGAACGAGAAAGTGACAAGCCGCCAGACCAACAGCGCCATACAAATGGTTGTCAACTTCGGAGCTTTCGGTATCCCGTTGATCCTGTATTCTGTGTTGAATGCGTTTCTGGGTGAAACGGCCGCCTACTCTATCCTGTTCGCCATCGGGCTTGGATTCACACTGACTTCTCCGCTTTGGATCAGAAACGTCTATAAGCGTTTCATGAAACGGAGATACGAGAATATGGAAGGCTTCAGAGACAGTCGCCAATAAGAGATTTACGATTGAACCGATTAATCATTTACGATAAAAATACCAAGACAATGATAAGCATCAATAATCTTCAAAAGAAATTCGGCGAAAAGTTAGCCGTGAACATAGATCACTATGAAATCAATCAAGGCGATATGCTCGGATTGGTAGGAAACAACGGTGCCGGTAAAACAACACTTTTCCGGTTGATGCTCGACTTACTGAAAGCGGATAATGGGAATGTCGTCATTAACGAAATTGACGTCAGTCAAAGTGAAGACTGGAAAAACTTCACAGGTGCTTTCATTGACGATGGATTTCTGATAGACTACCTTACCCCGGAAGAGTATTTCTATTTTATCGGGAAAATGTACGGACTGAAAAAAGAAGAGGTGGACGAACGCCTTCTGCCGTTCGAACGTCTGATGAGCGGAGAAGTGATCGGACAAAAGAAACTGATCCGTAACTACTCAGCCGGTAATAAACAGAAAATCGGCATCATCTCCGCCATGCTTCATTATCCTCAGTTGCTGATACTCGACGAACCGTTCAACTTCCTCGATCCCAGTTCGCAATCCATTATCAAACATATGCTCAAAAAGTACAGCGAAGAGCATAATGCAACTGTAATCATTTCCAGCCACAATCTGAATCATACGATAGATGTATGTCCGCGTATTGCCCTGCTGGAGAATGGCGTCATCATCCGGGATATTATGAATGAGAATAATTCAGCTGAAAAAGAACTGGAAGACTACTTCAATGTAGAAGAATAAAGTTACTTATAATTTTACGATATACGAAAAGAAAGATAGCCGATGGGAGTGAACTTCAAACTAATCTTCATACTGACAGGACTGATCTTTATCCTTAGTTCCTGCCGCACGTCTGCTCCCCGTCTGGATTACCAGGCACTGGCACGCGCCTCCATCCTGCTGGGCGTGGACATCAATATGGAAGATAACCACAAACTCTATCTGGAATCGGCCGAATGGATTGGTGTTCCTTATCGTGGAGGCGGTGATTCAAAACGCGGTACCGACTGTTCGGGACTCACCTACCAGATATACCGGAAAGTATACCGTACTCAGGTTCCGCGAAATACCGAAGACCTGAGAAAAGAAAGTACCAAAGTCGCCAAACGGAATTTGCGAGAAGGCGATCTGGTATTCTTCAGCAGTAGCCGTTCCCGAAAAAAGGTAGCTCACGTAGGTATCTATCTCAAAAATGGGAAATTCATTCATGCCAGTACCAGCAAAGGAGTGATTGTCAGTCGACTGAGCGAAGACTATTACACCAGACACTGGATATCCGGAGGAAGAATACGCTGATTATCAACTTAAAAACATATAGAATCATGAAATCGTTTATTGGAGCAGTCATATTTATCTGCGTAGCGTTAAGCGCAAACGCACAGCTTTTATGGAAAGTATCTGGTAACGGACTTAGCAGCCCTTCATACATTATGGGGACTCACCATCTCGCTCCGTTGAGTGTCAAAGACGGCATTACCGGACTACAGAAAGCGATGGATGAAACACAACAGGTATATGGAGAACTGAAAATGTCGGATATCCAGTCTCCGGCCACCATCCAGAAGATGCAGAAAATGATGATGATAGAAAGCGATACGACTCTGACTACCCTCCTCTCACCGGAAGATTACGAAACCGCTAATAAATTCTGCAAGGAGAACCTGATGATGGACCTCAACATGGCACCCAAAATCAAACCGGCTTTCTTACTGAACAACATAGCAGTAGTGGCGTACATCAAGCACATCGGAAACTATAATCCGCAAGAACAGCTCGATACTTATTTCCAGACTCAGGCAACACAAAAAGGAAAAAAAGTGGATGGACTGGAAACTCCGGATTTCCAGTTTAACCTGCTATACAATGGAATTTCCCTGCAACGCCAAGCCCAACTGCTCATGTGTACCCTCAATAACATCGACAAAGAGGTGGAAAGCCTCAAAAGACTGACAGATGCCTACATGAAACAAGATTTGGAAACCATGTTGAAAATCAACGAAGAGCGTAAAGGAAATCAATGTGATGCACTTCCCACAGAAGAAGATGCCCTAATTTACGACCGCAATAAAACATGGGCACAGAAACTACCGGCTATCATGAAAGCCGCTCCTACCTTCGTTGCAGTCGGCGCTTTGCACCTGCCGGGTAATAAAGGCTTATTAAGCTTACTGAAAAAACAGGGATATACAGTAGAAGCAGTAAAATAATGAATTATAAAACTTATTTATTCGATTTCGACTATACACTAGCCGATTCATCACGGGGTATCGTTACTTGTTTCAGAAATGTACTTAATCGTCACCAATATACGAATGTCACTGACGAAGCGATCAAACGTACCATTGGTAAAACATTGGAAGAATCTTTCAGCATACTGACCGGAGTCACCGACTGGGAACAGCTCACCGCTTTTCGACAAGAGTACAGACTGGAAGCGGATGTTCACATGAACGTGAATACCCGCCTTTTTCCTGATACACTCTCTACTCTGAAAGAACTAAAAGAGCGAGGTGCCCGCATCGGCATTATCTCTACTAAATACCGTTTCCGTATACTTAGTTTTCTGGATGAGTATCTGCCGGAAAACTTTCTCGACATAGTGGTAGGCGGAGAAGATGTACAAGCTGCCAAGCCTTCACCGGAAGGAATAAAATTCGCTCTCGAACACTTGGGCAGGACTCCGCAAGAAACCTTATACATCGGAGACAGTACTGTGGATGCCGAAACAGCACAAAATGCGGGAGTAGATTTTGCAGGTGTCCTTAATGGAATGACTACCGCTGACGAACTCAGAGCATATCCGCACCGGTTTATTATGGAGAATTTATCCGGTTTGCTATATATCTGATTATCTTCTGTTACAACAGCAAAAAAATAAAGGAAATATTTGTCTGAAACAAATAAAAGAAGTACTTTTGTGCCCGATTATTCCGCAACGGGTTCGATAAAGAGCTCTTTAAGTGATTAAAGACCACCCGCCGGAGCTAACTTATACATTATATATAAGATGTACGCAATTGTAGAAATTAACGGTCAGCAATTTAAAGCAGAAGCTGGTCAGAAACTGTTCGTTCACCACATTGAAGGTGCAGAAAACGGTTCAACTGTAGAATTTGAAAAAGTTCTTTTAGTAGACAAAGACGGAAACGTAACTGTAGGTGCTCCGACTGTAGAAGGTGCTAAAGTTGTTTGCCAGGTTATTTCAAACTTGGTTAAAGGTGACAAAGTTCTTGTATTCCACAAGAAAAGAAGAAAAGGTTACAGAAAACTGAACGGTCACCGTCAGCAGTTCACAGAGTTAACAATCACAGAAGTAGTAGCTTAATCATTTAAAAAGTAAGAAGAAATGGCACATAAAAAAGGTGTCGGTAGTTCTAAGAACGGCCGCGAATCACATAGCAAAAGATTAGGCGTTAAGATATTTGGTGGTGAAGCTTGCAAAGCAGGTAATATTATCATTCGTCAAAGAGGTACTGAATTCCATCCGGGTGAAAACATCGGAATGGGTAAAGACCACACTCTTTTCGCTTTAGTAGATGGTACAGTTAAATTTAAAGTAGGTAGAGAAGACAGAAGATATGTTTCTATCATCCCTGCTGAAGCAACAGAAGCATAACCTGTACAACTGAAAATATTCAAGAAAAGGAGATGTAATCCAAAGGATTGCTTCTCCTTTCTTTTTTTATGCAGATTTTCATTGCTCGCTTATTCGTTTTTTCTTTATCTTTGTAGCCTTAATAAAGAAAGTTCATAAAAAGTATAGATATGCTTACCATTAAACAAATTACAGAAAATACAGAAGCGGTACTCCGCGGACTGGAAAAGAAGCATTTCAAGAATGCAAAAGAGACGATTGATGAAGTCATCGCTCTCAACGACAAGAGACGTACTACGCAAAACCTATTAGATAAGAACCTGGCAGAGGTTAATTCACTTTCCCGCACGATCGGTCAGCTGATGAAAGAAGGAAAGAAAGAAGAGGCCGAAGCTGCACGTGCACGTGTTGCCGAACTGAAAGAAAGCAACAAAGCGCTGGACGCTACCATGACACAGGCTGCTACAGACATGCAGAATGTACTTTATACGATCCCCAACATTCCTTATGACAGCGTACCCGAAGGCGTAGGTGCCGAAGACAATGTCGTAGAAAAGATGGGAGGCATGGAAACAGAACTTCCCAAAGATGCACTGCCTCACTGGGAACTGGCTAAAAAATACGATTTAATCGATTTCGACCTAGGTGTAAAGATTACAGGTGCAGGCTTCCCCGTATACAAAGGAAAAGGTGCCCAACTGCAACGTGCCCTGATCAACTTCTTCCTGGACGAAGCACGCAAATCCGGATATACTGAAATCATGCCGCCGACAGTAGTCAATGCCGCTTCAGGTTATGGTACAGGCCAGCTTCCCGACAAAGAAGGACAGATGTATCATTGCGAAGTAGATGATCTCTATCTGATCCCGACAGCCGAAGTACCTGTCACTAACATCTACCGTGATGTTATCCTGGAAGAAAAACAGTTGCCGATTATGAACTGCGCATACACACAATGTTTCCGTCGCGAAGCCGGTTCTTACGGTAAAGACGTACGCGGGCTGAACCGTCTGCACGAATTCTCCAAAGTAGAATTAGTGCGTATCGACAAGCCGGAACATTCTAAAGAATCCCACCAGCAAATGCTTGACCACGTAGAAGGCCTGTTGCAGAAACTGGAACTTCCATACCGTATACTCCGCCTTTGTGGTGGTGATATGAGCTTTACTGCTGCGCTTTGTTTCGACTTCGAAGTATACTCCGAAGCACAGAAACGCTGGCTGGAAGTAAGTTCCGTATCTAACTTCGACACTTACCAGGCCAACCGGCTGAAATGCCGCTACCGTAGTGCAGAAAAGAAAACAGAACTCTGCCATACGTTAAATGGATCAGCACTGGCACTACCACGTATCGTCGCCGCTTTATTGGAAAACAATCAAACCCCCGAAGGAATTAGAATTCCTAAAGCATTGGTTCCATACTGCGGTTTCGACATGATAGACTAAGAAACTTTCTACTCCTGTAAGGATGAGATATCTCTGCCCCTTACAGGAGTTTCCTTTATTAACCTTTAACACATTTACCCCCATGACAAAAAACACAAAAAGTTTCGTATTGCCATTGGCATTCATTGGCGTTATGTTCTTTTCACTGGGCTTCGCCCTTGGTATCAACTCAGTATTAGTCCCCGTATTGAAGGGATCACTGGAAATCAGTTCGGCCGAATCATATCTGATCATTGCCGCCACTTTCATCCCGTTCCTTATTTTTGGTTATCCGGCAGGCCTTACAATCAAAAAAATCGGATACAAACGAACAATGGTCCTTTCATTCCTTATGTTTGCCATAGCCTTCGGACTTTTCATACCATCGGCAAGTTATGAAAGTTTTCCTCTGTTTTTATTGGCTTCCTTTATCAGCGGAAGTGCCAACGCTTATCTGCAAGCTGCCGTAAACCCGTATATCACGATTCTGGGACCGATAGACAGTGCTGCCAAACGTATCAGCATTATGGGTATATGCAACAAACTCGCATGGCCGATTCCTCCTTTATTCCTGGCTTTCCTAATCGGAAAAGAAGTGACCGATATTACAGTAGCTGACCTGTTTCTGCCATTCTACGTTATTATCGCCGCATTCATCGCACTAGGTATTATCGCATACATGGCTCCCCTACCGGAAGTCAAAGCCGTCGGTGAAGACGACAGCGAAGAGGCAGCCGAAGCCTGTCCGTACGCCGCAAAGAAAACCTCCATCTGGCAATTCCCGCATTTATTATTAGGATGTCTTGCTCTCTTCTTATATGTAGGTGTAGAAACCGTATCACTGGGTACATTAGTAGATTATGCCACCAGCCTTCATTTGGAAAATGCAGCAATGTATGCCTGGATTGCTCCGATAGGCATTGTGATCGGTTACATCTGCGGCATCATCTTCATCCCTAAATATATGAGCCAGGCTACAGCACTGAAGATTTGTTCAGTGCTGGCTATCATCGGTTCCGTACTAGTAGTACTTACACCTGCCGATATATCCATCTATTTCATCTCATTTATGGCATTGGGATGTTCTTTAATGTGGCCTGCCCTATGGCCTTTGGCTATGGCAGATTTAGGAAAGTTCACCAAATCCGGTTCATCTCTTCTGATCATGGCAATGGCAGGCGGTGCTGTTATTCCGACCTTATTTGGCTATCTGAAAGACATTTCCGATATTCAGAAAGCATATTGGATTTGCCTTCCCTGCTTCCTGTTTATTCTATATTATGGGGTAGCCGGATACAAAATCAGAACGAAATAAATAAAGATATTCACATGGATATGGAAAGTCACTCATCAAAAGAGTGACTTTTCTTTTTATATTTCGTAAATAAGCCGTATCTTTGCCGAAATTTATAACATTCTGATAGCAGTTACGTAATAATACCAACAAATTAATTAGATAATGAACAAAATCATTAGCAAAGAACGCTTTTCTGAGAAAGTGTTTAAACTTGAAATTGAAGCTCCTTTAATTGCTAAATCCCGCAAAGCCGGCCACTTCGTCATTGTACGTGTAGGCGACAAGGGAGAACGTATGCCTCTGACGATTGCCGGTTCTGATTTGAAGAAAGGCACCATCACTCTGGTGATACAGGAAGTCGGGCTCTCCTCTACCCGTCTTTGTGAATTGAACGAAGGTGATTATATCACTGATGTAGTAGGTCCGCTCGGACAAGCTACTCATATTGAGAATTTCGGAACAGTTGTTTGTGCTGGTGGTGGTGTAGGTGTTGCTCCGATGCTTCCTATCGTACAGGCTTTGAAAGCTGCCGGAAACAGAGTGATCACTGTATTGGCAGGACGTAACAAAGACCTTATCATTCTGGAAAAAGAAATGCGCGAAAGCTCCGATGAGGTGATTATTATGACGGACGATGGCTCTTACGGGCGTAAAGGTCTGGTAACCGAAGGCGTGGAAGAAGTCATCAAACGTGAAAAGGTAGATAAATGCTTCGCCATCGGCCCTGCTATCATGATGAAGTTCGTTTGTCTGCTGACAAAGAAATATGAGATTCCTACCGACGTTTCATTAAATACCATCATGGTAGACGGAACCGGCATGTGTGGTGCTTGCCGTATCACGGTAGGAGGAAAAACGAAGTTCGTTTGTGTTGACGGTCCCGAATTCGACGGTCATCAGGTGGACTTTGATGAAATGCTGAAACGTATGGGTGCGTTCAAAAAAATTGAGCGTGAAGAGATGAACAAACTCCAGCCCGAATGTGAAGCAACGAAAGAGATAGATGAGAAAAGCCGCAACGCAGCCTGGAGACAGGAACTGCGCAAATCGATGAAACCGAAAGAACGTACAGCTATTCCACGTGTCGAGATGAACGAACTCGATGCCGAATACCGTTCACATAGCCGCAAGGAAGAAGTAAACCAGGGTCTGACCGCTGAGCAAGCAGTTACAGAAGCCAAGCGTTGTCTGGACTGTGCTAACCCTGGATGTATGGAAGGGTGTCCGGTAGGTATCGACATTCCGCGCTTCATTAAGAACATTGAGCGTAGCGAATTCCTCGAAGCAGCCAAAACACTGAAAGAGACAAGTGCGCTTCCGGCTGTATGCGGTCGTGTCTGCCCACAGGAAAAGCAATGCGAATCCAAATGTATACACTTGAAGATGAATGAAAAACCGGTAGCTATCGGTTATCTGGAACGCTTCGCTGCTGACTTCGAACGTGAAAGCGGACAAATTTCAGTACCTGTCATTGCCGAAAAGAACGGCATCAAAGTGGCGGTGATCGGTTCGGGTCCTGCCGGATTATCATTCGCAGGTGATATGGCAAAATACGGTTATGATGTAACAGTATTCGAGGCACTCCACGAAATCGGCGGTGTATTAAAATATGGTATTCCGGAATTCCGTCTGCCAAACAAGATTGTAGATGTAGAAATAGACAACCTCGTTAAAATGGGCGTTACTTTCATCAAAGACTGCATTGTAGGAAAAACAATCAGTGTGGAAGATTTGAAGGAAGAAGGTTTTAAAGGAATATTTGTCGCTTCCGGTGCCGGTTTGCCTAACTTTATGAATATACCGGGCGAAAACTCGATCAATATCATGTCTTCCAACGAATACCTCACTCGTGTCAATCTAATGGATGCTGCGAGCGAAGACTCTGACACTCCGGTAGCTTTCGGCAAAAATGTGGCTGTCATCGGTGGTGGTAATACTGCTATGGACTCTGTCCGTACAGCCAAACGCCTGGGTGCTGAACGTGCTATGATCATCTACCGCCGTTCGGAAGAAGAAATGCCTGCACGTATCGAGGAAGTGAAGCATGCCAAAGAAGAAGGAGTCGAATTCCTGACATTGCACAATCCGATTGAATATATTGCCGACGAACAAGGTTGCGTGAAACAGGTCATTCTCCAGAAGATGGAATTAGGAGAGCCGGATGCTTCCGGACGTCGCAGTCCTGTAGCCATTCCGGGAGCTACGGAAACAATCGATATCGATCTGGCCATCGTCAGTGTCGGTGTATCTCCGAACCCGATTGTTCCGAGTTCCATTAAAGGACTGGAATTAGGACGCAAAGGAACCATTGCCGTAGATGACAACATGGAATCATCTATTCCGATGATCTATGCCGGCGGAGACATTGTGCGCGGAGGAGCTACCGTAATCCTTGCCATGGGAGATGGCCGTAAAGCCGCTGCTGCCATGAATGAACAACTGCAAAGCAAGTAAAAGGACCACCTTATTATAACAGAAAGCCCCGTCTGCTGAATGCAAACGGGGCTTTCTTATCACAAGATACTTCTTACTTCACTACGCTATTCGTCGCAGGGTCCGGGAAAATCACGGTCGGTTTAAACGACTTCGCTTCCTCAAAATCCATCAATGCATACGACATGATAATCACAATATCATCCGGTTGCACCTTGCGGGCGGCAGCACCGTTCAGACAAATCTTACCGGAACCGCGTTCACCTTTGATAATGTAGGTTTCAAAGCGTTCGCCATTGTTGTTATCAGCGATGTACACTTTTTCTCCCGGAATCATGTTGGCAGCATCCAGCAGGTCTTCGTCAATCGTGATACTACCCATGTAGTTCAAATTTGCCTCTGTGACACGTGCACAATGAATTTTCGACTTCAACACTTCAATCATCATAAGGTTTCGTCTTTTTTTAATTTAGATTTCTTTATACTTGATATTATCAATCAGTCTGACCTCTCCGCAGAACACTGTGATACAGCCTACTACATACAGAGAATCCTCCCAACTGCTTACCTTTTGCAGCGTGTTTCCGTCAACGATTTCAAAATACTCCAAACGCAATCCCGGAGCATCCTCTATCGCTTCTTCTACCATCTTCTGCGTCTCACTCACTGTATGAGATGCTGCAAAGGTACGACTTTTAAATAATGTCTGAGAAATATTTAAAGCATTTTCACGTTCTTGTGCTGATAAACGTTTATTCCGACTGCTCAGAGCCAATCCGTCTTCTTCACGAACGATAGGACAACCTACAATTTCCAGTTTATAATCCATCTGACGAACCATCTCCCGAATAATCGCCAGTTGCTGGAAATCTTTCTCTCCGAAATAAGCACGATCCGGTTGCACCGCGTCAAACAACTTGCTGACAATCTGGCAAACTCCGTTGAAATGTCCCGGACGGAAAGCCCCTTCCATCACCGTATCCAACGGAGCATAGCTGAATTCACGCGTATCCGGCTGCGGATACATCTCTTCTACCGAAGGAGCAAAGGCAAATGCTGCCCCGCAATCTTCCAACAAGCGGCAGTCAGCATCCAATGTACGCGGATACTTTGCTAAATCGTTTTTATCGTTAAACTGAGTGGGATTTACAAAAACACTCACTACTGTTACACCATTCTCACTTACGCTGCGCTTTACCAGTGATGCGTGTCCTGCATGTAAAGCACCCATTGTGGGTACCAGTCCTACCTTCTTACCCTGGGCTCTCAGTGCCGTCAATTCGGCCTGTAAGTCCTTGATAGTGTGTATTACTTTCATTTTTGTTAATTGGTTTATGTTTTGGTCGTTTGCAAAAACTCTGCAAAATAAACTAATATTTGCCACATAAAGAAAGAATATGGTATTTAAAGTTCCTTTTTTTTGCTATCTTTGCAGAATATTATAGTGAACTATTGTTATTATGACAAAGGCGAATAAAGTTTTATTTATTACTCAAGAGATTACACCTTACGTTTCAGAATCCGAAATGGCCAATATAGGTAGAAACCTTCCACAGGCAATACAAGAAAAAGGCCGTGAAATCAGGACATTTATGCCTAAATGGGGAAACATTAACGAACGCAGAAATCAACTGCATGAAGTAATTCGCCTCTCCGGTATGAACCTGATCATCGACGATACTGATCACCCCCTTATTATAAAAGTTGCTTCTATTCAATCCGCACGTATGCAGGTATATTTCATCGATAATGATGATTATTTCCAGAATCGCTTGCAGACAGCGGACGAAAATGGTGTGGAATACGATGACAACGACAGTCGTGCTATCTTTTATGCACGCGGTGTGCTGGAAACAGTGAAGAAGCTTCGCTGGTGTCCCGACGTTATCCACTGTCACGGATGGATGACGGCATTGGCTCCTCTTTATATTAAGAAGGCCTACAAGGACGAACCATCGTTCCGTGATGCCAAAGTTGTATTCTCGGTATATGAAGATGATTTCAAGAATACGCTCAGTGAGGACTTTGCAACCAAACTGATGTTGAAAGGCATCACCAAGAAGGATTTGGCTGGTTTGAAGGAACCGGTAGACTATGCGGCACTTTGTAAACTTGCCGTTGATTATTCTGACGGAATCATACAAAACAGCGCAAAGGTAGACGAATCAATCATTGAGTACGCCCGCCAATCAGGCAAACTGGTACTTGATTATCAGGATCCGGAAAACTACGCAAACGCTTGCAACGAATTCTACGATCAGGTATGGGAAACCACTACAAATAAAGAAGAAGAATAAAAATCTAGATACGACAATCATGAAAGCAAAATATGCCTTGATAGCTTTATTGGCAATCACATTTTTCGGATGCGATGATAATACAGGCGGACTGGGATTAGGAATGTTCCCGGGCAATGACCAAAATATCAAAGGAAAGTTATCCACGTTTGATGTAACTACTAAATCAATTCCTACTGGAAAGATCTATGCCAAAACCAACATCGGATATGTTGGAAAGTTCACTGATGAAACATTCGGTACTTATCAGGCAGGCTTCCTTGCTCAACTGAATTGTCCGGATGGCTTAACTTTTCCTGAAGTATATACAGAAAAGAAAGATGCTAGCGGTAAAGTTATCTCAGCTACAGGAAAAATGGTTATAACTAATGAAGATGACGAAACGATTGAAATCATTAAGGATGACCAAGGTAATCCTATTGGCAACATACGTACTACCGAACTTTTCTTATTGTATGATAACTATTTCGGTGACTCACTGACTGCTTGTAGATTGAGTGTTTATGAATTAGGTGGAGATAATAAAGAAACACTAAACACAGATAATGCGTATTATACAAATATTATTCCTGAAGAATTCTATGATAGCCAGAATCTTTTAGGAACAAAAGCTTATACAGCCGTAGACTACTCCCTATCTGAAGAAGACCGTAATTCAAGTACATACGTACCCTATATTCACGTTGCTTTTAAAGAAGACAGAGCTAAAGAAGTGGGCAAAAATATTCTAGAAGCATCAAGAGCAGCTGGAAAAAAATTTAATAATCAGTTATTTGGAAAAGCCTTTCCAGGGATTTACGTAAAAAGCGATTATGGTGACGGAACAGTACTTTATGTAGATCAAGTACAAATGAGAGTAGTATACAAATGTTATGCTACAGATTCCATCACAGGCATTAAATTAAAAAAGCAAGATGGAGTTAACGATTCAACCTATTATACTTGGCGTCAATTTGCTTCTACCAGAGAAATTATTCAGGCTAATCAATTAAGTAATGACGAACAAGCCATTAATGAAAGAATAAATGAAAAAACCTGTACTTATTTAAAAAGTCCGGCAGGTATATTCACTGAAGCTACATTACCAATTTCTGACATAGAGAACGAATTAACTGGCGATACCTTAAATGCAGTAAAACTGACATTCACTAATTACAATCAATCAAGTGACAAGAAGTTTGGTATGTCTATACCATCTACTGTAATGCTTGTACGCAAGAAATTCCAGGATAGCTTCTTTAAAGACAATAAGTTGAGCGATGGTGTATCTTCTTATCTAACTTCACATACAAGTAGTACAAATCAATATGTATTCAGCAACATCACCAAATTGGTAAATGCCTGCATTGCAGAAAAGGAAGAGGCTAAGAAAGCAAAGGGTAGTGAATGGAATGAAGCTGACTGGTTACAAAAAAATCCAGATTGGAATAAGGTAGTACTTATACCTGTACTTGTGACTTATGACTCTTCAAACACTACAACCGGTCAGGCTAATATTATTAGAATACAACATGACTTAAAACCTGGTTATGTACGTCTGAAAGGTGGAGAAGCTGGAGAAAATCCAGGTGGTGAGAATTACAAGTTGAAACTTGAAGTTATTTCTACAGACTTCGGATTAACAACTAAGTCAAACTAAAAAGATATATAAAATAAACAGCGCGGGTTACTTCGGTAATTCGCGCTGTTTTTTATATGTACCTGTCACTGGAATTAATAGCAAACAAGCCCTTTTCGGACAATCCCATTCCTATATAACATTCCAATATAACATCGCAATATAAAAAAACAACCGTGAGGTGATTCCCATCTCCCCACGGTTACAACCAGTTAATTTATTATTATCTTATTCTTCTTTCTTTGCAGTAGCTTTCTTGCGAGTAGCTTTAGCTACCGGTTCCTTTTTCGCAGCTACTTTCTTGGTAGCTTTTGCAGCTCCTTTTTCAGCTTTTGCCTGCCATTTGGTTACTTCCTTTTGCAGTTCGGCTATCTCCTCACCCTGATTCTTAATAGTAGTCAGCAGAGAGTTAAGCTCTTCATTATCTACATCAACAGGATACAGTGAATCTACTCGTTTGATAAAGTCGCCCAAGATATTCATGTAGTTAGTGAAGGCATCGTAAGGAGAGTCATAGATGCCACGATTCAGCCAGATACCTGTATTCTTGGTAGTCATGAAACGGAAGTTGTTGCTGGCTTGCAGATAATCCCAGTCCTGCTTGATACGACGGTCGTCACACAGGTGAACACGTTCTGCTACGCTATACAACTTGTTGAAAGCCTCACGCTGCAGGATATTACCCAGCCAACTGCTTGTATCTCTTTCTTCGTCCACCCATGACATTGGATAAGGAACATCCAGTTGAGATACAGATTTCAATTTAGATACAATCTCTGTTGGAGTAGAGAACGTGATACCCTTTGATTTAGCACATTCGGGCAATGCTTTCAGGAATTCCAGGATATTGGAAGAAAGCGGCTGAGCCATACCCAATGCACTTAATTCCATAAAGATATTAATCACTTGCTCTTCTTGTGGCAACGCATCAATCCAGTTAATATACTTATCAGCAAATAATGGATATTCCGGCCATTCCGAATTGGAGAAACGCAATCCTATATCATCAGAAAGTTTAAAGTCTCTCAACAGCAATTTGAGACTTGGAGCCTGATTGCAGTGATATACATAGTGCGGGCTCTTCCATCCCAATACATGTTTTGCACCTTCCGTCAGCATTCCCTTAAAGCCCATAGAAGCTACCAGTCCACCTATTTCATCCGAATAAATCAAGCTGGAATTGCGGAACACCTTCGGTTCTTTGCCAAACATCTGTTTCATTTTATCACGCTGGCGAAGCACTTCTTCACGGAAGCAGTCTTCGTTAGCCAAAGATGACAAGCCGTGTGAATAAGGTTCGCAAAGGAACTCACAACAACCGGTATCATTCAACTGATGCAGCAAGTCAATCACCGCCGGAGCATGAATTTCAAGTTGCTCCAATGCCACACCGGAAATAGAAAGCGCCACTTTGAAAGCTCCTCCCGAGTTTTTCACCATCTCGATCAACGTGCTGAGAGCAGGTATATAAGATCGTTCGGCAACCTCATTCATACCGGTTTCATTTGCATAGTCATCATAGTAATAATGATCGGTGCCGATATCGAAAAAACGGTAGCGTTTCAAGTGTATAATCTGATGTATTTCGAAATAAAGACAGATCGTTCTCATAGTCTATATCATTTTATTGTTTACCATAATTTTTAATAACCTCATCATAGATACCGCGAACTTTATATCCCACGTTCTCCCATTTAATCTCATCCACTTCTTTCTTACCCTCTTCTTTCAGGTACTCGTACATAGCCGGGTAAGTACAGATAGAATAAATGGCATCCGCCATAGCGTGAATATCCCAGTAGTCCGTTTTAATACATTTATCCAAAATTTCGGCACAGCCGGATTGCTTGGATATAATGGAAGGTACACTACATTGCATAGCCTCCAACGGAGAGATACCGAATGGCTCAGATACAGAAGGCATAATGTATACATCACTGGCTTTCAGCACTTCGTACACCTGCTTTCCCTTCATAAAACCGGGGAAATGGAAACGGTCCGCAATACCGCGTTCGGCTACCAGACGAATCATCTGATCCATCATATCACCACTACCGGCCATTACGAAACGGACATTGCGCGTACGGTGCAATACCATTGCTGCAGCCTCTACAAAGTATTCCGGTCCTTTCTGCATGGTAATACGTCCCAGGAAAGTAACGACCTTTTCGCTCGGATTCTTTTGAGGAACAATATCCTGTATCTCTTGTGACAAAGGAGAAACGGCATTATGCACAGTAGACACCTTCTTCGGGTCCTGAAAATACTTATGGATCACAGTCTGACGGGTCAGTTCGCTCACACACATGATGTGGTCGGCATTGTCCATACCATTCTTCTCAATGGCATACACTGTCGGATTGACATTGCCGCGACTACGGTCGAAATCAGTAGCATGCACATGGATCACCAATGGCTTACCAGATACTTGCTTGGCATGTATCCCTGCCGGATAAGTCAGCCAGTCATGAGAATGAATGATATCAAACTCCTGCTGACGTGCTACCACCCCGGCAACGATCGAATAGTTATTGATCTCTTCGTGCAGGTTGTCCGGATAACGTCCGGAGAACTCGATGCATCCCAGATCATTCGTATTGAGATAGTTGAAGTCGGCATAGATATGATCGCGCAAGTCATAGAACAATTGCGGATCCATATAACTGCCTACGCGTCCTTTCACATAGTCCCAACCGACATTTTTCCACACTACCGGCGTGCTGTTCATGCCGATAATTCTTAAAAAGCTCTGATCTTCGTCTCCCCATGGTTTGGGAATACAGAATGTAATCTCCAGATCATCCTGCTGAGACATTCCTTTTGTCAGACCATAACTGGCAGTCCCTAACCCTCCTAAGATATGCGGGGGGAACTCCCATCCAAACATTAAAACTTTCATTTTCGTTCCTCCTCTTTTTAATAATACTTAGACAGTAGCTTTAGAATACGCAGTACTTCGGCGACATTCATGGCAAACGATACAGCTCCGCGTCCTTTAAAAGGCGGATTACCATCGAAAAGTTCAGGCAACGAACTGATACAATGAATTGTCAGTTCATCTTCGAGACCAATAAGCTGGCGTTCAATGAACGACAGACCACTCATCTTATAAATTCGCAAATAGGCTTCCATATAGAATCCCATCAGCCAAGGCCAGGCTGTGCCTTGGTGGTAAGCGTAGTCACGCTGTATCTGAGGACCAACATAGTTAGGGTTATAGCCCCCGCTCTTCGGACTCAAGGTACGGAGTCCCTTGGGGGTAAGCAACTCTTTGGTTGCTATGTCGAGCACTTGCTTCTTTTGTGCCCTATCCAACGGAGAATAATCGAATGCTACAGCAAATATCATGTTGGGGCGTACGCTCCAGTCCATCATATTTCCGTCTACATAGTCAAGTAAATATCCATATTCGTTGCGGAACACTTCGATAAATGATTTTCCCGTCACTTCCGCCTGTGCGTCAAGCGCATCGGCCAAAAGAACGTTTCCATCTTCACGAACCAGATCGGCAACGAAACGAAGCGCATTATACCACAAAGCATTAAATTCTACGATATATCCTGTACGGGGAATCACCGGATGTCCGTTTACGGTGGAGTTCATCCACGTAATCGCCTTATCGGTGCCATTGGCATAAAGCAGACCGTTTTCATGCAGGAAGAGGTTCTCATGTTTCCGCTGACGGATAAATTCGATGATATCTTTCAGCAGTTCGCCATATTTCTGACGGCATTGTTCGCGGGAGGTCTCCTTGGCATACTGTTGCAAAGCCCATACGGCCCAAAGCAGTACATCCGGATGTTCCATCTCGTAAATCTTGTATCCTGCCGGCTCATCATTGATGAAGCTTCGAATCGCTTTTTCCGCTGTCTTCATCACATCTTCAAACTGATCCACCTCGTCCAGCGCAAGTGTCAGTCCCGGCAAGGATATAAACATATCGCGGGCACGGCACTTGAACCACGGATAACCGGCAAGGATATAATGTTCTCCTTCCTGCTGGTTGTGGAACTGATGTGCTGAGTTTTTCAGACAGTGATAGAAGCTATCGCGAGGCGTACGGTCAGCCACTTCGGCTTCGAACGTCTGCTTCAGTCTGCGCGGAGTCACTTCGGAAGTACCCGCGGAGAAAACGATGCTTTCTCCTTTCTTTATATCCACTTCAAAATATCCCGGAACATATAGGTCTTCATTGAAGTCATAGCCTCGTTCTTGTTCTTTCGGATATTCGAATCCACGATACCAGTCGGGCTGGAAATGGAACTCGCAAGCCTTGTTCAACTGCATGAACAGTTCTGGATAACCGGGATACATACAAGTCTTGATACCATTTTCCACAAGCTGATAATCGCGGCTTGCCTGCGCATTCTCGTGAGTGTACTCTCGCACGCTCCGGAAAGCGAGGAACGGTCGGAAGCGCAAAGTCGTCGCCGAATGTGCGTCCAACAAAGTATAACGAATCAGGATTCTGTTTTCATGATGTACAAAGATTTTTTCTTTGCGTAACACTACTCCTCCAACACGGTAAGTTGTCGCCGGGATATGCTCACAATCGAATTCACGGATATACTTATGTCCATTCGGACTAAAGTTGTTTCCCTGATATTTATGCAACCCCAAGTTAAACTCAGCACCATGTTGAATTACCGTTTCATCAAGAGAAGATAGCAGCACATGATTTTCATCGTCGATATTGGGAACAGGAATTACCAACAGTCCGTGATATTTGCGTGTGTTACAATCAACAATCGTTGTACAATGATAAGCTCCTGCTTTGTTCGTCCGGAGAATCTCCCTTTGGAGACTTTCTTCCAGATTCGTCATGAGGGTCTTGTCAAATCGTAAATAACTCATAGTTGTGCATTATTTAAAGGTTAATTATTGGTCACTATATTCCTTATATATATCTATTGCTGTTCTGTATATATACCAGCCTGAGCATTGTATATATAGGTATAATGCCCAAATGTACAAATTCTAGATAAAAACAAAAATAAAAAGGCTTTTTATTTTCAGTTTTTGTGCAAATATTCGTAGTATTGCGTAAAATATCTAAAGAATAGAAAGTAATGAAGCGAGATATTCAGCGTATCATGCTGGCTACAGCGGTGCCGTTGTTCCTAATTTTTATCCTATTTCTGCTAAAGATCGTTGAAGTCGGCATGGACTGGGACTTCTCTCACATGGGAATATACCCTCTGGAAAAGCGAGGAATAACGGGTATTCTGACTCATCCGCTGATACACAGCGGGTTCAGCCATTTGCTGGCCAATACGTTGCCGCTATTTTTTTTATCATGGTGCTTGTTCTATTTCTACAGGGGGATAGCCGGACGTATTTTTATGATCATCTGGATCGGAGCCGGACTGCTGACCTTCATTATCGGCAAACCGGGATGGCACATCGGTGCCAGCGGACTGATTTACGGACTTGCCTTCTTTCTTTTTTTCAGTGGTATCCTGCGGAAATATGTTCCTCTGATTGCCATCTCACTGCTTGTCACCTTTTTGTATGGAGGAATCATCTGGCATATGTTCCCCTACTTCTCTCCCGCCAACATGTCATGGGAAGGACATCTCAGCGGAGGAATCATGGGAACACTCTGTGCATTCGGTTTCTTGAACCACGGACCTCAACGACCGGAACCTTTTGCGGACGAAACGGATGAAGAAGAAGAATCTCCGGAAGAAGATATCAACGATCACAATACAACCGACTCTACGGATATTACCTCATAAATCCCGGTTACGACTTATGCAATGCCTCAATCAATAAAGTGATATTAGCAGTAAACAACCTTACTGAGATAGCGAGCAGGATGATACCGAAAAACTTACGGATGATATAGATCCCCCCTTTCCCGAGGAAACGTTCCACACGTCCGGTCATGCTTACTACAAAGTAGACCCATAGCATATTCAGTATCAAGGCAATGATTATGTTAACACTGGCATATTCGGCACGAAGCGAAAGAAGCGTAGTAAAAGCTCCGGCCCCTGCCAGCAGCGGGAAGACAAGCGGAACGAGTGTCGCTTCCTTTATCGGCCCCTGATTTTTGAAGATTTCTATATCCAGAATCATTTCCAGAGACATGAGGAAAATAACGAATGCGCCCGCCACGGCGAATGATTCGATATCTACATGAAAAAGTTTCAGCATCATATCACCCGCGTAGAAGAAGCCTATCAGTAAGGCAAAGGAGATGACAGTAGCCTTTGTTGCATTCACATCTTTCCCCTTTTCCTTCAGGTTAATAATAATAGGTATAGAGCCGATAATATCTATTACTGCAAAAAGTACGATAAACGCACTGATCATTTGCTGCCAATTAAAACCCGTGAACATAATTCCTCCTTTTTTTTGCAAATATACTCTATTTTTATGCATTCAAACAATAAAAAAAACAAAAAGAAAGGGGATATGTGGATAGCAGTGTTGTATTATGAGTAAATTTGTACGATTAATAAGAGATTACAACGTATGGAAACAATGTTCGATACTTTGCTCCAATTACCTTTATTTCAGGGGCTTTGTCATGAAGATTTCACTAGTATTCTGGATAAAGTCAAGCTGCACTTTATCAAACATAAAGCTGGGGAAACCATCATAAAGAGTGGTAATCCCTGTACCCAACTTTGTTTTCTGTTGAAAGGTGAGATTTCTATTGTCACCAATGCAAAAGAAAACATTTATACGGTCATCGAACAAATCGAAGCTCCCTATCTGATAGAACCTCAGTCTTTATTCGGTATGAATACCAACTATGCCTCTTCTTATGTGGCACATACGGAAGTTCATACTGTTTGCATCAGCAAAGCATTCGTACTCAGTGATCTGTTCAAATATGACATCTTCCGCCTCAACTATATGAATATCGTCAGCAACCGGGCGCAAAATCTCTATTCCCGTTTATGGGATGAACCCACGCTGGATTTAAAAAGCAAAATTATCCGTTTCTTTCTGTCACATTGCGAAAAACCGCAAGGGGAAAAGACTTTCAAAGTAAAGATGGACGATTTGGCGCGTTGTTTGGATGATACTCGATTAAATATTTCTAAAACACTGAATGAACTACAGGATAATGGTTTAATCGAGTTGCACAGAAAAGAGATTCTGATTCCGGATGCTCAAAAACTACTTTAAGAGATTGACAGTTTGGGTAGAACAATCTAATATATATAAGGTAGAAAAAAGTCAAAAGAACAGTCTTCTAATTATTTTCAAAGGAAAAATCGACCTAATTATTTAAATTAATTGCATTACTTTTCATCCTGGAGAGCAATAGAGACCTTATGCCAAATTGAATAATTTTGAAGAAGTCGTAATAGGACTTGGTATTTTTATACCCCAAAGTATATTTTCTACTGTTTCCATAGGCTATTCAAAGGTTATTAAGTGCATGTACTATTCTAAGACGGTGTAAAGTTATTAATAAAATCGAAAAATACAATATCTTTTTTATTTTAATTATCAACAAACACCATTTTTTTAGAATCTCAATTCTACTATATAGTTCATAAATTGTCATCCCAAGCATTCATCAACCAATTAATCAATTATATATAAGACACTTATATACACACATACCAAGTCCTATTACGACTTAGCCCCAATTAATCAATATGATTACAACCTTAAATTAACATTTATGAAAACTCTTAGCAACAGCCCTCCGCCTTTCAAAATCGGAGAATTTGATCTCATTCTTTACTTTTATTTCAGCACAGATCAGAATAGGTATAATATGTATTCTGAGTTCATTATCAACTTCAATACCCCCAATTTAAGAAGATGAATAATAGCAGTCAAACACACCCATATATTTTCAAACTTACTCATACATACAAAAACAAACGTATACCCCTTGTATGCATACCCTAGTTCTACCCACATAGTAGACACACAAGAGTAGGTTTCCCTATCACTTTTTTTTAACCAATCTAATTATTAACCTTTTATCACAGAAAAACAATGCGAAAAAGAAGAGTTTATTGGACGCTGTTCATTACAGCTTTCGCGTGGTTAGCTTCCTGTTCAGATGACGACATCAATGGAAGCAGCGGGTTCAACCCAAACCAGCCTATTGAGATTACAGAATTTTATCCTGATTCCGGAGGTATAGCCACTCCGATGATCATCGAAGGCCGCAACTTCGGTACAGACACCACTGGCATGAAAGTCTATTTTGAAGATGTAGACGGGATCAGACATCCTGCCGGATTAGTCAGCAGTAACGGTAGCAGAATCTATGCATTTGTTCCCAAAGGACTCACCTTCAAAAGAGAGATGAATATTCTTGTAGAAAGAAGAACGCCCGACGGTCAAGAATACATAGGCAAAGCACCAGACCAATTCCTATACAAGACACAAACCAGTGTTAGTACGGTAGCAGGACTTGCATCACCGGACAATAATATAAACACCGTTGGTGGTGACCTTGCCACATGTACTTTCTCCTCTCCTTTCTATCTCTGTATAGACGGTGAAGACAATATATTTGTGGTAGACCGTAAAGGAGACAGTGGAAAAGACAAACAACCAAACACAACCTGCCGTAATGAAAAAGGTGAAGGCGTAAACGGAAACATTTCAATGATTTCCATCGCCAGCAATTCTTCCATTGTATTAAAATATGGAACTGCATATATTAATGCACCGGCTTATTCTGATGAAAAAGATGCTGAAGCTGTTTACATTCCGGATGATGCGGGCATGAAATATTATGATATGCAAAAACTTCTAAATTATGTTCCCCGATATAGAACAGTCTTGAAATCAGAAGAACTCAGCACCGTAGACGAAAACAACTGGAAGCATTGCTTTGTAATCAACAAGCAGGATCATATGATCTATACGGTCATGTGGAAAGGGCAATTGGTTCGAATCAATCCTAAAAACCGTACAGCAGAAATTTTGCTAAAGAAAATATCTAATGTAGCAACAGGCGACGGCGGCAAAGCAGGAAGTGACTCCTATATCGCATTCAGCCCTATTAAAGGAGAAGAAAACGTACTCTATGTATCTCTTGCAGATTTTCACCAGATTTGGAGAGTGGACGTATCCAAGATCACTCCGGAAGATAAAGACACTTATAACGGAGAATCATACGCAGGAAAAGCAATCTACGAAGGAGTTATGAATGGGAAGGGCTGGGAAGACGGCTTGCTGAAGAACGCCAAATTCAGACACCCGCGCCAGATTTGTTTCACCGACGACGGAAAAATGTACATTGCTGACAGTGGTAATTCCTGCATCCGCGTAATAGATACTACTATGCCGAAAGAAAGAGCAGCCGTAACCACACCTATCGGTCTGCCGGGAGCGGAAGGTTATAAGGATGGAGGTCCGGAAATTGCCAAATTCCACTTCCCTTGCGGAGTAGCAGTCAACAGTGATGGAACTATTGTATATGTAGCCGACACACAGAACAAAGTGATTCGTAAATTATCCATTGAATAACCTTATACAAAATACAATATGAGAAATAATTTTCTACTGATTGTACTGATCATGGCGCTTATACCGCTGACGAGTTACAGTCAAGACAATAAGAAAAAACAGTTTACTGTAGCGGGGGTCGTAATAGACAAAACCGGTGAACCGCTACCGGGTACTACCATTTATGTTAAGAATGCACCGGGAGTGGGAACCTCAGCAGATATGGATGGTAAATTCAGTATCAAAGTAGATGCCAACCAAATATTAGTCATTCAGGCTATTGGAATGAAATCTATCGAGAAACTGGTGACTAAAGATGAAATGACACTCAAAGTTACATTGGAAGAAGATGACACCAAGCTTGACGAAGTAGTGGTCACAGGTATGACTTCACAAAAAAAGATATCAGTAGTAGGTGCAATCAGTACCATTGATGTAGCCCAGCTCAGTACTCCCGGTACTTCCCTCAACAACATGATCGGCGGACGGTTGGCTGGTGTCATCACCATGCAGAGTTCGGGCGAACCGGGAAAAAACATCTCCAACTTCTGGATTCGTGGTATCAGTACTTTCGGAGCCAGCTCCGGTGCATTAGTGCTGATTGACGGTATCGAAGGCCGCCTTGAAGACATTGATCCTGATGATGTAAAATCGTTCAGTATCCTGAAAGACGCCTCCGCCACCGCAGTGTATGGTACCCGAGGTGCCAATGGCGTGGTCTTGGTTACCACTAAACGTGGAGAAACAGGCAAACTTACCATCACAGGACGAGCAACATTAAAAGTATCGCATATCAAACGTCTGCCCGAATACCTGGGAGCTTATGACTACGCTCTCCTTGCCAATGAGGCACGTGCCATGTCGGGTGAAGACGACCTTTACTCCCGTCTGGAACTGGATCTGATAAAATACAATTTGGATAAAGACCTCTACCCGGATGTTAACTGGATAGATGAAATAATGAAACGCACATCTATCCAACAGAACTATTACATCAATGCACAAGGAGGAGGCGACATAGCCAGATATTATCTTTCATTAGGGTATCAGGATGAAGGAGCGGCCTACCGGCAGGAAGACAACCTGTTCAAAAAGCCTTTGTCATATAAAAAAATAACATATCGTGCCAATATTGACATGAATCTGACCAAAACAACCAAAGTTTATTTTGGTCTGGACGGATATATTTCCAACTATACCAGCCCGGGTGGACAAAACACGAATACGGTATGGTCAGCAGTCCGTCAGCTAACTCCACTGATGTTTCCTAAAACCTATTCAGACGGTACCTTCCCTTCTTATGGAAAACATGACCTTGCTTCTCCGTATGTCATGCTAAATAACACCGGATACACGCAAGATGAAACTCAGCGTAATATGCTTACACTCAAACTTGAACAGAAATTCGGAGGATTCCTGAAAGGAATGACAGCGTCGGTACAAGCGATGAGCGAAAATATCAATTATTTCAATGAAGGACGTTACATATGGCCTGACCTCTACCGCGCTACAGGAAGAAGTTCACAAGGGGTACTCATCAAAACATTACGTACTGCCAAAGAGAACATGAAATATACACAAAATAACAACAGATACAGAAAATACTACATGGAAGCCAAAGCCAACTGGGACCGTACATTTGGTTTGCACTCACTAGGAGCATTGGCTTTATATTACATGGAAGATGTTCATAACACCCAATGGAAGTATGACGCGATGGGTATCAATGCCATTCCTCAACGGCGTCAAAACTTATCAGGACGTGTTTCCTATGGCTATAACAATTGCTATTTCATTGATGCAAACTTCGGTTACACAGGTTCTGCACAATTCGAAAAAGGAAAAAGATTCGGCTTCTTCCCTTCCATTGCTGTAGGCTGGGTACCGACATCCTATAACTGGGTCAATGAGGCCATTCCCTGGTTAAGCTTCCTCAAGTTCCGCGGCTCCTACGGTCAGGTAGGTAATGACCAGATCAGTGGTGACCGGTTCCCTTATTTGACATTAATCAATGACAATGCCGCCTCTTACTGGGGATATCGTGAACGGGGTATTACAGAAACTGTGAAAGGAGCCGACAACCTTCAATGGGAAGTAGCAAAGAAACTCAACTTTGGTATCGATGCCAAGTTCTTCCACGACAAGCTCTCTGTCACTGTTGACTTTTTCCGCGATACACGTGATCACATCTTCCAGGATCGTGTGACGCTGCCTAAGTTTGTAGGTATGGTTACCGTCCCGAAATCAAATGTAGGAAAAATGCATAGCTATGGTTCTGACGGAAACTTCGAATTCTTCCACCAGATCAATAAAGACATGAGCTTCACTGTACGCGGCAATTACACTTTCTCTCAGAATATTATTGATTACTATGAAGAAAACAAGTTACCTTATGATTATCTGAGTGTAACCGGAAAACCCTTTAACATCCTTCGCGGATATATTGCAGAAGGTCTCTTCTCCAGTAAAGAAGAAATCAACACAAGTGCCGACCAAAGCGGATTCGGCCGCATTCGTCCGGGAGATATCAAATATCGTGACGTAAATGGAGACGGTATTATCAATGACGATGACAAAGTACCTTTGTCCTATTCCAACCAACTCCCCCGGGTAATGTATGGGTTCGGAGCCGATTTTCATTGGAAAGACTTAACCCTCAGCTTCCTTTTCAAAGGTTCGGCAAAAGTAGACTACTACCGTTCGGGACTCGGTAATGACGCAGGATGGATTCCCTTCTATAACGGAGAACTCGGCAACGTTATCAAGCTGGCCAACAATCCCAAGAACAGATGGACGCCCGCATGGTATTCAGGCACCACCGCTACGGAAAATCCCCATGCAGAATTCCCACGTCTCTCCTACGGAGGCAATACGAACAACTCCCAGCTTTCCTCTTTCTGGAAGCGGAACGGTTCTTTCCTGCGCTTTCAGGAACTCAGTCTGAAGTACAACCTGAAGACTCCATGGATAAAAAAGACAGGACTATCTTCTGTCGATCTGGAGTTTGTTGCCAACAACCTTTTTACTATCGACAAAGTGAAGTATTTTGATCCGGAACAGGCATCTGCAAACGGGGCCGCTTATCCGATACCGGCAACTTACACGTTCCAGGTTTATCTTAAATTCTAAAAATAATATAGAACACTCATGAAAAAGTTATTCAAAATAATATTGGGAGCAACAGTAGGAAGTACACTACTACTCAGTTCCTGCAATTTTCTGGATGTAGACCCATACTTCGAAGCTACTTTCAAAGAAGACTCCATCTTTCACAGCAAGAAAAATGCTGAAGGTTATCTCTGGAACACTCCGAAAGGTTTTCCCGACGCAGGGGCTATCTGGGGAAATTCCTGGAATCCGGGGGAATCTGCTTCGGACGAAATAACACTTAAATATCAGACAAATGAATTTTGGGGACTACAATTTTCCGTAGGTACCATCAACAGCAGAAATCTGCCTATCCAAAACCAATGGTACGACATGTATGTCATTGTAGCAAGATGTAACAAAATGCTTAAAGAAGTCTACAATGTACCTGATATGAACGAAATGGACAGAAGACGTTATATCGGATATGTTCACTTTATGCGTGGGTACGCTTATTATCATCTTTTGATGAACTGGGGACCGTTGATTATCGTGGGCGATGAAGAACTGAGCACCTCCGAACCTGCCGAATATTATAATCGCGAACGGGCTACCTATGATGAGTCTGTAGATTATATATGCGATGAATTCCGACTGGCAACTCAAGGCATCTATTCGGCGGATGAGCAAAGCGTCAACTATTATCAACGTCCGACCAAAGGAGCAGCCATGGCACTCATCGCCCGTTTGCGCCTCTTCCAGGCTTCACCGCTTTTCAATGGCGGAGCTGCAGCCCGTAAATGTTTCGGGACCTGGAAACGTAAAAGCGACGGAGCCTACTATGTCAATCAAGAGTATGACCCGAGACGCTGGGCCGTTGCAGCAGCTGCCGCCAAACAGCTGACCAAAATGGGATACGAGCTACATACAGTGGAAGCAGATGCCCAGAACCCATATCCTCTGGCCTCCAATGTCCCTACTGCTAACTTCCCTGACGGAGCAGGCAATATCGATCCTTATCACTCTTACTCCGACATGTTCACAGGAGAAGGTATCATACAGACTAATAAAGAATTCATCTGGGCGATGGAATCCAGTAACGTCACTAACTATACCCATCACTCATTCCCTGTCAAGTTTGGCGGATGGGGTTCAATGTCTGTGCCGCAGAGGGTAATTGATTGCTATCTGATGGCAGATGGGCGGACTATTCATAATTCATCGGCAGAATATCCATATGAACCGGACTTCAGCAGACTCACCGGCGAATCCAAAAAACTGGGGACATACCTACTGAGGGAAAACGTACCTATGATGTACGCCAATCGTTCGGCACGCTTCTATGCCTCGATAGGTTTTCCGGGTCGCTACTGGCCGATGAGTTCAGCTTCTACCGACGCCTCCTACGTCAATCAGCAATTCTGGTATTCTCACGATGATACCAATGCCGGAATTGCCGGTGCCGGAAATAACGTAAACGACTACAGTGTCAGCGGTTATGTTCCCGTCAAATACATTCATCCGGACGACTCATGGGCTAACGGCAAAGGGAGTGTAAAAGGCGCATTCGTCACCAGCCCTAAACCGTTCCCTATCATTCGTTATGGTGAAGTGCTACTGGAATATGTAGAAGCATTGAACCGTGTAGAAGGTACAGTGACCGTAGAAGTATCCGACAATACAGGTACACTTATTGAGGAAACCGTTAGCCGTGATCCGGCAGAAATGGCTAAATATTTCAACATGATACGTTATCGCGTCGGCTTGCCGGGAGTAGATGCCAACGACATGGCAGAAGCAGACAATTTTGAAAAAATCATCCGTAATGAACGTCAGGTAGAGCTCTTTAACGAAGGATACCGATATTTCGATACGCGCAGGTGGGGAACCTATCTGGACGAAGATGCCAACAGCTCCAACTGGCGGGGACTGGATGTGACAAAAGACCGTACAAATGCCAACGGTAATGAAGGATTCTGGAATATTGTGACGATCAATACACAAAATGTGCGAGACCGCATTGCACTGCCTAAAATGGTATTCTTACCGATCCGCCATGATGAATTGCTGAAGGTTCCCAATGCCGACCAGAATTTCGGATGGGACAGATAATATCAAAACATGAATAACAGACTGAATATGAAAAAGAAATTTAATATAATGCTCTGCACCCTTATAGGTGTATTGAGTGCTTGCAATGAATACGATTTCGACCAGGAACAATACCGGAACGAAGTAGGCTTACTCAGTAATTCGAGTCTGATCTACGACCGGCAGGTGGCTAATGTAGGACAAGAAAAAGATACGATCTATCTGGTTGCCACGGTTAGCGGCTCACAAATAAGCCCTAACACACACCATGTAGCTCTTTTGGAATCGGACTCTTTGCTGAAAGCATACAACAAATCCAACTTTGATATAGAAAAAGAAAAATTTGCCAAACTGCTTCCCGATGAATGCTATGATTTTCCCAATAAGGAACTGGATATTCAGGCAGGCACTTCCAAAGTAATGTTTCCGATCTATCTGAAAAATCTGGAAAGGATTTCACCGGATTCCATTTATTTTCTGGATTACAAGATAGATCCGGAAAAAACACCTAATTATAATCCGGATAAAAGTCATGTATTATTGCGTATCTATAAAGAAAACTATTACGCAACGACAAAGACTTCTACCTACTACAATTATACAAGCAGTACGATTGTAATTCCTAACCCCAGTGGTAGTCCCGAAGTCCGTAGACCGACAAATGCCAATCAAGTATTCCCGATCGGTGCCAATTCGGTACGCATGATGGCAGGTGATGAAGATCTTGGCGATTATAAGACAGCAAGAAGCAGAATTGTATCTAAGAGTATCATTCTGGAAATTGGCGAGCAGCAACCGGAGAATCCTCAGGCCAGAGAACTTACCATCAGAGCGCATGACAGAGTTAATGATGTGGAAGTGGATCCGGTCGATGTAGTACAACTTACTCCAATCGATGATTACGACAACACATTCCTGTTAAACGCTATCCGTACTCCCGACGGACGTGCCACTTATTACAAAGAGTTCCGTCTGCATTATAAATATCGCCTGGAATCCACCGCCCCTTACCGGGAAGTGAAAGCCAAACTACGATATGAATTTAACCCAAGAGTAGATAACTTGTAATCAAATCAAATGAGTATGAAAAAAAATATATTAATCATCGGGCTCGCAAGCATATTCGGAATTGCTTCCGGACTTATCTCTTGTTCGCCCGATTACGAAACCGAGTTTAAAGTAGAAACGCTCGTAGTTCCTGATAAAAGTCAGGCACCTATCACTTTCCCACTTCTGGGAGGAGAACATGAAATTGAAGTGCAGACCAATGTACCACTCGACAGATGGAGTGCCCAGTCCAATGCAGAATGGTGCAAGGTAGTACAACACGAGGGCAAAGTAGTCGTATCTGCCAGTGCAAACAATATATACAAACAACGCCGGGCAGAAATCACTGTAGCCTATGGTCATCAAAGCTATTCCATCACTGTCTCGCAGTTTGGTAAAGAACCGGCCATCCTTATAGGTGACAAGCTACAACAGGAAGGATATGTAGAAATAATAGATGCAGAAAGAGAAACATTGACAATTCCTGTAGCGACCAACCTGAATCTGGATAATATCATTATACCAGACACTTGCAACTGGATACGTCTGGCAGAGCAACCTGCCACATTTGATGCAAAGACGCGTGCAGCGGAAGACGTAAACAAACAGGAACTGAAATTTACGCTGGATAAAAGCACCGAGACTGACGTACGTTATTGTACGATTATCCTCCAGTCTTCCCAGAATTACAGCTATACAGCTTCTTTCCTGATAAAGCAACAACCCAGAGGTTATATAGTCGAAATCGATGAAGACAAGAAGATCTATGAAGTGAAAGCAATGGGAGAAACAATCACTATTCCTTTCAAAGTAAATTCTCCTGCCGGTGAAGTGTCATATACCTATGAAGTCGAAGAATCCGCCCAATCCTGGATCACTCCAGTATCATTACCCGCTTCAAGAGCACTGCGTGATGTCTCCGAAAGCTTTATCATTAAAGCCAACACTGAAGTTGAGAATCAACCTCGTGAAGGAAAGATAACCTTCAAGAGTACCAATAGCACCGACAAAGTACCAAGTCAGTTCGTAGTCACAGTAAAACAGGCCGGATTTATCGCGACACCTCCTTTAAATGTGATCAATGCTACTGCTACTCCGGGAGCCGGAAGTATTCAGCTGCAATGGGAGATACCTGAAGATGTAGACTTCAACAAGATAAAGATTACCTATTACGATAAAGTCACGAAAGAAAATAAAGAGATCTTAATAAATGACTATAAGACAACATCCTATATCATAGATGATACTTACCAATGTGCAGGTGAATACTCATTTACTATCAACACCTATGGTCCGACTGGTATGGAGACAGATAGTCCGGTAACAATAACAGGCATTTCCGGCGAAGCTTCCGAAATGGAACGTGTTACTCTTACTATCGATATGCTTTCCGACAATGCTAATCATGTCGGAGACGGAGGCGGTTTACCGGCATTGATTGACGGGAAGGTGAATACTTATTATCATACCAAGTGGAATGCTCCTGTTACAACAGAAGCACATTATGTCCAGATCAAACTGAACAAGCCATTAAAGGACCTTTGTTTTGAATATGATGCACGTCAAAGCGGAGTGAATAACGGAGGTGACGTAAAAGCCGCAACAATATATGGAAGTATGAACGGTGAGTTCTTTGAAAGTATGGGTAATGAAGAATTCAATCTGCCGACAACAAACGGTGGCCATGCCACAGCTAAAAACAATGTGAGTGGAAAGCAAGCTTACAACTATATCCGATTTACTCCTACGGCTCGCCGTGACAAAGATCCATTGGATTATACTGTCGCAGGCAGCGCATGGTGGAATATGTCCGAAATATACCTTTACAGAATAAGACATGATGAAGCCTGGGCAAGAGAGCAGCTAGGCATTTAACAAAACAAGAAAAGACTGACGAAGAACAAAATAAGATCAGATTAGACACATTTTCTTATCGAGTTCTTCGCCAGTCTTACTTTTTATAAAATTGGATGATAAGAATTATGAATATGAAACCCAAGAAATTAAGCCTCTTATTAACTATCTTGCCAATGATTATTGCAGCTACAGGTTGCCATTCCCGGCAAGAGTCTAAAGCAGACATCACTCCTCATTGTATCAATCTTCAGGCAGACAGCCTCTACCAACAAGCAATAGCCCTGATGGAATCTTCCTATGATGTAGACTCCACCCGAAAATGCATCCGCTTTCTGGACAAAGCTTTGGCAATCGACAGTTTAAATCCTGACTATTACGGCATGAAAGCCAAACTTTTATCTGAAATGGGAGAACTGGACTCCGCCCTATACATACAAACACTTGCTATGGAGAAAAACGCAATTACCGGTGAGTATCTGTTCCAACTGGGACTACTTCAAGCTGCCAAAGATATGCACGCTGAAGCCCACGAAAGCTTTGGAAAAAGCAAGGTTTTCCTTCAAGCAGTACTAAAACAATATCCCGACAGCTTGGGAGCTTTTATCCTGGCAGAAGCCGCCAATTCTCTCTACGAAAATAAAGATTCACTTTTCATGAGAAATATAGATGAAATCCGTAAACGCTTTCCCGAAAGGTTGCTGGAAATAGAGATGACCCGAAGGGTGAAACCGCATTCATTGGTCAATCAAATAAGAAGGATTCAAATAGAAAAGGATTATAATATTGATTTTGATATGGATAGTCTCGTTGAGGCGACTGTAGCGAAATAACTTTTTTCCAAATGAAAAATGACAGCACTTTTGCCCTCACGCTCTCATTCCCGCTTCAATCCCCCTATTCATCGGAGTTACAGCGATTAGAGATCCAATGGTAGCAGCGTGAGAGCAACCGTTTGCCCTCACGTTGCTACCAATCATTCTATTTTCAGCAAATGATAAAGTGTCCCCTTACCGGACTTCCGGCAGGGAATATTCAGCTTCTGAAGCGCACGGCCGAACACAGCTACCTTATTGATAGCCAACCTGTCCCGTGTCTTCGTCTGCAAATAATTCAGAATCTGCATGGACGTCATCCATTCGCCTCCCTCCTCTTCTTCCGCCGGACGGAGATAACAATGGAACAACTGTTCCAACGGGCTCGCCTGCTCAAATTCACGGTTCGTCTGCTTCAAAATCTTTTCATCCTCATCATCCAGCCAGTAACGCTCACCCTTATAAATGGCTTCCATCGCCTGAGCATAAAGCTGTTTGTAATTGATGGTAGCATTGGTTTTGATAGGAGCTATCACCTCAATACAGATAAAACGACGGCTGCCACTGGGATCGGCAAGCAAATCTTTCTGATTGCTGGTGCCGATAAAGGAAGCATAACGACGCATTTCACGAATAGTATTGCCATGAGGCTTGCGCAAGTTAGCAACAGGCTTTTGCAACAAATGCTTCAGAAACCCCTGCTGGCTGACATTGATCTGATCAAACTCATCAATGTTGATCAGAAAAAAACGTCCTAAATAACGCTCCGCTTCCTGCTTACTCTTGAAATCGATACTGTCCGTATAGCCGAAACGCAACTCAGGCGGCAGAATAATCCGGCAAAACGTTGACTTACGATACCCTTGCGGACCGACAAGCAAAGGTGACGTACTGTTTCCATGCTGCCGATCCACCCCTCTCCAATGCGCCACCATGCTCAGAAACCAACGATAAAACAACTCCTGCCAGTACGGATTCGTACAAGGAACCAATCCTGCCAATGCACGGATACGGTCTTTCCCGTCCCAACGGCCGACATCATAAAGATATTCTTCTACAGGATTGTGCAAAGGAACATATTCCGAATTCAGAAAACGGTCTACATCACGATCCCAGGCATTGATGCCTTCTTTCAAGGCACAGATAGAGATACTGTTGCGCACACGTTTGTCCACGGGCTTAAAGTAAAAGTGGATGGAATCACGCTGGCGGTATTCCAGATCATCTAACACGGTGTTATAACGAAATTCATAACGACGGTTCATAAATTCTTCCAGCAGAAAAGCCGTCTCCTGCTCCCTTCCGATACTGTTTTTCTTGCCAAAACCCTTACATTCCTGATAAAGATTATGAATCGTCGAGCGTATGATTCGCTCATCCTCTTCCCGATAGTAATGAATGAGTGTCTGCCGGACCGCTTCTTCTTCGGGGATACCCGCTTTGAAACAATGCTCGGCAAGGTGTACAAGCAAAGGTTGCAAATCATCTCCACGCTTCCAGTCTTCCATTTCCTGAAATGCCCTGTTCAACGCCGCTTCATAAATCTTCGTGAAAGTTTTTGCAGACTCATATCCCGGTTTCAATCGCAACAACAGATTCTTTTCACCCTGCTTGCGCTGCCGGAAAGTTTCTTCACCGGGCATAGCGAGCGGTTGTTCCAGACAGAACGGCACTGCATCGGGATTGTAATATGGAGATTCGTCCAGTGTCATGCGACACTTCTGTGTCAGCACCGGTGCTTGCAGATTAATATCATAAGGAAGCATCGGCTGGTAGCACTTTACCGCCAGCCAGTAGGCATGAGCATGAAATAATTCCGCTTCCGCTTCTTTTTCGGGCAGTCCTCTGTCATCCGGCAGGGCAAAACGCACCCATATCTTCACGCTACGGCCACTGGAACCACAGAATGCGGCGAAAGTCTGAGGCAAGAGTGCCGCCTGCCGTTTCACATATTCCATTTCGGACGGGCCTGCCAGCCGGTTCACTTCCAACTGCACCAGTCCGTTATATTGTTTCATTTTTCGTTCGCCTTCTTTAGTGCGGGTACATTCTACGGCAGAATAGATATATGGCAGTTTGTCTATATGTTCGTACTGGCTGTACGTACCTTCCAGCATCGGTATCAGGTTTCGCAAAGCCGTAATGTGTCCCGATTTTGTCTCCGTTTTCATTTTGTTGAATAATGTACCTGCTTCGCATATGCTTAGAGCTTCTTTTCCACTCCCGCTGTCTTGTCTGATTAAAGTTATTTTCATTCTTTTTTGTCTGTTTATCTACCAATATTGTTTATCGCTTAATTCCTGTAAAGGTACGATATTATATTACGGCATACAAACTTTTCCTCTAATAAAAACAGACTTTTTGCTCGCATTAACCTTATAATAAAATACGACATCAATCACACGTAGATGGTTCATTTCTTACCATGATTTCCCTATATCATTGTATCTGAATGGCTTACAGTTTCCTTTAATTTCTTATTTTGGAAACGAGCGTTCCCTATATCGGAAACGCTCGTTTCCTGCCTTGGAACTGGCGTTCCCTTATAAGGGAACGCCAGTTTCCCAAGCAGGAAACTGGCGCTTGACTTATATGATTGGATTGATTTGACCGCATGAAATGTTTCAATCAACCTGATCTTTCAGGAAGCATTCAATCATATATCGGTCAATAATGCGTGAGTTATCAGCTATTAACACCTGATTTCTCAGTTATTAATGGCTGAAATGCCAATCGTTAATAGTTGACACTTCAGACATTAATACTCTGTAAATCAAATAATAGCAGCAAAAAACAACATATAATGCGACGAAACTGAGTGAGAGCAACCGTTTGCTCTCATACTTGCCACCACACTTGCTACCACGCCCGAAACCACGATGAATAAAGGGATACAGACGGACTGTTAGAGCATGAGGGCAAAAGTCGTGTTGAATTCCTATGGAGCGTAAATTTGAGTATGAGTTTTATTTAGTCCGATACCTTAAATTATCAAACAGGCGTTCTATCAATCGTCTGTCTTTTACAATAATATCGGCAGTTCCTCCCAACTCATATTTAAAGTCGAGAGTCTCTTCATAATTAGTTGTTAATCCGTTGGGTAATTCAACGTTAATCAAATATGTTTCAATGGTCTTTTCTCCTGTTTTCTGCGTTTGGGTGACCAAAGAAATAGAAGATACATATCCCTCTATATATCCATACTCCATGTAGGGATAGTTCTCTAACTTAATAACGACTTTACTGTTTTCTTTTACCTTTCCGGCTCCATTGGCCGGAAGCAGCACCTGACCATATATATGGTTTTCCTTGGGTATCACTCCAAATACCGCTTCTCCTGCCTGCACAAATTGACCATCTGAAATAAATTTCAGGAACTCTACTTTTCCATCAAAAGGAGCTTTGAAAACATATTTCTGTTCCCATGCGGCCATATTTGCTATCAAGTTCTGATGAGTGGACAAAAGTTCCACTTTCAGTTCCCGTTCTTTCTCCAGTTGTTCCACTTCCAGTTGCTCCAGCCGATGGTATGCTTCTGTGATTTGCATGCGGGTCGAGGCAATCTCCCTATTTATGTTTTGTACCTCCTGTACTGTTGTCAGGTAATTATTTTTAATCTGATCGGTCTCATATTCATAAGTCGCTATTTCCTGCTGATCAAGAGAGACATAACGTTTAAGCCATTTCCGGGCAACATCCATTCTATCTTTTGCAGCTTTCTGCGAGTCCTCCGCTTCTCGGACAATCTTCTTTTTCCATTCAATGCTCGTCGTGATATTCTCTCTTTGCTTTTCGTAGACATTCTGCTGCAGATAGTCACATTGAGCTTTCAGAGCTGCAAGAAAGGCATAGTATTGAGGGTTGATTTCTCCTAAATATACCTTGTCGGGAAATGTATCTTTAAGAGCAAGCAAATGGGTGCCATCGAAATCTATTCGATTTATTAAATCCGCAATCTTCCGCACATCCTCTGTAGAAGCAGGATTTTGCACGACCGCTATATATTCCCCCTTCTTCACCTCCTCCTGTGCTTTGTGCGAAAGAAGCAGCAAATTCCCCGTACTGTTGGCAACAAGCCTTACGGTCGGGTTCTGCGCATTAATTTTAATTTGCCCGGTCACCATATCCGGGTATTTGATAATCCATCCGAACAATAGAAATAATGCTGCAAATACAATGACCGCCAGTGCCACCCATTTTCCGAAAGCCATGGGCATCCGGTCAATAATCTCATCCAGTTCTTCGCTTCTTCCGGATGATTTAGTCTGCGCTTTCTTCTGTGGAGAAGGTGTTTGTTTCCGGTTCATATTGGCTTTGAATTAAGTTGTAATAATACTGTTTGTTTGTCATCAGGCTTTGATGATTGCCTGTCTCTATGATCATTCCCGCTTTTAATACGATGATTTGGTCTGCCCTGCGAATCGTACTTAGCCGATGAGCTACCACAATGACTGTCCTGTTTTTGAAAACGTTATTTAATGCCCTTACTATCTTTTGCTCATTAATCGTATCAAGTGCATTGGTAGCTTCGTCCAGAAACAGATAGTCCGGATCCTTGTAGAGCGCTCTTGCTATCAGTACACGCTGCCGTTGCCCTCCACTCAAACCTCTGCCCATTTCTCCGATCATTGTCTGGTATCCCTGCGGCATAGCTTCTATCTCGTGGCTGATATTGGCTACTTCAACAGCCTTCTGCAATGCCTCATAATCAATATTGGCATCATCCAGTACAATATTGTTCTGTATGGTGTCATTAAACAATTTCCCGTCCTGCATCACGCAGCCGCATTTAGCACGCCAATTGCGAAGACTGATATTATTCACGTTCATATCTCCCATACAGATTTCTCCGTAAGAAGGCATGTATAGACGCAACAACAGTTTGAGTAAAGTAGATTTGCCGCATCCGCTGTCTCCGACAATAGCGGTCACTTTTCCTTTAGGAATCTGCAAGGTGATGTTTTTCAAAACCAGCGGAGCATTTCTCGAATACTGAAATGATACGTTCTTCAGATATAAACTTTTGTCTACAGGCAAACTCAGACTGTTGCTTATCACAGGCGAAGAATCGTCTTCATCTTTCAGCTGATGAATTTCATTGATACGCATAAAGCTGATTTTAGCATACTGGGCAGATTGTATAAAACTGACTAACTGTGCCACAGGTCCGTTCAGCATCCCTATAATAAATTGCGTTGAGATCATGACTCCGAAAGTGATATCTCCATTGATAACGGCGATGGCACAGTAGAACGTGACGGCAATATTCATCATACTATTGATAAATTGCGCCCCAAGCGACTGTGCATTATTGATTTTCAGCACTTTCAGATTCAACCGGTATATCCTTGCCTGTATAGCTTCCCATTTCCAGCGTTTAAGGTCTTCGTAATTGTTTATTTTAATCTCCTGAACATTTTCGATGGTTTCCACCCAGTAACTTTGGTTCTTGGCATTCAGTTCGAAATACTCCCAGTCGAGCTTTTTACGTATGCTCAAAAAGGTGAAAATCCATGCTACATAAATCCCACTGCCCGCTATAAAAATAAAAAAGATCATAGGATTATAAATCAACAGTATAATGCTGAATACAACGAATGTAATGATAGAGAAGAACATCCCCAAGGAGTTGTTCATCACAAAGCTGCGTATTCTTTCATGATCGCCCGCCCGTTGAAGGATATCACCGACCAGTTTGTTTTCGAAGAAAGTCACCGGTAATTTCATTAATTTGATCAGATAGTCCGATATGAGGGAGATATTGACACGGGTAGAAACGTGCAGCAAGACCCAGTCTCTTAATACATTTGACAGCGTTATACTAAGTAAAAGAACAATATTGCCGATTAGCATCATGTAGATGAAAGATATATCCTGAGTATATATACCTATATCTATTACAGATTTTGAGATAAACGGAAGTACTGCTTGCAGTCCGGTGGCTATCAACATGATAGCGAACAATATGCCGAATGCTTTTTTATATGGCGTAAAATAGTTGAGAAGGTTTTCGAAACTTTTGAATCTTTCGATCCGTTCATGAGCTTCTATTTGCTTGAAGTTCGCCATAGGCTCCAATACCATCAGCATCCCGAATTCTTCCCCTTCCTTATACCATCTGTCTTTGAAATCCTCTTCCGGGTAGGAAAGCAAGCCTTTGGCAGGATCGGACACATATATCTTCCCTTTTTTTGTTTTATACACAACAATGAAGTGGTGCTGGTCCCAGTGTATGATACATGGCAGTGGAATCCTGTTAGTCAGATTCTCCATAGTCGCCTTAACCGCTACAGTTCTTAGCCCTATTTTTTCGGCAGCATAGCTAATATCCAAAAAGGAAACCCCTTCTCTGGTTATCCCACATAAATCCCTCAAATATTGCAACGAATAGTATTTGCCGTAGTATTTTGCTATCATTTTGATACATGCTGGGCCACAGTCTTTTGCATCCATTTGGTACTCCCAGGGGAATTGTCTTGTTTGCATAAAAAAAGATTTATATTTCTTGCAAAGATGCGAAATTTATTTCTATATTTGCAGAATCACACAAATAAAATTTAATACTTATGAAGCAAAAATTAACAAGAGCACTCATTGATGAGATTCGGAAAGAGATGCCAGTACTAAATGAAGATGAAGAAAAAAGAGTCCAAGGTGGCTGGGACCCTGTAAAGGGATATGAAACTTTAAGAATAGCGGGAGGATTTCTTCAAGAAACAGGAAATGGAACATGGTATTATGGAGAAGATGGCAAACAGATTTTTTTTGAAGGAATAGGGATATCAACAGCTGAACCAATCGCTTCAGGAACAGCGTTTCAAGTTGGAGGTGTCATTTCCATATCACAAGATTGGCTTAATGATACAAGACATCCCTTCACTATAAAAGATTTCGCTCATGAATACGGACATTATTTACAAGAACTAGAAATGGGAAGTGGTTCTTATTGGAAAGATGTTGCAATTCCAAGTGGGTATAATCTATTAACAGATCCAGGTAGTCATGACGATATGCCCTATGAGCAAGATGCAACCAAAAGAGGAAATGACTATATGGACAGCCATACAACTTATCCATCGACAGGATATGGTACACCATCATAAGAAAATATAATTATTATGATAAGGAATATTATATTCTGCTTTTTTCTGATATACGCCGAATTCTGTTTTGCAGATTCTATTCCCAATATCCAAGTAGAAAATTTTTCTTTTTACGTTGATAGTGGCAATCTGAAATTAAATGGGATTCTTTGTATCCCATCCAGTTCTCAGATATCTGAAAAAAAAGTAGTAATAATGCAAACACCTCCATATCCTTCTGATGCAGATTATCATGGGATGTATTCTGAGTTAGCTGAAGTGTTTGCTCATAGCGGTATTGCAAGTCTGCGTTTTGAGAATAGAGCAAAGAATCTGAATATTAGCGGGGAAGAAGTAACAATGTATAATCAAGCTGATGATCTGCATGATGCTTTCCTATCATTAAAGCGAGATAGGCGTTTTGCAACTTATAAAATAGGTCTTTTAGGGCATAGTGAAGGAGGGAGTGCAGTAGCTATTGAATCATCTAAAAATAATGATATTGCTTTTGCCATTATATTATCATCTTGTGGAATAAAAGGTACAGATTTTATTTATTATCAATCAACTCTTCGTATTGATTATTTAAAACTTCACTCCATACAAGATAAATGGATAAGAAAAGAAATATGGGACAAAATAAGAATTATTGAGAGATATAATAGCCCAACGATAATTCAATCTAAATTAAAAGAGCACGATGCAATGCTTTATAATGATTCAGTATTTCGAATAAAAGCCTACGGCAATATGACTTTGCATCAAGTATATAAACAAACTTTAGACAAATGGGCGAATCCACATTTTATAGCTGTAACTAAATATGATCCGAAAGTTTATTATTCAAAGATCTCATGTCCAATAATATTGCTATATGGAAAGATGGATGAATGGATGGATTGGAAAGATAATGCAGATGGAATAGAAAAAATATTTATAGATATCAAAAAGAGAAATTATGAAATCCTACGATTGGATAGCATTAATCATTCTTATTGCAAATGCGATGTCTATACACCATTTTTCACATCTATAAGCCACATGAAGAGTAAAAACATAGAATATAGTACATCAATATGGAGAAAAATAATAAATTGGATAGCTACCCTCCAATAAATATGTTATTTGTTACAAACACTTTACACTCTAATGACTTCATATTATGACTAATTGCCTTAAAGACATGAATCAACAGAATATTTTCAACAAAATGCTTGTTGATTTTATGCTTCTTCACGGATATTTACTTGACAACCCGGGATTAATGACTGGAAAAGCAGGAATCATGTTGAGTTTATATGAAGTATCTCAAATCGATAAGCGAGAGATAATAAAAGAAACAGCTTTCGAGCTCCTTAAAGAAGTATTAGCTTGGAATATAAAAGAATATTCATTTAAAAAAGGAAAAGCAGGAATTGCATGTGCACTACTGTATACTATTGAGAATAATTTTATTAATTGCGATTTTAATGAGTTGTATGGCATTGAATTACAAGAAATCATCTGCTATATAAAAAGTATAAAAATCAAAGAAACCAATATCGAAGAATGTATCGGATATCTAGTTTTCTTATTCAATATAAAGAACGAAATATCAATTGATGACTTTGAGGAGATATTAAATGTATTAACTTCTATCTTAGTCGATTATTATCAATTTGTACCAGTTAATCCCATTGAACTTCGCTTTTTCTACTCTAGCGCAGCAAAGATATTTACAATCTATAATTCATCATTTGACAGAGATAAATATTATTTAGACAATGTCACTTGTTCAATAATTAATATCCACGAACAATTAGAGCAAAAAGCTTATATATGCATGAATCTAAAGTTTGCTTTCCATTTTTTTCATTATAGTAAAAAATGTCAGAAAAAGAGATTAATTTTAAATTCTCAATCTTTAATAAATAATATTCTTCAAAATACAATTAATAATACCATGAGTATTGAAGAAGCAATAGACTCATATTATATAATCAATGAACTATTTAAAGAAGAAAAAAATCCATTTCAATTTGAACATATATATAAATGGATAGATTCATTATTTACATGTGAAAATTTAATCAACAAGCAATCTCTTTTAAATCAAGGCAAACTAAGTTCGCTGGTATCTTTAGAATATGGTATTCCTAAATTTATGTTAATGAGATGTATGTTGAATAAAGAAATGATTTTAAAAAATAGAAAAATGAAATTATTTATTTAAATGGATTATAATATTGTACTATTATATTATGAAAATGGACATCCTACAGGTGTTATTCGATATATTGAAATGCTTAAGAGGGGGTTGTTAACTCAAAAAAAATATAAAATCCACTCTATAGTATTAGACTCATCTGCTATTTTTCCTGAAATATATGAAAAGAAAGATCTTATTTTTGCAAGACTCCCTTTTGAGATAAATCCTTATTCATCAGATCACTTTTGGAGGAACAAATATTTTAATATAATAACAAAACTAACAAAGTCATATCTAGATGGAAAAACAAATATAGTATTTCATACTCAAGAATTTTTTCTATCAGGTTTAGCATCATTACTGAAGAAAGAATTAGGTGGTACTATTTTATTGCATTTGCATGTTATTCCATGGAAGTTCAGTTTAGAAACTAACGAAAAAACATTCAAACAATTATACAAAGAAGTTGAGGCTGGAAATTTTATTTCAATTAGCCTAAATAATACCGAACAAAATGCATATACTATTGCAGATAAAATTATATGTGTTTCCAATTCAGCAAAGAAACACATACTTTCGGTCTGCAAATATAATAAACTTAATATATCTGTAATATATAATGGATTAAGAGAGACAAAGGTTACGCCCCTAAAGACAGGCAATGAAGATTTTAAGATTCTTTTCGTTGGACGGATTAGTAAAGAAAAAGGTATTTTTAATCTGCTAAATGCATTACAAAAGGTATATTTAAGAGGTCGAAAAGTGAAACTACAATTGGCAGGAGATTGTAGTTTCAGGATTAAAAATAGAATTTATTTAAAATACAAAGAACTGGATGTTGATTTCTTGGGTAATATTTCTTATAAGAAACTTAGTATTTTATATTCTAGCTGTTCTCTCGGAATTGTACCCTCTTTGCATGAACAATGTAGTTATGTTGCTATTGAAATGTCAATGTTCGGCATGCCAATGATCGTATCAGACGTAGATGCACTTTCTGAAATGTTTGAAGATGAAGTAAATGCTTTGAAAATTCCCTTAGTGTTTGATGAGGATTTTGGATTGGAGCTAGATGAAGAAAAATTAACAGATGCTATTATTCGTCTAATAGATGATAAAGTCTTAAGGCAAAAGTTGAGTGAAAATGCGATCAAAAACTATCGTGAAAAATTCACACTGGATAATATGATAGAGAACACGATAAATGTGTATGAACAATTAATACAACAAGATAATGCCTGAAATAACAATTTTAATGCCTGTCAGAAATGGAGAAAAGTACATCAAAGAATCAATTGATAGTATCTTAAAACAAACATTTACCGACTTTGAACTTCTTATCATGGATGACGGTTCTACAGATAGGACAGTAGAAAGAATCGAAAGATATACAGACGAAAGAATACGTTTGATAAGAAGGAAGCATAATTTCATTCGGAACTTAAATGAGGGGCTAGAATTAGCTTTGGGTGCCTATATCGCACGTATGGATGCTGATGATATTATGCACACTGAGCGCCTACGAATACAGTTAAAACGTATGAAGAAGAATCCGAACATCACAGTTTGTGGTACATGGGCTAAGATTTTCAGCGATAAGGGTAACGAAAGAAATGTTTTTCATTTTGGCCATGAGATCATATGCGAACCTGTATTGGAATTATTAAAATACAACATGTTACTTCATCCTAGTGTGATGGTTAAAAAGGAGTTTTTGTTTAATCATCACATTAAATACCAAAACTATCCCTATGTAGAAGATTATAAATTGTGGTTTGATATAGCTAAGGCCGGAGGAATATTATTTGTTGAGCCACAAGAGTTGATGATGCTTAGGAGAAGTGATACACAAGTCACCGTAACGAAGAAAGAGGAAATGTTTTTAGGTTCCATCCGTTTAAGAAAGGAAATTCTTCTCTATCTTCTCTCTATCTATGATAATAAAGCACTAAATAGCTTATTATCTGATCTTGAATATTTAGAAAAGAATAAATGGATGTCTTATGAAGATATATTCCGTTTCTTTGTGAATCTATTTAATAGAATGCAAAGTAATTCAAGAATCTAATGACTCTCAACTAAAAATACTATAATGAAAAAACAACTTGTGTATTTAATTGCATTACTGCTTTTACAAACTTCATGCGATCGAGTCTTTACTATGTCGGGGCATGTCATTGATGAATTAGGAAATCCAATAAATAATGCAAAAATCGTTACATCTGAAAAAGAGACACTGTATAGTGACTCTTTAGGGTATTTTATGCTCAATCTTTACGGACCAGGCTCTTATAGTGATAAACTTGAAGTATTGGTCACTAAAAAAGGATATGAAACAAAATATTTCGACTTAAGTCAACAAAAAGATATCCATGACCTTTCATTAAGAATGAAGACTTCAAATAGAGAATTGATTCCATCTTATCCAAAATCAACGGTTCGCTTATTCTATTTAATAAATCTGATAATTACAAATTTGTTTATTATATCAACATTATTCTTTATACTATATAAAAAGATTAAGTACAAATGGATTTGGATGCTTTTGATTTTAGTAGCAAATATAACCATACAAGTAAATTATATAAACGGACATTGGAATGTTGATATTGGAGGATTACCTTTTTACCTCAAACATTATGCATATTATCCATTTACAATTAAAATTGCTTGTCCAATTATTAGCATAGTCTTTTGGATAAGCTATATTTATACACAAAGAAGTACACTAAGCACTAAAAAACAGATTTGAACATTAAGTTATTATATTAAATAAGTACTGATTATAAATTAATCAAAACTATATGTCAGATACTAAGTAAATCATAAGATCATCTTCACTAAAATATTTAGTAATGAAAGGTGAATACATAAAATAGGCTGCAACATTACATTTACTGTATTAATTATAAATTTGATAATTATGGTATACAAGAACAGAACGAGACAAGTGTTATTATACGTTATAGGCACTTTACTATTGTCAAGTTGTGATTATCGTATTTGGGGATCAATAAATAATAAAACGGATTCTGATGCCCGAATTATGTGCTATTTAGTAGAGAAAAGTCGCTGGGATAGTCTTAGCAGTCCATCACTTAGTAATTTTGAATCGCTTACGAGTGGAGCATATTTTGCAGTGAATGAAATCAACAAAGGAGAAGACAGTCTATTTGTGATGATAGATGACAGTACTTACTGTGTAACTTTATCTCCGGATGAGTCTATGGGTATGGGGATGGTGATGAATCATTTTTGGACCAGAGAACGGATACAATCGTATTTGCAATTTCTGAAACGTATGGAAATACAGATGCCTCACGATACTATTGTTTATAATGAAACTAAAGAACTTACAGACTTTTTCTGGAAACATAAGAAATCAAAACAAGAAATACGCATAAATATCAGAGATAATTATATTATGAAACTGGTAGATAAATTATTTTAGATTGAACTAGAATCATGAACATAGCTTTTTTATCTTCATTAAATCCTAATGACCAGAATAATTGGTCAGGTACTCTTTACTATCTATACACTTCACTTCAGAAGAAGCATAGGGTGATATGGGTAGGCGGAACTACGTTTGCTGAGGTTTGGGAATTCCACAAAGCTAATTTCAAAGGCAATGAAGCATTCTTTCCAGAAAATTATGCGTTACTTTTTGGCAAGTTGGTTTCTAACCTATTGAAAAAAGAATGTTATGACGTCATTGTATGCCGAGATTATTTTTTTTCCGCATATCTCGTTTCGGATGTACCACTTATTTATATTGGAGATACTACATTTCATTTGTTTAACCAATACATGAACTGGCATGACGAAAGTCTTACCAAACTAGCCGAACAACTGGAATCACTCGCTATACAAAAGGCGGATAAAATTATTTATTGTTCGGAATGGGCAAAACAGAGCGCAATGCAGGATTACAATGCCGATGCCGAGAAAATAGAAGTGGTTGAATTTGGAGCGAATATCATAGAGAACATCCCAGTTCTAGATAACGTATCGCCGATAAATACACCATGTAACCTCTTATTTATCGGAAGAAATTGGAATATGAAAGGCGGAAACAAAGTACTTGAAATTTATCATAATCTAAAAGGAAGAGGATTTCAATGTACACTCACTATGATAGGGAGTGAACCTCCAATGTCCTTACCAAATGATCCGAATATTGAAATATACCCTTTTATCGACAAAGCAAACCCGAATGATAGATTAAAATTCCATGAAATCCTAACGCGTTCGCATTTTCTAGTTCTACCCACCCGCTTTGACTGTTTTGGAATAGCTTTCTGCGAAGCATGCGCCTATGGTATTCCATCGTTAGGTTCTAATGTAGGAGGTGTATCACAGGTTATCAAAGAAGGAGAAAATGGATTTCTGTTCAACATCGATGCTTCTGCACTAGAATATGCTGATAAAATAAAAGATACATTCAATACCCCTGCAACATATTCCCAACTAAGGAAAACGGCCCGAAAGAATTTTGAAGAACGTTTAAACTGGAACAGATGGCTCGATAAAAGTAATAAGATTATAGAACGACTCGCATCCGAGCATCAACCGGATTTTTATCTTCCGGTTTATGTTATCAACATGAAAGAAAGGGTAGAACGTAAACAACATATTATTAAAGAGTTCGACAACAAGGAAGAATTCGAGTTAAATTTAGTAGAGGCGTCGGTTCATCCTATCGGTGCAGTAGGTTTGTGGAATAGTATGATCAAAATCATAAAAATGGCAAAAGAGAAAGGAGAAGACATCATTGTCATTTGTGAAGACGACCATTATTTCACGGAAAATTATTCTCCCAAATTACTGTTCAAAGAAGTTACAGAAGCTTATATACAAGGAGCAGAAGTACTTTCCGGTGGTATTGGAGGATTTGGACAAGCGATCCCTGCAGGATATCATCGCTATAAAGTAGACTGGTTTTGGTGCACACAATTCATTGTTGTTTATAATCGTTTTTTTGATAAGATGCTGGATTATTCGTTTCAGAACACTGACACAGCCGATGGAGTAATATCCAAACTAGCAACAAACAAAATGGTCATCTATCCTTTTATCTCAGAACAAAAGGATTTTGGGTACTCGGATGTTACTCAAAGTAATATGGAACAGCAAGGTAAAATAAGAGAGCATTTTGCAAGAGCGAATAAACAAATGAAATTGATAAGTCTGAAATAAAAGAAAGATCAATGTAACAATGATAAACTTATTATTCATGAAAAATAGAATTGTCTAATGGAAAATCTCATTTTTGATATAGGTTTTCATAAAGGAGAAGATACCCTTTTTTATCTTTTGAAAGGGTATCGGGTGATTGCTGTGGATGCTGATCCTGAATTAATAAATGAATGGCAGAATATTTTTAAGAAATACATAGAGAATGGAAAGCTATTGTTGCTAAACTATGTGATTTCTGATACAAATGACGTAGACACTGATTTTTATATAAGTCCAAATACCATTTGGAGTTCAACTAAAGTTTCTATTTCTTCAAGAATGTGCTGCAAAGCTATTAAAAAGAAGATTAAATCAAAACGGCTGGACCATTTGTTTCATGAATACGGTACTCCTTTTTATTGCAAAATAGATATAGAAGGAAATGACATCATTGCATTGCAAACGGTGGAAAAAGTGAGTGAGAAACCTCTATATATATCAGTAGAAACCGAATGCATAGGAGAAGATGAAGATATTGCAGGACACGAATTGGACACTTTGAATGCTTTATATCAGCTAGGATATAGAAAATTCAAGTTAGTTGATCAAAGAACTCTTACCGTACTCGACTATAATTGTTTTTATAAGAATAATTCTGAACGTTATTGGTTCGAACAAATAGAAACCAATTGTAAGTATGCCGAAGAACTGATAGATCTCTCCGATACCGATCAACGAGTGAAATTTACCGATTTCTTCCCCGGTTCTTCAGGACCATTTGGAGAAGAACTAGTCGGCAAATGGTATGATTACCCTCAAGCAAAGGAAATACTTAAGAAGCATAGAGAAGACAAAATGAAACTGAATGAACCGGCATGGACCTTTTGGTGTGATTGGCATGCAACGTTTTAGCAAGTATAATTACATATAAGAACAATAAAACTATGAAAATACTACAAGCAATAGCCTTGTCATCATTCTTACTTTTGAGTATGTCAAAAGTATGCTCTCAAGAAGATAAAAAAACTAAAGATTTTTTCAATTCTGGTGGATATATATCTGAAAGATATGCATTGAATAGAAACCAAGTACGATTTAATCAGTCCAGCGATTTTGTGTTTCATCATATTCCTAACGGTAATCTAATATGCATTACTTCAAAACAATTTAGAGCACATGCATTTAGTCGACATTATAATTGCATACTATCAAAAGACAGTAATTTTATTGCATACGTATCTGTGCCTCCCATATTCTGCGGGGATAAAGATTCCATTTATGCTGACTTTAGTTTTAAAACAGGATTTATGATTGAAATGAATACTTATCATTTAGAAATAATCAAAAGTGATTTTTTGATAAATACAGGAGAAAGGGGGATCTCATTATGTGACCTTCCTCTCTCTTATAAATCTTTAAAATATGCTCATAAAGCATTTAATGCGGATACCGTAATTACATATCCTTTAAGAATGTGGGAAAATTTAGAGAATAAGTATAATCATTGCCAAGTAATGATAATTCAAAAAAAACGTCGTGGATGTATTGCTCTGTATTGCTTTTATAATGACAAAGGTGCCAAAAAGATAAGTCACTATATCAGATCATTAGAACATCTTTTTTGGTATAGAGAACCGAAAGATTACATTGAAGTAATAGATCCACCAATCATAGATGAATATGAAATACCTCATTTAAAAGCTAAAGAAAAGTCCACTAATAATTAAGATGAAAATTAAGGTGCAGACTATGAAACAAAGAGTAAATTACAAGAAATTGGATATAAAGAATTTTATATTTATCATGAACCAACTGATACCTATATTCCATATTGAGAATAACAATTATGAAAAATAGAATTATATCACTTTTCATATATTTATTGCCTAGTCTAATCTATGCTCAAAATAATATAGACGACAAATATGAAGTTCTGTCTCTAACTGACATGCTGAATCTTTTTGAGAATAATGAAAAAAATGTTCTTGAATATTATGACAAAATATATGTTCCGGGCTACTTCTATGAGCCTTCTCTTATGTATCCTTCACCTTTAAAGAAAGAATTTTGTTGTGTAGCTCAATGGAGAATTCCAAACAGAAACTGTAAGTATCTATTCTTAGAAGATATATTTCCGCAAAATAGAGATTCCTTAAAACACGCAGCTCTTGAATTTCAAAAAATAAAAGAAAAATATGGATCGAGAAAATCAACCATGTATCAAGATGTACCAGCAGGTTATAATGGTATAATTGCCAAATGGTTCACTGGCAAATTATTCGTTTTGCATTGTCCCAAAAAGCTTTTTAATACAATTGTATCAAAAAAAGCATCAATCCTATCCATTGATAAAGGTAGGATATCTGACGAAAAACTAATAACTCCAGATGAAGGTGAGTTTGAATCTTCTTGTTTTCCACAAAAAGGAGGTATGATATTAATACGCGAAGACGGATGTTGGTATGATGACATTAAAAGGAATATAGATTTTTTAATTTCCCCCCTTATTAATGAAAATTTTTCTACAGAATTTAGCAAACATGTTGGGAAGGAATATTCATTTCTATTGGAAGTAGTCCCTAAAACAGGACAAATTATTCCACACCTTTTATTACCGAAAACACTATCTACTGACGAGCAAATAATTGTATCTTATTTAGAAAAACGAATAAGAAAGTTTCCTATAAACAGTTTTGGTCCACTAATAACCATTGACAAGAAAATGCTATATGGCCGATATTTTAAATTTATAATAGAAAATAAAAAGTTTAAGGTTGAAGACTACCTTGAATATCGATATTGAGATTGTATACAAAGAAAGCCAACTACTACAACATATTGTATTACAAACGCTTGTCCCACCCATTTAACACTTATAAGCGATTTGTCACATTCTTATTCTTCACAGATAAAAAATAGAACAAACTAACTCAAACTATAAATTATTACCAATCAAAGTTCCTCTTTATGAGTTTATAAAATTTCTCATTATATGGCTTGAAAAAAGCCTTAAGCTTATTACGAATATCACTAGGTAATTTTACATTATATTGTGAGACAAACTTATCATCTAAATTTATTGCATTCCAGTCCACATAGGGAATATTTAGAAATTGTTCAATCTTTCTGAGTGTAGATATGCGATTGTTTTTTAATTCACGATGTTCAATAACTAAAATATTCTCCACAGGAAAAAACTGATAATAACGCTCTAATTGTTCATAATAAAATCCACGATGTAGAAAATCAGGAAAAAAATCTATTGGCGTATTCTCCTGATTTCTTATCTTTTCTATTTCTAGATTGACCCAATACGAAAAGGGAAAATTCTGAGTATCAAGTAGCTTCTTTAATAAAATATTCAATTTTTCTTTATCAGGGAAAAGTTCATATTCATGTAAAAGCTGACTTTTCCTCCAATTTATCAACATGTTATATTGCGAATAAGCTCTATCAATGGGATTTCTAACAAGAAAAATAAATTTCAAATGAGGATTATATTCAAAAAGTCTTTCAGGAACCTCATGCCAATAAGAATACCAAGTAGTAGATTCAAACAAAAGACTATCGGATAAAGAATAACGGAAAGGAGGATATTCCTTCCACATATATTCCATAAAAAATGGAAATCCTTTCGCATATTCAGTTGGGTAAAGAAAAAAACCGGGCTCTTTAAAAAATGATCCCCAACAAGAAGGATGATGATGAAGGTAGTCATGCAAAGCAGTACTTCCTCCCTTTTGAGTTCCAATTATCATAAAATCTATTTTTCTAAACCAATTCGTTATCTCGTCCAATAAAGGATACATTAGTTTGTACGGACGTAGCTGAGAACCAAAAGTTGTAGCGCATTTCCAATAGCACTGAGGAGAATAAGATAAATACAAGTCAAATATATTTCCCCATACTGGTTTAGTATTGAATCTCCATTCTCGTTCTCTCGAATGTTTCCAAGCAACCCAAAACTGTCCTTCTGTTTTTTCTAATTCTTCCGATAATACATCAAGTAACGTAGGAAGGTGGAAAACAACGACAGCAGCCTTTCCAATCAGTCTTTTATCTAGAGTAACCTCCCATCCTTTTGATTCGAAACCTGAAGATAAGTGAAAAGGCAAATATTCTGCATTATTATACAACAAAATTAACGAACTATTTTTCATACATCCCAATCACTATTCTCTACCACATTCTTCATAACCGCTAGTTTTTTATAACTACTGCAAAATTAACATTTTATTTATTGGAACAAATCAATTCTCCCACTTTTCTATCAAAAAACAAGACAACTAACCAGTTTGAATAGTATTTGCCGTAATATTTAGTTATCATTTTAAAACATACTGATCCACAATATTTTACATCAATTTGACACTTTCAGGAAAATTATCGTGTTTACATAAAAAAAGATTCATATTCTTTACAAAGATGCAAAATTTATTTCTATCTTTACAGAATCACACAACTTTAAATTAATACTCATGAAGCAGAAACAGACTTTTATATGGTTTATGTGCTATTGTTTTATAATCAGTAACACAACATTGGGTCAAACTAAAACCCTGCCAATCTCGAACATGATTTTGAATTTTAGTAAATCTGAAGTAAAAAATACACCTATGCAATCCATAGATGGCTTTGAAGTAGACGCAGTTGTAGTTAATAAAGATCTTTTTCCATTTTCAGAACCAAAAATAAATTTAGAATATGACAAAATAAAATGGAGTTTATTGTATACCCTTTCTTCCAGCGATCCTTTAAGACGTACCCTCACTTTAATGCAGATCGAAGACGAAAATGGAATTAGTCTTATAGATGAATTAGCCGATAAATATGGAAAAAACAGCAATGGAGTTCCTGCTGTCTGGTATTCGGGAAAGATTGATGTTTTATTATGCCCGTTAAATATGTTTGGAGAAATTGTATCTAGAGAAAAAGCTGTATTAACTATTTCTAAGGGTATTGTTATCTCACAAGAAAATGTACCTATAAAAAAAGGAAGCATAGAAAAAAAGTCACAGAAAGCAATGATGTTAGACGGTTGCTGGTATGATAGTATGCGATATAATGATTTGGGAGCATTAGAAAAATTTGTAAACCAAGATGCTGTAACATCATCGATAAAAGCATTTGCGTTATCTATTTTAATTGTAACCGATAACCAAGGAAAAGAATCAGGATATATTTTATCCCCTCAAAAAACAGAAAAACAAGAAGAGAAAATATTGGTTAATAATCTTCTAAAGCGTATTAATCAGCTATCTCCTTGGAGTTTTGGATGGTTGGAAACAATAAATGGTTCAATTTTTCAAGGACGATATTTGAAAGCGGACTATTCGCAAAATACGGGCTGGAGATTTAATGATTATTTTCATTAAAACGACTCTGTCATAAAAGATTAAAGTTATGAAAAAGTTTCTTTTGCTAAGTATCTTATGTTATACTTATAACGTTTATGCCCAGCATTATATTCCGGTCAAAGAGATGATATCTAACTATAAAAAGCAAAAAGCTATCGATACTTTGAAGAATCATGATATTATTTATAATATTGAAGAATCTCCTGAAGCAGGAATATTTATGGAACAATCTCTATTACCATCTGATTTACAAAGACCAAAAGATATTCGTGCAGAATGGTGCTTTGAATATTTTTCAGGACAAAAGGCTACGTTATACTTAAAGAAAATATATTCATCAAAAGAAGGAAAGTCGAATGAAGCATCGATCTATAAGAATAAGTTGGCTGAAAAATATGGAAAAGACGATTTAGGGATTCCTGCAATATGGTATTCGGGGAAGATAACAGCCTTATCGTGTCCCAAAGACTTATTTGGAGAAATTGTGACGAAGAATGTAGCTGAGTTTGACATAGAAAAGGGACAGGTTATATCACGAAACTTTTTAGATATTGCAAAAACCGGAACGATGGAAGGTCCTCGTCGTTTTCGTCCTACTATCAAGTATTCGCCTATTGCCAGTACAGATGGTTGCTGGTATAGTAATCTTCAATATAAACTGGATTTATTAGAAGAGTTCGTTAATAGCAAATTGAAAAAGGATAAAACATCAACTACAAAATTTGGTTTAGATATATTGTTGGTAACAAATAAAAAAGGTAAAACGACCGGATATTTATTATCCCCCGACGAGATTATGAATAAAGAAGAACAAGCTCTAACTAAACAATTAATAAAACAGATTAGTAAGTTGCCTCGTTGGAGTTTTGGATGGTTACAGACAATAAACGGTTCTATTTTTCAGGGACGGTATGTAAAAGCAAACTATTCATCGGATACAGGATGGAAATTCGAGGATTATCTTCATTAGAACAAAGAGTAACTTCTACGCAAAAGTAAAAGCTACTCTTCATTCCATATAAGATTGGGGATATTCAGTAAGTTTCCCTATTTATTTGCTTTAATACGTTGCCCGTCCGCCTGAACAGCGTACAGTTCCGCTCCTTCAATGTCTGCTCCGGCAGGTACGGTAAATACGAACCGATTGGCAAACCATACTTTTTTGCCACCCTTGATTAATTCGAAAGCAACCGCCTGTTCGCCATTAGTCACAGTGTATGTTCTTCCGGAAACGGTATAACTTACAGTCTTGGTGATTTTCACATTGTTCTGGAATGTTTCGAAGTACCCTACATCTCCTCCATCTTCGGATATACCTTTTTGATTGCCTTTGGCTCCTACCTGATATCTTCGGTCTTCAATGTATTCAATAGGCGGACATTTAGTGGAAAATGTTTTCATATAAGCCAGCGTCTGATTAATCATATCCTGTGTCACGGTATATGAAAAGCTTCCGTAAGCATACAACTTGAAACTAACCGGAATAAAGAATCCCCAGGCATCGAAGAATTCGGTCATATCCATGTTAGCGGCTTTTGCTACGTTGCGCGCATACATCAGCTGTGCTGCGCCCGGATCATTGAAAGGTAACCAAAATTCAGAGGTACGTCCTTGCTCGAATATCTTACGGATGGTATTCGGTTTCTTGCCGATACGTTCGAAATAGGTCCACAATTGCTGGTTGAGACGCATATGCATTTCGGAGGCTTCTCCTTGATATAATCCATATTTATTGGCATCATCAGATGTCATGTCCTGAGGGGTAAATGCCAGCGTGTTCGGATCTCGCGGATGCATGAATCTGCTCCAAGGGGTCGGAGGCGCATATCGGTAAGCAGCCAATGTCCCGATGGAACTACCACGTGATCCCCACTGGTTTATCTTGTACACCACATAATTAGAAAAGAGATTATTGCTCGATTCCGTAGTACTGGGCCAGTTGATAGCTCCCTGATGCATGTGTCCGAGTTCATGTCCCGGCCCCCATTCATTGTCCTGATTTTTATCCATATCACGCGGATCGAAGTTGTTTTTGAATCCCCATCCGTCTTTTGTGCTTACATCACCGGCTGCCATGTTAATGTAATAATTGGTAGCATAAAGTCCGTCGGTGAAAGTAGTGACATGCATCAGTGAATTGAATTCTCCCGTATTCGAATAAGTGTCGATAGCAGCCAGTTCCTGCTCCCAATCTATCAGGTTATCCCATCGTTCCATTCCCCTTACTACCCCATATTGTTTGAAGTTGTCCTGATTTTGCAGCAAGTCTTTCAGTGCTGTAAACAGAATCTTCCTACCTTTCAGTACAAATACACATTTATCAGATCCGTCCAAAGTGACAGACTTTGCCTTCCGGATATATTCGCGGAACAGATCATCGGTTTTATCCACAGTCAGATCCCATACATTGAAGCCTACACGCGCATGTTCCGTTGTCTCCACATACTGGGGCGGAAAGTGTATTTTCACTGCCAGCATGCCACGGGGATCAAGTTTCTGATAGATGACAAACAGATTTCCCGCACGTGAGAAAGAAAACTTGTTGATTCCGTTTTTCAGGAATCGTTCTTCACCGTCGGGCCCCAGATCCGAACAACACCTTAGTGAAATGGATTCACCTTGCGGTATGCCGTCTGCTAAAACGACCATCTCTTCACCCGCATTGGTTATGATACCGGTAGGGTTGCAAAGAGGCGAGTAGTAATTGGTTCTCAATTTATCTCCCCAATATTCGGGCACACTGTATGCCTGATATGACTGTATCCTGAATCTCTTTTCCGCTTCGGGATAAGTATTGCTCTGCAAAGACTTTGCCAGCACATTGAAGAATGCCGGAAGCCGATTGATGGCTTCGTCGGAAGCGTCCGGGAGGAGTTCACTGCATGAACGGTCGGTGAATACTGTTATCAGTTGTTCGTCAAGCGGATTTTCCGCAGCATGGAAAAATTCCATCTCGTCGCAACTGACGAAATCATTTAATCCGCTTTTAACTTTGAATTGAACAGCCGCAGGTACAACCGGATCGTTCAGCAATATCCTATGGCTGCCTCCTGCTCCTTTAAAATCATAATCTTGTATATGAATAAAATCCGTACTTCCTTGAGGCTTGATGTAAAGTTCGAATGCTCCGAAATTACCGTTACCATTCCGGCTGTGATATAGGATATAGTCTAGCGTAAGCTGATTCTGATCGAACTGATATTCAAGAGTAACGGGGAATTTTGCAGATTGACTCCATGTGGAATGGTAACAGGTTCCGCCGAACTGACCGTCATAAGACTTCGATATATCCTGCCCCGGCTGATGGTCGGTGTCGTATCCACCGGTAACTTTCAACTTTATATCCTTCTCCGGATTTACACCCGAAATATCACTCGATTTCTTTTGTTGTTTGATTTCCGACTGGTCATAAATGTTTGTATTTTCTTTGGATACAAACTTGATCGTAGCATTCCTTTCTGTAGTCAGAGGATTGGAAGCAATGGAGAATATTCGTGTACTGGATGCCAGATCGGCTCTTGTATCAGGTACTTCTTTCTCGGTAATCCAGTCTTTGGCTTCCTCCGGAATAACTACTTCATAGTCTGTATTGGAAAGCAAGTTGACTTCCAGATGATCGTTTCCTGTTCCCGCCACCTGAATGACACGGCTCTCTTCAGCCACTTCAATGATCAGGTCACCGCCTGTCTGCACAACTCTGAGTTTAGCAGTCAGCGCATTATTGGCGATAGTAATATTTCCTTCTCTGACTCCTTTTTCGGGACTGGATGTTGCCGAAACCGTCAGTTCTGTATCCGATGCTTTCCTTGCCGTCAGCCATTCTTTTCCCTCAGTTACCGATGCATTCCACTCCCGGTTCGATTTGACAGGTACGGCTACTTCCCCACCCTCTTTCTTGAATCCAATGGATTTCTGAACTTGCAGCACCGGCTCTCCCTGCAGCTCCTTATCATCACTCTTGCAAGCATAGAGAGTAGTGACTCCCACCAGCAGAATAAGAGAGATACATAGTATGTGTTTTACCTTATCCAATAACATAGTATTTATAATTTTTGTTGTTTTTCCATTTCGTTGACCAAACTATCCAAATCGAAGTCAATGTTATATTCATTCTCTATCTGAATCTTTTTGATTTGCTTCACCAGCGAATGCGGCTTCAACCTTCGGATCATCTCTATTTCCAGAAGCCTGTTCGGGAAACGTTTGCGAATGCCATCGATGTCTTTCATATAAATGCTGTCTGCTCCCTGATAAAGCGCATTGGCGGATTCTTCAAGAATAAATGCTCCCAAACTGTCAGGATATTGTTCGAGCACTGCCCGCAGAATTTCCAGACTTTTTCCGAAACTTTGATGCGCATCAGCATTCATATCTTTAGCCGCCTGAAACAATCCTAACTGAAACAGGTATTCTCCTGTTATCGCTTTTCTCTCCATTGCCAAAGTCTGGACATGCAATGCGGAATCCAGCTCCCCCATCTCAGCCAGTAGTTTAGCTTTGGTACCATAATAATCGGGGTTGAGACTGTCAATCGACAGTGCCCGGTCCAGAAGGCTGATACACTTCCGGGTGGAATCGACATCATAAGACGATTGCAGGATGGCTACCGCCTGTTGATAAAAACTGTCGGCACTGAGATTTACGGGATGGGGACGAATGTCCGGTTTCTGCCGTGAATGACAACCGACGGCTGTGCAGATTAGCAGCAAAACAAGTAATATGATATTCAGTTTCTTTGTTTTCATGTACATGATTCTCAATAGTCGGATAATATAAATAAAAAAAATGACTGACAGGGAGTTTTATAGGAAAATGTGTCTAATCTAATCTTATTTCCTCCCCGCCAGTCTTTCCATTAGTTTATCAGATGCCTAACTGCTCTTTGGCCCAGGCTTCATCATGCCTTACTCTGTAGAGATACATCTCAGCCATATTCCACCATGCTTTATTAGCGTTAGTATAGTCCAATGTGGCTTGATTACGGCGACCCGTAGGAGTAAATCGGATATAGTTGTAAGCTTGTTTACCATTCACATTGTTTTTAGCGGTAGCATGACCACCGTTTGATGTCGGTAAATTGAACTCTTCCGTACCCATGCTTTCAAAGTATTCACCGTTGGTACTTCCGTAAATAGTTGCGATCGTTACGTCGCCCCCATTATTTATGCCAGTCTGACGCGCATCATATTCAAAACGAAGCCCTTGCAACGGTTTGTTCAGTTTAATCTGCACGTAATGGGCTTCTGATACGACTGGATCTTGCCATCTGGAATGATAATAAGTTCCACCTTTGCCGTCAATCAAAGCAGGTAAGCCACCTCCATCACCGTCCTGTGTCGCATTAGCAGAAAGCATATCAACAGTGAGAATGACGCGTTCCAACTCGGAAGCTTCACCGGAAGTACCTGTAATGATTACAGGACTCTCAGTCTCCATTCCCGTAGGACCGTAGGTCTTGAAAGTAAAGGAATATTCACCAGCACACTGATAGGTATCATCTATGATAGCCGATGTTGTCTTGAATCCATCTATTTCTATCTCTTTATTTTCTTTTGTGACCTTATCATAATACGTGATTTTCACTTTACTATAATCCACATCTTCCGGTGCTTCCCATTGCAGAGTGATGTGTCCGGCTCCCGGTGTAGCGGTAGCATTCACCACATTTACAGGAGGAACGGGAACGAATCCTGCTTGTTTCACAGTAACTGTAAAGCTGTTTGGATCAACCGGATCTTTACTTGTGAACGTTATCGTTCCTTCACGGGGTTGTTCTACAACTGCGGTGTTAGGCTCTATGATGAAACTTTCGGAAGCATCACGCAATGCTCCTCTGGTGAGCGGTGCAGTTGCAGGCTTAATCCATGTTTGAGCATTTTCGTCAATCACATATTCATATTCCGCACCCGCAGGACCGTTCACTTTGAAAGGAATCGTGATCGTTTCGCCCATTGCTTTCACTTCAAAGACCTTGTGTGCATCGTCAATGTCAACAATATATCCTCTCGGCTGCTGCTTGATAATGAACGTGCCGACACAGTTGTAATTCTGTGACGACTGAAGGGTGATTGTACAATACCTCACAATGGTATCAGTATTCTGATCCAAACTGAATACCAGATTTTTCTTGACGATATCTTCCGCTTTTACAGCTTTTTGTCCTTTCTTTGCTTTCAGCTCTTTCGGTTCGTTAAAGCGTACCCAGTTACAGGTATCCGGTACAGTGATGACATCCAGATTCAGATTGGTATTCACCTGGATAGAAAGTGAAGTCGCTTTAGCATCCACCGCCTTCATTCCATCATCCGTCAATCCGGGTATATCGATCACCGGTTCCAAGCCGAACTGTTTCACACTTATGGAATAACTCTGGTGACCGTATGCTATCGTAACTTCTGCTATACGCTGTTTATAGCCTTCATTCTGATCGGCAGAAACCGTGACTTTACCTTCCTGCTTTTGTAGTTTGCACCATTCGGCATTCGAACTTACCGTCCAGTTATCGAGCGCCACGTTGGTCTCCACTTCTATCTCATGTTCGCCGCCGGAAAGCGGAAAAACAACAGCCGCCTGGCTCTCGCTGGGAATGGTCAATGTCAGTACATTGAACTCAGTTTCATAATCAGGACCACAGGAAGAGAGAGCTACGAAAGTTCCCAGGATTCCTGTCAGTCCGATGATTAGTATATTTTTTTTCATATTATTAGATGCATTACAAGTTTTCTACTCTTGGATTGAATTGGTATCTCAGTTTGGCATTTACCTCCCTGTAGAGGTCGGTAGACTTCAAACGGTATTTGTAATGGAGGCGGAACTCCTTATAATAAGTGGAGCGTCCGTCGGGCGTCCGGATGACATTCAATAAATACGTATTGTCATATTCGCCGATGGGTGTGAGCTGCACTACGTCGATGCTTTGATACGGCAGGATAGTGAGTTCCTTTGCCAACGGATTCTCGGGCAACTGTGCTCCCATTTCCAGAATGATGCTCCCCTTATTGATGATATCCAGCGCAGTGGTATAGTCAGTGAAATTTTCATCACCGGCCATCAAACGTACAGAGTTCTCAGAGATAGGAAATACACGGTTGGAATTGGTCGGACGGCGAACTTCACTATACCCATCCGGATTCGGGATAATGACCGTACTACTGGTGTAATTGTAGTAAGTTGCCGTCTGCGTGGACGCATAGTAATTCTCCTTGTGGATACGAAGCAGCACGTGCCTCTTTTTCGGATTACAGTCCGGTGTTCTCAATGAATCTATCTTATATTCGAGAAAATAGATGGAGTCGGGTGAAATCTTTTCCAGATTTTTCAGATACACCGGAAACATAGCCTTGGAAGAGCCGGCGGAAATGTTCATTTCCATCGTTGGAAATTCATAGCATTCTTCCGGCAAGTACTTTGCAAAACGGGCTTTATTGATATCAAAATTGGATTTGTTGTAAGCCCTCAACAGTGTATCGGAATGTTGCAGCACCACTGTTACCGGTTCGTCGGTAGCCTGCGATCCACTCAACGAAGCTACCACGAAAAGGGTATCTCCTCCCTGCTGCAACTCAGCTACCTGGCGATCATATACCAAGTTGGAATTACTGAGTAAATTTACTTCTTTGCGGAACTGTTCCTGATCGAAATCATACTTATCGCAACCACTTATCATAACCAAAGCAGAGCAAAGAATTATAGTTAATATCTTTTTCATATTATCTTTCTGTTATTCTTGTTTTTCATTATCTGTCCCATCCCGGATTCTGGTCCATGGAAGGTACTTTCAGTAATTCAGAGTGACTGATCGGCATAAATACCATTTTGGGCAGTGCGACGCGATCGCGGATATTCTGTTGGTCAATGGTCACGATGTTCCAGAATCCCGGATTGCCGGCGACGTCCGTACGGTCTTTTTGTACATCCAATCCCTGCCAGTTAGACGTATTGGCATCCTCGGTAAGGTAAGTACCCCATCTACGGGTATCGAAATAGCGGTAGCCTTCGTTGAAAAGTTCCACTTGTCGTTCATTACGGATGATCTGCTCAAATCTCTCCACCTCGTTGAAGTCACCCAAAGCCGGACCGGGTAATCCGACACGATAGCGGATCATATTGAAGTATTTAGCCATTTCCTGAATATCACGGCTGACAGTCACTTCGACATCCGTACCTGTCATATCAGGAGTAGTAACAGTGACCGTACCCGTCACCCGGTTCAACGCTTCTACATATTCAAGAAGTACTTCGGCATAACGGATGATGGCAAACGGTTTAGGCTGAGTAACAAATGCGCCTTTCACACTTCCTTTTCCGCTCGACCATGAATCGTCAGGATGGACAAACTTGACGGGAGTGTAGCCGCTGATATTGTAATCATTGACGTTATTTCCCGCACCGGCCAACCCGGCTTGCGTATCATCATGAGAATACCAGAACTGCTGGTTGACATAGGTTGCGTCGGAAGAAGCGGAACTCATAGTCCACAAGCGTCCGGGAAATCCGATGGAAGCATAGAAACGTGCCGAACGGTTGTCATACATCTTCGGAACATCACCTCTCAACTGATAGTTTCCCAGCACTTTATTCGTACCTATTGTCTGACTGAGATCCGCTACATACGGATAGTCTGCCGATGCATTGTGGATGTCTCTGCCATCCATCATCAGGAAGCAATCGACCACTCTCTGAGGTACGGACATGCCGCCCCAGCCTCCGAATTTAACAGGGAACGAGTGGTGCGTGTAATTAGTCACATTTTGGGATGCCATTGCCCAGATAAACTCTTTATTGGTTTGAATAATACCTTCACCGTTGAACATATCGGCAAAAGAATGGTAAGGGTCGATACCACCCGCACCATCGGGGAAAGGAGCCGTAGGAACATTATCTGCCAACGGATAAGGGTATTGATTGTCCGGTGCCACTGTGAACAGTGAATAGTATTCCATATTGATCACTTGCTTTGCGGCAGCGGCTGCTACCGCCCAACGGTCGGGATCATAAGTCTGGTTTACGTAATCGGCACCGTCGCTTTTGCGCTTCCAATTGCTAAAGCACAAGCGGGCGGCATCACCGCCATTGAACAACGGAGAAGCTTGGAACAGGCGCAGACGGGCAATCAACGCTAAAGCTGCCCCCTTGGTAGGACGGTCGGAATAGCTGATACTCTGCTCGGTCGGTCCATAAATACCTTGTGTGGCAAGCTTGAATTCATTGCAAATATAATCCACCGATTCATCGTATGTAGACCGTTCCCTGTCATAGTATTCCGCAGATTCGGAAGTACCTAGTACTTCGTCTCCGACAATGAGCAACGGACCGTAGTTCATCAGTAAATGGTAGTAGGCATAACCGCGCATAAAGTGTACGTATCCGATGTAACGTCTTCTGTCGGCTTCTGTCATATCAGACACTTTATCGATATTTTCCAGCATCCGGTTACATCTTGCCACTACTACATACATGCTATACCATATATCCTGCCGCAGGTTTCTTCCGTTGACAGTACCAACACTGAATTGCGCTCCCCAAAACTCGTTGGTCTGCCATCTGACGGCAATCTCGTCCGAGGCAGTTTCTCCCGGATTCCATGAGTTTCCCCAAATGGCACCCGCATCGGGAAAACGGGTCGGGGTGTTCCAAAGGTATCCTTCGGCATTTTTCATGCTGTGGAAAATGGAATCTTCCTTGAATGTAGCCTGAAAATAATTGTCTACATCCAGAAAATTGCAGGAACTGAGCAGCAAAGAACTGCCGATCACGGCTCCCAAAAGTATTTTAATTCGATTTTTCATAAATTTTTCAATGTTATGTGATTAGAATCTTAAGTATACCTGGAATGAATAGGTAGCAGGTATCGGATAGACAGCACCATTTGCCGATGCTTGTTCGGGATCGAAATATTTCACATTGTCGAAAGTGCACAGGTTATTCGCCACAAATTCCAGATCGACGGAAGACAATCCTACCGCTTTAATCCATGGCAGATGTTTCAGGCTGTATCGCAAGCTAACTTCCTGAAGGCGCAGGAAAGAACCGTTCCGCCTCCAGAAGGAGGACAATTGAGAATTGTTCTTATTACCTCCGTAAGAGAGACGTGGAAATTCAGCATTCGGATTTTCCGTTTCAGTAGTTCCCGAATACCATGCGGGCGTCCATCTGTTCTTGGGATTGTTGGCTAGTTTGATCACATTTCCCAAGTCTCCATTATAGAACGGAATCCATCCGTTGTCGTTTCCAAGCCCTGCACGATAGTAGTCTACCTTGGCGGAACCTTTGAACAAGACACTAACAGTCAGATCTTTCCACTGGAAGTCACCACCGAATCCATACATCACTCTTGGTAACTGGTTGGAATAAGACAATGGCACCTTATCGTCTTCATTGATAATACCATCGCCGTTGACATCGCGATATTTGATGTCGCCCGGGCGTATCTTTCCGAATCCGCTTTGATCGGGGCTGGTATTGATCTCATCTTTGCTGGCGAATAGTCCCTCGGAGATATATCCGCGTAAGATGTTAAAGGGTCTGCCGGTCACACTGAGATAGTCGTAAGGTAATTTATTCTCTTCAAAATAGTCGATGATATTTTGTGAGAATGTATAATTGGCACGAACCGTAAAACTCATATCCTTATTAATAGTATGGAAAAACTCAATATTTCCGTCCGATCCTACACTGTGCATACGTCCGACATTCGACTTCGGATAAGTCACCATACCTACGTAAGAAGGTAACGTCACACGGTCCTGGAAGATGTGGTCACGAGTATCCCGGAATATGTCGACTGTCAGGGACAACTTGTCGTGAAAGAACTTGGCATCGATACCAAGATTCGCCTTCTTTGCTACTTCCCATTTCAAATTGTCGGCTCCGGTATGGGTTTCTGTGATACCCGCATAACGATATCCCCAAGCAGATCCGGCATGATTGTCTATCAGGGTCAGGTAAGGGAAGCGTCCCTGGCCGGTATAATCGTTGGTAGAAACAATCTGGTCGTTACCTACGATACCGTAAGAGCCGCGAATTTTGAGGAACGTAAACCAAGGTAGTTTCTCTGTCCACCATGCATAAGAGGAAGGAACCCATCCTGCGGCAATGGAAGGAAAGAAACCGAACTGTTCTCCTTTTTTGAACTGTGCAGAACCTGTATAACCGAAATTCGCATCGATGAAATAACGGTTTTTATAGTCATAGGAGATACGTCCGGAAAGGTTCTGATGGCGTTTGGGGATGCTGGCGATACCTAAATCATCATATTTGCCCCATAGAGAGTTTTTCTCATCTTTCATATAGTATTCGAGCAACGCGCCAAAGGTATGGTCTCCGAACGACCGGTTCCAGTTGGCTTTCGCCTCCATATAGTATTGCCTGTAAGAGTTTTCGCCACTTCCGTATGCCATACTTGATTGTGCTGAGCGCAGCGCTTTAATCAAGACTCCCTGTGCGGTTCGTCCGGTAGCACGGTAGAGGTCGGGCCAAATCCTGCGGTATTCGCTGAAGTAGCCGATATGTTCCGTCATCGCTTGTACCGACATCGTCAGTCCTTTCAGAAATCCTCCGAATTCTTGCGTCAGCTTCAGCGTCAGCATGTTTCGGTTGTCCTCGCTTTGCATGTATCCGGTATTATTCAGCATAACATATGGAGAAGCCAATTCACGTGATCCGCCATATACGGGCAGCGTGCCGTCAGAGTAAGTGACCGGAAACAGAAGGGGGGTCAACTGCTGGACGGCTGACCATACCAGATCTGTGTTCCCTCCGCCCGGACTGACATAAGAATTGACATATCCATCTACACCGAAGTATAGCTGGGTCGTCTTGGTCAAATTCATATCGATATTGGCACGATAATTCAGCTTGTTTACGCTCAATGGCTTTTTAAACAGATTTTCCTCTTGGCGATAGGCGGCTCCTTCATCCTGATACCCCAGCGACAAGAAGTATCTGGCAACGTCACCTCCTCCTTTAGCACTGACATAGTAGTTCTGCTGAATAGAATTCCTTTTCATGATTTCATCTATCCAGTTTACATCCGGATAAAGATCCGGGTCCAGCCTGTTTTTGATCAGATCCAGTTCAAGACGGGTGTACAGATCGTCTTCCCCAGACATCGCTCTGGCTTCATTGGCAAGGAGTGCGTAATCATATGCTCCCAGGTATTCGGGCAGACGTTTGATATGTGATATTTTCATCGTAGCACGTCCGGTCACCTCTAATTTTCCACTGGTACCACGTTTGGTAGTCACCAATACCACGCCATTTGCTCCGCGTGTTCCGTAGACAGCCGTTGCTGCGGCATCTTTCAGGATACTGAACGATTCAACGTCGTCGGTATCAATATCTTCCAATCTTCCTTCGAGACCATCGATCAGTACTAAGGCTCCACTGCTGGCTCCGAAAGTACTGATACCGCGAATCCAGAAGTTGGAGATATTTTTGCCCGGTTCACCCGAACTCTGCATAGTGATAACACCTGCCATTCGACCTCCGATCATATTATTGAGGGAAGTGGCGGGAGTTTTTAGCTGCGCAACGTCAATGGTGGTGATGGCACCTACCACAGATACTTTTTTCTGGGAACTCATACCCGTTACCACTACTTCGTCAATCTTAGTCTCGTCTTCTTTCATGACGATCTTAAGCTTTTCTTCGTTTTTGGTAATCAGCATCTCGACATTCTTCATACCCACTGACTGGAATATCAGTGTAGCGTTTTTCGTTACTTTTATCTTGAACTTTCCGTCCAGATCCGCTACTACGCCGACTCCCGGTTCGTTCTTTACATAAACAGCCGTACCTACCAATGGCTCGCCGGTTGCATCCACAATCACGCCTGCCACTGTAAACTGTGTACTCGTTTCGTTCTGACTGTAGCCTGCCAATGGAATCAATGTCATAAGCAGTACAATCAATAAAAGATTTTTTTTCATATATGTATTATCAAAGGTTATTGTATAGACAATTTACGAATCACTTTATTTCCGGTATCTGCGACATATACAATTTGTCCGTCGGCACTAACAGCTACACCGAACGGATGATTGAACAACGCGATATCCGGACCGCCGTCTTTATAGCCCTTCATGCCCGGAAGTCCGATAGGAGTAGTTACCATAGCTCTATCCAAGGGCAATTTGGTATCGATTACTCGTATACAATTGTTACCACAATCAGCGATATACAATTTACCGTCTTCGGTAAAGCAGATTTGATGGGGATTATCAAACTTGGCATTCCTCAGCAAACCGTCTTCCCATCCTGCTCCTGCTACCTGTCCTTCCAATATGGCCTTTCCGGCATAACCTTCACCGGGATAGGTGTTTTTGTCTTTACCTTCCAGATTTCCCACATCCACTCGCCATATCTGATTTCCTTCTGCCATCGCGACATAAAGCATATTTTCCTGTCCTTTGACAGGGCTGAAAGCAAGGTATGAGTCACATGCATCAGGTCTGGTAGAAGTTCCGACTTTCTTGAGTAGGAGTTCACAAGTACGGGTGTTCGGTTTTATCCGCACCAGTTGTCCCTTAACCATCACTGTATAAATGTAATGATCCAGCTTATTCACTACAAAGCAGTGCTTATAGTTACCATCGGCAACGTCTTTAGTTTCATCATTCAGCAGCACCGTCAGGCGGCGCGGCGCATAGCTCACGCTTTTGGCCAAAGAATAATATCCCATACCGCCATCTTCAGGAGCGTACATCGTACCATCCAGGTCCGAAAAAGCAGGAGCATTCAGGATGGCTGACGTACCATACTGAAGTACCAGCACAGAATTACTCTTAATGGAAGCCATGACAATATTTCCGTTAGACTGCGCTCCTTTATCATTTTGACAGGTTACAGATGGATAATTGTTTCCTCCGTGCCATACGTGGCGTTCGGTGATAAAGATATTATCCTCGTCATCCAGACTAATGTAGTTGGGCGCCGACAATGTAGAAGTAGCGATGTCTCCTCCTACCGTAGGCTGGTTAGCGTCCGGCGAAGCTTGTCCTACAACGGTAGTCACGCTCGTCTGCGTCTTGTAGATAAATTGCCTTCCGGCTTGTCCTTCATATTCTGTTCCGTCGGGCATTGTTCGGGCAACAAGAAGATTCATTTCTTTCTTGTACGTCAGTCCCGAAGGAACATACAAGTAGATTTTGTTACCATTTGAACTCACCAAGCCCGCCTGGTGCTTTATCCCATCCGCATCTTCGAAATAAACTTTCAGATTGGTAGTGTCTGATCCGAAGTTGCTGCCTTCGACGATCATAGGGGTAGCGATCCCACCGGAATCCGGATAAAATCCGGTCACCTCAATAGGTTGATCCGGATTGAATACTGCACTTCCTATATTCTTACTATCCGAACATGAAGTCAGATAGACAAATACGGCGGCAAAAAATGTCAAAAAAATAGTTCTTTTTTGCATTGTTTTTCTGTGATTAAAGGTTAATAATTAGTTGGGTTAATATGGATAAGTAGAAAACTTACTATTCTATATCTAGGCATTATGATAATGTGGTAGAAATAAGATGTGCATTTTTACTCTAATACGTTTGTTTTTGGGTGTGTATGCTTTATCTTAATATTTAGTAAGTTTAGGAATATATATAGTTGTGTTTGACTGTTATCATTCATTTGTTTTTCTTGGGGGTATTGAAATTTTTAATGAATTCAATCTCTCTTCAGCACTGTTCTGATCTATGCTGAAGAAACGATAATAAAAATTTAATCACTGCCCGGAGGCGGCCTACAATTTCGCATTATCATAAATAATTATTAAGAAATATAGTCGTAATTGACCGATTAGAATAAGTCGCTCTAGAACTTGGTAATCAAAACAATAAAATCATGATAATCAATAATATACATCAATAAAAAGATTATATCTATCTTATTACGATCTGAGTAGTAGAATGAAAAATCAAAAAAAATACCGTTTGCCGATAATTAAAATAAAAAAAACATTGCGTTTACCAATTTTATTAATAACTTTACACCGTCTTAAGTGGCACACAAACTTAATAACCTTTGAAAAGCCTATGAAAACAGGAAAAAATACACTTATTGGTATAAAATTACCAAGTTCTAGAGCAACTTATCCCAATCTGTTAAATATAAAAATGAATCATAACAGCCAAGCACAACTATATATATTCCTAAACTTACTAAATAAAAAAGGTAGTAGATCCCCAAAAGAATAAATGCATAAGAAATAAAATGCACACCTTAATTTCTACCATATATAATAATATTTTCTCCTTCACCAACAATCTCTGGCGAATAGGCCGTAATAAGAAGTAAAGGCTATATTACATAAAAAAAATTCCAGTAACTTGCGATACTGGAATTTTATATAAATCAAGAAAATCTCTTATTCCCACTCAATAGTTGCAGGTGGCTTAGAACTGATATCATAGGTTACGCGGTTTACACCTTTCACCTTATTAATAATATCATTCGAAATCTTACCCAGGAATTCATATGGCAAATGCGCCCAGTCGGCAGTCATGGCATCAGTAGAAGTCACGGCACGCAATGCTACCGCTCTTTCATAAGTACGTTCATCTCCCATGACACCTACAGACTGTACCGGCAGTAAGATAACGCCTGCCTGCCATACTTGATCATACAATCCCCAGTCGCGCAATCCCTGAATGTAAATATCATCAGCATCTTGCAGGATACGCACTTTCTCACGGGTGATGTCTCCAAGAATACGTACAGCCAAACCCGGGCCAGGGAATGGATGACGAGTAATCAGATGTTCCGGCATACCCAACTCGCGACCTACACGACGAACTTCATCCTTAAACAACAGACGAAGCGGCTCGCACAACTTCAAGTGCATTTTTTCGGGCAGACCACCTACGTTATGATGACTCTTGATCACTGTACCTGTTATAGACAATGATTCGATGCAGTCTGGATAAATAGTGCCCTGAGCCAGCCATTTCACATCTTTTATTTTGTGAGCTTCCACATCGAATACATCGATAAAGCCCTTACCGATAATCTTACGTTTACGCTCCGGTTCCGTCACACCTGCAAGCTCTGCAAAGAACTTTTCGCTGGCATCCACGCCAATTACATTCAGCCCGAGGCATTCGTAATCGTTCATCACATTCTTGAACTCATTCTTACGGAGCATACCGTGGTCTACGAAGATACAAGTCAGATTCTTACCGATAGCTCTATTCAGCAAAACAGCAGCAACCGATGAATCGACACCACCGCTCAATCCCAGCACCACTTTATCATCACCTAACTGAGCTTTCAACTCAGCAACCGTACTCTCGATGAAAGAAGCCGGTGACCAGTCTTGCTTGCATCCGCAAACATCAACTACGAAGTTCCTCAATATCTGCGTCCCGTCTTCGCTATGGAACACTTCCGGATGGAACTGAACGCCCCATACCTTCTCACCCTCAACCTGATAAGCAGCGATATCCACTTTATCCGTTGAAGCAATCTTCTTAAAATTATCAGGGATAGCAGTGATTGTATCACCATGACTCATCCATACCTGCGTATTCTCACGAACTCCTTTAAACAGCACATTATCCTTGCAAAAAGAAGTCAGATGTGCACGGCCATATTCACGTGTACCGGCCGGTTCTACTTTTCCATTGTTAGTATACGCCATAAACTGTGCACCATAGCAGATACCCAAAATAGGATATTTACCACGAATCTCACTCAAGTCTACTTTGAAGGCATCTTTATCATAAACCGAAAAAGGACTTCCGGAAAGGATGACTCCTTTAATTGTCGGATCTTCTTTAGGAAACTTGTTATAAGGAACAATTTCGCAATACGTGTCCAGTTCGCGTACGCGACGACCAATCAGCTGTGTTGTCTGCGAACCGAAATCAAGAATTATTATTTTCTCCTGCATATCAATGGTTGGATTTTGAATAAATGATTTGCAAAAGTAGAAAAAAGTAGGCAAAAAGATAGAAGAATAAACAGAAAAATCGAAATTTACGAGAGAAATATATCATCGGACAACATAAAATCCGAAAAGGGAAACGATGTCAGAGAGACTTATATATAATAAATAGGAGACTCAAAACAGAATCTCCTATTCATTATACAAGTACTTATTTCTTCTCTTTCAGCAAGTCACGAATCTCAGTCAGCAACACCTCTTCTTTAGTAGGAGCAGGTGGTGCAGGAGGAGCAGCCGGGGCTTCCTCTGCCGCCTTCTTCGTGGTCAGTTTAGTGATCAGACGTATAAATAGGAATATAGCAAAAGCTATAATCAGAAAGTCAAAAGTTGCTTGCAGAAATTGTCCGTAATCCAGAGATACGGCAGGAGCAATCTCCTTACCGTCTGCTCCAACTTCAGCCGCTTTCATTACCCATTTCAGATCTGTAAAGTTCACACCACCAACCAATAAGCCTATTGGGGGCATAATAACATTCGCCACCAGTGACGATACGATCTTCCCAAACGCGCCGCCGATAACTACACCGACAGCCATGTCAATGACGTTCCCTTTCATGGCAAACGCCTTAAAGTCTTGTAAAAATGTGCTCTTTCCCATCTTTTTTCAATATTTAATGTGAATTTAATATGCGAATATAAAAACATTTTTGTAATTTTGCACCGCATTTGAAAATAAAACAAATGCGCGAGCTGAGAGATATTTGAACAAATATTATAAAACCCTTAAAAGTTTAAACAAAATGATTAAAGTAGGTATTAATGGATTCGGACGTATCGGACGTTTCGTTTTCCGCGCTGCAATGAAAAGAAACGATATTCAAATCGTAGGTATCAACGACCTTTGCCCGGTAGACTACTTGGCTTACATGCTGAAGTATGACACAATGCACGGTCAATTCGACGGTACTATCGAAGCAGATGTTGAAAACAGCAAATTGATCGTTAACGGTCAGGCTATCCGCATCACTGCAGAAAGAAACCCGGCTGACTTGAAATGGGATGCTGTAGGTGCTGAATACGTTGTTGAATCTACAGGTTTGTTCTTGAGCAAAGACAAAGCTCAGGCTCATATCGAAGCTGGTGCAAAATATGTTGTAATGTCAGCTCCTTCTAAAGATGACACTCCGATGTTCGTTTGCGGTGTAAACGAAAAAACATACGTGAAAGGTACTCAGTTCGTTTCTAACGCTTCTTGTACTACTAACTGTCTGGCTCCTATCGCTAAAGTATTGAACGACAAGTTCGGTATCCTTGACGGTTTGATGACTACAGTTCACTCTACAACTGCTACTCAGAAAACAGTTGACGGTCCTTCTATGAAAGACTGGAGAGGTGGTCGTGCTGCTTCTGGCAACATCATCCCTTCTTCTACTGGTGCTGCTAAAGCTGTAGGTAAAGTAATCCCGGCTTTGAACGGTAAATTGACTGGTATGTCTATGCGCGTTCCTACTTTGGACGTTTCTGTAGTTGACTTGACTGTTAACTTGGCTAAACCGGCTACTTACGCTGAAATCTGCGCTGCTATGAAAGAAGCTTCTGAAGGCGAATTGAAGGGTATTCTGGGTTACACTGAAGATGCAGTAGTTTCTTCTGACTTCTTGGGTGACGCTCGTACTTCTATCTTCGATGCTAAAGCTGGTATCGCTTTGACTGACACTTTCGTAAAAGTTGTATCTTGGTATGACAACGAAATCGGTTACTCTAACAAAGTTCTTGACTTGATCGCTCACATGGCATCAGTTAACGCTTAATTAGAAGTCTAAACATATAGGAAACCGCTGCGGGAAACCGTAGCGGTTTTTTTGTCTTCATTTTATATATTGTTAAAAAGCAAGGTATTATCCGTGGTATAACCTACAATTTTAGTAGTTTTGTACTTCTATGAAGAGAATTATGAAGAGAATATTAATAACATTGATACTAGTTTACACCATGAACAATATACTGAACGCTCAGAATCCTTTCTTCGGTCAGTATCAGACACCGCATGGTACTGTACCCTTTGACCGGATTAAAACAGAGCATTATGAGCCTGCCATCCTCGAAGGAATCAAACAACAGAATGCGGAACTTGATGCGATCATACAAAACCCGGAGAAGGCGACATTTACAAATACAATAGAAGCCTACGAACAATCCGGAAGGCTGCTGGACAAAGTAACTGCCGTATTCGGCAATATGCTTAGTGCTGAAACCAATGACGACTTACAGGCATTGGCTCAGAAAATCATGCCGCTACTCAGCGAACACAGCAACAACATCACACTGAATGAGAAGTTGTTTGCCCGTGTGAAAGAAGTGTACGGACAAAAACAATCTCTGCAACTGACTCAGGAACAGAATCGCCTGCTAGACGATATATACGACAGTTTTGTACGCCACGGCGCCAACCTCGAAGGGGAGGCCCGCGAACAATACCGCCAACTAACCAACGAACTGAGCAAACTGACACTCGACTTCAGCGAAAACAACCTGAAAGAGACAAACAGGTATCAGATGTTTCTGACAGACAAAGCCAGCATTGCCGGACTGCCGGAAATCATTGTAGAAGCTGCTGCCGAAACAGCCAGAAGTGAGGATAAAGAAGGATGGGCTTTCACCCTGCACGCTCCAAGTTATGTGCCTTTCATGACTTATGCCGACAACCGCGAGCTGCGTCATAAGCTCTACATCGCATATAATACAAAGTGTACGCACGATAACGAATTCAACAATATCGAAATCGTAAAGAAGCTGGTTAATACACGCATGAAAATAGCCCAGCTACTAGGATATAAAGATTATGCGGAATATACCCTCAAAAAACGAATGGCTGAAAACAGCGATGCCGTATATAAGCTGCTCAACCAGTTATTGGAAGCCTACACTCCCACCGCACAGAAAGAATATCTCGAAGTACAGGAACTGGCACGTGAGGAACAAGGTGATGACTTCATTGTCATGCCCTGGGACTGGAGCTACTATTCCAATAAGCTGAAAAACAAGAAATTCAATATCAATGAAGAAATGCTCCGTCCTTACTTCGAACTGGAACAAGTAAAAAAAGGAGTATTCGGACTGGCAGAAAGACTCTACGGAATCACTTTCCGGAAAAATACGGAAATCCCGGTTTATCACAAAGATGTTGAAGCCTACGAGGTATTCGACAAAGACGGCAAGTTCCTGTCCGTACTGTACACTGACTTTCATCCCCGTCCCGGAAAACGCGCCGGAGCCTGGATGACCAGTTACAAGGAACAATGGATAGATCCCGTAACCGGTGAAGACAGCCGACCGCATATATCTGTAGTGATGAACTTCACCAAGCCGACCGAAAGCAAACCTGCTTTGCTAACTTTCAACGAAGTGGAGACATTCCTGCATGAGTTCGGGCACAGCCTGCATGGTATGTTTGCCAACTCAACCTATCAGAGTCTAAGCGGAACAAACGTATATTGGGACTTTGTGGAACTTCCTTCACAGATCATGGAAAACTTTGCCATCGAGAAAGAATTTCTCAATACCTTTGCCCGTCATTATGAAACCGGAGAAGTGCTTCCGGACGAACTGATACAGAGACTCGTGGATGCTTCGAACTTCAATGCAGCCTATGCCTGCCTGAGACAAGTGAGCTTCGGTCTGCTCGATATGGCATGGTACACCCGCAGCACTCCTTTCGAGGGCGATGTAAAAGCCTATGAACAGGAAGCTTGGAAAGACGCACAAGTATTGCCGATAGTCAAAGAAGCCTGCATGAGTACACAATTCTCCCATATCTTTGCCGGAGGATATTCCGCAGGATATTACAGTTATAAATGGGCAGAAGTGCTGGATGCGGATGCGTTCTCACTGTTCAAACAGCAAGGAATCTTCAACCGTGAAGTAGCAGATTCGTTCCGCAACAATATCCTGTCGAAAGGAGGAACAGAACACCCGATGATACTTTACAAACGCTTCCGCGGGCAGGAGCCTACCATTGACGCATTGCTGATCCGAAACGGCATAAAGAAACAATAAAATTAAAAAAGGAGAGAATTGGACATGAAGAAGAGATTGATACTTAAAGTATTAGGATTGCTGTTATTGCTTCCGATGTTTTCCGGATGTAATGATACGGATGATGTAGCCGGCATCTTCACCGGCAAGACATGGAAACTGACTTATATCACAGTCAAAGATAGCCATCAAATGTTTAATTTTTGGGGAAACGACAACAAAGCCCGCGAACAAAGCATGAAATTGCTTGACGAAACAGGTAGGTATGTAATTACCTTTAATGGAATGGAAGAAAGCAATATCATCATCGGGACCTTAAGTGGCACAGTGATAACCTCTACTTTCACTGGATCATGGTCCGCCAATGGAAAGGACAACCAATTCAATGCATCTATCCAAGGAGGTAATGAATCATCAGATATATTAGCAAAGAATTTTATAGAAGGGCTGAACAACGCAACCTCTTACGGAGGAGATGAGCGAAATCTATACCTTTACTATAAACCTTCCGGTAGCCAGCAGACACTTTCTTTAGTTTTTCACGTTGTAAAATAAAAGACACTCTCATGGACACGGAAAAGAAACAATTGGAACTGGACAAACGTTACATACGTATGGCAAGCATTTGGGCGGAAAACTCTTATTGCCAGCGCCGTAAGGTAGGAGCGTTGATCGTCAAAGACAAAATGATTATCTCCGACGGATACAATGGTACTCCTTCGGGCTTCGAAAACGTATGCGAGGACGAGAATAACCTGACAAAACCTTATGTTCTCCATGCGGAAGCAAACGCTATCACCAAGATAGCACGCTCGAACAACAGCAGCGACGGTGCCACGATGTACGTCACCGCCTCACCTTGTATCGAATGTGCAAAGTTAATCATACAGGCAGGAATCAAACGGGTAGTCTACTCCGAACATTACCGCCTCGAAGATGGAATAGAACTATTAAAACGGGCAGGAATCGAAGTTATCTATACAGAAATGAACGAAGATTCTTCTCCAAACAAATAATAAAACGAACGTTTTAAAAAAAAGGAATAGACATGAGTACAAGAAACTCTTCACGTTTTACGCCTATCATCATAGCTATCAGCGTGGTGGCCGGTATTCTTATCGGTACATTTTATGCCAAGCACTTCGCCGGCAACCGTCTGGGTATCATCAACGGTTCTTCCAACAAGCTGAATGCGCTGTTGAGAATCGTAGATGATCAATATGTAGACACCGTAAACATGACCGACCTCGTGGAGAAGGCTATGCCACAGATCCTGGCAGAACTGGACCCGCACTCCACTTACATCCCTGCACAGAATCTCGAAGAAGTCAATTCGGAACTGGAAGGCAGTTTCAGCGGAATCGGTATCCAGTTTACGATACAGAATGATACGATTCATGTGAATGCCGTTATCCAGGGAGGCCCATCTGAAAAAGTGGGACTCATGGCGGGCGACCGCATCGTTAATGTAGACGACAGTTTATTTGTAGGCAAAAAGCTGAACAACGAACTAGCCATGCGCACACTGAAAGGTCCTAAGGGATCGCAGGTGAAACTGGGTGTCAAACGCGTAGGAGAACCGAAATTGCTGGACTTTACCATCACCCGCGGAGACATTCCTCAAAATACAGTAGACGCTGCCTATATGCTGAACGATGATATCGGTTATGTAAAAGTCAGCAAATTCGGACGGACAAGCCACGTAGAATTGCTTAACGCCTTGGCTCAGCTCAATCATAAGAAATGTAAAGGACTGATTATTGACCTTCGCGGCAATACAGGAGGATACATGGAAGCTGCCATCCGCATGGTGAATGAATTCCTGCCCGAAGGTAAACTGATTGTATATACACAAGGACGTAAATATCCCCGTGCGGAAGAATTTGCCAACGGTACGGGCAGTTGCCAGAAAATGCCACTCGTTGTATTGATTGACGAGGGTTCTGCTTCTGCCAGCGAAATCTTTACCGGAGCAATTCAGGATAATGATCGCGGTACAGTGGTAGGACGCCGTTCCTTCGGAAAAGGACTGGTACAACAACCGATTGACTTCAGCGACGGCTCTGCTATCCGCCTGACTATCGCCCGCTATTATACTCCTTCAGGGCGTTGCATCCAACGTCCTTACGAAAGTGGTAAAGACAAGAATTATGAACTAGACATATACAACCGCTACGAACACGGTGAGTTCTTCTCACGCGACAGCATCAAGCTGAACGAAAACGAACGCTATCTCACCAGCCTGGGACGCACTGTTTATGGTGGTGGCGGTATCATGCCGGACGTATTTGTACCACAAGATACTACCGGAGTCACTTCTTATCTCTCATCAGTAATCAACCGCGGACTAACTCTTCAGTTTACTTTCCAGTACACGGACAATAATCGGAAGAAGCTGAGCCAGTATGAAACGGAAGAAGACCTGCTGAATTATCTCCGTCACCAAGGTCTGGTAGAGCAGTTCATCCGCTTTGCCGACTCGAAAGGTGTAAAGAGAAGGAATATTCTGATCCAGAAATCGTATAAACGACTGGAAGCGAATATATACGGCAACATTATCTATAATATGCTGGGACTGGAAGCTTATCTGAAATACTTCAATAAATCGGATGCTACAGTACAACAAGGTATAGAACTGCTCGAAAAGGGAGAAGCTTTCCCAAAAGCACCCGCCGAGACAGAAGAGGAAGTGACGAAAGATAATAAAGATGGAAAGAAAAAAAGAACTGCGCAAGCTTATGGCATCACTGAAGATCCGACACGCATCTTCGACTTTGCAGAAGCTTCAATCAGCTAAAATACTTGCCGCCCTCGAAGCCCACCCGGCTTTCAGGGCGGCAACTACTGTATTGCTCTACCATTCGCTCAAAGATGAAGTAGACACGCATGCGTTTATCCGGAAATGGAGCAATGAGAAACGGATATTGCTTCCGGTAGTTGTCGGTGATGAATTGGAATTACGCCTCTATACCGGTCCCGAGGATATGGCAACCGGCACTTACGGTATTGAAGAGCCTGTTGGAGAAACATTTACGGACTATGCAGACATAGACTTTATTGCCGTTCCCGGTGTAGCTTTCGACCGGAAAGGAAACCGGCTGGGGAGGGGAAAAGGCTATTATGACCGTTTGCTGCCACGTATCCCCGCAGCTTATAAAGCAGGCATCTGCTTCCCATTTCAAATAGTAGAAGAAGTTCCGGCAGAAGCATTCGACATCTGCATGGACATAATTATAACAAGTAATGAGGACGAATTATCACACCCACACCACCCGCTGCCTCCATGCGACAGGGAGTGACGAAGAATTTGTTTTAAGCGCCATCAAAGGCGGCTATCAGGAACTTGGTTTCTCTGACCACACACCATGGAAATACCATACCGATTATGTATCCGACATCCGGATGACTCCCGAAGAACTGCCGGAGTATGTAGAAAGCCTCCGCTCGCTACAAAAGAAATATAAAGATCAAATCAGCATTAAAATCGGCTTGGAATGTGAATATTTTCCGGAGTATATTCCCTGGCTAAAAGGAGTTATCAAGGAGTATCAGCTGGATTACATCATCTTCGGCAACCACCATTTCCATACAGATGAGAAGTTTCCTTATTTCGGGCGACATACCCATACGTTAGATATGCTTGAACTTTATGAAGAGAGTGCGATTGAAGGTATGGAAAGCGGTTTGTTTGCCTATCTGGCACATCCCGACCTGTTCATGCGTTCATATCCTGAATTTGACCGTCATTGTAAACTTGTCAGCAGACATATCTGCCGAACGGCCGCCCGCCTGAACCTGCCCCTGGAATATAATATAGGCTACGAAGATTACAACGACGAACATGGAATAACAACCATTCCCCACCCTGATTTTTGGGAAATAGCAGCGCACGAAGGCTGCACTGCCATTATCGGAGTGGATGCCCACAACAACCAATATCTGGAAACTCCGTTCTACTATGACCGGGCAAATGAGACGCTCCAAAAGCTGGGGATGAAAGTGACAGACAGAATTCCTTTCCTCAACGAAAAATAATGTTTGTGATAACCGTAGCCCCTACTCTCTGATTCAGAGTACGCACCAGAAGTTCCCGTCCCATCATCAGTTCCTGACGAAGGGCGGCGGAAGTGAGATGTACATACAGCGTCTGGTTACGGATATAGAGATTACTGGTATAGCTTGCCGCCGGTCCCAACACCTGCGGCCAGGCATCCAGCAACCGCTGCTCATTGAGAGGAGACTCCAGACTCTCCTGACGCAGGTATTGCTGAATCAGTTTTCCTATCTGCTCGGCATCGTTACGTTTCATTGTTCAGCTCCCATTTCATTAATTACACCCTGATCTACGCGGAATACTTTATAATCGCTGCCTACCTTCTGCAGAATACGATCCAGATGTTCACGGTTGGTATCCGTAATAAATATCTGTCCGAAGTTATCACCAGCCACCAGCTTGACAATCTGCTCTACCCGCGAAGCATCCAGTTTATCAAAAATATCATCCAACAGCAATAAAGGGACGGTCTGCCCCGTACGTTTCAAGAAGTCGAACTGTGCCAGCTTCAACGCTACCAGATACGTTTTATTCTGTCCCTGCGAACCTTCCTTCTTGATCGGAAAGTCACCCAACAGCATATTCAGTTCATCTTTATGAATTCCCCGCAAAGAGAATCCCATAATCTTATCCCGTTCCCGGCTTTGCTTCAGAACTTCCAGTAAAGAAGCATCCCGTGCATGCGAATCATAAGACAGACCCACCTGTTCTTTATCCTGGGAAATAAAAGAATAAAACGACTGGAAAATAGGAATAAACTCTTCGATAAACGCCTCCCGCTTGCGAAAAACAATTTCACCCGCTTGCGCCATCATCTCCTCCCAAACCAGGAACAATTCCTCTTCTACCGGAAATTCACTTTTTAATAAGGTATTACGCTGTGCCAATGCCTTATTATAGCGTATCAATGCTTCCAGATATTCCTTATCATACTGAGAGATCACGACGTCCATAAAGCGGCGCCGTTCGTCACTTCCTCCGGCTATCAACTCCGAATCGGCAGGCGAAACCATCACTAACGGCAGAAAGCCGATATGATCGGAAAAGCGGCTATACTCCTTTTTATTCCGTTTGAATTGCTTTTTCGAACGACGCTTCATTCCGCAGTAAATCTCCTCTGGTGTGCCATCTTCCGCCTCATAAAAGCCCTGAATAACAAAGAAATCCTGTTCGTGCCGAATGTTCTGCGAATCAATCGGATTACCCGAACTCTTGCAGAAAGATAAAAAGTACACTGCATCCAGCAGATTCGTCTTTCCCATCCCGTTCTGTCCGAAGAAACAATTCAGTTTGGCGGAGAATCCGATCTCTACCTGTTCCAGATTCTTATAGTTTAATATGGATATCCGTTTCAGTATCATTGTATACGCGTTAATTTGTTCACAAAAGTAGCAAGTTTTTCGAGGTTTTCGAGCGTAAAACAAAAAAAGATGCCTCTAAATTTCGTTTGTAGATATAAAAAAACTACTTTTGCGAGTCGAATTATCAAACGATGAATAATAACAAAAAGAATCATATAAAAATGGCAGAACAAAAGAATCAGAACGAACATCTGAACGTAGAAGATGCACTGACACAATCGGAAGCATTTCTTGTTAAGTACAAAAACGCAATCATCGGCGGTGTTGTAGCCGTGATTATCATCGTAGCAGGTTTTATCATGTACAAGAACCTCTATGCTGAGCCACGTGAAGAAAAGGCACAGGCTGCTCTTTTCAAAGGACAGGAATACTTTGAACAAGATGCTTATGAACAAGCACTGAACGGTGATAGTATTGGTTATGTAGGTTTCCTCAAAGTTGCCGACGAATATAGCGGAACAAAAGCCGCTAATCTGGCAAAAGCATATGCAGGAATCTGCTACGCACAACTGGGTAAATATGACGAAGCAGTAAAGATGCTCGACGGCTTCAACGGAGGCGACCAGATGGTAGCTCCCGCTATCCTCGGCGCAACAGGAAACTGCTACGCACAACTGGGTCAGCTGGACAAAGCCGCTTCTACCCTGCTCTCTGCAGCAGACAAAGCTGACAATAACTCATTAAGCCCTATCTTCCTGATGCAAGCCGGTGAAATCCTGGTGAAACAAGGAAAGTATGATGATGCCGTTAATGCCTACACTAAGATCAAGGACAAATACTTCCAGTCTTACCAGGCTATGGACATCGACAAGTACATCGAACAGGCTAAATTGATGAAGAAATAATATACCTTATTATATATAATAGAAGGTTAGGCACGGATTACACGGATTTCACGGTTTTTAGTACGCACAATATGTACTAATGCAATTATGCGAAGCTACCGTGAAATCCGTGTAATCCGTGCCTTTTTAAAATCATGTATTTATAACCCACTTTAATTACTACAATTATGGCAACAGCATACCATAACTTATCCGAATACGATTTCAACTCTGTACCAAACGCTGAAAACATGAAATTCGGCATCGTCGTATCCGAATGGAATTTCAATATTACCGGAGCCTTACTGAACGGCGCAGTCAATACATTAAAAAAACATGGAGTGAAAGACGAAAATATTCTGGTAAAAACTGTACCGGGAAGTTTCGAACTAACTTTCGGCGCCAATCAAATGATGGAAAATTGCGATGTGGATGCAATTATTGCAATCGGTTGCGTAATTAAAGGAGATACTCCACATTTTGATTATGTTTGTATGGGAGCGACTCAAGGAATTACCGAATTAAACGCAACTGGCGACATACCAGTCATTTACGGATTAATTACCACCAATACAATGGAGCAAGCAGAGGATCGTGCCGGTGGCAAACTGGGTAACAAAGGAGATGAATGTGCAATTTCTGCAATAAAAATGATCGATTTTGTTTGGAGTTTAAATAAATAGTTGTATCTTTGCACCGCAATTGAGAAACAAACCTCCTCAAAAGCACAAAAGGGCAAATACCAGAGTGGCCAAATGGGGCAGACTGTAAATCTGCTGGCTTACGCCTTCGGTGGTTCGAATCCATCTTTGCCCACAAAAAATTGCGGAAGTAGCTCAGTTGATAGAGCATTAGCCTTCCAAGCTGAGGGTCGCGGGTTTGAGCCCCGTCTTCCGCTCTTCAAAGAGAATCTGAGAAATTAGATTCTCTTTTTTTGTATAACTTTAAACCTCTAAGAACATGGAAGATTCTCCAACGCAATCACACGTACTGCAATTGGCACACCCCCCTATCCCAATTGTCCGCATCGGAATCATAGGATTGGGGAATCGAGGGCTACTCACCCTGCAACGTTATCTGCAAATAGAAGGAACCGAAATCAAAGCTCTCAGCGAAATCAGGGAAGGTAACTTGAACAAAGCCCAACTCATACTCAAAGAAGCAAAGCACCCCGAAGCCACGGGATATACCGGACCAGGCGGCTGGCGAAAGATGTGTGAATGCAACGATCTGGATTTAATTTTTATCTGTACAGACTGGCTCACTCACACCCAAATGGCAACCTATGCAATGGAATGCGGCAAACATGTAGCTATCGAAGTTCCTGCCGCCATGAATATAGCCGAATGCTGGCAACTGGTCGATACAGCAGAAAAGACAAGACGCCACTGTATCATGCTGGAAAATTGCTGTTATGACCCTTTTGCCCTGACTACTCTCGAAATGGCACGTCAAGGTGTACTCGGAGAAATAATGCATGTAGAAGGAGCGTATATTCACGATCTCCGTTCCATGTATTTTGCCGAAGAGAGCGAAGGTGGTTACCACAATCACTGGGGAAAAAGATACAGTATCGAACATACAGGCAATCCCTACCCCACCCACGGACTGGGACCTGCATGTCAGATTCTCAACATCCACCGCAATGACAGAATGGAATATCTCGTATCCATGTCCACCCATCAGGCCGGCATGAGCGAGTATGCGCGGAAAAGATTCGGAGAGAACTCACCGGAAGCCCGTCAGAAGTATAAGCTAGGAGATGTCAACACCACGCTTATCCATACCGCCAAAGGAAAAACGATCATGCTTCAGTATAATGTTTCTACTCCCCGCCCTTACAGTCGCCTGCAAACAGTATGCGGTACACTCGGCTTTGCACAAAAATATCCGGTACCATGCATTGCCCTGGATTCTCATGGAGATACTCCGCTTGAAGGCGAAGCACTGGAGACAGTATTAACTCGCTATAAACACCCTTTTAGCGCCACCATCGGCGAGGAAGCACATCGTAAAGGATTACCGAACGAAATGAACTATGTAATGGATTATCGGTTAATATATTGCCTGCGCAACGGACTGCCCCTTGACATGGACGTTTATGATGCAGCCGAATGGTCGTGTATCACCGAATTAAGCGAGAAGTCAGTATTGAACGGAAGTATTCCTGTAGAAATACCGGATTTCACCAGAGGTGTCTGGAAAAAACACAAGCATTAGATTTTACCTATTTACCCCAATTAAACTATAAAAAAACACATGAGAACATTCCTATCATTAAAGACATGCTTACTATCTGCACTTTTACTTTGCGTAAACAGCATTGCAGCAAGCAAGATTATTTCCGTATCTGATTTCGGTTTGAAACCCGACAGCCGTATCAACGCAGTGCCATTTATACAAAAGGCAATCGATGCTTGCAAGCAACATCCCGGTTCCACGCTTGTTTTCCCAAAAGGAAGATATGACTTCTGGGCACAACATGCTATCGAAAAAGATTATTACGAAACGAACACCTACGATGTTAATCCCAAAATTCTCGCCGTGCTATTGGAGCAGATCAATGATCTGACGATTGACGGTAATGGTTCTGAGTTTATTATGCATGGACGGATGCAACCATTCACTTTGGATCATTGCCGGAACATTACTTTAAAGAATTTCTCCGTCGATTGGGAAATCCCATTAACTGCGCAAGGTATTGTCACTCAATCTACCTCCGAATACCTTGAGATCGAAATCGACTCCCACCAATATCCTTATATCATAGAAAACAAACGACTGACTTTTGTCGGCGAAGGATGGAAAAGCAGTCTTTGGGCGATTATGCAGTTTGATCCCGACACCCATCTCGTCCTGCCAAATACAGGTGATAACTTAGGCTGGCGCTCATACGATGCAACAGAAATAAACCCCGGATTAATACGCTTATCCGACCCTAAAAAGGAGGCTGATAAATTCTTCCCTGCGCCGGGTACGGTCCTTGTGTTACGACACAGCACCAGAGATCACGCCGGTATCTTCATTTACCACAGTATGGATACAAAGCTAGAGAACGTAAAGCTATTCCATACCTGCGGACTGGGAATTCTGTCACAATATAGCAAGAATATCTCTTTCAATGATGTACATATCATCCCTAACACTTCCAAGAAACGTGTGCTGAGCGGACATGACGACGGTTTCCACTTCATGGGATGCAGCGGATTACTCAAGATTGAGAACTGTAGTTGGGCAGGATTGATGGATGACCCTATTAACATCCATGGAACATGTTCCCGTATTATGGAAGTTCTTTCTCCTACCCGTATCAAATGCAAGTTCATGCAAGACATGAGTGAAGGGATGGAATGGGGACGCCCAGACGAAACAATCGGATTTATAGAGCATAAAACCATGCGTACCGTAGCTACCGGTAAAATGAATAAATTTGAAGCACTGAATAAAGCTGAATTTATCATCGAATTATCAGTACCACTTCCAGCCGGAGTGGAAGCCGGATATGTAATAGAGAATCTGACCTGCACACCTGATGCAGAAATACGCAACTGCCATTTCGGAAGTTGCCGGGCACGTGGTCTGCTTGTATCTACTCCCGGCAAGGTTATTATCGAGAACAATGTATTCGAATCCAGCGGCTCTGCCATTCTGATTGCCGGAGACGCAAACGCATGGTATGAATCAGGAGCTGTCAAAGATGTGCTGATACGCAACAATGATTTCCGTTACCCTTGCAATTCTTCAATTTATCAATTCTGTGAAGCTGTGATTAGCATTGACCCGGAAATACCGACACCGGAACAGAAGTACCCCTATCATCGCAATATCCGCATTATGGATAATACCTTCCACCTATTTGATTATCCGATACTCTTCGCACGTTCGGTAAACGGGCTCACCTTCTCCTCCAATACACTCATACGTGATACGACTTACCAGCCTTATCACTATCGCAAAGAAGGTATTACGCTGGAAGCATGTAAATCTGTAGTTATTTCAAACAATAAGATTGAAGGGGATGTATTAGGACGTATTGTTACAATTGAAAAGATGAAACCTTCGGATGTCAAGATTAGCAAGAATCCTTTCTTTAAACTGAAAAAATAAGAAACACCATATAGCCAATTAAACGTATTCAGACTCAAGCATGGGTATGAATACGTTTGAGCCTTTATCCCATAAATACGACAAATAAAGGAAGGTTCTCTTTGATGAACTTCAATGCTAATGTTATCTGCCGTTCTATTGCTTTTTCACTGACTGCACAACGTTCCGCGATTTCCCGATTAGATAGATGCTCTTCGCGGCTCATTCTAAAAATCTGCTGTCGTCTGGCCGGAAGTTGCGAAATCAATTTATCAATATAGTTCTTCAAATCAGCAGCATCCAATTCCTCTTCTATATCATAAGAATTTTCAAGTCCTTTCAGAACTGTCATTTTAAAATTCAGCTCGTTAAAATGTCTACGCGAATAATTGAATATAATATTACGGGTAATCATAAAAAGCAACCCATCAAAATTCTTGGTAATATCAAGAAACTCTTTGGACTCCCAAACTTTCACAAAAACATCCTGAACTACTTCTGAAATCACGGAAGATGAAGTGATATAAAGTCGTGCAAAGTTATAAACCTTCAGCCAATAAAGGTCATACAGCAAAGAAAATGCAGCCGCATCTCCCGCTTTTACCTTTTCCAGAATTATTGTCTCCTCCATCTCTTTTCAATTGTGTTACAAAAATAAAGAAATAACTATTAACCGCAACATTTTTTTTGATTTTTATTTATAATAAAGTTACCTTTTTTCCTTTAATAATGTCTTCAAAATCTATTCTAATTATTAATTTCAACTAAGTTCTGTTAGAACTTTGTTTCTTTTCCTATCTACACATCTTGCTTTTACTTTTTCCCAGATCTGTTCTTTTATTTTAAAATCTATAGCTTTATTTTCTGATTCATTCCATTGTATTTTAAGTTCTCTATCCACTGATTCCAGGTCAGCATAGCTCCTTCGCTGCTTTTTAGTCAGCTGTCCTGCCAGCAAACCTTTAATCAAACTCATCTTTGTATCTTTATCCATCCTATCTTACTTTGTTATTATTCTATTTATTATTACTCGTATATTATAAATACACTTGAGTTAAGTCTATCCCCACATCCCTTCGATAAAAAAAATAGCAAAATTATTATTAAAACCACAATAACTTAATAATCAATATACTACCACCCAATTAAAAAGAAGTTTTTTTTTCGAAAAGTCATTTTTTTATCTTAGTTCTAACAGAACTAAGATGGCATTTTGCCGTAGCTTCACTTGCTCTTTTACTAACAATAGGAGGATTTTGGATGAATTCAATCAGAGATAATATTAACGACGAATTTATAAAGGTGATAGCACAACAAAACCAAATGCACGTTTTACCGGATAGTACAAAAGTATGGATGGAATCAGGTAGTTCCATTAAATACACAAAAGCCTTCAACAAAAAAAGAGAAGTATGGTTAGAAGGCAACTCATTTTTTGAGGTATATAAACATGAAGGCAGTTTCTTCCAAGTACATATTAATAAAGCTTTTATAGAAGTAAAGGGAACCTGTTTCCAAATCAAGCAAACTAATGCTGAAAAAAATGAAATCACGCTGTTTCATGGTAAAATTGAATTCAATGTAGAATCTACAGGAGAGAAAATTATCATGTCTCCATCGCAAAAGGTAATGTATAATCCAAACAATGCACAAACATTAGTTGAGAATGTTATGGATATCAATTGGAAGGACGGAAGATACAACTTCAAAGAAACCCCATTATCCCAGCTCATTTCAATTGTAAATCAAATATACCAATCAAATATAATTCTAGAAGGAAAGTTTACTAAACAGCCTTCATTCACAGGCAGCATCCGTTATGATGAAACATTGGATGACGTGATAGATAAACTCTGTTTCAGCCTTAACCTTACATACAAAAAACAGAATAGAAAAATAGTAATATATAATTAACCATATTTCTAATAATTAACCCAATATTTAACCTCACAACAAGTTAAATCATGAAAAAAAATCACAGTTGTTACCGGAGGCGATATCTGAAGCATATCGCACTCGTTTTGCTCTTTTACCCCTTGTCCGCTCTTGGAGCTCAAGGACACATATCTATCAAGGGGCAATCAATCACTATTATGCAAGCTATCCAGCTTATAGAAAAAAACAGCGACTACACGTTCTTCTACAATGCAGCAGATCTCGAAGACAAACAACGGAAAGACATTAATTGTAATGGTCCTATTGACGAGATTCTGGATGAAGTTTTCAAAGACAGCGGTATTAGCTATATCGTAAAAAACAAAGAGGTTATTCTTAACGTACAAAAAACGAATAACACCCAACAAAAGAAAAAACGTACTGTAACCGGTACTATTATAGACGCAGTGGACGATAGCCCCATCATTGGAGCTAACATCACGATTAAAGGTGACAAGAACACCGGTACAATCTCGGATATTGATGGTAATTTTAGTCTTTCCATACCCGACAATAAGACGATCCTTGTCGTAACTTACATCGGATATAAAACTCGCGAAGTTCCTGTAGAAGATCTAGGGAATATCAAAATTGTACTGGAAGGAGACGATCATACCTTGAATGAAGTTGTCGTAGTCGGTTCCGGTACCCAAAAGAAGGTCAGCGTAACAGGAGCTATCACAAGTATAAAAGGTGCCAGCCTCAAGCTGCCGTCATCTACTTTATCCAATTCATTTGCCGGAAAGTTGGCGGGTGTCATCGCAAAAACAAATTCCGGAGAGCCTGGCTCCGGTGCCGAATTTTACATTCGCGGTATCGGTACTTTCGGTGGACGAGCAACTCCTCTGATTTTACTGGATGATGTAGAAATATCATCCGGTGACCTTAATTATGTGCCGGCCGAGAATATTGAAAGTTTCTCTATCCTTAAAGATGCATCTGCCACCGCTATCTATGGTTCACGCGGAGCTAACGGTGTAATGATCGTCACAACTAAAGGCGGAGAATACAATAGTAAAACATCCATCAACGTTACAGCAGAAAATTCTTTCAACTACTTAGACAAGTTCCCGGAATTTGTGGACGGAGCTACTTATATGGATATGTATAATAAAGCTTCATTAGCCAGAAACTCTTCCGCTACACCCAAATACAGTGCTACAGACATGGAACGTACGGCATCCGGAGTCAACCCATACCTATACCCCGATGTAAACTGGCAAGACGTATTGTTTAAAAACATGAGTATGCGCCAACGTGCCAACGTCAACATTTCCGGTGGTGGTTCTAAAGTTAAATATTACATGAGTTTGGATGTCAGCCATGATTCAGGCTTGCTGAACACAGGGAAAGCATATTCATGGAACAACAATATTAATATAATGAACTATACCTTCCAGAATAATATTGCTTATAAACTGACGCCGACGACGACAATCAAAATGAATATGAACGCTCAGATCCGTCAGAAAAAAAGCCCGAATGTATCAAGCAAGGATTTGTTCAAACAGATTCTGACTACTACCCCCATAGAATTTCCGGTTACTTATCCAAGTCAAGACGGGCGTATCATGTACGGCAACAACATCATCTCAGGAAGTACCTTATACACGAACCCCTATGCCAGGATGATGACATCATTTGCCGAAACGAACGAAAATACACTTAACACAGTTATCAAGATAGATCAGGATTTGGATTTTATCACTAAAGGGCTTAAAATTAATGCTTTTGTAAATTTCAAAACCTGGTCAAGTTCTTACTTTGATCGTAGCATTGCTCCTTATTATTATCGCATAAAAAGCGGAAGCTACGATGAAACCGACCTGGAAAATACGAATTATGAATTGGAACTGCTAAATTCGAATGGCAGCGATTATATCAGTCAGTCGGCTATCGGAAAGTCTTCCGACCAAACATTTGAATTACAGTTCAACCTAAACTATGCCCGTCAATTCGGTCTGCATAATGTAGGTGCCATGTTACTCTACAAACAACGCGAATACAGAAGCGATGTGTTACCCAACCGTAATCAAGGCCTTTCCGGACGTCTTACTTATGATTACGGACAACGCTATCTGTTTGAGTTTAACTTCGGTTACAACGGGACCGAACGTCTGGCCAAAGAAGACCGTTTCGGATTCTTCCCTGCCGTGTCTTTAGGATGGGTGATAAGCAATGAAGCTTTCTTCGAACCAATGAAAAATGTAGTGGACAATCTCAAAATCAGAGGTTCCTACGGTCTTGTAGGTAGCGACGATCTGGCAACAGCCGGCGGAAGTTATTACCTGTATATAGACAAGATTACAAACAACGACCTGTCTTATCTGAAATGGACTTCCGGACAAAATATGGACTACCAATTAGGAGGTCCTCAGATGGCATACTACGCCATGTCCGGTTTGGGATGGGAAAAAGTAAAAAAGCTCGATATCGGTATTGATTTTACATTGTTCCGAAACTGGACATTTACCTTCGATTATTTCTACGACAAGCGTTATGACATCTTCATGAACCGTGAAGCATGGCCACAATCGCTGGCTTATCATATTGCCAAACCTTGGAGTAATATTGGTAAAATGGATAATAAAGGAGTGGAATTCAGTATTAATTATGCCAATAACTTCTCCAGAGATTTGTCTGTCAGTCTACAGGCAAACTTCACCTACAACAAAAATAAAATGGTCTATGTGGATGAACCGGAATATCCGACTATATGGAAGTCAGAAACCGGAAAACCTTATTCACGCATTACCGGCTACATAGCAGAAGGCTTATTCAAGTCACAAGAAGAAATAGATAACAGCCCTGCCCAGAATTTGGGTTCTACACCCAAGGTCGGAGATATTAAATATCGTGACCTTAACGGTGATGGTATCATTGACTCGGATGACCAGACGATGATCTCCAAATATGGAAGTACCCCACGCTTACAATACGGATTTGGCGGAACTGTCAACTACAAGAAGTTTGATTTTGGTGTCTTCTTCAGTGGCTCTGCCCTGCGTTCTATCATGACAAACGGTATTGACCCTTTCCAAGAAGGAATAGCCGTCGGTAACAGAAATGTATTAAAATATATAGCCGATAATTACTGGTCAGAAGAAAAACTGAATTGGGATGCAAAATATCCTCGTTTGGGACTACTTGCAACAGACGTTGCCAACAATACAGTGAACAGTAGTTACTGGTTGAGAAATGGTTCTTTCCTCCGATTGAAGAATGTAGAAGTAGGATATAAAATACCTTATGGACGTATTTTCGTCAGCGCAGCCAATCTATTCACCTTTAGTCCGTTTGACCTTTGGGATCCTGAACTGTCTTCTTGGAACAGTTATCCTATGCAAAAGACTGTCAATGTCGGAATTCAACTTCAATTCTAATTTATTATGAGAAAAAATATGAAACTAACACGCATCTTTCAAAATATAAGTATAGCAGTTATTATCACTGCATTGGGCTTAACCTCATGTGATTATCTAGACGTTGTTCCACCCGAACAACCCAATATCGATGACGCAATGTCAAGCCCTACCCGAGCTTTAGGATTTCTTTATTCCTGTTATGGAGGTGTCAGTACAGACTTACCCAGTGCCTATTTGGGGGAAATAAACTCTACGACAGACGAATATGTATTACCTTATTCATGGAACACAGACGGTTATTGGGGCGCCTATGCATTTAACACTGCATCATCCACTAACCAAGACTGGCTATGGGGAACTACTTACCAATATATAGGACAATGTTATCTGTTTTTGCAAAAGTTGGAAAATGCGGGAAGCGACATTGCATCTGATGCAGAAAAGGAACAATGGAGAGCCGAATGCCAATTCCTGGTAGCTTATTACCACTTCGCTACTTTAAGAAGATATGGTCCCATCCCAATTACAGACTCGTACATCCCGATGGATACCCCAACGTCAGAGTATAATGGACGTTTTCACTTTGACTATTGTGTAGACTGGATTGCGAACCAGCTGGATGAAGCCGCCAAAGTACTTCCTGCCAACCGCACCGTTACCAATGAATGGGGACGCGCCACATCTACTATAGCCAAAGCTGTAAAAGCCCGTTTACTACTTTATGCCGCATCTCCTTTATGGAACGGAAGTTTCCCCTATCCTAACTGGCAGAATGAGAATTTCGAGACTCCGGGTTACGGTAAAGCTTTAGTAAGCAATACTTATGACAAGAGCAAATGGGAAAGAGCACTGGCCGCATGTCAGGAAGCACTTACATTAGCTACAACTTCCGGTGACCGTGAACTTTACGATGACGACGAATATTACTCCCGACAATCCCTGAACTTACCTTTTGTTCCCGGAGTAGCAGACGTGGAAGATAATAGAGAATTCCTGAAAAACGTAATGAAGATGCGCTATGCCGTAAGTACACGTGAATCTGAAGGAAACAAAGAAATTATCTGGGGATTATCCAACCAGTTTGATTTTTATTCCCGTTATCCGCTTCGTATTCTGAAGAAATCGGATGGAACATGGCATGCTGGTTATAGTGGTGTATCTCCTACATTATATACGTTCGAACATTTCTATACAGCTAACGGGAAACTACCTGAAAAAGACCTTGACTTTACTCCTTCCTCTGAATGGTTTGAGTCAGCAGGTATCTCTTCACGGGAAGACATTATCAAATTGAATGTGGGTCGTGAACCTCGTTTCTATGCATGGATGGCTTTTGACGGTGGTGACTACGGAACTAAATTTGCGGCCGGTTCTCCTCTGAAACTGGAAATGAGGAATTCGGAAATGCACGGTTACAATCCGTCTCTATTTAATCGTGACCATAGTGTCACAGGGTTCCTGACACAAAAGTTTGTTGATCCGGTAACTGAATTCTATACAGCCGGCGGTTCTACAAGCGGAACAAGCGCACCTACTATCTTATTCCGCCTGGCCGAACTCTACCTAAACGTAGCAGAATGCCATGCAGCATTAGGAAATACACAGGAAGCCATTGATGCACTAAATCCTGTTCGTGAACGTGCCGGAATCCCTAAATTAACATTGGCTGATATCACAAATAATATGACAATAAAAGACTGGGTACACAATGAACGTTTTGTTGAATTATGGAACGAAGGTCACCGCTTCTTCGATGTCCGCCGTTGGGCAGAAGGAGCCAAGTACTTTGGAGCAAACAAACGGGAAGGATTGAATGCAGAAGTTCAAAGTCCCACATTCGAAGAATTTAATAAACGAACTACAGTTGATGCACCTTATGTGTGGGAAAACCGCATGTACCTGAATCCGGTATTCTACAACGAAGTATACAAAAATCCGCAAATGGTACAAGCACCCGGATATTAATTATTTTTTATTCATTCATAACAATATAGAATATATATGAAACATATATCAATAGCATTGTGTTTGTGCGGGATGATTCTGATGAATACTTCCTGCGACAATTATGACGATACCTATCCGCAGGAATATGAGAAAATACTATCACTGCAGACCACCGGTGAGCAAGCCGTAGATCTTTATAAAACAGGAGAGGCTACTAACTATTCAATAACGGTCATTAAATCCGGAAGTCAACCCACATTGACAGCTTCTGCCCATATCGGTGCAATGGATGCAGTCAATTTTGAGAAGTATATCTCCGAGAGAGGTTTGGACTATGTGGCAATGCCTGCCAATTGTTATTCGTTCAACATGGAAGAACTCGATTATTCTTCTGCTGAAACCTATAAGATCATCAATTTACAGTTGAATACCAACGAGATAGAAATCTTTGAGCAGACTCTTGAAGAGGGACAAACGTGTGTTCTTCCAATCATGCTGACCAGTACATCCGATTCCATCCTGGCGGATAAAAACACATTAGTTCTGAAACCGGAGATTATTACTCCATCTCTTTCAGTCACTGAATCCAGTTCAGGAACCGTGACTAAATATTTATCACAAAGTGGAGGTATCATTGATCTTGCTTTAGGATTGCAAGTCGAAAACCAATGGAATTTCACCTGTAAAGTAGCAATTGATGAAACTACTACTACCTTAGAAGGAGCAACGTTAGTTTCGGACATCATCTCATTTGAGCCTGGAAACACATCTTCTGTTCAGGTTAATATCCCTAAGTTTACGAAGACCTCCGGAAATGTGGGTATAAAGATTCTGGAAATTAATGGAAAAGACGGTTTCGAATTCGACACGAATCCATTTATACTGGTTGCATCTGTTGAAAAATACAGTCTGACAGCGGACATGCTTTCCAGTAATGCAATAGAACCGTCAGAAGGTTCCTTAGCTAATTTATTGGATGGAGACATAGGTACCTACTTCCACAGCGCGTGGAGTGTATCAATTGCCGACAAGCATTATGTTCAAGTAAAATTGCCCGTATCAACTAAGACATTCCGTTTCACCTATACAAACAGATCAAATAACGGAAATGCCGCTTTGGCATGGTTCAATTTATATACAGGAACGAATGAGAACAATTTACAACTTTACAAGCGTTTTGCGTGGGATGAAGATGGTCTCCCGTCAGGTGCTGCAGGAGTTTATGTTTCTCCCGACGTTTCAATAGACAATGCTGCCAACACCTTACGCTTTGAATGTGAAAGCAACTGGACCGATGGTTCCTTCTTTGTATGGAGCGAATTTAGTCTGTTCATACTGTCCGAATAATAAATGAGAGACAAAGGGTGAGTCAGACTTTTGATTCACCCTTTTATACCTCATCTATCTTAAAAACTAATACAGCAAAAAAATGACAATAAAAAGATTCATTACTAACCTATTAGCCCTTTTTACTCTATTCACAGTTTCACTGGCATGCAAGGATACCGAAAAATCGATTATAAATAGCTCCTTCAGTATCAGTGAAGAATATCTGATACAAAATCTGGATAAATCAAGTACGTCTGTCCAGATTCCAATTAACACATCTATGGAGTTAGCTCAATGGAGTGTCTCTTATGAAGCAAACTGGCTACAATGCTCAAAACAAAAGACAGCAGCAGAAGGAACTTTCCTGAGAATTACAGTGAATGAAAATACAGGCGAAACCAAAAGAACAGCCAACATAAAAGTAACATCAACTACTGCTACCTATACTATCACCGTTAATCAATATGCCAAAGGCGAAGTAATTGTTGAGGGTGACATCAAGGTTACACCAACCGGAGGCAAAGCGAGTGAGCATCAGGAGGGACAGGATATTGAAAATACATATGATGGCAAATTTTCAACTGATGGAGCTGCCCCTTTCCACACTCCGTGGGGACAATCCGCCAAATTCCCTGTCACGCTGGAATACTATTTTAAAGGAGATACGGAAATAGACTACTTAATTTATTATACACGATCCGGTAATGGAAACTTCGGAAAGGTCAAAGTATATACAACAACCAATCCTGACCGATCAGATTATACATTACAGGGAGAATATGACTTTAAAGAGCAGAATGCTCCTTCCAAAGTTTCATTTTCAGAAGGCATAAAAGCGACCGGAATCAAATTCGAAGTATTAAGCGGTCTGGGTGATTTTGTAAGCTGTGATGAAATGGAATTTTACAAAACAAATACGGATAAAACACTGGATAAACAACTTCTTACCGTATTCACCGATATAACTTGTACGGAAATAAAGAACAGCGTCACCAACGAACAGATACAAGCTCTGCCAGACTATTTCGTCAGAATAGCAGAAGCGGTTCGTGACAATACATACGACAAATGGGAAAAAGAATTTCGCATTCGCAGCTATGAACCATACAGTAATATTGCTGAATGGGCGGATAAATTAATGACTAAGAAATATAGTGATCTCGACAATCCGACTGGTATATCCGTCAAGGCAGGAGACGATATCATCGTATTGGTTGGTGACACATACGGACAGAATATTTCAATGCAGTGTATTTGGGAAACAGGAACAGAATACAAGCAAACAGCTTCTTCAGGCGATGTCTATATGCTAAATCCCGGAGTCAACAAACTGACTATGAAAGGAGAAGGACAATTGTTTGTCATGTACAACACCGAACTGACTTCAAATACAGCAAAACCCATCAAAATTCACATACCACTCGGAAGTGGCACAGTGAACGGTTTCTTCGACCTGAAAGAACATAAGACAGACGAAAAATACGCTGAATTATTGAAAAAATCAACACACAAATACTTCTGCATACGCGGTGAAAAGATCATGTTCTATTTCCACCGCAACAAATTATTGGAATATGTACCCAACAACATCCTCTCAGCTATCCATCTATGGGATAACATTGTCGGCTGGCAACAAGAATTAATGGGAATTGACGATGTACGCCCATCACAAGTCAACAACCATTTATTTGCCATCTCACCGGAAGGAAGTTATATGTGGGCTTCTGACTATCAAATCGGATTTGTCTATACCTACTTAGGCAATATCTTGTTGGAAGATAATGTAATGGCGGCGGAAGATAACGCGTGGGGACCAGCTCATGAAATTGGCCATGTTCATCAGGCAGCTATTAACTGGGCCAGTTCTACCGAATCATCTAATAATCTGTTCTCTAATTTCATTATCTATAAATTAGGAAAATACAAATCGCGTGGTAACGGGTTAGGAAGCGTTGCAACCGCCCGTTATGCCAACGGGCAGGCTTGGTATAATATGGGAGACGCAACCCACCAGAACGAAGACACAGAAACGCATATGAGAATGAACTGGCAACTATGGATTTACTATCACCGATGCGAATATAAAACAGATTTCTGGCAAACACTTTTCAAACTGATGCGTGAAGTGAATATGACCGAAGGTGAAGATCCCGGGAAAAAGCAACTTGAATTTGCCAAAATGGCAAGTAAAGCCGCCAATCAGAACCTGACAGACTTTTTCGAGATGTGGGGATTCTTCGAACCTGTCAATACGACTATCGAACAGTATGGAACATACAAATACTATGTAAGTGATGCGATGATTCGGGAAGCAAAAGAATACATGGCACAATTCCCTGCCCCGAAACATGCTTTCCAATACATTGAAGACAGAAAGAAAAGTGAGTTTCCACCGAATGACTACCGCTATTCGGCAGTCGGAGATGTCGGATATTACACTCAATTCAAAGAAAATCAGAAGATAACCAAAGCTATCACGGCAGAGCTGGCAGGACGCAAGGTCTCCATCCAAAACGGAGATGAAGCTGTGGCTTTTGAACTCAGAGAGAATGATGAAAATGGAAAATTACTTTATTTTTCTACCTTCACGACTTTCGAGATTCCTTCATCTATATTGATGGTGAATGCCAAATTATATGCCGTACAAGCTGACGGAAAACGTATTCTGTTATAAGAATAATTTAACTTAACACACATTACAGATGTAGAAACGGCATCGCTCACTGTTCGGGCGATGCCGAAAATATCATTATAACATAGCGAATAGTGCGACTCTTTTTCTACCAAAAATATAGACGGGCAATGAAAATATCTACAATAATTACACTGGATTGATTAATTAATTAGTATTTTTGACACCGAAATGAAAAACCAATTAATAACCCCCAATTAAAAATTAAAAGAAAGATGAAGAAACTACTACTTAACACACTCATCGGTCTTGCATTGTTGACCTGCCAGACCAGTTTTGCTCAAAAGACAAAAGCAAAGTTCTCTCCGATTAAAGTAGAAACTCCGGCTCGTCCGGCAAATCAGCAAGATGTAATCCAACTCGTTACTCCTAAACTTGAAACGGTTCGTGTAGGCTTTATCGGATTGGGAATGCGCGGTCCCGGTGCGGTTGAACGCTGGACACATATTCCGGGAACTCAGATTGTAGCTTTATGCGATCTTCTCCCCGAACGTGTTGAAAATGCTCAAAAGATACTGGAGAAAGCCGGCCTGCCGAAAGCAGCTTCCTACGCAGGAGACGAAAAAGCATGGAAAAAGCTCTGCGAACGTGACGATATCGACGTGGTATACATAGCTACAGACTGGAAACACCATGCAGACATGGGTGTATACGCTATGGAACATGGCAAACATGTAGCCATCGAAGTACCTGCCGCTATGACACTGGATGAAATCTGGAAGCTAATCAACACTTCTGAAAAGACTCGCAAACACTGTATGCAACTGGAAAACTGCGTATATGACTTCTTTGAACTGACTTCACTCAATATGGCACAACAAGGTGTATTCGGTGAGGTACTTCACGTAGAAGGTGCTTATATACACAATCTGGAAGACTTCTGGCCGTATTACTGGAACAACTGGCGTATGGACTACAATCAGAAACATCGTGGTGATGTATATGCAACTCATGGTATGGGCCCGGCTTGCCAGGTACTCAATATTCACCGTGGCGACCGTATGAAAACTCTCGTAGCTATGGACACCAAAGCTGTGAACGGTCCGGCATACATTAAAAAGTCTACCGGAAAAGAAGTAAAAGACTTCCAGAACGGAGACCAGACCACAACCCTCATCCGTACGGAGAACGGCAAAACAATGCTGATACAGCACAATGTAATGACTCCCCGTCCTTACAGCCGTATGTACCAGGTAGTTGGAGCTGATGGCTATGCCAGCAAATATCCGATTGAGGAATACTGTCTAAGACCTACACAAGTAGACTCTAATGATGTGCCGAATCACGAAAAGCTGAACGCACACGGTTCTGTATCTGAAGATGTAAAAAAAGCATTGATGGCTAAATACAAAGATCCTATTCACAAAGAACTGGAAGAAACTGCCAAGAAAGTAGGTGGACACGGCGGTATGGATTATATCATGGACTATCGTCTGGTATACTGTCTGCGCAATGGTTTGCCACTGGACATGGACGTTTACGACCTCGCAGAATGGTGTTGTATGGCCGAACTGACCAGACTCTCCATCGAAAACGGTTCTGCTCCGGTAGAAGTTCCTGATTTCACCCGTGGCGGATGGAACAAAGTGCAAGGTTACAGACATGCTTTTGCCGAATAAGCCATTATACCTTATTAATATATAAACTTACGGATAGCCAGACTGGGAAAAAGTCAGGTTATCCGTAAGTTCATGTTCGGCACTTTACTGATTATTATAATCACCTATATGAAAGCAGATATTTTAAAACCCTCTAGACAGACTATCCTTCGGGAAGCCAAAGATTATGTGATGATCGCCGTAGGTATGATACTTTATGGCATCGGATGGACCGTTTTCCTACTCCCCAACGACATTACGACGGGCGGAGTGCCGGGTATTGCATCTATTGTATATTGGGCAACGGGATTCCCGGTACAGTATACATATTTCAGCATTAACTTTTTCTTATTGTTGCTTGCGCTTAAGTTATTGGGATTAAAGTTCTGTATTAAAACTATTTTTGGAGTATTCACCCTGACTTTCTTCCTGTCCGTTATCCAGCAACTGGCATCAGGCGTTTCCCTTCTTCGCGACCAACCTTTCATGGCATGCGTCATCGGAGCATCGTTCTGTGGCGGCGGTATCGGAGTTGCGTTCTGCGCCAACGGAAGCACCGGCGGTACGGACGTCATTGCCGCCATCATCAACAAATACCGGGACATAACCTTGGGAAGAGTCATACTGATCTGCGATATGATCATCATTACCTCCAGTTATTTCGTTCTGAAGGACTGGGAGAAGGTGGTATACGGATTTGCAACACTTTACATTTGCAGTTTCGTCCTCGATCAGGTAGTAAACAGCGCACGTCAGTCTGTCCAGTTTTTTATCATATCCAATAAATATGAGGAGATAGGACGACACATCAACGAATACCCTCACCGTGGAGTGACGATCATCAATGCAACCGGCTTCTACACAGGCAGAGAAGTGAAAATGATGTTTGTGCTTGCCAAAAAGCGGGAGTCTACCATCATCTTCCGACTGATTAAAGATATCGACCCCAACGCATTTGTATCGCAAAGTGCCGTTATCGGAGTTTATGGGGAAGGCTTCGACCATATCAAAGTTAAATAAAAAAAGAAACAAGATTGAAAAACATGAAATACAGATCATATCACCTATTACTGGCAGGAATATTCTCTCTGTTAACAACAGGCGCTATGGCCGAAAAGACATCCGACAAACCTTACTGGCAGGATGTGCAAGTTGTATCGGTCAATAAAGAATATCCGCGTACTTCCTTCATGACGTACGATAACCGGACTGATGCACTTACCGGGAAGTTTGAAAAAAGCAACTATTATCAGTTGCTGAACGGTACATGGAAGTTCTTCTTTGCAGACAGCTACAAAGACCTTCCCGCCAATATCACCGACCCTTCCGTGAGCACGGACTCCTGGAATGATATCAAAGTCCCGGGCAACTGGGAAGTACAAGGGTATGGAGTGGCTATCTACACCAACCACGGTTATGAGTTCAAGCCCCGTAATCCACAGCCTCCCAGCCTTCCGGAAGCCAATCCCGTGGGAGTCTACCGTCGGGACATCGATATTCCCGCCGATTGGAAAGAACGGGATATCTACCTCCACCTCGCCGGAGCGAAATCAGGTGTATATGTATACATCAACGGACAAGAAGTAGGATACAGCGAAGATTCCAAGAACCCCGCAGAATTCCTGATCAACAAATACGTGAAACCGGGTAAGAATGTACTTACACTGAAAATCTTCCGTTGGAGCACAGGTTCTTATCTGGAATGTCAGGACTTCTGGCGTATCAGCGGTATCGAACGGGATGTTTATCTGTATTCACAGCCCAAAGCCGCCCTGAAAGATTTCCGCATCACATCGACACTGGATGACAGTTACAAGAACGGAGTATTCGCTTTGAACGTCGACCTGCGCAATCATCGTCCGGCTGCAACCAATCTGACACTGGCATATGAACTGCTCGACGCTCAGGGAAAAGTAGTTGCCACCGAAGAGAAGACAACTTATGTCCCTGTCAACGAGACACGAACCCTTTCTTTTGACAAGAATCTGACCGATGTACACACATGGACATCGGAACACCCGAACCTTTACAAGCTAGTAATGACTGTCAAAGAAGAGGGTAAAGTCAATGAGATTATCCCTTTCAACGTAGGATTCCGTCGCATCGAGATCAAACCTATCGATCAGAAAGCCGCCAACGGAAAACCTTATGTATGCCTGTTTATCAACGGACAACCGCTGAAATTGAAAGGAGTCAATATCCACGAACATAATCCGGAAACCGGACATTACGTCACCGAAGAACTGATGCGTCGGGACTTCGAACTAATGAAACAGCATAATCTGAACAGTGTACGTCTCTGCCATTATCCGCAGGACCGCCGTTTCTATGAACTTTGCGACGAATACGGACTTTACGTGTACGATGAAGCCAATATCGAAAGCCACGGTATGTACTACGATCTACGTAAAGGCGGCTCATTAGGCAACAATCCCGAATGGCTGAAACCACACATGGATCGCACAATCAATATGTTCGAACGCAACAAGAACTACCCCAGCGTCACTTTCTGGTCGTTAGGAAATGAAGCCGGAAACGGATACAACTTCTACCAGACTTATCTTTGGTTGAAAGAAGCCGACAAGAACATCATGCAACGTCCCGTCAACTATGAACGTGCACAATGGGAATGGAACACCGATATGTACGTACCTCAGTATCCGGGTGCCGGCTGGCTGGAAGATATCGGCAAGAACGGCAGCGACCGTCCTATTGTCCCGTCAGAATATGCACACGCAATGGGCAACTCTACCGGAAATCTCTGGGGACAATGGCAGGCTATCTATAAATATCCGAACCTTCAGGGAGGATATATCTGGGACTGGGTAGATCAGGGTCTGCTCCAGAAAGACAAGAACGGAAGAGAATACTGGGCTTATGGAGGTGACTTCGGAGTAAATGCACCCAGCGACGGTAATTTCCTCTGCAACGGTCTTGTTAACCCCGACCGTGGTCCGCATCCGGCAATGGCAGAAGTGAAATACGTGCATCAGAATGTCGGCTTCGATGCGATTGACGCAGCATCGGGCAAGTTCAACATCACGAACCGTTTCTACTTCACCAATCTGAAAAAGTATCAGATACATTACAGCGTACTGGCCAACGGAAAAACCGTCAAAAGCGGAAAGGTATCACTGGACATCGCTCCGCAAGCTTCGAAAGAATTCACCGTACCGGTAAATGGTCTGAAAGCCCGTCCGGGAACGGAATATTTCGTTAACTTCAGTGTGATAGCCGTAGAACCGGAACCGCTGATTCCCGCCGGATACGAAATTGCATATGACCAGTTCCGTCTGCCCGTTGAAGCCGAAAGGAATACGTACAAAGCCAACGGCCCCGCATTGCAAACTCAAACCCAAGAAGACGAACTGACTGTTTCTTCTTCAAAAGTAAACTTTGTATTCAACAAGAAGAGCGGTCTGGTTACCTCATACAAAGTGGATGGAACCGAATACTTCAAAGACGGATTCGGCATCCAGCCCAACTTCTGGCGGGCACCTAATGACAATGATTACGGAAACGGTGCTCCCAAACGCCTCCACGTATGGAAAAAGTCCAGCAAAGACTTTCACGTGACAGACACGAAGGTAAGCACAGAAGACAAAGCCGTCCTGTTGCAGGCAACTTATCTGCTGGCAGCCGGCAATCTGTATGTTGTCACCTATAAGATATACCCAAGCGGAATCGTTCATGTAAATGCCAAATTTACTTCTACCGATATGCAGGCTGCCGAAACAGAAGTCTCCGAAGCTACCCGCATGGCTACCTTCACTCCCGGAAGTGATGCAGCCCGCAAAGCCGCTTCCAAGCTGGAAGTTCCCCGCATCGGTGTACGTTTCCGCTTACCGGCACAGATGAATAATGTACAGTATTTCGGACGTGGTCCGGAAGAAAACTACATCGACCGCAATCACGGAACCATGGTAGGCATCTATCAGACAACCGCCGATAAGATGTACTTCAACTATGTACGTCCTCAGGAGAACGGACACCACACGGATACGCGCTGGCTTAACCTGTCTCCCGATAAAGGAAACGGCCTTGTCATCGTTGCCGACAGCCTGATCGGTTTCAACGCACTGCGCAATTCCGTCGAGGACTTCGACTCGGAAGAAGCGCTACCCCACCCCTACCAATGGAATAACTTCAGCCCGGAAGAAGCTACCAACCACGACGAGAAGGCCGCCCGCAATGTATTGCGCCGGATGCATCACGTCAACGACATCACTCCAAGAGACTTCGTCGAAGTTTGTGTCGACATGAAGCAACAGGGAGTAGGCGGTTATGACAGTTGGGGGGCACGTCCCGAACCTTTCCACCAGATTCCCGCCAACCGCGAATACAACTGGGGGTTCACTCTGGTACCGGTCCGTTCCGGCAGTCAGGCTACCGAAGCCACCAAATATGATTATCGATAACCTTAGTATAAATTTTAAAGAAAAGACCCATGAAAGATTTATCAAGTATTGTAGCCAAGTTCAACACCCAAGGTACTATCACAGAGATCAAGCCTTTGGGAGCAGGACTTATCAACGACACATACAAAGTTAACACACAGGAAGCAGACGCCCCCGACTACGTTCTGCAACGCATCAACCATGCCATCTTCCAGAATGTAGAAATGCTTCAATCCAATATTGCCGCAGTCACCGGACATATTCGCAAGAAACTGACCGAAGCCGGAGAAGCCGACATCGACCGCAAAGTTCTCTCTTTCCTCGCCACTGAAGAAGGAAAAACTTATTGGTTTGATGGAGAAAGCTACTGGCGTGTCATGGTATTCATTCCGCGTGCCAAAACGTACGAGACTGTCAATCCGGAATATTCCAATTATGCAGGAGAGGCTTTCGGAAACTTTCAGGCTATGCTTGCCGACATTCCGGAAACACTGGGAGAAACCATCCCCGACTTCCATAACATGGAATTCCGTCTCAAACAGCTACGTGATGCAGTCGCTGCCAATGCTGCCGGACGAGTAGCCGACGTACAGTATTATCTGGACGAGATAGAAAAACGTGCGGACGAAATGTGCAAGGCAGAACGCCTGTTCCGCGAAGGAAAGCTTCCGAAACGAGTATGCCATTGCGATACGAAAGTAAACAACATGATGTTTGATGAAGACGGGAAAGTGCTTTGCGTCATCGACCTGGATACGGTAATGCCGAGTTTCATCTTCTCCGACTACGGTGATTTCCTCCGTACAGGTGCCAACACCGGAGATGAAGATGACAAAGACCTGAATCGTGTGAACTTCAACATGGAGATATTCAAGGCATTCACCAAAGGATATCTGAAAGGTGCCAAATCGTTCCTCACTCCCATTGAAATAGAGAATCTGCCTTATGCTGCCGCTTTATTCCCCTATATGCAGTGCGTACGGTTCCTTGCCGATTATATCAACGGAGATACTTACTACAAAATCAAATATCCCGAACATAATCTGGTGCGCACCAAGGCACAGTTCAAACTACTTCAAAGCGTAGAAGAACATACACCGGAGATGGTGGCATTCATCAATGAGTGCTTGGTTAATGGATAATGGAGAATGGAAAATGGATAATTAGTGGAAATGGGGCGGAGCTGTTTATTTGGTAAACGCTCCATTCTTCCACTGATAAACAATAGGACGGCGGAGAAACGGTTTAAGTTTTTCTGCCGTTTCTTTTGACATATAGTCGGGAGTGGACAGAGTGACAGCCAGTTCTGTATTTTCCTTGTTCATATCCACTTTCATCAATAAGATGTCTGCCGAACGGGAGGCTTCATCAAATTCATATATGGAAGCGGAGTCAGGAGTTATCAGAAAATCACTCATGACCGGGAGGGTAATGAATGAATGGTCAGTCAGCGGTTTCCAGTCTGTGGTATAGAAGCGGATGCTGCTGTCACAAGCCGGAGCACATGCCGTAGCTACCGTACAAATCACATTCGTGGTATCATTCAAAGCCAATACTTTCATCTGCCAACTGGTTTCCGGAGTCATCTGCATCCGGATATAGTCCTTACTCAGGTCGGTCATTTCCGACTTCTGCCCGAAGCGGTTTTCCACCTGTGCTTTCATTTTACTGCTCAGAAAGTCGATGCAGTCTTCACGGTTCACCTTCGTAAGCAAGGGACAAAGTGAATCCGGAACGTTGATAAAAAGAGTCTTTGCTTCCTGCGCCTGTGAAGAGACAAAAGTAAACAAGCCGATGATGAAAAATGCGATGGTATGAGTGATTTTATTTGATTTCATATTGTACTTTTTATTTAGACCCCAAATATAAGAATATCATTCCGATTAACACGAGGATAAGGTCAATCGCTTTGCTTTTTAAATTCTTTTCACGGAAGAAGAGTGCTCCGAAAATGAAAGATACGATCACGCTTCCCCGACGAACCATTGAAACGATGGAGATCATAGAGTCATCGTAGCTCAGTGCATAAAAGTAGACAAAGTCCGCCGCCGAAAGGAATACGGAAATCAGAATGATGGTCCAGTCCCAGCGGAAAGGAGTGGTCGTCTTCCGTTTGGGCCACCAGAGCAGGAAGATAATGGTTCCCATGATAAAGAACTGGTAGACATTATACCACGATTGCACCAGCATCGGATTCAGCTGTTTCATCAGAAACTTGTCATACAATCCGCTGACAGCTCCCATAACTGCTGCCAGTATAATAAAGAGAATCCATTTGTTATGCTTGAAATCGATCCCTTCTTTCTTCCCCGAACGGCTCAACATAAAGAAGGAAGCCACTGCCAGCATCACTCCGATCCATTGGTAGAGATTCAGACGCTCGCCAAACACCAGCATTGCTCCTACAAGCACCATCACCGGACGGGTAGCATTGATAGGCCCCACAATGGTAATAGGCAAGTGTTTCATCCCGAAGTAACCGAATATCCACGATGACAGAACGATAAACGACTTGATGATAATATATTTATGCTGCTCCCATCCTGCAACGGGAACATTAAAGATGGTTCCCCCAAGGAGATCAGGCTCGAATGCCGATACCAAAATGAACGGCAGAAAAATTAGACTGGAGAAAAGCGTATTCAAAAACAATACAGGCAACACCGCATTATCTTTCAATGACTGTTTCTTGAATACATCATAAAATCCCAGCAAGGTAGCCGAGAGAAAAGCTAATAATAACCACATGTTGAAATAAGTAATAAGTAATAAGTAACAAGTAATATTGAGCTGACTGGGAAGTCGGCAGTATCTAACACTCCCCTCCTTCGGGAAGGAGTGTAGATAGTACTGACTTTTTAGTTTCCTCTGAGAAAATATCTTCCGGATATTCTACGTTGACAAGGAAGAGCGCATTTCCCGGAGCGGAAGTTCCTGCTTTGCAACGATCCTGTTGTTCTATCACTTTACGGAACCCTTCCACGGTCAGTTTGCCACGTCCTACCTCGAGCAATGTTCCTACGATGGCACGTACCATATTACGGAGAAAGCGGTCGGCACGGATAGTAAATACCCAGGTGGTATCCTCGCCTTCCATCTTCGTCCATTCGGCATGGGAGATGTGGCAGATGTTTGTTTTTACATCTGTATGCAGTTTGCTGAAACTTGTAAAATCGATGTATTCGAACAGGGTTCGTGCAGCCTCGTTCATCCGTTCATAATCCAATGAACCATAGACACGGTAGCGGTACTGGCGGTTGAAAGGATATTTGGCGGTAGTCACATAGTACTTATACGTCCGGGCAGTCGCGTCAAAACGGGCGTGCGCATCCGGTTTCACCTGACGGACACGATAGACAGAAATATCAGGAGGCAACAGACGGTTCAGCTTGTCGGCAACGGTCACCGTATCGAGCACGTCTTCATGATCAAAATGTGCCACCATCAGCGAGGCATGCACCCCCGCATCCGTCCGTCCGGCACCTATCACTTCCACATCACGACGCAGAAAAGTAGACAAAGCCTTCATCAAGCATTCCTGCACACTACTCCCGTTGGGTTGTATCTGCCAACCGTGATAGTTGGTTCCATCATAAGCCAAATAAATAAAATACCTTTGCACGCCGATTCCTCATTTTAGGGTTTTCGACTGCAAAAGTAGTCATTTTTTTATTCATACGTAGAAGGAGTCGTACCAAATGCATCCACAAAATGTTTGCGGAAAGTCGGAATGTCATTATACCCCACCATTTCGGCAACTTCCTGCACTGCATATTGTTTCGTTTTCAGCAGTACTCCCGCACGGCGCATACGTACTCCTCTGATCAGTTCTATAATGGTATAGTCTGTACTTTGCTTCACTTTGCGATAGAGGGTGGGCTGACTCATATTCATTTCCGCTGCCAGTTTCTTCACGCTGAAGTCCGCCTCGCAAATATTTTCTTCCACAATTTTGATAACGGCTGTGATAAACGGATCTTCCGTCTTCACTTCTTCACCCGCCTGTTCCGGTTCGCTTACGACAATCGTATCCGTTCCCGGCAATTTGAACAACTTCGTGTACATCTGCTTCAACGTCTGACGACCATTAATCAGACTGCTGACTTTCGCCTTCAGAATACCTGGAGTAAACGGCTTCAGTACATAATCATCCGCACCCAGCTGCAGTCCGTGAATAATATCGTCGTCTTCCACCTTTGCCGTCAGCATGATAAAAGGAATACTGCACGTTTCCGGATTCTCCTTCACCTCCCGGCAACATTCGAAACCGTCTTTCACCGGCATCATGACATCACAGATGATCAAGTCCGGCATCTCTTTCATTGCCGTATCGACTCCCTCCTGCCCGTTGGTTGCCATCAACAAGTTATATTCATTGCCGAAGAGCACTTTCAGATACAGGCGGATATCCTTATGATCTTCTACAATCAATATCGTCTTTTTAACTCCGCCCGCTACGGGGGATGCTACTTCTTCGGCAGGCAATGCCTCCGCAAAAAGCGGCAGTTGCTGATCCTGTTGCACCACAGCATCCTCTACTGCCAAATCCTGTTTCTGTGTTTCTGCCGATTCGGGTTCCGGCTCTGCTACTTCTGTCAGTTCTTCCGGATCAATAAACTGAATATTCGGATTGTTTTCAAAGACATCTCTGTCGGCGGGAAGATTGACCGTGACCTTCGTCCCCTTTCCTTCAGTACTTTCAAGAGTAATCGTTCCGTAATGAGCTTCGATCATCTGTTGCATGATGGTGAATCCCATTTGCGCAGCCGACATATCACGTTCCGATCCTTCATTCTCGCTCATCAACTGCTCAACGGTTCTTACCTTTTCTTTTCCGTCATCTTCTACTATCAGGCAGACATAGTGCATATTGTCATTCACGACCTCACAAACAGATAAAGAAACCGTTCCCGCATAATGCGTATGGGTGAAAGCATTTGTCAACAGATTATGAATGACGAATTCTATTTTCTTTTTGTCCACATAAAATTCCATCTCCTTCTTGATTCTCTTCTCGCAATGGAAATCAATGGTATACACCTTCAACAAGTCCCGGACACCAAAAAGAGAGCTGTCGATCATTTTATCCACCGAATACGGAGCAACTTCCAGTTTTGATTCCATATTGCCCTGCCCGTATACTGCCAGCAACTGGTCGCAGGCATCCACCATGCGGAGTGAGTTCCGGTACGCCACCTGTAGAGAAAGCTGAGAAGTCTGAGAGTCATCCTTCTGCAATTCCTTCAGCGGAGCGATGATGAGTGACAACGGTGTACGCAACTCCTGTACAAAGAGCATCAGCAACCGGTTCCTCATCGCTTCTATCTCTTTCTTTTGTTCCTGTTTCAGCTTTTCGAGATTCAAATTCTCCTTCAGTATCATCTCACGGTCACGATGAATCTGTTTGCGCTGATCCTTCTTTTTGAAATAAGAATAGAAGAAATAAGATAATCCGCCAAGTAACAGAACATACATGATATACGCCCATATAGTCTGATACCATTTACCCTTCACCACCAGAGGAATCTCGATTACCTCCCCTTCTTTCCCATCCGGGAAAACCAGCTTAGCCTGCAAGGCATATTTTCCGGCAGCCAATCCGTTGAACCACAGTCCTTCTGCAAGCGGTATCATTTTCCATTCTTTGTCCGCAGGAAGCAGACGGTAAGCAATCTTGCGCTGTGCCAGTCCGTAACGCAGATCGGAAAAGAACAAATGAAAGTCGTTGTTATCGGAAGCAAACACCAGTTTCTCCTGTTTTTCCGGAGAAACAGCCAGAATCATCTGCCCGTTCCGCTTTTCTCCTGCCAGCACCGTTTCTCCACCGACTTCCACATCGGTCAGCATCAAATGCTTCTTGCCACTATCGCCTTTGGTAGCAGAAGGATCAAAGAAAATCAGCCCCCAGGAATTCGCCCATAACAAGCGTCCGTCATTCAAACGACAGACTGCACTGCAGTTTCCCACCGACAGATAACTATAAAAAGCCTCCTGTCCATTTCTGATGGTCATCACTCCTACATTGTTTCCTGCCCATGTGTTTCCGATATGGTCGTCGACCATGCAACTGACATGTCCGTCCGTCAATCCACTCTGTAGTGTATAAACAGATTCTATCTTATCCTTCTCTCTTCCGTCGATGCGAATAACGACGTTCAGATAGGCTGCATAAATCTGATTATAGTTATTCACATACAGGGTTCGCACTCCGGCTTCTTCCAGCCCATTCTCCTTTTCATAGTTTCCTTCCACCCGTATCTGGTCACCGTTCGTTTCAATTCTTTTCAGCCCTTTATCCGTACCTACCCATACATTTCCTTCCTTATCTTCAGTGATGGCAAATACATTCTTGATTTCACCGGGCAGTTTTATATTTTTGCATCCGTGAGTTTTAGGATCTACCTGTACCAGTCCATTCGAAGTACCTACCCACAAACGATTCCACGAATCCAGACAGAAACAATGGACAACAGCCTGCATCCTCCCGCCTTCGCTGTTTTTCAACTGAAAAGATTCCACGTCTTCCGTAAGCGGATTGACAGAGATGATCTCTCCCAAATTGTTACCCAGCCAAATGTTTCCATCTTTACCTTTATATATGTGATAACGTCCGGAGAGACCGGATACTTTTTTCCATGGTTCAAAATGTGTATCCATCGAAAATGACGGAGTAGTGCTTCTCATGATGCCTCCATCGGTCACCGTCAACCAGATATACCCTTTTGCATCTTCGACCATGCCATCCACTCTGGATTTGAAATTCTGCCGTACCCGGCTGTACATACTGTCGCTGATATCAAACTTTACCACTCCCCCGCCAAAGGTACCTACCCAAAGAATCTGCTGCCTGTTATCCCATAGCAGACTGGTCATCTTATTTTCGATCCTTGAATGGAACGCTCTTTCCCCCTGTGTCAGCAGTGTCAATGTAAACGGACTCTCACACAAATTCAGATTCTCAAAATGCAATTTATATAATCCGTCCCATGTCGTCAGATAAAACGTCTGCTTATCTTTCATCACCATATCTGTAACATACGAGTTGGAGAAATCCGGCTGGTCGCCCCCCTCGAGAGAGACTACACGTTCCTTATGCGATTTAAGGTCATAACATACAATATCATTCCATAATCTGCATATCCATAAATATCCCTGTCGCAAAAAGAGTCTGTTCACCACATCATATTCTCTGATCACAGAAGTTCTTTTGGTTACGAGATCATAATGTATCACCTTTTCGCGGTCAACGGCAAAGTACAGGTTTGTTTTTCCATCCGTGCAAAGATTAGTAATCTTTCCTTTTATCAAAGGTTCGGGATTCAATATACAATAGACGAAATCTTCTTTTCCTTCTTTTTTGCGGATGGGACGCGATTCGAACAATCCATGCGAAGTAGCCAGATACAGGCTGCCATCATTCCAGCAAAAATCCTGAATCTCTTTAAGTTTCAGCGACCTGTCAAAACGTACAGGCAAAAACTTTTCCATTTCTTTGTCAAAACAGGTTATTCCCCCCTGATAGAGTGAAGCATAAAATAAACCGTCGGAACCTTCCTTCAGCGTTTTTACAGCCTGATGCAAAGGAGTGGAAAGGGAGTCAACGCTCATAATGAGCGGATAATCACGAAATCTGAAGCCATCGTAGCGGGAGATTCCCTTGTCGGTAGAGAACCACATAAAGCCTTCGCTTCCGTAACAAACATGATAAATAGTATTATTTCCGACTCCGTTTTTAATTATTTGCGGTTCTAGGTCCCAGTGGGTATCTATAGAGTATGACGGAAGAAAAACCGTCAACAGCAACAACAGAAAGAAGAACTTCCTCATATCTTAATTGTATTTTGTTCATGTGTATTGGCTGATAAAGATATATAATTAAATCATTAGCAAATCGGATAACAAATATTTTTTAGCAATAATTCACAATAAAGTAAAAGCCCGCTGATTCGTAAAAGAATCGGCGGGCCTCCCATTGTTTGTTTCTTAATTGCCTGAATGACCAAAGCTATATTGTTTGCTGTCTGGTTCCTCTTTTTGTCTGATGGAATCTCCGTGCACGGCGCAAGGAGCCCTTTTATATAAGTTGTATATATTGTAACGTAATACCTAAAATCAATAAATTCCTGTTGTATTAATTAGCTGCTTTGGAAAGAGTAAAGCTATAAGTTCCCTTATTATCCTTGAAGTTGTAGCTACCTTTAAAGCTTACGGGTACCTTAACCAGGCAATTACCCTGGTCGCTTACACGGAAATAGAGATAAGAAGTCGAGCTGAATACACTGTTTCCTTCAGCAGTAGTAGATAAGGAAGCTCCATAACCCTGCCAGTTGAACAGGTCAGTCGAGGAAGAGTATGTAGTACCTATATAAAATACTCCGCCGTTATTATCAATATTAAAGTTGATGGAAACACACAATGCGAATTGTTCTACGAAAGCACCGCTTCTGGTACGGGCCTGATATTCTGCGATCATCTTCACTTCTTTTCTGTCACCACCTTCGTAGTATCCTTCCAAAGTTTTCGATTCACAGTTACGGATAGTATTACCATTCTGACGAAGCGCTTCAAGCACACTTGCCATTTCTTCTGCAGTCACAGAAGGTACATCACCTACTTTAGAGTCAACAGTTGCAGATTGTATACCATATAAAGATATCATGGATTCAAAGTTTGAAGAGTTGTCTTCAAAACTATCACTTTCAGCATTAGAACATGCTACAAAAGTTAATGCCAATACACATGCGAAAAAGAATTTAATTGATTTCATATTAGTACCTCCTAAATTTTATTTGTTTTTTTAATTTGTTTGCGAACTGTTGTTTGTTATTTCGTCCGCTTCTTACACTTCATATTGTTTATCTGTTCATGTTCCTTAGGAGGGAATCTTTTAAACTTAAGTTTTCTTATTTATCTTTTCTTGTTTGTTTGTACACTGCAAACATAGGCGTTTTATTCAATAGAAAAAACTTTTTCAGGAGACAAAATGAATGAATTACCACTCTTTAACGAACGAAATACAGCTTATTCAAGCACTTGAATAAGATATGCAAGTATCAAATCGCCGCTCATCTGCAATTCATTCAATACGAGCGGTAAAAACACCACCCATTACCAATGAATTATATGCCACCTATAAAAAGAATGATATACCACCCCACTTATTAATTTCCATTGAAAGGAAAGAGAAGAAAGATGAATCCACCAATTAACGTCTATTCATATAACCGTTACTTTTGCAACATCAACAAACAAAACCCATCATGCGATGAAAAAGAAAAGAATCTTATTTTTGTTCGTTACCTTGTTTGCTTCTACCTTATTATATAGTCAGGTAGTCGGAGTGAAAACCAATCTTGTAATGGACGCGATGAAAATTATCAATCTCGGAGCCGAAGTCGGTCTGAGTAAGAAGTTAACGCTGGACTTGTATGCCAACTATAATCCGTGGAAATACAAAGATCAGAAGATGATGAAGATGCTCGCCATCCAGCCGGAACTCCGTTACTGGTTCTGCGACAAGTTCAATGGACACTTTGTGGGATTCCATGTACATGGAGGCGTCTACCAGGCTGCCGCCATCAATATGCCCTGGGGCATCTGGCCGGAACTGAAGGACCACCGCTTCAAAGGCAATTTCTTCGGTGCTGGTATTTCCTACGGTTATCAATGGATTCTTGCCAAGCATTGGAATCTGGAAGGGAATATTGGTGTAGGTTACGCACGTGTCAAGTATGAGCAGTTCGAATGCAAGACGTGCGGTGAGAAGGTTAGCGAAGGACATAAGAACTATTTAGGTCCCACGAAAGCTGCTATCAGTTTAATCTATTTATTCTAAAACAAAACAAATATGAAAAAGATATTATGCATACTCTTTTGCCTGCTGCCTGTATTGGGCGGGAAAGCGCAGACACTTTATAGAGATCAGGTGCGTATAGAGAAAGAATCTATCACACGCAATGAAGATAACAATGTGCTGAGCATCGATATGGATATCGTGATGCAGGAGAATCTGAAGCTCTCCTCCAATCATGTCGTCACCCTCACTCCGTTCCTCGAATCAAATGGCCGCACCAAGATACTACCTTCCATCGTAGTTTACGGTCGCAAACGTGAAGTAGTAAACCAACGCAATAACATCGCTCCTTCGGAAAATACTTACAGTGTTATCCGTCGCAAGCATAATAAAGAACAGATTATCAACTACCACCAGCAATTCCAGTTCGAAGCCTGGATGCGTGATGCGGAAATGAAACTGAATATTGATGTATGCGGCTGCTGCGACCTGAAAGAGGAGACCAGCGGTGAATTAATCACCCGATTGAACATTTTACCCGTGCAGCTACAGCCCGCTATATCCTATATCACTCCACAGGCAGAAGCCGTCAAGCACCGTGCCATAGAAGGAAGCGCTTTCCTCGACTTCCCGGTGAACCAAATTATCATCCGACCGGAGTATCGTCGCAACACAGTAGAGCTGGCCAAGATACGTGCTACCATTGACAGTGTACGTAATGATGACAAGACAACGCTCAGCAGTATAAGAATTCACGGTTATGCATCACCGGAAGGTGGATATGCCAACAATACCCGACTGGCAAAAGGTCGTACACAGGCATTGGTAGATTATGTGACCAGTTATTACAAGTTCGACAATAAACTGATCACTTCAGAGTATACTTCTGAAGATTGGGAAGGATTCCGCAAGTTTATCGCAGCTTCTTCATTGGAGAAGAAGGACGAGATACTGAAACTGATGGATGACTCGACACTGGACATAGACAAGAAAGAACGCCAGATCGCTCAATTGGCAGGTCCTCAAACTTATAAATATATATTGGAAGAATGTTATCCGGCTTTGCGTCATTCAGACTATACCGTCAACTATACCGTACGCGGGTTCAATCTGGAAGAAACCAAAGAGATTATCAAGACACGTCCGCAACTGTTGAGCCTACAGGAAATCTATCGGATTGCGGAAAGCTGTCAGCCGGGAAGCGAAGAGTTCAACCGTTCGTTCCAGGTAGCAGCCGCCATGTTCCCGGATGACCCTATTGCCAATCTGAATGCAGGAGCCATGGAAATACAGAAAGGCGGAGACCTGACAACAGCGAAGAAGCATCTTGCCAAAGCTGATCAGAAAGCTCCCGAAACGCTGAATAACCTGGGAGTCATCGCACTGCTGGAAGGCGACTACGATGCGGCAGAGAAATATTTCAATGCAGCAAAAGCCGGTGGACTCACCACTCAGGCTGACACCAATATGAAACAACTAAAAAGCATAAGAAATTATCCCAAAGAATAATAACAAACAATTTTACCCCAAAACACAAACGCACCACCTGAGAAGGCAGTGCGTTTTTTTTATATCATAATCATCATATCATCGGCTTAACAATCTCCACTTTTAAGCCCAATGCATCAATGATACGAAAGAAAAGTCCGACTCCCGGCTCAAGCGCTCCTTTCTCAATTCTAGATATATAGGACTTGTTGGTACCTACCTTGCCGTACAATTTGTCTAATACAGCATCCATACTTCCAACGTCAGGGTTTACTTGCATAATATTCATTTTTAAGTTTTACTGCCTTTTCAATCTCACTTTCGGGCGTTTTTTGTGTCTTTTTCTGAAAGCCATTAAACAACATCACGATATTGCCTTCATCAAAAATAAAAAAAGCCCCATAAATATTCATGGAATGTTTTTTTATTTTCAAGCGTTTCAGCCCTTTCAGCCATCCGCCACAACCGCCTGCCAGCAGGCGAAAGCGGCTGAAAGCCGCCCCCGAAAAAGCACCCTTTCAGCCTTCAGTCCTTTCAGCCGGGAATTTACCGGAGCGTCGGCTGATCTCTGGATGTCCCGTAGAATCCGGGAACAGGAACATAGATCGGCTGATTACGCAATCCGAGATTCTGCAACTTTCCTTCCTGGCAAATTCTCCGGATATGAATCATAGCCGTAGAACGTACCATGCCACACAAAGATTGGAAATCTCTGCGCTGCATCATCTGATGCGTACTGAAATACTCCTTCAGCAACATATCAATCTCTACTTCCGAAAGTTTGGACGAATGAAAATTCTTCTTCAGTTGCTTTACCTTAATTAATCCGATAGAGTTTTTCAATTTCTGATCCGAACGAAAGCGGATAGCCTTCAGTTTGATTTTCATATTCCGTCGTGGAGTGTCGGCGGCTATCTCTTCCGTAGCAGTCAGCGTGGGGTAAAAATAGCCGATGCCGTCCAAATGCACCTGCCGTCCTTCTCCCAACTCCTCTCCCATCACCTGCGAAAGAGCATCCAGTACAGCAGTCACATCGACTTCATTCAGCGTACAACGGGATTGAATCTTACTCCTCATTTCGTCCGTATCTACCTGACCATTGTAAGCAATGCGGGGATGGAATCTTTTTTTCTTCGGTTGATCCGGTGATACCGGGTTCTCATACCAGTCAAATAATATAGCCATAGCTTCCTCTTTTATTAAATAAGTACTTCTAATCTGTTATTCCTACGGAAACTTCCGATGAAAGAAGCTTCATTTTCATCGGCTAATGTGCTATGGCTGCCCGGCTAATGGAGATTAGCCGATTGACTAATGAAGGATAGCTGATCAGCTAATCTGCATTAGCCTCTGATGTTTGCGCCTTCAAAGATACAACAGAAAGGCAGGAAAACCTAATGATTCCTACGTTATTTCATAAACGGAAGTATTTAAAGGAATCTATCGAAAACACTTGCAAATCGCTATCCCGGCATTGTAACTTTGATGCACGAAACTTAAAAAAAAGAACAAATATGATAGAAAAAGTAACCCAAATGATCGCCATGCTGATAAAGGCATGGAAAAAAGAGAGCGTATCACAGATTGACACACCTCCCGTTCCCGCAACGCCCGAACCGAAGCAGCAGTCCCCCAACAACTCCGCCTGCCTGACGGAACGGGTCAACACCTTTCTGCAAACTCACTATGACTTCCGCTACAACCGCCTGACGGAAGAAACAGAATTTCGCCCATTAAGCGGAGCAAAGACCGAATTTCGTCCCATCGGAAAACGTGAACTGAACACCCTCTGCATGGAGGCTCATGCAGAAGGCATTTCCTGCTGGGATAAAGATGTGAGCCGATATATTTATTCCACACAAATCGGAGAGTATCATCCTTTCCGGCTTTATATGGACGAACTTCCTCCCTGGGACGGCATCGACCGGTTGACTCCGCTTGCCCGACGTGTATCTGCACTACCTCTATGGGTAAAAGGATTCCACACATGGATGCTGGGACTGGCTGCCCAATGGGAAGGAAAGACGGGTGTCCATGCCAACAGCCTGGCTCCCATCCTGATCAGTGCCGAACAGGGACGGATGAAATCGACTTTCTGCAAATCGCTGATGCCCAAAGTACTGCAACGTTACTATATGGATAATCTCAAACTGACATCAGAAGGACAGGCAGAACGTCTTCTGTCAGAAATGGGACTGATCAATCTGGATGAATTCGACAAATATGCAGAGAGTAAAATGCCGCTTCTGAAGAATTTAATGCAAATGTCGAGTCTCCACGTCTGCAAAGCGTATCAGCGTAACTTCCGGGACTTGCCGCGCATCGCTTCTTTCATCGGAACTTCCAACCGCTCCGATCTGATGAGTGACCCGACAGGCAGCCGCCGTTTCTTCTGTGTAGAAGTAGAAAAGCCGATAAATTGTGAGGGAATCGAGCATGAACAGATCTTCGCCCAACTGAAAGCGGAGCTTGCCGACGGGTGTCCGTATTGGTTCGACAAAGAAACGGAACGTGAAATACAACAGAATAATGCACCCTTTTACCGTACTTGCCCTGCCGAAGAGGTATTTCTCAGTTGTTTCCGCACCTCAGCCTCAGCGGAAGAGAAATATCTGCGACTTTCTGCCGCCGATATTTATAAAGAACTGAAGAAACGGAATGCTGCTGCTCTACGAGGTTTCAATCCGAACCATTTTGCGCAAGTATTGATAAAAATGGGGGTAGAACGGAAGCATACGGAATATGGGAATGTATATTTGGTGGTAAGACGATGATTGAATTTGGTAACACGGCTGAAAGCACTGAAAGCGATATTTCCAGTTTTTAGGATAGTACTTTCAGCCGGAATATCGATGAACAAGGAGGTTCATGATAAAGCTGAACAATCTGAACCCTAATCGGTACTGTAATTCTCAATGTGATGCAAAGCAGTAGTAAATCATTCAAAACGGAATGAACGAAACACAATTTCACTAACTCCCCATACATTAGCTGCAAATTCTATTCGCTATATCTAAAATAGTTGAAGAAAATAATAAAACAACAACAGCGGTAAATAGAAAACATAGGCGGCAAAACATTCATTTAACCAAAAAATCATTCAAAAAACGATCAATTCACCCATTTCAAAAGACCATTTAAAAGATTGAAAAATTCACCTTCAAAATTGAAAAAAACACCAATTAACGATTTCGCATTTCTCCCATACCTTTGCAATGTCGATAAGGAACAAAAGTTTCTTGCGAAACAAACAAAAGAACAAAACAATAAAATCAGTATATAAACAATTAAAGAAACATTGCCTATTAGAAACAAACAAAATCATTCCTCTCGGAAGTTACTTCTTTTTCCTTATATAATATAAGGGCTTCCTATTAAAAAGAAAATGATGTTTTAACAAAACAAACGACCCTCATCCTTTAGATGACTCTCCTCAAAAGAAGAAAAAAAAACAATTAGCACAGTATACATTATATATAGTGTGCAACCCCAAAAAAAGAATTATAGCATCACACATTAAAATCAAAACAAAAATGAAAGTAAAGAATTTATTATTAGCAGGTTTGGCAGTAGCAGCCATGACAGCTTGTAGCAACAATGACGAGATCGTTGAAAACGGCATTCAAACAACAGGTGAAGAAGCAAGTATGCAAATTAACCTCAAATTCGCTGATCAAGGAACTAGAGCTGTATCTGGTGAGCCAGATGAAGGAGCAGATTTCGAAAGGGAATCTTCTACAGTTACAGCAATTATTGTGTACCCGAACAGCACCAAAAACAAAGTCTATAAAAACTTAACATTGGTAGAAGGTAGTAACAAAACATATAAGACTGAAGCTTTCAGTGTGGAAGCTGCTAATGGTGTAAATGTTTACGCAATTATCAATTATGACGCAGACAAGGCTAATGCTCTTGCAGCGACAGCCGATCTTACAGAATTAACCGTAGGAGCACAATCACTACCTGATAAAGGTTTAGCATACATCGCAGAAACTGTAGCTAAAGAGAACGCATTTTTAATGAGTGGTTCTACAGCAGAGCCTATAGATATCGAAGCCGGTAGTACAACCAACGTAGCTCCCATTACCGTAGACCGTGTAGCAGCCAAATTGGATGAATTGACAAATTTATCAGAAGCATTTACCATTGAAAACGGAGATAAAATTTATAATACAACCGGCAAGGCAGTATCTGTTAAGCTTGAGGGATTCTCTTTCTCTAACTTATCAAGCGATTCTTATATATTCGGTGGTAAAACAAGTGCATCAAGTTGGTTACAACAATATATACCTGCAACAGGAACAGCTACTGATGCTACTTATAGATGGATTACTGAAGGAGTCACTTACTGTTTAGAAAATAATACTATCGCCAACCCAACTAGAGTTCACTATAAAGGTCAAGTTTGTTTAGATGAAACACCTATAAACGAGGACTTCTTCATCAGAGCTATTACATTTGATGGTGTAACAACATATCGTCTCTTCACTACATGGGATGCGTTGACTACATATTACGATAATGCAGCTATTACAGCACTTGATCCATCTAACCCTGCAGACCTTGCTAAATATGGTATTATGAAGTATCTAGGCGGTATTTGCTACTACGAAGCTGATATTAAGACTTACGCACCTACAGAATCTACTTCTGTTTTACGTAATAACTGGTATCAACTGACAGTTAACAAGATTACTAAGATTGGTCTGCCGACTCCGGCACCAGAACCAACTCCAGACGCAACAATGTTGACTATTGAAACTACAGTTAAACCTTGGACTATCCAAGTTAACGGTTACGACCTCTAATCTCTAAATTATATATCGGGAGAGGTTTTCTCCTCTCCCGATACTTTTCACACTCGATTTTATATACAGAGCATCGCATTCAAACAAAACATACGCTTCTCGAAAAGCATAAAAAAAAAGACAATGAAACGAATACTAACCACCATACAAAAAAGAGCAAACAAGATATTGTCAATTGCAATATTGGCTGGTGCAATCACATCATGTGATTCTATCTTGAATTACAACGAAGATTGCGACATCGAATATTGTGTTAAGTTCAAGTATGACTACAATATGGAAGAAAAGGATGTATTCGCAGAACAAGTAAGGAGTGTCACCCTTTATGCTTTTGATGAAAACAATAATCTCGTCTATCAGAACACGGATCAAGGTGAACAATTGGGAGATATAGACTACGCTATGAATATAGCAGGTATAGACCCATCTCAATGTCGGCTGATCGTTTGGGCTGGATTGAATGACGAATCATTCGCAGTACCCTTACTATATCCAGATCAATCAAAAATTGAAGAATTAAACGTAAAGACACTGCGCAAACAAGCTACAAGAAGCACCTCTGAAGAAGAAAAAGGAAAATATATAGTAGATAGTAGTCTGTATTCACTTTGGCACGGTGAAGTAAAAAAAGGAACTACTACTCGTAGTGGAAGAATACAAACCACTGAAGTGTCCTTAGTGAAGAATACCAACACCATACACGTTATTGTAGCACAGGTTAATCAGTCAAACGGACCGATAACAAAAGTACTTACCGAAAACACATTTGAATGTGCAATCTATGACGATAATGGTTACATGAACTATGACAACTCATTGCTTGAAGACAATTTATTGACTTACAAGCCCTATAATACCAAAGCTGAAGTTGTAACAACAAGAGCTTTTAGTGCAGAAAACGAACCTGCCAAAGAATATAACGGCATCACCAGTGATGTAAGTGTAGCAAGACTTGTGAAGGGACAAACTCCTGAATTAACGATCAAGAACTCTCAAACACAAGAAGTATTATTCCACAGTGATGACCTGATAAAATACTTCGAAGAAGTAGATGCGGAAAAATATAAAGATCGAAACTATTCTCTCCAAGAATACTTGGACCGTGAAGACGAATATACCATAAAGATTTTTGTAGACGAAAAACTTGCACTCATCAAAACAGTAATTGATGTAAATGACTGGATCATCCAAATTAATGATATTGAACTTTAATACAAAAAAAATGAAATACTCTAAATTGACATATTATTTGCTGGCTATCCTCTGCATAATGGCAACGTCTTGTGTCTCAGACGGAGTTATGGATGAATGTCCGGATAGCAGCAAGAGCAAACAGACTGTAAAAGATGCTCGTGTAAGTCTCGTTCTAAACTTTGCGTTCAACAGTTCTGTAACAAGAGCAGGAGAAAGCGATGGAGACACAACAGAAGGAGAAGAAAGCGAACGCAAAATCAAGGATGTACATATATATGCGTTTCAAAATAACCAGTTCAAGGAAGAAGTAAAGTACGTATCAATATTTGGAACTGATGGAGAGAATACACGGATGATACAAGGTACATTAACTGAAACTTACGATTCAAATAATGCAGTGAAATTTGTAGTAATAGTAAATGGTGAAAACAAAAAGGTTATCACAGCAAATAAGCCCAGTAATTATACAACTCCCGAAGCACTATATAATCAATTAGTTTTCGAATTTAATAGCAACGATGACTGGAGTACAAATATCCCTATGGCAGGAATGTGCGAAATAAGACCACTTGCAGAAGGAGAAAATGTAGCAAAACTAGCGTTAACGCGTGCAGTTGCAAAAGTTAACGTAACAGTAAATGAAGGCAAAGGTTTAGATAATTTCAGAATTACTGAAATCAGATTATGCAACTATAATACATCAGGCTATTGTGCCTCTAATGATCTGAGTGAACCATATATTCCGACTGATGTTCAGCAATCCACAACACCTATATCTTCCGGTACCATTACAGATGCAGAAATGAATGCTTATGAGAACCATTTATATCTTCCGGAACATAAAAATATAGGTGTAACAGATAAAAAAGCTTATTTAGAAATTGATGCAATGGTTAAAGGAGAAAGCAAAACTTATACATTAGCATTTGCTCAAAATGGAAATCCTCATGATGTCTTACGTAACTATATGTACGTTTTCAATATCAGAAGTGTGAAAATGGATATTGATGTAGGTATAGACTATGAAGTGGCTATATGGGATGAAAAAGAGATTGAAGTAGCACCTTTTTAATAATATCAAGGAGATATTCTGATGAAAAAGCAAAACAACATATTAAGAGTTATCAATAAATTACTGTGTATTACACTGGCTTGTATTATTTTTAATGCCTGTACAGATGAAGAAATTATATCTTCTACAAAAGTAGAAGTCGGTATTCCAGTAGAAGTTCAACTGGGAATGTCAATCTCTGGAATGAGCGAAGTTTCAACTCGATCACTCGACGAGGATGCAGAAAGTCAAGTAAATGACCTTTATGTATTAGTATTTGATGCAAACAGCCAACAAAAAAAGACAGGCAAGTTTTTCTCTACAGACGAAATTGTCAGTACAACAACTAATAAGAATAAAGGAAGTATCGTTTTGAAAACTACCAGTGGTGAATGTCGTATCTATGCAGTAGCAAATGTCACTACAACAGAGTTGACTGGTACAAACCTAAAATCACAGTTGGACAATGTTGACAAAATATCCGACTTAAACAATATTACTGCAGCTTTAACAGAAGTCAATATCCAAAGAGTACAGGCAGCTCTAAGCATGAGTGGAGCATACAAAACTACCAATCAACCAAACAAAGCGGAAGGATATTGCGTCATAAATGAAGAAGGAAACGTTTCTGCAGGAAAAATAGAACTTAATCGTTTAGATTCTCATATCACATTCAAGATAGCAGTAGGTTCAGAGGTTAAAACCTTTACTCCTATTAGCTGGCAAGTAAAGAACGTGCCATTGAAATCAACCGTATTTCCCCAAGACAAAAGTGTATTTACCAACTCAGGTGATTTTGCAGAAGAAAGTTCTATTTCCAAAGCATTCGGAACAGTAACTAGCGACAAAGTTTATCGTACTTTTGACTTCTATATGTTGGAAAACGTCAAATCTGCTAAAGAGTACAACGGAGAAAAGATTGCCGCAGATGTTAGTAATATGAATATTCAAGAAAGACAAGCGGAGTACGCAAAACGAGAGGCTGAAGAAAAGATAAAAGACCCGGATAACAAAGATAAGGTTATCAATACCGGTACATATAAGTTCTCTGAGCCGTTCGCCACCTACGTAGAAATTAAGGCTAGTATGGAAATAGCCCATAAGGAAGATGGAAAAGATGTAACCCGCGTAGCAAATGTGACATACATAATTCACTTAGGAGGTGGCACCGATGACCCTGCCAACTTTACCAGTAATCGCAATACGAAGTATACCTATAAGATCCAAATTAATAACGTGGATAACATCGTTGTAGAAGTTGAAGAAGACAAAGAGAACCGTCCTGGTGAAGAGGGCGATGTAGTCGATGCGGAAGTAGAAGCCCGTACTTTGGACGCTCACTACAATAGCTTTGTTATGGGATTCAGCTACAATGACGTAGCGGACGAAAATGGAAAAAATGCTTTGCAATTTGTTGTTAAAACCCCATTTGGTACTGTGACAAACAAAGATCAAGCCGATGCAGCTAGCAATATCAGCAATCCACAAGACTATCATTGGATTCATTTCAAGCAAAATACAGGTAAGGATCCAGATAAAAAATTAGCATTACATAAAGGTACTATTATTGATATCTTTAATTTAGGAGATGATATAATAAAGCGATATAATAATGATACAGCAAAAGACAAGAGCAAAACTAAGCAATATTTTTATACAGTTTTTGTAGACGAGTATTATTATAGTAAGCCCCCTAAAGGAGAAAATTGGGGAAATGATGCTACCACCTATTGGCGTCACTTTGCTAATGCTGCAGATCGTTACATCATGTTGGTGTACGCACCTAAGTATAGCACTGATAATGAAAGTAGCTACGCAAAAGCACGTTATATGCTTACACAGCGTTCCATCCAAACTTATTATAGCACAGAATCAGGAACTGCGCTGGGCATGGAGCATATTAACGAAACTGGAGCAGCAACAATATGGGGAAACATTACAGATGCTGTGTCTTACAATGGTTTATGGAACACTTGGCAGTATTTAAAAAATAATAACTCTTGGGATAGTCATGTCACTCGTACCAGTTGGGATCAAAATATGAATACATTCACAACCCAAAACGAAGCAGTTGTAGTAGCACGCTGCCTGTCTCGCAACCGTGATGAAAATGGGGATGGTATAATTACTGCTAATGAAGTGAAATGGTATGTACCTACCAGCGAACAGTTAATGGGTATGTATTTGGGAGCAAAAAGTTTGCCATCACCACTACTTGATTCTGAGAATATAAACTTTGTATATAGCGAACGAGGAAAGTATCATTATTCAACAAGTGATGAAAAACGTATTTGGTCAGAAGAAGGAGCCTCCGTAAGTCCTTGGAAAAGCGGTTGGGGAGCAGGAAGTGCACAGAATTTCCGGTGTGTACGTAATTTGGGTATTGATGTGACACAGGAAAGTGATATCAAAAAGACGAATTATCCCAATCAAGCTTTTGAATACAAAGATGAGGCTAGAGTAAAAGTCTACAATAAATATTCAACTAATGACGAAATAGCTACTAAAAAACGAATTTTCGTAATGTCAAGACTGACAGACCAAAATATCCGTTCACGCGTTAAAACAGGTGAACTTGCCATTCATAACAACTTCGAAGATGGCAACAAACCAGCTTATGCATTCCAGATGGCTAAAAATAAAACAGAAAGCGGTAGCGGAAACCAAGGAAGTCCCTTTACGATAACTACTTGGGAAAAAGTAATACGCTCTTATTGGTATGAGAGAGACTCCAGGTATTCTCCTTGGTATCGAACTTATGATGGTGACCGTAGCTGGTGTAAAAACTATACCGAGGAGGACAACGAAAGAGATAAAGGGCTTTGGAGAGCACCTAATCAGAGAGAAATGATGCTAATGTATATCTATAACTCTAAAGGCGTAGACAACACGCTATCCCGTACTTTATGGAAATACAAAACAGGAGCGGAAAAAGATAATTATACACGCTTCTTCTGTACATCAGGTAATCTAATGTTATCCAATGATGGCGTTAACGGAGGCTCCAATGAAAGAATGGCAAATCTTTCTATCCGCTGTGTACGAGATGTGGAAATAGTAAAATAATACAGTAAATAAAACTTAAAATTCTTAGATATTATGACACAAAAAGACATCCTGCAACTAGAATCATCAGATATGAGACAAGCCTATCTGTTTGAAGAGAACGGACGCTGGTATGCTTACGAGCATTCAGCCAACCGAATCGAGAAATTTGTGAAGGGCTTTGTAGACTTCAAACACAAAGTGCAAGATGTCTGCGGTCGGATAAAAGTTGAAATCGACCTCAGTATATTGGAAAAGTGTTCCATCACGCTGTGCGAAGATTCACTGCTTGTACTTGATTGCCCTGCAGCCTAAAAACTGTAGAAGAGTATAAGCTTCATAACTCATAGTAAGAAATTACACAATATATTGTTTGTTTTGTTTGTGTTCCTCAATCCACTCAGAAGCAGCTTGTGAAAGTAGCGCTGAGTGGGGGGGGGATTTTTTGTGCAAAAAGATAATGAAAGGAGAACAAATGATGATGACAAATGAAAAAATGAAGATTAATGGATGTACTCCTATAGAAGATTTGATCACCGAAGATTTTGGTGCTATAGGAACCCCCGAAAGAGATGAATTCGAGCGAGGATGCGAAGCCTTTATCATATGGGACGAAAAATAAGTTTCACGATTTGGTGATTTTGACAGGAAAACATGGAAACATAAGTTATAATTCGCGAAATGTCTTCAGATTGCATTGCCCATAAGAAAGGCTTCCAACCCGTAGAAGCCTTTTTAACTTGTCAAAGTGATAGCTTCATGTCAATGAAGCAAAAATGATAGCTATATTTACAAAGCTTGTTTTGTTTGTGAACAACAATTCACCGGAAGCATAAGTTATGATTCGCAGGAGTTCACATGATTTGCATATCTGATTATTTATTGCGTTCTTTGTATTACATAAAATGTATAACGTAAAAGATGAACGACTTCGAGGAATACATAAGACAGAGCGAACCGCATAAGCGGGAGAAAGGATACGCTTGGCAAACAGCCATTGGCCTGCAAGCTGTTGATGGTCTTAAACCTTCGGAATATTTGAAGGAAAAAGCCCGCCAACACATTGAAGGGGATATCACTATTGACGAGGTCAAACAATTAGTTGATAGTTATTACAAATCAAAGGTTGCCCGTTCATCTAGCGAAGATCGTACGGAAGAAGCCGATAAGGTTTCAGCCAGAATAACAGAGATCCTTTCGGAGAATACATTCACATTCTCACCTATCGAATACTTGGCTATTCATCGGCATTTATTTGAAGGCATATTCAGCCATGCCGGACAAATACGGGATTACAATATTACAAAGAATGAATGGGTACTGAAAGGAGCAACAGTACTTTATGCCAGTGCAGGAAGTATCCGCGAAACCTTGGAATATGATTTCTCTCAAGAAAAGATTTTTGATTATAAAAATCTGAATATAGATGAGGCCATCAGACATATTGCCCGATTCGTTTCTGGAATATGGCAAATACACGCCTTTGGTGAAGGAAATACACGCACAACAGCCGTATTCACGATCAAATATCTGCATACTTTTGGATTCAATTTCAGTAACGAGACCTTCGCCAACCATTCTTGGTACTTCCACAATGCTCTCGTCAGAGCTAACTATAATGACCTAACCAAAGGTGTGTATGCCACGACCGAATTTTTAGAAAAATTCTTCAGAAACCTGATTCTCAACGAACAAAATGAACTTAAAAATCGAAATCTACAGATCGACGAAATCGAAAAGGAAGCCATTCAAAGTGCAAAACAGACTGATATGGATATCCCAAAGTGCAAAAATTGCACTTTAGACTGCACTTTGGAAGAGATAGCCGTACTTAACTACCTCAAAGAAAAACCAAATGCAACACAAAAAGAAATAGCACAGCACATAGGAAAATCTGAGAGAACCGTCAAATCCATGACCGTAAACTTAAGTGAAAGAGGTATTATAGAACGCAAAAACGGACGTCGTAATGGCTTTTGGGAGATCAAGAAATGAATATCTTATGTGAGTGATTCTTTGCATATCTGATTATTTATTGTGTTCTTTGTATTACATAAAATGTATAACGTAAAACATGTAATAGCCATGAAGCCTAATAATCCTTTCCTCGTATACGGTTACAATAGTCCGGATTGGTCCCAAAATTATACAAGAGTAATTGTATATTGATAACACAGGTAATTGAACAGAGGCAATCTGAAAATGAAAACTTTTCGAAACATATCTACTTTTTATCACATTATCTTTGTTTATCTCTTATAAACCTGTATATTTGGAGTATTATAACTGATACATTTATATTAATACAGAATTACTATGAGTCATACCATCTTCCTAATCATCGCCCTCGTCACTACAGGAATTTTTCTTATTCAATTCGTATTATCCATTTTCTTCGGAGACATAGATGCAGATGTGGACGTGGATGCTGATATCAGCAGCGTAGTATCTTTCAAAGGTCTCACCCACTTCGGGATCGGATTCGGATGGTATATGTATCTCGTAGGAAATGCCGATATAGCAAGTTATGCAATCGGAATTCTGGTAGGTCTGTTCTTTGTCTTTGCCGTATGGTTTCTTTATAAGAAAGCCTATCAACTGCAGCAAGTGAACCGGTCTGAAGAGACCGATCAATTGGTAGGACGGGAATGTACCATTTACTTCAAGCAAAGTGATAACAAATATACCGTACAGACAAACCGGGACGGCGCCATGCGCGAAGTGGACGTGATCTCCGAAACCGGAAAAGCATATCAGACCGGAGACAGAACAATCATCAGCAGCTACAAAGACGGAACTTTATACATTAAATAACTATTCAAATACACAATTTTATGACACAAGAAATGCTAATCATGGCTGCTATACTAGTGGCGGTCATTCTGCTTACTTTTATCGGCATCCTGTCGCGTTACCGTAAATGTAAGAGTGACGAAGTCCTCGTTGTATACGGTAAAACAGGGGGAGAAAAGAAATCAGCCAAGTTATATCACGGTGGGGCCGCTTTCGTATGGCCGATCATTCAGGGCTACGAATTCCTTTCTATGAAACCATTGCAGATAGACTGTAAACTGACAGGCGCCCTATCTGCCCAAAATATCCGTGTGGACGTACCCACTACCATCACCGTAGCTATCAGCACAGACCCGGAAGTGATGCAGAATGCTGCCGAACGTATGCTGGGACTGACAATGGATGACAAACAGAACCTGATTACGGATGTAGTATACGGTCAGATGCGTCTGGTGATTGCAGACATGACTATCGAAGAGCTGAACTCCGACCGTGATAAATTCTTGTCTAAAGTAAAAGACAACATCGACACGGAACTTCGCAAGTTCGGTTTGTATCTGATGAACATCAACATCAGTGATATCCGCGACGCTGCCAACTACATCGTCAACCTGGGTAAGGAAGCTGAAAGCAAGGCTCTGAACGAAGCACAAGCCAACATCGAAGAACAGGAAAAGCTGGGTGCTATCAAAATTGCCAATCAGATAAAGGAACGTGAAACAAAGGTTGCGGAAACCCGCAAAGATCAGGATATCGCCATCGCCGAAACTAAAAAGCAACAGGAAATCTCTGTAGCAAATGCGGATAAGGAGAGAATCTCTCAGGTAGCCTTTGCCAACGCAGAAAAAGAATCGCAAGTGGCCAAAGCGGAAGCGGAAAAGAATATCCGCATCGAGCAGGCAAACACCGAAAAGGAAAGCCGTGTCGCCGAACTGAACTCCGACATGGAAATCAAACAGGCAGAAGCTGCTAAGAAAGCGGCTATCGGACGTAATGACGCACAGAAGGAAGTGGCCTTATCAAATGCCGAATTAGCCGTCACACAGGCAAATGCCGACAAGCAAGCCGGTGAAGCCGCTGCAAAATCGGAAGCTGCCGTACAAACTGCCCGGGAAATCGCCCAAAAAGAAGTGGAAGAAGCAAAAGCGAAGAAAGTAGAATCTTCACTGAAAGCTGAAAAGATCGTTCCGGCAGAGATCGCAAGACAGGAGGCTATCCTTCAGGCAAATGCCATCGCCGAAAAGATTACCCGTGAAGCGGAAGCACGTGCAAAAGCGACTTTGGCACAAGCGGAAGCGGAAGCCAAAGCTATCCAACTGAAACTGGAAGCGGAAGCAGAAGGTAAGAAGAGGTCATTGCTCGCAGAAGCAGAAGGTTTCGAGGCTATGGTCAGAGCAGCAGAATCGAACCCTGCCATCGCCATCCAATACAAGATGGTAGACCAATGGAAGGAAATTGCCGGAGAACAAGTGAAGGCTTTCGAACACATGAACCTAGGCAATATCACCGTATTCGACGGAGGAAACGGAGGTACAAGCAATTTCCTCAGTTCACTGGTGAAAACAGTGGCCCCAAGTCTCGGTGTACTGGATAAACTGCCTATCGGCGAAACGGTAAAGGGTATCATCAATCCGGAAAGCAAAACGGAAGAGAAACCTGCCGGAAAGCCGGAGGAGAAAAAAGAAGAGAAGAAGAAATAACCAATAAATTATTTCATAGAGATTGCCTGCCTTCATTTTGAAGGTAGGCATTTTTTTATATCTTTGCGAGCAAAATATTAAAAATGAATAACCATAAACTTCACCTTCTGCCTTTATTTATATTGATTACGGGGCTTGTCACTCTCACTGCCGGCTGCAAAAAGAAAGATATGTCTCTCAAACTGAACGAACCCCGCAACATCCGTGGTGTAGTCAGTTACAAACGTTCTTTCCCGGATTTGAATGATAAACATCTCGCCGTGGCCCAAGCCGTCGGCATCTGCCCGCCGGAAGACAGGGACGCTGCCGAAAAGATGAAAGAACAGCTTATCCATATCACCGACAACCAATTTTACACAGTAGACTCTCTGACGCATTCCATCCCCTATCTGGTCCCCCGCGCCAGCGAATTGCTCGACACCATCGGCTCCAATTTTCTTGATTCACTGACAGCAAAAGGGTTGAACCCAAATCAGATTATCGTCACTTCCGTACTACGTTCGCAGAGTGACGTGAAGCGTCTCCGCCGTCGGAATGGAAACGCTTCCGCAAACTCCGCCCATTGCTATGGCGCAACCTTTGACGTCAGCTGGAAACGATTCAAAAAGGTGGAAGACGAAGACGGACGTCCTCTGCAGGATGTCAATGCCGATACCTTGAAGCTCGTTCTGTCTGAAGTGTTGAGAGACTTGCGCCAAGCCGATAAATGCTACATAAAATATGAATTAAAACAGGGATGTTTCCACATCACTGCACGATGAGTATAAATTGCAATAAAATTCACCCGTAAACAGCCGAAGAATCCAAAACGTTTCACTAAATTTGCAGAAATTTTTCTTTAATACGATTCAATGATAGAGAAACTGATTGTTCTTGAGGATATTGACCCGGTTATTTTTTACGGCGTAAACAACGCCAATATACAGTTAATTAAAGCTTTATATCCGAAGCTACGCATCGTTGCCCGCGGCAATGTCATCAAAGTGCTGGGCGATGAGGAGGAAATGTGTGCCTTCGAAGAAAATATCACCAAACTCGAAAAATACTGTGCCGAATATAATTCGCTGAAAGAGGAAGTCATCATCGACATTATAAAAGGGAATGCTCCACAAGCGGAACAGACCGGAAACGTAATTGTTTTCAGCGTTACCGGCAAGCCCATCATCCCACGAAGCGAGAACCAGCTGAAGCTGGTGGAAGGCTTTGCCAAAAACGATATGGTATTCGCCATCGGCCCCGCCGGTTCGGGAAAGACATATACCGCCATAGCCCTCGCCGTCCGTGCGCTGAAAAACAAAGAGATCAAAAAGATTATCCTCAGCCGGCCCGCTGTAGAAGCCGGAGAAAAACTCGGTTTCCTGCCCGGCGATATGAAAGATAAGATCGATCCGTATCTGCAACCATTATATGATGCTCTGCAGGACATGATCCCCGCTGCCAAGTTAAAGGAATACATGGAATTGAACATTATTCAGATTGCTCCGTTAGCATTTATGCGTGGACGTACACTGAATGACGCAGTCGTAATCTTGGACGAAGCGCAGAATACCACTGCACAACAAATCAAAATGTTCCTCACCCGTATGGGTATGAATACCAAAATGATCGTTACGGGAGATATGACTCAAATTGACCTCCCCGCCTCACAAACTTCGGGACTGGTGCAAGCACTCCGCATCCTGAAAGGGGTAAAGGGAATCAGCTTTGTAGAATTGAACAAAAAAGATATTGTACGCCATAAACTGGTGGAACGCATCGTAGATGCTTACGAAAAATTCGACAAGGAGGCGAAAGCCGAAAGGGAGAAACGAAAGAATGAACAACTGGTTATCAACGGCGAACGACCGGTGAAACAGGTCAACAACTAGTCGTTTCTGTGATTTGTAACTTGTAATTTGTAATTATAATAAAACAATGAAAGCATTAACAAAAACAGATTTCAACTTTCCGGGACAAAAAAGCGTGTACCACGGAAAAGTGCGCGATGTGTACAACATCAACGGCGAAAAACTCGTCATGGTAGCAACCGACCGTATCTCGGCTTTCGATGTGGTTTTACCTGAAGGTATCCCTTACAAAGGCCAAATGCTGAATCAGATTGCAGCCAAATTCCTCGATGCCACTACTGACATCTGCCCGAACTGGAAAATGGCTACGCCGGACCCGATGGTTACTGTCGGAGTTTTGTGCGAAGGCTTTCCGGTAGAAATGATCGTACGCGGCTATCTGTGCGGTAGCGCATGGCGTACTTACAAAAGCGGCGTACGCGAAATCTGCGGTGTGAAACTGCCGGATGGTATGCGCGAAAACGAGAAATTCCCGGAACCGATCGTCACACCGACAACGAAAGCGGAAATGGGACTGCACGACGAAGATATCTCTAAGGAAGAAATCCTGAAACAAGGACTCGCTACTCCCGAAGAATATGAGACTCTGGAGAAATATACACTGGCTCTCTTCAAACGTGGAACTGAAATCGCTGCTGAACGCGGTCTGATCCTCGTTGATACAAAATACGAATTCGGCAAGCACAACGGTACTATCTATCTGATGGACGAAATTCATACACCGGATTCAAGCCGTTACTTCTACTCTGACGGCTATCAGGAACGCTTCGAAAAAGGCGAACCTCAAAAGCAGCTTTCTAAGGAATTCGTTCGTGAATGGCTGATGGAAAATGGTTTCCAAGGCAAGGATGGTCAGAAAGTTCCTGAAATGACTCCGGCTATCGTACAGAGCATCAGCGATCGTTACATCGAATTGTTCGAGAATATCACCGGTGAGAAATTTGTGAAAGAAGATACCAGCAACATCGCTGAACGTATCGAAAAGAACGTTATGAATTTCTTGAGCAAATAAGCATGGATTACCCACAACAACATATCAAGCCTTACAACGAAGACGGTAAGAAAACCGAGCAGGTGGAACGTATGTTCGATAACATTGCGCATGCTTACGACAAACTGAATCATACCTTATCTTTAGGTATCGACCGCAGCTGGCGCCGTAAAGCCATTGTCTGGCTCCGTCCCTTCCGCCCACAGCACATCATGGATGTTGCCACCGGAACGGGAGACTTCGCCATCCTCGCTTGCCGCGAACTGAATCCTGACGAACTGATCGGAACGGATATTTCGGAAGGCATGATGAACGTGGGTCGTGAAAAAGTAAAGAAGGAAGGACTCTCGGACAAAATTTCTTTTGCCCGGGAGGACTGCACTTCTCTCTCCTTTGCCGACAATAGATTTGACGCTATCACCGTAGCATTCGGTATCCGCAATTTTGAAGACCTGGACAAAGGCCTCTCCGAAATGTGTCGTGTACTGAAACCGGGCGGACATCTGGTTATTCTGGAACTGACTACTCCGGATCGCTTCCCCATGAAGCAACTGTTCGCCATCTACTCGAAAGTAGTTATCCCATTGCTTGGCAAACTCCTCTCCAAAGACAACAGTGCCTACCATTATCTGCCGGACACTATCAAAGTATTTCCCCAAGGGGAAGTCATGAAAGGAGTCATATCGAAAGCCGGATTCGGCGAAGTTCATTTCCGACGGTTGACATTTGGTATCTGCACACTTTATACAGCGACAAAATAATGAAGAATGATGAATAATTAATTTAATCCTTTCGTGTCATGGAAAAATACGGTTTAATCGGCTACCCCTTGCGACATTCGTTTTCAATCGGCTACTTTAACGAAAAGTTTAGGTCCGAAGGCATCAATGCGGAATATGTGAATTTCGAGATTCCCAATATCAATGATTTTATGGAAGTTATTGAAGAGAATCCCAACTTGTGCGGGCTCAATGTCACCATCCCCTACAAAGAGCAAGTGATTCCTTTTCTGAACGAACTCGATCGGGATACAGCTAAAATTGGCGCTGTAAACGTCATTAAGATTATCCGCCAACCGAAAGGAAAAGTAAAACTGGTCGGCTACAATTCCGACATCATCGGTTTTACACAATCTATTCAGCCGCTGCTACAACCTCAGCACAAAAAAGCACTGATCCTCGGCACCGGAGGTGCTTCCAAAGCTGTTTATCACGGACTCAAGAATCTGGGTATCGAAAGCGTGTTTGTATCGCGGACACACAAGACCGACGATATGCTGACTTACGAAGAACTGACTCCGGAAATCATGGAGGAATACACCGTAATCGTCAACTGTACTCCGGTAGGAATGTACCCCAAAGTAGATTTCTGCCCCAACATTCCTTACGAACTGCTCACTCCAAACCATTTGCTTTACGATTTGTTATATAATCCGAACGTCACTCTTTTCATGAAAAAGGGAGAAGCACAAGGTGCTGTTACGAAAAACGGTTTGGAAATGCTACTTTTACAGGCATTTGCCGCTTGGGAAATATGGCACCGATAAGATAAAGGTGCTGACAGCCGTTTTCTGATAGAGTTAAGAATATGGGCGTGATATTTTAATTGAGGGGATTTATTATGAAGAAAAGAGCAGTCTACAGCATTATTATTATCATGCTGGTACTTACCAGTTGCACAATCGGCGGGAGTTTCTACATGTTGAACTTCTCCTTGACGCCGAATGCCAAAATATTGTCTAAAGACGCCGATTCATATCCCTATATGTACAGAAACTATCCTTTCCTGCGTCCGTGGGTGGATAGCCTGAAACAAGTGAATGCTCTGAAGGATACATTCATTATCAATCCGCAAGGCATACAGTTACACGCTTTTTACATCGCCGCACCTGCTCCAACCAGTAAAACGGCGGTAATCGTTCACGGATACACCGACAATGCTATCCGTATGTTCATGATCGGCTATCTGTATAATCGTGATCTGGGATATAATATCCTGCTTCCCGACTTGCAACATCAGGGAGAGAGCGAAGGACGAGCCATCCAAATGGGATGGAAAGACAGGATCGATGTTTTGCAATGGATGAACATTGCAAATGAAATCTTTGGAGACAGTACTCAAATGGTAGTACATGGTATCTCAATGGGAGGTGCCACCACAATGATGGTATCCGGCGAAAAGCAGCAACCTTATGTGAAATGTTTTGTAGAGGATTGCGGCTACACCAGTGTATGGGATGAATTTTCGCACGAACTCAAATCTTCCTTCCACCTGCCTGCTTTCCCGTTAATGTACACTACAAGCTGGTTATGCGAGAAAAAATACGGATGGAACTTCAAAGAAGCTTCCTCGCTAAAGCAGGTAGAGAAATGTGAGCTGCCCATGCTGTTTATTCATGGAGACAAAGATACATATGTCCCCACATGGATGGTTTATCCGCTCTATGAAGCAAAGCCGGAACCCAAAGAACTCTGGATCGTACCGGGAGCAGCCCATGCCCTCTCGTACAAAGAGAATAAACAGGAATACACCGACAAAGTACGGGATTTCGTCGGGCGGTATATTCATTAAACCTATTATAACAAGGAGTTTTGGAATCATAACAGAAAAAGTTTCTATATTTGCAAATGTAAAATGATTGTTATGAAATCAATATTGACGCTTATACTTGCTACTTTTCTACTGATTCCACTGCAAGCCCAAGAAAAGGTATATACGGTAGACAACTTGCCAAAAGTACATCTGCAAAATAAAATGCAGTATGTATGCAATCCGGCAGGGATACTTTCGCAAGCTGCTTGTGACACAATAGACACTATGCTCCACGCTCTGGAACAACAGACGGGGATTGAAACGGTAGTTGCCATAGTTCCTTCGATTGGTGATATGGAGTGTTTTGATTTTTGCCATCAGCTGCTCAATCAATGGGGAGTAGGCAAGAAAGGAAAAGATAACGGACTCGTTATCCTGTTAGTCACCGACCAACGCTGCATCCAGTTTTACACCGGATACGGTTTGGAAGGGGTACTTCCCGATGCAATATGCAAACGTATCCAGACTAAGTACATGATTCCATATCTGAAAGACGGCAACTGGAATGAAGGAATGGTAGCCGGAATCCGGGCGACTTGCCAGCGACTTGACGGATCAATGGAAAATGAATCGCTTTCTGAATCGAATAATGAATCGATGGATTTCATTTTCGCTGTTATCCTGTTCGCTGTAATCGGTGTAGGGATAGCGTTCTTTGCCGCAAGAAATCAGAGCCGTTGCCCCAAATGCGGGAAACATGCCCTGCAAAGAACCGGAAGCAGACTTGTATCACGTGTCAATGGGGTAAAGACGGAAGATGTCACCTATACTTGCAAGAACTGCGGAAATACAATCATACGTCGTCAGCAAAGCTACGATAGCGACTATCACAACAGAGGGGGTGGCGGAGGCGGTCCGTTCATCGGCGGATTCGGAGGCAGTGGCGGAGGCTTTAGCGGAGGCAGCTTCGGTGGAGGAATGGGAGGCGGCGGTGGAGCCGGTTCACGATTCTGATCCCTACAGATAATATTAAATAATCAAATACTCATCAAAAAGTAAGAAACATGAAAAAGTCAATTATCATCATTTTAGCCGTTGTGGCTATCCTTGTCATATGGGCAGTCAGTGTATATAACGGTCTTGTCACCATGGATGAGAATGTTAGCGGACAATGGGCCAATGTAGAAACCCAATACCAACGTCGCGCAGACCTGATACCCAATCTTGTAAACACCGTAAAGGGATATGCTTCTCATGAAAAAGAGACATTGGAAGGAGTGGTAGAAGCACGTAGCAAAGCCACACAGATCAAAGTGGATGCCGAAGGTCTGACTCCGGAAAAGCTGGCAGAATATCAAAAAGCACAGGGTGCTGTAACGTCTGCACTTGGCAAATTATTGGCTATCACAGAGAATTATCCTGACTTGAAAGCCAATCAGAATTTCCTTGAATTACAGGCACAGCTGGAAGGTACCGAAAACCGTATCAATGTAGCCCGTAAAAACTTCAATGATGCGGCACAATCGTACAACACCAATATCCGCCGTTTCCCGAAAAACATATTTGCAGGGATGTTCGGATTCGACAAGAAAGCATACTTTGAAGCGGAAGAAGGAAGCGAAAAAGCTCCGAAAGTAGAGTTCTAAAGGATGATTTCTTAAAGAACTTCCAAGCTAAAATCGGAATCGCCGTTACCTGATTTATTCAGATAACGGCGATTCCAGCTCTTAACCACCACGAAAGGACTTCCATAAAAGAGCGTTAAAAAGGAACTTTTGCTCCTGTCTCTTTAACGGTTTAACTAGTCTCTTTCCACTATCAATCAGCATAATGATTAAAATAATACGAACCATTAATTAACACTTTTATGTTTTATTCTTCTTCCGGACGAAGCTTGATAAACAAATAGTTGGCTGTACGAAAAAAAAGCAGTACTTTTGCAGCCGTATACAAAAAATAATTCTTTAACTCATGAGTAATCAACGATACATGATGCGGGGCGTAAGCGCATCAAAAGAAGATGTGCACAACGCCATCAAGAACATCGACAAAGGAATTTTCCCAAAAGCATTCTGCAAAATTATTCCCGATATACTGGGTGGGGACCCGGAATATTGCAACATCATGCACGCCGACGGCGCCGGAACCAAATCTTCCCTTGCTTATATGTACTGGAAAGAAACAGGCGATTTGTCTGTGTGGAAAGGTATTGCACAGGACGCATTGATTATGAATATCGACGACCTTCTTTGTGTAGGCGCTGTAGACAATATCCTCGTTTCTTCAACTATCGGACGCAATAAACTGTTGATTCCCGGCGAAGTAATCTCCGCTATCATCAACGGAACAGACGAATTGCTGGCTGAACTCCGTGAAATGGGTGTAGGTGTATATGCTACCGGTGGCGAGACTGCTGATGTCGGCGACTTGGTTCGTACTATTATCGTAGACTCTACCGTAACCTGCCGCATGAAACGCTCGGACGTTATTAACAATGCCAATATCCGTCCGGGAGATGTCATTGTAGGCCTTGCTTCTTACGGACAGGCTACCTATGAAAAAGAATATAACGGAGGTATGGGCAGCAACGGTCTGACAAGTGCCCGCCACGACGTTTTCGGCAAATACCTCGCAGAGAAATATCCGGAAAGCTATGATGCCGCCGTACCTGAAGAACTGGTTTACTCCGGAGGATTAAAACTGACAGATACTGTAGAGGATTCTCCAATTGACGCAGGTAAACTGGTACTCTCTCCTACCCGCACCTATGCTCCGGTAGTGAAAAAGCTACTTGACACCTTACGTCCGGAAATCCACGGTATGGTTCATTGCTCCGGTGGTGCGCAAACCAAAGTGCTGCATTTCGTAGAAAATGTCCGTGTAGTAAAAGACAATCTTTTCCCTGTTCCTCCTCTGTTCAAGACTATTCAGGAACAAAGCGGTACAGACTGGGCGGAAATGTACAAGGTATTCAATATGGGACACCGTCTTGAAGTTTACCTGTCACCGGAACATGCAGAAGAAGTGATCGCTATTTCCGAATCATTCGGCATTCCTGCACAGATAGTAGGACGTATCGAAGCGTGTGACCAGACTGAATTAATCATTAAAAGCGAGTTCGGAGAATTCAGATACTAAAGAATGGCAGATAACAGTACCATATTAGAAAAACTAGACGGACTTGTAGCCCGTTTTGAAGAAATATCTACCCTCATCACCGACCCGGCAGTAATTGCCGACCAGAAACGTTATGTCAAACTGACCAAAGAATACAAGGATCTGGATGACTTGATGAAAGCCCGCAAAGAATATATCCAACTGTTAGGCAACATCGAGGAAGCCAAAAACATCCTTTCGAATGAGTCGGACGCTGACATGCGTGAAATGGCAAAAGAGGAGATGGACAACAGTCAGGAACGTCTTCCGGCATTAGAAGAAGAAATCAAACTGATGCTTGTTCCTGCCGATCCGCAAGACAGCAAGAACGCCATCCTCGAAATTCGTGGTGGTGCAGGAGGAGACGAAGCCGCAATCTTTGCCGGCGACCTTTTCCGTATGTATGCCAAGTTCTGTGAAACCAAAGGCTGGAAAATGGAAGTATCCAATGCAAATGAAGGAACAGCCGGAGGATACAAAGAAATTGTTTGCAGCGTCACAGGAGATAATGTCTACGGAATATTGAAATATGAATCGGGTGTACACCGCGTACAACGTGTTCCTGCCACAGAGACACAAGGACGTGTGCATACTTCCGCCGCTTCGGTGGCCGTACTCCCCGAAGCCGAAGAATTTGACGTAGTCATCAATGAAGGAGAAATCAAATGGGATACCTTCCGAAGTGGCGGTGCAGGCGGACAGAACGTTAATAAGGTAGAATCCGGTGTACGCTTGCGTTATATCTGGAAGAACCCGAATACAGGCGTTGCAGAAGAAATCCTGATTGAATGTACAGAAACCCGTGACCAACCGAAGAACAAGGAACGCGCCCTGGCACGACTCCGTACCTTTATCTACGACAAGGAACATCAGAAGTACATAGACGACATAGCTTCCAAACGTAAGACAATGGTATCTACCGGCGACCGCTCGGCTAAAATCCGGACATACAACTACCCTCAAGGACGTATCACCGATCATCGTATCAACTATACCATCTATAATCTTGCCGCTTTTATGGACGGAGATATTCAAGATTGTATCGATCACCTGATCGTGGCAGAAAATGCGGAACGCCTGAAAGAAAGTGAACTCTAAAAATTATAGTATAGACATGAATAAACAACAGCTATTTGAAAACATAAAACGCAAGAAATCATTCCTTTGCGTAGGGCTTGATACCGACATCAAGAAGATTCCCGAACACCTGTTGAAAGAAGAAGATCCGATCTTCACATTCAACAAAGCGATTATCGACGCAACAGCCGATCTGTGTATCGCTTACAAACCTAATCTCGCTTTTTACGAAAGTATGGGCGTGAAGGGCTGGATCGCATTTGAGAAAACAGTAAAATACATCAAGGAAAACTATCCCGACCAGTTTATTATTGCCGACGCCAAACGTGGCGACATCGGAAACACTTCTGCCATGTATGCCCGTACTTTCTTCGAAGAGCTGGAGATAGATTCCGTCACTGTAGCTCCTTATATGGGTGAAGACAGCGTAACTCCGTTCCTTACTTACGAAGGCAAATGGGTGATCTTACTGGCACTGACTTCTAATAAAGGTTCCCACGACTTCCAGTTGACAGAAGATGCAAACGGCGAACGTCTTTTCGAAAAAGTACTACGCAAATCGCAGGAATGGGCAAATGACGAACGTATGATGTACGTAGTCGGCGCTACTCAAGGACGTGCTTTTGAAGATATTCGTAAGATTGTTCCCAACCACTTCCTGCTCGTTCCCGGTGTCGGAGCGCAAGGCGGTTCGCTCGAAGAAGTTTGCAAATATGGAATGAACAGTACCTGTGGCCTGATTGTTAACTCTTCCCGTGGAATCATCTACGTTGATAAAACAGAAAAGTTTGCCGAAGCTGCAAGGCTTGCCGCCCAAGAAGTACAGGTGCAAATGGCAGAGCAACTGAAAGCGATTCTTTAAAGAGAAGGAATGCCTTACGAAAGAAAGATAATCAACGATCCGGTATTCGGATTCATTAATATCCCAAAGGGGTTACTGTACGATATTGTACGGCATCCCCTTTTGCAGCGTCTTACCCGCATCAAGCAAGTAGGACTCTCGTCAGTAGTATACCCCGGCGCACAACATACTCGTTTCCAGCACTCACTAGGTGCGTTCTATCTGATGAGCGAAGCTATCACCCAACTGACCTCCAAAGGTAACTTTATATTTGACAGCGAAGCTGAAGCCGTACAAGCGGCTATCTTACTGCATGACATCGGACATGGTCCTTTTTCGCATGTGCTTGAAGATACGATTGTACAAGGAGTTTCTCACGAAGAAATCTCCCTTATGCTGATGGAACGAATGAATAAAGAGATGAACGGGCAGCTTAGTCTTGCCATACAGATCTTTAAGGACGAATATCCGAAACGGTTCCTGCATCAGCTTGTCAGTGGTCAATTGGATATGGACCGCCTTGATTATCTTCGTCGTGACAGTTTCTATACCGGTGTTACAGAAGGGAATATCGGTTCTGCCCGCATCATCAAGATGCTTGATGTGGCCGACGACCGTCTCGTAATTGAATCCAAAGGTATCTACTCTATCGAAAATTTCCTGACAGCACGTCGCCTGATGTATTGGCAGGTATATCTGCACAAGACATCGGTAGCCTATGAACGAATGCTTATCAGCACGTTGCTTCGTGCCAAAGAACTGGCATCACAGGGAGTAGAACTGTTTGCTTCGCCGGCCTTACATTTCTTTCTATATAATGACATTAATCATACGGAGTTCCATAACAATCCCGATTGTCTGGAAAATTTCATCCAATTGGATGACAATGATATCTGGACTGCCTTGAAAGTATGGAGCAACCATCCGGATAAAGTTCTTTCCACACTTAGTCTGGGCATGATTAACCGAAATATCTTTAAAGTGGAAAATTCTGCCGAACCTATTGGTGAGGACAGAATAAAAGAGTTAACTTTGCAAATCAGCCAGCAACTAGGCATAACCCTTTCCGAAGCGAACTATTTTGTCTCTACCCCCAGCATCGAAAAGAATATGTACGACCCGGCAGATGACAGTATTGATATTATCTACAAAGACGGCACTATCAAAAATATTGCCGAAGCATCGGACATGCTGAACATCTCATTATTGTCCAAAAAGGTAAAGAAATACTATCTCTGCTACCAGCGATTGCATAGATAAGTATAAAATATTCATTCAATAACACGGAAATCTGAAAAAAAAATCCGTTATTTGTGAACTAATTTAATTTAAAATAAAGACATGGAGTTCTCGGCTAAGCAAATTGCAGCATTTATCCAAGGGGAAATCATTGGAGATGAAAACGCAACGGTACACACATTCGCTAAAATAGAAGAGGGAATGCCCGGAGCTATTTCTTTCCTGTCGAACCCTAAATATACGCCTTATATCTACGAGACACAATCAAGCATTGTATTAGTTAATAAAGATTTTGTCCCTGAACATGAGATTCGGGCTACTCTGATCAAAGTAGACAATGCTTATGAAAGCCTGGCGAAGCTGCTTAACCTCTATGAAATGAGTAAACCAAAGAAGCAAGGTATCGATTCACTGGCTTATATTGCCCCCAGCGCCAAAATTGGCGAGAACGTATACATCGGTGCCTTTGCCTATATCGGCGAAAACGCCGTTATCGGAGATAATACTCAAATTTACCCGCATACTTTCGTTGGAGACGGTGTGAAGATAGGCAATGGTTGTCTTCTTTACTCAAATGTAAATGTTTATCATGACTGCCGTGTCGGTAATGAATGTATCCTTCACTCAGGTGCAGTGATCGGAGCCGATGGATTCGGTTTTGCTCCCACTCCGAACGGATACGATAAGATTCCACAAATCGGAATTGTGATCTTGGAAGACAAAGTAGATATAGGTGCCAATACCTGTGTAGACCGTGCTACAATGGGAGCTACCATCATACATAGTGGCGCTAAAATAGATAATCTTGTGCAGATTGCGCACAACGATGAAATTGGCTCACACACAGTTATGGCGGCTCAAGTCGGCATAGCAGGCTCTGCCAAAATCGGAGAATGGTGTATGTTTGGCGGTCAGGTAGGTATTGCCGGACATATCACAATCGGCGACCGGGTAAATCTGGGAGCACAATCAGGTATACCAAGCAGCATCAAAGCAGACAGCGTACTGATCGGGACTCCTCCTATGGAACCGAAAGCTTACTTCAAGGCTGCTGTTGTGACTAAGAATTTGCCGGATATGCAAAAAGAAATACGCAATCTGCGTAAAGAAGTAGAAGAATTAAAACAACTATTAAATAAGTAAATAAGTAACCAATGCTGAAACAAAAAACGCTGAAAGATAGCTTTTCACTGAGCGGGAAAGGTCTTCACACTGGACTTGATCTCACTGTAACTTTTAATCCTGCCCCGGACAATCATGGATATAAAATCCAGCGTATTGACCTGGAAGGACAACCAACTATCGATGCAGTAGCCGACAATGTGACGGAAACAACCCGTGGCACAGTATTGTCAAAGAATGGAGTCAAAGTAAGTACCGTAGAGCATGGTATGGCAGCCCTTTATGCATTGGGCATTGATAACTGCCTTATCCAGGTTAATGGTCCGGAATTTCCGATTTTGGACGGTAGTGCACAATATTATGTACAAGAAATAGAACGTGTAGGAACAGAAGAACAAAGTGCTGTCAAGGATTTTTATATCATCAAATCTAAAATTGAATTCCGGGACGAATCAACAGGTTCTTCTATCATCGTGCTACCGGACGAGAATTTTAGTCTGAATGTACTCGTTTCCTACGATTCAACCATTATCCCGAATCAGTTTGCAACACTTGAGGATATGCACAATTTCAAAGACGAAGTGGCTGCCAGCCGTACTTTCGTCTTTGTTCGTGAAATAGAGCCGCTTCTCTCCGCCGGCCTCATTAAAGGTGGTGACCTCGACAACGCAATCGTTATTTACGAACGCAAAATGTCACAGGAAAGCTATGACAAACTGGCTGATGTAATGGGTGTTCCTCACATGGATGCGGATCAGTTGGGGTACATCAATCACAAACCACTGGTTTGGCCGAACGAGTGTGCCCGTCACAAACTGCTGGATGTTATCGGTGATCTTGCATTGATTGGTAAACCGATTAAAGGTCGCATCATTGCTACCCGCCCCGGTCACACCATCAACAATAAGTTTGCGCGTCAGATGCGGAAGGAAATTCGCCTGCATGAAATACAGGCACCGACATACGACTGTAACCGCGAACCGGTGATGGACGTAAATCGTATCCGTGAGCTATTACCCCACCGTTATCCTTTCCAATTGGTAGACAAGGTAATTGAGATGGGTGCCAGCTATATCGTAGGTATCAAAAATATCACAGCAAACGAACCTTTCTTCCAGGGACATTTCCCACAGGAACCAGTGATGCCGGGCGTACTTCAAATAGAAGCAATGGCTCAGGTAGGCGGTTTGCTCGTTCTTAATTCTGTTGACGAACCGGAACGTTATTCTACCTATTTCATGAAGATAGATGGCGTAAAGTTCCGCCAGAAAGTAGTACCGGGAGATACACTGCTTTTCCGTGTAGAATTATTAGCCCCGATCCGTCGTGGCATCTCCACAATGAAAGGTTATGCATTCGTTGGCGAAAAAGTCGTTTGCGAAGCAGAATTCATGGCACAAATAGTAAAAAATAAATAAAACCAAAAACATGGTAAGTCCTCTAGCGTATATTCATCCCGAAGCTAAAATCGGAGAAAATGTAGAAATTGCGCCTTTTGTATTTATTGATAAAAACGTAGTTATTGGCGATAACAACAAGATTATGGCTAATGTGAACATCTTGTATGGTTCACGCATTGGTAATGGAAATACGATCTTTCCGGGTGCTGTTATCGGAGCAGTTCCACAGGACCTCAAGTTTCGTGGAGAAGAATCAACTGCTGAGATCGGAGACAATAATCTGATTCGTGAGAATGTTACAGTCAACCGTGGTACGGCAGCTAAAGGGCGTACCATTGTAGGAAGCAACAACTTATTAATGGAAGGGGTGCATGTAGCACACGATGCACTGATCGGTAACGGATGTATTATCGGCAACTCTACCAAGATGGCAGGTGAAATCGTTATTGACGACAATGCTATTATCAGTGCCAATGTATTAATGCATCAGTTCTGCCATGTAGGCAGCCATGTAATGATTCAGGGCGGATGCCGCTTCAGTAAAGATATCCCTCCTTATATCATTGCAGGACGTGAGCCCATAGCTTTCAGCGGTATCAACATTATCGGCCTTCGTCGCCGTGGTTTTGCCAATGAAGTAATCGAAAGTATTCATAACGCTTACCGTATCATTTACCAAAGCGGCTTGAATACGACAGATGCATTGAAGAAAATTGAAGATGAAGTTGAGAAGAGTCCGGAGATTGACTACATCATCAATTTCATCCGTAATTCAGAACGTGGTATTATTAAATAAACAGTTCAAAATAGTCATATTATGATATACAGATTTACTATCATATCTGATGAAGTTGACGATTTTGTCAGAGAAATACAAATTGATCCGGAAGCTACATTTCTTGACTTCCATGAAGCAATACTGAAATCAGTAGGGTACACAAACGACCAGATGACCTCCTTCTTTATCTGCGATGATGATTGGGAAAAAGAAAAAGAAGTCACTTTGGAAGAAATGGACGACAATCCGGAAATGGATAGTTGGATAATGAAAGAGACTACTATCAGCGAACTGGTAGAAGATGAAAAGCAAAAATTGTTGTATGTATTCGACTACATGACAGAGCGTTGCTTCTTCATCGAATTGTCTGAAATCATCACCGGAAAAGATATGAATGGTGCCAAATGTACCAAGAAATCGGGTGATGCTCCGCCACAAACTGTAGATTTTGAAGAAATGGCTGCTGCAAGCGGTTCACTCGACCTGGACGAAAATTTCTATGGTGATCAGGACTTTGATATGGAAGATTTTGATCAGGAAGGCTTCGACATAGGTGGTAACGCGGGTGGCTCTTATGAAGAAGAGAAGTTTTAAGTATTAAGTATCAAGTATTAGGTATTAATTGCTATGCAGTGACAAGCAGTTAATACCTAATATTTTTATCCCCGACACTTTAATACTTAACACCTAATACTTAATACTTTAAAATCCATGCCCACTCTCATTGTTTTAATCGGACCTACAGGAGTAGGAAAAACAGAATTAAGCCTGCGACTGGCGGAGAACTTTCACACCAGCATTGTCTCTGCTGATTCGAGACAACTTTATGCTGAATTAAAAATAGGAACAGCGGCTCCTACCCCGGATCAATTAAAACGCGTGCCTCACTATTTGGTAGGTACTCTTCATCTTACCGATTATTACAGCGCCGCTCAATATGAGCAGGAAGCGATGGAAATCCTCCATCAATTATTCACAGAACATGAGGTAGTAGTACTTACGGGTGGATCAATGATGTATGTAGATGCCATCTGCAAGGGGATTGACGACATCCCTACCGTTGATGCTGAAACACGTCAGGTGATGCTGCAAAAGTATGAGGAAGAGGGATTGGAACAACTTTGTGCAGAGCTCCGTTTATTAGATCCGGACTACTATCGCATCGTAGACCTGAAAAACCCAAAACGGGTGATTCATGCATTGGAAATCTGTTACATGACCGGAAAGACATATACTTCTTTTCGCACCCAACAGAAAAAGGAACGCCCTTTCCGCATTCTTAAGATCGGATTAACCCGTGACAGAGAAGAACTGTATGACCGCATTAATCGTCGTGTAGACCAAATGATGGAGGAAGGATTACTGGACGAAGTACGTTCCGTACTCTCCTACCGGCATCTAAACTCTCTTAATACCGTAGGTTACAAAGAACTGTTCAAATATCTGGACGGAGAATGGGAACTCCCTTTCGCTATCGAAAAGATCAAGCAAAATTCACGCATTTATTCACGCAAACAGATGACATGGTTCAAAAGGGATGAAGAAATACGCTGGTTTCATCCGGAACAAGAAACGGAGATACTTGAGTACCTCCGTCTACAAAATCTGACTCATTTGCCCAGTTTGGATACCTTCTGATAAACTTCCCGATAGACATTATTGCCCAACCGGAACAGAAGCGTCATTTTCTTTCCGTCAATCCGGTAAGATATAGGAACGATAGCATTTGCCGATCTGCCATGTTCATTACGCAGTTTCTCGCAGTAAAGGCCTTTTGCAATGATGCTGTACTCCCCCGAACGGGTAATTTTGTACGGGCAAAATACATCGTCCGAACTGCGGCTGCCTGAACTCACGTCTACAGCATTTTTGATATACGCATCCACATTGAAATAATTGCCTTCTTTATCAAGTACCTTATATCTGACCACTTGCGAAGAGCCTTCACTCTGAACAAGTTTCCAAATTCCTTTTAAGTTTTGACTCATACAAAATGCAGGCACAAGAAAAAGAAATGAAACAGCTAGTAAAATCTTACAAAATTGTCTTTTCATAATAATAAAATTTTAAGTTTAACAAATAGTTAATAATAGTGTATATCGCTTTTATTCCATATTTTTATTTCAACAGGATATAACTGCCCATTTTTAATCAAATAAAGTATCCTCTCATTTATCTTTCAAAACTACTTTAAGCATAGGTTTTACTTTCACTTCAGCAACAGACTTATTGACATCAGCAATCCGAAGTATCCCATTTTTAGGCGCTTTCAATTTAAAACGACCATCTGCATCAGCTACAGTATAATCATTTGTTCCCTTTACTAACACAGTAGCCGCAATCGTTTTTCCTTCTTCATCAGTCACAACTCCAGTTACAGAAATCCAATCAGAACGATATTTATCGGTTTCCAATCTTACAATCTTTGTTCCATCCATTTCATTTACAGACACCGATCTTATATTTTTGGTAGACATACCTTTCAATTTAGACTTCTTAATCTTTTCATCGTCTATACAATAAATAATTTCTCCTTCTACATCTTTTGCCATGCTTTCTGCCAATTCCAAAGCATCTGCATAAGGCTTTTTCGGATTAGCTTTATTAAACTCATATTCCGCATCTGTAAACAAAGTGATAATCAGCACCCCATTTTTCCCTCTTTCCCCATAAATATCCGTAGCTGATTTATCTTTCAATATAGTAAAGTTTTTGATACGATCAGGAGCAAGTTTGGAGATAGCATCTTCTTCCAATGCTTCTTTACCGTCAATAATAACCAAAGGCTTTTTTTTAGCTTGAGCAACATGCCATTCCTCATCATGAGATCCCCCCATATAAAAGTGTGATTTTTTAGGTGATTCGCTCTCAGTCCTTACCTTTGCAGGTTTTGGAAATTTTTGTTTATTCTGATATTCTTCTTCCGTCAACAAATCAACTAAAACTACTCCATCTTTCCCCCTCTCTCCATAAACCTCTACAGCTGCTTTGTCTTTCATTACAGATATACTTTTAATACGTTCCGGAGAGACACTGGATAAAGCTTCTTCGCCAACGGCTTCTTTGCCATCTATATAAACTAACGGCTTCTTACCACTTACTGAATGAAACGTTACACCCCAATTCTTACTTCCACGATTGAGAGCATCTAATCTCGTTTTTGAAATAGCATCAATCTTGTACTTATTCTGCAATATTTGTTCTGCGGTTGAATGTAACTGAATAACCATAGCCCCGTTTTTCGCTTTATCTCCATAAATATCTGTAGCCTCTTTTCCATCTAATATAGAAATACTTTCAATACGACTTGGATCTAAAGCATCTACCACAGTACGAGAAGATTCTTTACCATCAATGATCACCAATACATCTTTATCTCGCAAATCCACCGTAGATATCCCCCCAATATGGGTACCCATAAGTTTCGATTTATCTACAGATGTATTCATTCCCGGCTTTATTTTTGCTTGAGTTTTGGTTATTTTAAAATGATTATCTTCATCCGGCAGTAGTTTAGTAGCCAACACCCCATTCTTTCCTTTTTCTCCATAAATAGATATTGTTCCCTTCTCCTTCAATATTGAATCACCCGTGACTACCAACTTTTTCAGTGAATCTCCAGAAGTAATATTCGACACATCTTTGGTGATTTCTTCCACTTTTGCTTCTACAATTGCAGCCAAATCATTAACTTTGACTGCAGAAATCTCCTCAACTCTTTCGGAGATTTCGGGACGGGCAAAAGCGGTTACTGCAATAGTTGCCAACGGAAGTACATACAAGTACTTCAAACGTGCCCAAGGATTCGATTTTTCTTTTAACATCATAGTGATACGTTTTTTAAGTTTACTGTGATTAAAGCTGTTGGCCATAGAGTAGAGCCTTGTGCCAACGGCTTTTTTTATTAATAATAACTGATAATCTTTCGCATCAATACCTTCATTAATAACTGTTTCATCGGCTTCATATTCATGAATATTCTGTAATTCCTGTTTCAGCAGCCATATACCGGGGTTGAACCATTGAAAAAAGATACAGATATCAGCTACCAACAAATCGATGGAATGACGATTCTGAATATGTGCCATTTCATGAATCAGAATCTCGCGTCCATCCTCTTCCAAATCTTTCCGGGAAATAACGATATATCTCATCCAACTGAAAGGAGCGACCTCCCGTTCCAGAACAATCAGTCTGACTCCTCCTTTAAGCCTTTCCCGTTTACCCGATTTAATCAGTAATAGTAAACGGGATAAAGAGTAAAGATTACGGCATGCAAAGAATATAATACCAACCAGATAAAACAGCAACAGAACTTGTACCCAGGAAATGGAAAGTTCCTCCGGCTGTGCAACCGACACCTCCGCGGGATCCATAGCTTCCGCCATCATCAATAGTTGCTCAACTGTCAGTACGGTCTGACTCAATTCGGTCTGATGAGCAGTAGTCACCTCTATAAAGGGAATCAGCAGGGATAAAAATAATATCCCTAATAAGGCTATCCTGTTGAACCGATGGAATGTTTCCTTACTTAACAACAATCTGTAAAACAGATAAAATAAAGACAGACAAACCGCCGATTTCAAAATATAGATAAGAAAGATTCCCATAGTCATTGATATTTAAAGGAGACAAATATAGTTTTAACCCAGATTAGTATAAATAATAAGGACGCTGAATGACCATTTTATTAAGTATATTGATTCCTAAGTTATTTATCCAATACGATTTTTATATCTTTTGCAGCTTTTGTCCTGAAAAGCACCTTCTCACCCCGAGAAATCTGGAGAGAGGCGTCTTTAGGAGTTTTCAGCTCAAAGTGTCCAGTTGCATCAGTCTTTGTAGACGATGAAGTTCCATACATAGTAATAGTGACTCCTTCCATAGGCTTTCCTTCCTTATCCATTACAATACCCGAAGCCAATACCCACTTATCCGAATTTCTTTCCGTTTCAACACGGATCGTAGTTTCACCCTCCCCGCTATTATCAATACGTGATACTCCACGCACTTCATTTGCCGGAATATTTTTCAATTCTTCTTCCGAGGCTTCCTTACCATCAATAAAGAATAATACCTTTCCTGTAGGAACAACTTTATTATCGTGGATATTCATTGCCATCTCCCAAGCATTGTTATAGGGACGTTGCGGATTCTTTTTAATGTCTTCATATTCCTCCTCAGAAAGCAAGTCTATCAAAATCACTCCATTCTTCGCCTTCTCACCATAAGCCTCCAAAGCAGCCTCTGATTTCAAGACAGAAAAGCTTTTTATACGATCCGGAGAAATCTTAGACAAAGCATTAGGTTCCAAAACTTCTTTACCGTCAATCACTACTAGTGGTTCCTCACCATCATATACACCACGAATGGGAAGTCCGCCAATGCCAGGGACAGAGTTCAGTTTAGGAAATGATCCGGTTTTAGTCTTAAATTTAGCCTGAGTTTTAGTAATTCGAAAGTGGTTATCCGCATTCGGCAGTAATTCAATATCATAAACACCATGTTTTCCTTTCTCGCCATAGATAGAAAGAGCCGCATCGCTACGTAATATAGACACAGTCTTTATTCGATTCGGGTTGGCTTCATCATTCATTATCGAATACAATGTATCTTTAGATACTTCCTTACCATCTACCAATATAAGAGGCTTATTTGATTCCGATATCCGTTCAAAACGGCCACCATATAAAACAACCGAACTTCGCTTGGAAGCAACGGAATCATTGAATATTACAACTGAATCTGCTGAATATACAATCGATGAATCCTTAGAAACCCAACGTCCTCCATACATTTTTGATTTCTCAGGCACTACATAGGGCTTAGCTTTCAGGGAGTCTTTCAGCACATCTTTGGTGATTTCTTCCACTTTTGCTTCTACAATTGCAGCCAAATCATTAACTTTGACGGCAGAAATCTCGTCAGCCTTTTCAGAGATTTCGGGACGGGCAAAAGCGGTTACTGCAATAGCAGCCAACGGAAGTACATATAAGTATTTCAAACGCGCCCAAGGATTTGATTTTTCTTTTAACATCATAGTGATACGTTTCTTAAGTTTACTGTGATTAAAGCTGTTGGCCATAGAGTAGAGCCTTGTGCCAACGGCTTTTTTTATTAATAATAATTGATAATCTCTAGCGTTTATACCCTCATTAATGACCGCTTCGTCGGCTTCGTATTCATGGATATTCTGCAATTCCTGTTTCAATAACCACGCTCCAGGATTAAACCACTGAAAGAATATACAGATATCTGCTATGAGCAAGTCCCAAGAATGGTGCTTTCTGATATGCGCACATTCGTGAATCAGTATTTCACGTCCGTTCTCCTCCAAATCAGTTCGTGAAATCACAACAAACTTCATCCAACTGAAGGGTGCCACATTCCGGTCATGAACCAACAAAACAGTATGTTTATCTATCTGTCTCCGTTGCGCCGTATTCATTAACCGAACAAGACGGAATAAAGAATAGACATTCCGGCAAACAAGGAAAAATATGCCCGCTATATAAAATAGAAGAACTATTTCTATCCAATGCACTGGGCTTCTCCACGTATCTACCAAATCATCTCCTTCCACTACTGTTGTCACCTGGGTTTCCTGATGATTCTCTGCCATAACAAGTAGTTGTTCAATTGTCAGTACTGCCTGATTTATTTCATTCTGCGGCGCCTTGGTCACTTCAATCAGCGGAAGCAACAAAGAAAACACGAGAATGCCCAACAACGCAATCCGGTTAAAACGGTAGAACGTTTCTTTACTCAACAGCAGCCTGTAAAACAAATAAAACAATGACAGGCACACCCCCGATTTTAGTATATAGACGAAAAAGAATCCCATATATAGATTAATTCCAGTTAGTTCTCTGCCAATTTCTTCTCAAACTCCTCCAAATAGGAAGGATTCTTTTTAGATGCCAACACCCAAATGCCTTTCTTGGCTTTACTACCAAACTTAGATTCCAGATTCGTCGACTCCGGCAAAATTTCCCATACATCATGCAACAGATCATCCGGAGATAAGCTCTTCAACTGCTGGTAAGAAATTTCTTTTCCATCCAAAAGAATAAGCTGTCCATCATGCCCGGTTCCTCCATCCGTACAATAAATCTTAAAGAAATCCTTCACATAATAAATGCACTTCACAGTATGAGAGGTCTTCACTTCATGAGCAAGTGCAGGATGAGCGTTCTGCTGCTTTTTAACTCCATAGAGTTCATTCAACGATTTAAGCATTCCTTTTTTTACCCGATGAACAAAATCCGCCAAGTCACTTTCTGTCCACGGAGTAGTGGAAGACAAACGTAGTATTCCTTTCTCCTTTTGGTAAACACCTTTCCGATAACTGATGACATTATCATCAGAACTTGATTCCGAAATTGACCATCCTGCATATCCCACAGGGATATGCATTTTTAGAGTATCGATTTCTATAATTTGTACAGTGTCCGATTCTGCATAACTCTTAGAAACCAGAATCTCTTCGAAATGTCTCACATCCAATGTATCCTGTATGAATGCATTTCCCTCCTGATTATTCATATTCAGAAGATTCGGACGGGCAAAAAGAACAGCTGTAATAGCTGCCAACGGAAATACTATCAAGTATTTTGATAATTTCCAAGGATTTGATTTTTTCTTCAACATCATAGTAATACGTTTTTTAAGTGAACTGTGATCAAAACTATTCACCATAGAATACAGCCTTGTTCCAACAGTCTTTTGAATTAATAAAAGCTGATATTTCTTTGCATCAATCCCTGCTTTCAGAACTGATTCATCTGCTTCAAACTCATGTACAGTTTTCAATTCTTTTCTGAATAGCCACATTGCAGGATTAAACCACTGGAACAAAAGGCAAATCTCCGCCAATAATAGGTCCCGGAAATGTTTGTGCATGATATGCGCATACTCATGAGCTATAATTTCTTCGCCATACTCCTCCAAGTCCTGCCGGGATAGCACAATATAGTGTCTCCAACTAAACGGTGCCACATTTTGCTGATGGACCACCAATCTGATTTTTCCTTTCCAACACTTCTTCTCACTGTTACGAATCAAACGGTATATACATGCTATGGAAAATATGTAACGCAACAATAACAGCAATGCTCCACCCAGATACAGAAATCCCAAATTGCCAAGGGTCAAAATAGTGAAATCAGACCTTTCTTTCTCTAATTGTGTATGTAACGTAGTTGTTGTGACCTGCTCCATTTTCTGCAAATCATGTTCTTGCTCCGTTTCTTCTTCCGGAATATTCAGACGTTCAAACACTTGCTCAATCTGTGGTAAATGGAAGTTCTGTGAAACTTTGAGCGAAGGAATGACAAATGCAACCAATATAAGCCCGATCAACACCATCCGGTTGAATCGATGAAATGTCTCCTTGCCTAGCCACAAGCGGTAGAATAAATAAAAAACAGACAGACAAAGCGCTGTTTTCAACATATATATGAGGAAGAAAATGTGCATAGTATTGTTTTGTATTAGATTGTGTTATTCTTTATTATTTCTGATGAGCTTGTTCCACCTCGTTTATAAGCCTTTTCAAGTCATCCAAAGAAATATCCTCCTCTTTGACCAGAGATGAAACAGCGCTCAAATATGAATTATTGAAATACTTGCTGATTACATTCCGCAATGTCCCTTTACGAAAATCTTCTTCGCTGACAACGGGATAGTACTGATAAGTATTCCCAAAAGTATGATGAGCCAGGAATCCCTTATCTTCAAGCCCGCGAACAATTGTAGATAACGTATTGAAATGAGGCTTCGGTTCCTCATAGAAAGCCAACATTTCTTTCACAAACAAAGGGCCTTTCTCCCAGAAATACCCCATCAATTCCTCTTCTTTTACTGTTAATCCTTTCATATTTACAACATTGTTTACTGCAAATAACGAGAAGTTTTAGTTCATAAACTAATTTTCATAGTTAAAGTAAACTAAATGCTTTAGTTTATCTTCTTTTCTAACAATTGCGGCAAGGTATACCTATTTACATATTGGCATTAAACTCAGATTCTATCGGGATTTATCCATCCATTCCCCCAGCCTCTCAGAAAAGAATTATGTTTTTATCTCTCATACTCTCATTCTTTTCTTATAAATATCAGAGAACTAACAAGATACAAAATGAGAGATACTTTCATCATCGGTATCTCTCATTCTATTTCAACTTATCTCTCATGATTTTTCGGACAGTATACCGTTATCTTATCTTCATCCGGCTGTCCTTTACAGATGATACTACCTATCTTCTTAGCATCTCTTACCTACATCCTTATCTTATCTCCCTTACATACCTCTGTTTTCTTACCGACATCTTCATCGTTCCACTAGAGTGCACAGGCCTGTGCACTCTAGTGAACAGATCGTGCCACCCGGGTGAAACGATCTGTTCACCCGAGTGGCACGATAACAATTGAACTTATATCACACGACCTTATCCGATAGATAACACAAGAATATAGGGTTGTTTATCTGAAAAGTAAGGCTACATCTCCCTTATTATCCCAGTAATTTATCAATGATAAAATGGCCGATGAAGAATAAATCGCCCATGAAAACAATGCTGAATATCAGAAAAGCAAAGCAGGTACTCCAACGGGAACCTCCTGCTTCCTCGCCACGTTTAATACGGAGCAGGGAACTGTGCAGACAATCACCCGCAATGAACAGCACAAACAGACTCGGTATCAAGTCACCCCATGATATCAACCACAGGTTATCACCTTTTCCCATCAGGAATGTCAATGCTACGGCCAACAGGAAGACAGAAGCATACTGCAAATCTTTTCTCTTCGAATTCATAGCGGTAATATTTAAAGTACTTTTCACAAAGATATCGAATATCTTCCAATAATCCTTATCAATTCTATCTAAAAAAGGTTATGCCTGATCGGAAGATTCGGACGGAGCATTCCCTGCCTTAGCGGATTTCTTTTTCAGCCGACCGCTCTTTCTCAGCGCTTCGGCAATAATCCACTGAAGTTGTCCGTTGGTACTGCGAAACTCATCGGCTGCCCATTTTTCGATGGCATCCATTGTCTCGGCATCTACACGCAAAACAAAACTCTTTATTGAAGATTCTTTTTTAGCCACTACCTTCTTACCTTCTGTTTTTATTTATTAATGATTCAACGTACCTGTATTGACTACCGGCTGTGCAGCCTCATCCGCACAAAGAACTACAAGCAGATTGCTGACCATCGCCGCCTTCTTGTCCTCGTCCAATTCAACAATTTCTTCTTCAGAAAGTTTATGCAAAGCCATACGTACCATTGATACGGCACCCTCCACAATCTTTTCACGGGCACTGATAATGGCCGAAGCCTGCTGACGACGCAACATGACGGCTGCAATCTCCGGAGCATAAGCCAGATAGTTAATACGGGCTTCCACTATTTCCATTCCGGCCATCGCCAGACGTTCGTTAAGCTGGTGTTCCAACTGATCATTAATTTCATCGCCACCGCTCCGCAATGTCAATTCATCCGAATTCGCTTCGTTATCATCGTAAGCATACAATCCTGCCACCTGACGGAGAGCAGCGTCACTCTGCACACGCACAAAATCTTCAAAAGCATTCATTCGTCCGGCAACGGTTACGCTCATCTGTCCGGTTCCTTTATTATCCGCCATCGTCTGTGCATCGATTTCGAACATGGCCTTATACGTATCCTTCAGTTTCCAGACAAGCACCAGTCCTATCAGAATGGGGTTACCAATCTTATCATTCACCTTGATAGGTTCTATATCCAGATTACGGGCACGCAAAGAGAGCTTTTTCTTATTCATAAAAGGATTCACCCAAAAGAAACCGGTTTCGGTAAAGGTACCCTTGTACTTTCCGAAGAATACCATAGCCCGGGCTTCGTTCGGTTCCTGAGAAAAATATCCGGGAATCATCAGAATAGCTGCTGCAAGAAAGAGGATCAACAGCAGGAACAAAACAATACTTCCTTTAAAAAGGATAAAGCTCATCACAATCAGAAGAGGCAGTATCGCCAAATTAACAAACAAGGCTACAAACCCATTAATAACCACGTCATTGTACTGAAATTCTTTTGCATTCATAGGACTAAATTTTGATATTATTTTGATATCACAAATATATCACTTTTCATTCTGATAATGCAAGGGGAAAGACTCTTTTTTCTCCGCAATACATCATTTTTAACTAAACAGCAGTCATCCGATACTAAACAAATTTAAAAGGCGTAAGAAAATAAGGGTTTAATTCAAACAAAAACAGGATGTACTTTGAGGTATTTAAGTTTATTGTTATTTTTGCAGGGTATGAACTTAACCCCCTTAAACAAGTAAAATATAAAACGATTTATAAAATGAGAAAAGTAAGTTTAGCCCTGCTCCTCTGCCTTCTCTGCCTCGCCGGAATGGCACAAGGACAAAAGGCACTTGATTTAAAAGATATTACCTCCGGACGCTTCCGCCCGGAAAATATTCAGGGAGTCATCCCCACACCAGATGGAGAGCACTACACACAAATGAACGCCGATGGTACGCAAATCATCAAATACTCATTCCGCACAGGAGAAAAGGTAGAGGTGATCTTTGACGTGAACCAGGCACGCGAATGTGACTTCAAGAATTTCGACAGCTATCAGTTCTCACCCGATGGTGACAAATTACTGATCGCTACCAAAACGACCCCGATATACCGGCATTCATACACAGCTGTGCATTATATATACCCTTTGAAACGAAATGATAAGGGAGTTACGACAAACAACATTATTGAACGGCTGTCCGACGGCGGACCTCAACAGGTCCCCGTCTTTTCTCCAGACGGAACGATGATCGCTTTCGTGCGTGACAATAATATATTTCTCGTAAAGCTGCTCTACGGTAACAGCGAAAGCCAGGTGACCGAAGATGGCAAGCAAAATATGGTTCTCAACGGTATCCCCGACTGGGTATATGAGGAAGAGTTCGGTTTCAACCGCGCCCTGGAGTTCAGTGCCGATAATACCATGATTGCTTTCATCCGCTTCGACGAGTCGGAAGTTCCTTCCTATTCTTTTCCGATGTTCGCGGGAGAAGCACCGCAGATTACTCCTTTGAAAGATTATCCGGGAGAATACACCTACAAGTATCCGAAAGCCGGATACCCGAACTCGAAAGTAGAAGTACGTACGTACGACATCAAATCGCACGTGACCCGCACCATGAAGCTTCCGATAGATGCAGACGGATATATCCCCCGCATCCGCTTCACGAAAGATGCCAGCAAACTTGCCGTTATGACATTGAACCGCCATCAGGATCGTTTCGACCTTTATTTTGCCGATCCGCGCTCAACGCTCTGCAAGTTAGTGTTGCGTGATGAGTCACCTTATTATATTAAGGAGAACGTGTTCGATAATATCAAGTTCTATCCGGAAACTTTCAGTTTGCTTAGCGAACGTGACGGTTTCAGCCATCTTTACTGGTACAGCATGGGGGGAAACCTTATCAAGAAAGTAACCAATGGCAAATATGAAGTGAAGGATTTTCTGGGTTATGACGCAACAGACGGCTCTTTCTATTATACCAGCAATGAGGAAAGCCCCTTGCGTAAAGCAGTCTACAAGATTGATAAGAAAGGCAAAAAGACAAAGTTGTCTCAACGTGAAGGAACCAATACGCCGTTATTCAGCAAATCGATGAAGTATTATATGAACAAATTCTCGAATCTGGATACTCCTATGCTAGTTACGCTGAATGACAACACAGGCAAAACCTTAAAAACGCTTATCACCAACGACCAGTTGAAACAAACGTTAGCCGGCTATGCTATCCCGCAAAAAGAGTTCTTTACCTTCCAGACTACGGACGGGGTAACTTTGAATGGATGGATGATGAAGCCTGTCAACTTCTCCGCATCCAAGAAATATCCGGTGCTGATGTACCAGTATAGCGGTCCGGGGTCACAACAAGTTCTGGATACTTGGGGAATCAGCTGGGAGACTTACATGGCCAGCCTCGGCTATATCGTTGTATGTGTAGACGGTCGTGGTACAGGAGGCCGCGGAGAAGCGTTCGAGAAGTGCACTTATCTCAAAATCGGCGTGAAAGAAGCCAAAGACCAGGTCGAAACAGCTCTCTATTTAGGCAAACAGCCGTATGTGGATAAAGACCGTATCGGTATCTGGGGATGGAGCTATGGCGGATACATGACATTGATGAGTATGAGCGAAGGAACTCCGGTATTCAAAGCCGGTGTAGCTGTTGCCGCACCTACGGACTGGCGTTTCTACGACACTATATATACAGAACGTTTCATGCGCACCCCGAAAGAAAACGCAGAAGGATACAAAGAATCATCCGCTTTCACACGGGCTGACAAACTGCACGGCAATCTGTTGCTGGTACATGGTATGGCAGACGATAATGTTCACTTCCAGAACTGTGCAGAATATGCCGAGCATCTGGTGCAGTTGGGTAAACAATTTGATATGCAAGTATATACCAATCGTAATCATGGCATATACGGCGGCAACACCCGTCAGCATCTATATACACGATTGACCAACTTCTTCCTGAACAATTTGTAATGGCTGACAGAGTGCGCAAGCCTGAATGGCTGAAAATAAATATCGGTGCCAACGACCGTTACACCGAAACTAAAAGAATTGTCGACTCCCACTGCCTGCATACGATATGCAGCAGTGGGCGTTGTCCCAACATGGGAGAATGCTGGGGAAAAGGAACTGCCACATTTATGATCGGCGGTGACATCTGTACCCGCAGCTGCAAATTCTGCAACACACAAACCGGACGCCCGCATCCACTGGATGCCAACGAACCGACACACGTAGCGGAGTCTATCGCTCTTATGAAACTAGATCATGCGGTAGTTACCTCGGTAGACCGTGACGACCTTCCCGATCTGGGAGCCGGACATTGGGCACATACCATTCGTGAGATCAAACGACTGAATCCGCAGACCACAATCGAAGTACTGATACCCGATTTTCAGGGTAGAATGGAACTGGTAGACCTAGTGATAGAAGCCAATCCCGACATCATTTCCCATAATATGGAGACGGTAAGACGCATCAGTCCCCTGGTTCGCAGTGCGGCCAACTATGATACCAGCCTGCAAGTGATCGGTCACATCGCCCGAAGCGGAACAAAATCAAAAAGCGGTATTATGGTGGGGTTGGGAGAAACTCCACAGGAAGTGGAAACCATTATGGACGACCTGCTGGCAGTCGGCTGCCAGATTCTTACGATAGGACAATATTTGCAGCCTACGCACCGTCATTATCCGGTTGCCGAGTATGTGACGCCACAGCAATTCGCCACATACAAAACCATCGGTTTGGAGAAAGGATTCAGCATTGTAGAGAGTGCTCCTCTCGTTCGTTCGTCTTATCATGCAGAGAAACACATTCGATAGAAAACAAAACACATTCACTATTTGTTTTATAGGTAAAACCGGCAAATAAACATAAAGATGGATCATAAAGGAACACTTTCTTCCGCGTTTAACATGTCATTGGGTTTTATCCCCGTTATTATTTCCATTTTATTGTGTGAATTTATAACGCAAGACACGGCTATTTACATCGGTACTGGTATAGGTATCGTAGGGATATACCTATTACTACACCGTAAAGGTGCGCTAATTCCTAATTTTATTCTTTATATTGCCACCGGAATGCTGGCACTGCTGTCACTTGCAGCCTTGATTCCCGGTGACTATGTTCCGCCAGGTGCTCTGCCTCTTACCCTGGAAGTCAGTATCCTCATTCCGATGCTGATACTCTATATGCATAAAAAGAGATTTATCAACCACTTTCTGAGACAGATAGGCTCCTGCAATAAGCGCTTGTATGCGCAAGGAGCAGAGGCGGCAGTTGTTTCGGCCCGTTTTGCATTGATCTTCGGTATCCTGCATTTTATTATTATCAGTATTGTCGTTGCCAGTCAGGACCCTTTAAGCCAGACAAGTATGGTGATACTTTATAAGGTATTTCCCCCTGTCGTATTTGTGATGAGTATCCTGTTCAATCAGATTGCTATCCGGTATTTCAACCATCTGATGTCGCACACGGAATACGTGCCCATAGTCAATACGAAAGGAGATGTCATCGGAAGAAGTCTTGCCATAGAAGCACTCAACTATAAGAATGCCTATATCAATCCGGTCATAAGAATAGCCGTATCTACTCACGGGATGCTGTTTCTTTGTGACAGACCGATGAATGCCATCCTTGATAAAGGGAAAACTGACATACCGATGGAATGCTATCTCCGTTATGGTGAGTCCCTCACCGAAGGAGTAAACCGCTTGGTGCACAATGCGCTTCCACACGCAACGGAAGACTTCAAGCCAGAGTTTAACATTGTCTATCACTTCGAGAATGAAGCAACCAACCGGCTCATCTATCTTTTCATCGTCGATATCAAAGATGATTCTATCCTTTGCACTCCCCGCTTCAAGAACAGTAAGCTATGGAGTTTCAAGCAGATAGAAGAAAATATGGGCAAAGGCTTTTTCAGCAGTTGCTTCGAAGATGAATACGAACACCTGAAAGATGTTATTTGTATAAGAGAAAAATACAGGGAATCTTAGACAATTCGGGAATATGCCCTTTCCAGTCTTTCACCGTGCGGGTTTGTATAAACTCGCCTTCGCAAGTTATATTGGCAGCAATACATAGTTTTGTCTGCGGACGGCAATTCTGCAAGATATCTTCTATCATCTTATGATTCCGGTAAGGAGTTTCGATGAATAGCTGTGTCTGACTTTCAGCATAGACACGCTGCTCCAGTGTTTTCAGTTTCTTAGCCCGTTCTCCCGGTTCTATCGGCAGATAGCCATGAAAGGCAAAGCTCTGTCCATTGAATCCCGAAGCCATTACAGAAAGAATAATAGAGGAAGGTCCTACCAGAGGAATCACTTTCAGTTTCTGGCGCTGGGCAATGGCAACCACATCTGCTCCCGGATCGGCAACGGCAGGACAGCCCGCCTCCGAAATCACCCCCATCGAGGCTCCACCCGCCAAAGGCTTCAGATAACCGGATATATCTTCGGGAGAAGTATGCTTATTCAAAGGGTAAAAAGTCAGCGAATCAATATCAATTTCCCGGTCAACCTTCTTCAGAAAGCGACGGGCAGAACGAACATCTTCGACAATAAAATGCCGGATACCACGAATAATCTCCGTATTATAAGAAGGTAACACCTGTTCAAGAGGTGTATCGCCCAATGTAACGGGCAACAGGTAAAGAGCAGTTTCCACTTTAGGTAATAGGTGATAAGTAATAAGTAATAGGTATGGGCTAGAGTTTCAGGTAACCGGACTCTTCGAACATACTCTGATAATCGGTAAGTTCCAGCAGATCCTTTATTTTAAGATCTTTATGCTTTTTCATGTAGGATGCTATAATCCGTGCTCCCACCCACGAACCGATCAATGCAGGGGCTTGTCCTCCCAGCATATCAACAGTAGGCGCCGGTTTCATATAGTAGCGGATCACCATTGGGTCACGTGCGTGCAGATGATCGTTTGCACAGATATACTCCCAGATATCCTTTTCGTTTTTCCTGCACCATTCGTTCTCCTGATCGGAGTATCCCATTGCCTGACCAATATCGTCATAACCAAGCAAATGCTGCACCACATAATTGATTTTGCCGGAATGCATCATCAGATCGACCAGACAAGTACCTTCATGATAGTTCATTTCGTAACGGCTAAGGAGATAGAATGCGAAACAATCCGGCACAATCCGTTCCGGACGCATCGAGGTACATTGATAGTCATAGTAGAAACGTTTGTAGAGAGGATAGTCTTCTCCCATATACTTATCGAGGCTGATTCCCAGCAATGTATCTACCAGAATGATTGATTCATTGAATGCGGATATCTGCGAATAAATAAATGGTATTTTCGTATCGGGGACTTCCTTCTTCAGCTTCCGGAATCCTTTGGTGAGTCCTTTTTCTACTTCGTCAAGATTGGGATATTTAGCTTCTACATCGCTCAGCAAACGAAGCAAGGTGCTATCCGAGTAGAATTTTTGCAAACGCTGAGAAATGGTGTCGTCCTTCACCGTACCGATAGACAGTACATCTTCTATCAGAATCTTTGTCGGCTGGCGATAGTCCATTGTCAGTTTCTGCATAGCGGAAAAGCTGTTGGAGCGAACATATTCGCTCAACAGCTTATCGTATCTCAGAACAGAAATCCCTTCTTCCTTCTGCTCCGCAACCTTTCCTGTGCTTAAGCCGCAGGAGGCGAAAAGCATACCTATTAATATAGTAAGAAGAGAGATCCGTAGTTTCATAACCTTTTATCCGTAAATGATATTACCATTTTCGTCCATGTACTCATCCAGTCCTTTTTCGTAAGTAGCCATTGCACGAAGACTCATACCTACGCTGGAGAAACCACCGTCATGGAATAAGTTCTGCATAGTCACTTTACGGGTAAGGTCGGAGAACATCACGATACAATAATCCGCACATTCGTCAGCTGTTGCATTTCCAAGCGGAGACATACGGTTAGCGAAATCATACAGCTTATCCATACCTTTCACTCCCGAACCGGCAGTAGTAAAGGTAGGCGACTGTGAAATCGTATTCACACGTACGCTATGCTCACGACCGTAGATGTACCCGAAACTGCGTGCGATAGATTCCAGCAGGGCTTTAGCATCTGCCATGTCATTGTAGCCGTAAAAAGTACGCTGAGCAGCGACATAACTCAAAGCTACGATAGAACCATATTCCGCAATAGCGTTCAGTTTCTTGGCGGACTGAATCATTTTATGGAACGATACAGCCGAAATATCCAATGTCTTGTCCAACATTCCATAGTCAAGGTCATCATAAGTACGTTTCTTGCGCACGTTAGGAGACATACCGATAGAGTGCAATACAAAATCAATTTGTCCGCCCAATATATCCATAGATGTCTTGAATACATTCGTCAGATCTTCCACACTGGTGGCATCTGCCGGCACTACCTGACAGTTTAGTTTTTCAGCTAATGCATTGACTTCACCCATACGGATAGCCATCGGAGTATTTGATAATGTAATAGTTGCACCTTCTTCCACGGCGCGCTCTGCTACTTTCCAGGCGATAGACTGGTCGTTCAGTGCACCGAAGATAATTCCTCTTTTTCCTTTCAACAAGTTGTTACTCATATCTTCTAATAGTTAAATTTTGTGCAAAGATAGTATCTTTCTGCATAAAAACACGAGAAGTGTGCAAATATTAGACATAAATGACAAAAAATACACGTATTCTATCAATAACTCCACATCTGCCTGAAGTTTCCCCCTTATCTTTGCCAATGATAATTAAGAGGTTTTTTCATAATATTTATTTTAAGGTTAGAATTAGGTTAACATGAATTTGTCTTATTCCTTTCCGGCAGGCTGCCTGCGAGAGGTCGCCTGCGGAGGGAGATAAGAGTTATGAGAAGCCATCTTAGAAATCGAAAGAGAATACCAGAAAAACAATAAATGTATAACCCTATAGAAAAGTTACTAAATGAACACAATGACAAGAAGACTCCTCTGGATGGTCGTATGTTGTTTGCCGTTTGTCTCGGGATGCAAACAAAGTGAGTGCGCAATAAGCGAAAACGCAATAGATGACACCATTTACCAGAATTTACCTTTCGAAATGCCGAAAGTACAGCAGCCGGTTTTTCCTGCCTATGAGGTAAATATCTCTAAATTCGGAGCCAAGGGGGATGGGATGACCCTGAATACGAAAGCAATCAACGATGCTATAAAAGAAGTAAACCAACGTGGCGGAGGTAAAGTTATCATCCCAGAAGGCACTTGGCTGACCGGACCTATCGAACTGCTCAGCAACGTGAATCTTTATACAGAACGCAATGCCCTGATACTCTTCACCGGTGATTTTGAAGCATATCCTATCATCCCCACTTCTTTCGAAGGATTGGAAACACGCCGCTGTCAATCACCGATTTCTGCTCGTAATGCAGAGAATATCGCTATCACAGGATATGGAATATTTGACGGAAACGGAGACTGCTGGCGCCCGGTGAAGAAGGAAAAACTAACAGCTTCGCAATGGAATAAACTGGTAAAATCGGGTGGTGTACTCGATGAACAGGAAAGAATATGGTATCCTACCGCCGGTTCGCTGAAAGGTGCAATGGCCTGCAAAGACTTCAATGTGCCCGAAGGCATCAACACGGACGAAGAATGGAATGAAATCCGTGCATGGTTGCGCCCCGTATTACTGAATTTCGTGAAAAGCAAGAGGATTTTGCTGGAAGGAGTCACTTTCAAGAACTCACCGAGCTGGTGTCTGCATCCGTTGTCATGTGAAGACTTTACAGTGAATAATATTCAGGTAATCAATCCCTGGTATTCACAGAACGGAGATGCACTCGATCTGGAATCTTGCAAGAATGCACTGATCCTGAATAGTGTATTCGATGCGGGTGACGATGCCATCTGTATCAAATCGGGCAAAGATGAGAACGGCCGCCGCCGCGGAGAACCTTGCCAGAATGTAATCGTAAAGAATAATACGGTATTACATGGGCATGGCGGATTTGTAGTAGGCAGTGAAATGTCCGGTGGTGTGAAGAATATCTATGTAGAAGATTGTACATTCCTGGGAACAGATGTAGGTCTGCGCTTCAAAAGTACCCGCGGACGTGGCGGTGTTGTAGAAAACATCTATATCAATAACATCAATATGATCAATATACCGAACGAACCGTTACTTTTCGACCTGTTCTATGGTGGCAAAGGAGCCGGAGAAGAATCGGAAGAAGATCTGCTGAGCCGTATGAAGACGGCGATTCCTCCTGTAACCGAAGAGACTCCTGCGTTCCGTGATATTCATATATCAAATGTCATTTGCAGAGGTTCGGGACGTGCGATGTTCTTCAACGGACTTCCGGAAATGCCTATCCGTAACGTAACTGTGAAGAATGTTGTGATGACGGAAGCTACTGACGGAGTCGTTATCAGTCAGGTAGACGGTGTCACACTCGAAAATATTTATGTAGAATCAACCAAAGGAAAGAATATACTGAATGTCAAAAGCGCCAAGAATCTGAAAGTCGATGGAGAGACTTATGAAGAGATTGACGCCAAAGGACAGATATTGAATTTCAAATAAGAGATTCCACCACAGAAAACCACAAAATCATTATATAGAGTAAAAAGCTCAAATAGCAGACTAATTTATCTTCCAAAGATAAGCCGGTCTGCTATTTTTTCAATTACTTTTGCAGAAAGAAATACGACGTATAATATCATGCCTTAAAATCATGAAGAAGAATATTTTTATCATCACACTCCTTGTCGGGTGCTGCTCTCTGTCCGCCTGGGCTCAAAAACAGGAGAAAACCATTACTGTAGAAGTAAACAATAACTGGAACCGTGCCAAGACGGATGAACCGGTAGTAATCAACTTGCGTGACTTGCATACCGGATTTAAAGTAAAGTCTGCCGTAGTAATGGAAGGAAGCACTGAAATCCCTTCTCAGCTGGACGACCTGAACAGAGACCGTAAGATGGATGAACTGGCATTCGTTACCAGCCTCCCTGCTCACGGAAGAAAAACATTTCAGGTAACCCTGTCTTCTGAAAAGAGTACGAAAACCTATCCGGCACGGGTTTATGCGGAAATGTTCATTGCTGACCCGAGAAAAGGAAAGCATCAGTCAGTACAGGCAATCACTGTCCCTGGTACAAGTAATATATATAGTATGGTCCGTCCTCATGGTCCTGTACTGGAATCGGAACTGGTAGGCTATCGTCTTTACTTTAACGAAAAACAGACACCGGATATCTACGGTAAGTTCAATAAAGGACTGGAAATCAAAGAATCTCAGTTCTACCCTACTGACGAACAGTTAGCAAGAGGATTCGGTGACGATGTCCTCCGGGTATTCGACAGTTGCGGTCCGGGTGCTTTCAAAGGATGGGACGGAAAGAAAGCAACTCATATCACTCCGGTGGCTACCCGTACGGAACGTATCATCTCTTACGGTCCGGTGCGTGTCATCGCAGAAATCGAAGTGACAGGCTGGAAATATCAAAATGCGGAATTGGACATGATGACCCGTTACACACTCTATGCCGGACACCGTGATCTTCGTATCGAGGCATTCTTCGACGAGCCGATTAAGAACGAAGTGTTCTGTACAGGCGTTCAGGATATTGTCGGTACCGCAGAATCTTACTCGGATCACAAAGGGCTTGTCGGCAGTTGGGGAACAGACTGGCCGGTAAACGATACCGTGAAATATGCCAAAGAAACAGTAGGTCTTGGGACCTGCATTCCCCAACGATATGTGAAATCGGAAGAGAAAGACAAAGACAACTACCTCTACACCATCACATCTCCGGGAAGCAAATACTTACAGTATCACACCACTTTCACTTCCATGAAAGAGACTTTCGGCTATAAGACACCGGAAGCATGGTTCGCTTATCTCCGCGAATGGAAAGAAGAATTGGCACATCCGGTAACGGTCAAAATAAAAGATATTCATTAAACAAAGCATACAAATACAGTTAAACAATCAAATACTGGAGTATTTACCAGTTTTTATACCGACTCTGCACAATTATTACTCCTTTGTGCGGAGTCTTTTTTTTACCTTTGCCCCATTGAGAGACTTCAACTGAATCTTTAATATCAAACTATTATACCTATATCATGAAACGATTGACACAGACTTTAGCTTTTTGCCTGCTAACTGTTTTCACTGCGGTAGCACAGAAAAACTATGTATCCGAAGTATGGGTTTCCGATCTCGGAAATGGTAAATACAAGAATCCGGTGCTCTATGCCGATTATTCCGATCCGGACGCTTGCCGCGTAGGAGATGATTTCTATATGACTTCTTCCAGCTTCAACTGTCTGCCGGGATTGCAGATTCTACATTCCAAGGATTTAGTGAACTGGACGATTATCGGAGCTGCTGTTCCCTATGCCCTCACCCCTATTGAAACACCGGAACGTCCGGAACACGGCAACCGTGTCTGGGCACCCAGTATCCGCCACCATAACGGAGAGTTTTATATCTTCTGGGGAGACCCGGATCAAGGCGCTTTCATGGTAAAAGCCAAAGACCCGCAAGGTCCGTGGACGGAACCTGTTCTGGTTAAACCGGGAAAAGGAATCATCGATACCTGCCCGCTTTGGGATGAAGACGGAAAAATATATCTGGTACACGCCTATGCAGGAAGCCGCGCCGGACTGAAAAGTGTAATCACCATCTGTGAATTGAATAAGGAAGCGACCAAAGCCATCACCCCCTCACGCATTATCTTCGACGGTCACGAAGCACACCAGACGTGTGAAGGCCCGAAGTTTTATAAAAGGAACGGCTATTATTATATCTTCCATCCGGCAGGCGGTGTGCCAACCGGTTGGCAGGTAGTACTCCGTTCTAAAAATGTGTATGGTCCTTATGAATGGAGAACTGTACTGGCGCAGGGTGATTCTCCCGTCAATGGACCTCACCAGGGAGCTTGGGTAGACACTCCTTCCGGAGAAGACTGGTTCTTCCACTTTCAGGATGTAGGCGCTTATGGTCGCCTTGTTCACTTGCAACCGATGAAGTGGGTGAATGACTGGCCTGTAATCGGTATCGACAAAGATGGTGACGGTTGCGGCGAACCGGTAATGACCTACAAAAAGCCGAATGTAGGAAAGATATATCCCATCTGTACACCGCAAGAAAGCGACGAATTCGACGGATATATACTCTCTCCGCAATGGCAGTGGCACGCTAATATCAATGAGAAATGGGCATATTATGCCGGAGACAAAAGTTATGTCAGACTATACTCTTATCCGGTAGTAGCGGATTATAAGAATTTGTGGGATGTAGCTAATCTGTTGTTGCAAAAAACTCCTTCGGACAATTTCACCGCCACAATGAAACTGACCTTCATGCCTAATCCAAAACTGAAAGGTGAACGTACAGGTTTGGTAGTAATGGGCAGGGATTATGCAGGATTGATTCTGGAAAATACGGACAAAGGTCTTGTGCTGTCTCAAATTGAATGTAAAAAAGCAGATAAAGGAGAAGCGGAACAGGTAAACTCTTCTGTCGGTCTTACCCAAAACACGGTATACCTAAAGGTACGTTTCAGTTGCGACGGCAAGAAAATTAAAGCCAGTGAAGGAGGTAACGACCTCATTGTGATGTGCAACTTCAGTTATAGCCTTGACGGAAAGAAGTTCTTGCCATTAGGCAACCCTTTTCAGGCAAGGGAGGGACAATGGATTGGCGCCAAAGTCGGCATGTTCTGTACCCGTCCGGCTATTGTTACCAATGATGGAGGATGGACAGATGTAGACTGGTTCCGAATTACAAGGAAATGATTCGTTTTTTATTCCTATCTTTGTAAGCAGAAAGAAAGGAAAACAGGATTAACATAAAAAAACAAGAAGTTCAATGAAGAAACTAGTCATTTTCGATTTGGATGGTACATTACTGAATACCATTGCCGACCTTGCACACAGTACAAATTATGCCTTGAATAAGTTAGGATATCCCACACATGAGATCGAGAAATATAACTTCATGGTAGGAAACGGCATCGACAAACTTTTTGAGCGTGCCTTACCGGAAGGAGAAAAGTCCAAAGAGAATGTACTGCGCGTACGCAAGGAATTCGTCCCTTACTATGACATTCATAATGCCGATGACAGCCGCCCTTATCCCGGTATTCCGGAATTACTCTCATACTTACAGGATGCAGGTATTCAAATTGCTGTGGCTTCCAACAAATATCAGGCAGCCACCCAAAAGTTGATTGACCATTATTTTCCGGAAATCCATTTTACCGCTGTGTTCGGGCAACGTGAAGGGATAAAGGTTAAACCCGATCCAACCGTTGTATTCGATATTCTGGAAGTTGCCAAAGTAACCAAAGAAGAAGTGCTGTACGTGGGTGATTCCGGCGTGGATATGCAAACAGCTGCCAATGCCGGAGTGACAGCGTGCGGAGTAACATGGGGATTCCGCCCACGTGCCGAACTGGAAGAATTCAGTCCTCAATATATTGTAGATACCGCTGAGGAGATCAAACGTCTTATTCTCTAATATCTGAATCTACAGAAAGATCTCATTCTTCAAGCTGTACGATATATCTATGCGGATTATATCAACATAGATCTATCATGCAGCTATTTTTCTTCAATAACAGAACAATATTTTAAAGATTCTGCGCAGAGAATTGAAAACCGATTCCCGCATCATATAATTTACTATTTCTTTTTAACTTCAGAAAATCAATATCCGGCAGACTTCCATCCGCTTTGCGAGGCAATGTTAACTGAGCAGGATCCAAACTCACAAAATCATCCTCACCTACGGTCATATCTACAGGAAGAAAAGAATTATTGATAATCGTACATTCCTCCCGATTCACATCGACAATATGTTTTCCTGCAGCCCTCGGCTTATATGACAAATTATTCCGAATAATATGATCATATCCGTCCACGTCCACTATTTCTCCGGCAGACTTACGATTCAGCATACAGAAATTAGACGGATTCTGATAACCGGTATTATTGAACCAGGAAATTCCTCCCAAATGGTGATTGGCATAAAATCCTTTGTTCTTGTTTTTATATGCCAGACAATTCTTCACTACATGGTGTGGAATCTCATTCGGCATCTTCACTTTTGAGCGCATACCATAGCCACCCGCTTTAAACCCTGTACCATCTCCCGCACCCACAAATCCTCCGGGCTTATATCCATTATAAAACGCCCAGCAATCTTCAATCGTATAAGCTGCTTGTGCCTTTATCAAATCAAAACCGTCATCACTGTTGTACCAGGCCCGACATCCTTTAAACACATTTCCCGTATAGGAGGCAGAAGCCGGATGCCCACCGAAGCCATCCACATTTCCACCGGTACCATTCTCAGATACAGGGTCAAAATTATTATAAGCATCACAGTTCAGTACGAGATTATGACTTCCCCGCACCAAATAAAAACCAATAGCCATGCCATCGTGCATCGCCAGATTCTCGTAAATATTATGATTTCCACCTTGATTGTATATACACTCCGACTGAGTATGCTCCCGGATAGTAACCTGTGTTTTGATAATCTCAAAATTGCGGAAATGGAGGTAAGAGCCTGATACATAAAAGACAGATACCCGTTTACCCTCCGGCTTTACTTCAGCCAGATTGAATATCGGACGTTCATCCTGATAACCTGTATAGCAGATTCTCTTGGCCTGAGTGCCACTTTTATTCATTTCAAAAACATAAGCGCGCAAATGATCTCCTCCCATCATCTGCTCTTCCCGTATCCGATACTCGCCTCCGCGAATATATACCGTATCTCCGGGAACGACTTTTGACTGCGCTTTTTGTAAAGTAGCGAAAGGTTTGTCAAGCGTGCCCGCATTTGAATCATCACCATTGGTAGCTACAAAATAATTCGTAGCCGAAAGAGACAGGAAACACTCCATAAAAAAAAGACTAATACCTATATGCTTTTTCATTATGCTTATATTTTAAAACCTATTGAAAACTGATTTCCATTTTACTGTTGTTAATGTGCTTCTTTATTACCTGACTCTTATCTTCTACCTCTAAACAAATATTCTGTAACCGGAAGTTTTTTCCAGTTACCGTTTTCATGCCGCTAAATTACAGCTTTCTTTATAGTTTAGAATGTACATGCGTACACAAAGCCTAGAAAATCGTATTTCACCTGAGATTTACATCAAGAATGAACGATAATACATCGTTTCTTTATTTTTCCGTACGCTATTACATCCTCTATTCTAAAAAGAAAATTAACTTTGTAACCATTAATAATAATGTAGAATCGTAGAAATCAAATATGAAAAATGCACTGCTGATATTCGCATTCTTATCTTTCTATCTCAGTTCAGTACATGCATCTGTCGAGATACGTTCGAACAAACTGACCACCGGTGACGGACTGGCGAATAATTCCATCCGATATATGTTTCAGGACAGCAAGGGATTTATGTGGATGGGAACCGTCAACGGATTAAGCTATTATGACGGCAACTCTTTTGTCAGTATCTACCCGGACCCTAATCTGCCGATTTCATTGGCCGACCCACGCATCCGGAATATGGAAGAAGACTCTAACGGTTTTTTATGGATCGCCACCCTCTCTTCTTTATATAGCTGTTACGATTTAAAACATGGGCGCTTCGTCGATTTCACTGGTTGCGGAGAATACAAACAGAGCTATTCGAAAAAAATCATTGCATCCGACCAGTCTATCTGGTTGTGGGATAACAATAACGGATGCCGTCGTGTCGTCTATCAGGATGGCCAGTTCTCGTCGCAGGCATACAAAAAAGAATTAGGCAACCTATCTTCTGACAAGGTACTGTTTGTCTACGAAAGCAATGACAGCCCCGGACATGTATGGATAGGAACCAAGCAAGGATTATGGAAATACCATGACGGCAAACTGGAAGCAATGGATACACAGGGAGAAAGCTGGGAACATATTTTTTCTTATGACCAATATACCTGCATCATTACCGGAAAAAAAGAAATCTACCGCCACTCTCTTTCCAATAACCGACTGGAGAAAATCGCTTCATTAACCGAACTCGGAGATACAGGTGTAATCACCGGAAGCCTCCGCCTGCAACATCAATGGGTGATGTTTACCGCCACTGGCAGTTACATCCTAGATCCCGTTACGGGAAAGCTGCGCCGGTTCTCCCGCCTGAATATTAAAAACGGTAACGTCACCAGAGACAATAAAGGGAATGCATGGGTACACAACTATACCGGCAACGTATGGTATGTCAATACCAGCACTGGCGACATCAAACATTTTCAGTTTCTTTCATCCGAGCATTTGGGATATATCGATGTAGAACGTTACTCTATCATTCATGATTCACGGGATATCATCTGGATTACGACTTACGGAAACGGACTCTTTGCCTACGATCTGAATACCGGCGATCTGCAGCACTTCACTTTTGAAGTCAGTCACTCCAGCCATATCAATTCCAATTATCTGCAATATATCATTGAAGACCGTTCCGGGGGTATCTGGGTGAGTTCCGAATTCTCCGGATTATCTCATCTGGAGATTCTGAATAAAGGAACGTTACGTATCTATCCGAATGGCGAAGATGCTTCTGACCGCTCCAACACGATACGTATGCTTTTACGTGGCAAAAACGGTAATGTATATATGGCAAACCGCATGGGTACCCTATATGAATATGATGCCGACCTGAAAAATATACTTCGTAGAGAGAAGTTTACACATAACGTATACAGTATGTGCGAAGATAATGAAGGACAGTTATGGTTGGGTATGCGTGGTATAGGATTACGTATCGGGGCTGACCAATGGTACCGATATAACAGTAAGGATAATAACTCCTTATCAAACGACAATGTCTACTTAATCTACCGTGACCGCAAAGGGCGGATGTGGATAGGAACATTTGGCGGAGGATTGAATCTGGCTGTCAAAACAGGCAACGGTTATCAATTCAAGCATTTCTTTCAAGACAGTTATGGAGAAAAACGGGTACGCGTCATACAGGAAGACCGCAACGGTATGATGTGGGTGGGTACCAACAACGGTATTTATATCTTCCATCCGGACTCACTGATCAACTCCCCCAAGAATTACGTACTTTACAATCATGTCAATGAAACATTCCCCAGCAATGAAATCCGCTGTCTGGTGAATGATCATGAAGGAAATATGTGGATTGGAACAACGGGAGCAGGCTTTGCCATCTGCTATCCGGGAAATGACTACCAACATCTGACTTTCGATTGTTATAGTATTAAAGACGGATTGCCCAACGGAGTCATACAGTCGATTGTTGAAGATCAGGACAACAAAATGTGGATTGCGACCGAATATGGCATTTCCCGCTTCACCCTCGCCACCAAGCAAATAGAGAATTATTATTTTTCTTCACATACACTAGGGAATGTATACTCTGAAAATACCGCTTGCATAAATGCTGACGGAAGATTACTTTTCGGTACGAACTACGGCCTGGTAGTTCTCGATGCCAATAAAGTGGAAAACATGGAAAAACTTGCATCGACCGTATTCACAGGGCTTCACATCAATGGAGCGCATATGTTGCCCGGTATGGATGATTCCCCTCTCAACGAAACCATGTCCTATACAGGGCAGTTAAACTTGAAACATTATCAAAATTCATTTGTCATTGCCTTTTCAACATTCAACTTTTTAAGCGGAGCATCCAAATATTCTTATCGGATGCCTCCATATGATTCGGAATGGAGCATCCCTTCAGCACAAAATTTGGCAACGTACCGTAATCTTCCTCCCGGTAAATACCAGTTGCAAGTGAAAGCCTGCAATGTAGCCGGCGTATGGGGGGAAGAAAGTACTATGGAGATTGTCATAGCTCCTCCTTTCTGGCAGACGACCTGGGCCTATCTGATTTATCTGGTATTCATTGGAATCGTCTGTTATTTCAGTTTCCATATCATACGAAAATTCAACAGATTACGCAATCGCATCGCTGTTGAGAAGCAATTGACCGAATATAAGCTGGAATTCTTCACCAATATATCCCACGAATTCCGTACACCGCTTACTCTGATTCAAGGTGCTCTCAACAAGCTAATCAATATAGAGAATCCTCCCAAAGAGATGCAACGTCCTTTAAAAACCATGGATAAAAGTACTCAGAGAATGTTACGCCTCATCAATCAGCTACTTGAATTCAGAAAGATGCAGAAAAACAAACTGGCCTTATCTTTGGAAGAGACGGACGTCATTGCTTTCCTTTATGAAATCTTCCTGAGTTTCAAGGATACAAGCGAGTCCAAAAACATCGATTTCAGTTTTGAGCCGTCACAACCTGCTTATAAAATGTTTATTGATAAAGGCAATTTAGACAAGGTTACCTACAACCTCCTATCCAATGCTTTCAAGTATACTCCTTCTAACGGAAAGATTATATTCAAAATAGATATTCAGGAAGACAAGCAACAGCTTCGTATACAAGTCATAGATAACGGGATCGGCATACCCAAAGAAAAACGTTCTGAACTGTTCAAGCGTTTCATGCAAAGCAGTTTCTCTCATAGCAGTGTCGGAGTAGGTCTCCACTTGACACACGAACTGGTACAGGTACATAAAGGTAATATCAGTTATGATGAAAATGAGGGAGGCGGTTCTGTCTTTACCGTCCTATTGCCGACTAATTCTGATATCTATCAGGAGAAAGATTTCCTGATTCCCAATCAGTTATTAACCGAAGAAGAGGAACAGCACTCCAAAGATTTTCTCAGAAATGAAACGTCAGAGGATACTTTCCAGCCTCCTGTCGATCCTTTGAACAAACGCAAAGTTTTGATTATAGAAGATGATACTGATATCCGTGAATTCCTAAGAGAAGAAATAGGAGTTTACTTTGAAGTTGAAGTAGCTGCTGACGGAACATCCGGTTTTGAAAAAGCAAGTACGTATGATGCTGATTTAATTGTTTGTGACGTTCTGATGCCGGGAATGAATGGATTTGAAGTGACACGCAAACTTAAAAATGAATTTACCACCAGCCATATCCCCATCATATTACTGACTGCCCTCAATATAGAAGAGAAATATCAGGAAGGAATTGAATCCGGAGCTGATGCGTATATCACGAAGCCATTCAATGTCTCTTTACTACTGGCAAGAATCTTCAAGTTAATCGAGCTACGGGATAAACTGCGCCAAAAATATTCTAACGAACCGGGATTGGCTCATTCCATTATCTGTACCAATGACAAGGATCAGAAGTTCTCGGTAAAGCTGAATGAAGTATTGAATGAGCACATGACCGATACCGATTTTTCGGTCAATGACTTTGCCGGAATAATGGGACTAGGACGTACTGTATTCTATAAAAAAGTACGGGGAGTGACCGGTTATTCTCCTTACGAATATTTACGTGTCATGCGGATGAAAAAGGCTGCTGAAATGTTATTGACAGAAGATCTCACCATAGCCGAAGTCGCCTATAGCGTAGGTATCAACGATCCGTTCTACTTCAGTAAATGTTTCAAGAACCAATTCGGGGTATCTCCATCTGCCTATCGGAAAAAGCTGTCTGAAGATGAAAATGAACCCATAAATGATGCCGACGTATGATCTTACAGGTTTTCCGTACTAATTTAAGGGGTGTTTCTTTCATTGATGTACTTTCTTTGCCAATGAAAAATTAATCATTAAGAAATCATGAGAAACAAACTCTTTCTATTTGTATTTCTGTTTGCAGTGCTGGCTATTGTTGATAGTCACGCTTTCGAACGCAAAAAATACAATTTCAACAGTGAATGGCGTCTGCAAATCGGAGACTTTCCCGAAGCTAAACAATCTCAATTCGACGATAGCCGGTGGAAAGCGGTCACTTTACCGCATGCCTTTAATGAAGATGAAGCCTTCAAAGTGTCCATCGAACAGCTGACGGACACAGTGGTATGGTATCGGAAACACTTTCGGATTCCGGCTTCCGGTAAAAAACAAAAAGTATTCATCGAATTTGAAGGAGTGCGCCAAGCCGGTGACTTCTATTTGAACGGACAATATCTGGGAAAACACGAAAACGGAGTAATGGCGGCAGGCTTCGACCTGACACCTTATATTAAAGAAGGTGACAATGTACTGGCAGTACGTACGGACAATGACTGGATGTATCGCGAAAAAAGTACTAACTCCAAGTTCCAGTGGAACGACCGTAACTTCAACGCAAACTACGGTGGTCTGCCCAAGAATGTATTCTTGTACGTTACAGATGAAGTGTATCAGACTCTTCCTTTATACAGTAATCTGAAAACTACCGGAGTTTATATTTATGCTAAAGACATCGACGTAAAAGGACGCACTGCCACCATCCATGCAGAATCGGAAGTAAAAAACGACAGTCGTGAACCACGCCAATTTAGCTACCAGGTGGTCTTGCTGGATGCTGACGGCAAACAGGTGAAAAGCTTCGAAGGTGAGAAAGTAACCTTACAAGGTGGCGAAACAAGGGTAGTGAAAGCTGCTTCCAAAGTAAATAATCTCCATTTCTGGAGTTGGGGATATGGGTATCTTTATACTGTCCAGACGATTCTAAAAGACAATAAGAATCAAGTCTTTGATGAAGTAAGTACTCGTACAGGTTTCCGCAAAACACGATTTGCAGAAGGCAAAATCTGGTTGAATGATCGTGTGATCCAGATGAAAGGATATGCACAGCGCACCAGTAATGAATGGCCGGCGGTAGGCCTGTCCGTTCCGGCATGGCTTAGTGACTACTCCAATGGCCTGGTAGTAAAAGGCAATGGTAATCTGGTACGCTGGATGCATGTTACCCCATGGAAACAAGACGTGGAATCCTGCGACCGCGTAGGTCTGATTCAGGCAATGCCGGCAGGAGACTCCGAAAAGGACCGTACAGGACGCCAATGGGACCAACGCACAGAACTGATGCGCGATGCAATCATCTACAACCGTAATAATCCAAGTATCTTATTTTACGAATGTGGAAACAAAGGTATCAGCAGAGAGCATATGATAGAAATGAAAGCTATCCGCGACCAATACGATCCTTTCGGCGGACGTGCTATTGGTTCTCGTGAAATGCTGGACATTCGTGAAGCTGAATATGGCGGAGAAATGCTTTATATCAACAAGAGCGTGCATCATCCGATGTGGGCTACAGAATATTGTCGTGACGAAGGTTTGAGAAAATATTGGGATGAATACAGCTATCCTTTCCACAAAGAAGGAGACGGACCGTTACATCGTAACCAACCTGCAACAGACTACAATCACAATCAGGACATGCTGGCGATAGCAATGATCCGCTGTTGGTATGATTATTGGCGCGAGCGTCCAGGAACAGGTCGCAGAGTCAGTTCCGGAGGGGCCAAAATCATTTTCTCAGATACCAACACACACCACCGTGGTGAAGAAAACTATCGAAGAAGTGGAGTAACGGACCCTATGCGCATCGAAAAAGATGCTTTCTTTGCACATCAGGTCATGTGGAACGGATGGGTAGATACGGAAGAAGACAATACCTATATCATCGGTCATTGGAACTATCCCGCAAATACAGTAAAACCGGTCTATGTCGTTTCTACAGGTGAAGAAGTAGAACTGTTCCTGAACGGTCAGTCACTAGGAAAAGGCAAACGCGAATACAATTTCCTGTTCACCTTTGACAATGTGGCTTTTAAAGCCGGTAAACTGGAAGCAGTCAGCTACAACAAGGCCGGTAAGGAAATAAGCCGCTATGCTGTAAGCACGGTTGGTGAACCTGCCGGACTGAAACTGACAACGATACAAAATCCGGAAGGATTCCATGCGGACGGAGCTGACCTGGCATTAATACAGGTAGAAGTGGTAGATAAGGATGGGAAACGCTGTCCGCTTGACAACCGTACCATTCAATTCGACCTGAAAGGGAATGCCGAATGGCGCGGAGGCATCGCACAAGGAAAAGACAATTATATTCTTAATACCAGTCTCCCTGTGGAATGTGGTATTAACCGTGCTCTTATCCGTAGCACTACCCAAGCCGGCAAGATCACTCTGACCGCTAAAGCAGAAGGGCTCCCCAGCGCTACAATTACATTAGAAACCCTTCCCGTCAAAGTTAGCAACGGATTGAGTACATATTTACCTCAGATGACTCTGAAAGGTAATCTGGATAAAGGTAAGACTCCCCTTACCCCATCTTACAAGGATACGAAACGGGATATACGAATTGTATCCGCCAAAGCCGGAGCCAACAATGAGACTGTAAACCAAAGCTTCGACGATAATGAAAGAAGCGAATGGATGAATGACGGAAAACTCAGCACCGCATGGATTACATATACGCTCGAAAAAGAAGCTGCAATAGACGATATCTGTATCAAATTGAATGGATGGCGTTCACGCAGTTATCCTTTGGAAGTGTTTGCCGGCAATACTATGATCTGGAGTGGAGATACGAATAAAAGCCTGGGGTATGTTCATCTTAATGTGGAAAAGCCGGTACGTTCCAAACAAATTACCATCCGTCTGAAAGGTAATACCAGCGATCAGGATGCTTTCGGACAGATCACTGAAGTTGCGGCAAAAGCAGCAAATGATATGGAACTCGAAGCAAAAGCGAACAAGAATAATGCTAATCTGAGAATTATTGAAATAGAGTTTCTGGAAGCAATCAAATAGAATAAAACATTTTCTCCCACCATAAAGGAGATATGTAAAAGAAGGTGTCACAAAAACCATATTGCCCCATAGGAACAAAAGATTAGTACGGAGAAACAACCGTCAATGAACCGTTCAGTAAGCTATTATGCAGGCTAGATTAATGTATCCGGTCAGTAACAATAGATTGTTTCATGTACGTGGTCCCATCAGTCTACGTACATGAGCCATTGGGTTTACGTACGTGAGCCGAACGGTTCATGAACATGGAACGAAGACATAAAACCGACTTAACAGATTAATCAAACCTTGCTTGCATATTAAGGTTACCGGGCTTTGTTCTTAATGTAAGCAGCATACCTTGGAAACATTAAGGTGTAAACAGCGTACATTGACGCCCAAAATGATGTTTTTAACACATGCAGGCAAAACCCTCAAGCTGACTATCTATCATCTGATAATCAAGACTTTAAATAAAAGATTCATCAAGGAGAGGTGACAATAAGAATGAAAGATACATTCTATTGTCACCTTATTATCACCCTCTATTGTCACCCCTATCTTCTTTATTATAAAACACTTAAATCAGAAAAGTGACAAGTGACAATAACAATGGATAAATATTTCCTATGTATATGTTTAAACAGAAATGAGTGTAGTCTGAAACGACCAGCTATTTCTTTATTAGTTTCTTAACTTCTTTAGCATAGCGTTTGCCTAAAGTAATCTGGCTTGCTGCATCAAAATGAGGATCCGTTTCATCCTTCAACGGAGTAAGTCCTTCGGAAGACACACAAGCACTATGGGGCAAAAAAGTGGAGATCTCTTTTATCATGTCATTAAAGGGTTTTGTACCTTCGGGAATATAAGGTTTCTTTGTCCAGTTCCATTGTGCTATTTGTCCTACGACAACTGGTAAATCAGGCATTCCCAGGTCATTACGTAAGTCTGTCATCAGCTGAATAATCTTCTCTTTATATGCTTCCGGATGATGACAATCGGCTTCTCCCTGATGCCAGATAATTGCTTTCAATGTACCATACTTCATTGCTTCTTTTGCACGTCGTATTGCTTCATCATAATATCCGCCGGACTGTTTGGCATTCTTAACCCATGAACGAATCGAAGATCCTCCCCGTGCATTGACGATTAAGCCTACCGGATGTTTTTTAGTAGCCATCGTCTTGGCAAATCCATATGCAGGTCCTACTTGTTGCCAGCTAAGTCCTTTTCCTATCGTAGAATAGCGGTTCAAGGGATTCACTGCGGGTTCGAACTGATCATCTGCATTCAGCAGGTATACATTTTGTAGAGTATCCATCACTTCCGGTGATAATTTCCCTCTCCCTGCCATATTCGACTGTCCAATGCAAAGATACAGATCCAGAGTCTTCAGCGGTTTCTCAGCGTGTGCTTCCGATCTTCCCCATACTAGCACACATAAAAGGAAGAGGCCACATAGATAATTTGTTTTCATTATTTTATTGATTTTATTATCAGGTTAAACTTTATTCGTACACACCCCTAATTGAAATGAATTTTAATAGTTCCTCCATAAGGATTAAAGTCAAACATAACTTTATTCCCATTTATATACACAGGTAATTCTTTCCTGCCTTGCTTCACCAGAATTCCATTCATAGTTTCCCCTTGAATCACCATCGTCAATGGCTCAGCAAATAGTTTTCTATCTAATTTTAACTTGGGAGTAATTGTCATACCATTCTTTTTATTAGAGACTTTCAATTGTATCTCCTCCCTTTCTTTGATATAAGATGCCACTTCACAGAAGGTACCTACCCAAATCTGATTTTCCATACTTTTCACTTTATCCAAATGTTCCCAAAATAAAGAAGGCGATTTGAAAGCATCATATCCATAATTAATGCCGTGCGTCATACCTACTCCCCAATCTTCCGCTTTCATCAAATCCTTCAACCATTTGTCAAACCGTTCGGGAGTTGACTTTCCTCCGATTGAAATTTGTTTAGTACGTGTAGCGGCCCTGCCTTTAGAAGCCGTACTGACTATTTCTTCTGTCTTATAATTATATGGGTAACAATAGGTACGAGGTACAATGCCAATATTAGCATAAATAGCACTATCATTCTTTTCTATCTCCGATTTAACTTGCTCTATAGTCAATCGTTTGGCATTCTTATGTGCCCAGCTATGGCTGGAAACCTCATGTCCTTTCTTTGACATTTCACGCAACTCATCCCAAGTCATTCGAGGTACCTTTGCAGATGCACCTTGTTCCGTATAATAGCCGCATACCCAGAAAGTACCTCTAAAACCACGTTTCTCCAACTCAGGGGCAGCTACAGTTGAATGTTCCGCCAACCCATCATCAAATGTATAACTGATAGCACAAGCTCTGTCTCCTTTATATTTGGCGACATATACATGAGGATCATCCGAAAGAGTCTTTTTAATTTGTTCATATACCTGTTTACCCATATACTCGGCAGAAACCTGATTAAAATGAAGTTTATCTCCCATTAGTTCCGCTTCCGACATATCAATCAGATAAGCGTTCTTATCTTCTTTTGCATAGCGACGCATTCCTTCCTCAACATCACTATTATACCGTTTGTTTTTCCTGGATACGGTACCAAATATAAATGGAAGTTCAGAGTAATCTTTTCCGGTTTTCTCCGTCAAGTGGTTACGCACATAGGAAACTACTCCTTTCAGATTCTGATAATATTCTTTTCCGTGCTCATAATCACTTTCTCCCTGATGCCAAACGAAAGCATCAATCTGATAACCTTGCTTTAGTTTGGAAAGTGTCTGATCAATACTCGCATCAATATTGGCAATCAAAGAAAGTAATAAAGATTTTCCTTTCTCACTGGTAGCTGTATTCTCTGCCAACCATTTCGGGTCGGCAGACCAGTAAGTTCCCCGAAAAGGAGTAGTAACAGGAGCAGCTATGGCAGTGCCACCGATAGCCCACTTGATAACATAAAAATCTTCCTGAAACAACTGTTCCAACCAATAATAAGCAATCGCATCATATCCCCACGTATAAGGCTTACTTTTAGGATGACTCAATGGCCAAAATGGAACAAACATACCATCTGTACGATTATGGGCAATATGGCAATATTTGTAGGCTCCCGCAGTATACGTACTATCCACAGCCATTGCCTTTATATAATCCGGTAAACGATTGTTAGGTACTCGTCCATCCGTGTTTGACTGACCAGCTGTTATTATAACATGTGCAGGCTTCTGCCCTCTCGCCTGAATATAACAAAAGCCTAATACAAAAAACAAGATAAAAAAGAGTGTTCTCATGATCAATGATCCTTTAATTTTATAGTAATATTCTCCTGCAAAAATAAGGGTACTTTTACTATTCGACCATAGACTATTGTACACAAATACAAGGTCGATCATTCACATCGGGCACTACAGAGAAGATTTAAACTACCATTTAGAATAGCTTGGTTACTCAGGCTTCTGCCGTCTCATTTTCTCCCTGTTCTTTCATTTCACCGCGTTGATATACGGACGGCGCTACCCCAAACTGAGTCTTAAAGCACTTACTAAAATAGAACGGATCGCTGATGCCAACCTTGTAAGCAACTTCCGCAACAGTCAGATTCTCACCAGACAATAACAACTCAGCCGCTTTTTTCATTCGTACAACCCGCAAATATTCATTGGGAGAATACCCCGTCACTCCGCGCAGTTTTCTATAAAATACCGTTCGTCCTAATTTCATCAATTGAGCAAACTCATCAATAGAGAATTCCGGACGAGAAAGATTCTGTTCCAGTACAACAGCCAATCGGTCGGCAAACTCCTTATCACGGTCAGTAGAGCATACGGCAGCACGAACAATTCCCGGCTCACTGGAGAATTTCTCCCGCAACTTATCACGCTGTTCTATCAAGCGGAATACGCGCGCCAACAGAAGTTTTATACTGAACGGCTTCGCAATATAGGCATCAGCACCGGCTTCAATTCCTTCCAGATGTTTTTCCGGAGAATTCAATGCTGTCAGCAAGATAATCGGGATATGACTTGTCGCAAAATCAGATTTCAATTTCTTTGTCACTTCAAATCCGGTCATTCCGGGCATCAGTACGTCACAAATAATCAAATCAGCATCATAGGTACGAGCCTTCTCAAATCCGGAAGTTCCGTCAGCAGCTACTTCAACTTCAAAATAAACTCCTACTTCTTCTTTCAAAAATTCACGGATATCATTATCATCTTCTATAATCAATACTTTACGCTTATTCAAAGGCTCTGCTATTTTCTCCGGTTCCGGTAGTTCTTCCGAAAGTTCCAGTAAATGATGTGCCTGCCCGCCTGCCTCTTTCAACAAGACATTACCGGGAATAAGGAAATCTTTCTCCGAATAAACACTTTTGTCCGTCGGGATACAAACGGTAAAGACAGAACCTCCGCCGTCATTGTCTTTATATTCAATCGTACCTTTATGCACCTGTACCAATTCATAACTCAGATGCAAACCAACTCCGATACTATCACCGGAAAAACTACTCTGCATAAATCTCTTGAACAACTCATTTTGCTTCTCTTTTGGAATACCAACACCTGTATCTGCTACTTGAATCTGCAATGTCTTCTTCACTTCATCTACCGTAACAGAAAGTATAATCGTACCGTTCGAAGGGGTATATTTAAAAGCGTTAGACAACAGGTTATAAGTCACTTTATCCAGATTACCCTTATCAAGAAACATCTTGTAAGACGGTATAGACGGAATAAAACGGAAATTCATATTCTTTTGCTCCGCTACATCACCGAAACTCAGGAAAATTTCATAAAGGAAAGCAATCACATCCGTTTCTTCCAAAGAGAGCGCCAACTTATTATTCTGCATCTTGCGGAACTCCAATAACTGATTGATCAGCCTCAACATTCGCTGAGTACTTTTATCCATCGTTTTGAGCGGGTGTATCAGATCACGGGGAATATCAGCAACCCGTTGAATCTTTTCCAACGCTCCTTGAATCAAAGTTAACGGAGTACGAAATTCATGGGAAATATTAGTAAAGAAAACCAGCTTATATTCCGTCAACTGTTTTTCCACATTAATACGATTACGCAGACTGTTAAAGTTACGCACAATACGGAAAGTAAAATATAAAGTTACAATCAGCAGCAGCACATATCCCAACATAGCCCAGTTCGTCTTCCAGAAAGGAGGCACAATGACAATCTTCAAGGTTGTTTCACTTTCATTCCAAACACCTGCTCCATTACATGACTTCACATGAAGTACATAAGTACCTGGGTTCAAATATTTAAAAGAAGCAAAATTCAACGGAGAAGGTGTGCTCCATCCCTTATCATAGTTTTCCAGCCAGTACATATACTTTGTACGTCCGCTGTCCGAATAGTCAAAAGTAGAGAAATCTATCAAGAATGAATTCTGAAAATACTTCAAAGTAATTTCATCCGAATAAGCAAGCGATTGTTTCAATGGAGAATCCCCCATAGTAGGATTTATCTGGGTACCATTCACATGCAAATCTGTAAAGACCACCGGAGAAAAAGTTTCGCTATCCTGAATTTTATCCGGATCAATGACAAGCAGACCGTAATTTGTACCGAAAAGCAATTTTCCGTCTACTCCCACACAAGCACTATTCTCACTATAAACATTACCCAAAGTATAGGAAGAAAAGAAATAATTTTCAAAAGAATGATTAGTCGGGTTAAACTTAGAAATACCATATTCCGTAGCTACCCATAAGTTTCCGTTATTGTCCCCCAAAATTGATTGAATCACATCATTAACCAATCCTTCAGAGGTTCCGTAATGTTCATATTTCAATGAACGGTAATTATCTTCCGGCTCACAAAGATTCAAGCCGGAGCCAGATGTCCCCACCCACATACGTCCTTTCGTATCACGGTAGATACATCTGATTTCATTGCTGCAAAATGTACCGTTTGTATAATTGAACAGATGATAATCGTCACTGTCAGCTATCAATGAATCCGGATGAAAGATGCACACACCCTCACTGGTGCCCACCCAGATCATTCCATTATCGTCTTCTTCTATTACTCGCACCATACGCAGACCAAACTTCTGCTGTAAAAAATGACGGAATTTATACTTGCCATCAGTCGTCGGTTCTGCCAGTTCAAGCCCACCGCCAAAGGTACCTATCCACATACGGTCTTTCCGGTCACGAAAAAGAGAAAAGACATTATTTTCTGATAACGAAGCCGGATCCGAGACTTCATTGCGATACCATGAATCTCCGATCTTCAATCCATTTCCACGGGTTCCCACCCACATTTCGCCTTGATTATCTTCTGCTATCGCATAAATATTGGAATGGAAATACTGATTGGACATTTTGGAATGAAGATTCGAGTCAAACGTATATAATCCGCCTTTACGTGTTCCGACCCAAATATCCCCATCCGGCATTTTAGTCAACATACGAATCGTATTCGAGCGGTCAAATAATTCACGGGATTCGGGATAAATACGCGAGGTTCCTTCATTCAGAACTGAAATACGGGATAAACCGGAATACTCTGAACTTACCCAAATACCTCCGGCACGATCCTCCATCACATATAACAGAAAATCCGAACTTATATGACTCTGATCATTTATATTAGCCAGAAAATGTTCTAACTTATCCTCTGTCGTGTCATAGGCAAACAATCCGTTACCATAAGTAGAAATCCAAATGATTCCCCGGGAATCATGGACAATATGATAACGTTCATAATCAATGTATCCCAGTTTATCTTCAGGTATCAACTGAAATTCTTTTCTTGCTCCATTCTTGGCCAAAATATAAGTGACACATCCCGTATGATTATATATCCAGAAGTCACCATGATTATCACAAATCACTTCACCATTTCTGATGTTCAGACCAGAGTCCACACTGATCTTGCGTGTATTGAAATCATAGTTAAAAACCCCGGTATTGGTAAGGATGACCCATTTATCGTTCAACAGGAAGTTTCCCGTAGGTGACGTCTTACCCGCAACAGCAGAAAGCGAACCGACTTTTGTCAGTTTTTGCTTTGTAGTCTGATAGCAGTAGATGTCTCCGTCCACTGTCAGAAAATACATATCATTCTTGAATGCCAGAGAAGAAGTAAAATGGAGTAATCTGTCTTCTACCTTATACTGTCCATCGGATACGGAAACTAAGCCACGCTGTGTCCCGATCCAGATTCGTCCGCCGGCATCTTCATTTACAAACTGTACCCGGTTATCCGGAAGATTTCCACGCTCCGTCTTAAATTCCGTAGACACCATCTGTCTGTCTTTCTGATGGACCATTCTGAGACAACCATTGCCGGAATGTCTGAGCCATACATCCCCATTAGCAGCAACAAATATAGACGAATAATTCTTTTCCAGCGCACCAGTCCCCGTATAGTCTACAAAACAGGCACGTTGCAAGTCATAACAACTGAACAATTCCGGAGTTGTAGAGATCCATAAAAAACCATTTTTGTCTTCGGTAAGGTCATAAATCCGATTATCAGCCAAAGAGACTTTATCACCAATTTCCGGACGGAAAGTCAGAAAAGAGTTGCCATCATAGCGGCTTAACCCATTTAGGGTAGCCAGCCACAAGAAGCCTTTGCTATCCTGATACAGGTACCGAACTGAGTTATTCGGAAGTCCGTCACTTGTTCTCATTTGTTTGGAACGGAGTTCAATGCCGCCGTAAGCCGCATTGAAAACAAGAGTCATGAACAATGTGAAAAGTAATATGCGCCTCTGTGTCATATAGATTCTAAGATTAATGATAAATGCCAGACAAAAATAATCAAGATAGTTGGAATAATAAAGAAACAATCCATAAATAGTATCAGGAGGATGCTTGTTTTTTAATCAAACATCCCCCTGATATCAATTCTTTCTAAGGGTTCTAGTCCATATGAAAGACTTCCGGCAATGGTATTGAAACCGGTGAATTGTCCGGATTCACTTCCATGATATCTGCCATATAATCCCACCATTTCTGTACAATCTCTGTGTTGCCCAAGTCCTGCGAACCTCCTTCTCCTTCTGTTTTCTGGAAAGCAAATAGAATATTGGTTTCTTTATCCCAATATATAGAATAATCCGACACCCCATTTTTTGAAAGCAGTGCTTTTAATTCAGGCCAGATAGCGGCATGCCTTTTTTCGTATTCTGCTTCATAGCCCGGTTTCAGATACATTTTGAATGCTTCTCGTTTCATGGTTCCTATATTTTAAAGTTAATCTTTTATTTATTCACTATCTACCGCAAAGATAGGAGCTGTCGTCTTCTGCTTTTCCTGATAATATTGCACGGCACTGTCATTCATCTGAGGATGCTGGGTGTTGAGCAAACGAATCATTTCCGCACCTGCCCAAAGCACCGGTCCGTATCCATGCGCCGCATATACATTGACCGGACGATAATAATAGAAAGCCGGATCGAAAGCCATACCGGTGCCTACGCAAGTGCCTTCCACCTGTCCTTCTTCATTTATCTTTCCGGCGACGGCATGCCATCCCAACTGGGCAACAGGACCATACGCTATCGCATCAATCCAACCTTTATTAATGGCGTGTGCCAGACAATATACATAGATAGCAGTTGCAGAAGTTTCCAGATAAGAATCATTACGGTCGAGCAACTGGTGCCAAAGTCCTTCTCCACTTTGCAACGCCGTCACTCCACGCACATGAGCACGGAAATAATCCATCACCTTCGGACGTTGGGGATAATCTTCCGGCAATACATCCAGCAGTTCACAAGCTGTCAGCAGCGCCCATCCATTGGCACGTGCCCAGCAAAAAGCCGGATGATCCGTACTGCTTTCCACCCATCCGTGTCTGTACAATCCCTTTTCGGGGATAAACATACGGTCTGCAAATTGCAGGAATTGCTTCACGGCTTCTGCCAGATATTTATTCTTCGCTTCCTTATCATAACGACTCATCTGCGCTACCGCCGGAATGCCCATAAACATATCATCCAGCCAAAGAGTATTCCGCTGAGGACGATTACGGGCAAACGTTCCGTCTGCCAGACGATATTCTTTGTTGATGATAAAATCAAAGTAATTCTGAATTAATCCGTCAACCGGAAGAGACTCGTCTTTCAACCGTAATTTAATCATGGCAGTACATACGGCTCCCGCATCATCCAACGCATGAGGAGTCAGGATTTGCAACAATTGCGAATCAGTCTTCCCTTTTTCTTCATAGACACGTTTGAAATGCGGAGCGACTTCCGCCAAAAAGCGGAAACGATTCTGAACATAGTCAGTATAACGCTTATCACCTGTTGTTTCGGCAGCCGCTATCAGAGCGGAATAAGTGACACCCCATTCATAACTTGCCAGACGAAAAGCCCCGCGTTCCAGCTGCGCCTCATCCCCCATTGCAGTATAATCCGTAATCACCTTACCGGTATTCTTATCCACTACACGGGCCGGTGTCTCCTTATCTATATACGCAAAAACACGATCGATGTCTTTTTTAACCTGTTCGGGGGTCAAATCACCATAAGTACCCTGATAAGCAGGTTGCAGTAAATGCAAGGGGGTATTTGAATCATTGATTACTGCTTTCTTTTTCTGCGCACAGGCAGGTAGTGCTACCAATAACGCAGCAACGGTCATCATACGATAATTCATAATTTACTTTTTAGGTATTTTACATCCTCTGAATATAGTGCCACGCAACTCCGGACCAAAATAGAATCCGGGCTGAGTAGGCTGATTATAAGCCACATTTTGAGTCGCAATACTGATACGGTAAACCGGATCTTCCAGGAAAGTATGGAAACGGTAGTCCGTAGGAATGGTAGAGACATAAAGCCTCAAAGCTGTATTATCGGCTGTACGTAACAATACTTCTTCTCGCCAGTCTCCTACAATATCTCCTTGCAGACAAGGAGTTGACTTTGTTCCGTTATTAGAAAGAGCACCTTCAAAAACAGCGATACGTTCACAAAGTCCTTTCTCCCAATTATATTTACTGACTACATTACGATCCAGCAACTCACGCAAGAGATCACCATCCCACCAGACAGCCATATTCGTAGACAATCCTCTGACTCTGGAAGCAATCACTTCCCCTTTCACATTTCTGACACCTTTAGAATCTAAAGACCACATTTCAACTCCGGGATGATTAGGATCAATATCAGCAGCCATACAACGACCTACATCAGTATTACTCTTTATCTGGAAAATAATTTCTCCCGTAGCTGCATCCCGGAAAGTTGAGCCATCTCTTCTGTTCTCGTGGCAACTCCAAACCTGCAATCCCGGACGGGAAGGATCAAAGTGAGTCAGATGCATAGCATCACCATGCCCCATGCGGGTAGAATAAAGTCCGGTTCCATCGTTATTGATCGTACATTGTCCATATACAATCTCATCGCAGCCGTCACCATCTACATCACCTACACGAAGATTATGGTTTCCTTGTCCGGCATAAGCTCTGCAACCGGGATTATTACTGTCGAATACCCAGCGGTTCTTCAAATTCTTACCATCCCAGTCATAGGCAGCCAATACAGTACGTGTATAATATCCACGGCACATCACCACACTCGGATGTACTCCATCCAAATACGCAATACAAGCCAGATAACGGTCGCTACGATTGGCACGTCCGTCGCCCCAGTCCATCAGATTGCCACGTTCGGGCACATAATCAATCGTTTGCATTGCTTCTCCGGTCAGTCCGTTAAAGATGGTCAGATACTCCGGGCCTGTCAAGATACGTCCTCGCTCATTCCGATAATCCGCATTCGCATCACCGATCACCTTTCCCGTTCCGTCCACTGTTCCGTCTCCGGTCTTCATTACCACTTCCGCACGGCCGTCACCGTCCAGATCGAAGACCATAAACTGTGTATAATGTGCACCGGCGCGTACATTGCGTCCCATATTGATACGCCACAACTGCTGCCCGTTCAACTTATAACAGTCAAAAATCACCGGTCCCGTATAACCGTCATGAGCGTTATCATGTGCATTGGACGGATCCCATTTCAAAATAATCTCATATTCACCATCCCCGTCTACATCACCGATACTGGCATCATTCGGAGCATAAGTGTATGCTTGTCCGGACGGAGTAGTACCTCCCTCGGGGCGTACCAAAGGAATATTTAAATATCCTGTCGGAGCATCTGCCGGCAGTTGATAATTGCTTTCTGTTTTACCTTTTATAGCTTTTACCGTATAGAGTGCAGGTTCTGTTCCCTGATAAGAATCCTGGAAGAAAGTTGCATTTTTCAGCGGATGTTTATTCACCTTTTTACCATCCCGGTATATATCAAAGGATTCGTCCATCGGATCAGAAGAAAGATAGCGCCAAGAAACGACTACGGTTGACGGATTCTCACGAATGGCAATTACGCCACGTCCTAAATGTTCTCGTTTCAGTTTAGTAAAATCATAGTTTGGCTGGGCAACTACAAAAGTCGCTATTACCAACAAACTAAAAAAGATGCTTGTACATTTCATAGTTTTATCATTAATCAAAGTGTTCTTATCATATTTAGAATAACGTCGTGCAAAAGTAAGCGATATGGTCTACCCATAAAATAGAATATCGTACAAATCTATGTATAAATTGCCTTTTTAACCATCGCACTCCCTTTCCGAAGGCATTATGGACAAATTTAAATACTTGTGGACAATATTCCATTGAAGAGGAAAAAAGATTCCCCTATCTTTGCCCGTGAAATCAATTATAGTAGCTAATTTTATTTATAAACAGTTTTTATACCATGAAGAAATTACTCCTCTCATTTATTACAGCAACTCTCCTGAGTAGCATGTCTGCCGGTTCAGCCGGTGCGCAAGAGTTGCCCGAACAAAAGGAGACTTTGGCAACCATCGTAAAAGTAAACGACTACTTTATGAAAAAGTATGCCGATTATACCCTACCCTCGTTTTTTGGCAGAGTTCGCCCCAGCAATATCTGGACTCGCGGAGTATATTATGAAGGGCTGATAGCTTTATATAGCATTTACCCGCGCGAAGATTATTATAGCTATACATACGATTGGGCGAATTTCCACAAATGGGGAATGCGTAATGGAAACACGACCCGCAATGCGGATGACCAATGCTGCGGACAAGTTTACATTGACCTATATAATATGTGTCCCTCCGACCCTAACATGATCCGGAATATAAAAGCCAGCATCGATATGGTCGTAAATACTCCGCAAGTAAATGATTGGGACTGGATTGACGCTATACAAATGGCAATGCCGATTTATGCCAAGTTTGGCAAGATGACCGGCGAACAAAAGTACTATGACAAAATGTGGGATCTGTATTCCTATACCCGCAACACAGAAGGAGAAGCCGGTATGTACAATGCCAAAGAAGGATTATGGTGGCGCGATCAGGATTTTGATCCTCCTTACAAAGAGCCGAACGGCAAGAACTGCTACTGGTCCAGAGGAAACGGTTGGGTATATGCAGCCCTTGTGCGTGTATTGGATGAAATCCCCGCTGACGAAACACATCGTCAGGACTATATCAATGACTTCCTGACCATGAGCAAAGCCTTGAAGCAATGTCAGCGTACAGACGGCTTCTGGAACGTAAGCCTCCACGATGAAAGCAATTTCGGAGGTAAAGAAACTTCGGGCACAGCCTTGTTTGTATACGGAATGGCATGGGGAATCCGCAACGGATTACTCGACCGTAAAGAATATCTCCCTGTTGCACTGAAAGCATGGAATGCAATGGTAAAAGAGGCAGTTCATCCGAATGGTTTCTTGGGCTATGTACAAGGAACAGGCAAAGAACCGAAAGACGGGCAGCCGGTAACTTACAAAAGTGTTCCCGATTTTGAAGATTATGGTGTAGGATGTTTCCTATTAGCAGGTACAGAAGTTTACAAGTTAAAATAAGAGCATTATTTATCAGGTAAATGAAAAACAAGGTATTTCACTGCTTATGCTGGCTCACAGCCATCATATGCAGCTTGCAGATGCAGGCACAAAACAACATTGCTTCTCCAATGAAAGATGTGAATCAGGTGGTAGACAACACACTGGACAGTCTGAATAAAGCACGCACGGCACGCCCCGTTGCCGGAGCAAGCCGTAAAGGTAACAATCCGGTCTTATTCCTGGTCGGCAACTCTACCATGCGCACCGGTACTTTAGGAAACGGCAACAACGGCCAATGGGGCTGGGGATATTACGCAGGAGATTATTTCGACTCCAACCGAATCACCGTTGAGAATCATGCTTTGGGAGGAACTAGCAGCCGCACCTTCTACAACCGCCTCTGGCCGGATGTAATCAAAGGCGTGCAAGCCGGAGACTGGGTAATCATCGAACTGGGACACAATGATAACGGCCCCTATGACAGCGGACGTGCCCGCGCCTCCATTCCGGGAATCGGCAAGGACAGTCTGAATGTGACAATCAAGGAAACCGGAGCACAAGAGACCGTATACACATACGGCGAATATATGCGCCGTTTCATCAACGATGTAAAAGCCAAAGGAGCACACCCGATTTTATTCTCCCTGACTCCCCGCAATGCATGGGCAGACAAGGACAGCACCATCATTACCCGTGTCAACAAAACATTCGGTTTGTGGGCAAAGCAAGTAGCGGAAGAACAGAATGTTCCTTTCATTGATTTGAATGATATCAGCGCCCGCAAGTTTGAGAAATTCGGCAAGAATAAAGTGAAATATATGTTCTATATCGACCGCATTCATACCAGCGCTTTCGGTGCCAAAGTGAATGCCGAATCTGCCGCTGACGGAATACGCGCCTGCGAAGGGCTGGAATTGGCAAAGTATCTGAAACCTGTTGAAAAGGATGAGGCTACCGGTTCGAGCCGCAAAGAAGGACGCCCGGTATTGTTTACCATCGGCGACAGTACGGTTAAAAATAAAGATAACGATAAAAACGGTATGTGGGGATGGGGCAGCGTGATAGCAGATGAGTTTGATCTGAATAAGATATCTGTTGAGAATTGTGCTATGGCAGGACGCAGCGCCCGTACATTCCTTGACGAAGGTCGCTGGGATAAAGTATATCATGCACTCCAACCGGGAGACTTTGTTCTTATCCAGTTCGGACACAATGACGCTGGAGAGATAAATACCGGAAAAGCCCGTGCCGAATTGCCCGGCTCCGGAGAAGAAAGCAAAGTATTTTTAATGGAGAAAACAGGTAAATATCAAGTCATTTATACTTTCGGCTGGTATCTCAGGAAGTTTATCATGGACGTTCAGGAAAAGGGTGCGATACCTATCGTTTTAAGCCATACCCCACGCAATAAGTGGAAAGACGGAAAGATAGAACGCAACACTGCCTCCTTCGGCAAATGGACACGCGAAGCTGCCGAAGCTACCGGAGCCTATTTTATCGACCTGAATAAAATAAGTGCTGACAAGCTCGAAAAGAAAGGTATCAAGAAAGCGGCAGATTATTATAACAATGACCATACGCATACTTCTTTGAAAGGAGCGCACATGAATGCCAAAAGCATCGCAGATGGACTGAAAATGGCTGATTGCCTGTTGAAACAGTACTTGAAATAAGAGACAGACTCATCTGATATATTCATAAAGCGGTTAATGCATTTCACTGACAATGCATTAACCGCTTTCTTCTAACTATTATTCATCCATCGGAATGACCTCCTGCATATAGATAGCATCAAGGCTCCAAAGTGCCGCATCATTTGTACTGATGCTGACGCATTCATCCAAAGGGGCCGGAACTTCGGGTGGAAACAGTTTAGTGATCCGGAAAGGAGGCGCAGGTGTATGTTCCAGTCGGGTGAATAAATCCTCCCATGCTTCTTTTGCCATTAGTGCATCCCGCTTGTGGTAAGCAGCGTATGCCATCAGACGGGAAATTCGGAAACGGCTATGATTCAATTCCCACGCCTTTTGCTTATAACGTGCCGCATGGTCCAGCCACGCGTCTTTCCATTCGGGAAGGTCAATCATACGTATCATTTCGTTCATTACCTCAAAACCACCCATAATAGTCATTAAATGATTCGAAGATTCCAGCTTGGGATCACATTCACTGGTGATGATTCCCGTTGCCGGATCAAAACCCAGCGCTTTGGGTCCCGTAAAGATACGGTTGGGCAGGGCTGCTATACTTTTCATTCCGGCTACGATCTTATCCCGGTAAACAGTGTTGCCTGTACGCTCCCACTCCGTCATCCAGTTTCCGGCATACGCCAGCCAGTCCGGACCGATACGCAGTCGGGCAGGCGCCGTACAGGGATATTCACTGCGAGGCTGTGCCAGCCGCATAGGGTCTAATTCATATAGTTTCTGATCGGCATCCTTTACTTCAGTCATCAAGTCACCGCAACGTTCATCGGTAGTGAGATAATAATAGAAACGGTTCCATGCAGCCTGACTGATCCGGGCTTCTTTGGCACCGCATCCCCAATGGCTGACATTATGTCGGCTGCCTAATCCCGCGTTCGGTCCGATATGGTAAACGTCCACTTCGGCTGTATGACGGGTCATAGCTTCTGCCATACGCCAGATATCTTCACGACCTGTACGTAGGAAGCTGTACCACAACCACATATTAGAAGCCAGTTCCGTATTGTCCCAGGCAAATCCACCTATATCATAACGCCAAGTATGACGGACGGGGTCATAAGCATGCATCACATCTCCATAATTCCAAAAGCCATACCATTTACTCTGCTCTATGGCTTTACGATAAAAATCAATATATGCATCCAGGCGATCTTCTACCCGCGCACGAAAAGAAGTACTCCGGTCCGGAAGGCTCCATACGCCGAAAGCCTGTTGTGCATGAAGATAGTCTGGTGTGGGCAGCAATATTCCCGGTTCTGAAAGTGATTCAGCAACATCGGCAAAAGCTTCTTTTCCTGCATACCCTTTCTGTGGAATAAGTGTGAGTGTAGTGGTGCGGGCAATGCCATAAGGAGTACTCATTCCCTCCTGAACATCTTCGTAGCTGGCATTCAGATCATGAGCGACATTATCGTAGTGACGTAAGTCCATCGGTTCTCCTTCGGGGCTCCATAACCATGCCGTGATCGTTGCAGATGAAGTTTTGGCGCCCGATATTTCGAGGGATGAAGGATATGACTGCCAAAAATCATGCAGGCAGAGTCCCAAACCTCCCGTAATATCACCGACAAAAGCATAGCCTCCGCTACGGGTGCCGGAGAAAGTTCCTATCCAAGGATTATTGTCATTGGCACGTTTGCGAATGGAGAAAGCATCAGCAGAGAGTTGAGACAAGCGATAATCGTTCCATGAAGCCCAGTTATCAAGAAGATCACGATTCTTCCCGTCAAAAGCCTCGTAAGGCGGGATGCGTTTGCCATCCATCTGTTGCTGTTGCAGAGAAAGTGTATCCTCTTTGCCGAGTGTCAGTTTACGCCGTCCTGCCAGCGGTTGTACCGGTTCACTCCAGACGCCTCCATTGGCACAAGAGAAAGCGACATGACGGTTATAAAGAGCTTCACGCATAGGAGCATCCATACGAATGCCCAAGGCACGAATAAAATCCTTATTTTGATCTCCGTCGTACACAAAGCTATGTACGATCTTGATCTGCTCACTTCCGGCGTAGAAGTAGAGACGGACTACGAACGGAAGCCACTCCCGTCCGGTTTCACTTCTGTGGGTGCCTTCCAGTTTGACGAGTGTCCGCACCTTACCTATACGTTCTACTGTGGCCGATGTCAATCTTCCGGTATAGTTAGTAAAAGTGATTTGAGAAGTATTTTCAAGGACCGGTTCGCTTTGAGTGTTGCATACAAGACGTGCTTTTTCACCGACTTTCACTCCTTCACGGAACAGACTGTCAATCATAAAATCTCCCTGACGAGGGATGTAAGCGGAAATAATTCCTGTCTCTATGCGGATACTTTGAGGTGTTTCAACAACAGATAGGGATAATTTATTGCTACGATCATCGGCAGTCCTTGAAGATGCTTTTTCTTTTGACTTTTTTCCGGTCTTTTTGAGTAGCAGTTTCTCCGTATTTTTCGGAATAACTCCGGCTATCCCTTTCCATTTCACAGAACCATCGGGCCAGTAGGCCAATGCCCAAGTATCTGTCGGAAGCATTTCACCTTTATCGGTCATCAGCTGCAAAGTGTGCTCCGGGTATAATTCTCCTTCATTGAAGGGAACTCCCAGACTTACCGCTTTGTTTTGCTGCGGAGTATTACCGATCCAGTGTAATGGTATTTCAGAAGTTTCCTGCGACGAACATTCATAATGAAAATTGGCGATACGAGTTCGGGACAAGGTGGTACGAAAGCCAAACCAACCTTCCGTAAGGGGTTCGGCATCGCGGAAATCCACCAATCGCACTCCATTTATATAATAACTAACCCTATTATTTTCATTCGTTATCTTGATATGATACCACTTGTTTGCCTCCAACAAATGGTCGGCATCTGTATATTCTTTCAAGATTGCGGGACGGGCTTTTGCATTTGTAACAGCCGCTTCGTTGCCGTCATAACGGCGAAAACGTGTAGTAGAATTATGATTCCCACCGTATCCCATATAGTAAAGTTGCAGGGAATAACAGTTCAGAAAGATGCCATTACGCCATTTCTCACGTTTCCAGATATTATCGGGGTATTGAGGGTCCGAAGCCATCCAAAAACAATTCAAGTCACTCAAGCGATCGCCTTCTGCCTCAACAACGACACACGCATCGTACTCAATGGTTACCTTGCCACTCATCTTTTCTTTTCGCCAAAGAGTTAAGCCTTTGGGAGAAAGAATTTCAGCAGTATCACCACGAAAGGTTACTTTATAATCCGGAGATTCGGACTCTACTTTCCAGTATTTATGAAACTGACGGGCGTTGAGTCCGGAGGTTTTATTATCTTGGGCGTTCGATGCCAAAGTAATAAGCAAGAACAAAAAAATAGATATGCTTTTCATATGCTAATTTAGGATAAGGAGTTCCATTATAAGGAACATTCTCAATAGTTTCACATCACAAAATTAGAAAATACCACCCGAATGATAAATAGAATATCATTCATTTAAATGGATATTTGTTCAACAAACGGTCTTCTTCCAGCAAACAGCAATATCATTAATTGTATTAAAAGTGACAAATACAAAAAAAACGATCTGATAACCAAGCCTAACTTGATATCAGATCGATTCATTTATCTTCAGCGTATATATCTATTTTTGAAACACAAGCTCACCCATACGGTCTGCCGTACTAAAGACTATGGAACAAAGGCCATCTTTTATTTGCAACACTTCCATTCCAGCCAGTTGAACGATCTCCGGTTCAGCTCCGGTTTTACTACTCAAGATCTCTAACGTGGCATTCGACTTCACACCAACCGACAAATCACCGTCGCAGGATAACACATATTGTCTTCCTTCCATTACGTTGGTAATAGCAACACTATTGACGTCGGTGAACAAACTCCAATTATTGGCTTTATTTAATTCAATCATGTTTCCCCATACAAAACGCTGATTATCGGTGCTCAATACACTTGATACAACCACTACATCAAGTGATACGCTGTGTCCTTCCAAATCTGTTACATTCAAGACGACTTTGCCGTATTTCACTCCCTGAATGTATATCAGATTTTCACGATACTTGGCGGTAGCATAACCTTCTTCAGAAAAAGAAAACTGGTATCCACCGCTTCCGCTTTCAATCTTTAGTATACCTTCACTTCCTTCTTTGATTTGAATAGCTGTACGATCAAGCTTCAGTTCAGCAACCGTATCTTCGTCTTTGCAAGACGAAAAGAGGCTGAGTTGAGATAATATCAAGACAAAAGATATTATATAAATATTAATAAACTGTTTCATATTATTCTAAGTTTATCCGTTTTATCTTTTAAATTTAAGCGCAATAGATTTTGTAATGTTTCCGTTTGCATCTTCAATGACTGCCTTCACTTCAAGCACGCCGCTAAAATCAGACAAGTCTATTGAGTTCTTATCAAACTCCGTCGTTTCTTCGCCATCTACAATCACATACATCTTCGTGAACGATGCAGCTTCGGGTCCCACTACACTGGCTTTACTTCCAACTACAACAATTGTCGGCTTCTTCAACCAACCAAAATCAAGATCAGTAGGTTCACCTGTAGCAAAACATCCCATTCCCCAAAAACGTAATTCCGCATCAGTAGTCAGCTTTCCGAAATTAACATCAGGCAAATCTCCGTTAGGCTTGCGGTCTCTCATCAATTCCGCTTCTTCCAAACTAATAAAATCGGTTTCTATCACTTCCTCGCTACCATCAAACGAATTGTTGGATACTTCGCTCTTCGCCCTGTTCACCATTACAATATGCTTACTACCCGATCTTGTAACCAATGATAAGTTGTTCTTAACCATATGATCATATCCGTTGACATCAGTCGGAGGAAGCGCCAGAGGTGACTCACGGTTTGTCATATTATAGTTTTCTCCGCTATTGACAGCCGTATTGCTCTCAAATATAATTCCACCTAAATGATGATTGGCATAAAATCCTCTCAATCTATTGTAATAAGCCAAACTATTCCGTACCTCATGTTGAGGGATCACACTGGGTATGGCAGGCAGTTTGTCGGCAGCCATTCCATAGCCTCCGGCTTTAAAACCGGTACCGTCACCAGCAACTTCTTTGGTTCCGGGTTTATACCCATTCAAGAAAGACCAACAATTAATTATCTTCACAGCCTCGAAGCAATTGATCAAATCGAAACCATCATCACTATTGTACCATGCGCGACATCCTTCAAACACATTTCCCGTGCCTTTGCCTTCGCCAACTGAAGATGAGTTAATGTGACCGCCAAAACCATCAACATTGCCCCCCTTACCACCTTCGGAAACCGAATCATAATTGTTGTAAGCATCACAGTTCAAGATGTGATTATTGCTTCCTCCAAGCAAATAGAAACCAATTGCCATACCATCATGCGTTCTCAAATCTTCAAATTTGTTATTATTGGCTCCTTTTACAATACGGAAACACTCTGATTGCGTATGACCGGTAATAGTCACTTGCGTACCGATGACATCAAATCCCTTTAGATAAAGATTGGAACCTGTAACATAAAACACCGTAATACGCTGATCTTTCGGTTTTACCTGCGAAAGATCAAAAATGGGCCTCCCCTGTTTATTCGGATTAGCCAAATAAGAAATAGGTTTACCTGCTTCACCACTTTTATTCATATGAAATACACAATGATAAAGTCCGCTATTGGTAGTTGTCATCGGCACTTGATTGGCGGGAACCACATATGTTCCCGGATTGATATAAACTACATCTCCCGCAACTACCACTTCCTGCACTTTTACTAAAGTGGCAAAAGGTTTATCTGAAGTTCCCGGATTAGAATCACTTCCCTCAGGATCCATATAATATGTCTTTTGTGCGGCTAGAGGGACTGATAACATCAGTCCCAAAAGTAAGTACGTTATTTTTGTTATATCTTTCATAATTATCTTTTTTTGATTGAAAAACATGCTATTTAATGAGAAGAAGACTTACCTTGCAAGTCCCAAGGTACGAAATAAGCACCATTCATAATCTTGGCTTTTACTTCTGCTTGTTTATCCTGATCGGATTCATATTTCTGCCCGACAAAATCTGCTATGAATGAATAGTCATTCCAACGTTTTGCCACACGAATCATAAGCGGATAAGTTTTTCCTTCACAAGGGAATTCCAAGAAGGCTTCTTTCACCAATTCAATATCATTATGCTTTTTGATCTTGTCCTCGTCACTCAAACCGTCTAATTTTTGTTCTGCTACAATCTCCTCTTTGATGTCTTCCGGGGTCTGCCACATATCGCGCTTGCCAAGTCCTAAAATACCGCGAACACCGTTATCGGCATACGTGCGGCGGAATCCCGCATAAAGTGTTGTCCACAATCCCCAGTTGCAATTCAGTCCTTGCCATTGTTCGCCCAATACTACACCGGCTCCGTAGAAGGGATCCACACCAGTATTCATCAAGACGGATACCGGCTCAAAACGTCCCATATTATTCAGCGCTTCAATCGCCATGAAATAAAGATCAGAAGTGTGATAAATCATTATATATGTATCGTCATGAGCAACAGAATGTCCGCTCTTTCTAAATCCACGGTATTTGCGTATCGCATATTCCACATCTTTTTCGATTTCCTGAATGGCTCTGAAACGCGCATCAGATGTTTTAATAGCCGTTGCATCGGCAGACGGATTGAAAGTAATATCTTCAAAACGTTTTGATCCTGGCACAGAAGCACGCATCATATAGCTTCCGCTACGGTCGAAATGATTCAATAACGAATTCTGCTGATTGTATTTGTAATCATACATAATAACAGATTCAGCTGCTGTCAACACCGGCATCTCAGAATCATATTGCTGACCGTAATTGCTACCGTAACTTCCCGAACGCATATACTTGATATTAGCAACATTTCCTTGATACTCAGCCAACGCAAAAGTTCTGCTCATTTCTCCAAGAATCGTTGTAGCCGCTTTCTGATAATCCCCTTTCCAAAGTGCGATTTCTGCCTGTAATACGAAGTATCCGGGAACCATCATATTCCATCTTTTATATTCATCGTTTGTGGAAGTAGCTCCGTTAGCTGGATCAAGCCACTCATTCCATGACATATTGTATGTACCGTTTATTCCATCAAAGCCTGTATTCAACAGTTTGTCGCATTCATCGACAAGCTCACTCAGGTTCTTAGGAGTCTGGCTGACGATATCTTTCATGCTTTGCATCGGATCGTCGAACCATATAGCTTGTCCATATATCTTTGCCAACATGAGATAAGTCCATGTTTTCAATCTCACCGTACTACTAATCAGACCTCTATAATCATCGTCATCTACGGTAGTAACATGTGTATCCCTGTATTCTTTTGCTTTCTGCAAATAATCATTGCAAGCAATAATTACATCATAATACTTAGCAGGGTCGGCGTATGTGTTACCGCTCAAATCATCATCATAATTATAGATGCTGTAAAGGTCTGCCGGTGTATTTTCGGTAGGTTCCAACAGCTCTCCACGCATATCGGTCAGATAAATAGCTTTGTCTCCGATAGCTTGTATCTTTGTGATGATACCCAGAAAACCGGAATAAAGCTCGCTGCCTTCCTTGATATATCTGTCACCATTCAAGGTCGTATCATTGTTTGGCTCAAAGAAGTCACTACACGAAGCGAATATCATCGCCAACACCCCCATAAGTATTATTTCTATCTTAAACTTTTTCATTTTCATTAGAATTTTAAATTAACGCCCATTTTCACTGTTTTGGGTTGCATTAGCTTTGCATTATCAAAACCTTGCATATTCTCAGCATAAGAATAAGAGAATTCAGGGTCCATTCCCAAATAATCGGTGAAGGTCAACAGGTTCTCGCCTGTCACATATATTGTTCCCGAACGGAAGAAATTCCAAAGTGTTTTAGAGAAAGTATAGCTTAATGTCACATTCTTCATTCTCAGGTAAGATGCATCTTCCATCCAGCGAGAAGAGAAATAGCTGTTGCCCACAGGATCTTTCCATGTTGCCTTCGGCATATCGGTCTTCTGTCCTTCTACTGTCCAACGGTTTACGGCTGCAATACTTTGGTTGTTGGTAGTAGACACAGCCTCCAATTGTTGTCTGACAGCATTGTATGCGATGTTGTCTTTTGAATATGAGAACTCTGCAGAAAGAGCAAATCCTTTATATTTCAATTGTGTATAGAAACCTCCAAAGTACGAGGGAGCAGCACTGCCAAGAAGAATACGGTCTTTATCGTCAATACGGTTATCGCCATTCTGATCTACAAAACGTACATCTCCGGCATTATAACGACGTCCGGTACGGTTACTGAGATTTGCAGCGTCAGCTTCAGCTTGTGTGGAATATACTCCGTCAGCCTGATAACCGTAGAATTGGTAAGGAGATTCTCCCACACGGTTGACCATCTGCACACCATTATCGTAACTCAACACAATTTGTTCTTCACCACCCAATGACTTGATCTTATCTCTGGAGCGAGTGATGTTTCCACCTACGATCCACTCGAAATTACGAGTGCGCACCAATGAAGCCTGCACTGACAACTCTATACCTGTATTCTCCAACTTACCTACATTCGCATAATAAGGAACCGATCCATAAACGGATGAAAGAGGCATGGCTGAGATCATATCGCTGATTTGATTGTTGTAATAATCAAAAGATACGTTCAGGCGATTGTTTAATACAGACAAATCCAATCCGAGATTCAAAGAAGCATTCTTCTCCGGTTTCAATGATACGTTCGGAATATTAGAACGAACGATGGTTGACAACTGCATGTAAGGCACTGTAGAATAATAGTATCCACCCATCTGTGAAGAGAAGCGTGAGTTACCTGTCAGTCCGTATTCGGCACGTACATTCAACTTATTGAGCCATGTAGCATCAAGAAGCGGTTTCCATCCTTTTCCCAGCAAGGTTACTCCTACTGACGGATATGTATAGAAACGAGCTACATCCGTACCGGTAGAAGAAGCTGCATCAACAGCTATATTCACAGATGCCTGTACCATATTATTGTAAGTATAGTCGGCGTGTCCGTAAAAGTTTGTCCAGTTCCAGCTATTGATATAACCCAAGAAGCGTCTTCCGTCAATCGTGCTGCCTAATGTCTGGTAAAAGTCATTGCCAGTGTTGCGCCCTTCTCCTGCATCATATTCGTTTTTAGTAGTCATCAACTGCCATCCGGCTATTGCATTCAACTGATGAACATAATTGAATGTTTTCTTATAACTTGCATTCAAGTTGGCGAAAAAGTTTGTTGTTACAGCTACTCCGTCGCTTACCGCATTATTTCGCAAACCATATTTATCGCTTAGCGGCACTATAGTGGCTTCGCTTGCTCCGGGGATAAAGAGATGTTCGTTATCGTAATTATAATACAGACCTACTGTTCCGGTCAGTGTCAGTTCACGGAAAGGGTTGTATGCGATACCGGCTTTCATATTCAGATCATATTGGCGATTGCGAGAATCCAACGTGTTAACGATAGCTAAAGGATTGCTGACACTGTAATCTCGGCTCTTGCTCCGTCCATAGAAATGCGATGCGTAAGTCTTTAACGTATTTCCCTCGCGGTCTTTTTCATATGGACTCAGGAAAGGAGATCTTGCGTAAGCTGCCAATATAGGATTCGTCGTAATATCCATGCCCTGCATCTGATAATGTCCGTTCATATAAGCCAAACCTACCGTTGCAAAAATATTCAGTTGTTTATTGACCAATACATTAGCATTCAATAATGTATGAAAACGTTCCATACTTGTGTTATCCATCAGGCCATTCTCGCGGTAATACCCTAATGATAGGTCGTACTTAGCAATATTATCACCACCTTCTACTCTGAAAAGATGATCGGTGGAAGCGGTGTTCTTGTAAATCAAATCCTGCCAATCTGTATTATTGTTATACAGATAGTTGTAACGTGGATCGTTCGGATTCTGCATGAAAGGAAAATTGTTATAAAAGTTCTGCGGGTCCTTAGAAATAGTCATTCCCATATCTGCCAGATACTGTTTGTAGTCATCCAGTCCCATCACCGGCATCCGCTTATCATTCCAGTTGATTCCGTATGATCCATAATAGCTTACTCGCGTCTCCAAGTCATTGGATGCCGTACCGTCTGTTTCGATCAAGATTACACCATTGGAGCCCATAGAACCATACATGGCCGCCTCAGCACCTTTCAATATAGTGATATTCTGTATATCCTGCAAATGATAAAACTGGAAGATATCGCGTGTAAAGCCATCAATCAGTGCCGAAGGTGTTTTATCGGGCATGTGGGGCACACCGTTTATCACAATCAAAGGAGCGTTATCACCAGTCAATGTGCGGATCCCTCGCAAGTTATAATAACTGCCTTCTCCCGGCATACCACTACTGCGTTTCACTTGTAAACCGGCAACTTGTCCTGTCAATGCGCGATCAATCTTCGTAGTTCCCGGCATAAAATCTTTCTTAGCGATATTAGTAGCAGCCGTATAGTCTTCCAACTGCATTTCCCCTTCCCGACGGAAGGGGAGAATCATAGTTTCATTATATTTATATTGATTTTCCGGAATCAAAGTAATCACAATATTCGAACGTTCTCTGATTAGCTGTTTCACGGAGAAATACCCCGGAGCCCATACAGAAATCTCGCCAGCTTTAGAAAGATCCTTCACTTCAAACTGGAATGCACCTTCTTTGTTTGTAGTTACATTCATCGTATCCAGTACTGTGACAATGGCGCCTTCAACCGGCTGATTTGTCGCTGACAAAATCTTACCTGTTAGTTTCTGGCCTCCTTGTCCCCATGTATTTGCCACCCCACATACGAGTAGCGCAGAAATACTAAGTATTCTTTTTATCTTTTTCATATCCTGTTTATCAAGGTTAATACAAATCTACTGTTGGACGGAAACACCAAGTGGTGGGTTCCATGTCACTTTTTGCACCTTTCGTAAATTCAATCGTTACTTCAAGTTCTTCCGTTTTGTCAAATATGACAACCCCAAGATCCGTAGATCCGTCACGGTCGTACCTGCTATCTTTGTAAAGTTCGCTATATCCACCGCCACTACGGTCATGATTGGAACCTTTCATGGTAGAGGATGGAATAGGGCCGCTTTCACATTTAGGAATCTTCTTGCCATTCAAATAAAAGGTTGCATTTACTTGCGAACGAGAGCCGTTGAATCCCATATAGAAATTGTATGGTCCGGCAGGTATTTTATAAGGCACAGCCGTAAAGCCTGTAGTAGAAGCCTTGTCTTCAACCAGTCGATAGCATTTGAACTTAAAAATACCTGGTCTGTCGGTATCCACAACCCACAACATCATAGATTTACAATAAACAGCCGGTAGCCACGGTTTGGGCTGATTGGCACCTACATATTGTTTTACACGATTCATTTGCACATTCTCGCCGATATCTTTCAGATAAGTACTGATGTAATTATATCCGGGATAATAGTACTTTTTATCTTCATCCGTCAATTGGTCAAACGTCTCAAAACGTTCCTTGATTCTCCAAATCAATATCTTGTTGGTCGGTATTTTCAATGAAGTTATCTTGTAAGCAACGCCGTTACTCAACTCTACCGGATTATCAAGATCTACTTTATTAACTGTTGTACGCCATTGTTGATCAAAAACAGAATAGAAGTCCTGCGTTGAAGCCGGATCACTCTCATTATAAATAAAGTCTTGTTTTACATACTTTTTACTAAAGAAAGCTGTCTGGAATATCCAGTTGTTCAAAATAGAGTCTTCACGTTCCATATTCCACGATTTCAACTTCTCTTTTGCTTCTTTCAACGCATTTTCTATCAAGTCATTAGATGGTACCAGCAATGTAGCGGTAATGTTCTCTGAATAAAGATCTAACTTCTTATCTGCAAAATACTGACTCTTTTCTGTGAATACAGAGTCATATACCGTATTTCCTGTTTTATCAATTCCTATAGGTGTACTTGCAGCTTTATCAAATACTCTTTGTGTACGGCTCAATACCATTTCCTTAAAAATAGAGTATTCTTCATCCGGCAAATCTTTCAGATATTCCATTAATGCCTTAGGAGTATTGATATAATCTTCCAAATCATAAATGTAGGCATTGTTAGTTTTAATCACCTTTTTCACCTTCGAACCATTGAAATAAATTCCCGGTTCCATGCCATCCACAGGCTCATCGTAGATTCTTACAGTCACATACTTACCGTTCCACATCAACAGACGCTGTCCATCTTCCAGATTACTGGGTGAAAGAAGAGCATCAGTAATGTGTGCTTCCGCCTTAAATATCTCTTCAGCGGTTGCTTGTCCTTCGCTACCTTCTGCTTTTGTAACAGGTTGGTTGGCATTAGCGGTAGATTCATTACCCACCACCATAATAGTATACATCAGGTTTTTCTCCTGCCAAGTTTTAATCACGCCTGTTTTATCAAACAGTTCATACATTTTACTATAATCCTGAGCAGTCTTTAAAAAGTCGGCTGCCGGCTCATCCACCGCTTGAATCTCCGTGTTGTCAATCACCGTTTCCCACTTGGAATAATGCGAATCCCAAGTATCCGTACAGGCGCAGAGTCCAATCGAAACCAAAGCTGATGCTATGATATATCTAATTTTCTTCATGGTTGTTATTCTATTACAGGTTCAAACAATATATAATCAAAATACATACGGAATTTATTATGCGAGCTGGCTGCAGGATCTACCACAACTACATTCAATGTGTGAGAAGCAGTCGTTGTAAATTCAAACGCAGTTTCCTCTCCGCTCAAATTGGATGTTAACGGTGTATTGAAACAATCTTGTACATCTCCCGTCTTTCCATCGTAAATACGTTTGTTATCACCACCTGCCAGTCGTTTAGAATCTAATCTAAAATTGGTCAAACCAGCTTGACTCCCTTCTCCTCTTTCACCGATAAACTTCATAGACGGATCGTATGCGTAATACAAAGTAATTCTATACTTTCCGGCTAAAATGGGAGGAATAGTCAAATCTAATGTACCGTTGTATCCTATATTGACCACCAAGGCATCATTGTTCATCAACTTAGTCCAGTTGCCCGAAGTGTTAGCACCTTTGGTGCAATATGACAAATAACTCCAGTCGCTTGCCAACGTACCGCTAGGTCCCATTTCTATTTTGTAGGATGAAACTTGTGGAACGATCTCTTGTCTGCCGATGAATTTCGTTAATGCAGTGTACGTATCATCATCGTCACGTGAAACCTGCTGATAAAGTTGTCCTTTTCCTTTAGCAGCAATGTATGAAGATACTTCGGGATAATCACAGAAATCAAAAATAACAGGTATTGGTTCAAAATCGGTTTTCACTGGCAGATATCCGTCAATTGGTTGGATATATCCGTTTTTCACAATCTCGTCAGCTTGTTCCTCTATGAATTTAACTCCATTATTTAATCCGTTTTCAGAAATCAAGATCAAGTCGTTTGTAGCTCTGGTATTCAACATCTTTCTATATTCCCATGTTTCTCTGTCAAAAGGTTTGGAGAATGTGCGAAGAGATTCAAGAGTATGTTCTCCATCCATTATATGGTAAGCTATAAACCTGTTCAACTCATTATTGGGAAGTTCATAATCGTCGGTCAATGCTCCAACCTTGGCAGCCAAAGCACTAAAGCTGGTGATACCTTCCTGTGCAAATACAGCATCGGATACGGCAAATACTGTGAAATATTTACGCAATTCTACTCTCATGCCTAACGGACCTTCGAGTACGGAATTCACAACACTCAGCGAATCGCTCCATGCTGTTTTCTCCAACGCTTCACAGAATATCTTATAATTACCCTTGTCTGAAAGACGTGCGTAGATAGTCTCTACTGCCGGACTCAACACATCATCAAGCACATATATACGCCCATTGGCTGTGCGTATAGCTAATTCGCTAACATGAGCTTCTTTGTTAATGTAAACAGATTTATCGCCACCTTCGTTACCGAAAGATACTTTCAATGCATCTCCCGAAAGTGTTCTGCCAGGCAGTTCACCGCTTTTCACAAAATCCTCCCGATCAATGGAGTCATTGATGACATGATATGTAACAAGAGTGCGGGCATATTCATATCCCAAATCTTCGATAGAAGTGACTCCCTTCTTTTCATAAAAGCGGAGAACTGCATCGTTAGTAGGTGCCAACACAGTGAAAGCATCCTCTGCACGATTTACAGCGTTGAACAAATCTCCATATTTCAACACTTTCACCCATTCGGAGAAATCGTCAGGACGGTTCTGGAGATAGGTTGCCGCAGGTTGTACATCATATACTTTAAATACCGTATCCTTGTACGGATCATCACAGGAATAACAAGTGATGCACAAAATCATTAAGCAAAATCTTACAATATTCTTCATAGTATATATTAATTTGCAGTTACATCATAATAAGGATTCTGTATTAAATTCGGGTTACTGTCGATCTCACCCTGACTAATAGGCAAATACCAAGCATCGGTATTCTTCAGTACCGAACGTATCCAACTGGCGCTAACCGTAGAATTGTTCTCAATGATCATATTGATAAACTGATCTTTATATTTAAAGTTCTGTGACCTGCCGAAGCGTAAAAGATCATACCAGCGTTTTCCTTCCGCAGCAAATTCAAGATCACGTTCCTGCAACAAGTATCCGAGCATATTTTCTTGTGATACAGCATTCGTCTGAACACTTAATGTAGTGACGTTGGCACGGGTACGTATTTTATTGATAAGTTCCAAAGCTTGTGCGAAATTTGCTTCGCCGCCTTTCCAGATCAATGCCTCAGCTTTCATCAGCAATACATCTGCCATGCGATAGAGAATCCAGTTGGCATCTTTATAAGAACGAGTCGTAGACAATCCATCCTTTCCGCCGATTCTGAACTTAAAGGGAAGATAGCCTTCTGTATTGGAGTTACCAATAACGGTTCCCGAAGAAAGAACAAACGTATTGCCATAGCCACGAACAGTGTTGGAAGTCACCCATTGATCAGTTTGTTCGTCAAACAAACGCTTACACATTGCGTTCGAGAATTGAAGACTGGCAACTGTCGATTGTGTCCAAGGATAAACGTTAGATGGCGAAGGATATGTACTCGCTGTAGCATCATCGTCAGGAGATTGATTGCGTGACTGATCAAAGTTTAGTTCAAATATAGAACCGTTGCTGTTGCCCGGGAAGAAGATATTGTACCATTGTTCGGGGTCTTCCACAAATGCCGGACGGAAAGCGGAAGTTGAATTAATCAGCATATCTGCATATCTTACACAACCATCGTAATCTTCGCTCCACAAACACACGTCTGCCATCAATGCATACAGTGCCCATACAGTGACGCGTCCTTTACTCATGCCGGTCCAGTCTTCATCATCATACATTTCTTTAGCTGCTCCTGTGGAAAGTGCATTCTCGATATCCAGCTTGATTTGTGCGATAATCGTCTCTTCCGAAGATTTGGGTATATCGACAGCATACTCGTCTGTCATATAGGGTTCCAGAATCAACGGCACTTCTTTAAAGTTACGTACCAGCGTAAAGTATGTCCAAGCGCGCATAAAATATGCTTCCGCCATATTTGAATTCATTACTGCCTCATGATATGTTTCATCCTGCCTCTTTACTTCCGGTGCATATTTAATTATGGAGTTCGCCACATTCAATATAGAATAGAAACCTCCCCATTTGCATTCGCCGGATGAAGAATTCAACTGAAAATTCTGTAATTCCTGTTTCGATTTACCTGAATAAGCATAAATGGATGCCCCGCGAAGTTCGCCCCAATAAATTAATGTAGGAACCGTCAGACGCATGTTTTGATATCCTTGTGCTAGTACCTCTTCCACCTGCTCTTTTGTTTTCCAGTATTCCGGAGATACCTGTTCGTTCTTAGGCAGTACGTCTAGCCAATCATTACAACTGGAAGTCAGCAAAGTTGCTCCGGCCATTGCTATGTATATTAATAATTTCTTCATTTTGTTATCGTATTAGAAACTTAAGTTAAAACCAAAAGTATATCGTCTGGACACAGGTGTCGTTGCACCGTCCGTAGCCAGGTCTGTCGGTCTCGACGGTAGGTTTACTTCCGGATCCTGACCGGTGTAAGAAGACCAAGTAAACAGGTTGTATCCTGTAACGAAACATGTCAGTGAAGTGATACCCAATTTATTGCAAATGCTTTTCGGAAATGCATAATTCAGTGTCAACTGTTTCAAACGAAGGAAGGAAGTATCTTCCACAAAACGATCAGAACCTAAATAGTTGAATCCTTCGCCATACAATGCACGCGGTATATCTGTAATATCACCTTCGTTCTTCCATCTTCTCAACACAGCCGTACTCTGATTGGCGTTACCGTGCATGGACTCATTATTCATACGAGCCGTATTCACGACTGACTGTCCGAAACGTCCGTGGAAGAAAGTATTGATAGAAAATTGTTTATACTTGACAGTCAATCCCGCACCACCAGTCAATGTCGGATTGGCATTACCCAAATAGACAATATCATATTGATTGATAACACCGTCATGATTGATATCTTCGTACATCGCATCTCCCGGCTGACAGGTAGCTGTCAGGTTTTTCATTACGATTGGTCTACCTTTTGCATCATTCATTACATTTCCTTCAGCATCACGTGCATATGTTGCATCGGTGTTTTGATATACTCCCTTGTAACGGTATCCATAGAACGAACCGATAGGGCGTCCAACTTCCGCACGGGCAGCATATGCCCCATTCTTTGGTGAATAATTCTCCTGTACCATATTGGCAGGTAGCTCAGTAATCTTATTTTCGTTGCGGCTAAAGTTCACATAACCGTTGATACGCCAGTCTTTATTCTCAAAGATTACGACATCTGTACGGAACTCCCAACCTTTGTTCTCCATTTTACCTGAATTAAAATAACTAATCGATCCGAAACTAGTGGTTGAAGGTAGTTTGTAGTTCTTTTGCAGCAAATCTTTCACCGTCTTATAATAATAATCGAATGTAAATCTTAAACGACCTTTTAATACGGAAGCATCCAGACCATAATTATATTCGGTAGAGGTTTCCCATTTCAAATTATCCAACTGCATACGAGCCTGCTTTGTAGCCGACATGTTCATATAGTCTGTTCCTTTCACGTAGGCGCCCAGATAAACAGAAGCACCGCTGGGAGCACGTCCACTCTGCCCGATACTGAAACGGAATTTCGCTTCGTCCAGCCATTTATCTCTTGCTTTTTCCAGTAAAGGCTCGTTCTGGAAGTTCCATGCAAGACCTACAGCAGGGAAATAACCCATTCTTTCATTACGTCCCATAGCAGAGTTACCTTCAGCATTAAGAGATCCGTGTACCACATAACGATTCAGCAATGTATAGTTCAATACCCCTACAAAAGATACATTACGTGTTTCCGATTCGCTTGAATTCATGTCACTAATAGTAGTTCCGACTACCGGATCGGAGAGATCGGAAGAAGCATTACCGTATACTTCGCTATTATAGCCTGAATTGATATACTGACCGGTACGAACCAATACATTCGCAATAATATTATGTTTGTCATTCCAGTTCTTGATATACATCAACTTATTCTCTGTCTGCAAAGCCAATTGATCGGAATAAGCGTCCGCACTCTGATTGGCATATTTGTTGACTTGTTCCACTCCTGTTACAACTTGTGGCAGAAAGCGACGTGTTTTAATTGCACGCATATTGATAGAAGCCCAACCTTTATAATAAAATCCCGGTAAAATCTCATAATCGGCACGGAATGTTATCTTACCTTCACGCTGCACAGTTCTGTTGATAGCTTCATGTGCCATAGCAACAGGATTATAATTACTTTTTCCATTAAACGAACCTTCAAAATTAGGATCGTGGTAAGTAAAGTATTCATCAGTCAATGCACCTGTCAAGTCATTTACAGTAAATGGCGATTTGTTCGGCATTTTACTCAATGCTTCCGAGCGAATAGTGTTTGTCCAGTTCGCATCCGTATTGGTCTGCGAATAAGAAAAGTCTGCGCCGAATTTCAACTTATTAGAGAACTGATAGTTAATGACCATAGAAGTATTTAAACGGTTCATAGACGTACCGATAGTAGTACCGATATCACTCATATATCCTAACGAGAAACGATAAGTTGCTTTTTCACCACCACCATTCATTGAAAAACTGTTATCAGAAACCAATGCTTTTTGGCGTACATAATCCAACCAATTAGTATTTTGATTATACTCATCATAATATCTCCAGTCCGGATTGTCACCGATTGCAGGAGCATCAGACAACATATTGAGGTATTTATTTCCCGGATTATTCAGACCGATGTATTTGGCAGAATTCCAGATAGATTCCTGCATAAGAGAAGTATATTCCTTACCATTCAACATCGGGATAGTACTCGGATCTTCCTTCATTGTCCATTTGGAGGAGAATGAGAAACGAGTTTTACCAACCGTACCTTGTTTTGTCTTAATAACCAATACGCCATTGGCACCCTGAGTACCCCAAATAGCAGTAGCTGATGCATCTTTTAATACTTCAACTGAAGCAATATCATTAGGTGAGATATTTAAAAGAGCACCCAAATCTTCTTCCGTAGCTGTGCTGAAATTGAAATCATCACTGATTTCAGTCGGATAAGGCACACCATCAATAACAATCAACGGATCGGAAGATGCATTTAACGTACTTGTACCACGGATTCTGATAGCACTACGGCTACCGGGGTCTCCACCCAATACAATATCCACACCACCCAATTGTCCTTGCAGCGCTTCCTCTATAGATACAACAGGTGCAGCGGCAATCAACTTTTCCATATCAACTTTCTGAGTAGCCGAAACCATTTCTTTATCCGAAATACCCAAATCATTTCTATTTAACCGACGGGCCGAAACTACTACTTCATCCACCGCCATTGATTCTGACTCCAAAGTCACATTGAGCAGAGTTTGCCCTGTATACTTTATACGCTTTGTTTTCATTCCGATATAGGAATAAACAATTGTCAGATCTTTCTCTCCCTCTGGGACTTTCACATTATATTGCCCGTTCAGGTTTGTGATACCACCACCCAACGAACGGTTCTGGTTGTTTACTAGATTGACATTTACACCAACCAGTGGTTCAGCAGTTTTTCCAAACAATTCGGTAACCGTACCGGATATAACCTTCTGTACCTGCCCTGCCATTTCTATAGAACAGGACAGAAAAATGGCTACCAATGTATAAAAGACTTTATTTGTCTGATTCATGATTAATTAGATATTCAGTTAATTAAAAACAGCGTCTATCAGGTGGAAAGCACCGTCCATAAAAGCAAATGGGAAATTCTCGTATGATACTATCTTACATGCATTTCCGTACTGACCGGTGGTCTGGTTCTGCAACTGCAAGGTGATGAAAGCGCCGTTATCAGTATACTTCACAGGAATATTATTGCTGTTACGATATTCTCCCGATAGCCAGTCAGGTGATCCGAGATACGGACAGCCTGATGCAACCGGAGCATTGGTAGGCGTAAAGAAATAATTGAGCAGATATTCTCGTAATAAGTATTGATTTGTAATCTCTCCTTGAAGAGTTGGTGATGGCAGACTTAAATCTATCGTACCTTTCACTCCCGGAATACGATCATTATCCAAAGCCTCTTTTAGTGCTTCATTTGTCGGAATGAACCCGATAAGACGTCCTGCCAATCTGTAATCCCAAGCAAGTACACCGTCTATAGTAGCAAACAGTTCGGCTTGTCTCATTAAATAGGCGAATACAAAATTCGGATATTTCGTTTCTCCAATAGAGGTCAACATTGTCCTCAGGCTTGTATATTCCAATCCATCCAATTTCCCGAATACACCGAAGTCACTTTCATATTCATATACTTTACCGTTTGCCCAAGATCCTCCGGCATCATTGGTCACCTCTTTTACTTCGGTGAAAAGTGTAGGAATAACAGTTTGCGGATCTTGACCTAATACACTGTTAAACACATAGTTCGTTGTCATTTTCCCATCTTTCACAAACCAATATGTTCCACCATCCTGAGTAGCATAAACAGCCCAAGGCGTATTAAAGTTAACATCTCCTACTACAGTTCCACCACTGACGATTCTTTTCAGGTCCGAAGTTGAAACAGCCACATCACCATCTTCTCCGGATGTTGCCAGTGTATTACCGACTCCATCAGACATCAGACGCATGTCACTGATTTCATATCCGCTATTTTTAGTGATCAACATCGTATAGTTTGTAGCAGTGGTAGTGTACGCAGCCATCTGATTACTCTGAAAGATAGCATACAACGAAAGCAGGTAATCTCTTTTAAGGAAAGACGGTCCCATCACGGTACTGAATATTTCAGGCATCGGGAAATTGCTTAATCCATAAAAACTACCGTTCACACAGATACTCTTATCTTTCACATCGCTCAACTGGAAATCATAATGCGAACCCAAAGAGTTGGTAATTCCGCTAATTTCGTCAGGGAAAACGATAGAACCTCCATATACTGATTGATAAAGCAATATCTTAGTAATCAACGGGTCCAAATCAGTTAAAGAAGAATATCCTCCAGCTTTCCAATATCTATTGAAGAAAGTGTTGAGTGCCTGGTTGGACGGTGCAAAGATACTATAGGAGATAGAAGCTAATTCCGGATAAAGACGGAAGTTAGGTGTCGGCCATTCCAACGCGATATTCGGAAGCCCGTTTGGTGAATGTGCATGCAGAAAAAGACTATCTACTCCTACTGCTTTTCCATAATCGGCAGACAAGTCCTTATCATAGGCATAAGTACTGTACTGGCTATAAAAGTCGAGGAAATCGGAATAATCTGATTTTTTCTTTAAAACATCATAAATAGTTTCCAATGGTTCCAACACCCTGTCTACATTATATATATAGCCGTTATTGGTTATGATTTGGTATTCTTTAACACTTGCATTCGACACATTGAACCCGTTATCTCCCGTCCACGTAGAGTTAGGATAGAAAAATTCATAATTCTTCTTGGCATCTATACCTTTAGAGGCAAAGATGTGGTGAGAGAATACAGGCAAGAACCGCTCTAAATGATAGACGGTTACAGTATTGTTTGTTGATGGATCCACTTCCTTTGTAATAGGACTGGTGCTGTGTGTACGAAACTTGTAATACATTCCCGGTTGTAAAACTCCCAATTCATCATCGTCATCATCGTCTTTGCTTGTTGCACTGTCTTCCGGGCGGAAGTTTTCAAGATCACTCTTGCTATAAGAGTAGTAGATTAAATGATAACCAATCAGTTTCTTCAAATCATCTGTCGGTATATCCTTCACTGAAACATAACCGTGTTCTTCCAGATAAGCAGCAAACGCATCATTGTCCGGAGCCATGACAGTTGCGACACTCTTACCATCAAGAATAGGCTTAAAGCCTGATAACTCTGCCGCTTCTAGAAACATGGAGAACTTACCTCCATATTCATTAGAAAGAACTTCCCAAGCTGTACCTTTCAGCCATTCGGGTTTTTCATAATGCTCATCCATCTTGTCCTCACAAGAGAGAAAAAAAGGTGAGAGGAGCAATAATAGCAGCCAATGCCGCTTACGATTCATCACATTTCTCATAATATTAAAATCTGTTAAGTAACAATATAAATCTATTTTATCTATTTTTTAATTAAACAAAAGTTAGATTCTGTTTTTCTTCGGGCACTTTATCATAATACCTGTGAAAAACTGTTGCAAACTTAACGACTTATATAAGAAATAGCAATGAAGAATCGTACATAAACATGGAAAATACCGCCTTTTGAACGAAAATACATGCTCTGAACGCGTTTTTTAAATAAGAAAGAGTGTAGATAATACAATTTATTCCGGTTTTTCTTGAAACAAGAATAACCATATATAAAAGCAATATGGCAAACTTTTCAAATATAATTGTGTCGACAAAGAAGTTGACAAATTAAAAATATATGCGATAAACACAAATTCATGTTTGCGAAGTACAATCAAGAACTATAAAGATTATTTTGCCATTCTTATTGTCACTTGTCACTTTTACAACTTAAACAATTGATTATCAAAGTAATAAGAGTGACAATAGACAGTGACAATAGAGTGACAATAGAAATAATAAAGCTTTCTATTATCACTTTTACTTTTTCCTCTTTTATATCTTAACCACCAGATACACAGTCCCTTTATTCGTATGTTTGCAAGGAATCCCCTCTTTCTGAAGCAGCCGTCCAAAGTGATGCGCCTTGCCGGAAGACAGCGTAATGGTCGTTCTTTTTTGCAGATAATCCAATATTTCTACCGGAGATAAGTATTCTCCTTCCTTATCATCCCCTGCAACCTTGAAATAACGATAGAATAACTGAATAGCCGGCGGAGTCTGTTCAAACTCCCGATTCCCCTGTGCCAGGATAGCCTCATCCTTATCGTCAAACCAATACCGCTCGCCATGACAAATCTCGTACATAGCCTGTGCATACAACTGCTCATAGTCAATCGGGCGTGCCGTATCAATCGTACCCGTCACCTCAACGCACATAAAACGACGGCTACCGGACGGATCAGTCAGCAAATCCTTCTGATTGCTGGTCGCGATAAACGAAGCATAACGCCGCAACTCCTGCACCGAATTACTGTACGATTTACGAAGATTGACTACCGGCTTTTGCAGAATATGCTTCAAAAAGCCCTGCTGCGTCAAAGTAATCTGATCGAACTCGTCAATATTGATCAGCGCAAAGCGATTCAGATACATTTCCGCATCCCGCTTCCGGCTGAAATCAATACTATCCGTATAATATCCGCGAAGTCCCGGCGGTATCAGATCCCGGCAAAAGGTAGACTTGCGTGTCCCCTGCGCACCTACCAGCAAAGGGGAAGTACTGTTCGCATGCTGCCGGTCATACCCACGCCAATGAGCTACCATGTTGAGGAACCAGCGATGGAAAAGCATCGTCCAATGCGGATTAGCACATGGCACACGGTCTGCCAGTTCCGTAATGCGGTCTTTTTTATCCCAATTAGGAAGATGAAAAATAAATTCTTCCAATGGATTATAAACAGATACTCGGTTTGAATGCAGATAACGGTCCACATCCCGGTCCCACACCGCAATACCCTCACTTTGCGCATCCAGCAGAATACTATTCTGCGCCCGTTTATCCAACGGACGGAAACGAAAATAAAACGAGCATCGTTCCCGGTATTCCACTTCACCTATCTGTGTATTGTAGCGGAATTCATAACGACGGTTCATAAACTCCTCTGTCTGCATATTGAGATATTGCTCTTTTGTCAGCCCGTTTTTCTTGCCGAAGCCTTTGCATTCCTGATACACATTGCCTATCATCTCGCGAACCAGCACAGCCTGCTTCGAATGATAATACCGATGAATGGTCCTCCTCACCACTTCCTCTTCCGGAATACCGGAAAGGAAACAATTTTCCGCCAACCGGACTACCAGGGGCTGCAAATCATCATTCCGCCTCCACCCCTCTTCCATCGACTGAAAAGTCTTTCGCAAGGCAGCCTCATACATCAATGCCAGCGCATCTTCCGTATCATATCCCGGAACGGCACGATTCAACGGAGACTTTTCCGGGGTCAGCTTCTCCTGATAATTCATTTCTTTCGGCATCCCGAAAGGCTGAGAAAGATAAAACGGCACGGAATTTTCCCGATAGAAAGGTTCGGGATCGTGACTCAGCCGTGAATATTGCTCCAAAACCGGCTCTTTCAACTGAATATCAAAGGGGATTTGCGGCTGATAGCATTTCACCGCCAAACGATACGCATGTGCCTGAAAAATTTCAGCTTCTTCCTGCGTCTGCGGCAACGTACCGTCCGGACGGGTAAAAAGAGTCCATATCTTCACGGAATTTCCACTCGCCCCCATGTATGCAAACATGGTCTGCGGCAATTCAGCCGCTTTTTTCTTGACCAGATCCACTTCTACTTTTCCCGCCAACGGACCTACGGTCAGTTCCACGATGCCATTATATACTTTCATCCGCTTCACGCCATTTACACGTCCGAAAACGGCAGCGGGTATTACTTTGGGAAGTTTTCCGGCAAAACTGCAAGATTCTCCGGGTAAAACAAAATGCAGGGCTTGGCGCAATCCGGTCACCGGACGGGTCTTAATCTCTGTTTTTATCTTCTCTATCAACAAGTTAAAATCTAATACACTTAATGCTTCGACTCCATCTTTCTCCCTGATCTGTGTTATCTTCATTACTTTTCTTTAATATTTATGTATATCCCTCAAAGGTAGGCATAAAACAGACAGCAAACAACCTTTCTATTCATTATTATTACAGAATATTTATCCGCCTTTCCATTCTTCCGGAAGCTCCTTGAATTAATAGTAAATAAAACGTTCATTAAGTTGTTTAGAAGCTTAGATTAATGTATCTTTGTAGTGATAAGAAATCGTTTTACGTACATGGTCCCATCGGTCCACGTATGTGAACTATTGGGTTCACGTACATAGTCCGAACGGTTCACGTACGTGGAACGAAAACGTGAAACAGACAAAATATATTAGTCGAGCCTTGTCTACATGTTAAGGTTACTAGTGTTTGTACTAACACACGCGGTATCAATTGAGTAACAATCCTATTAACCAACAAAAAACAAGTGACGCTATGGCAGCAGATTATGACTTTCGGCGAAAACCGAATGAAAAGGGAGACGGAGAAGTACAGCCTCTGTATCCCCGAATTGTATCCAAAGGAACCATTGACAGCAAACGGTTATTTCGTGAAATAGCCGAAGCCTCTTCTTTCACCGAGGGAGATTTGGCAGGTATCATGGTAGCTTTTCAAGAGAAGGTATCCTATTATTTAAGTGAGGGGTATCATGTGAAACTGGGAGAAATCGGATATTTCTCCTCTAGTTTGAGGGCACGTCCGGTGATGGACAAGAAAGAGATCCGTTCGGTCTCCATCTCTTTCGACAACGTAAATTTCAGAGCCACTCCCTGGTTTCGCCGACGCAGTTCGGGGACGGTGACCCGTGCCAAATTCGGATTTCAAGAATCATCGAACTTGCCGGAAGAGACACGCCGTTCCCGACTGGAAGCCTTTTTAGCAAAGAATCACTTCATCACTCGAAGAGAATACTCTCAGATTACGGGTTTATTGAAGGGAAAAGCACTACGGGAATTGAATCTTCTGGTAGAAAACGGAGTTCTTAACACTCGCGGATATGGGAACCGGGTGGTGTATTTAAAGCCTAATAATCAGTAGATTAAATCAGTAAAAGATACAATAAGGGTGATAACAGAAAAGAGGTTACTATTCTATTATCACCCTATTATCACCATCTATTGTCACCCGTTTTTCATTGATAATGAACCGGTTAGTTCTACAAAGTGACAAGTGACATTAAAAAGCATCATTAAACTCCAGTGTATGACGCTCAATTACTTCTACCGAATCGAGCCCAAGCATATAGTCACCTTTGGCCGCCTCAATCATAGCTTTTTGTTCTTTCTGAAAGTAGACAGGGGCATCTTTACGTAAAGGTAAAATCTTTAGTTCCACCTTTTTGCCGACGAGATCTGCCATACGGACCCACATCTCCTTTCCATTCCAGAAGTTATCTGCTACAAGCCTGCCGTCAGCATACACACGGGCCACATCACCCCGATAATTTATACGGAGAAAAAGATTATCATAATTATTTATTCCAGATGTATCATAGTTAATAGTGTATACCGCAGCTTTTGCAAAGTCCTCTTCTACAGGTTGCGCAGCCACTGCCTGACGACCCATGGAGACAACACGGGGAGCATCCGCTTTTTTCACTTCCGTGACTGTGGCGGCAATGACAGGAGACTTTGTCCATACCTCCTCCACGATGCATGAATCACTCTTATACAGAATACCGCCATTCTTGGCATAAAGCAGTTTACCGTCAATTTTATAGGCAGTCTTTGCCTTTTCGTATGAGAGCACACAGACATTGAGCTTGCCCGCCTTCTGCTGCTTGTTAAGTTTACAAGTATAGACCTTGCCGTCAACGGAGATTTGAGGCTTTTTACCCCTGATTTCGATGAAATAGATAAGGTCATCCACTTTGCAGAACGGTTCTACAGTAGTCCAGTCAATGGTTGCACCCCCAGTCCGATAGTCTTTAAAAGTGACATGGGACGTCCCGCTCTCATTCTTGATACGCACATAGTCATTATAGAATTCGAAAGCACCCCGGCGGGCATAATGCCTGCTTAATGAGTCAACATTCATCTGCAAGAGTTCACTGCCCCAGTCTGTCAACATCTGATGGATAAAACGTCCTTCATGAAAGGGAGTCTCGAATACTTGTCCCACTTCGCCAAGAGGAGCCTGAAAATCATAGGTCATATGAGGCAGGTCATTATGATTAGTACCCGGAGAGGCTTGCGTTTCTCCCATAGTGTGAAGAGGATTGTATGGATTGGTGCCACCGTGATACATATAGTATCCCGGAAGATTGGAGCCACTACCCAGCTTGCATATAACCAGCGGTTTAAGCTCCTTTCCATTGATATTTATCCGACGATGATACGCCGGCATCATACCACCGCCCAACTCACAAGTAAAATAGGGATATGACAATTTTGAACTGAGAGAGGGGGAATCTTCCGACAATTCCTCTTTAGAGAATGTCTCTGTGGCAATAGCACTACTCATACGTTTGTCTCTCATAATGAAAGCATCGGCATAACTGCCCGGCATATCCTCCAGTTTCCGGTCCCAGAATCCGTCGGCATAGTCACCATAAAGCGGCAACAGTTGCCCGAAAACCTCTTTTCCCCGAAGTGCAGGCCAACCGGTACGTGTATAGAACGGGACATCAAATCCCGCCTTCACTGCAATATTTTTCAATGCCTCCAGATAATCCCAAGGACCGCGACTTTCGTTCTCGATCTGCACGCCGACCACAGGACCGCCATCTTTCCACAAAAGTCCGTTAACCTGAGCAAATATAGTATTATAAAGCTCCGTACAATCTTCAAGGAATCCAGAAGTACGGGCACGTATCTTATACTTAGGATTCTGCCCGGCTTTCTCATGTACCCATGAAGGAATTCCGCCTTGATACACTTCCCCATGACAGAAAGGACCAAGACGCAACACCAGCATCACATTTTCTTCTGCACAGATCCGGACGAAGCGGCGCAGATTATGATTGCCGCTCCAGTTCCATTTTCCCTCTTCCGGTTCATGGTGAATCCAGAAGATATATGTAGAAATGATATTGATACCACCGGCCTTCATTTTACGGATTTCACGGCGCCATTCCGACTCCGGCACGCGGGAATAATGAATCTCTCCCATGACGGGAATGATATGCTTGCCGTCAAGGATAAGCCCCTTGCTATCCACCAGAAGAGTTTTGCCTTCGGGTGTTGCAGATGTCCCAAACCGGAAAGTACCTTGTGCTGAAACCATTGACAACGACAGTACAAACATCAATAAAAATGTGATCTTCTTTTTCATGGTAATCTTTCAATTGTTAGTCTTTCAATTATTCAACGACCTTCCGATTCAAACGGAAAGTAGAGAGAACTTTCTTGCCGGAATAAACAGTCACAAGGAAGTTATAGTCCTCACCTTTTTCAAAATCAGCCTTTGTCGCAAAGCGGATGTCAGCTTTTTCATAGGGTTTCAAAGCAGGTACGGCAGCAGAAGCCACTTTGACCATTTTGCCTTCTTTCTTATACTCTATCTTGACCGAAGCCTTTTGTGAGCTAACTTGTCCGAAGTTCTGTACTTCAATATTCCCGTTCCAGCCTTTTTGCGATTCAGAGAATACAGGGGCACGCGCAGAAAGAATCGGTTCCACATAATCAACATACGGCAAACGCGCATATCCGTAAAGCATCTTTCCGTTTTTATATCTGCCTATCAATTTAGGAGCAAATTCATTCTCGGTAATCCCATTTCCTTTTCCGTCGAAAGTAATGATCAGGTCATTTCCATCATTCTCTGTTTTCAATACTTTACTTCCTCTGCCATAATTCACTTCTTCGGAAGCGCCAAAACGCAAAGAGCTGATATCCATATCGGTTTGTGGATGAAAACCTTCTTCTGCCTGTACTTTCAGCCGGATAGTTTTCGTTCCAGCGGTAATGGGCTTATCATTCAACACTGTCAGCAATAGTCCCGGATTCAATGGAATACTGATATTCTTTGAACTGTGATTATCAAATGGCTTATCTTCATGTTTCAAAGTATCAATGACCGCAAAATTAGCCTGAATAGCACGGCCATACTTATCTTGATACATTTTCAGACGTTCATACTTGAACCAGCCTTCAGAATGTCCGTCCTCGTGTACGGCAACTCCCGGCATGTAGGCCTCTCCCGGATCAGTAACCCAATTGACTCCGTCCTTTGAACGAAGATAAAAGGCAATACGGCCCAACCAGTCATTGACAATCAGATGATACTGGATATGATCGCGCCAGATGACAGGGTCTTCAAACCGTCCTTTCACATCCGGATAAACACGACGGTCTGTCAATTGGTTATATTCCGACAAACCATCCCGGCTGATCCAGATTCCACCGCCACGACAGACCATTACATATGAACTGTCTTCCCGTTGGGCAAACGAAAGATTGGACAATCCTTCGATGATTCTACGATCGCGCGCATTGAAGTCGAATTTTCCATATTCCCATTTTCCGTTGATATCATCCGCAACATAACGTCCGTCTATGACATACAAAACATATCGCCCGTCTTTTGCCTGAAACATCTCCGGATTATGTCCTTTTCCGATGATATTAACCGGTTTGAACGGACCGGTCAGATTATCACTCACGGTATTGAACACCCATGAATTTCTCCACTCCATATGTCCTTTAGGAGAGGCTTCCAGCCATCCGCAAACCATCAGATGATATTTACCGTCTTCTCCTTTTCGGATATTTCCACCCCAATAGGACCAGACACGGTCTTCAATACCATTATCAACATAACGCGGACGCACATCGGAGGTTCCCCATGTGTCGGATGACAGTTGATTGCCTTTCATCGGCAGAAAACGATCCATAAACCGGGCACCTTTCACCAGTTGACTCCACTCTTTGGGACGTTCGCGTTCTGTTACTTGAGAGAAAGTGGCTTTACTCACAAGTAGCAACATTACCATTAATACTAATTTAAGATTTTTTCCGTACATGTTTTTCTTCTGTTAGTTAGTTTGATAGTTCGTTTGATTAATACTATTAGTATTACGACAAAAGTAAATCAATCCCTCATGAGTGAATGATAACAAACAGGGAAAAAGGTACGTAATGCTTTACGTAAATAATACGAACATATCATATCTGACAAAATGCTTGATACACTTTCAATAAATGCCAATAAAGTTTTAATGGCTTTATGAAAATGTAGCCTATTTAGTACAATACCTTTTTATCTGATCGCAAATCTGTTCCATCCCCTTGACTGAAGGATGGCCACTTTGTTTATCTATATTGTATAATTCAATGCAATCTATATCATAGTGTTTACAAATGGTTCTGACTGACTCATTAAATTCTTCTTTCAAATCGGAATTCAATAGAAAATAGATTTCGACATTAGGATAACGATCAATCATATGGTCGAGCATATAAGCCATAGCAGGACGAAACTGATACAAGTCCTCCTTTGCCCATCTTTCATATTTATATTCACCAAGCGGAGCACCTGCCCAACAGTCATTCGTTGCACCAAAAATAAAAATGATATCCGGACATCCCAGTTCATCCATACGAGTTATAAAGGAACGGTCGGAATAATCTGCTTTACGATATCCTGTATTACAAATAGTAGCTCCCGAAAAGGAATTATTAACACAAAGCCGATAATCATTTTCTCTGATCAATTGATGCCACCAAGTTTGACGTACAGAGACAACATCAGTCTTGTGTCTTGGAAGGGTATAATACCATATACTATTTGTATCAGGTTGCAGATAACCTTCAAATGTGGAATAGGAATCACCCAAAATAGAAACGGCTTTTTTACTTTGGGCAAAGTTGAAACTACTGCACAGGGTGATTATGAGCAAAAATACACAGAACTTTTTCATCTTTCGCTTATTACTTTTTATTATTTTTATCAATCAAAAATGGAACTGTCGGTACCCCCTCCAAGTTCACTAAATTAAGAGATGATAAACAACTACTTTGTCTTTATCATTTATATATGCTACGGTAAGGTGAAATCCTACTTCATCTCCCCTTTATTTAAAGTCACATTCTACCACTCTACACAGCAAGAACAAAAAAGATAATGCGTTGTAACATAAATAATCTTTTATTCATCATATTAAAATTAAAGAGGACTATTTTCTTTTAGATTAATATTGCAGCAGAAAACTCTCGGCAACTTTTAGAAAACGGTCATGTCCTTTACTGTTCAGATGCGCTGTATCAGTATTATTCTTGCTTTTCTGGAAATAGATTCTTCTGAAAGTATCATTATCGGCATAGATGCTTCCTTTTCTTGCGCAATCAAAAATAGGAATACTATAATTGCCGCAGATTTCAATCATAGCATCCACTACTTTTTCCGAGTCACTTCCTTTAAAGTTTTTGCAGTTCCAGCGGGTAAAGAAAAAGATTTTCGCTGTCGGATATTTCTCGACTAAGCCTTTGCACAGAATTTCCATTTTATCCTTGAAGTTATCAATACCTCCGATAGAATCCAGTTTAAATGCATCATTATGTCCGCCAATGACAATGACATAATCGAGGCTATCCGCCATCTCCGCATATCGCAGATACATCGCTTTTCCCCATCGCGGGCTGGAATAAGCTATGCTATTCCCATTCTTTCCATAATTAAAATACTCCATACCGTGCTTCTTTGCAAACTTATAATGCCATGTGTTCTCAAACGGCTCTTTATGATTTCTCACATAGCTGTCACCTATTACTCCGATCCGCTTGCCGTTAAGTTCGTCAGTAAGCGCTATACCAGTCTGTGCTTTCCCATCCAAAACGGACAACGCACAAACGATTAACAATAAAAAGATTTTTAAATGTGTCATCACTTTATGTATTTTTCATTTGCTAGCAAAGATAAGGGCAGTTGTAATGTCAGTACATGTAAATTCATACGTTTTCCTTTAAATTCATACACTTTTCATGCTTTAATCCGGTTTTTTACGCCCCAATTCTCCAAGAAACGGACGATTTTCCATCTTTCTATACTTATTTGCCATTGGAGCAAGTTACGACTTTGCATATCTTTGCCAAGAAAGTTACCCATTTCTACAAAAGACTACAAACGTATGAAAAAACATCTGATTGCCTGGGGCATTTTATCTACCATGTTTATGGCAAATACTTTTGCCCAGAAAGACATCGACCGTCCTATTATGGGATGGAGTTCATGGAACACCTATCATGTAAATATCAGTGAAGAGTTGATAAAACAGCAAGCTGACGCATTAATCAAACACGGACTGAAAGAGGCAGGCTACAACTATATCAATATAGATGACGGCTTCTTCGGGCATCGGGACGAAACGGGGAAAATGCATCCGCATCCCGACCGTTTTCCCAACGGAATGAAAGTGGTTTCAGACTATATCCATTCGCTGGGATTAAAAGCCGGAATTTACTCGGATGCAGGAGACAACACCTGCGGCTCTATCTACGACAACGACGCAAACGGAGTGGGCTCCGGACTATACGGCCATGAACAGCAGGATATGGATTTATATCTTAAAGAATGGAACTATGATTTTATCAAGATCGATTATTGTGGCGGACGCGAACTGGGGCTGGATGAAGAAAAGCGCTACAGCACGATTTGCCAGGCTATTGCCAATACAGGAAGAACGGATGTATCTATCAATATCTGCCGATGGGCTTTTCCCGGCACCTGGGCAAAACGACTGGCACGTTCCTGGCGTATCAGTCCTGATATCCGTCCCAGATGGAATTCAGTAAAAGGTATTATAGAAAAGAACTTATATCTTTCCGCCTATGCTACCGACGGACATTACAACGATATGGATATGCTAGAAATCGGGCGTGGACTGAAACCCAACGAAGAAGAAGTCCATTTTGGAATGTGGTGCATCATGAGTTCTCCCCTGCTGATCGGATGTGACATGAATACGATTCCCGACTTCTCATTGAAGCTACTGAAAAACAAAGAACTGATCGCACTGAATCAGGATGTATTAGGACTTCAGGCACACGTCGTTCAACATGAAAATGAAAGCTATGTACTGGTAAAGGACATCGAACGGAAACGCGGACTGACAAGAGCGGTAGCATTGTATAACCCTTCCGACCAGCCATGTGACTTTATCGTTCCTTTTGAAACCCTTGAACTGGGTGGTAACGTAAAAGTACGAGACTTAATCAAACAGAAGGATCTTGGAAAAATGAAAGAAGAAATACGGCAGACTGTTCAGCCACACAGCGTAATGATATGCAAAATGGAAGCTGAAAAACGACTGGAACCCGTATCTTATGAGGCTGAATGGGCATATCTTCCCTGCTACGACGATCTGGGAAAGAAATCCAAACCAATTGTTTATGTACCTGCCTCCGATTGTTCCGGCAGAATGAAAATATCCCGACTCGGTGGTCGGGAAGAGAACTTTGCCGAATGGAGCGAAGTATACAGCGAAAAGGGAGGTAACTATGAAATGACTATTTTCTACTCTTGCGACAAAAACCGCAAACTGGAAGTTTCTGTCAATGGGACGAAAACGGTCCTTAAAGATTTGAACAGCAACAATGAAGTGAAATCTGTGACGATCCCTGTCAGCTTAAAACAAGGTTACAATACGGTGCGAATGGGAAATAACTTCGGATGGGCACCGGACATCGACCGTTTTACAGTATCCAGACAATAAATTCCTCATAATATCAATTATAGAATGAACAAGAAATTTAGATGCTTACTGGTATCTCTGATTTTCACAGCAATGTGGAATGGGACTACCATACAAGCACAAGCTCCCCATCCCGAACGCATTTATCTTTCGGGAACAGGCATTGACAACACCAAGACCTGGGATTTTTTCTGTTCTGCGGGACAGAATAGTGGCAAATGGAAAAAGATCGAGGTTCCCTGTAACTGGGAACTACAGGGATTCGGAGAATATACATACGGTAGATGGTATACCATAAAAGGACAACGCCCCAGTGATGAAACCGGAACTTACCGCTATAAATTCGACGCCCCCAAATCATGGGCAGGGCAACGGGTAAAGATATTCTTTGACGGAGTGATGACTGATGCAGAAATCATGATAAACGGCAAGCCGGCAGGTGAGATGCATCAAGGAGGCTTCTATCGCTTCAATTATGATATTACCGAATTACTCAATCTTGGTAAAAAGAATCAGCTTGAAGTGAAAGTTGCCAAAGAATCAGCCAACAGATCGATCAATGCCGCCGAACGGAAAGCTGACTGGTGGTTGTTTGGCGGTATATACCGTCCTGTATGGTTGGAAGTTCTGCCACAGGTACACATGGAACATTTCGTACTAAATGCTGATCACCATGGGAAATTACAGACCGCCGTAGATATGGCAGGAGATGCCAAAGGACATGAAATCATCGTATCTGTCCGTTCATTAAAAGACGGGAAAACCGTATATACCTCCAACGGACAAACAACAATCACTCATCCAATCAATAACTCCGATAAGGAGCAGATGATTAGCGGTGAATGGGCAAGCATCATTCCCTGGTCTACAGAGAATCCCAATCTGTATGTAGCCAAATTGGAATTAAAGAATCCCGAAGGTAAAATCGTACAAACCAGAGAAACACGCATCGGTTTTCGTACTGTAGAGTTCTTCCCGCAAGACGGTGTATATTTGAACGGTACCAAACTAGTGGTCAAAGGAATCAACCGCCACTCATTTTCTGTAGACGGAGGGCGTACCACCAGTGCTGCATTAAGCCGAATGGATGCCCTGCTCATCAAAGAAATGAATATGAATGCAGTGCGTTCGCACTACCCGCCCGATGAACATTTTCTTGATATGTGCGACTCACTGGGGCTTGTCTACATGGATGAACTGGCAGGCTGGCAAAACGGTTACGACTCCAAAGTCGGTGCAAAACTCGTAAAAGAAATGATTGAACGGGATGTTAACCACCCCTGCATCATTCTCTGGAGTAACGGAAACGAAGGAGGCTGGAATACGCAAACCGATCCTTTGTTTGCCCAATATGACAGATTACAAAAACGACATATGGTACATCCCTGGGCTGACTTTAACGACTTGGATACGCATCACTATCCTACTTATCTGACAGGGGTAGCACGTTTCACCAATGGTTATAAAGTATTCATGCCGACCGAATTTATGCACGCCATGTACGATCAGGGAGGAGGAGCCGGCCTGCGCGACTTTTGGGATCGCTGGTGTACCAATCCCTTGTTTGCAGGAGGGTTCATCTGGGTATATTGCGATGAGGCTCCCAAACGCAGTGATAAAGGAGGAATACTCGACTCTGACAAGTCCAATGCACCCGACGGAGTAGTAGGACCACGTCGAGAGAAAGAAGGAAGCTATTATGCCATCCGTGCACAATGGTCGCCTATCCAGTTGAAACCTCTTCTCATTACTAACCACTTCGACGGCAGTTTCCTTCTGACCAATGAATATACTTTTACCAATCTGAAAGAGTGTCGTATGACTTATAAGGTTTTATCGTGCGGCACTCCGCTCAAAGGAGACGCAGAAGCAGGAAAGGTAATCGCTGAAGGGAAAGTGCAACTTCCATCCATTAATCCGGGAGAAACAGGCACTGCCTGTTTTGAACTGCCCGATTCATTCCGGGAAGGGGATGTGCTCGAACTGGAGGCTTTTGATAGAGAAGGAAAAAGTATCTGTAACTGGACTTATCCGATTCATCTGGCAAAACAATATTTTGAACGTAACCTGTCACAAACGACACTCACGCCTGCTCCTCAAAAAGCAGAAGCCCGACAAACGTCTGACGCCATTGAACTAAAGAGCAGCATAGTCAGCATAACCTTCGATGCGGCAACCGGTATGATCCGTCACATTAAATCCGGTGAGACTGAGGTTCCATTCAAAGATGGTCCGGTAGCAATAGGGATGAAGATGCGATATGAACCTTCGCTCAGCTATACTCGTCATTCCTCCGACGGCGCCATTTATTGTGCCAAATATAAAGGTGCGGCAGATTCCATTGTCTGGCGTCTGACAAACGAAGGTTTGCTTTATATGGATGCTATTTTATTAAATCGCGGTTCCGGTGGTGGTGGCTTCGACGATGCTTTCATGGATGCACAGGTTTTCAATCTCGGACTTAGCTTCTCTTATCCGGAACAAAACTGTTCGGGTATGAAATGGATGGGACGCGGGCCATACAGAGTATGGAAAAACCGAATTCCAGGAACGAACTACGGTATCTGGCACAAAGATTATAACAACACCATTACCGGAGAAAGTTTTGAGAATCTGATATATCCTGAGTTCAAGGGTTACCATGCCAATCTCTATTGGGCTACACTGGAGGGCGAGAAGACTTCATTTACCGTTTATTCACGTAATGACGGAACTTTCTTCCGGGTATTCACTCCGGAAGAACCGGCAGGACGGGTAAAAGATACCATGCCTGCATTCCCTGAAGGTGATCTTTCATTCTTGCTTGATATTCCGGCTATCTGCTCGTTCAAGCCGATTGAGCAACAAGGTCCTAACAGTCAACCGGGAAATATCCGAATCAAATCGGGAGATGAAGGATTACATCTGAATCTGATGTTTGACTTCCGGTAATCCTGAGTAAAAACACTTTAAAATAAAGATAAAACGATGAACTGAAAATTGTTCTTGGAACTTAAGTTTGTTTGCGTTGTATCTATAGCATATAAATAAGGGGCTATTTGATTAAAACAGCCCCTTATTTGAGGGCGTAATCTGAACTCTGTCCCCAAACAATTATCTTTGTATTATGGATAGA